>Ga0208628_1000004_pt1 | contig 492650 bp, 424 predicted proteins | sample LakWasMet16_LOW5_2_FD_183864 | JGI IMG/M metagenome (GOLD analysis project Ga0208628, IMG submission 183864) | Freshwater sediment methanotrophic microbial communities from Lake Washington under simulated oxygen tension - Sediment Metagenome... | ecosystem: Environmental > Aquatic > Freshwater... | reverse complement strand
GGCATTGGCCCTGCGTCGAGCCGAGGAGGGGGGATGGAGGGGGGATGGAGGGGGAGAGCGGGAAGGGGGACGAGGGGAGAGGAGTTTCTAGAGGTCGATGATGACCACCCCACGGTCGTCGTCGTCACGCCGTGAAGGTGGGTTGTAGTTGGGCGTCACCACAGGGATCGGAAGCTCGAGCTGTGGCTGCTCATACCGATGCCGCTGCTGGTTCTCGCGGCGTCGGATCTCTTCGATGATGAACGGAGGCAGCATCAGAAGCACCTCCCGGGTGCGCTGTGGGACGCACCGGCTCGGAGACAAGTGGTGGAACGCTCTACCAACTGCAAGATCTCAGCAAGGACTATAGCAATCAAGCTAGGCTGATCAAGAGAGCGGTCAAGAGTGCGCACCCTGACTGGAACCCGTCAGAGATTCCTCCCTTGGATGACCGCGCTCGTCCTCGGGTTCACGCCTTCTCTGGCCTGGGCCATCCCCGACTACGATCCGCAGTCCCGCTCCTGGAGCGGCACCTCCGAGCTCGTCCGCATCGCCGCGGAGGCCGAGGTCGAGCTGCGCCCCAGCACCACCCTCGACTGGGGCCAGATGCCGCGCGGCGGGGCGCTGCTGGTGCTTCACCCGCGAAACAGCCTCGGGCTCGCGGACGTCTCGGCCTTCCTCGACGACGGCGGCCGGGTGGCCTGGCTCGACGACTTCGGGGCCTCGGAGGAGTTCTGGCGATGGTTCCAGTTTCGTAGCGAGCCCGTGCAGGAGGGGGTGCCCCGCACGCCCGAGCTCCCCGAGCTTCTGGTCGCCCGGCCCAGGATGGTGCACCCGCTCACCGTCGGGGTCGACGCGCTGGTGACCAACCTCCCGGTGGCCCTCGCGCACCCGCGGCTGCGGCCCGTCTTCGACTTCGAGGGGCGCGGTCAGGGGCTGCTGCTGGTGGGGCAGATCCACGCGGGCAAGCTGGTGGTCGCGGGCGACCCGAGCGTCCTCATCAACACGATGATGCGCTTCCCGGGCAACCGGCAGTTCGCGCGCAACCTCCTCTCCTTCCTCGCGGCGGCGCCGGGGGGGCGCGTGACCATGGTGTGGGGCGACGTCCGGGTGAGGGGGCAGTGGCAGGGCCGCACCCGGGCGCGCACCCGCCGTCGCGAGGCGGTCAACACCCTCAACACAGCCTTCCGCTCGCTCTCCGACGCGCTCGCGGCCCCGTCGGTGCTGCGGCCCTTCGCGGCGCTGCTCGCGCTGGCGGTCGCCTGCATCGTGGCGGCGCTCGCCTGGGGGCGCAGGCCCAGCGAGCGCTACGGTCCGCGAGGCCCGGTGGGCGCGACGGCGGGGGTGACCGAGCGCGTGGCGATCTTCTCCGCGCGCGGGGCCAACCTGCTGCTCCCGGCGCTGCTGGCGCGCTCGCTCCTCGAAGGGGCGCTGCTGCGCGCGGTGGGGGTGAAGCCGCCGACGGACGTGCGCGCGGTGCTCGACCGGCTCTCGACGCGCCTCGGATCCGCGCAGCGAGACGACATCCGCGCGGTGCTCACGGAGCTCGACGTGGTGGCGAGGGGCGTCGAGGACGGCGAGCGGGCGAGGGTGTCTCCCAAGACCTTCGTGGCGATCTGGCGACGCGTCTCGGGCGTGCTGCGGGGCATCGAGAGCACGCGCTGAGAGGCCCCCACCCCCGCTCTGAAGGCCTTGCGGGAAAGCGGTCGCGGCCTGCGGGAGATGGTGCGATCCTCCGCACCCTTCCGACGGAGAGACTGGACCCGCGATGAACGACCCCGCCCCCACCGGCCTTCGACCCGAGGTGTTGACCCAGGCGCAGGCGCTGACCCGATCGGTGCTCGACGAGGTGGCGCGAGCCTACGTGGGCAACCCGGAGATCCCCGAGCGCATCCTGGTGGCGATGCTGGCGCGGGGGCACTGCCTGCTGGAGGGCGTCCCGGGCGTGGCCAAGACCACCCTCATCAAGGCCTTCGCGGCGGCCATGGGGGGAGCGTTCAAGCGCATCCAGTTCACGCCCGACCTGCTGCCGAGCGACATCACCGGCACCTACGTGCTCTCGCCCCGGGAGGGCACCTTCTCGCTGCGCCGCGGGCCCATCTTCGCGCACGTGGTGCTGGGCGACGAGATCAACCGCGCCCCGGCCAAGACCCAGAGCGCCCTGCTCGAAGCGATGCAGGAGCGACAGGTCACCATCGACGGAGAGACGCACCCGCTGGCCGAGCCCTTCTTCGTCCTGGCCACGCAGAACCCGCTGGAGCAGGAGGGCACCTACCCCCTGCCCGAGGCCCAGGTCGACCGCTTCCTGTTGAGGGTGGTGGTGCCCTACCCCTCCGCCGAGGACGAGGTCCGGGTGCTGCGCGCCTACTCCGCGAAGCCGCCCATCACCCAGGGGGTGATCTCCCTGGAGAACATCCTCTGGCTCCAGTCGGTGGCCGAGGCGGTGCACGTCGAGGACGAGATCTACGCCTACGCCGTCGCCCTCGCGGGCTACACGAGGACGCACCCCAAGGTGGCCCTCGGGGCCTCGCCGCGGGCCTCGCTCGGCCTGGTGCTGGCCGCCCGCGCGGTGGCCCTCATCGACGGGCGAGGGTACGTTTTACCCGATGATGTAAAGAAGGTGGCGCAGGCGGTGATGGCGCACCGCATCCTGCTGGGGGCCGAGGCGGAGTCCGAGGGTGCGTCGCCCGCGGCGCTGGTCGACGAGGCGCTGGCGAGGGTGCCCTACCGGCGCCTGGACGCGCGCGACGGGGCGGCGCAGCACGGCCGCGCGGTGAGCGGACGCTGAGCGGGCGATGCCGTCGCTGAGCTACAGCGGACGGGTGATCCTGGCGGGGGCGTCGGCGCTGGCGCTGGGTGGGGTGCTGGGCGGGGTCGCGCCGCTGGCGCTGGCGGGCAGCGCGGCGGTGACGGGCGTGGCGCTCGCGTGGGTGATCGCCTCGCCGATGCCTCGGAGGATGCGCCGCACGCGGCTGGAGTTCTCGTGGTGGGTGCTCGCTCGCGAGGAGGGCCCTCGCCGCCCGGACGAGCCGGTGTCCGTGCGCGTGGTGATGCGCAACCCGACGGGTGAGGCGCTCACGCTGTCGACGCCTCGGCTCGCGCTCTCGGCGGGCGTCCGGTACACGCGGCAGCGCGGCGCTCGCATCGAGGTGGGGCCCCACTCCGCGGTGAGCTTCGACCTTCAGGTGCGGCCGACCTACGCGGGGCGGCACGTGCTGCACGGGGCGTGGATGACGCTCGCTGGTCCGCTGGGGCTCGCGTGGGTGCCGCTGTATTTCCCCAACCCCCTGGTGGTGGAGGTCGCGCCGAGGGGCTTCTCCACGCGACCGATGACGACGACGCTTCGGGCGACGGCGGCGAGCGCGAGGGCGGGGCGCAGCGTGAGGCGCGCGGGCGAGGGGCCGGAGCTGCGGGAGCTGCGGGAGCTGCGGCCGGGGGATCCGTTTCGTCGCATCGCGTGGACGGCGAGCGCGCGTCGGGGTCGGCTGCTGGTGCGCGAGACCGAGGACGAGTCGCAGGCCACGAGGGTGCTGGTGCTGGACGCCTCGGCGACGATGCGGGGCGACGAGCGGGGCCGGGCGCGCATCGACCACGCGATCGAGCTGGTGGCGCAGGCCGCGAGGGCGAGCGCGAGCACCGGCGACCGGCTGGGCCTCGTGGCCTTCGACCGGCGCGTGGTGACCCGGGTCGATCCGGGCGACGGGGCGGCGCACCTGCGGGCGCTGGTGGCCTCGGCGGTGGAGCTTCGCGCAGTGGTCGACGAGGACCTCACGGACGTCGACGACGAGGCGCTGGTCGAGACCGTGGCGAGGTACTTCCGCGAGCAGGAGGGCGTGGACGCGCTGCGGGGCAACAGCGCCTACGAGGCGCGGGTGACGATGCTGCGCTGGATCGAGCGGGCCACCGAGGGAGACGCCGCGATGAAGCTGCCGGTGAGGGCGGCGGACCCGGTGGGGCGGGCGCTGCGGGCGTTCTGCCGGGCGAGGGCGATCCCGCTGCCGATGCGGCATGACCCGAGCGGGGCGGCCAAGAGCATCGGGCTGATGCACGCGCTGCGGGCCGCGGGGCAGGGGGCCCGGGAGGCGCGCACGGTGATGGTGCTGACGGACCTCGACGCCCTGGCGACGACGGACGAGCTGCGTCTGACGGTGGGGGCGCTGCGCAAGGCGAGGCACCGGGTGAGCGTGGTGGCGCTGGCGGGGGAGCGCTTCGTCGGGGCGGCTCCGTCGGACCTCACGAAGGAGGAGGCGAAGGCGAGGGCGGCGGTGGAGGCGCTGTTCCTGGAGGAGGAGCGGGCGCGGCTGGCGAGGCACCGGACGTGGCTGGCGAGCGCGGGGGTGCCGCTGCAGGTGGCCAACGGCACCGAGCCGATGATCCACTGGCTCAAGCGGGCGGCGACACCGAGGGTGTGAGCCCTCCGGGGGGGGGAAGGCCCTACGCGGCCTGCTTCACCATGGACTCGACGGCCTCGAAGAGGGCTCGCTGCGAGTGCTCCAGGGAGAAGATGTGGTTGGTCTCGGGCACCACTGAGAGCTCGACCCCGCGGGACCTCCAGCGGGCCTCGTTGCCGTGGAGGGCCGTGTTGCCGAAGTAGCCCATGAAGGTCGGGTGGTAGGACGAGCTGTTGACGAAGCGAACCCGCTGGCCCCGGGAGAGCACCTGCTGGAAGACCTCCTCGACGAGGTCGTTCTTCACCTCGCCGGCGACCTGCATCTGCGCCGCGAGCGCCGGGTCGACCGGCGCCGGGGGGCTCTCGGGCTCCACCGGCGGGAGCACGCCGCGCAGCAGCCGCTCGATCGCGGCGCGGGCCTGCGCAGGGAGCTTCGGCAGCACCCGGTCGACCTGCGCGCGGGACTTGATGCGCGCCGCCTCCATGAGCAGCGAGTAGTCGCTCTTGCCGGACAGCAGCCGCCGCCAGGCCTCGGCGTCGGTGAGCTTCTTCAGGTAGAGGGCGATCACCGTGTCGGTCTCGCCGGGGCGTGAGCGGAGGAGCTCCGCGGCGTTGTTCTCCAGGTAGCGCTGCCGGGCCGACGAGGAGATGGTCACCGGCAGGTCGACCACCACGTGGCCGAAGACGTTGGGCAGCGTCGTGGCCGCGAAGAGCCCGGTGATGGCGCCGCCGCACAGGCCGCCCAGCACCAGCGACTTCACCCCCGTCTCCGCCGTCAGGAACTGCCCCGCCGCGACGGCGTCCCCGCTGAACCCGCCGCTCTGGATGAACCCGTAGAGGTCCATGACCATCTCGCCGTGGTGGGCCTCGCCCTCGGAGTCGCCGATGCCGCGGTAGTCGAAGCGCAGCGTCGGGATGCCCATCGCCGCGAGCCGCCGCGCGATGGTGACGTTCATCCTCCACGCGCCCTGCCGCACCTTCTGCCCCGCGGAGAGCCAGAGCATCCCGACGCTTCGCATCGTCGCCGGGTCGTCCGGGAGGTGGAGGATCCCGTGCAGCGTGTGGCCCTTCTCGTTGGTGAAGCGGACGGCTTTTTCCATCGGTGGCTCGGATGCTCCCCTCAATCACCCCGACGCCGCAATGTACGAATCCAACTACGTTCTAGGAGCCGGCGGGGCGCCGCGCCAATTCGCTCCCGCGCGCCTCGTGCCGCGGGCTGTGAGCGCGGGGGGGTAAGAGAGAGAGGACGCCCGACGCTACGGCTGGTCGAGCGCTTCGAGCCACCCGAGCAGCGCGAGCTCGACCTGCTCGGCGCGCGTGAGGTGCACCTTGCCCTCGGCGTAGAGCGGCTGCGGCTCGACCGCGCGGGCGAGCGTCGAGCCGGGGCCCATCGCCGCCACCAGGGCGGTCAGCTCGTTGCTCGCGCGCGCCGTAGGGGTCTTCACCACGTCGATGACCAGCGAGCGGGCGGGGTACGAGGCGAGCGAGTGGGAGAGGTCGATCGCGCGGATGCCGTCGAACTGCGCCGCGGTCAGGTGGTAGCCGAAGACGTTGACCGTCTCGCCCAGGCGCAGCCGCTCGATGAGCGCGTCGCGGGACACCCCGGCCTTCCTGGTGAGCACCATCTCCGCGGCCAGGTAGGCGCGGAGCATGTCCATCGAGTAGCTGGTGCCCTTGACCACCGGCTGGATCATCGCGAGCGGGGGCTTCGGCCCGCCGATGTCTGCGAGCGCCGCCAGCGTCGCCCCGAAGCGCAGCCCGCACAGGATCACCCGCTCGACCCCGGCCTGCGCGCGCACGAAATCACACGCGGCGCGGATGTCGTCGAGCCACGAGGCGACGGTCGCGTCTTCCCACTCGCCCTCGCTGTCGCCGCAGCCGTGCAGGTCGAAGCGCATCGCCCAGAGGCCGCGGGCGCTCACCTGCCCGGCGATCGAGCGGAGGAAGGGGTGCGCGTCCTGGCGCTCCTCCATGAAGGGATGCACGAAGACCACCGCCGCGGGGGCGACGGCGAGCGGCGCCTCGGTCGCGCGCGGCTCGTGGAGGAACCCGTAGAGCCGCCGCGATCCACAAGGGAAGAACTCGCCGCGGTCGCCCACTACAGCGTCACCCTCAGCCCGCGGCGGTCTTCCGGCCGACGTACGCCGCGATGTTGGCGATGGAGTCGAAATTGTCCGGCACCATCTCGGCGTCCGCCACCTCGATGGAGAACTCGTCGCGCAGCCACTCGAAGACCTCGAGCAGGCCCGTGGAGTCGACGATGCCGAGCTCCATCAGCGACGCGCCGTTGGTCACCGCGCCGGGGTCGGCCACCGGGAAGTTCGACAACACGTAGGCCCGTACCCTCGGAACCAGCTCTTCCGTCGACGACATCTGCAACCACACCTCTCTGGGATCGTGCGGCGTGATATCAGAACCCCCCGGCCCCGGTCACGCAGCTTTCAAGACAAACCCTTCTTCACGATCTTGCCCATCGCGGTCTTCGGCAGCGACGGGCGAAACTCCACCTGCTTGGGCACCATATACGCCTCCAGCATCTGGCCCAGCCGGAGCATGAGGTCCTTCTCCGTGTACCGGCCCTGGTACTCGTCCGAGAGCACCACGAAGGCCTTCACCGCCGCGCCCAGGATGGCGTCGGGCACGCCCACCACGGCGCACTCCCGCACGCCTTCGATGCGCTCGAGGGCGGCCTCGACCTCGCGCGGGGCGACCTTCTCCCCGCGGGTCTTGATGACCTCGTCCATCCTCGCGATGAAGTAGAGGTAGCCCTCGTCGTCGAGGCGGGTGTAGTCGCCCGTGTAGAAGAGCACCTCGTTGGGGAGCGCCGCCGGGCGCAGGTAGCGCGCGGTCACCTCGGGCTTGCGCCAGTAGCCCGCCATGATGTGCGAGCCGCGCACCACCAGCTCGCCCTCCGCCGAGCGGTCGTGGCGCCGGCCCTCGGCGTCGACCACCCAGAACTCCGTGCCGGGGATGGGCACCCCCACGGAGCCGGGCTTGCGCGCGAGGTCGGCGGGCGGCAGCCACGAGACGCGCTTGCACTCCGTGAGGCCGTACATCGAGTAGACCGTCGCGTTGGGAAACCACCGCGCGATGGCCTCGAAGTGCTTCGGCAGCAGCGCCGCCGCCGTGCTGGTCACGTAGCGCACCTTCGTGAGCGGCTGCACGGGGATGTCCTTGAGCTCGCCCAGCAGCGCGTACATCGTCGGCACCCCGGGGAAGCCCGTGGCCCCGGTCTCCGCCGCGCGCTGCAGGATCGCCACCGGGAACGCGAAGGAGCGCTCGAGCACCAGCGTCGCGCCGAGGCGCACGGTCATGAGCCACTGGTAGAGCCCGTAGTTGAAGGCCAGCGGCACCACCCCGATGATGACGTCGTCGGCGGTGTTCTCGAGCAGCGTGGTGACGCTCCAGGAGGCGAAGGCGACGTTGCGGTGGGTGAGCATCGCGCCCTTGGGCTCGCCGGTGCTCCCGGAGGTGTAGATGATGGCCGCCAGGTCGACGTCGATGGTGCTGCGCGCCGGGGCCGTGGGGTACTGCGCGGCCACGAGCTCGGCGAAGGACTCGACCCTGGGAACCCCGGCGGCGCTCGCCATTTCCATGGCCCGCGCGGTCTGCGCGCCGTGCACCAGGATCGGGGGCACGGTCTCGGCGAGCTTGCACGCCTCCGTCCAGGCGGTGGCGAGGGCGGCGTCTGCGATGACCGCCGCGACGCCCGCGTCGTCGAACATGTACGCGAGCTTCTCGGCCTTCACCTGCGCGTTGACCACGAAGAACACCGCGTCGGCCTTGAGCGCGCCCCAGATCGAGACCGCGACCTCGGCGGAGTTGTCGCCGAAGATCAGCACCCGGTCGCCGCGGCCGACGCCCTTCGCCCGCAGCGCGTGCCCGATGCGGTTGGCCCACGCGTCGAGCGCGCCCCAGGTGTAGGAGGTCTTGCCGGTGACGAGGCCGACCTTGTCCGGCGATCGCGCCGCCGAGGCCTCGAGAAACTCCGCGACTCCGCGCGCGCCGAGCACCATCGCAGGGCCCCCTACTTCACGATCTCGGGGACCGGGTCGATGAGCAGGCTGGTGAGGTGCAGCGGCAGCGTGGCGCGGCGCTTGGCCTCGATGTCCTTGAAGACCCGCTCGACCTGCGCCTCGGTCAGGTCGAGCACCGGCGCGACCTCCGCGGCGGGGACCTTGTGGTTGTGCGCCCAGAGGCAGAGGTCCATCTCGCCATACGGGAGGGCGTAATAGAACTCGTCCTGCCCCTGCGGGAGGGAGAAGGTGTCGGTGGTGGGCGAGCGGCAGCAGATCTCCTCGGGGACGCCGAGGGCCTCGGCCATCGCGTAGACCTGGGTCTTGTAGAGGTGCGCGATGGGCTTCACGTCGGCGAGCCCGTCGCCGCCCTTCACGAAGAAGCCCTGGTCGTACTCCAGGCGGTTGGGCGTGCCGCAGACGGCGAAGTTGAGCCGGTCGGCGTGGAAGTACTCGAGCGTGGTGCGGAGGCGCTGCTTGAAGTTGGTGGCCGCGACCAGCAGCAGGTAGGCCGAGAGCGGGAGGGCCTTGGACTCCTGCGTCCCGTCCGGGCGCTCGACGGTGACGCGGGAGATGTTGAGCCGCTCGCCCTCGAGGATCGACGGGATCACGATCTTCGACTTCCACCCCTCGCCGTAGTCGGGGAACACCGTGCGGATGGCGTCGTCCTGGCGCTTGTAGCAGCCGAGGGCCTCGAGCGCGGGGGCGAGGTCTTCGGTGCTGGTCTGGATGCCGAAGCGGTCGGCCAGCAGCTTGCCGTAGGTGAGCGACTCGCTCGACGAGGCGCGCTCGGGCAGGAAGATGCCGTGCACCTTGTCGGGGCCGAAGGCGCGCACCGCGAGCGCGGTGCAGAGGGCGGAGTCGATGCCGCCGGAGATGCCCACCACGAGGCCTCGGCGGCGGTGGTTGACGGTCACCAGCTCGCGCAGCCGACCCGCGATCCGGTCGGCCTCGGCGGTCAGGTCAGCGATGCGCAACACGTCCCTGGAGAAGCTCATGGGGGGAGGTTGTCGCACACCCGAATGGCCTTTGGAAACCATCACGGAGGCCCAATACCTGCGAGGGTAATCCCCGAGGGTCGGCGGCTTGGACGGCCGTGGGCAATCCGTCGTAGACCATGCGGGCGATGGGCATCGACTGGAAGCGCGCGGACATCGAGGGCTGGGACATCGAGGACGTCGACAGGCCGAGGAGCGTGGCGGACACGTGCCCCCGCTGCGGCCAGGCCTCGCGGCTGCTGGAGCGCGAGCGGGTGAAGAACCTCTCCCTCTTCGGCGTGTCGCTGGTGGCCACCGAGCGAGGCGGGCGGGTGTTCGAGTGCACCCTCTGCCACGCGCGCTTCGATGCGCCGGAGGGCGGCGTCGCCTCGGACGAGGACCTCGACTCGTCGGTGATCGACCAGCTCACGGGCCTGCACGACCAGCTCGAGAAGGTGGAGGACGAGGTCGCGCTCTGGTCGTCGCGGGTGACCATCGCCGCGAGGAGCCGGGACGCCGCGCTGGCCAGGGAGGCGCAAGATCTGGTCGAGCGCCGCTCGCGGTCGGCGGCGTCGCTGCGCGCGGAGATCGAGCGGCTGCGCAAGCAGCTCCGACGGGGCTCGGCGGCGGACGAGACCGCGCAGGCGCCGACCGGACGGAAGCTGCTGGGCCCGGCGACGGCGCCGGAGCCCACCGGAGACGAGGCCCCCGCGGCGGTGGAGCCGACGGTGGAGCCCGCGGTCGAGCCGAAGCTGGAGGATGAGCTCGCGGCGCTGCGGCAGAAGGTGGCCGCGAAGGCCGCGGCGGCCCCGGCGAAGGAGGACGAGCTCACGGCGCTCAAGCGTCGGCTGGGAATGATCCCGAAGGAGGGCGCGGAGGAGGGGTCGGCGCCGCCGTCGCAGCCCGCCGCGGCGGAGGAGCTCCCGGCGGACGACGAGGTGGCGGCGCTGAAGAAGAAGCTGCGGGGCAGCGCGCCGACGGCCGCGGCGCCGGTCGAGCCGCCCCCGCCGCCGGCGGACGACGATGAGATGTCCGACCTGAAGAGCAGGCTGCGCCCGAAGAAGTGAAGGGCGCGATCGCGCTCCCTCCCCGACGGTCGGGGTCTGTATGCTACGCGGCGTATGAAGGCCGCTGCGGTATTACCGGGACTGGTATTCTTGGGGCTGCTCGCGGAGGGCTGCGCGTCCGCGGGGCGCTACGGCTACGCGCGCACCTATGTTCCGCTCGACGAGGAGGCGACGATGGCGTCGCGGGCGGAGGAGCCCGTGTACGACGAGATCCGCCGGGCGCCGGAGCCCTACCGGGGGAGGCTGGTGTCGTTCTTCGGCGTCGTGCGCTCGGTCGAGCGGGGGGAGGGCGGGGGGTGGCGGCTGGCGCTGCAGGTGCGCACCCACCAGGAGCGGCACCTCTGCGAGGAGGACTCGGAGAGCACCTGCCGGGTGACCGTGAGCGCCCGCGACGGGGGGCCCTTCACCGCGGTGGTGACGCTCCGCCCGGAGGACCTCGACGGCGAGAACCGGCTTCAGACCAACTCGCTGGTGCGGGTGTTCGGCAGCGTGACTCCGGGCGAGTACGACGCCGAGGGGGGGCCCATCGTCCAGGTGCAGTACTACCGACATTGGCCCCGGGGGCAGTACGTCACCACCGCGAGCGCCGATTCGATGCGACGGTGAAGCAACGCGGGGGGGCTCGACGTACCAGGGGCCGAGCCACAGTTGCTCCAGGACAGACGGTGGTACCCGTTCACCATCAACCGGCTGTATTCATCCTTTGAAGGAGAGTGAATCATGAAGATCCGAGATCTCGTTCTGTCGATGGGCCTGATGGCCGCCTTCGGTGGCGGCTGCGTCGTCGAGGTCGCCTCTCGCAGCGCCTACGAGGGCTGTAGCAGCGGCGAGAGCTGCGGCGGCGGCACCCTCTGCTCGTCCGCGAGCTTCACCACCGGCGGCGTCGGCTACCTCTGCACCACCACCTGCTCCATCGGCGCCGTGTGCCCCGATTTCGGGACGAACTCGGCCTACCTGCCGACCTGCGTGGTGAACGGCGCGACCGGCCTCGGCCAGTGCTACGACACCTGCGCGTCCAACCTCGACTGCGGCGTCGGCACCCGGTGCGCCGTCATCCCGGGCACCGCCAACCAGATCTGCGTGCCCATCGGCGCCGGTGGCACCGTCCAGCCCCCGCTCGCTGCGGCCTACACCAGCTGCAGCAACGTCTCTGGCGCGTGCGGCAGCAGCACCACCTGCGTGCCGTCGATGTTCACCCGCGCGGGCGCCCCGCAGGGAAACCTCTGCACCATCGCCTGCACCAGCGGCAACGCGGCCATGTGCCCGGGCTATGTCCCCGGCGCGGCCATCCAGGCCGTCGAGTGCGTCGCCCCCATGGGCAACCCCAACGCGGCGCAGTGCATGCGTCTCTGCAACCCCGCCAACGCCAACCGCGACTGCGCGCCGTACTTCACCACCTGCGCCACGGTGCAGATGGCCGCCGGTCCGATCAGCGTCTGCGTCCCCTGATCGCGGCCTCGGGCTCGACCCTCCTCCGCGCCTTCAGCGCGCCGCCTCCGTCATCCATACCGGGTTCGTAAACGCGTACGGCACGCCGTTCGAGTGGGGCAGCACCACCTCGAGGTCGCCCTGCGGTCCGCGCGCGGTCGCCAGGATGAAATCCCCCGGCGACGCGGTCATGGTGATCGTCGCGTCGAAGCGCAGCCGCCCGCTCCCGAGCGGCACCGCGAGGCGCTCGGCCACGTCGCCGTTGCGCCGTAGCTCCACCGTGTCGACGTGCATCCACGGCGGCGCCATCACCACCACGTGCGCCTGCACCGCGGTGGGTCCGCCGAGGGGCACCGGCGTGCCCGGCTCCTGGCCGTTGACCGTGAGCAGAAGCATCGGCCCGGAGGTCACGAAGGCCCGGCCCTGCCGCAGCGCGCGGAGCACGGCGGGGTGATCCGTCACGCTCTCGCCCTCGGCGAGGTGCACCATCGTCCGGGGGTAGCCCGCCCACTGATAGGCGATGGTGTGCGAGTCGCTCGACCCGGTCGCGATGTAGTGGCGGCCGTGGGCGAGCAGCGAGGTCCAGTCGAGGAGCCCGCGCTCCACCTCGGCCACCTGCCCGATGTAGAAGCCGTTGAACACCTCGATGGCGTCGTAGCTCGGGTCGTACGCGGGGGAGACCGCGCGGCCCGTGCGCACGTCGAGACCGGTGACGTTGAAGTACCCGATGTTGGGCTGCATCCGGGGGTGGTTGACCTGGATGATCCCGTCGGGCGAGCGCACCCGCGCGGCGGCGAAGATCTCCCGAGGCGTCACGCCCACGAAGGGGGGAGGGCCTCCCTCCGGGGCGCCCGCGCGAGGGGCGTAGGGGTACACGTTGAAGTGCCCCCAGGGCTGCGCGTTGCGGTCGGTGGTGACCTCCACCGCGGGCTCCCACTGCAGGGGCACGGTGACGCTCTCCGGGAAGAGACCGACCCCTTCGGAGTAGTCGCCCACGACGTTGTGCTCGGTCGGGGTCGCGAAGCCGATGCCCTCCGCCACGAGCGAGGCCACCCGGTCGACCGGGGAGACGCGCGAGTCGAAGCTCGGGCTGGCGTGCACGTGAAGGTCGCACGCGACCCAGGACTCCATCGGCACAGCGTGAGAGAGGCCCACGTCGACCTCGCCGCGCAGGGTCTCGGTGACCGTCACGTCGCGCTGCGCGATGGTCCACTCGGGGCCGTGGGAGACGGTGACCCGGTAGGTTCCGGGCGCAACCGGGAAGTCGGCGGTGCCGCCCGCGGCGACCACCACGACGCCCGCCCCGGAGGCGTGGTGGTTGGGACCGAGCGTCGGGTCGGGGGTCGGCGGAATACCTCGCACGGTAATCCTCACCGGCAGCGGGCGTCCCCCGTCGTCGTCCTCGTCGATGGCGGTCACCCGCATCGAGGCGCCCGCCGGCAGAGCCACCTCGATGGCCACGGCGCCGGTCGCGCCCGGGTGCACCTCGAAGCCCACCGGGTCGCCGGTCGCGGAGCCCGGCGCGGTCACCCAGGCCACGTAGCGCCCGGGCGTGAGGGGCAGCACCGCGCGGCTGGTGGTGGGCGGAGAGACGAGCACCGCGTGGCCGTCGGCGGTGGTGACGGTGACCGTCGCGGGGTTGCGCTCGGCGCCGTGGACCACCACCGGGAGCTCGGTGACGGGCGTACCCCGCCAGAGCATCACGGCGCGCTGCAGGTCGCCGAGCTGGCCGGGGAGGGCGAAGAGGAGCTCGTGGTCCGAGACGGAGGCGCCGGGGCGCAGGTCGGCCGCGGGGTGGACGACCTCGGTGGAGCCGGGCGTGAAGGAGCGGTCGTGCACCTCGCCGGTGAAGCGGAGGTCGAGGTCGGTGGAGCCCGCGCGGGTCCAGCCGACGGTGAAGTTGCGGTCGACGGCGCCCACCCAGGGGGAGGCGCCCTCGTGGACCTTGGTGTGGACGCCGAGCGAAGGGGCGAAGGGGGCCTCGTCGCCCCAGGAGAGCCGGGCGCCGTAGCGCAGCGCGCGGAGGGTGTGGGCGCAGTCGTTCTGGATGCGCGTGCGGAGGTGGAGCGCGCGGCGACCGGGCTCCATCGAGTAGTCGCGGGTGAGGGTGAGGGTGTCGCCCCGGTGGGCGTAGCGCGCGGTGAGCCGGAGCGTCGGGGTGGCGTCGACGAGCACGGCCTCCAGGCGGCTGCTGGTGGGATCGAGCTCGCGGTCGCCGAGGGCGACGAAGAAGTCCACGCCGTGCAGCGGGGCGGGGTCGGGCGAGGCGCGGTCGCTGACGTGCAGCAGGCTCCCGGGTCGGGCGCCGCGGACCACCCGGGTGTCCCCGGCGAGCACCACCTGGAGGTCGCGCGAGCGGAGGAGCCAGTCGCCGGGGACGAGGTCCGGCGCCGGGCGGGGGCGGTCGCGCTCGACGCGGCGGAGCTCGACGGAGCCGACCACCAGGGTGGTGCGCAGCGGCGCGCGGCAGGTGCAGAGCGCGAGGGCGAGGAGGAGCGGAAGGCGGCCGAGGCGGTTCATTCCGGGAGGCGGGTCCAGTGTGCGGAGGCGGCTTCGAGGCGCGAGCCGTCGATGCGGCGCGGGCCGAACCACAGCCCGTGGGCGAGGAGTTCTTCGGGCGACGCGGGGAGGTCGACCTCGGTGCGGGTGACCTCGCCGGGGCGCACCATGGTCGGCATGAAGACGCCGTCGTAGGGGAGGAAGGCGTAGGTGCGCGCCGGGTCCTGCCGGTCGGCGACGGGGTGCATCGGACCCCAGGCCAGCTCGAAGCCCAGGTCGAAGGGCCACGGTTCGTTGGCCACGAGCAGCAGCGTCACGTGGCTCCCGTGGGCGGCGCGGGTGACCCCGTAGCCGGCGACGGTGAGCGCGCGCCCGATCTCGACGTGGGCGGCGTGCACCCTGGGGTCGGGGTCGAACTCCACGTAGCGGCCGCGGGCGTAGGTGCGGCCGGGCCAGTGCTGGCGCATCACGATGTAGTCGCCGAGGACGGTCCAGACGCCGTAGCGACGCCAGTCGAGGGCGTTGCGGACGGTGACCTCCTCGGTGTTGCGCCATAGTTCCTGGGTGCCGGTGTAGCGGTCGCGGTGCTCGGTGGAGAGCACGATGTAGTCCGCCGCGCGGTCGGGCGGCTGCTTGAAGCGGAAGATGCGGGTGCGCTCGGCGAAGTGGGCGAGGGTGTAGTCCGGCCCCGTGTAGGACGCGTCGGGGGGGATGATCGCGGCGATGGCGTCGAGCGCGGGCTGCCGCTCGTCGGCGCGGTGCTCGGCGCGGTTGAAGCGGCTGCCGAGGATGGGGATCACCCCAGCGCGGTGCTGCGTGGTGAGCCCGGCGACGGTGACGGCGGTGGCCACCAGGAGGCCGTAGCGCTCGGCCTGCAGGGCGCCGACGGCCATGATCCAGGCGGCGCCGTGGATGGCCGACACCATGATGAAGGGCACCGCGAGGGTGCTGTAGTGCGAGTGCACCTGCACCGCGGTGGGAAACTGCGACAGGAGGTTGATGCCGATGGGGGCGAGCGCGGGGAGAAACCACCGCGGGCGCAAGAGCGGCAGCAGCGCGACCGGCGCGAGGAGGCGGGGGATGTAGAGCAGGCGCACGGGGGTGGCGAGCTCGCGGAGCGTGGCGATGGGGTGGCGGAGGAGCTGGGCGAGGATGGCCGTGGGCGACGAGCCGAGGTGGCCGTAGTGGAGCTGGAGCGAGCCGGTGCGGGGGAGGTAGTGCGGGGCGATGACGAAGAGGTAGACGGAGAACCAGGCGGTGAAGCCGACGAAGGCGGCGAGGCCGATGGGGCGGTGGGGGCGGTGCAGGGCGAGGGCGAGGCCGGTGAGGGCGGCGCAGAGGGCGACGTCCTCGCGGCAGAGGGTGGCGAGGCCGAGGGCGACGACGCCGGCGACCGCGCGGCGCTGGTCGAAGAAGTCGAGCGCGATGCAGAGCGGCAGCAGCGCCAGCGAGCTCGGGTGGAACTCATAGCTGGCGATGGAGCCGATGGTGGGGAAGAGGAGGTAGACGAAGAGGGCGAGGTAGGGCGCCGCCGGGTGGCCGATGCGGCGCGAGGCGATGCGCGCGATGGGGATGCCCGCGGCGGCGACGGCGGCGGCCTGCACGACGAGCAGCAGCGGCACCACGGAGACGAGGCGGCCGAGGAGCCCGAGGGGGATGAGGATCAGCGAGAGGTGCAGGCCCCAGAGGGGTGCGCCGACGAGGGGGTTCCAGAGGTCGCCGTGGCCTGCGCCCCAGACGAGGCGGGCGTAGAAGGCGAGGTCGAAGGTGTCGTTGTGCCAGGTGCGAAAGCGGCTCAGCGCCATCGCGGCGAAGAGCACGGCGGCCGCGAGGCTCAGGTTGGAGACGGCGCGCCAGGGGAAGCGCTCGTCGGCTCTCGGGTCGTTCAAAGGAGACCGACAGTAGCGGACGACGCCATGGAGTGTACAGGTTGGGGCGCCGCGCGACGCTTGACACCACCCGTGTCCCGGCGCGATGCGACAACGCCCATGCAGCCCGGCCTCTACGCCATCCTCGACGTCGACTCCCTCCAGCGCGCCTCGCGCCCGCCCCTGGACTTCGCCCGTCGGGTCCTCGATGCCGGAGCCCTCTCGGCGCTCCAGCTGCGCGCCAAGTCCATGGGCGCCCGCGACCTGCTCGGCCTCGCCACGGCGCTGCGCCCGCTCTGCGTCGAAGCGGGGGTGCCCTTCTTCCTCAACGACCGCCCGGACGTCGCCTGGCTCGCGGCCGCCGACGGCGTGCACCTCGGCCAGGACGACCTCCCCATCGAGCTCGCCCGCCGGGTCGCGCCCGGTCTCCAGGTCGGCGTGTCCAGCCACACGCCCGCGGAGTTCGTCGCCGCGCTCGCCACGGACGCGGACTACGTCGCCGTGGGTCCGGTGTTCGCCACGTCGTCGAAGGCCGACGCCGCCCCGGTGGTGGGCCTCGCCACGCTGCGCTCGCTCTGCGCCGCCGCGGGCGCTCGCGCGGTGGTGGCCATCGGGGGCATCACCCTCGCCAACTCGCATGAAATCCGCGCCGCCGGAGCGAGGGCGGGTGCCGTCATCGGCGCGTTGCTGGTAGACGACGCCGAGGTGACCGCAACGTCGCGCGCACTCCACCGCGCCCTCAGTGAAGGCTAAGCCAAGACCCACCCGATGCTTGACCCCATTTCCCTCGGACTCCTGATGGCCATCGGCGCGGGCGGCGCGGCCGCGGTGGCGCGCTGGCGGCGAAGGCGAGAGCGGCCGAGCGCCGTGCCCGCGAAGGCGACCGAGGCGTCGGCGCAGCGGACGGGCCCGCAGGTGTCGCGCGAGGCGGGCGCCTACCGGGTGGGCGAGGTGCTGCTGTTCATGGGGGAGGAGTACTGGCTGGCGGGGGAGCTGGCGCTGGTGCGCGAGGGGACGCCCGCGCTCACGCTCTTCGTCGCCCCCGAGCGGGCGCAGGACCGCTGGCTCGCCGCTCCGCGCCAGGGCGACGTGCTCTACGCGCTGGTGACCGACGCCCCGCTCGCCGACCTGGGCTGGCCCGGGGTGGAGGTCCCCAGCGCCGGAGGGACCATGCGTCGGGTGGAGGAGGGCGCGTGCACCATCGTGCCGAGCGGCGAGGTGCCGGAGGGGTGGTCGGGCGCCGGGCGGTACGCGGTGTTCCGGGCGATGGAGACCGTGGCCGTGGTGGTGGAGCAGGGGAGCAACCGGCTGGCGCTCAAGGGCAAGACGGTTCCGCGACGGATGGTCGAGCGGATGGGCTGAGCGGGGCCGCGACCCGCTCGCGTCTACCTCGCGGCGCGCCGACGGCGACGCCAGCTACGGGCGACGCCAAAGACCGTCGCGCCCAGGAGCGCGAGGCGGGGGTCGAAGAGCGACGCCGTGGAGGAGTAGCTCGACAGGTCGTGGGTGTTGGACACGTCGGGCAATCCCGAGACGAACATGAACTCCGGGTCGCGGTCCATCGAGGCGACGCTGACGGTCGTGTACATCCGGGTGAGGTAGGCGTTGCTCGGGATGAGGTTCTGCAAGGGGACCGTGAAGAACTGCCGGGCGTTGGTGGGCAGCGGGCCGGCGTACTCGGTGACCCAGGCGCGGCCTCCGGCGTCCTGCACGGCGGTGGAGACCACCTGGTCGTAGGTGACGGTCACCCCGAAGCGGGATGGTCCGAGGCGGGCGACCTCGGCGTCGGGGACCGTGGTCTGCGCGAAGTTGGAGGGCACCGCGCGGGTGTCGGCGATGATGTACGTGAGCACCGGGAGCGTCGGCGTGGTGGCGATGCGCGTGAGCCGGAGCGGGACGCAGGGAGAGCGGCCCGTGTAGGTGAAGGCCAGCGGGGACACCAGGAAGGACGAGACGCCCTGCACCGCGGAGAGGCGCACCGCGAGGAAGTACTTCTGCTCGCGGACATACTCTCCGATGATGGGCTCGGCCTCGGGGGGAGTGAGATATCGATTGGTGTTGAGCCAGGTGCGAAGGGCCGACGGGTCGTCCGAAGAGACCACGTCATAGCGGAACATCCCGGTCTCTCCGCTCGCCCACACCCGCACGCCCGCCGTCTCGTCCGGCGCCGCGGAGCCGAGCGTGGCCGAGTCGCTGCTGCCGCAGCCGAAGCCCGATCCGCTCGGGGAGAAGCGCTGCTGGTTGGCGAAGATGTACGTGGGCTGGGTGCTCTGATCGATGATCCCGAAGATCGAGGTCGCCTCTTCGTGGATGTTGCGGGGAACCGACTCCAGCGGCACCACCCAGGCGAAGCTCGGGTCGTTGCCCTGCGCCTGGATCTGCACCACCGCCGTGTTGTCCCCGCCGCCCCCTCGGATGAAGAGCACCCGCTCGGCGTTCTGGATGATGGGGGAGTTGGAGCAGAAGGTGCCCCCGCAGGCCTCGGCCGCGTGGTGAAGCGTGAGCGTCGAGAGCGCGGCCAGCACCGCCAGGTGGAGTTTCATGGTGAGCGCAGGCCAGTGCAGCAAGCGCGCCGGAGGCTCCGAGGCTCGCGTCACCGTTGGATCACGCGCCGTCACCCCATTGGCCCATCGCCGGGGGAGAGGGCCGTGACGGCACGGCTGTGGTCGCATCGCAACAGGGCTCCTGCTACACACGGCCGGTGACCGATCGCGTCCGCGTCGCGCTCCGCCTGGGCGTCTCCCTCGCCGCCGCGGCACTGCTCATCGCCCTGCTGCGCCCGGTGCTCTCGCACGGTCCCATCACGGTGCACCTCACCGGGCTCCCCTTCGCGCACCGGCTCCCCGATGACCTCCGCCAGCCCATCGAGCTGCTGCGCCCGCAGTCGCTCTACGGCCTCGCGCTCTTCCCCTGGTTCGTCCTCTTCGCGGTCGCCTCGCTCGCCGACCTCGCCCCCCTGCAGCGCGTCGTCGCCACCCTCGCTCGCACCTGCCTCCTCGGGCTCCTGCTGGTCGCGCTCTCGCAGCCGACCTCCACCCGGCAGAGCGCCCGCGTCTGCACGGTCTTCCTCGTGGACGTCTCGGAGAGCGTCCCCGACGCGGCCATCGCGGGCTTCCATCGCACCGTCGAGGAGGCCCTCCGGCTGCCCGGTGAACAGCTCTCCCGCGTGGTGCTCTTCGCCCGCCGCCCGGTGGTGCTCGACCTCCCAGCCCGCGTCGACGCCGCGCACCCGCTGCCTCCCTTCGACCCATCGCGCGTCGGCTCCCGCACCGGGACCGACCTCGCCAGCGCGCTCTCCCTCGCCTACGGGCTCTTCCCCGCCGACGCGCTGCGACGCGTGGTGGTGCTCTCCGACGGGGTGCAGACCGACGGCGACGCGCTCGCCGAGGCCCACCGCGCGGCCCGCTTCGGGGTGAGGGTGTCGGTGGTCCCGTCCAGGGTTCCGGCTCCCGCGGAGGTGGCCATTCGCGAGCTGCGGCTGCCCGATCGCATCCGGGTCGATGAGCCCTTCGAGGCGCGGGTCTCGGTGTTCTCCACCACCGCCACCACGGCGACGGTCACGCTCTACCAGGGCGAGACCGTCAACGGCCTCGACGGCGCGCGCTCTGTCGCCCTGGTCCCTGGCATCCAGGAGGTGCGCTTTCGCTCGGTGGTGCGCGTCCCGGGGGACGTGACCTACGCCGCGCGCATCGCGGCCACGGCGGGCGATCGCTTCGCGGAGAACAACCGCTTCGCCACCGCGGCCACGGTGCCCGGGCGCCCGACGGTGCTCTACGTGGAGGGCGATCCGGCGAGGGCGCAGTGGTTCCGCGGGGCGCTGGCCAACGGCGAGTTCGAGGTCGAGCTGCGGGGCGCCAACGGGGTGCCTCAGTCGACGAGGGAGATGGAGCGATTCGACTTCATCGTGCTGAGCGACGTGGCCGCGGAGTCGGTCCCCTCGGCCGCGCAGGACGCGCTCACCCGATATGTCCGTGAGATGGGCGGCGGCTTCCTGATGGCGGGCGGCGACCACGGCTTCGGCCTCGGGGCCTGGCAGGGGACCGCCGTCGAGCGCCTGCTCCCGGTGCGGATGGAGTCCGCCAGGCGTCGCGATCAGCCCTCCCTCGCGCTCGCCCTGGTCATCGACCGATCGGGGTCGATGCAGGGCAACCCCCTCGTGCTGGCGCAGTCCGCGGCGGTGGCGACCGCGCGGGCGATGGCCCCCGACGATCTCCTGGAGGTCATCGCCTTCGACAGCGAGCCCGACCGCGTGGTGCGGATGCAGGCCGCCCGCAACCGCGCCCGCATCGAGAACGAGCTCCGCCGGCTGCGGCCCGGCGGCGGCACCGCCATCTTCCCCGCGATGGACGCCGCCCAGCAGGACCTCGCGCTCACCCGCGCGGTCACCCGCCACGTGATCCTCCTGACGGACGGGCAGGGGCAGCCCGATGAGCCATCGCGCTTGAGGGTGCTGGTGGACTCCATGGCCGCCGACGGGCTCACGGTGAGCACCGTAGGGCTGGGTCCCACGGTCGATCGAGAGCTGCTGGAGTCGCTGGCCCACCACGGTCGGGGGCGCAGCTACTTCACAGCCGACGCGAGCAACCTGCCGCAGATCTTCTTGCGGGAGACCACCGAGGTGTCGCGCAACGCCGCGGTGGAAGACCCGGTGCAGCCGAGGGTCGTGGGGAGCGCGGGGTTCTTGAGAGAACTCCAGGGGGCGCCTCCTTTCCTCTATGGATATGTGAGCACGCGAGCGAAGCCCGCTCCCGCGCAGGTGCTGATCGAGACCGACTCGGGAGAGCCGCTGTTGGCCCGCTGGCGGGTGGGCCTCGGGTGGAGCCTCGCGTGGACCAGCGACCTCAAGAACCGCTGGGCCGTGGAGTGGATCCGCTGGCCGCGCTGGCAGGCCTTCTGGACGCAGCTGGTGCGGGAGCACATGCGCACGCGCCGGCAGGAGGAGCTGGGGCTCCACGCGGAGGTGGTCGACGGCGAGGTGCGCGCGAGCGTGGACGCCATCCGGGACGACGACCGCTTCGAAAACGGGCTCACCTCCGAGCTGGTGCTGCGAGGCCCGTGGCCCGCCACGACGGAGCAGCGGGTGCCGATGCGCCAGGTGGGTCCGGGGCGCTACGAGGCGAGGCTGCCGCTGGAGCGCTACGGGGCCTTCTCGCTGCGGGCGGTGCACCGCCGCGACGGGCAGGTGGTGGCCGAGAGCCGCGGCCGGGTGGACCACCCTTACCCGAGGGAGTACGCCGCGCTGGAGCCGGACGTGGCGCTGCTGAGCGCGCTCGCGGGTGCGACCGGAGGGGCGACGGACCCGTCACCGCGCGCGATGTTCGACGCGGGCGGAGAGTCGCTGAGGCACCGGGCTCCGGTGTGGCGCTACCCGGTGATGCTGGCCATCGGGATGATGCTGATCGACCTGCTGCTGCGTCGGGTGCGGATCTTCGATCGGGGCTTCCGCCGTCGCTGAGGGAGTCAACGCCGGGGGCAGCATCGGGTTGCGGCGTCGCGGGCCATGTACGAAGAATGCGCCCGCGCAATGACCACCTCCCAAGACACCCGCGTTCCAGTGACCGTCCTCACCGGCTTCCTCGGCGCGGGCAAGACCACGCTGCTCAACCGCATCCTGTCCGAGCAGCACGGCCGGCGCGTCGCCGTGATCGAGAACGAGTTCGGCGAGGTCGGCGTCGACCAGGCCCTCGTGATCCGCGCCGACGAGGAGGTCTTCGAGATGAACAACGGGTGCCTCTGCTGCACCGTGCGCGGCGACCTCATCCGCATCCTCGGCTCGCTGGTCAAGCGCCGCGACCGCTTCGACCACGTGCTCATCGAGACCACCGGGCTCGCCGACCCTGGCCCCGTGGCGCAGACCTTCTTCGCCGACGACGAGGTGATGGCCCGCTACCGCCTCGACGGCATCGTGGCCGTGGTCGACGCGAAGCACCTGGAGCTGCACGTCGACGACAGCGACGAGTGCAAGGAGCAGATCGCCTTCGCGGACGTGGTCATCCTCAACAAGCTCGACCTGGTGAGCGCCGAGGAGGCCGCGCAGGTCGAGCGGCGGGTGCGCTCCATCAACGCGGTGGCGAAGGTGTTTCGCGGCGTGAAGGAGGTTCCTGTGACGAGCGTGGTCGACGTCGGAGGCTTCGACCTCGACCGCGCCCTGGAGATGGAACCCGCCTTCCTCGACACCGACGAACACGAGCACGAGCACGACGAGCACGAGCACGAGCACGACCACCATCACGACGAGACGGTCACCTCGGTGGGCATCCGCTGCGAGGGCACGGTCGATGAGGAACTCTTCAACTCCTGGATCACCGAGCTGGTGCAGGAGCGAGGCGCCGACATGTTCCGCACGAAGGGCGTGCTCCACGTGAGGGGCGAGGAGTCGCGCTTCGTGTTCCAGGGGGTGCATATGCTCATCGATGCGACGTCGGGGAGGCCATGGGGCGACGCACCGCGCTTGAATGAGCTGGTGTTCATCGGGCGGGGCCTCGATCGCGCGGCGCTGAATGCGGGGTTTCGCTCATGCCTGGTCTGACGGCGCTGCGGGGTGGCAAGCGTGAGCTGAAGGCCCGCTGGCGGGCGACGCTCTCGGACTACGCGCTCGGGGTGACGTGGTCGGGAGACGGCAGGCTCCTGGCGGCGGCGACGAGCACGGGCGAGGTGACGGTCTTCGACGGCGACACCGGGGCCGTGAAATGGACCCGCCTGGTGCACCCCGAGGGGATGTGCACGCTGGCCTTCGCTCCGGGCGCTGCGGTGCTGGCGACCGGCGGCATGGACGGCACCGCGAGGCTGCTGGACGCGGCCGACGGTCGGGAGCTGGCGTCGCTGCCGTGTGGCAAGGCCTGGGTGGAGCACGTCGCGTGGAGCCCCGATGGCAGGTGGCTGGCGACCGCGGCGGCGAAGGTGCTGCGGCTGTGGACCGCGGCGGGCGATCCGTGGATGGAGACGCCCGCGCAGGAGAGCACGCTCACGGGCATCGCGTGGCGGGGCGACGGGGCGGAGGTGGCGACGATCTGCTACGGGGGCGCCCGGCTGTGGGGGCTGGCCGAGCGAGGGAGCAGCCGACAGCTGGAGTGGAAGGGCTCGCTGGTGAGCGTGGCGTGGAGCCCCGACGGCGAGGTGCTGGCCTGCGGCAGCCAGGACTGCTCGGTGCACTTCTGGCGGGTGAAGACGGACATCGACTCGCAGATGACCGGATATCCCTTGAAGGTGAAGTCACTGGCCTGGGACGGCGCGAGCACCATGCTGGCCACGAGCGGGGACGTCGACACGACGGTGTGGAAGTTCGAGGGAAAGGGCCCCGAGGGGAGCCAGCCGGTGACGCTCAAGGGGCATGAAGGTCCGGTGACGGCGCTGGCCTTTGCGCGGAAGGGCGGAGCGCTGGCCTCGGGCGGGGCCGACGGGGTGGTCGCGCTGTGGGAGCCGAAGAAGGGCCCCACGGCGAGAGGAGCGGGCTTCGGCGTCGCGGGAACGGAGGCGGGCGAGGTGTCGTGCGTGGCGTGGCGCGGTGATGGGAAGTCGCTCGCGAGCGCGGACGCCACCGGGGTCGTGACGGTGTGGTCCGTGGGCTGAGCGGCGGTTCAGCCCGGCGGGCGCAACGGAGCGAAGACCCCGCAGCCGAAGCGCTGCCTCCCTCCGATGCCGAGGCCCTGCACCCTCAGCGAGTCCTCGGCCGACAGCCCCCGCAGGATCACCGGGTAGCCCACGATGGTCTGCTGCCGGATGTGCAGCACCCGTCGCCCGTCGGGGTGCTCTCCGGCGAGCGCACCCTTCGGCGCGGGGATCTCCACCGCGGCCCGCACCCCCACCACGTCGAGCCTCCGCCGCAGGTACGCCTCGAACTCCTGGCGGTCGGCGCCGTCCTTGAGCGCCACCATCCTCGCCCCGAGGTCGGCCACGGGCTCCAGCGGGAGCACCCTCGAGGCCCCGACGGTCACCAGATGCCCTTCGATGCTGAGCGTCGCGCCCGCCATCGGCAGCACCCGATCGATGTACGCCGGGTCGACCCGCAGCCGCAGCGCCAGCTCGTCTGGCCGCAGCGTCAGCGTCCCGTCGCCGTCGGGCTCTCCTGGGATCGGATGCACCGAGAGCCACGAGGCCCCGTGCAGGTCGTCGATGATCCTGCACATCGCCGCGAAGAGCGCGTAGCCGTGCTCCGCGGGCACCCGCTCGCCGGTGAGGGAGAAGGCCACATCGACCCGCGCCGGGGCTTGTATCAATCGCGTCGCAGTGGGTTCGTTCATCGCTTTCGAGCGAATCTACGGAGGTGGATCACCCCTATCCGCCCCGCAGCATCGTCGCCGATAGTCGTCACTGAGCCCGCGTTCAGCGCCGCCCTCGCGGCCTCGAGCGCGCCCTCCGCCACCTCGCGCACCGCCTCCGCGAGCGCGGGGTCCATCCCTGTGACGTGGGCCCCGAGGCTCGCCACGAAGCGGGCGAGCACCAGGTGCCCCGCGACCTCGCCCTCCACCCTCATGCGATCGCCGCGCACGGTCTTCTTGAACGTGAACATCGCCGGGAGGTTGTCCTCGATCCACCGCTCCGAGCGGCGCACCTCGAACCAGAACGGCACCCGCGCCGCGCCTCGGTACCCGTTGACCCCGCCGCGCTGAAACTCCTCGATCTCCGCCCGGGGCGTCTCTCGAAACACCACCGCGGGCCGCGTCGCCGTGTCCTGGATGCGGTCCACCCGGAAGACCTTGAGCGCCCCGCTGCGGTGGCACCACGCGATCACCCTCGGCGTGCCCGCGTGCTCCACGAGCTGCGGTGAGACGTCGCGCCAGCTCAGGTCGCCGCTGTTCTGGCTGTGGTACTTGATCGCGAGGCACTGCCGCCGCCGCACCGAGTCGAGCAGCGCCCGCAACTGCCGGTCGACCTCGTCGGGCATCGTCGCCGGGACGATCGCGTCCACGGCCTTGTCGCTCCATCCCCCCGCCGCCAGCAGTTCGCGCAGGAAGCGCTCCCTCCCGGGTCCCCTCGGCGCGCTCAGGATCAGCGCATAGAACTCCGGCAGCAACGCCTTGCGGATGCGCACGCTCCCCGCGAGCCAACCCTCCTCGAGCTTCCAGTAGACCTGCGACCCCTGGCGCTCCGAGGTCAGCGGGATCTGCGCGTCACAGAGCGAGCGAAGCACCGAGCGCGTCGCCTCGGTGGTGAGATCGAGCTCCCTCGCCAGCTCCGCCTGCGCCCAGATCGACCGCTCCAGGAAGAGCCCGATGGCCTTCGTGGCCGAGTCCGATCCGCTCCTTCTCCCCATTCCCTATCCCCCCGTGACAACCACACAATTTGAATATCTTGCAGGTTCGCATCCGCGCCCCGTCGGGGGCAATGACTTCTTCCCTTGCATCGCTCCCACGCGTCTCACTGACGCGCGCTCGGCCCCCGCTTGTGGCCCCCCGCGCTCACCCGGCATAGTCGCCCCCATATGCCGTCGCCGATCGCGCCCAGCGCCCGCCGCGTCCTCTCTCTCCTCGCGCTCTCCGCCTCGCTCGCCGCGTGCGGCGAGGTCACGACCGCGCCCTCGACCGACGCCTCGGTCGCTGCCGACACCCCGCTCGCTACCGATGTCGCCGCCGACGCTCCGCTCGCGGTCGATGTTCCGCCCGAGCCCGAGGTCCCCATCGAGACCTTCCACCCCGATGCCTCGTCCCCGATGGAGCCCATCACCGCGCCCGCCGACCAGTGGACCTGGGTACCCTTCCCCGACAGCGCGTGCGGCAACGGCGAGCCCACCGGCATCGGCGTCAACCTCCACCCCGGATCACGCCGCGTGGTGATCTTCCTCCAGGGCGGCGGCGCCTGCTGGGACGGCTTCACCTGCTACGGCGTGCAGAGCGCGGTCAACCTCACCTCGGGCTACGGCCCCCGGCAGTTCGCGTCGGAGACCCGCGGGCTCTCGTCGTTCACGCTCTTCAACCGCGGCAACGCGCGCAACCCGTGGCGCGACGCCAACCTCGTCTACGTCCCCTACTGCACCGGCGACGTCCACGGCGGCGATCGCATCATCGAGCACCGCTGGGGCAACCGCGTCGAGCGCACCTTCCACGTCGGCGCGCGCAACATGGACGCCTTCCTCGCGAGGCTCTCCCGCACCTTCACCGACGCCGAGCGGGTGACCCTGAGCGGCCTCTCCGCAGGCGGCTTCGGCGCAGGCATCCACTGGGAGCGCGTCGCCAACGCCTTCCCCGGCGTGCGCGTCGACCTCCTCGACGACTCCGGCCCCCCGATGTCTCCCCCCGCCGACCGCTGGGCCCAGTGGCGCACCACCTGGAACGTCCAGCTCCCGGCAGGATGCCCCGAGTGCCGCGACCACCTCGACGCGCTGCTCCCCTACTACGCACGTCGCTTCCCAGCCCCCGCGCGCTTCGCCCTGCTCTCGTACACGCAGGACACCACCATCAGCGCGTTCTTCGGCGTGACGCCCGAGCAGTTCCAGACCCAGCTCGCGGACGCCACGCGGCGGCTGCTCGCCCCGATCCCCAACGCGCGGCACTTCTACGTCGACGACCAGGGCCACGTGCTCATCGGCAGCAACGGCACCGCCCGCGGCGCCGACGGAACCGTCCTCATCGACTGGCTCGGCCGCATGAACAACGACGACCCGGCCTGGGCCAACGTCGAGCCCTGAGAGGGGGGGATCAGCCCTCGCCGAGGGTCACGTCGTGCCGGGCCCTGCAGTACTCGCAGGTGAGGTAGGTCTGACCCTTCACCGGCGGCTGCATCCCGGCGCCGCAGGTCTCGCACTTCTCCGGCCACTTCACCGGAACCCCCACGCGGCTCCCCGCAGGCATCGGCCCCTGGTAGCGCCCTCGCTCCAGGTCCCCGGAGCGGATCTGCTCGATCACCGTGTCGACGTCCGCCGCGCGGTCGTCGTCGAGCTCCAGCGTCACCGCCGTCGGCCCGCCGGACTGAGGGTGCAGCCGCAGCGACAGCACCTGGTCCTTGATGAGCAGCCCCCGCTCGCTGGCCTCGGAGCCGGTGAGGTGACCCACCAGCGCGTCGAGCAGCAGCTTGCGTCGCGTCTCGGTCTTCGACGCGAAGAACACGAACGACCGCTCGAGCACCACCTCCTCCTGGTACTCGAAGCGGAGCCGGTGCGCGGTCAGCATCAGCAGCCCCTCGACCTTGCCGCTGGGATGGTCCTCCCACGTCGCCTTGGCCGCGAAGATGGGGTTCTCCTCGGGCTGCATCGTGAAGCTCGCGCCCTCGAACTGGTCGAGGGTCCAGTGCACCCGGGTCATCCTCGTCGACAGCGCGTCGACCGCCCCGATGAACTGCGCCGCCCCCGCGAGCACCCGCCCCTTCGCGGCGCTGATCGCCTCGTCGAGCCCGCGCGCCTGCGCCGCCACGCTGTTGATCAACCCCTCGTTGCGCAGCACGTCCCCGGAGGCCGCCCGACGCACGTCGCGCTCCAGCGCGCTCACCTGTCCCCGGAGCGCCGAGGCCGCCCGGGCCGACTCCGCGCGCGCCCCATCGAAGGCCGCGCGGGCCTGCGACTGCGCCGCGGTGCCGAGGCGCTCCAGGTCGCCGCCCCAGACGTAGCCCCGCGCCCTCGCCCTCGCGACGCTCTCCGCCAGGGCGTTGAGCGCCGACACCCGCTGGTTGATCTCCCCGAGCGCGTCCTCGAAGGAGAGCCGCCCCGCCGCGCTGCTGGCGATGGACTGCGCGTAGGCGAGCTCGCCCGCCAGGGTCATCCGCCGAAGGTCTTTGTCTGAAGGTCCGTACGAGGCCATCCACGCGCTCCGTCTACTCGGGCTCTGCGACCCGCCACCGGCCATCTTCCCGCACCAGGCGAGCCAGCGACCGGCCGCCCGTCCCATAGGCCATCGTCGCCCGATCGCCGGCCACCTCGATGGTGCGCCCGCGCTCCAGCGCGTCGCGCAGCCCACGGGTCACCGACTGCACCCGCGCCGCGTCCGCGCCGCCGAAGCCCGCCTGCAGCCGCGCCTCCGGGGTGACGCCCGCCGCCGCCGCGGCCCGCGCGATCGCCTCGCGCACCGCCGAAGGAGCCAGGGTCAGCAGCACGTCCCAGCGCGACCGCTCGTGCGCGCGAACGTACGACCGCAGCGCCTGCGCGGGCGTGTGCTGCCCATAGAAGTCGAGCGCGCTCGGGTCGAGCCTCCACCGGCCGCCCTCCTCGATGAGCGTCAGCGTCTCCCCCGACGACAGCTCGAGGTGCGCCGTCACCGGGGCCTCGGGCTCCAGCTCGCCGTACGCCCGGATCGCGTCGGCCAGCTCGTCGGGGCGCTCCCTGGCGGTCGCCTCGAAGCGCTCGAAGGGCATCGACTCGCGCGCCGCCGTCGACAGCATCCCCCAGGCGTCGCGCATCCGTCCGTCGCGCAGCGCCTCGGAGTACGACTGGAGCACGTCCGTCGGGCCGCCCGAGCGCGCCGCGCACCCGGCGCCAGCGAAGATCCCCAGGAGCAGCAGCGTGCGGGTTCGGTCGTTCAAGGCCGCGCGAGCCTAAGGCACGCCCTGGCACCAGACAACCGGCTCATCCACCGCGCAGGACGTCACGGCGCCTGCGAGAGACGGATGTGGATCCGCGGATCGAGCTCGGCCGCCTCGATGGGCGTCAGCACCTCGATCAGCCGGGCGAGCTCCTCGTTCGGCAGGTCGCCATAAAACTCCACCAGCGCGCAGGCGACGGGCAGACGCAGGTCGTCGTCGTCGGCTCCCTGTTGAAGGAGCCGGAAGGCCACCCGCGCCATGGCCGCCTGCCAGCGCCGCGTGGTGCGGTGACGGCCGGCCTCCAGGCTCAGCAGCCCGTCGGCCACCAGGCGCTGGAGCGTGTCAGTGCTAGTGCCTTCCACGCTCGACCCCGGGGCTGCTGGTGGACGCTGCGATGGGCCTATGGGCCTTCGCGTACGCGACGATGCTCGCGAGCTCCCTCTCGAAGGTCTCGTAGTCGACCATGGCCGCGTTGAGGTAGGTGCTGCCCATCATCGTGAGCCCGGCCATGGCGCTGGCCTCCGCGATCTCCTCGTCGGTGGCGCCGTGAAGGCGAGCCCCCTCGGTGTGGTAGAGCGCGCAGTACCGGCAGCGCGTCGCCCCCGCGACCCCGAGTCCGATGAGCTCCTTGTACTTGTTGGGGATCTTCGTCTCGGCCAGCGCGAAGTCCCTCAGCAGGGCCCAGAAGCCGTCGAGGGCGGTGTCGGGCATCTGGCGCGCCCAGCCGGGCACCAGCCCGAGGCTCCGCTCGATCTCGCGATGGAGCTCGTTCTTCCTGATCAACGTTGCCATGGACTCGACTCCTCTCCGTGACGTGCGCTCACAGACCCGCCGCGCGGGTCATCCAGTGCCATCGCCACCCCGATGGTCGCGCTACTGCTGGTGCCTCGCCCGAGCCATCGCAAGCAGCGAAGCGCCAGCGCGACGGCGATCGCGAAGCTCTCTCCACGAGGGCGATTGACGCGTGCTGCGATCAGCTCCAGGCAGCGGCGGGATCTACGCGAGGGACGTGTGGGCCCGACAATTCCAGGGGAGGTCTCCGATGGCACTGTTTGCAATGGCGGTTCCCATTCCTGCGGGCAAGACCGAGGCGTGGAGGGGATTCATGAACGAGCTCAAGGGCGCCCACCGCGCGGGCTTCGCCGCCTCGCGCCGGGCCCTCGGGGTGCGCGAGCGCACGTTCATCCAGTCGACCCCGATGGGCGACATGGTCATCGTGACGCTGGAGGGCCCCAACCCCGTGGCCGCCTTCCGAAACTTCGGCCAGGGGAGCGACTCCTTCACCCGGTGGTTCGTCGAGCAGGTCAAGGAGATCCACGGGCTCGACCTCTCGGCGCCGCCCTCCGGGCCGATGCCCGAGATGGTCATCGACTCGCACGCCGACTGACGCCTCACCCTCCCTCACGGCGGGTCACCCGCGCTGAGATTGTGCGACAGATTTTTGCGGAGAGCTCTGCCGCTCTGATAACGGCGGAGTCCATGGGTACCCCAGCTCGCGCGCTCGCTCGTAGTCCGCGAATCTCCAGCGCCCCGCCGTCGCTCCGCCCCTCCCAGGCGCCGTCGGTGGTCGGACCCTTTGACCTCGTGACCCGTATCGGCGGCGGGACCATGGCCTCGGTGCACCTCGCGCGTCACCGGCAGCTGCCGGAGATCGTCGTGGCGCTGCGCCGGATGCACCCGCACCTCAGCCTCGACGAGAGCTTCGCGCCGATGTTCATCGACGAGGCGCGCATCATGACCGCGCTGCGCCACCCCAACGCCGTGTCGCTCTTCGAGGGCGCGAGCGAGGGCGCCGAGCTCTACACGGCGATGGAGTACATCCAGGGCGACTCGCTCGCCGCCGTGCAGCAGACCGCCACGGCGCTGCGCCGCGTGCTCCCGACGAGCATCGTGCTGCGCGTGCTCGCCGACGCGCTCGAGGGCCTGCACGCCGCCCACGAGCTGCTCACGGACAAGGGGCTCCCGATGTCCGTGGTGCACCGCGACGTGTCGCCGCAGCACATCCTCATCGGCGTCGACGGCGTGGCCCGCATCTCGGGCTTCGGCAGCGCGCGCGCCGAGGGCCGCGTGGCCTTCACCTCCCCGGGGATGCTCAAGGGCAAGCTCGCGTACATGGCGCCGGAGGTGCTGCAGGCGCAGCGCTACGACCGCCGGGCGGACGTGTTCTCCGCGGGCGTGGTGCTCTGGGAGGCGCTCACTCTCCAGCGGTTGTTCCCGTCGCGCACGGGCTTCAGCGAGTCGCGTCTCCGGGCGCGCGAGGCCGCGCTGCCGCTCGCGTCGGTGCGGGGCGACCTCCCCGACGCCCTCTGCGCGGTGGTGATGCGCGCGCTCTCCATCGACCCCGCGGAGCGCTTCGCCACGGCCAAGGAGTTCGCGGAGGCGCTGCGCTCGGTGGCCCCCTCGCGGCTGGCGACCGAGGACGAGATCGGGGCCTTCATGGAGTCCGTGGCGCGCACCCGCATCGCCCGGGAGCGCTCGGCGCTGCGGGCGACCGACCCGTCGGTGACCCGGGAGTCCTTCGAGATCATGCCCGAGGTGCCGAGCGCCTCCCGGCCGAGCGAAGCCCCGGAGGAGAAGAGCGCCCTGGCCAGCGACTCGGGCGTGCGACCGGTGCAGCGCAAGAGCATCCTGCGGGGGCCGACGCTGCCGGGGCGCGGGTTCCGCGGCTTCGTCGAGCCGCAGGTGTCGGCCGAGGCCGTCGCGCCGAAGGGCTGGCGCACCGAGGACGTGCCGGTGACCGCCGTGCCCGACGGCGCGAAGAAGCACGACGCCGACGTGGTGCTCGAGCCCGCGGTGAAGCTCGCACTCCCGGAGCTGCCGGAGATGGCCGAGGCGCCGACGCAGAAGTGGACGCCGCTCTCGGCGCCGCCTCCCGCTCCGGTGGTCGCCTCGAAGGGCGCCCGGCGCTGGGCGCTCTGGCTGGCCGCATCGGTGCTCGCGCTCGGTGGCGGCATCGCGGCGGGCGGCGTCGTCGCAGACGTGTTCCTGCGCTGAGGGCTTCGACCGCGGCGCGTGCCCGCGCGGGTCATCTCGTCGCGCGCATCCGCCTGAACACCCACACCCCCAGCGCGATCGTCGCGACGGTCACGCCCACGGCGATCCACCCCTCGGACGACACCCGCTTGAGGGCGTCGAAGAGCCGCTGCCCGAAGTAGCTCACCGCCAGCAGCGGGATCACGTACCCGAAGAGCGACCCCCAGAAGTGCGTCGCGAAGCGCACCTTCGACACCCCGAAGAAGGCGTGCAGCAGCGGCGGCATCCAGAAGATCAGCCGCAGCGTGAACACCGTCGCGAAGGCCCTGCGCGCCAGGGCCTCGTCGTACCTGCGGAAGCGCTCCGGGATGCGGGGAGAGATCCAGTCGCGGGCGATGAAGCGCGCGAAGGAGAAGCCCACCACGCTGGCCGCCATGGTCCCCACCATCGAGAGCCCGAAGGCCACGGGCCACGGCCAGATGAGCGGCGCCGCCATGATGAACACCGTCCCCGGGACGCCGAAGGGCTGGAGCGCGCCGTAGGCCAGCACGAAGACCACGTAGCCCCACGGGCCGAGGGCCAGCAGCGTGGTCTTCACGCTCGCGGGGTCGGCGAACTGCCGCAGCACGCCGGTGCGCCAGGCGACCGCGAGCGCCGTGGCCACCAGCAGCACCAGCGCGACCTTCACCCTGCGCATCGCGCTCAGTCGCGCTCGGCGAGCAGATATCGGTTGGAGATGGCCTTGAACGACAGGCGCCCGTTGAGCGTCCGGCTGAACACCTCCGCGCGCGGTCGGATCACGATCCCCTCGCGGGGGTTCTTCGTGCCGGGGTAGACGCCGTCGGCGAGCGCGAGCAGCGCCTCCTGGTCGTGCGCGAAGGCCTCCCCCTGCTCGACGATGGGCACCGCATCGAGGTCCAGCTCGGCGGCGAGCGCGCGCATCTCCTCGTCGCTCAGAAAGCGCGCCGCGACCAGGTCGTACACGCTGAACACGTAGAGCCCGAGCGCCGCGAGCCCCAGCGGGTTCTTCTGGATCCCCGGGCCGCAGACCTCCCCCTGGAGGGCGTAGCGACCGCCGCGCGCGCGCAGCTTCGCCTCGAGGTCGTAGCGCCGCGCGACGGCCCAGTACGAGTTGTTGCCCTCGGTGATCGACCAGTTGCGGCCGCACGCGTGGAAGGTCGCGTCGAAGGGGTCGACGAGGAAGGTCGCGCTCGTGCCGTCGCACTTGAGCGTGGCGACGTAGGCGAGGCCGCGCAGCTCGTCGAGCACCTCGGGGGACGACTGCACGCGCATCTCGTCGGTCTTCGGCACGCACGACGGGAAGGCGCACCGCAGGTCGTCGCCGCCCATCGGAACCGGCGGCTCGTACTTGCCGACGCCGAGGCGCTCGGTGAGGTCGTCGCCGTCAGGGAGGTCGGCCGGCAGGTCGAGCTCGGCGAGCGTGACGAGCAGCCCCTGCGAGAGGCACCCGCGGAGCTTCATCGTACGGATGCGAAACTTCGCCGGCCGCGTCCCCTCGGCGGGCTCGGCGCCCTTCGAGGTCCAGAGGAAGCGCATCGCGGCGAGGTCGGGGGGGATGGCGTCGATCTCGAAGAACACCCCGCGGTCGCCGACCCCGAAGGTGCCCCTCTTCACCACGCACTGCCACCCGTTGATCCGCACGGCCTCGATCGCGTCGGCCCCCGCGATGGGTACGACCTCGAGTACGCGCTGCACCGACGCCAGCTTCCGCTTCATGGCGCGAACTCATAACAGCGCGGCGAGCGCCGGTCATATGCCCGGTCAGTACGGGATGATCCGCCTCGCCGCGTGGGCGAGCACCACGGGGTAGAGCGCGAGGTTGCGCGCCAGGGCATACACCGGGCTGTATTCCGCCATCGCCGTCCGTCCGAGCCGCGCCCCCGCCAGGTCGGCCGCGAGCGCCCGCAGGTGCGTCGGACCGAAGGGCCCGTCGTGGATGCGCCCGACGAGCGCGCCCGGCAGCGCCCCTTCGCCGCCCAGCGCGCCGCACCACGCGCCCACGATCGCGCCGATGGAGTCCGTGTCGCCGCCCGCGCGGATCACCGCCGCGATCGCCTCCATCGGGTCACGTCCCCAGCGCGCGAACGCATAGGCCGCGAAGGGCACCGTGTGCACCACGAAGCCCGTCGTCCCGAGGTCCCGCGCGGCGACGTCGGGCGCGGCGCCCTCGCGGGCCAGCGCCACCGCCCGCCCGATGGCCTCCGCCAGCGTGGCCTCGGTCACCACCGCGCGCGCCGCCTCCAGCGCCTCCACGGGGTCGCCGTGCCTCAGCGCCATCGCCGCGACCTCCGCGACGAAGCGCGCCCCCTCCACGGCGCGCGCATCGGTGTGCGTCACCCTCGCGAGCGCGTCCGAGGTCGACCGCCGCGCGACCTCGTCGTCGTGGAAGAACACCCCGACGACGGCCGCGCGCATGGCCGCGCCGTTGCCCGCGGTCGCGACCCCGGAGCGGCGCAGCCCCACGGCGATGCGGGCGCACGCGCGCAGGGTCCCGAGCCCGATGCCCCACGGCAGCCGGAGAAACCACCCCAGCAGCGAGCGACGAAACGCCCGCACGCAGGCGTCGGGGTCGCCCGGGTGTCGCGAGAGGCTCTGCGCCACGAGGGCCGACTGCTCGGTGTCATCGGACACGAAGCCCACGCGCCCGAGCATGTGGAAGCGGTCGAGGCGGGGGAAGCGCCGCGCGATCACGCGAGGGGAGAGCATCTCCATGGGCAGCCCGAGCGCGTCGCCGAGGGCGGTGCCGAGCAGGGTGCCCGCGAGGCGGTCGGGGAGGTCCATGGGATGAGCGTGAACGAAGGGGAGGGGGCGGGAGATTCCCGCGCGGGAGGCGATGCCTACGGAGGCGGCATCGGGATGATCTTGATCCTGCGCTCTTCGCCTTCGCCCTCGCTCTGGGTCTGGACGCCCTCGAACTTGGCGAGGGCCATGTGCACGGTGCGTCGCTCGCGCGGCGGCAGCGGCTCCATGAGGATGACCTTGCCCTCCTTCACGCAGCGCTCGCCGAGCTCCTGCGCCATGGTGGTGAGGGTGCGCTCTCGCCGGGCGCGGTAGCCGTCGGCGTCGACCACGAGGCTCGCGCGGTCGCCCGCGACGGTCTTGGTGGCGACGCGGTTGGCGAGCAGCTGGAGGGCGTCGAGGGTGACGCCCTTCTTGCCCACGAGGTGCTTGGAGTCGGGGCCGCTCAGCTCGAGGACGGTGTCGCCGCCCTCTTCGCGGACGTTGACGTCGGCGTCGAGGCCCATCGCGATGACGGTGTCCTTGAGGAACACGCTCGCGGCGTCGATGGCGCGCGGATCGAGCGGGCGGCGGGCGGAAGGGTCATTCTGATCAACCACGGTCATCTCCAGTCAGGGCCTTCACCTGGATCGCCTCGCCGCCACCGGTGCCGGTGCCCGACTTGTACTGATCCATCTGCTTCTTCGTGTACCACTGCTGCAAGACGCCGAGGACCGAGTTCACGAGCATGTAGAGCGCGAGCCCCGACGGCAGGAAGAGCGAGATCCCCGTCAGGAAGATGGGGAAGAAGTAGGTCATCATCTTCGCCTGCACCGGGTCCATGCCCTGCGGGGGCATGAGCTTCTGCTGCAGGAACATGATCGCCCCCAGCACCAGCGGCAGGACGTAGTAGGGGTCCGGCGCCGAGAGGTCGTGCCACCAGAGCACGAAGGGCGCGTGGAACAGCTCCACCGAGGTCTGCAGCGTGGTGTAGAGCGCCCACCAGATGGGGAGCTGGGCGAGCTGCGGGAAGCAGCCGCTCAGCGGGTTGACCCCGTGCTTGCGGTACAGCTCCATGGTCGCCAGGGTCTTGGCCTCCTGGTTGTCCGCGAGGCGCTTGTTGATCTCGTCGAGCTCGGGCTTGAGCTTCGACATCATCGCCATGGACTTCATCGACTTGGCGAGCAGCGGCAGCAGCGCCACGCGGATGCAGAGCGTGAGCAGCATGATCGCCGCGCCCCAGTTGCCGACGATGCTGTGCAGGAAGCGCAGGAAGCGCAGGAGCTGGCGAGCGATGAACGAGAAGAACCCGAGGTTGACGGTCTCCGTGAGGCGCCTGTCCTCGGTGGCGGCCGCGAGGGTCTCGGGCTCCTTCGGCCCGAGGTACACCCTCGCCTGGTAGGTCTGCGTCTCGCCCGTGCCGAGCGACGCGCGGGCCCAGCCCAGCGACGCGCCGTACACGCTCCCCATCGGGTCCTGCCCCGGCGAGGCGACGCGGTCTTCGGCGAAGAGGCGGCAGCGCGCCTCGGCGTTGCCCCGCGGCACCACCGCGAGCTCGAAGTACGTGTTGTCCAGCGCGACGAAGGCCGCCGAGCCCGGGAGGGCGTCCTCCGGGCGACGCTCGAGCAGCTTGTCGCGGGCCTCGCGGAACAGCTCCGTGCCGTGCTTGCAGATGCCCTCGGCCACCTGCCACGGGCGCTGGAAGAACTTCCCGTTCTCGTCCTCGCGCAGCACCCACTGGTACACGGGCATCCGCGCCTCGACGTTGACCGGCGTGCCCCGGTTGGTCACCCGCGTCTCGACGTCCATCACGAAGGGTCGATCGGAGCGGTACGAGCGCACGACCTCGATCTCGCTGCCCTGCCACGTCAGCTCGACCTCGTGGTCGCTCACCTGCCGCCCGGTGAAGTCCTGGTACTGCGGCACCAGCGAGTCTTCCCCGCGCTTCACCGTGAGCTCGGTGCGCAGCGAGAGCAGGTCCTCGTTCCAGGTGGAGGCGAGGTTCATCCGGTGGTCGCTGCCGCGGACGCCGGTGCGCGGGTCGGCCGGGGCCTCTCGCATCACGAACTGCGTGCCGTTGAGCCGCACCGATCGCAGGCCGCCCGAGCGGGTGGTGACCTCCGCGTCGAAGCCCGACCGCGCCGCGGTGAGGGGGCTACGGAGGTGGAAGGTCTGCTCGGCGGGACGCGCGGTCTCCGTCGGCGGCGGCGCGACGTTGCGCAGCGAGGGAGTGGGCCGCTGGGTGTTTCTCCCGAGGAAGAACCACACCGCCAACCCCCCGAGGAGGAGGATGGCGAAGGTGCGCAGGTTATCTTTCATCGACGACCGTCCGGCGACGCGTGGGCGTCGCAGTGGCAGGGGGGTGAAGGCGGGGGATCATAGCCGCCGGGGTGAAACGGGTGGCACTTCACGAGGCGCCTGGCCGCGAGCCAGGAGCCCCGCGCGGGGCCGAAGCGCTCGATGCACGCCGTGGCGTAGCGGGAGCACGACGGCTCGAAGCGGCACACGTTGCCCAGCAGCGGGGAGAGCGTCGCGCGGTAGATGCGCAGGAGTAGCAGTAGAAGGGAGCGGATCACGTCGCGGCACCTCCCGGGCCTGGCGAGTTCGACGGCGCCGAGGCTCTGGGGGTGCGATCACCGCCGCGGCGTCGGGCAAAGGCCGCGCGAATCTCTGCACACGCTTCTGCAAATGCAAGCGCGGGGCACGACTCTCGGGCGATGATCACGACCTCGCAGCCGAGCGGAAACAGCTCTGGATGCAGTCGGAACACCTCGCGCAGCACGCGACGGATCCGGTTTCGGCGGACGGCGTTTCCGGTCTTCTTGCTGGTGACGAGGCCCAACCGCGGGGGGTCGCCGTCGCCGCGCTCGCGGACGATGACGACCAGGTGGGGGGCGTGGAGTCGACGACCGGACTTCTGCGTGGCGAGAAACTCGTCGCGCCGCAGGATGCGTCGGGACTTGTCGAAGCCCGCGCTCATGGGAGGGTCGTGACGGGTGATGATGCTGCGGGGGGAAGAGTCGCCGTGGAGGCGGCCGCTGACTACTTCTTGTAGTTGGTGACCGAAAGGCGCTTGCGGCCCTTGGCGCGACGGTTCTTGAGGACCGTGCGGCCCCCGGCGGTTGCCATCCGGGCACGGAAGCCGTGGGTGCGGGTGCGGTGGACGCGGCTCGGTTGATAGGTGCGCTTCACGATATTACTCCTCTAACGGGCCGCGGAAACAAACACGCGACTGGGGCCGTGTCAAGCCACCCGGCGAGCAGAACTCGCTGCCGGAGGTGACCGACCATTGGCGCCCCTGTACCGCCTCATCCCGCCGACTTCAAGAGTCCCGCGTCCAGGAAAGAGAACGCCCCGTCGCGCCCGAGGATCACGTGGTCGAGCAGGGGCAGCTCGATCGCCGCGCCGACCTCCGCCACGCGCCGCGTAAACTCCGCGTCTTCCGGGCTCGGCGTCGGGTCGCCGGAGGGGTGGTTGTGCACCAGCACCATCGAGGCTCCTCCCTCGCGCACCGCGAGCGCGAACACCTCCCGCACGCCCAGCGCGACGCCCGCGGGGGTGCCGTTGGCGAGCACCCGCTCGGCGATGAGCCGCTGCTTCACGTCGAGCACGAGGGCCATCACGCACTCGTCCGGCAGGTCGACCATGCGCGCCGACCAGCAGCGCACGATGTCCCGGCTGGAGGTGAAGGGCATTCGCCGGGGGGGCGCCGCGCCGCGCACCCGCTGGGCGAGCTCCCAGGCCGCGAGCAGCCGCGTCGCCTGGTGGGGGCCGAGGTCGAGCGTGAGGGCGCCGACGCCGGTGCGCAGCAGCCCGCGCAGGCCGTCGTGCGTGGCCAGCAGGTGTCGGCCGAGGGCGTCGGCGGTGAGTCCCCCGCGGCCGCGGCCGAGCGCGAGGCTCAGCACCTCTGCGTCGCTCAGGACATCGAGGGGCACCCTCCGGTGCCGCGGCAGCGGGCGGAAGGGGCGGGGAGAGAGGTTGTCATTGGCGGCTCTGGGCGACATGGCGAGGGCTGCAGACCAAGCCTCGTGCCGCGCGAAAACATCGGTAGATCAAGCGCCAGCTGGGTGGCGGCGGATGGCGGCGGGGTGGCGGCGGTCAGTCGCCCTGCTGGCCCTGCATCATGTCCTGCATCCGTCGGCGAGCGCCCCGCGCCTGGCTCTGCATGCCCGCGACCTGCGCCTGGGTCTGCCGGAGCTGCATCTGCGTGGTGGCGAGCTGCTGCTGCGTGGCGGCCTGGGACTGCTGGAGGCCGGAGACCTGCTGCTCGAGCGCCGCGGTGCGCTGCTCGACCATCATCAGGCGCTGCTGGAGCGCGGCGAGGTCGGTGCTGGCGCCAGCGGTCGTCGGCGGTGGCGGTGGCAGCATGGGGGCGACGGACGGCGTCGGCGCGGGGACGACCGTCGCGCTGGCGGCCGGGGTGTCGTCCGATCTACGGCGGGCGCAGGCGACGGAGAGCACGGCGAGAAGCAGGACGCGTAGGTGGAACATCGCTCTTTGCACAGGCCTAACGGGTTTTGCCCCGCCCGCGCAACGGCCCCCGCCGATTGGGTGCTACGGCGCGCCGAGCAGCCGGGTGCGGGCGCGCAGCTCGAAGTTGGCGCGGTTCCCCTGGCCGCCGTCGCGCACGTAGACGTAATAGAAGCCCGGATCGAGCAGGCGACCGAGGGTCTCCCGGGCTTCGGTCCCGCGGGCGGCGGTGATGACGTCGCCGCGGTGGTCGCGCAGCTCCAGGTCGATGTCCGTGTGGTCCGTCGGCCGGCCGGTGCCATCGATGACGAGCTCGAGGTGCAGCCAGCCGCGGGCGGGCATCTGCACCCGGTACACGCGCAGCGCGTCGAAGCCGTTCTGCGGACGCGCCCGGCCGCCCGAGGGCGCCGGGTTGGTGAGCCCGTCGATCTTGCCTCCCACGACCCCGGGGACCGGCAGGTTGGCCGGCCAGTCCTCGCCCTCGTCGCGCGGGACCATCTCCGTCGGCTCGTGCGTCCGCTGGAGCATCGCGAGCAGCGCGTCGCGCGGCACCGCAGGGCTCTCCCCCGTCGAGATCTGCCGCAGGAAGGTCCCCAGCGCCGGGTACGCCGCGGGCTGGTCGCGCCAGGACATCATCGCGCGCATCAGCACCGCTGGGGCGATCGCGACGCCGTCGTGGTCGTCGTCGGCGTACCCGTCGCTGCCGTCGATGAGGTCCCAGAGCACGTCAGAGACGCTCATCTCGTTGCCGATGCCTCGCGCTCCCGGCGCCGGGTGCTCGAGGTCGTGGTCGACGCGCAGGCTCCCCTCGGGCTCGAGCCCGATGGTGTCCTGGTAGTGCGGGTCGCGCCGCACGGCGCTCGAGAACCACGTCGCGCGCCCCTCCTCCCAGGCGAGCCCCGGGTCGATGAGGTAGCCCGCGGGGTGCGATCCCCCGGTCGAGGAGTTGGAGGAGAGCCGGTCGAAGACGAAGTGGCCGAGCTCGTGGAGGACGATCCCCTCGTCGTGCTCGTCGGTGTCCGTCGATCGCTGACGTCCGGGCGATCCGCCGAGGAGCTCGAGGCAGAAGCGCCCCGAGCGGGCGGGCCGCTCTCCCCGGTAGAAGCTCCACTCGGTGGTGACCCCTCGGCCCCAGTAGACCACCAGCGGGGGCAGCGTCTGGCCCGTCCACGAGCGCGTGGCGTCGAGGCCCGTGAGGATGGTGTCGGCGATGTGGAAGGCCCCGGCGATGCCGTCCGGCGTGGCGTCCGCGGCCACCAGCTCGATCGCGCGGCTGGCGTCCGGGCGGCTTAGCCTGAGCGCGTGGGTGACCGACCCGTCGCCCTGCGGCGAGACGCGGACGTCGCTGCCCTCGCGGCTCACATGGGCGAGCACCGCGATGGCAGGAACCCTCGCCGGCGCCTGCAGGGTGAAGCGCCCCTCGGCGTCGGTGACGGTGCGGGAGAGCTCCCGGTGCGAGGCGTCCTCGGCGACCACCTCGACGAAGCGCGCGGGCCTGGACTCCAGGGCCGCCGAGGCACCCTGCAGGGTGGGCCGACGGGCCTCGTAGCGCACGACCCCATGGAAGGTCGCGGGGGCCCCGAGGTCGACGGGGGGCGGCGCGATGGCGGCACCGCTCGTGGCGCGGGCGGTGGTGCAGGCGGAGAGCGCGAAGGAGAGGAGCAGGGCGTGACGCTTCAGCACGCGGGCAACGGTAGCACCTGCGGAGGAGTCCGCGCCCGGCCGGAGGGTCTGCTAGGGTGCGCGCCGATTCAGGCGACCGATGAAGATCCGCAAGCTGGAGCTGCAGGGTTTCAAGTCCTTCGTGGACCGCACGGTGCTCACCTTCGAGCACGACGTGACGGCCGTGGTGGGGCCCAACGGCTGCGGCAAGAGCAACACCGTCGACGCGATCCGCTGGTGCATGGGCGAGCAGAGCGCCCGGCACCTGCGCGGCAAGTCCATGGACGACGTGATCTTCAACGGGTCCGACAGTCGGCCGCCGCACCCCTTCGCGGAGGTCACGCTCACCTTCGACAACCGCGACGGCCTCGCGCCCCCGGAGTTCGCGGCCTACGCGGAGATCGCGGTCACCCGCAAGCTTACCCGGGACGGTAACAGCGAGTACCTGATCAACAAGACGCCGGTGCGCCTGATGGACGTGACCAACCTGTTCCTGGGGTCGGGCGCGGGCACCAAGGCGTACTCCATCGTCGAGCAGGGCCGCGTCGGGCTCATCGTCACCTCGAAGCCCGAAGACCGTCGCGCGCTGCTGGAGGAGGCCGCGGGCATCACCCGCTTCAAGGCCCGGAAGAAGCTCGCCGAGCGGCGGCTGGAGCTCACGAAGCAGAACCTCCTCCGGGTGAGCGACCTGCTCGGGGAGATCGAGAAGGGCCTCGGCACCCTCAAGCGCCAGGCGCAGAAGGCCGAGCGATACCGGCAGCTCAAGGCCGAGCAGCGGGAGCTCGAGCTCTTCCTGGCGAGCCACCGGTTCACGGCGCTGTCGGTGCAGGGCGAGGCGACGCGGCTCGCGCACACCACCGCGAGCGCGAAGCTGGAGGGGACACAGGCGGCGCTGCTCCGCGTGGAGGCCGAGGGCGAGGGGCTGCGGGGGCAGGTGTTCGCGGCGGAGACGACCCTCGAGCGCGCGCAGAACCACGCCTTCGCGGCGGACAACGAGGTGCGGAGGGTGGAGGCCGAGCTGCAGCGGGTGCGCGACCAGCGGGCGGCCGGGCAGCGGCGCGAGGTCGACGCGCGGCGAGAGCTGCTGGAGGTCGAGGCGAGCAACCTGACGCTGGCGACGGAGCGGGACGCGCTCGCCCGGGAGCTCGACGCGGTGGCGGCCTCGGAGGCCGAGGAGATCGAGCGCCTGGCCATCGCCGAGGAGCGGCTCCGGGAGGTGCGCGACCACCTGGCCTCGGTGGACGCCGAGCTGCGCGGGCACCGCGAGTCGTCGCTTCAGGCCGAGCGGGCGCTGGCGACGGCGGAGGCCACGAGGGCGGGCGTCGCGCGGCGGCTGAGGGAGGCGGAGGAGCGATCGGCGAGGCTGCGCGGAGAGGCGCGGTCCATCGAGCGGCGCATCGGGGAGATCGAGCGCGAGGGCGCGACGGCCAACGAGATGCGCGACCGGCTGAAGGCCGAGCGAGAGCAGATGGCGGCGCGGCGGGCAACGCTGGAGGCCGAGCAGGGGCCCGCGAGGGCCGCGCGCGACGGGGCCGAGCAGGCGCTGACGGAGACCCGGAGGGAGCGGGAGCGGGCGGCCGCGAGGCTGACGGCGCTGCGCGAGGTGGCGAAGCGCCACGAGGGCGTCGGGCAGGGGGTGCGGGCGCTCCTCGACGGCAAGGACGGCGCGGTGCGGGGCCTGGCGGCCGATCGCATCGCGGCGGATGAGAAGTGGTCCAAGGCGCTGGCCGCGGCGCTGGCCGACCGGTGGCAGGACGTGCTGGTGGCCACCGTCGACGACGGACTGCGGCTGCTGGAGACGCTCAAGAGCAGCAAGAAGGGCCGGGCCGCGGTGGTCCCGGCGTCGGCCGAGCGAGCGCTCGCGGAGTCGGAGCTCGGGGCGCCGCCGCGGGGCGAAGGGGTGCTGGGGCTGCTGCTCGATCAGGTCGAGGAGCCCGACGACCTGCCCCACGCGGTGCGCTCGGCGCTGCGGGGCGTGGTGCTGGTCGAGTCGCTGTCCGTCGGGCTGCGCTGCGCGAGGGAGACGCCCGGGGCGTGGCGCTACGTGACCTCGACCGGCGAGCTGCTGGAGCCGGGCGGTCGCGTGGTGGGCGGCGTCCCGGAGGCCGCGGGCGCGGGGCTGCTGGCGACGCAGGCGGAGGTGCGCACCCTCGAGCCCCGGGTGGAGGCCCTCGACGACCAGGTGGCCGAGCGCACCGAAGGCCTCGACGCGGCGCGGGCGAGGGTGCGGGCCTCGGCCGAGGCGCTGGAGGCGGCGAAGGCCGACCTGCACGCGCAGGAGCTGTCACTGGTGATGGCCGAGCGCGACGCGAAGGCGCACGAGGCCGAGCTCGCGCAGGGGCGGCTGCGGCTCAACGCGCTCGCGGCGGAACTCGCGTCCTGCGACAAGGCGGTGGCCGACGCGCTGCAGGAGGACGTGACGCTCGACCGCTCCATCGCCGAGGCGACGGCGCGGCGAGACCGGGCGCGCGAGGGGTTGATGTCCGGCGAGGCGGAGGGCACCGCCTGGAGGTCGGAGGTCGACCGCGCGACGTCCCGAGCGACGGACGCCAAGGTGGTGGCGGCGAGGGCGAAGGAGCGGGCCAACGCAGCGCGCAACGCGGTGCACCGGCTCGAGCGATCGGTCGAAGAACTCCGCACCCGCGGCGAGCGCCTGCGGGTGGAGCTGGAGTCCCTGGGTGAGTCCGAGCGCTCGGCGGTGACGCGCGAGGCGGGACTCCTCGAGGCGTCGACCACGGCCGCGGGTGAGGCGATGCGGCTGCGCGACGCGGCGCAGTCGGCGAGGCTCGCCTACGAGGCCGGGCGCGAGGCGCTGGGGCAGGTGGAGGGCCGGCTGCGGGACATCCGCGCCCGCAAGGAGGCGCTCGCCCGGGAGGCGTCCGCGCTGGAGCTGCGGGCGCGCGAGGAGGCGCTGGCGATCGAGCACCTGGTGACGACCATCGCGGAGAAGCACCAGGTGGCGCTGCCCTCGGAGGTGGCCCGCTTCGCCGACCGCGAGGCGCCGACGGAGGCCGACAAGGCGCGGCAGACCGAGCTCGCGCGCACCATCGAGCGCCTCGGCGACGTGAACCTCACGGCCATCGAGGAGTTCGCGGCGCAGGAGAAGCGGCAGACCTTCTTCCGCGAGCAGAAGGCCGACATCGACCGCGCCGTGGCGCAGCTCGAGGAGGCCATCGGCGCGATGAACAAGGAGTCGCGCCGGCGCTTCCGGGAGACCTTCGACGCGGTCAACGCGCACTTCCAGGAGCTGTTTCCCCGGCTGTTTCGCGGCGGCAAGGGGATGCTCCAGCTCACCGACGACGGCGACCTGCTCGAGACCGGCGTGGAGATCGTCGCGCAGCCCCCGGGCAAGAAGCTCATCAACCTGGAGGCGATGTCCGGCGGCGAGAAGACGCTCACGGCGGTCACGCTGCTCTTCGCGCTCTTCCTCCACCGCCCGTCGCCGTTCTGCCTGCTGGACGAGGTCGAGGCCGCCCTCGACGAGGCCAACGTGATCCGCCTCGTCGATCTTGTGCGAGACCTCACGACGCACTCGCAGTTCATCCTGATCACCCACAACAAGCGCACCATGTCGATGGCCGACGTGCTCTACGGCGTGACGATGCAGGAGCCCGGCGTGTCGAAGCTGGTCAGCGTGAAGCTCCGCAAGGACGATGAGCGGCAGACGACCGCGGTGGCCTGAGGGGGGCCTCAGCGCCCCCGTAGCAGCCACCAGATCGCGGCGAGCAGGGCGAGGGCGCCGGCGGCGAACGCGACCCAGTGCCGCCGCTGCGAGGGCTTCGGGGGCGGGGCCGTCAGCGGGGCGTACTTCACGGGCGCGGCATACGAGGGGGTTGCTCGCACGACCCGCGGCTCGACGGGCTCGGGCTCGGGCTCGGGCTCGGGCTCCGCGCTCTCGGGGACCTCCGGCGGAGGCTCATCGAAGAACGACGACAGCGCGGCTGGCGGCGCCTCGGTCGGGGCGCTCGCCGGGGCGGGAGCGGTCGCACGGATGCCGCTGACGAAGCGGGCGCGGATGTTGGCGAAGGGCTCGATGCGGGTGACCTCGTCGGAGAGCTGCGTCGGGAGGTTGGCCGCGAGCGGGGACATCTGATGCTGGCGGGTCTCGGCGACGAGCTCGATGAGCCTCACGAGCTCCTGCTCCGGCGGCGGCCCTTCGGTGAAGATGAACGCCGAGAGCGCCTCGCCGAAGTCTCGCGCGGACTGGTAGCGCTGCGCGGGGTCGGGGTGCAGGCCGCGGTGGAGCATCGCGAGGAAGGTCTCAGGAAGCTCCGGGCGGACCGTCGCGGGGTCCACGATGAGGCCGCGGCTGATGCGCTCGAGCAGCAGCGGGAGCGGAGCGTCGGGGAAGGGCGGCTGCCCCACGGCAAGCTCGTAGAGCACGGCGGCGGCGGCGAACACATCGCTGCGGGCGTCGACCGCGTGGCCTCGCACCTGCTCGGGCGAGAGGTACGGGTACTTGCCCTTGATGACGCCGGCCTGCGTGGACGAAGGGCGGTCGGCGGAGCGCGCGAGGCCGAAGTCCGCGAGCTTCACCTCGCCGTCGTACGAGAGCAGGATGTTGGAGGGCGAGACGTCGCGGTGGACGATGCGCAGCGGCTTGTCGTCGGCGTCCGTGGCGCGGTGCGCGTGCTCCAGGCCCTCGCAGAGCTCCCGGGTGATGAACGACGCGACCTTCGGCGAGGGCAGCGCGTGCAGGGGCTTGAGGCGCTCGAGGAGCTTCCCTAGGTCGAGCCCGTCGACGTACTCCATCGCGATGTAGTGACGGCCCTCGACCTCGCCGAGGTCGATGACCTGGACGATGTTGCGATGGCGCAGCCGCGAGGTGAGTCGCGCCTCATCGATGAGCCGCCGGGTGGCCTCCGGGTCGCCGGCCATGCGGGCGGGCACCATCTTGAGGGCGACGTGCTTCTCGAAGCCCGCGACCGAGCGGGCCCGCGCGAGGAACACCTCGGCCGCGCCTCCGCCTGCGATCCTCCGCACGATCTCGTAGGCCCCGAACGATCGGGGCAGCTCCCGTGCGCTCAACTCACCTCGCGCGGATTGTAACGGAGTGGCGGTCGCGCGCGACGCCCGTGTTGATCTAGACTTCGACCGTGGCAGACACCGTGACTCCGAGACCGCTCGTGCGGCGTGAACAGCTCCGTGACATCGGCTTGTTCGGGGGGCTCGACGACGAGTCCCTCGACGCGCTGACGCGCGAGCTCCGCGCTTCGCTCTTCGACCCAGGCGCCCTCGTGATGAAGGAGGGCGACCACGCGAGGGAGATGTTCGTGGTGCTCTCTGGTGAGCTCGAGGTCGTGCGTCACTCGGCCAACGGGGCCGAAGGGCGCGTGGCGCTGCTGGGCCCGGGCAACTGGGTGGGGGAGATGTCCATCATCGACCCGCAGCCGCGCTCGGCGTCGGTGCGCGCGCTGGCGCCGTCGATCCTGCTGGTGGTGACCACGGAGGACCTCGACCGGCTCTATCGCCGGGACATGAAGTCCTACCTGCTGGTGGTGTTGAACATCGCGCGAGAGCTCGCGCGTCGGCTGCGGGTGGCGGACGGGATGATCGCCGGGTTCTTGTCGTCGGTGATCGACCAGAACCTCGGCTATCGTCGCTGAATCAGAGCACCATGATGCGCTTGAAGCGCTTGCTGGCCTTGCGCTTGAGCTTGGCGCGGTAGCGGGCGCTGACGTTGCGGACCTTGTTCTGCTTGATCTTCTTGCTGGCGAGGTACATCGCGACACTCTCTCGATAAGCGACCCGGTTCAGGGGGTCGCGGTGTTCAGGGCGGCGGAACCTATCCGCGCCCACCCTGGGGTGTCAATGCGCGGCGGTCGTAGAGTTGTCTTGACCCCTTCCGGGACGGTTTCCTAGACTGCCGAGAGGCCCCAGCGATGTCCCCTGCCGACGCTTCCAAGAAGCAGTACCTGCTGAAGTTCATCTCGGGGAAGTACCAGGGGGGAGAGTTTCCGGTGGCCGCCGATCGGGAGATCGTCATCGGCCGCTCCAACGAGCTCGACGTGGTGCTGGTCGAGGACATGGTGTCGCGTCGGCACGCGAAGATCACCTTCACCAACGACGCGCTCACCATCGAAGACCTCGGGAGCACCAACGGCACCTTCGTCAACGGCGAGAAGGTGAAGCGCGCGAAGCTCAAGGAGGGCGACCGGGTGCTCATCGGCACGAGCATCGTGCGGGTCGCGCTCACCGACGCGGTCGCTGGCTCCGGCGAGTCTCGCGAGGCCGAGGCCCGCGCCCGGATGCAGAGCGCGGCGCAGCGCACCTCCAACGTGAAGACCATGAGCGGCACCATCGACGAGGTGCCGCTGGTCGACCTGCTCCAGCTCTTCGCGACGAGCAAGAAGAGCGGCGTCCTGGTGATTACGCGCGACCCCTACGTGGGCAAGGTGTTCCTCCGCAAGGGCCAGCTGGCGTACGCGTCCATCAACGACAGCGCGGAGATCGGTGCGCTCAAGGCCGTCTACCGGATGCTGACCTGGGACACCGGCTTCTTCGAGCTGCAGCCCCCCGACGAGCGCGAGTTCGACCAGGAGATCGACCTCTCCACCGAAGGCATCTTGATGGAGGGTATGCGCCAGCTCGACGAGAGCCGCCGCCTGCTCTCCACGCTGCCGCCGGTCAACGCCCGCCTCGGCCTCGCGATCCCGCTGCAGCCGCCCTTGAAGGACCTCGATGAGCGCGAGCTCTCGGTGCTCCAGGCGGTGATCAACACCGGCCGCATCGAGGCGGCGCTCGACCGCGTCTCGTACACCGACCTCGAGGTCTGCGAGGTGATGTCGAAGCTGGTGTCGAAGGGCTACCTGCGCGTCGAGCCCTGAACGGGGCCGCTCAGCCGCGTCGGTCGTGGTGGGCGAGCAGCGCGAGGTAGGCTTCGACGAGGGAGGTCACCAGCGCGACCGCGGAGGCGTGCTGCTCGACGTCGCCGACGTACCGGTCGGGGTGGTACTGCCGGAGCATCGCGCGGAAGGCCCGCTGCACCTCCGGCCGCGACGAGCCGACGGGCAGCTCGAGCAGGGCGTAGCAGCGCGCGACGGAGCGCTCGCGCATGCGGTCCCGCCGGGCCTGGGCCATCGCGGTGAGCTCGTCGTCCGCGGCGGGGCGCCCGTTCGCGGGGCGTCCGCGGGCGCGGCGTCGTCGTTCGAGCTCGGCGCGGAGGACGTCGTCGGAGATCGAGCGGAGGTTCAGGCGATCGGAGAGGGGACCCGGCGCGGACCCCGCGGGCCGATCGAGGGCCGTGCGCACGCCGTCGCTCAGGCGGTCCCAGAGGCTCATCACTTCCCTCGCTGATCGCGCTGCGCGAGGAGCCGATCGAGCACGGCCTGCGAGGCGGGGCTCAGCTCGGAGAACACCACGCCGACGCCCGGCGGATCGTCCTGCACGCGCACCACCTCGCCGACCCCTTCGATGAACTCCATCTCGTCGTGCAGCACGGTGAAGCGGAGGTTCACCTTGGTGCCGATGGCCAGCGGCGAGCGCGTCTTCAGGAAGGCTCCGCGCCGCGACAGGTTGGTCACGTACTCCTCGATGAAGGCATCGAAGGACTCGAACTCCTGGTTGATGGTGACCCGGTCTTCGGTGCGTCGATGATCATCGCTCATGGGAGAACTCCGCAGCGGGGCTCCGGCCGGGTCACTGCCCGACGAGGTCGAACTGCTCGATGTGATACTCGGGCCGCCCCTGCACCAGGATCTGCCGCATGTAGCGCCGCTGGGCCTCCTCGAGGTCCTCGCGGGCCTCGTGCTTCAGGCAGTCGACCACCGCGGGGTGCGCGTTGATGGTGATCGAGTAGCCCTTGAGCTCCGACCGCTCCCGGCGAATCTGCCGGAGGATCTCGTAGGCCACGGTGAGCTTCGACGAGGTGTGCCCGTTTCCGTCGCAGTAGAAGCACGGCTCGAACAGCGTGCGGCCGAGCGACTCGCGCGTGCGCTTGCGGGTCATCTCCACGAGCCCGAGCTCGGAGATGCGCACGGTGGTGGTCTTGGCCTTGTCGTTCTTCAGCGCCTCGACCAGCGCGCGCTCGACGCGCTCGCGGTTCTGCATCCGGTCCATGTCGATGAAGTCGATGACGATGAGCCCGCCCAGGTTGCGCAGCCGCAGCTGGTAGGCGATCTCCGAGACGGCCTCGATGTTCGTCGACGTGACGGTCTCCTCGACGTCCTTCTTGCCGACGAAGCGCCCGGTGTTCACGTCCACGGCGCAGAGCGCCTCGGTCTGGTCGATGATCAGGTACCCGCCGGACTTCAGCGGAACCTTCCGCGCGAGCGCTCGCCCGATCTCGTCCTCGATGCCGTAGGCGTCGAACACCGGCTCGTCGCCGGCGTAGTGCTCGACGTCGTCCTTCCGGTCGGGCATGAACTGCTCGACGAAGCGCACCAGCCGCGCGTGCGTGTCCTTGTCGTCGACGACGATCTTGTCGACCTCCGGGCCGAACACATCGCGCACGGTGCGCAGGTGCACGTCGAGCTCGGAGTAGAGCAGCGTCGGGCCCTTGCTGGCCTCGCGCTTGTGACAGATGTCCGCCCAGAGGTGGGCCAGGTACGCGACGTCGGTCTTGAGCTGCTTCTTGGTGAGGCCCTCGGAGAGCGTGCGCACGATGAGCCCGCCCTTCTCCGGGCGCATCGACTCGATGACCTCCCGCAGCCGACGCCGCTCCTTCTCGTTGCCGATGCGCTTGGAGACGCCGATGTGCTCGACCGTCGGCATGTACACGACGTACCGGCCGGGCAGCGAGACGTGCGAGGTGACCCGCGCCCCCTTGGTGGAGATGGGCCCCTTGGAGACCTGGACCACGATCTCCTGGCCCTCCTTCAGCACTTCGCGGATGCCCTTGTTCACCCGCGGCGCGCGCTGAGGGCGCTGATCCTTGCGGCGCTGCCCCCCGCCGGAGGGCTTCGGCGTGGGGCGGTCCTCGTCCGGGGCGCCCTCGGCGGTGCCGACGCCGTCGTCGCCGTGCGACTCGTCGCCCTCGTCGTCGCCCTCATCGTCGTCGCCCGGCATCAGCGTGCGGAACTCCGACTCCGAGAGGGCGTCGTCGACGTGGAGGAAGGCGGCGCGGTCGAGGCCGATGTCGACGAACGCGGCGTTCATGCCCGGGAGCACCCGGGTGACCTTGCCGAGATAGACGTCGCCGACGACGTTGCGCTCCCCGCGGCGCTCGATGTGAAGCTCGGTGACGATGCCGCCCTCGATCAGGGCGACCCGGGTTTCGCCGATGTCGACGTTGATGACGATCTGATTACCGACCATGGATTGAGAACCAAACGCTATGCGCACAGCGCCCGACTGCGCCGCGTCGAGGGGGAGGGTACTCCGAAGAGGGAGGGATGGAAGAGCGAACGAGCCGGACGGCTCAGTTGGTGGTGAAGATGGCCTCGATCTCCTCGCGCACCGAGTCTTCGGTGCGGTCGAGGGCGATCGCGAGCTCCTTCACGACGAGGCCGCGGGCGTTCTCGAGCATGCGCTTCTCGCCGAAGGAGAGGGACTTCTCGGTCTTCAGGCGATAGAGGTCACGGAGCACCTCGGCGACGTCATAGATGCTGCCGGTCTTGATCTTGTCCATGAACCCGCGGTATCGGCGGTTCCAGGTCTGGTTGTCGTAGGCGACGGTGCGCTCACGGAGGATCTCGAAGATCTCCCTGATCTCGGCCTCGCAGATCACGTTGCGAAGCCCAACAACGTCGGCGTTCTTCACCGGCACCATGATCCGGCGCTCGGAGTCGAGGATCCGGAGAACGTAGAAGCGCTGCCTTGAGCCCGCGATCTCCCGCTCCTCGATGCTGACGACCTCTGCAACGCCCTGGGCCGGGTAGACGGCCTTGTCGCCCACCTTGAACTCCGAGATCCGTGCCTCTTGCATCGTTACTCCTCTGAACTCTAAAGACGGGGTCGGCCCGTCACCGTGTGCGCCGGGAAACCGTTCAGCAGCCCGAACTGATCCCGACAAATGCCGACGCTGCGTCGTAGCAACGACGCTGCGAGTACCTGACGCGCAATGAGCCAGAACCATCTGAGCGGGTAAGCTCAGATTCTGGTAGGCGCATGCGGAGGCGGGCAAACTGTAGACGATTGACGCGCTCGCGTCAACATCGCCACCTCAGTTCGTCACCGAAGGCCAGCTCTGTCAGTGCGCGGGAGCGGGGGCGGGAGCAGGGGCGGGAGCCGGGGTCGCCGGGGCGGTGGGGTTCTCGAGCGAGGAGAGGTCGGGAAGCTCCTCGATGTTGGGCATGAGGATGATCTCGACCCGGCGGTTCTGCGCGCGGTTCACGTCGGTGTCGTTGGGGAGCGCGGGCTGGAACTCGCCGTAGCCGGCGCCGCCGAGGTGCACCGCCGCGACGTTGTTGGTCGCGAGGAAGCGCACCACGTTGAGCGCCCGCGCCGCGGAGAGATCCCAGTTGTCGCTGAAGCGCCCGCCGCGACCGAGCTGGACGTTGTCCGTGTGGCCCGCCACGAGGAAGTCGCGCTCGCGGATCTGCGCGAGCACGGCGGCCACCTGACGCAGCACCTGCTGCCCCTCGGAGCGGAGCTCGGCGCGGCCCGAGTCGAAGAGGATGCCCGCAGGCATCTCGATCACCATGCGCCCGCGCACCGTGCGCACGCGAAGCTGCCCCGCGGAGATCATCGACTGGAACTGCGCGACCATGTTCCGGTAGGTGCTGAGCCGCGCCTCGGCGAGCTGCTGGCGGCGCCGGAGCTCGGCCTCGCGCTGCTGCGCCTCGGTCAGCGCCGTGGCCTGCTGCTGCCCCTGGGCCTGGAGCTGCGAGACGTTCTGCCCCAGCTCCTCCAGCCGACGAGCCATGGTCGTGTTGGAGGCCTGCATCCCCTCGAACTGCTCACGCAGGTGGTCTCGCTCCCCCGTGAGGTCGCGAAGCTGCCCCTGGAGCGTCGAGATCTCCCGCAGCTTGCCCTGCCACTCGGCCTCACCGTGCCCGCAGCCGAGCACCAGCATCACCGCCACCGACAAACCAACCAGGCCACGAGTCACTGCAGATGCCTCCAGAACCCGCGAATTCGGGGGGCCCACGCTAAACAGAGCTCCTGGGGAAAGTCAACGAAATGACCCCTTCCCCAACCAAACGTACTTCGCCATGCGCTGTCATGCTTGACACCACCCCAAGAGACGATACATTACCTAACAGTCAACCTCATCACTGGAGGTCAGGTTCCATGGCGACTGCAAAGAAGAAGGCGGCCCCCAAGGCCAAGAAGCCGGCGGCGAAGAAGCCCGCGGCGAAGAAGCCCGCTGCCAAGAAGGCGGCGGCCAAGCCCGCTGCCAAGAAGGCAGCGGCCAAGAAGCCGGCGGCCAAGAAGGCTGCTCCGGCCAAGAAGGCAGCGGCCAAGAAGCCGGCGGCCAAGAAGGCTGCTCCCGCGAAGAAGGCAGCGGCCAAGAAGCCGGCCGCCAAGAAGGCCGCTCCCGCGAAGAAGTCGGCCGCCAAGAAGGCCGCTCCCGCGAAGAAGCCGGCCGCCAAGAAGGCTGCTCCCCGCGCCAAGAAGCCCGCTGCCCCGGCGACCCCGGCGGCTGCCTCCGGCGGCGAGGAAGAGTAAGACTTCTGACCCGAGCGGTTTTCCCTCCAACGGTGAAGCCGCGGTTGAAGGCGCGCATGGATGACCTCCATGTCGCGCCTTCAGCTCATTTATCCCTTCATCCATCGTGACCCCGGCGCGGATGTCCCAGCGGCGGGCGCTTCAGGGTTTCGACTTCGACGCGCTGCCGTTATGGTGCGCGGCGGAGGTCACCCCCCGATGCGCTTCGCCTTCCTGATGGATCCGATCGAGCGCGTGCTCGTCGACAAGGACACCACCTTCGCCTTCATGCTCGAGGCGCAGCGCCGCGGGCATGAGGTCTTCACCCTCGGGTCGGCGGACCTGATCGGCGCTCGCGGAGGGGTCTATGGGACGCTCCGCCGGACGCGGGTGCGGGCGGTATCAGCGCCCGGCCATTTCGAGAGCGACGCGCCCGAGGTGATCGACATGGCGGCGCTCGACGCGGTGTTCATCCGCACCGATCCCCCCTTCGACGCGCAGTACCTCTACAACACCCTCCTGCTCGAGCAGCTGCGGGGCAGGGTGCTCGTGGTCAACGATCCGCGGGGCATCCGTGACGCCAACGAGAAGCTCTACGCGATGCACTTCCCGTCGGTCACCCCGCGCACGATCGTCAGCGCGAAGGAGGCCGACATCCGCGCCTTCCTGGAGGAGCTCGGCGGCCCCGGCGTGATGAAGCCGCTCGACGGCGCGGGCGGGCGCGGGATCATGGTCGTCGACCTCGCGGACAAGAACTTCCGCTCCATCGTCGAGACGCTCACCCTCGAGGGGCGGCGCTTCGCGATGGTCCAGGAGTTCCTGCCCGCGGTGAGGGAGGGCGACAAGCGGGTGCTGCTGCTCGACGGCGAGCCGCTGGGAGCGATCCTGCGGGTGCCGCGAGAGGATGAGTCGCGCAGCAACATCCACGTCGGAGGACGGGTGGAGCCGTGCGAGCTCGACGAGCACGACCGCGCCATCATCGCCGCCGTCGGCGAGCGGCTGCGTCGCGACGGGCTGTACTTCGTGGGCCTCGACGTCATCGGCGGCCGACTCACGGAGGTCAACGTCACGTCCCCGACGGGCATCCAGGAACTCTCGCGCTTCACCGGCTCGGAGCCCGAGGCGAAGGTCATCGCCTGGGTCGAGGAGCGAGCGAAGGCGATCAAGTCTCGCGCTGAATGACCATTCAGTGACCGCTGCGGGTTGACATGCCGCGCGGTCAGAACCTACACCACCGCGGCGCATCGCAGGCCCCGACCAGATTCGTCGGAGAGCGGCGTTTTACAGCCTAACCGTCAGCGAGGAGACGGCACCGTGAAGATCCTGGTTCCACTGAAGCGAACGGCAGATCCGGACAACGCCAACAAGATCAAGATCGGCGCCGGCGGCGCGAAGATCGAGACCACCGGCCTCGAGCCGAAGGCCAACCCCTTCGACGAGTACGCCGTCGAGGCCTCGCTCCGGCTCATCGAGAACGGTCAGACCAAGGCGCGCAACGCGGGCGACAAGCTCACGGTCGTGTCCTTCGGTCCGAAGGAGGCGGCGACCAACATCCGCCAGGCCCTCGCGATGGGCGGCGACGACGGCCTGCTCTTCCTCTCCGACGACGAGTCGCTCGACGGTGACCTCGTCGCCCGCGCGCTCGCCAAGGTCGTCGAGCAGCAGAAGCCCGACCTCGTCGTGCTCGGCAAGCAGGCGGTCGACGGTGACAGCAACCAGGTGGGGCAGATCCTCGCGGAGCTGCTCCAGTGGCCGAGCGCCACCTTCGCGATGAGCATGGAGCTCAGCGCCGACAAGAAGTCCGTCATCGTGGGCCGCGAGGTCGACGGCGGCGTGATCAAGGTGAAGCTCACGCTGCCGGCGGTCATCAGCGTCGACCTCCGCATCGTCGCCCCGAAGAGCGTCGCCAACCACGTGACCCCCGCCACCTTCGCCTACCCCGAGGGCGCGCGCTTCACGCCGCTCCCGATGATCATCAAGGCGAAGACCAAGCCCATCGTCGAGGCTCCCCTCGCGTCGCTCGGCGTCGATGCTTCGCTCAAGTCGAAGTACCTCAGCTTCGCGCTGCCGCCGGCGCGCAAGGGCGGCGTGAAGGTCAAGGACGTCGCGGAGCTGGTCCAGAAGCTGCGCACCGAGGCGAAGGTCCTCTGAGACAGGAGCGAATAGAGATGAGCAAGATCCTGGTTGTTGCAGAGGTCTCCGCGGGGAAGCTGAAGAAGACCACCCACAGCGCGATCTCCTTCGCGCGGTCGGCGGGCCTCCCCTTCGACGTGCTCGTGGTCGGTCACGATGTCGGCGCGGCCGCCGAGGAGCTGCGCGCGTACGGCGCCGGGTCCGTGAAGGTCGCCGACGACGCGGTGTTCGCCAACTACGTCGGTGAGGTGTTCGCGCCCACCGTGTCCGAGGCCGCCAAGGGCTACTCGGTCGTGGTCGTGACCGCGAGCTCCTTCGGCAAGGACCTCGCGCCGCGCGTCGCCGCCCGGCTCGGGGCCGGCCTCGCGAGCGACATCTCCGCCGTCGAGGCGTCGGGCGGAGCGCTCACCTACAAGCGCCCGATGTACGCGGGCAACGCGATCGCCACCATGCAGATCACCACGCCGGTGCAGGTGGTGAGCACGCGGCAGTCGGAGTTCGAGGCCGCCGCGCCGAGCGGCGGGGCGTCGTCCATCGAGAAGGTCGCCGCGGTTGCGGCGCCGCTCGCCGGGCGCGTCGAGTTCGTGAGCTTCGACGAGGTGAAGTCGGCGCGGCCCGAGCTCGCCGAGGCCAAGGTCGTCGTGGCCGGCGGGCGCTCGCTGAAGTCCGCCGAGGGCTTCAAGACCGTGCTCGAGCCCCTCGTCGACGTGCTGGGCGCGGCCATGGGCGCCAGCCGCGCGGCGGTCGACGCTGGCTACGTCCCCAATGACCTCCAGGTGGGTCAGACCGGCAAGGTCGTCGCGCCGAAGCTGTACATCGCCGTCGGCATCTCCGGCGCGATCCAGCACATCGCCGGGATGAAGAACAGCAAGGTCATCGTGGCCATCAACAAGGACCCCGAGGCACCGATCTTCCAGCTCGCGGACTACGGCCTCGTGGCGGACCTCTACAAGGCCGTCCCGGAGCTTACCGACGCCGTAAAGAAGATCCGCGCCGAGGGCTGAAGCGCCCGACGCTTCCTCCCTTCCACCGCGCGGATGGTGGTCAAAGACCGCGCGGCTCGCTACTGTCCAACATCAGCATGGCTCGTCCCCCGATCATCGCGGCGCTCGTCGCGGTCGCGTCGTCCGCTCTTCCGTTCGCCGGAGGGGCCCAGGACCTCAGCGGCTCGTGGCGTAGCACCCGCGACGACGTCGACGTCACCATCCGCGAGTGGGGCCCCGGCTGCGGTCCGCGGCCGTCGTCGCGCCGCGGCAGCGTCGGGCGCGAGGCGACCGTCCGCGCGTCCGCGACGAGCCTCAGCGTCGACACGGGCGGCCGGACGCTGCGATCCGACCGCTGCTGGAGCGACAACCGGGACGTCGCCGTGAGGAGCGCCTCGCACCCGTCGCCGACCCGCTGGGTGAGCACGTGCAGCACCCCGGACGGCGCCGCTCTCGGCGAGCGTGCGACGTACACCGTGTCCGCCGAGGGCGACCGACGGCTCACCCTCCGCGACGAGACCGAGTACGAGTGGAACATCCAGGGTTCAGTCTGTCGCGCGCGCTCCGTGATGGTGCGCGAGTACGAGCGCGTCAGCGCCGCTCCGACTCCAGCGCCGACTCCAGCTCCCACGCCCACGCCCACGCCCACGCCCACGCCCACGCCAGCGCCCACGCCGCCGACTCCGGAGCCGGCGGTGCGGCGGTGCGCGCGGGTCGGCGCGGCGAGGGTTCTGGTGGTGGCGCCGTCGCGCCGTAGCCTGCCGGTCGGAGGGCGAACCTGCTTCCGAGCGCGGGTGCTCGACGCCGCGCGGTGCGAGCTCGAGGGCGCCGCGGTCGCGTGGTCGTTGCGCCCGTCTTCGGGCGCCGCGGAGGCGACGGTCGATCGGGGGTGCGTCGCCTCGACGCGCGGTGAAGGCGTGGTCGAGGTCGTCGCCACCGCGGGGACGCTCAGCGCCAGGGCCGTCGCGACCATCGTGAGCGAAGACCAGTATCGATCGCTGGCCGCCGCGCACATCGAGGAGGAGGACGCTTCGGTCGAGGCGATCGATCCAGGGGCGGGGCAGTCGCTGGGCGTGTCCGTGCGCACCGAGAGCCCGAGCCCGCGCCCGGGTTGGATCTGGCCGGCGGCGGCGCTCCTCGGCGGGGTCCTCGCGCTCGGCCTCCTCGGCTGGGCGCTCTCGCGCCGCAAGCGCAGGCCGGTGCTGGTGCAGGACGACGAGCCGACGACGCTGCGGCGAGCGGTCCCCGCGATGGCCCCGTCGTTCGAGCCGCCGGGGCGACATCGGAGGGAGGCTCCTCCAGTCGAGATGTTTCCGCCCGCCACGGAGGCCACGAGCGAGGCGCCGACGATGGCGAAGGTGCCTGCCGTCGTCGTGAGCGCGCCCCCCGCGGCGAAGCGATGCCCGGTGTGCGCCAAGGAGTTCGTCGACGGGTCGGTGTTCTGCACCGAAGACGGCGCGGGGCTGGTGGCGGTCGACGAGGCCGTCACGGCTCCGGCGGTGGCGGCGCCGAAGGTGCGTATCTGCCCCAGATGTCAGCGTCGCTACGAGCCGCTCATGGACTTCTGTGTCGACGACGGTGAGCGGCTCAAGGACGGATGAACAACTTCTTCCCAAGGGGCGCCGCCCTCCCCGATCGAAGCTTTGAGGGCGCGAACACCGCGCTTGACCCAGGATTCCGCGGATCTCTAGAATGCGCGACCACGGCGCCGGAAGAAGTGCAACGTCGCGCGCTTCAGTAGTCCGCAAGACCCGCGTCCTTCCATCACCAGACCACGCCAGGGCCTCGCACGGGACAGAGCCACATGAAGATCGAATGCCAGAGCTGCGGAGCGGCCTACAAGATCGCGGACGAAAAGGTTCAGGGTAAGAAGCTCTTCAAGATCAAGTGCAAGAAGTGCTCGTCGGACATCATCGTCCGGGGCACCGAGGCCGCGGAGGTGCAGCGACCCGCCGAGGACGAGGCGACCCGCGCGATGGACACCTCGGCGGGTGGCGAAGAGCCCATCTGGCATGTCGTGCTCAACGGCGAGCAGCAGGGCCCGTACAGCATCCCCCAGGTGCGCGACATGCTCGCCGGGGGACACATCGACGCCGAGACCTACGTCTGGCGCGACGGCTTCGAGGGCTGGCTCCCCATGCAGGAGGTCGTCGAGCTCGCGGCCGTGTTCAGCGCGCCGCCGTCCGCGGAGCATGAAGCGCCGTTCATGGGCAACGACCTCTTCGCCTCGATCGCTCCTCCGGCGGCGGCCCCGGTCATGGAGGCGCCCGCCCCGGCGCCCGTGGCGGCGGCGCCCGCGAGCGACTTCTACTCGTCGCCCGAGGCCTCCCGCAGCAGCAGCCGCCCGCTCAACGCCGAGCCCGCGAAGGCCCGCGCGAAGGTCGGCGGCGGTGACCTGTTCGCGACCGAGGCGCGCGCGCAGGAGGCCTCGAAGCCGCTGTTCTCCGCCGCCGAGGAGGCGCCCTCGGTTGGGGGAGGCGCCGACTCGATGACGGGGCAGCGCAACGAGAACTCCGTGCTCTTCTCCCTCGCGACCCTGCAGCAGCTCTCCGGTCCGAAGGACGCGCCGCCGCAGTCCGGCTCGGCCTCGGGCGACTCCAGCGGGCTCATCGACATCAACAAGCTCGCGGGCGCGCTCAACGCGACGCCGGGCGCGCGCTCCAAGAGCTCGGTCGACGACATCCTCACGGTGGGTGCGACCGGTGGCCTGAGCTCGCCGCTCGCGGCGCCGGTGCTCGCGCCGGTGGTGGTTCCGGCGGCGGCGGTGGTGGCGCCGGTGGAGCCCCCGCGCCCCGCCGCGGGCTCCAAGAACATGAACGTCGCCATCATCGGCGCTGCGCTCATCGTCGTGGCCGGCGGCATCGCTGCGGCGTTCATCGTCAAGGGCCGCGGGGATGGCGACACCGCCAACCCCACCGTCGCGGCGAACACCAACCCGAACCCCACCAGCGCGACCCCGACGCCCAGCCCGGAGCCCACCCCGGCGCCGACCCCGGCTGCGGTGCCCGAGGCCGCTCCGACGCCCACCCCCGCGGCCCCGACCGCGGCGGCCCCGACCGCGGCCGCCCCGGCCAACGAGCCGCGCGAGCGTGAGCGCCCGCGCGAGCGTGAGCGCCCGTCGACCGCCACGGCCGCTGCGCGCACGACGGCCCCGAGTGCCGCCGCCCCGTCGGCTCCGTCGCCCGCTCCCGCGGCGCGTCCCCGCCCCGCGGCGGCCGGGGGTGGCAGCCTCGACGACCTCATGAACTCCGTCGCCCGGCCGTCGACCAACAGCGCCGCGGCCCCGGCCGCTGCCTCCGCCGCGGGCCTGCCGGAGATGCCCTCGCGTCCCGATGTCGCGGGCGCCATGCGCGGGGTCGGCCCGGCGGTGCGCGCCTGTGGCACCGGCTCGGGCGGCACCGCGACCGTCACCGTGGTGTTCAACAGCCAGGGGCGGGTCAACACCGCCAACGTCGCGCCGCCCTTCGCGGGCACGCCCGTCGGTAGCTGCATCGCCCGCGCGGTCCGCGACGCGCACCTCCCGGCCTTCTCGCGCCCGACCTTCTCGGTCACCTTCCCCTTCGCCCTCAACTGATCGACCGCCGCGGTTGACCCCGTCGGGGGTCCTTCGCGATCCTCCCTCGGGTGGACCTCGCCCGCACGGTCTCGCTCGTCCAGCACGCCCTCCTGCTCGCGCTCTCGGTGGCTGCGCCCGCGCTCCTCGCCTCGGCGCTGGTGGGCCTCGTGATCGGGCTCCTGGCGGCGCCGCTGCGGCTCGGCGACCCGGCGCTGACCGCGGTGCCACGGCTCGTGGTGGTCGCGGGCGTGGTCGCGCTCTCGGCCGCCTGGGGAGCCGGGGCGCTCTCGCAGTTCGCGCGCTACGTGTGGGCGTCGATACCCGCCTGGGTCGCGTGAACGCCCTGCTCCCGGCGCTGCTCGGCGTGGCGCTCCCGGCGCTGCGCATCGTCCCTTCGCTCTGGCTCGCCACGAGGGCGCTCGCCCCGATGCGGGCGGGGCTCCTGATCGCCGCGGCGCTCGCGCTCGGGTTGGGGCTCCGCGCGGGCGCCGGGCCGGTCGAGCCCGACGGGTGGCTGCTCGTCGCCGCGCTGCGCGAGCTCTCGGTGGGCGCCGCGCTGGCGCTGGTGCTCGGCGCGCCGCTGCTCGCGCTCTCCGTCGCCGGCGCCTGGATCGATCGGCCCTGGGCGGGGGCGGAGGGGCCCCTCTCGCGGCTGCTGTCTCTCGTCGGCGCCATGACCCTGCTGGCCTCGGGGGCGCACCGCGGAGCGCTTCGCGCGCTGGCCGCGACCTACGCGGTGATGCCCTCGGGCTCGCGGGCGTGGGGCGCCGCGACCACGTGGCCGGCGGCGCTCCGGGCGGCGAGCTCGGCGCTCGCGGCGGCCTCGACGCTGGCGGCCTCGGCGCTGCTGACCGTCGCCGCGATGGAGCTCACCGTGGCGCTGGCCGGGCGGGTCGGGCGGCCGCTGGAGCGGGCGGAGCTCCGGGTGCCGCTGCGGGAGGTGGCCACGCTCGGGGTGGTGGCGGCGACGCTGGGGGTGGTCACCGGGGCGGCGCGGTCCATGGCGCTCGCGGCGCTGGAGGTCGTGGCGTCGCTGCGATGACGCGCGTCCGTGGGGGGTGGTCGCGAAGTAGGCACCGTCGCGGGGCGGCGTGATAGACGGGCGGCAGACCGTCGGTGTCGATACCCTCCATCGGAGAACGGACATGAAGAAGTTCAAGGTGCTGCTGGACGAAGAGACCATCGCGAAGCGCGTGCGAGAGCTGGGGGAGCAGATCACGCGCGACTACGCAGGCGCCGAGCACCTGGTGGTGGTGCCCATCATGAAGGGCAGCTTCCTCTTCGCGGCGGACCTCATCCGGCACATCGACCGGGAGCTGTCGGTGGAGTTCCTGGGGCTGCGCTCGTACGGCGCGGGCACCGAGACCTCCGGGGTGGTGCAGATCACCTACGACCTCACGCAGTCGGTCACCCACCAGCACGTGCTCGTCGTCGAGGACATCGTCGATACCGGCCTGTCCATGCGCTACCTGATGGAGAACCTCAGCACCCGGCAGCCGCGCTCGCTCAAGCTCTGCTCGCTGCTCCACAAGCCCGCCCGCACGAGGGTGACGGTGCCCATCGACTACCTGGGCTTCACCATCGACGACCACTTCGTCGTGGGGTACGGACTCGACTACGCGGAGAAGTTCCGCAACCTGCCGTACATCGGCGTCATCGAGAACTGACCCGGAGGGGAGCCTCGCTCCCCCCGCGGCCGAAGGAACACCCCACCGATGCCCTCGCGACTCGAAGCCCTGGAGATGATGGTCTCCCGGGAGCCCAATGATCCGTTTCCGTACTACGGCCTCGCCCTGGAGTACCGCAGCGCCGGGCGACTCAAGGACTGCGTCGAGGGCTTCCGCAAGCTGCGCGCGAAGTTCCCCGATTACGTGCCCCAGTATCTGATGGCCGCGCAGGTGAGCCAGGAGCTGGGGGAGATCGGCGACGCGCGGCGGTGGTGCCAGGACGGCATCGAGGCCGCCCAGCGCAAGCGCGACGGACACGCCGTGGGCGAGCTGGAGTCGCTCCTCGGGAGCCTGCCGGAGTGACCGTCTCGTTCAGCTTCGAGGGCGACGCGCCGACGCCGCGCGACGCCGCCACGGTGCTCGTCGTGCGCGACTCGCCCGAGGGCCCGGAGGTGTTCTTCGTCAAGCGCGCGGCGGCGGTGCGCTTCATGGGCGGGGCGTACGTGTTCCCCGGCGGCAGGCTCGACCCGGAGGACGCCGACCCGATGGTGGCGGCCGACCTCGAGGCCGGCGAGTGCGCGCGTCGCCTCGGAGAGCCCGAGGGCAGCAGGGCGAGGGCCCTCCACGTGGCCGCGCTGCGCGAGTGTCTCGAGGAGTCCGGGCTGCTGCTCTCCGCCGGTGAGGTCGCGCCCGACGTCGTCGACGCGCTGCGCGCGGCCCTCGAGCCCAAGGAGCGCCCGTCCCTCTCGGCGCTGCTCGCCCAGCACGGCGTCACGCTCTCGCTCTCCGCGCTCGTGCCGTGGTCGCGATGGGTGACCCCTCGGCAGGAGACGCGGCGCTTCGACGCGCGCTTCTTCGTCGCGCAGGCGCCGGCGGACGTGAGCCGCGCTCGGCACGACGGCGGCGAGACCGTGGAGAGCGCGTGGCTCACGCCGAGAGAGGCGATCGCTCGCGCGAGGAGGGCGGAGATCGTCCTGGCGCCGCCGACGTGGCGGACGCTCGCGGAGATCGCTGACGCGCCGGACGTCGCCGCGCTGCTCACGATGCCGCGCGATGCGTCGGTGCCGCTCGAGCCTTCGGTCATCGCCGTGGGCGACACCTTCGCGGTGCTGCTGCCCGATGATCCCGAACACCTCCAGGCAGGCTCCGCGAACGCACGTGTGGGTCTCCCTACTCGCTTCGTCTACCGCGATGGAGCATGGGAGACCGCGGGCTGACATAGGGGCTTGCGAGTCGGTGTCGCAGGGGGCAGCCTCGCGCCAATGACCGACGTCCTTCGCCGTTCTCCAGGGTCCATCGTCCCCGGGTCTGCGCAGCGCAACAGCGGGACGAGGCCGCGCCTCGATCCGAGCGGCGAGCCGGTCTATCTCGCGTCGCAGCTCGCATCGATCTGCGACGTCGACCTCAAGACCATCCACAACTGGTGTCACCGCGTCGATGAGCAGTCGTCGGAGGCGGCGCTGGAGTCGTTCCGCACCGCGGGCGGGCACCTGCGCTTCCTCCAGTCGGCGGTGCTGAGGTTCCTCAAGCGCTGGGGCTATCCGACGCCCGACGCGCTGCTGCGCGATCGGCCGCACGTGCTCGTGGTCGAGGCCGACCGCGCGGCCCGGCTGGCGATGGTCGAGGCGCTCTCGATGACCCGGCCCGGTGACGACCCGGCGGCGCCCACCGACCCGGGCGAGGCCACCGGCCTCTGGATGAGCCCGGGCGCGTACCTGCACATCTGGAGCGATCCGTACGAGGCGCTCATCGGCCTCGGCGAGCGCGCCGGGGCGGGCGCCGCGCCGGACGTCGTGGTGCTGGGTGCGGGCCTCGGCGAGGGGGCGGCCCGGTGGATACACGCCGCGCGAGGTCGCATCGACGACACGCTCCGCATCGTGACCCTCGACGTCGATCCGGCGCCCGTCTCGGACAACGTCTACCGCGGCCCTCGCGGGGCGTTTCGCACGCTGCTCGCCGACGCCCTCGCGGCCTCGCGTACGCCGCCGTCCCGCAGGCGCGCGGCGCCGACGCGGCGCATCCCGATCGCTCCGCGCGAGCCCATCTTCGTGGCGTCGCAGGTGGCGAGCCTCTGGGGCGTCGACCTCAAGACCGTGCACGGCTGGGTGGAGAGCGGCGACGTCGAGGCCTTCCGCACGCCGGGCGGGCACCTGCGCTTCCGCCGGCGCGCGCTGCTCGATCTCCTGAGGCGCTTCCACATGCCCATTCCGACGGGGCTCGGGCCGCGGCGGCCGATGGTGCTGGCGGTGGTGCCCGACGCGGCCACCGTGGCGGAGCTCGCGCTCTCGCTCGGCGACGGCTTCGACATCATCTCCCGCGCCGACCCGATGGCGGGGCTCGCGGAGATCGGGACGCTCTGCGCCGGGGCCGGGATGCTCGACGCCGTGGTGGTCTCGCTGCCCGCCGAGGGCATCGAAGACCAGCAGTGGATTCGCGCGGTGCGCTCGCACCCGGACACCAAGTACGGGCGCGTGGTGGTGCTCGGCGGCGACGCCGCGCAGCAGCGGTCGTGGCAGGCGCTCGGGGTGGCCGCGACGCTCGACGCCGGGCGGGCGAGCCTGGTGCGGCCGGTGCTCGAGCGGGTGCTCGGCATCGGCTGACCCGTCGCTTCGCGGCGCGGGGCGGGCTGTGGTAGAGCCCGAGGCCTTCATGGCGACCCCGGAGCCTTCGTCCAAGCGCACCCCGACCCGATCCAAGGTGGAGTTCGAGCCGCCCTCGGAGCTGGCCAAGTATCTCCCCTACCTCGCCGCCGCGGCGGGCTTCGGGGTGCTCGTGCTCACGGTGACCCGCTCGGCTCGCTATGGCGTCTACGCCGCGACGGCGCTGCTCGCGATCGCCTTCCTGGGCCTCGCGTACGTCGCGTGGGAGCACACCACCACGCTCCCGGACGGCGACCGGCTGAGGCCGATGCTGCGGGCGGTGACGGTGGCGGTGCTGCTCGCGACGGTCGGGCCGGCGGCGATCACGCTGCATCCCCCGGCGCCGCAGTCGGTGGTGCAGCTCACGCGGCCCGGAGACCGCGCGGAGGTGACCGTGCGCGGCGCGGCGGCGACGGTGGTGCTCGAGGCGGAGGGGGCGTTCGCGCCCGACGTCGGCGCCGAGGCGCAGGCGCACTACGAGCTCACCGCGGCGCGGGGGAGCACCGAGGAGCGGGTGCGCGGGCTGTTTCAGCGGGCGAGCGAGGAGGGGCCGACGGCGTCGCGGCGGGTGTCGGCGACGGTCGCCTCGCGGCACGTGCTGGGGACCATCCACGGCGCGGGGCCGATGACGGTGATCCTCGACCGGCTGCCGGAGTCGGTGCAGCCCCCGCTGCGGGTGGTGGTGCGCGCGGAGCCCTTCTCGCAGAAGATGCTCGCGGCCCTCTTCGCGCTGCTCGCGGTGGCCGTGCTCTGGGTCGACGTGAAGGTGTCGCGCCGCAAGATCGAGTCGGCCTACGCGGCCTCGATGGGCGTCGTGCTGGCGTCGACGTTCTACCTGCACGGGCACTTCACCCGCGCGTCGCTGCCGTCCGACCTGCTCGCTGCGACGCTGGTGGGGGTGCTGGGGGGCGGGGTCGGCGGAGAGATCCTGGCGCGTATCGCGCGGGGCGTGGCGCCCGGTAAATCATAGACCGACGTAAGGGAGGACAACACGATGCCGACGATGCGGGAGCGGGTGGCGGCCCTTGAGGCCCGGCGCGCGAAGGTCCAGGAGATGGGCGGCGCGGACAAGGTCGCGAAGCAGCACGAGCGGGGGAAGCTCACGGCGCGCGAGCGCTTCGCGCTCTTCTTCGACGAGGGGGTGTTCTTCGAGGTGGGGGCGCACGGCACGCAGATGGGCGTGGCGGCGGGGCCTGACGGGGCGGACAAGCCCCCGGCCGACGCGGTGGTGTGCGGCTTCGGCAAGGTCGACGGGCGCGTGGTCTGCGCGGCGGCCTACGACTTCACCGTGAAGGGCGGGTCGATCGGCGAGGTCGGCGAGGTGAAGGTCACCCGGATGCGCGAGATGGCGCTGAAGGGACGGCACCCGATGGTGTGGTTCATCGACTCGGCCGGGGCGCGCATCGAGCCGGGCAGGGGGAGCGAGGACGAGATCTCGCGCTTCGCCGGCAGCGGGCACCTCTTCCGCGAGGAGGTGATCATGAGCGGGGTGGTGCCGCAGGTGGCGGCGATGGTGGGCCCCGGCGCCGCGGGCACGGCGTACATCCCGGGCCTGTCGGACTTCGTGCCGATGGTGAAGAACATCGGCTCCATGGCCCTCGCGGGCCCGCCGCTGGTGAAGGCCGTCACGGGCCAGGACGTCGAGGAGCAGGAGCTCGGCGGGTCGAAGGTGCACTGCGAGCTGAGCGGCGTCGGCGACGGCGAGTACCCCGACGACGCGAGCTGCATCGCCGCGGTGCGGACGTACCTCTCGTACTTCCCCTCGCACTGCGAGGAGGCCCCGCCCATCGTGCCGTGCGCCGACCCGATCGAGCGCCGCGAGGAGTCGCTGCTCGACCTGGTTCCCGACTCGCCCCGGCGCGCCTTCGACATGTACAAGGTCATCAAGGCGGTGGTCGATCACGGCAGCGTGTTCGACATCAAGCCCCGCTACGCGCGCAACCTCATCACCTGCCTCGCGCGCATCAACGGCCGCTCGGTGGGCGTCGTGGCCAACAACCCGATGCACCTCGGCGGCGTGCTCGACATCGACGCGGCCGACAAGGGCGCGCACTTCATCCAGCTCTGCGACGCGTTCAACATCCCGCTGGTGTTCTTCCAGGACACGCCCGGCTTCATGGTGGGCACCAAGGTCGAGCACGCGGGCATCATCCGGCACGGCGCCAAGATGCTCCACGCGATGAGCGCGGCGACGGTGCCGAAGCTCACCGTGGTGACGCGGAAGGCCTACGGCGCAGGGTACTTCGTGATGTGCGGACGAGCGTACGAGCCCGACCTGCTGGTGGCCTGGCCGGGTGCGGAGATCTCCGTGATGGGCGCCGAGGGGATGGTGGGCATCGCGTCGCGCAAGCTCTTCCGCGGGGAGGCGATGCCGGCGGAGATGAAGCAGGAGATGGTGGAGATGATCCAGGGGTACATCGACGTGTACAAGGTCGCGGGCTGGGGGCTCGTGGACGACGTCATCGACCCGAGGGACACGCGCAAGGTGCTCGCCTGGGGCCTGGAGCTGGCGCAGCACAAGAAGCTCGAGCGGCCCTACCGCAAGCGCGGCGTGATGCCCGTGTGAGCGCGGCGAGCGCCAGCAGCCACGCCGCGAAGATAGGAGGCCGCGTCGGCGCCGGGGCGGCCCGGCAGGCGCACCCGTCGGCTTCGCCGCGGAAGGTGAGCGGCGGCAGAGCCTGACGGACGAAGCCGCCGTCGCGGCGGTCGATCCCGCAGGGCGTCGCGGGTTCGCCCAGCCAGCGGCCCGCGGCGATGACGTTCGACACGGGCGCGCCGTCGCTCGCGCCGAGCTGGAGGTCGGTGCCCATCGCGTCGCGCGAGAGCGAGGTGCGCAGTCGCGTGATCCACGGGCGCACGAGGCCCGCGGAGGCGACGGCCCAGTCGTCCCGGGCCGCGACAGTGAAGGACGCGGTGCCAGGGAACGCGCCCGCGAGCTCGGTGACCCACGCTCGGTCGCCGGCGCGACGGAGGGCTCGCCCGAAGGCCGCGGCGTAGTCGCTACGGCCGGTGGCGAAGTCCCACGTCACGTCGTCGGAGGCGACGGTCGCGGCGGAGAAGTTCATCACGTCGTGGCGCCCGTCACCGACGACGAAGAGGGCGAGGTCCGTCCGGTCGGCGGCACCCGCGCGGATCATGCGCAGCGGCAGCGAGGTGGTCCCCGCCGGGAAGCGCACCCGCAGCGGCTGGATGGCCTGCACGCCTTCGCCCGGTCGCAGCCGCGCGACGACGAAGTCCATGCGCAGCTCGGTGTACCAGGCGAGCTCGGGCGCGAGGTCGTCGCCGACGCGGTAGCCGTGGGTGGTGAGCCACGCGTGGATGGCCATCGGGTCGTCGCCGCGCAGCGTGGTCACCTCGTAGGGGCCCGCGACGGTCTGGCGCACCACGTCGACCGCGGACGACCGGAGCTCGTCGCTGAGCGCCCCGCCCATCGGGCTCGTCGGCGCCGGGGTGATGGCGTAGGTGCCCGTGGTGGTGTTGCACGTGAAGCTGGGCGAGGCGACGGAGGGCTGGGTGAGGGCGTCGATCTCGTCGAGGAAGGCGGCGCTGCCCAGGGTGACGTCGACGTCGCCGCGCACCGGCAGGATCCACGCGAAGTCCTCGGGGCGACCGGCGTAGCGGACCTGGTCCCAGAGGATGGTGGCGTCGCGGCGCAGGGCCAGCACCATGCGGTGGTCGGTGACAATGAAGGGCGTGTCGACCCGCGGCCCGGCGTCGACGCTGGGGAGGGGGATGGGCGCTGCCACCGTGTAGGCGCATCCGCCGCAGGCCGCGGCGGCGGGAGGGATCAACAGCATCGCCGCCGAGAGCGATGCGCCCAGCAAGGCCGTGCGAATAGCCATCGCACCAGACATCACACCGCGACCCGGCAGACAAACGGACACCGTTGTGACCAGCGTCGTTGCGCAGGGTGGGGCAGCGGGTGCGCCGCGGTGATGACGGCGGGCGCTCGGGGAGGTGGCGACGGTTGCAGGCGTTGCAGGCGCCTCCTGGGTCGCCTGGAGGAGCGCTGCAACGGTTGAGGGCTCACTCGAGGCCGCCTTGCGGGGCCTCGCAACGCTTGCAGGCGCCCGCAAGGGGGCATGGAAGCGGGTCGAAGCGCTTGCAGGCGCCTTCCGGTTCGCCTCGACGGCGTCACAAGGCTTGCGATGGGCTGCGAGGCGGAGGAGTCAGTTGGTGGGCTGCGGATCAGCGGGCGAGGGCGCCGGGGTCTCGTCCGACACGCCCGCGGCGCGGTGCTGCTCGGCGAGGTCGTCGAAGACGAGCGGTAGCAGCTCGATGCGCCCCGCGTGACGGAGCACCCCGCTGATCAGCGCCTTGTTGGCCGTGTACACGGCGAGCCACGCCTCGCGCGCCGCGGCCAGCTCGGGCCGGAGCATCGCGCCCGCGAGCTTCGACTCGCGCCCCGCCTGCTCCAGCGACGCGAGCGCCGAGTGCAGCGCGCGAAACTCATCCTGCCAGGACCTGTAGTCGCGGAGTGATCCCTTGTGGTGCTCGATGGTGGTCGAGACATGCTTCACCAGCGCGACGAGCTTGGTGAGCCGCCGCCGCGCCGCCGTCGAGGGCGCGTCCCGGTCGAAGAAGGCCGAGAGCGCCACGGGCGCCCCCTTGATGGACTCGATGTACTTCCCGAAGCGCACCAGCGCGTCGCGCGCCTCCGCCACCGGGTCGCCCGCCACGGCCGCGGCGGCGGGCTGGCGGTCGAGCACGTCCTTCATGGCGGCGTCGGCCTTCGCCTGCTCGGCGCTGGCGAACTTCACGGCCCCGTCGAGCGCGGGCACGAGGCCCATGCACACGGCGGCGAACTGATCGCGGGCGAACGCGCCGTAGATCAACGTCTCTCTCGGATCGATGTACGAATCAGCCATCGGGTGAACCCTCCATCGGAGAGGCTCGCGCGGGCGGTGGGAGCGAGGCAAGCGCGAACCCTGCGGCGGGGCCATCAACCTCCGCCTGAGGGCTCTCCAGCGAATGGCTGATCGCCGCCCGCCGCCACCCCCGCCGCCACCCACCGCCACCCGCCGACGCTGGTTCTGCTGCTGCTCTCGCACGGCACGTCGCGCGCAATGTCGGGCGTCGTGTCGTCGCCCTTCGACCAGTTCGCCAAGGACATCCTCGAGCTTCTGCTCTCGGCGTACGGCCGCGTGGAGACGGAGGTCGAGGCACCGGCGCTGAGGTCCCAGCGAGCCGACGTGATGTTCGAGCCCGACCCGTCACGCGACGCTGCCCGACGCGCGCTCGGCCTGGTCGGCGAGATGACCGCGCGCTGCTGCCTGCTCGATCCCTTCCACGAGGCGCCCGACGTGGCGCAGGTGCGCGGCTGCTTGCGCAAGCTGCTCAACCACCAGCACGCGCGCTCGCTCGGGCAACGGCCTTCGGCGGAGGTCTCGTGGCTGCTTTGCGGCGGGCGGCCCGACGCGGCGCTGGCGTCGCTGCGCTTCGCGCCGTCGCCGGGCTGGCCGCGTGGCTTCTACGACCTGGGCCCGGCGATGCCGCTCGTGATCGTGGTGCTCTCGGAGTTGCCCGCGACGCCCGACACGCTCGCGCTGCGGCTGATGGGCGCGGGGCTCACCCTGCGGCGCGCGATCACCGATCTGCAAGGGACGCCACCCGGGCCGGTGCGCGACGCGCTCGTGCGGCGGGTGGTAGAACTCCACCACGACCGCGAGGTGCGCGATCCCCACGCACCCGAAGACGAGGACGAGCTCATGAGGTCACTGCCTTTCGTCGAAGAACTCGAACGCCGCTGCCGCACCGAGGGTCACACCGAGGGTCGCACCGAGGGTCGCACCGAGGGCGCCCTCCTCGCGCTCGTGCGGTACGTCGAGAGATCCCTCGGTCGGGCGACCACCGAGGCCGAGCGCGACGCCCTGCGCCGTGGCTTGATGCGTCGCGGCGATGCGATGCTCGACGAGGTCTTCGCGCTGCCCCCCGCCGCGCTCGATGCGTGGCTCATCCGCGAACCGAGCTGAGTATTGTGCGGCCTGGCCGCAGTCTTCGGCTGGACCGCGCAGTCGTGAGGCCGCGCCGGGTGCGTCGGTAGGGGGCCGCGAAGCGCGTTCGTGGGAATGCTGCGCGAGCGACGAGCCGCTGGACCGATGACCAATAGGAATTCCAACGGGGCACTGTTGCCGGCATGCGTCCGCTCCCGTTGCCCGATCGCCCCGTCGACGAAGCTCACGAGGTAGGCGACCCGCGGGAGGAGCCCCGCTCGCGTCCGCTGGAGAGCCATCGCTGACTGATCTTCGCGTCGATCACGCTCTCGTCGAGCACCGCGGGCGTAACGTTGGCCGTGTGGTGGTGGTCGAAGCAGGTCGCATGTCCTGCCCTACGCGCTCCGCCGGCGCGTCGCGGCCACGATCGCGGCGATCGCGGCGAGTAGCGCAGGCCCCCGTGGTGCGTCCCTCCGTGGCGCGCCGGGGACCGAGCACCCTCCATCGCCGCCGCTCGGGGGAGCGCCCACGTCGGTTGCGGTGGTCGCGTCGACCATCGTTGCGGCGTCCACGCCCGCGTCCGTGGCGATGGCGACGTCGCGGGGGCCCGCGTCGACGCCGCCGTCGGACGCGACCACGTCCCAGTTGATGAGGCGCACCCGCGCGCGCACCACGCCCGCCGACGCGCGGCCGTAGCCGAGCGCCAGCGAGCCCGCGCCGTCGGTGGCCAGCGCGAAGTCCGCGCCCGCCCGGTCCGCTCCCTCGAGCATGGCGGGCGCGGCGTCGAGCACGTGGCCGGCCGCGTCGACGCGCACCGCGGAGATCGGCTGCACGCTGGCGCCCACCACGGACGACCACGCGACGGTGTAGGCGCGGCCGTCCCAGATCGCCCGCGGCACCCCGCCCGTCGCGGAGAGCCTGAGGGGGGCCGGGTCGAGCACCGTACCGTCGGGGCGCACCCGCACGCCGAACACGGGCGACGCGGGCGTCCCGCCGCTCCACGCGACGAGGAAGTCGGTGCCGTCGGAGGCCACCGCGAGGGGCGAAGCCCCCCGGTCGGGGCATTGCGCAGGGACCGTGAGCGGCACCGTCACGAACGACCCAGCCGGCGTGAACTGACCGACGACGACGCTGCAGACGGAAGGGCCGATGGGGCTGTCCGTGCGCGAGAACCACGCGACGGCCCACTGCGTGCCGCTCGCGGCGAAGGCGTGGGTCGGGTAGTCGGCCCGGAGGTGGAAGAGCGAGTACGTCGGCGCGCGGGTTCCATCGGCCCTGACGAAGTAGAGGTCGGTGCTGAGGCCGGAGGTGTAGGGCGTGGACGCGCTGAAGAGGTAGCCCGGCGCCCCGCCCGCGCCGACCACGGTCGGGCCCCGATCGGGTTCGTACAAGCTCGTGTCGGCGCCCACGGCGGCGAGGGCGCGGTCGCGCCGCTGCACGAGCAGGGACGGAAGGCCGCCAATGCCCACGGGACCGTTTCGCACGAAGGCGTGCTGGCCCGCGCTCGCCGCGAGCGTGCCGGCGAGCCCCGGGCCGAGCGACACCCCGCGGGCGTCGACGCGCTCGCCCGCCCAGTTGATGCGCTGGGCCCACACGCTGCCGGGGTCCGACCACGCGGCGACGAAGTGCTGGCCGTCCCAGTCCAGGCCCACAGCGCTGGCGTTGCCGCCGCCTGGGACGATCAGCGGCCGGCTCGTCGCGGTCGCCGGGCTGCCGTCGGGCCCGAGCGTCGCGGCTTCGAGCGCGTACGGGTCGTACCGGGTCGGCGCGGAGGCCCAGGCGATCGCGACGTTGGCGCCGTCACGCCAGTGCGAGACACGGCCCGCGGGCCCCGCGCCGACGGCCCGCGCGACGGGCGCCGACTCGGGCAGGGCGCCGGTGTCGCGGAGCTGGCGGGTGGTGAACCCGGCGTCCACCAGGCTGGTGTTGCGGGCGCGCACGACGAGGTAGCCGCCCTCCACGCGCTCGGCCCACGCCCCCTGGCCCTCGTGGGTTCCGGTGCCGGGGCCGACGTCGACCGGCGTGGCCACGGCGCCCGTCGCCGCGCTCACCCTCGCCGCGAGAAGCCGGGGGGCGTTCGCCGTGGGCGTCGCCTCGTCGCTCCAGAGGAGAAGGTAGTCGGTGCCGTCGGTGGCCACGTCTTCGAGGACGCGCTCGCGAGGGGTGGCAGCGACGGTGCGGGCGGCGTCGAGGAGCGCGAGGCTGGCGTCGATACGCACGTATGTGAGCTGGCGGTAGGGAAAGGTCGACGAGTAGATCGCCGAGGCCGCGAGGAGGTAGCCCGACGGCGAGTGGGCGAGGCGAAGCCGCTCCGCGCCGGCGGCGGTGAGGTTCGGTACGACGAGGCGGTCGCGCACGGCGCCCGCGACCGTGACGCGCGCGACCTCCACCGCGTTGGCGCTGCCCACGGGGTAGGCCAGCACGAAGTCGCGCCCGTCGAACACGCATGTGAAGGTGCCGTCGAGTCTCAGGCTACGGCTGGCCGACACGACGAGAGGCGTGGCGTCGAGGCGCGCGCCGGCGGCGTCGAAGCGGGCGGCCACGAGGCCGGAGGAGCTATTCCAGACGACGAGGAAGAGGGTGCCGTCGGTGATCACCGCGGGGCTGGTGGGGGTGACGACGCCAAGCGGATTGAGGGCGAGCAGCCCGTCGGCGGCCGACCAGAAGGCCACCGAGCCCGACGTGTCGTCGCCGCTCCACGCGGTGGCGCGCACCGCCCCGATGGCCGCCGTCGCGATGTGGCCCAGCGGCTTGACCGGCGCGCTCGCGTCCGGAAGGTCGGGCAGGAGGGTGATCTCGCGGCCGACGGTGAGCGCCGCCGCGCTGCGGCCGACCGGGGAGGCGGGCAGGGCAGCGTTGCAGCCCGCGAGGCCGAGGCAGAGCGTGAAGGTCAGCGCTCGCGGAAGGCCGTCGTGGGTTCTCATCGAGGTTGGCAGTTGCTCCCCGAGCGGTGCGTATTCACCGCTCGAAACAGCGCCGCGCATGGTCCGGCGCAGGCACCGTCTGGGCCGACGATGCCGCGGGCAGCGCGAGCGCCGCCATCGCCGCGAGCGTCCCCACCGCTCTCGCCCGTCCGTCAGCGTCCCCGGAAGTCCGCCTCGCGCCGCTCCATGAACGACCGCAGCCCCTCCGCCGCGTCCTCGCTCCCCATCAGTCCGCGCGCCTTCGTCATCAGCGCCGCGTAGGCCGCCGCGTGCCCGCACTCGATCGCGAGCTTCGCGTTGGCCCTCGACGCCTGCACCGCGAGCGGCGCCTGCTTCGCGATGCTCTCGCCCAGCGCGATGGCCCGCTCCACCTGCTGTCCCGGATCGGTGAGCTCCTGCACCACGCCGATGCGCTGCGCCTCCTCGGCGTCGAAGACGTCGCCGGTGAGGATGTACCGCATCGCGTTCTGGTAGCCCGCCACCTGGGCGAAGCGCAGCGTCGCTCCGCCGAAGGGCATGATCCCCCGGCGCACCTCGAACTGGGTGAACCTCGCGTCGCGCGACGCCACGACCACGTCGGCCGCGAGCGAGAGCTCGACGCCGATGGTGTAGCAGTAGCCCTGCACCGCCATCACCACGGGCTTCACCCGACGCCGACCCGCGAGGTCGAGCGGGTCGACGCCGCCCTCGACGTGGAGCTCGCCGCCCGACGCCACGTGCGGACCCACCTCGGCGAGGTCGAGGCCCGCGGTGAAGTGGTCGCCGTGGGCGAAGAGCACCAGGCAGCGCAGCTCGGGGTCGTCCTCCAGCCTGCCGTACGCGGCCGCGAGCTCGCGCAGCATCTGGAGGTTGAAGGCGTTGCGCTTCGCCGCGCGGGACAGGCCCACCAGGAGGACGTGGCCGCGGGTCTCGAGGGTCAACGTGGGTTCGCTCATCGCGCGATGACACCGTGATCCATGGGCGCGTCGCAATGGGCACGCGGCGCTTCGTGGCCGCGGCGGGCGGTGGCATCATCGCGGGCTATGTCGAACGGCGAGCGACGTGGGGATGGGACGGCCGAGGACGTCGCGGAGGCCGCGCACGCGGCCGAGGAGGTGGCCGAGCGGGCGGCGACAGACGCCGAGCGGGTGCGGCGCCTCGCCGAGGCGCGCAACGTAGGCGACGTGCTGCGGCCGGCGCTGGAGCTGGGCGGCGAGTTCGCCGACCTGGAGGGCGCGGTGAACCGCTCGCCCGTCGCGCGAGGCGTGGCGTCGGGGATGAGGGCGGCGAGCTCGGCGATCGGCGCGGTGTCGGAGGGCATCCACGCCTACGAGACCCTGCGGGAGAGGGCGGCGGAGCAGGAGAGGGAGGCGCGGAGGCTGCCGCCGGTGGAGTGGCACTTCGAGAGCGCGGGGACGCACCGGCCGTGGAGGATGCGGCGCGCGGAGGTGCGAGAGGGGCTGTCGCGCGTGACGGTGACGGAGCTCGAGCTCACCTGCGAGCACGCCGACGCGGACCCGGCGCTGCTGCTGGGGCGAGACGCGACCTTCTCGCTCACCCGCGACGGTCGCTCGCGGCGGGTTCAGGGTGTCGTGTCGCGCGTCGAGGCGCTCGGGGTGCGCGACCACAAGGCCCACGCGAGGGTCACGCTGGTCCCGGCGCTGTGGTCGCTCTCGCAGCGGAAGGACTCGCGCGTCTTCGAGGGGAAGACCGTCGAGCAGGTGGTGCGGGCCGTCGTCGAGGAGGCGCTGCGACCGTACCGTCGCACGGTGCGCTTCGCCATACAGCGGGCGCTGCCGGTGCGGGAGCACTGCGTGCAGTACCGCGAGAGCGACCTGGAGTTCGTCGAGCGCATCCTGGCCGAGGAGGGCCTCGGGTACCTCATCGTCGAGGGGGAGGCGCACGAGGAGGTGGTCTTCTTCGATGGCGCGCAGGCCTTCACCGGCTTCGACGGGCCCGACGGGCGGCGCATCGCGGTCACCGACGAGGAGCACGACACGCACCGCCACGAGTCGCTGCGCCGCTTCGAGGCCGCGAGCGCGCTCACCCCCACCAGCGCCGTGGCCATGGACTACGACTGGACCAACCCCAGCCTGCGCGTGGTGCACGAGAACCGCAGCGCCGACCCGGCGGGCGTCGATCGCGAGGTGTACGTGCACCCGGCGGACGTGATCTTCGACCGCTACGACGCGGGCGACCACGCCTTCGAGCGCAACGACGTGGCGCACCGCGCGACGCTGGAGGCGCAGCGCCACCTGCAGCGGGCGCGCACCTTCACCGGCGAAGGATCGGTCACGGCGCTGCGACCAGGGATGCTGTTTCGCCTGGAGGGCCACCGGGTCGAGGCGATGGAGCAGGAGTACCTCGTGACCGAGGTGCGTCACCGCTGCGCGGCGGCGGAGGAGACGCGAGACGAGCACCGCGGGGGCAGAGAGGAGCCCTACCGCAACGAGGTGACCTGCGTCCCGTCGACGGTGAGCGTGCGGCCGGAGCTGCGGCACCGGAGAGCGCGGATCCATGGTCCGCAGACGGCGAGGGTGGTGAGCGCGGGCGGCGACGAGGTGGAGACGGAGCACTACGGGCGGGTGCGGGTGCGCTTCCACTGGGAGCGCGACGGGCGATCGCCGGAGGACGCGCAGCGGGCGTGGGTGCGCGTGGCGCAGGCGTGGGCGGGCAACGGGTTCGGGTTCGTGTTCGTTCCGCGCAAGGACATGGAGGTGGTGGTGCAGTTCATCGACGGCGACCCCGACCGCCCGCTCATCACCGGCGGGGTCTACAACGGCACGCACCCGCCGCCCTACGACCTGGAGCGACCCGAGTCGGTGACGCGCTCGGTGATCCGCACGCAGAGCACCCCGGGCGGTGACCCCGCGCACTACAACGAGCTCAGCTTCCAGGACCAGTCGGGCCGGGAGGAGGTCTTCCTCCGGGCGGAGCGCGACCTGCGCGAGGAGGTGCTGCACGACCACGCGACGCACGTGCACGCCGCGCAGTCGAACACCGTCGACGCGTCGCAGACCGAGCGCATCGGCGTCGATCAGAGCGTGCGGGTGCAGCGCGATCGCAAGGGGGTGATCGACCGGGATGACCAGCTGCTGGTGCGGCGCGACCGCGAGGCGAAGGTGCTCGGCGATGACACGCAGAGCGTGGTGGGCGAACACCGCGTGCGCATCGACGGCCGAGAGGAGCGCGTCGTCAGCGGGAGAGGCCGCGAGACCACCGTTCAGATGCGAGACAAGCTGGATGTCCACGGTACGGCGGACGTGCTCGTGACTGGCCTCAGTGAGTCGCGCTCCAACACCCAGATCACCCAGAGCGCACCCGTCGTGCTCCAGACCGCGGAGCGGCTCTTTCAGATCCAGCGCGGCGAAGACACCTCGGTGACATTGGACGCGAGAGGCATCGTCGTGACCACGCAGCCCAAAGTGCTCGTGACCTGCGGCTCTTCGACGATCGAGATCAAGAGCGATGGCACCGTGACCGTGACCGGCTCGAAGTCCATCAAGGCCACCTGCGGCCAGAGCTCGATGGAGCTCAAGCCCTCGGAGGTCATCGTCCGGGGCGGCACCATCAAGCTCAATCCGTAGCGCTCAGCCCTGCTCCCAGCGCACCCCGGCGTCGCGCAGCAGCGACTCCGAGAACGCCCTCCCGAACACCGTCGCCTGCAGCTCCCTCCCGTTGGCCGCGTACCAGCCGAAGAGCGATCGCCAGTGCTGCCAGAGCCCCGCCTGCGCCTGCGCGTCGAGCGCCGCCCCCGGTCGCATTGCCGCGAGCTCCTGCTCCAGCGCGTAGGGGCTCAGCTTGTCGAGCAGCGCGCGCACCCCCTCGATCACCGCCCCGGTGAGCTGCCCCGGCCGCTCGGCCAGCTCCGCAGCGAGCTGCCGCAGCCCGAGCACCTTGGCGGCGATGGGAGCGTCCGCCGCGAAGAGCCAGCGCAGCAGCACCGCGCTCTCGTCGCCGCGCAGCCCGTCGCCCGCGCCTCCGTGGGCGGCGGCCTCCACGAAGGCCCTCGGTTCGAGCACGGCCCGCAGCGCGATGAGCGCGTCGGCCATCCCGTCGAGCGCCGCCGCGAGGCGCAGCACCACGTCGTCGACCTCCGCCGCCGTCGCCGGGGGCGCCGCGCCGTAGCGGTGAGCCACCTGTCGCAGCCGCAGCAGGGCGTGCTCCGCGAGGGCGTCCTCGGTGGTCACCCCGTGCTCGACGCCCAGGGCGCGCACGGCCTCCAGCGCCCCGAGTTCGGGGTGCTCGGTGAGCAGCACGCGCAGCAGCGACGAGCGCGCCGAGGGGAGCGCCGCGTCGAGGCGGTCGCACACGATGGCAGCGGCCTCGTCGGAGGCCACGCGGCGGCGATCGAGCACGGCCGCGAGGGGGTCGACCTTCGGGGCGGAGGGCGTCGGGGCGGGGGCTCCTCCGCGGGAGGTCTCCAGCGCCTCGGCGTAGGCGCGCATCGCCGCGGGGTTGTAGGTCACCGTCTCGGGGATGGCCGGGGCCTTGCGATCGGGCGCCCAGGAGAAGCGGTCGGAGAGCCACTCCGGCGCCACGTCGGGGCTCTGGTAGTCCATGGGGTCGAGGGTGCAGCGGAGGGTGATCGGCCCGAGGCTCACCTCGGCGCGAGCGTCGAGCGGGGTGCGCTGGCCCTGCGCCACCTCGCGGCCGTTGACCGTGACCGCGTTGGTCGCTCGCCCCGCGACGAGCAGCACCGCGCCGCCCTCCACCAGCAGGTGGCAATGAAACTGCGAGATCGCCGGGTGGGGCAGCACCAGGTCGTTGACGCGGTTGCGCCCGACGCGCACCAGGGCGGCCGGGAAGGCCCTCGTGTCGCGGGCGTTGCCTTCGAGGTTGTGGACTTCGACGAGGAGGGTTCCCACGAGACCAGGGAGCTTCGTCGAGGCCGCGTGCGAAGGTCAATCCGTGGTCGCGGCGGAGCCGTTGTACCTTCGCGGGTGATGCCCCATCGCGACGAGCGCCCGCGCGGCGAGACCACCGTGACCCTCGAGGACCTCGACCTCGCGGTGTCGCCCGCCCGCAGCGCGGCGGTGTCGCCCCCGTGCATGGGCGAGTGCGTCGACGACCGTCACCCCACGCTCCAGGGTCGGGTGCGGGTGCGCTGGACCGACGCGACCGGAGGGCGGCGCGATCGATGGGTCCCGACGCTCCAGGGCGTGGCGGTGCGCGAGGGCGACCGGGTGCTGCTGGTGGCGATGGCGCACGAGGACGATCCGGTGGTGACCGGCGTGATCGACGGCTTCGCGGCGCGCCCGGCGGCGGAGGAGCGCGGTCCGGTGCTCTCCTTGGCGCAGGGCGAGTCGCTGCGGGTGCTGGGCTCGGACGGCGCTCCGCTGGTGGAGCTGCGCCAGTCGCCCGACGGGCCGGTGGTGCGGCTGCTGTCGATGGACGCTTCGATCGAGCTGCCAGGGAAGCTGAGGCTCAGCGCCGATGCGATCGCCCTGCACGCGAGGCGCGGGGGCGTGGAGGTCACGGCGACGGATGACGTCTCGGTGCAGGGCGAGGCGATCCGGCTCAACAGCCCGTCGAGGGGGTGACCACGGCGGGCGCCGGCCGCGGTAGCCTCGCGGGCGGAGGACTCTGCCGATGGCTCTACAGCGAGGTGATCGACTGGCGGTGCTCACGTCGGGCGGCGACGCGCCGGGGATGAACGCGGCCCTGCGCGCGGCGGCCCGGGTGGGCGTCGAGCTGGGCTTCGACGTGGTGGGCGTGGAGGACGGCTACACGGGGCTGCTCGACGGGCGGCTGCGCCGGGTGGACCTCGGGGTGCTCGACGAGGCCGCGCGCCGCGGCGGGACGGTGCTGGGCACCGCGCGCTCCAAGGTGTTTCCGACCGCGCAGGGGCAGGCGAGGGCGAGGGAGCAGGTGCTCGCCATGGGCATCGAGGGCCTGCTGGTCATCGGCGGCAACGGCTCGCTCGCGGGCGCGAACTCCATCGCGGGCGTGCCCACGGCGTCGGGGAGGGAGCTCGCGGTGGCGGGCGTCCCGGCGTCCATCGACAACGACCTCGCGTGCACGGCGATGGCCATCGGCGTCGACACGGCGATGAACACCATCGTCGAGGCCATCGACCGCATCTACGACACGGCGAGCGCGCACCGGCGCACCTTCTTCATCGAGGTGATGGGGCGCGACTGCGGCTACCTCGCGATGACCAGCGGCATCGCCGCGGGCGCCGACGCGGTGCTGGTGCCCGAGGTCGACAAGACCGAGGACGACCGCATCGAGCACGTGGTCAACGTCATTCACCGGGCCTACGAGGGAGAGGCCGCGCGGCGTCGGGTGCTGGTGATCAAGGCCGAGGGCGCGAAGGTCGACCTCAACCGCCTCAAGGCCGCCGTGGAGGCGCGCATCGCGGAGCTGCTGCCGGACGTCGACACGCGCATCACGGTGCTCGGTCACGTCGTGCGAGGGGGCTCGCCCTCGGCCTTCGACCGCCTGCTGGGAGCGCGGCTCTCCAACGCCGCCGTGCGGGGCCTCGCCGCGGGGGACACAAGCTTCATGGCGGGCTGGCTCGGGGCCGGGGCGCCGGGGCCCGCGACGCCCTTCGATCCCAACGTGGTGCTCACGCCCATCGCGACGGTGCTGGAGGAGACGGCGAAGCTGATGCGAGGCGAGACCGCCCTCGCGCAGTGGCGCCGCCGGGTCTACCGCGAGGTGGAGCCCATCATCGCTCGCTGAGGGCCCCACCAAAGATCGCCCCCGCGCCTCGTGTACAACTTCGCACGATGAGCTCCCCGACCCGCCTGGCCCTTCTCCTCTGCACCCTCGCCACCGCGGCGTTGCCCCTCGCTCCCCGCGAGGCCAGCGCCCAGCCCGCGCCCGCCCCGCCGCCTTCGGTGTGGGCCACCGTCTATCGCATCACCGAGTCCTCGGGCGCCTCGCAGCGCTGGACCTGGGACCTCGTCCTCGGGACGGACCGCGCGGTCGTGGTCGTCCGCGGACCTCAGGCGGCCGGGGTCTACGTCGCCAGCGTCGAGTCCAGCGGCGGCGAGCTACGGCTCCGGTACCGCTCGCATCACGGCTCCGGCGTCGCTGCCGTGGCGGCCGACCGGCCGATGCTTCGCCTGGTGCGCGGGGCCCGAGGCGCCGTCGAGGCCCGCTTCGAGGCGCTCTCGCCCAACGCCCGCCGCCGCGCTCTTTCCGCTGCGGTCTCCAACGTCCGGCAGGTCGAGGCTTCTTCTGGCGCGAGCGGCCAGGACGACCTCTACGCGATCGCCGCCGCCGCGGGCGACTGCGGCCCCTTGGAGGTGCGCGAGGGAGGCAACCGGGTGGTCTGCGCCTCGGGCATCACCCTCCAGGTCGGGAGCGTCCCCAGCGCCCGGCTGGAGGTGCGCTTCGATGGGCCCGTCGCGGTCCCCGTCCGCTGCACGGACTACCTCGCCCGGGCGGGCTTCTCGACCGTCACCCTCGGGCCGACGGTGACGCTCTGCGACGTCACCACGGGGCCCGTGACCGCCTCCTCGACCGCGGACTCCATCGCCCGCAGCTACCGCGGTCGGTGCACCCGACAGGCGCTCCGGGGCGGCGAGCACCTCGCCTGCGAGGGACGCACCTTCTCCTTCGCCGGGCCTCGCCTCGCCCTCGAGCGTGTCGCCGCTTCCGGCGCCTCGCGCTGACCTTCCCGCCTCGTCGCTGCTACCGTCACCCCTCGCCATGACCCCTCCCATCCACAGCGCTCGGGCGCTCGTCGACGCCCTCTGCTCCGACGCCTGCGCCGGTCGTCGCACCAACACCCCGGGCGGAGCCCTCGCCAGGCGCCACATCGTGGACGCCCTCCGCGCCCGGGGCCTCGACCCCGCCGAGCAGGCCGTCCCGCGGTGCAACGGAACCAACGTGATCGCGACGATCCCCGGCGCCATCGACCGCTGGGTGCTGGTGGGCGCCCACTACGATCACCTCGGCGCCAGCAACCAGGGCATCTTCCGCGGCGCCGACGACAACGCGGCCTCGGTGGCGATCCTCGTGGAGGTGGCGGCGGCCCTCGCGGCCCGGCGGCCCGACGGACGCGGCGTGATCCTCGCGGCCTTCGACGCCGAGGAGCCGCCCTTCTATGCGACCGGAGCGATGGGCTCGCAGCACTTCGTCCGCAGCCCCACCGTCCCCCTCGACCGCATCGACATGATGGTGGCCATGGAGCTCCTCGGCCACGGCATCGGCCCGCAGGGTCTCCCCGACGCAGTGCACGACTCGGTGTTCGTCCTCGGCGGCGAGCGCAGCGAGGGGACCTCCGCGCGCCTCGACGCCCTCGCCGACGCCTCCCCGGGGATCACCGTGCGCCGCACCGACGCGGAGGTGATCCCGCCGCTCTCCGACCACCTCGCGTTCTGGGAGGCGGGCGTGCCCTTCCTCCTCCTCACGGGGCCTCGCCCGGCGACCTACCACACCCCCGACGACACGCCCGACCGCCTGGAGTGGCCCCGCATCGACGCCATCTCCCACTGGCTGGAGCGCTTCGTGCGCGACCAGTGCGCCCGCCCCGAGGGCCGGGTGCGCTTCCTCCGCGACGGCCGCGACGACCGCTCCACCCTCGACACCATGCTCTCGCTGCTGCGACCGCTCGCCGCCATGACCCCGCTCGCCGCTCAGGGCGTCCGCCAGGCCGAGGCGCTCATCGCGCGCTGCGACGCGAAGGGGCGACTGGGCGAGGCCGAGCGCACCGCCGCGCAGAACCTCGTCGCCGCCATCGAGCAGGCCCTCGCGTAGGCGATGCGCGTCAGGGTCGCCATCATCGGCGGGGGCTTCGCAGGCGCGGCCACTGCCTTCTATCTGAGCCGCGCCGGGTTGGACGGCATCGTCGTGCTGGAGCGCGAGCCGGTGTGCGGCGCCCACGCCTCCGGGCGCAACGCGGCGATGTGTCGCTCGGTGGCCGAGACCTCCCAATGGACGGCGCTGACCGCCCGGGGCGCCGCGCTCCTCCGTGAGCCGCCGCCCGACCTGTCGCCCGCTCCCCTGGTGACCCGCACCGGTGGGATTCTCGTGGGCACGGAGCCCTCGACGCTCGCCTCGATCGAGGCCCAGGCTGCCGCCTTCGGGGTGCGCCACCAGAGGCTCGACCGGGCCGGGCTCGATGCCCGCTGGCCGCTGCTCTCGGGGATGCCCGCGGAGGGCGCGGTGAGCTTCCCCGACGACGGCGTCATCGACGTGCACGGGCTCTTGCAGGGCTACCTCAGGGCGTCGCGCGCCGCCGGCGTCGAGGTCGTGACCGGGGCCGAGGTGCTCGCGATGCGGATGGCGGGCGCAGGGATGGAGCTCACGACGCGCGATCGGACGCTGCACGCCGACTGCGTGGTCATCGCCGCAGGAGCGTGGGCGGGAGTGCTGGGCGCGCTGGCCGGCGCCGACGCTCCGCCCTTCGCCACGCTGCGACGCCACCTCTTCGTGAGCACCCGCGACCGCCGGGTCGATGCTGGCGCCCCGTGGCTCTGGCACCTCGACGAGGGGATCTATCTGCGACCCGAGTCGGGCGCCTGGCTCCTCTCGGCCTGCGACGAAGACGCGCATCCTCCGAGCGCCCCCGAGGTGTCCCCGGTCGCGCTCGAACACCTGGCCGAGCGCGCCGCGCTGCTGGGCCCCGCGATGCACAGCCTCTCCATCGCTCGGAGCTGGGCCTGCCTTCGCACCTTCACCCCCGATCGCCGCCCGCTCATCGGCTGGGATCGTCAGCTAGCGCCGTTGTTCTGGGTCGCCGGTCTGGGCGGTCATGGCGCCACCGCCTCGGGCGCGATCGGGGAGCTGGCCGCGGAGAGCATCCTGGCGAGGCTCCGGCCCTCGACGGGCTGAGCTCACCCCCGTCGCACGAAGGCGAGCGGATCGAGCCCTCCCTCCTTGAGGGCGTCGAGCACCGTGGGTGGTGCTTCGTAGGCGATCCAGTCGCCGTCGTCGACCTGCGCGGCGATGGGGATGTGCTTGTGGATGCCAGGGATGAAGCGTCGCGGCAGCGGGCGGTCGACCGCGTAGGTGCAGCGCACCTGGAGGGAGCCGGGCTCGCAGACGACGTGGTGCAGCCGCGGGGCGAGGGCGGTGCGCTCCCCCTCGACGTCGACGGTGATGCGCGGCGGCGCGGGCAGCGCGAAGCCCAGGGTGTCGAGCTCCGGGTGGAGCCCGACGAGGGTGAAGGGCGTGCCGGGCTCCGGGGGGTCGAGCCGCAGCCCGCGCGAGGCCTCCTGGGAGAACCAGGGGTGAGGGGAGAGCGGTCCGGCGGAGAGCTCGCCGAGCACGCGCCGCCAGTGGGCAGGGAGCTCGTCGTCGCGCACCTCCGCGAGGCGGTGGTCGTCGGGCGCGGGAAACCACGCATCGACGCCCACGTCGAACCATACCGACCGCGGGAACATCACCGGATGCACCCACCCCAGCGAGGCGGGCCGCGGCTGCACGTACCAGAGCGCGGGGTCTCGCACGACGAATCGCTCGGCCGTGAGCCGGTCGTCCGGGTCTTCGAGCTGCGGCAGCACCACGTCCCGGTCGGGGCCGTCGGGCAGCACGATGTATCCGTTGCCGAAGGGGTTGCGGGGGTACGCGCCCGGGTGGTCGAGCTCGGCGCGGCCTTGGTCCTCCTCGGCGATGGGGACGCGCCCGTCGATGCCCCCGTACGCGTGGCGGTAGCCGAGGTCGACGCGGGTGAAGGGCTCCGGCTCGGGGAGCTCTGGGGTCTCGCCGTCGCGCCATCGCACCGAGCGGGGGCCCAGGGCCTCGACGCGCACCTCGTGCTCGCCGACCTTCACGGAGACGATGCGAGAGCGCACCGGTCGGCCCTCGCGGGCGAAGGCGGCGCCCAGCACCACCACGTCGGTGCCGTACTTCACCGGCCACGCGTCGGTGCCGGGGAGCAGCGAGGGCGGGCCGTCGAGGAAGCCCGGGTCGATGGGCGCCGAGGCGTCGCGCTCCAGCCCGCGGGGTCCGATGCGCCAGGTGATCTTCACGAAGACGAAGACATGCTGCACCTCGCCCGCGGGGGGCGAGAGCCAGATCTTCACCGGCGACGGGGCCGTCACGGGCGGTGCCCTGCGACGACGACCGGGGTCGCGACGGCGACGCTGTTGCGGGTGCGCTGCACGGCGCCGATGGGCGAGACGGCGGTCTGCTCGTTGAGCCACGTGGTCTGTCGGCTGACGCCACGACGGCTCGCGTCTTCGCTGTTGGTCACGCTTCCGCTGGCGTTGGCGAAGGGGACGCCGACGGAGTACGTCACGGTCCAATCCCCGGCGTTGGGCGCGTTGGCCGCCTCGGCGCGGGCGAACCCGGCGAGCGGGTCGATGATGCCGACAGAGACCGCCCGCTTCACCGCGCTGGCGCCGTCGTTGAAGCCGACGACCCTGCCGACCGCCTCCCTGGCGAGCGTTCCGGCGACAACCCGCCGCGCGCTCTGCTCTGCGACGTGACGACCGGCCTCGCTGGCGGCCCGCTGCGCGAGCTGCCTGCTGGTGGCGCCCAGCGCGGCCCGGCTCACGGACTGCCGCACCTGCCGCACGGTGCTCGCGCCGCCGATCTTGTTGAAGATCGAGTCAAGCGCGACCGACGCTGCGGCGTAGGCGAGACCGATCGCGAGGTCGGTCCCGGTCATGCCCACCTCCACGGTGTTCGTCCACGACGAGAGCGCGATGCCTGTCGGGGCGGAGATCGGATCGCCGCAGGTCATCATCGGAAGAAACAGTGCGGCGCAGCCGATCGGGGCAGCGTCAGCCTGCACGGTGCTCGCGCTGAAGGTGAACTTGCGGCTCGAGAAGGGCCACATGATCAAATAGAAGTAGTTCAGCGGAAACAGCGGCGTGACGTCGGGGATCATCGGACCGCAGTCGTGTCCTTCGAGCACGATGCGACGCCCCTTGTGCTGCACGGTCGCCGCGCGCTTGTGCGTGTTGGCGAACTCTCCCGGGGGCCAGTCCTGGTTGACCGCCATCTCGATGGAGAGGCTCGGCACGGGCACCGGGATCGGCGGCGGAAGCAGCACGTTGTGCATCAGCACGCCCGCGCTCAGATCCGTGCAGATGTTGACCTTCACCCCGATCATTCGCCGCTCCCTATCTCGTCGTCACGCGCGCTCGACGCGCAGCCGCACGCTCTTCTCCAGCTCGTCCACGCGTCGCAGGTGCACGTGCGCCCGGTACGTCACCGTCACCGTCCGCTTCTCCCCCAGGACCACCATCGTCTGCGGCGCGAGCGCGACGGTGGTGCGCGCCCCGCCCACGTCGAAGTCCGCCAGCACGCTCAGCGTCGGCAGCGAGAAGCGCACCTCGCCCGACGGGTCGAGCCCGCTGAGCACCACCTCCGCGCCCTCCTCGGGGCGCGCGATCACCCACTCGGGCACGGCCCGGTGAAACCTCTGCTCGGTGAGCACCGGGCGACCTTCGGACTGCGTGCGAGAGACGTCGATCATCCGCAGCGCGTGGGCGACGGAGGAGAGCGGCAGCGTCGCCCACGAGGCCGGAGCGGGCGCGTCTTCGCGGCGACGGATGAGCGCGCCGGGGGACTCGACGTTGGGCAGCTCCAGCGAGGCGTCGAGCGAGGGGTAGCCCGGCGGGCACCGGAGAAACTCCGCGAGCGCCAGCGCCTGCGGCCACGGGTCGAAGCCCTTGCCCGCGGGGTTGCGGGCCTCGGTGACGATCACCGGAGCCTCGCGGTCGACCAGGGCCACGCAGGCGCCGCCGAAGGCGTTCTGCCAGGTGAGGGGCATCGCGCGGAAGGGCTGCGGGGCGCTCGGCCCGGCGTCGGTCCATCGGCGGTCGCCGAAGACGGCGAGGCGTCGGCTGGCGGAGCCCACGGAGAGGGCGACCTCCATCGCGTCGACGGCCCTGACGCGCTGGGCGTGGGCGCAGCCGAGGAAGATCACCTCGAAGTCGTCGCCCTCGCGAGGGAGGTCGTCGCGGGGGATCACCCCGTAGCGCGTGGGCTCGTCATCGTCGAAGAGGGGCAGCGGCGACTGCGTGTCGAGCGCCAGGGCCCCGCCCGGCTCGTAGGTGAAGGTCGCCTTGGCGGTGACGACGCCCGCCTGGTGCTCCTCGTCCCACCCGTCCCCGATCGCGCACGCGGCCGGAACCGGCGTGCGGTTCACCAGCTCCATCCGACCGTTCTGTTCGACGGTGGGGGGCGCTGTCAACGCTCACGGCGCTACTGAAACGACTTCGACGGCCCCATCCCCTCGGCGCCGTCGACCTTCACCTCGCAGCCGAAGACGTCCTCCATCAGGTCGGCCTTTCTCAGCGCCGTCCAGCGCTCGAGGGCGAGGTCGCTCTCCCCGGCCGCGGCGGGGTTGGGCGTGGCGCGCAGCGAGATGCGCCCCGGGGTGATGCGCACCGCCACGTCGAGCACCTTGCCCTGGTGCTCCCGGTCGAAGGCGTCGGCCACGCGCAGCAGCGCCGCGAGCTTGCGCACCACCGTCCGCAGCCGCCGGTCGAGCTTGCGGTAGCCCGGGTGCGACAGGTCGGGGAGCGACTTGCGGTGGTAGCGCGCGACGTTGGCCACGACCTCCTTCTGCTCGGGCGTGAGCCCCATGAGGTCGGAGTGCGTGATGATGTAGTAGGTGTGCTTGTGGTGGGCGTCGAAGCCCACGAAGTCGCCCGCGTCGTGGAGCAGCGCGGCGAGCTTGAGCAGCGAGCGCTCCTCGGTGCCGAGGTGGTGAAGGTCGGCGCACTGATCGAAGAGCGAGAGGGCCATCGCCGCGACGTGCTTGGCGTGCGCCTCGTCGAAGCGGTACTTGCGCCCGAGCGCGAGCGCCTGGGCCTCCACCTCCGCGGCCTCGCCGGGGACGTCCCACACCCGAAACGCCCGGTCGACGAGCTCCGCGAGGATGCCGTCCTTCAGCCCGACGCCCGGCGTCGCCACGCTGGCCGCGCCCACCGCGTCGGCCACCGTCGACAGCACGAAGAGCGCCGGGACGATCACGTCCGCCCGGTCGCCGCGCAGGCCGTAGCGCTCCCGGCGGGCCTTCGGGGCGAGGGCGGCCATCTCGTCTCGCAGCGAGCGCATGGCGGCCACGTCGATGCCGTTGCCGTCGTCGGTGGCGAAGGGGCAGAGCGACGCGATGGCCTCGGCGTTGCCGCCCGTCGCGACCACCACGTCGGGCATCGAGCCGCGGAGAAACTCCGCCTCGCTCAGCGAGCGCTCGATGTACTCCACCAGCAGCGCCCGGCGCTCGGCGGAGACGGCGGTGTCGTGGTCGAGGAAGGCCTCGTGCAGGCGCACCGTGCCCATCGGGAGCGACACCGACGCGTGCGGCGCCTGGTCGCTGAGCAGGGTGAGCTCGACGCTGCCGCCGCCGATGTCGACCAGCAGCGCCCGGCGGCCCTTGAGGTCGACCGCGTGGCGCACCGCGACCAGCACCAGGCGCGCCTCCTCGACCCCTTCGATGACGTCGAGCTTGATGCCCGCCTCGCGCTCGGCGCGCTCGACCAGCAGGTCGGCGTTTTGCGCCTCGCGGACGGCGCTGGTGGCCACCGCGCGGTAGCCGTCGACCCCGGCCTCCTTCATCACGTCGCGGAAGGCCTTGAGCGCGTCGACGGCCTCGAGCACGGCCGAGGGCGCGAGCCTCCCGGTGAGGAAGACGTCGTGGCCGAGCCGCACCGGCGCTCGCTCCGCGGCGACCTCGCGCACCTGATCGGGGGAGAGGGCCTCGACGACCCGGAGGCGCATCGCGTTGGAGCCGACATCAATCGCTGCGAATCGAGCCATGGGCGTGCGCTTCCCCTTACTTCAGATCGGGCCCGAGGTGTGCTCCCGTCGAGGTTAGGGGTACGGCCCCCCTTACCGGGGGATCTCCAGCCTCACGCGCTCGCTCTCTCCGGGCGCGAGGGTGATGCGTCGCGAGGTGCTGCGCCCGCCGGGCTGGCTGGCCGAGACGGTGTGCGTCCCAGGAGCGACGCGCACGGCGCGCCCGGTGGCGATGGGACGCCCGTCGAGCGAGGCGTTGCCCCAGGGCTGGATGGTGACCGTGAGCGTCGCGGGGGTCGCATCGACCGCAGGAGCAACCTGCACGGGCGCCGGAGAGGGTTGCAGAGGCGGCGGAGAGATATGCAGAGGCGCCGGAGAGGGTTGCAGGGGAGGCGGAGAGATAGGCAGAGGCGCCGGAGAGGGTTGCAGAGGCGCCGGGGAAGGGGACACGGGCGCCGGAGGGGACTGCAGGGCGAGCGCGACGGTGACGCCGAGGACGGCGACGGCGGTGACGGCGATGGGCAGCGCGACCCGGCGGAGCAGCGGACGAGAGGCAGCGGGCTGCACCGCGGCGCTGGGGATGGTGACGGCGAAGGGGGCGCTGGTGGCGGTCGGCGCGATGGGCGGCGGGAGCGGGGTGAACACCGGCGGAGGGGTGATGGCGGTCTGCTCGGAGGAGTCGCCCTCGGCGCTGAGGAGCTCGGTGCGAGCCGGGCGCTGGGGGCGGGTGGACTCGAGCGCCACGGGGGCCGGGGCCTGGGCCACCACCGGGGTCACGACCGAGGCCTGGTCGGGGTAGAACTCCGAGAGGAGCGCGGTGAGCGAGCGCGATCCGGTGGGGAAGGGGATGGACTGGAGCGCGTCGAGGGCCGCGGCCGCGGTGGGGAAGCGCTGGTCCATCGGGAGCTTGAGCAGGGTGTCGACCCAGCGCTCGACCGCGGGCGGAACGTCGGGCCGCAGCGACCTCAGCGGCTCGCGCTCCCCCCGCAGCATGGTGAGGATCACCTCGCGGTCACGACCCTGGAAGGGCCGCTGCCCGGCGAGGAGCTCGAAGGCGCAGATGCCGAGCGCGAAGAGGTCGGTGCGGCCGTCGAGGGTCTTCCCGGTGGCCTGCTCCGGGGCCATGTACGCGAGCTTGCCCTTCACCAGGTCGCCCTGGGTCTGGTGCAGCCGCGAGGTGGCCTTGGCGATGCCGAAGTCCGAGAGCTTCACCTCGCCGGCGTAGCTGACGAGGATGTTGTGGGGCGTGACGTCGCGGTGGACGATGTCGAGCGCGACGCCCTGGTCGTGCTTGCCGTGGGCGTACTCGAGGCCGCGCAGCACCTCGGAGAGGACGAAGAGCGCGGCGTCGACGGGCATCTTCCGCCCCTCGGAGGCGAGGCGCTTGATGAGCCGGCCGATGTCCGTGCCGTGCACCCACTCCATGCAGATGTAGAGCTGGCCGTCGGTGTTGCCGAAGTCGTCGATGGCGACGATGTTGCTGTGCCGCAGCCGCGAGCAGATGCGCGCCTCGTCGATGAACATCTCCACGAAGGAGGGGTCGCCGCTCAGGTTGGGGCGGATGCGCTTGATGCAGACCTCGCGGCGGAAATCGAGGGCTCCCCGGCGCTCGCCGAAGTAGATCTCCGCCATGCCCCCCTGTGCGATCTTTTCACGGAGAACGTAGGGCCCGAACTGTTCGCCCTCGTACACGAGCGCGAGCGTATGGGGAGCCTCGGTGTGGGCGCAAGGGTCGCGTGAGGGAGCGCGGCCGTGTGGTACGGTTTTGCCCTCCCAATGACCACATCACTGGCCTCGACGCTGCGCTCGCTGCAGGAGGAATTCCTCCAGCTCCACACCACCAAGGAAGACCTGTTCTGGTCCGCGAAGATGGGCATCGCCGACGACCCGGAGGCGGCGCAGAAGGCGCTGTCCGCCGCGGAGATCGGGATGAACCGCTTCCTCCAGGACCCGACGGCCCTGCGCCGGCTGCGCGACCTGCGGGCGACGCGCGAGGGCACCCCCCAGCAGCAGCACGTGCTCGACGGGTGGATCGCCCTCTTCGCCGCCAACAGCATCGAGAGCCCGGAGGCGCGCGCGCTCTCCGAGGAGATCGTGCACATGGAGGGCGAGCTGCAGCGGGTGCGCGGCGGGATGAAGCTGGGCTACATCGACCCGGCGACCGGCGCCTTCGAGGCGGCGGGCAGCAACAAGCTGTCGCTGATGCTGCGCAACGACCCCGACCCCGCGCGCCGCCGCGCCGCCTACGAGGGGCTGCGCTCGATCGAGGCCTTCGTGCTGGAGCACGGCTTCCTCGACGTGGTGCGAAGGCGCAACCAGCTCGGCCGGATGCTGGGCCACTCGGACTACTACGCGTGGCGGGTTCACACCGTCGAGCGCATGACCAAGGCCGAGCTCTTCGGCGCCCTCGACGACCTCGCCGCCCGCACCGCAGAGCGCACCCGCGCGGAGCTCGCCTCCTTCGCGAAGCGCCACGGCGAAGGCGCCCTCGACCCCTGGAACTTCCTCTTCCTCCGCGCCGGCAAGCTGGCCGCGGCGCTCGACCCGTACTTCGGCTTCGGCCCCGCGGTGCGCCGCTGGGGGCGCTCCTTCGCGGGGCTCGGGGTGAAGTTTCGCGGCGCGACGCTCACGCTCGACCTCGTCGACCGCCCGGGCAAGTACGAGAACGGCTTCATGCACGGCCCCGGGGTGGGCTTCCGCGACGCGGGCACCTGGCGCCCGGCGCGCATCAACTTCACCGCCAACGCCGTGCGCGGCGCGGTGGGCAGCGGGCTCCGCGCGACCGAGACGCTCTTCCACGAGGGGGGCCACGCGGCGCACTTCAGCAACATCGAGAGCGACGCGCCGTGCTTCGCCCAGGAGTTCGCCCCGACCTCGGTGGCCTACGCCGAGACGCAGTCGATGTTCATGGACTCGCTGATGGACGACGCCGACTGGCGCGCGCGCTACCTCACCGACGGCGCGGGCCGCCCCATCCCGCAGTCGCTCCTCGAGGAGGCCATCTCCGAGGCGCAGCCGATGCGGCCGTGGGACGTGCGCGCGATGCTGACGATCCCGATGGCGGAGCGTCGGCTCTACGAGATGTCCGACGAGGCGTTGCAGCCCGAGGCGGTGCTGGCGATGTTCCGCGCGGTGGAGGTGGAGCTTCAGGGGCTCTCCGCTGGCACGCGCCCGGTGCTGGCGGTGCCGCACCTGCTCGCGGGCGAGGCGAGCGCCTACTACCACGGCTACGTGATGGCCGAGATGGCGGTGCACCAGACGCGGGCCTTCTTCCTCGGGCGCGACGGCCACCTGGTCGACAACCCCAGGGTCGGCCCCGACCTCGCGAAGCACTACTGGGCGCCCGGCAACGCCAAGACCTTCAACGACACGCTGCGCGCCCTCACCGGCTCCGCCCTCTCCGCGGACGCCATCGTGGCCAGCTGCAACCTGAGCGTCGACGAGGCCGTGGCGCAGGCGCGCGCGGCCGTCGCGAAGCTGCCCACGATCGCCCCGCAGGCGGGCCCCGTGGAGCTCGACGTGACCGTGCGCGTGGTGCACGGCCGCGAGGTGATCGGCACCACCGAGGGCGGGTCGTTCGAGCGCATGGCCGACGACTTCGAGGCCTGGATCGGCCGGGGCGCGTGAGCGGTCCGGGTCCGCTACGGTTCTTCGCGACGGCGGCGAAGGGCACCGAGCCCGCGCTGCGGGACGAGCTGCGCTCGATGCGCTTCTGGCACGTGCGCGCCGACCGAGGCGGGGTGCACTTCGAGGGCGCCCTCGCGGACGGGATGCGCGCCTGCCTCCACAGCCGCATCGCGATGCGGGTGCTGCTGGAGCGAGGGCGCTTCCCGGCCAAGGGAGAGCAGGCGCTCTACGACGGCGTGCGGGCGCTCGGCTGGGACGAGCACTCGAGCCCGAAGCACACGCTCTCGGTGTCGGCGACGTGCCGCAGCTCGCAGCTCACGCACTCGCAGTTCATCGCGCTCAAGACCAAGGACGCCATCGTCGACTCGATCCGCGACCTGCACGGCAGCCGGCCCGACGTCGACCCTCGCGACCCTGACGTCTCGGTGGTGGTGCGCCTCGTGAAGGACGAGGCCACGGTCTACCTCGACCTCGCGGGTGAGGCGCTGCACAAGCGCGGCTACCGCGTGGCGACGGTCGACGCGGTGATGAAGGAGAACCTCGCCGCGGCGGTGCTTCGCATCGGGGGGTGGGACGCGACGACCGACCTCATCGACCCGGTGTGCGGCGCCGGCACCGTCGCCATCGAGGCGGCGATGATCGCCTGCCGCGTGGCGCCGGGGCTGCGTCGCCGCTTCGGCTTCGAGCGCTGGCCGGGCTTCGACGCGGCGCAGTCGACGGCGTGGGAGTCGCTGCTGGAGGCGGCCAACGCGGCGGTGCTCACCGAGTGCCCGGTGAAGATCCTCGCGACGGACGTCTCTCCCGCGGCGGTCGACGCCACGGCGCAGAACCTCGCCTCGGCGGGCGTCGCGGGCGCGGTCACGGTGCAGCGCCGCGACGCGCGCAGCTACCGCGAGGAGGACGGGCCCGCGTGGGTGGTGGCCGATCCCCCTTACGGGGGGAGGCTCGCCGCGCAGCCGCTGCAGCTCGCGGGCTTCTTCCGCCAGTGGGGCGAGGCGCTGCGCACCATGCACGGGAGCACGGTGCTGCTGATCTCGGGCAACCCGCTGGTGCAGCGCAACCTCGGGCTCACGCCGGAGATGGAGGTGGAGCTCTACAACGGCGACATCGAGTGCCGCCTGCTGCGCTACCGCATCGCATAGACCACCCACCGAAGGAGGATTCGCCCATGACCGACGCGTTCAAGCCTGTGTCGCCGCGGGAGGTTCCGCGCTTCGCCGGGGTGTCGACCTTCCTTCGGCTGCCGGTGCACGCCGACCCCGCGGACGTCGACGCGCTCATCATCGGCGCCCCCTTCGACGGCGGCACCACCTACCGCCCGGGTGCCCGCTTCGGCCCGCGCGGGGTGCGCCTTGCGAGCGCGCTCACCCGGGGCTTCCACCCCGACCCCGACATCGACCTCTTCGAGTCGCTGCGCTGCGCCGACGGAGGCGACGTGGCCTGCGTCCCGATGGACATGGCCCTGTCGCTCTCCCGCATCGAGGCCCGCGTGGCGGAGATCGTCGCGGCGGGCGCCGTCCCCGCGGTCATCGGGGGCGACCACACCTGCTCGCTGCCGGTGATCCGCGCGCTCGCGAAGGTGCACGGCCCGCTGGGGCTGGTGCACTTCGACGCGCACAGCGACACCTACCCCCCCGCGTGGGGCATCGACCCCCACCACGGGACTGTCTTTCGCAACATGGCGGAGGAGGGGCTGCTGCGACCCGCGGACGTGCTGCAGATCGGCATCCGCGGCCCCTTCTCGACGCGCGACGACCTGGCCTTCGCCAGGAAGGCGGGCTTCACGGTGCTGAGCGCGGAGGACGTGCACCGCGACCTCGACGGGGTGATCGCCCGCATCGAGGCGCTGCCGAAGACGGGGCCCTACTACGTGAGCTTCGACGTCGACGCGGTCGACCCGTCGATGGCTCCAGGGACCGGGACCCCGGTGCCGGGAGGCTTCTTCTCCTGGCAGGCGCTGGCGATGGTGCGCGCCACCAAGGCGCTGCGGGTGGTGGGCTGCGACGTGATGGAGGTCTCGCCGGACTTCGACGTGAACGGGGTGACGTGCCTGCTCGCGGCCAACCTCCTCGCGGAGATGCTGGCCGCGATCGCGGCGCACCGCCGGGGGTGAGCGGGCCCCTCGGCTACAGGTGGAAGCCGAGGAAGACCGTCGTGTCGATGTTGAACAGGAAGGTCGGGAACATGAACTGGAGCGCGACCTCGGCGCCGGCGTGGAAGCCGTTGCGGACGGCGTACTCGACGCGCGCCCCGGCGTGCACGTTGCCGTAGCCCGAGAGCACGTGGGCGCCCTCGCGGGTCTCGGTGGAGGGGAGCGCGGGCTTGGGCTCGATCTGGCCGACGCCGCCGCCGCCGAAGGCGCTGGCGACGAAGCCGCTGGTGGCGAAGCCGTGGGGCGTGAAGGCGTAGTAGAGGCGCCCCATCAGCAGCAGGTTGGCGAAGGGGTTGCTGCGCGCCGAGCCGCCGGCGGTGGCGGCGATGGTCCACGGGGCGGCGTCGAACTGGAAGCGCGCCACGACCGCCGCGCCGATGCGCGGGGTGAAGTTGTAGCGGACGTTGGCGGCGAGGAAGAAGGTCGGCGCGAAGCCCGGGTCGATGGTCTGGTAGCAGACGACGTCACCGCAGTCGCGGCGCACCACCTGGCCCGAGGAGTTCACGAGCAGGCGCTGCTCGGCGTAGGAGGGCCGGCCGGTGAGGAAGGCCGCGCCGATGCCGGCGCCGAGGTCGAAGGAGAAGCGCGAGGCGCGAGGCGCGCGCGGGTCCGTAGGCTCCGTGGGCTCGGTGCTGGCGGCCTCGCCGACGCCGCAGGCGCCCGCGTCGCAGTGCAGGCCCTCGCCGCACTCGTCGTTGGAGGCGCAGGGGTCGCCGAGGCCGCGGTTGCCCCGGGCCGCGGGGCGAGTGCGGCACTGCGGACCGGTCATGCCCGGGGGGCACTCCTCGGTGTCGGCCGCGCAGGTCTCCGGCGGCGTGCGGCCGGGGAGGGAGGGCGCCGGGTGAGAGCGGCGGGCGACGATGGAAACCTGCACCGGCGAGGTCTCGCTGCCGACGGTCGCGACGACCTGGGTGTTCGCGTCGACGGCGGTGACGTAGTACTCCATCGACGGGGCGATCATGGCGGCGCAGGGGATCTCGGCGCCGTAGCCGTTGGCCGCGCGGCTCATCTCCCGGCGCTCGAAGGAGCGCATGCCGTTGCCCTTGTAATAGACGTAGACGTGCTCGACGGAGAAGGTCGCGCTCGGCTCGACGTAGACCGGGAGCGGGGTGTTGGCGAGCTGCTCCGGGGCGGGCGTGTGGAGCAGCTCACCGCCGGAGCTCGGGCGCCGCGGGGTGTTGACCGGAGGGGTGTTGACCGGAGGGGTGCGACCGCCGCCGGCGACCTGGCCCTGCGCCTGGCGGAAGGCCGCGCTGATCTCCGGCGTGACGAGCATCGCGTCGGGCTGGGCGTTGGCGTCGAGCTGCAGCGCGCGCACCATCGACTCGACGCCGGCGGTGGTGTTCTGCTGGCCGCCGACCTGCACGATGCCGATCGCCATGTGGACGCGCGCGGTCATCGCGGGCGAACAGCCGTTGTTGGCGCAGGTGCGCACGGCGTTCTGGAGGCGCTCGAGGGAGCGGTCGATCTCGAGGTTCTGATACTCCTCCACCGCGTCGGTGATGAGCGAGCGCGCGGCGCGGTCACGGGGACCCTGCTGTGCGTTTGCGATGGAGGGGACGAATGCCAGGGCGGCCAGGAAGACTGCGGTCCGTTGCCAGCTCATACTTTGCTCGTTGGGTTTCCAGGGGAGCGCCGCGGACAGCCGGGTGCGTCCCCGTCGGCGATCGGGCGGCGGCATCCTACACGGTTTCGCCCCGGCGCCAACGACCCTGCGCGGCGCAGGTGCGAGGCGTCGTGATCAGTGAACGATGCGGCCGTCGGCGTCGATCTCGTTGAGCTCGACGCGCCGGTTGGCCGCGCGCCCCTCGGAGGTGGTGTTGCTCTCGAGCGGCTGCCGCGGACCATAGCCGCGCGAGGTCAGCCGCGCGGGCTCGATGCCGTGCCCGATGAGGTAGGTGCGCACCGTGGCCGCGCGCGCCGCGGAGAGCCGCTCGTTGTGCTGCCGCCCGCCTTCGCTGGAGGTGTGGCCGCCGACCTCGTAGCGCAGCGCGCGGTTCTGCGGCTGGCCGAGGTACTGCACCACCTCGTCGAGGGTGGCCGCCGCGCCGGGCCGCAGCGTCGCGCGGTTGAGGTCGAACTCCACGCGGAATCGCACCCCGTGCTGGGTGATCTGCAGGTGCTCGAAGACCCGTGGGCAGCCGTGGTTGTCCACCGGGCCGGGCTCGTTGGGGCAGTGGTCCTGCAGGTCGACCAGCGAGTCCTGGTCGTTGTCGAGGTCGGGGCAGCCGTCGGGGTCGTTGTAGCCGTCGGGGTCTTCGGCCTCATTGCGACAGTTGTCCGTGGTGTCGGGCACCCCGTCGGCGTCGTTGTCGAGCTCCGGGCAGCCGTCTTCGTCGAGGTACTGGTCGCGGTCTTCGGGCTCGATGGGGCACACGTCCCGGGAGTCCACGAGACCGTCTCCGTCGGTGTCCGGATCGTCGGGGCAGCCGTCCTCGTCCTGGAAGGAGTTCCAGGTCTCGGGGACATCGGGGCAGCGGTCGTCGGGGTCGAGGTAGCCGTCGCCGTCGCGGTCGCCCACCACGGGCACCGGGGCCTGCGGGAGGCAACGGTCGGCGGGGGACATCCGCAGCGCCGCGCGGGCGTTGAGGTCGGCCTCGTTGAAGTGCTCCTCGGCGCGGCGGAAGTGCCCTTCGTCGAGCTCGCGGTCGGCGAACTCCGCGTGCGCTCGGCCCACAGCCAGCTCGCGCGGGGCGCACTCGTGGGCCCCGTTGCGCTCGGCCTGCGTGAGCAGCAGCCGGGTCGCGTCGAGGCGGCCCCGCAGCCCGGAGGTCGCGGCGCACCCGGTGAGGCACGCGAGGGCGAGGGCGAGCGGACGGAGGTCAGCGCGGCGACGCATTGGCTCGACCCCGGGCGATCTCTCGTGCGCGGTTGCCGTAGTCCTCGGCGACCGATGCCATGTCCACGGCGTCCTGGTACTCCGCGGTGCCCGCGAACTCCTGGGCCTTGCGCAGGTGCTCGAGGGCGAAGTGGTACTCGTAGGGAGCGCGCTGCGGCCCACCGGCCTGGCGGGCCTCCTCGACGGCGTGCTGCGCGCCGGAGAGGTTGACCATGTACAGCACCGGGCCGCACCCGCTGGCGGTGGCGGCGAAGGAGAGACACCCGACGATCACGGCGAACCGAAGCACCGCGCGGACGCTACCCCAGCGAAACAAAGAGGGTCAACGACGCTGCGCAGCCCGTGGGCGGAAACTCCCATCACCCGCGGCGTCTCTGCTATGTGGCGCCCCGTTGCGATGGAGCGAGGAACCTGGATCGCCTGTGTTGGTCCCATCGGCGTGGGCAAGAGCACGCTCGCGGAGGTGGTGGCGCGCCGCACCGGGGCGCTCTTCGTCCCGGAGCGCTTCGGCGACAACGCCTTCCTCGAGCGCTTCTACGGGCCCGACGGCATCAAGCGCTGGGGCTTCCAGACGGAGGTGTCGTTTCTCACGCAGCGGGTCGACCAGGTGCGCGAGATCGAGGCGCTGCTCTCCGTCGGCCGCTCGGTGGTGACGGACTTCACCCCGCAGCAGAACCTCATCTTCGCTCGCATCACCGTCGACCCGCTGGAGTTCTCCCTCTACGAGCAGCTCTACGACCGCCTCTTCGGCGCGCTGCCCCGCCCCGACCGGCTCATCTGCCTCGACGCCGACCTGCGCACCATCCTTCGGCGCATCCGCAACCGCGCGCGCTCCATGGAGTCGGGCATCCCCTCCGCGTACATCCGCAAGCTGCGCGCGGGCTACCTCACCTGGCACGAGACCCCGCCCGCCCCGACGCTCTGGATCGACACCTCGAAGATGCCCATCCCGAGCGACCTCGTGGCGCGCGCCGCGGCCCTCGACGCCGTGATGCACTCGCTCGAACCCGAGACCCGGCGGGCCCTCTTCGGCCGCGAGGGCTGAGGCGCCCTCCGCTCACTCCGCCGGGAAGATCACCTCGGTCTCGCGCCCGCCCGGGATCCTCACCACCCGCTGCATCACCCGCCCGTCGGGCCGTCGGCACCGCACCCGGTGCTCCCCCGCGGAGACCACCCGGTTGAACACCGGCGATCGCCCCACCACGCGCCCGTCGACGCTCACCTCGCAGCGCGGCGGGTCGGCCCCCACGGTGAGCCGCCCGGTCGCCCTCCGGACCAGGTGCGCCGCCGGCGCAGCGGGCTCTGGCTCGTCCGTCGCGCCCTCGTCCGTCGCCACGCCCGCGTCCACGGTCTGCTGCACCACGACCACCTCCACCGGCGCCGGCTGACCGGGGACCGCCTCCGCCGCGGCGTCGGCCGCCGAAGGGTCGGCGTAGCGCCGCTGGCCCGTCGCGGCGCTCGGAGGATCGCCCCGCCGCAGCGACAGCACCGTCGCCGCGACCACCAGCAGCGAGAGGCCGCCGAGCGCCACGATGGGCCAGCGGCGTTTCGACGACCCGGCCGCGACGGCGGTGGAGCTCCCGCTCGGAGGCGGCCCGATGGCGGCGGCCGAGGGGCCCTGGGTGGCCGACCAGGGCGCTGCCACGGGCTGCGACACCGGCGTCTCGATGCGCGCCCGCGGCCCCGACGGGGCGATGGGAAAGGCGCCGCTCGTGGCCATGCCGGGCAGCACCCGCACCACCGTGGGCTCGCTCTCCATCATCGACGCGTGCCGCTTGCGCAGCACCGAGCGCAGCGCCTCGGAGGCCTCTCCCGCGTCGGCGAAGCGGCGCTCCGGGTCGCGCTCCACGCAGCGCAGAAACCACTCGTCGAAGCCCGCGGGGAGCAGCCCCGGGTCGAGCCCCTGCTCCATGACGCGCAGCCCGGGCGGGTCGATGGGGTGCACCGCGATCTCCATCAGGAGCGCGTTGAGGCTGACCCCCTCGTTCTCCACCGAGCGCCAGTAGTGGCGGCCCGTGAGGAGCAGGTAGGCCAGCAGCCCCATGGGCCAGACGTCGGTGCTGCGCCGCAGCTTGGCGCCCGAGCGCGCCTGCTCGGGGGCCATGAAGAGCGGCGACCCGAGCTGCCGGGTGACGGTCACCGAGGTGGCGTTGTGGGTGATCAGCTTGGAGATGCCGAAGTCGAGCACCTTCACCACGAAGGGCATGCCCCGGAGCTTGGAGCGGGCGACGAAGATGTTGCGGGGCTTCAGGTCGCGGTGGATCACCCCGGCGCGGTGCGCGGCCGCCAGGGCGTCGCCTAGCTGCTCGAAGATCTCCAGGGCCTCGTGCGTCGGGAGCCTGCCCCGGCGGTGGAGCAGGTCGGCGAGGTCTTCGCCTTCGAGGAGTTCCATCGCGAGGTAGGGGATCTCGGTCTCCTCGTCGACCCCGGCGGCGATCACCTCGACGACGTGGCCGCTCCCGATCTGTCCCCCGATGCGGGCCTCGAGGGTGAACTGCTCCCGGCTGTAGGGGTCGGCGACGAGGTCGGGGTTGAGCACCTTCAGCGCTCGCAGCTTGCCCGAGGACAGCTGCTCGGCCACGTAGACGGCCCCCATCCCGCCCTCCGCCAGCGCACGCACGATGCGGAAATCCCGGGCGAAGACCACCCCGGGCCCCAGGCTCGCGAGTGCCGACGACATCAGACCGGCGACTCTAGCGCATTCCCGCCCCCCGCCGCCCCTTTGTGTAGAGTCCCTGCGGTCAAGCCATGCAGGTATCGTCACTCTGGATCCATCCGGTGAAGTCTTGTCAGGCCATTCGCCTCGACCGCGTCGAGCTCGAAGAGACCGGCTTCCGGCACGACCGCCGCTGGATGATCGTCGACCCCGAAGGGCGCTTCGTCTCGCAGCGCGAGCGACCCGACCTCGCCACCGTGTCGGTCAGCGTGCGGGGCGACCATGTCGCGCTCTCCGCGCACGGCCACGGGGCGCTGCTGCTGCCGCTCGATCCGGGCGACGCCGCGCCGACCCGCCGGGTCACCGTCTGGGACGACGCGGTCGAGGCTCGCCGCGCCAGCCCCGACGCGGCGCTGTGGCTACGGACCACCCTCGGCCTCGACGGGGACATCGTCTGGATGCCCCCGGAGAGCGCCCGTCCGGTCGATCCCACCTACGCCCGGGAGAGCGACCGGGTGGGCTTCGCCGACGGCTTCCCGCTGCTGCTCGCGGCGGAGTCTTCCCTCGGCGCGCTCAACGCCCGGCTCGCCGAGCCGGTGCCGATGGAGCGCTTCCGCCCCAACGTGGTCGTCTCCGGCAGCGAGGCCTTCGACGAGGACCGCTGGTCGGTGTTTCGTCTGGGGATGGTCCGGTGCCGGGTGGTGAAGCCCTGCGCCCGCTGCGTGATCGTCAACACCGACCCCTGGACGGGCGCCCGCGGACCTGAGCCCCTCAAGACCCTGAGCGGCTTTCGCGCCCGGGAGTCGAAGGTGTACTTCGCGCAGAACGTCGTCCACGCCCGTGAGTGCATCGGGCAGTGGGTGGCCGTGGGCGACGAGGTCAGCGTCGAGACCCGTCGCGACCCCGCCGACGAGCTCGAGCTGGGCTCCAGCAATGCCTTCACAAACGACGAAGGCCCAAGGTAACGTCCACGAAGGTACTGATCGCGGCGCGCGTACACGCGGCGTGAGCCTCGCCGACCCGTCGAAGGGACCCGGCCGAGCATGGCGGTGGGACCGCCGTTCTCCGATCAATTGCTTCGTGCAGCACACGCCAGGGAGCCGCAAGCCATGTCCGACCCCACAAAGAAGACCGAGTCCGTCACCACCAGCCTCACCGAAGACGAGATCGTCGAGCAGAGCCCGGGCCGCCGCTCGGTGCTCGCGCTGCTCAGCGCCACCGTGCTCGGCGGCGCCGCCAAGGCGCTCGGCGGGTGCATCGTCGCCAACCCGCAGCCCATCCAGACGGGGCCCCAGCCGCAGCAGCCGCAGGCCGTGGTGGTCCAGGGCGGCGGCGGCTACCAGTCGGGCCTCACCGACAGCGACTCCGGCTCCTACGCCGACCCGGTGAACAACGGGCGCGGCGGTCCCCGCAACATGCAGACGGGCCTCACCGACGGCGACTCGGGCACCTACTCCGACCCGGTCAACGGCGGTCGCGGGCGCTACGGCCGCGGCGGCGCGACGGGCCTCACCGACGGCGACGCGGGCAGCAACGCCGACCCGGTCGGCAACGGCCGCGGCACCGCCCGCCTCGGGCAGACCGGCATCACCGACTCCGACTCGGGCAACTGGGCCGACGGCGTGGGCCACGGCCGCGGTCGCCGCTGGTGATCCCCCGCCGCAGCGCACCCGCGCGGCGCACCACCTGACCCTCTCTCCCCCCTCGAATCCCATCCCATGACCATGACCTTCCCCACGCTGGCGCGGATCCTCGATCCGGTGCCGGTCGAAGCCTTCCTCCGCGACCACTGGGAGCGCGCGCCGCTGGTGCTGCTCCGCGAGCGCCCTCGCGCCTTCGAGGGGCTGCTCTCGCTCGGCGACATCGACCGCTATCTCGGCGACAACGACCTGCACCACCCGTCGGTCTCGCTGGTCGACCACCGCCGCAAGATCGACCCGGGCGAGTACACCTACCCGAGCGGTCTCATCGACACGGTCAAGCTCTTCAAGCTCTACGACGCCGGCGCCACGATGGTGTTCGCCCAGCTCGAGACGCACCACCAGCCGCTCTTCGAGGGCGTGCGCTCGCTCGAGCTCGAGCTGAGCACCCGCTTCCAGGCGAACATCTACCTCACGCCGGGCAGCGCCAAGGGCTTCCACCCCCACTACGACAGCCACGACGTCTTCGTGGCGCAGGTCGAGGGGACCAAGCACTGGATGCTCTATGACCAGCCCATCGAGCTCCCACTGCGCCGACAGGAGTTCGACCCCAAGGTGACCCCCTGCGGCGCGGTCACCCGGGAGTTCGAGCTCGGCCCCGGCGACCTGCTCTACATCCCCCGAGGCATCATGCACGACGCTCGCACCACCGAGGGCGGAGGGCACTCGCTGCACATCACCTTCGGGGCGCTCTTCACCTCCTGGACGGAGCTGCTCGCCGAGGCCCTCGGCCGCTGGGCGATCACCGACGTCCACGGGCGCCGCGGCCTCCCGCCCGGCTTCGCTCGCGGGGGCGCGGCGTCACCCGAGGCCAGGGCCTACCTCGCCGAGGCCCTGCGGCGCTTCGCCTCCTCGGCGGAGGCCGACGCGGACGGCCTCTTCGAGCACTTCGCGCACGACCTCGTGGGCACCCGCCACGCGAGGCTTCCGGGGCAGTTCGCGCAGCTCGCGGGCCTCGGCGCGCTCACCGTCGACAGCCCCGTGGGGGTGCGCCCCGGCGCGGTGCTACGCATCGACTCCGACGGCGAGCGGGTGACGCTCTCCTGCTACGGCGCCGCGCTGACCTTCCCCGCGCACGCGGAGGGAGCGCTCCGCTTCGCGGTGCAGCACGACCGCTACACCGCGCGCGACCTGCCGACCTCCCTCGACGACGCGGGCCGCATGGTGCTCATCCGCAAGCTCATCAAGGAGGGCGTGCTCCGCGCCCTGTGACCCCGGCTCGAGGGTCTACAGCCCTCGCACGCAGCGGAACCCCACGTCCACCCTCGCCTCTCGCGCGTCGACCGCCTCTCGCAGCAGCCCGTCGGCGCGGCCGTCGGGCGTCCGATACGACCCGCCCCGCACCCATCGCGACTCGCCCGAGGTCGGCCCCGTGGGGTCACGGTCGACGCCCGCCGTCGGGCGCGCCGAGCCTTCCCGGTCGAGCACCCACTCGGCCACGTTGCCCACCAGGTCGAGCACCCCGTGCTGGGACGCTCCCGCGGCCGTCGCGCCCACCGCCGTCGGCCCGTCGCCGCAGCCCGAGGTGCGCGCCAGCGAGCAGCTCGCCTGGCGGCTGCCCCACGGCGACCAGCGGCCCTCGACGCCCTGCGCCGCGAGGGACCACTCGGCGTCGGTAGGCAGGCGCGAGCCCGCGAAGGTGCAGTACCGCGCGGCCTGGGCGTGGGTGACGTTCACCACCGGCATCGCGTCTCGGGTCATCGTCGAGAGCGGGTCGCTGAGCGCCGGGCACATGCCCGCGGCGACGCATCGCCGCCACGCGCCGACGGTCACCTCGGTGCGGTCGATGGCGAAGGCGCCCACGGAGACCCAGCGGCCCGCCGTGCGCCACGTCGCCCCGGGGATCAGCGCCATCGTCGCCCCGACCCTCAGCCTCGCGGCCGCCGTCGCAGGCTCCCAGCGCGAGGTCACGCCCGCGTCGTCGGGGCGGTCGAGGGCGCCTCGGGGCTCGCACCCGGCGCCGTTCGGGAGCGAGGACTCTCCGGGCTGGCAGCTCGTCACCGGGCCGGTCGCGGCGCCTCCGACGTGGCGCTGACCGGGCCGACCGCAGTGCTCGTCCCGGTCGATCGCCACCAGGGGGAAGCGGCAGCCAGCGCCGGCGTCGAGGGCGGTCGGACGATCGACCGGGGCCGCGTCCCTGGCGGGCTGCGACCATGCGCTCCGACAGCCCCCGAGGAGCCACAACGAGAGCACTGCGAGGCGATACGGCCGGAACATCACGTCCGCGGACCATACGCCAGCGGGGGGGCTCGTGCCCGACGCCGGTCCCCTTGCATCCGTCCGCCGGGTGAGGGCATCCTAGGAATCGGTCGGCCCGTCCGGTGGTGGTGGCGGCAACGACGATGGAGGGGGTTGAGTCACAAGTGACCAACGAGCAGAGTCGTCGTGCAGAGGCCAGGTTGCTCGTGGTGCGGGCCACGCCGAGGGTGCTGGAGGTGCGCTCCCAGGGCTACATCAGCCGCGCCGAGCTGCTGCGCGCCCTCGACGACGCCGAGGCCATGCTGGCCGAGCACCCCGACATCGACACCATGCTCTGGAACACCCTCCAGCACGACGGTCACGAGCCGGGCAACACCAACCTGGGGATGGTGTTCCACCGTCGGCACGCGGCGCGATTCCAGCGGGCGGCCATCCTCACGCACAGCGCGCCGATGGCCGCGCTCAGCAACGTCGGCCGGGCGCTCTTCCCCGACCTCGCGATCAGCGTGTTCGCCAAGCGCGACGAGGCCGTCGCGTGGCTCACGCGCGGCCACTCCATGCACGGCGGAAGGCGCACGCGCGCGGCCTGAGCGAGAGAGCGTTCTACGGTCGCGCGGGGACGACCGTCACGGGGAAGATCAACGGGAGCTGCGCGAGGTCGCGGCCGATGATGCGGGTGCGCCCGACGGCCACGCCGGTGACTCGCGCCTGACCGTCGGGCGTCACCACCATCGTCGCGATCGAGTGGTCTTCGGTGTCGATGATCTGCACGAGGCGCGGCAGGGCGAAGCTCACCGTCTCCCCCACGCGCACCTCGACCGTGGCCGCGGTCTGCGCCGACGCGTCGGCTCCCGACAGCCCCAGCGCCAGGCAGCCCGCGAGGCCAAGTGCTCGGATGGCGAACGATCGTCGGTCCATCGATGGCGCTCCTCTGTCAGGTCCCCAGCGGGACCTGTGATGAGAGGTCTCTAGCACCGATGCGCGGCCGACGACGCTTTCACGGCCGCGGGGGCCATCGGTCGTCGAGGCGGCTCGCGGCGTTCCCACGTAGGATGCCCCGCCATGAGACTGCTCCCCACATTCATCCTCCCGCTCGCGCTCGCCGCGTGCGGAACCACCAGCGCTCGCACCGCCCCCGCGACCGCCCCGAGCGCCAGCGCCGCGCCCGTCGCCTTCGGCTCGCTCGACGCCGCCATCGCGGGCGCCCACCGCTCCGCCGCCGACCGGGCGCGCGACGTCTACCGCCACCCCCGAGAGACGCTCACCTTCTTCGGGGTTCGACCCGGTCAGACCGTGATCGAGCTCGCGCCCGGCGGCGGCTGGTACACCGCCATCCTCGCGCCGCTGCTCCACGACTCCGGAACCCTGGTCGCCGCCATCCCCGCCGCCGCCGGGCCGCGCGCCCGGTATCACGCCCGCTTCCGGGAGTTCCAGGCGACGCGCCCCGATCTCTACGGCAACGTGCGGGTCTCGACCCTCGAGCCGCCCGCCACCATCGAGCTGGGCCCCGACGCCTCTGCCGACGTGGTGCTCACCTTCCGCAGCCTCCACGGCTGGATCACCGACAACGCCGCCGAGCAGGTCTTCGCCGCGATCTTCAGGGTGCTGAAGCCGGGAGGGGTGCTGGGCTTCGTCGAGCACCGCGCCGCCGCCGGGGCCGACCCGCAGGTGAGCGCCCGCTCGGGCTACGTGCCCGAGGCCTACGTCATCCAGCTCGCGCAAGCCGCCGGCCTGGTGCTCGACGAGCGCTCGGAGATCAACGCCAACCCGCGCGACACCAGGGACTACCCCGAGGGCGTGTGGTCGCTCCCGCCGACGCTGCGCCAGGGAGAGACCGACCGCGCCCGCTACCTGGCCATCGGCGAGAGCGACCGCATGACCCTGCGCTTCCGCCGCCCGGCCGCGACGCCGTGAATGAATGGCGGCGCGCCCTGTTCTTGGGCATCGTCGCCGCGTGAAGCCCTCCTTCGCCTCCACCTCGTTCCGCTCCTGGATCACCCTCGCGCTCTGCCTCGCCGGCTGCGGCTCGGCCCGCACGGTCGCCGCGACCCGCACCGCGACCCCGCCCGCCTCGCAGCCGTCGCTGCTCGCCCCGCAGCACGCGGCGACGTACCGCCGCTTCGCGGTCGCCACGGACCACCCCGAGGCCTCGAGCGCCGGGGCGGAGATCCTCGCCGCGGGAGGGACCGCCGCCGACGCCGCCGCCGCCGCCATGCTGGCGCTCGGGGTCGCCTCGCCTGCGTCGAGCGGCCTCGGGGGCGGAGGCTTCGCGCTCTACTACCGGGCCAGCGACCGCAGCGTGACCTTCCTGGACTTCCGGGAGAGCGCCCCGGCCGCCATGACCGCGGGGCTCATCGCCCCCATGGTGATGGGCCCGCCGGTCACCGACGGCGGAGCCCCGCCGACCTCGCGCGCCATGGGCCTCACGGTGGGCGTCCCGGGCGAGCCCCGCGGCATCGAGGAGCTATTGCGCCGCTTCGGAACCCTCGGCCTCGCCCGCGTGGTGGCGCCCGCGGTGCGCCTCGCGGAGCAGGGCTTCACTCCCAGCGAGCACCTCGCCGGGCTCTCGCAGCGCTTCGTCGGCGCGCTCCGGCACGACCCGCTGGGGCGCACCTGGGTGCCCGACGGGGCCGACGGCATCCGGGCCGACGTCACGCTCCGCAACCCCGCGCTCGCGCAGACGCTGCGGTCCTTCGGCGCCCACGGGGCGGGGATCTTCTACGAGGGGCCCCTCGCCGACGACATCGTGCGCACCGCGGTGCGCATCGGCGGCGTGCTCACCGCGGACGACCTCCGGCGATACCGGGTGACCGAGCGCGCCCCGCTGGTGGGCAACCGCTACGGCCATCGCTGGGTGACCGCGCCGCCAGAGAGCGCGGGCGGATACACCATGCTGGCGAGCCTCGCGCTGCTGGAGCGCTGGCTGCCCGGCGGGGGAGCGGCGCCCGCCGAGGCCGACGTGCTGCACGCGATGGCGGAGTCGTGGCGGGGGCCCTTCCTCGACCGCGCGCGCTACTTCGGCGACCCCGACTACGTGAGCGTCCCGGTGGAGGCGCTGCTCGATCCCGCCCGCGTCGCGACCCGGGCGGCCCTCTTCGACCCGGCGCGCTCGAGGCCCTCTCGCGACTATGACCTCCCGCTGCCCGACCGCGCCGCGGGACCTCCCGCGCCCGTCCCGCCGGGCACCGGCACCTCCCACGTCTGCGTGGTCGACGCCGAGGGCAACATCGCGAGCGTCACCACCACCATCAACATCCCCTTCGGCGCGGGCGTGAGCGTCGCGGGCTTCTGGCTCAACGACGAGCTCGACGACTTCACCATCCCCCCGGCGCCCGGCAATCCCGCGGCGCAGCTCCCGAGCAGCGCGCTCAACCAGGCCGCGCCCAACCGCCGGCCGGTCTCCACCATGACGCCGACGATCGTCTTCCAGGGCGACGACCCGGTGCTGGTCATCGGCGGCAGCGGAGGGACGCGCATCGTCACCTCCGTCGAGCAGGCGGCGTGGCGCGCCATCGTGCTGCGGGCGCCCGTCGGCGAGGCCGTGGCGCACCCCCGCATCCACCAGGCGGCGCAGCCCGAGGGGCTCTCCGCCGAGGCCGCCACGGCCGAAGCGGTCGTGGCCGCGCTGCGGGCGCGAGGGCACCAGACCGACTCGCTGCGCTACGGCGCGATCGTGCAGGCGATTCGCATCGCGCGAGGCGCCGACGGGCTGAGCCTCGAGGCCGCGAGCGATCCGCGCAAGGGCGGCCGTCCGGCGGGGCGCTGACTCCCGCCGCGACACGGTCGCGTCACGCGGCGGTCACGTCGTCACGAGACCGAGCAACACCTGTCGACAGCTTGTCGCGCGGAGTCCGCGAGGCCCTCACGGTGCGCGGCTAAACCCTGTCACCGCGCCACCGGAGCTCACAGAACCTCTTACCCGGCGGCGCAGACAGGGACTGCCATGCACGGGTTCTCGCTCATCAAGCTGTTCACCTCCTTCGCGATGATGGGCGCGGAGTGGGTCATGTGGGTGCTCATCGGCCTGTCGTTCGTCTCGGTCTCCATCATGATCGAGCGGGCTCGCTACTACCGCTCGCTGCGCGATGACCTCGACGGGCTCGCGTCCCGCTTCGAGGCGCTGCTCCGCAAGGGCGACCTCTCCGGCGCGGCCAAGGCCCTGCGCGCCTCGCCATCGCCCGCGGCGCTGGTGGCGCTCTCCGGTCTGCGCGAGGTGTCCCGCGGCGCCGACGCGGCCGAGTGCGTGATGGTCAGCAGCCTCGCGCGGGTGCGGCGCGAGCTCGAGCGGCGGCTCGCGTTTCTCAACACCGTCGGCAACAACGCCCCCTTCGTCGGGCTCTTCGGCACCGTCATCGGGATCATCCAGGCCTTCGACGCGCTCAAGCCCCCGGCGGGCGTCCGGGGCGCGGCGGCTGCGGCCGCGGCCGCGTCGGCCACCGGGCGGGTGATGGGGACCATCGCCGAGGCGCTGGTGGCGACCGCCATCGGGCTGCTCGTGGCGATCCCCGCCGTCGCGGCCTTCAACTACTTCCAGCGGCGCATCAAGTCGATGCTGACGGACACCGAGGCGCTTACGCAGCTCGTGCTCGCCTACGCCCACGCCCCCGCCCAGGCGGTGCACCCGGCGCCGGCGCGCATCCACGGCCACGCGGAGATCGTCCCCGTGGCGGAGGCGAGCTGACGTCATGGCCGGCCACTCGCAAGCCCAGGACGACGAGATCGGCGGGATCAACGTCACGCCCTTCGTCGACATCGCGCTCGTGCTGCTGATCATCTTCATGGTCACGGCGAAGTACATCGTGTCGCAGCAGATCCCGGTGGACCTGCCGCAGGCCGCGACCAGCCAGTCGGCCGCGGAGGTGCGCCTCGCCTCCATCGCCATCGACCGCGAGCAGCGGCTCTTCCTCGACGGGCAGCCCGCCACGGAGGTCGAGCTGCGCGCCGAGCTCCAGCGCCGCTGGGAGGCCGACCACGAGATCCGCGCGGTCATCGCGGCCGACCGCAACGTCATCCACGGGCGCGTCACCGAGGTGATCGACCTCGTGCGCCAGGCGGGCGTGACCCACTTCGCGATCCAGACCGAACCCCCGTCGGAGCCCGCGCGGTGAGCGAGGCGCTGCTCGACGACGACGACGGGTTCGCCGGGAGCTCGGTCTTCCGCAAGCCCCCGGCTCGCGCCTGGGCGGTGTCCTTCGCGGCGCACGCGGCGGCCTTCGTGGCCCTCGGCGTGGTGGGAACCTTCATCGGAGTGAAGGCCGGGGTGATCCCTCCGACCATCATCGAGCTCGAGGCGCCGCCGCCTCGCCGACCTCCTCCCGCGACGCCTCCTCCGCCGCCGCGCACCCCGCCTCCCAGCCCCGCGGCGCAGCCTCGCGCGGCACGACCCGCCGCGGCGAGGGCGCCCTCCCGTCGCCCCGGTCGACCCGGTCGCACAGCAGCTCCTCATGTGCTCGCCGCGCTGGGCAGCGGCGGAGCGGGCGGCGACGAGATGCCCGTCGGCGACAACAACGACTTCCAGGGCGGCGTCGTCGGCAACGGAGGCGGCGCCCCGGTGACGCCCCCCGCGCCGGAGCCGGAGCCCGAGGAGCCCATCCACGCAGGCACCGGGCGGCGCGGCCCGGTGCAGATCCCCGAGGAGGCCGTCCCCCCGGTCGCGCTCGATCGACCGATGCCGGCCTACCCCGATGGAGCGCGTCGCAGCGGGGTCCAGGCCGAGGTGGTCGCCCGCGTCGTCGTCGACGAGGACGGCTCCGTCAGCGCCGTGGAGATCCTCCGCGGGCACCCCGACTTCGACGCGCTGGTGCGCGAGGCGCTGCGCCGCTGGCGCTTCCGCCCCGCCACCGTCGATGGCCAGGCCCTCGCCGTCTACCAGATCGTGCGCGTCCCCTTCCGACTGGAGAACCTCTGATGGCCCATCGCCTCGTCCGCTCGCTCCCGCTGCTCCTCGCGGCGTCGGCGGCGCTCCCCTCGAGCGCGCTCGCGCAGACCACCGAGGCCGCTCCCTCGGACACGGTCATCACCGGCCGCGTCACCGACGGCGCCACCCGCGCGCCCATCGCCGACGCGCAGGTTCGCGTCGTGGGCGGCGACGGCAGCGTGGTGCTCAGCGACGTCGACGGCCGCTTCGTGCTTCCCGCATCCCCCGGCGTGCGCACGGTGCGGGTCTTCGCGGGCCTGCACCTCCCGGTGCGCGTCGAGAACGTGCTCGTCCGCCGCGGCCGCGCGGCGAGCATCAACGTCACGCTGGAGTCTCGCGAGGTGGGCCCACCGCAGGAGGCCATCGTCGCCGGGCGCGCCGACACCGGCACCGCCGCGACGGTGCTCGAGCAGCGCCGCCAGTCGGCCTCGGTGAGCGACGGCGTGAGCGCCCAGGAGATCGCCCGCTCTCCCGACACCACCGCGAGCGACTCCATCCGACGCGTGGTCGGGGTGAGCCTCCGCGACCAGAACTTCGTCGTCGTGCGAGGCCTCGGCGGCCGCTACGTCAACGCCCTCCTCAACGGCGCGCCGCTCCCTCCGACGGACCCCGACCAGCCCGGGGTGCAGCTCGACCTCTTCCCCGCGAGCCTGCTCAACAGCCTCACGCTCAACAAGACCTTCACCCCCGACATGCCCGGCGACTTCGCCGGCGGATCGCTCGGCCTCACCACCCGCGACTTCCCGCAGCGCCTGCTGCTGCAGCTCTCGCTCTCCGCGGGCGCCGACACCAACACCCACACCAACCGGGTGCTCTCCTCGCGCGGCGGCGGCCTCGACGCGCTCGGCTTCGACGACGGCACCCGGGCGCTCCCCTCGTCGGTTCCGCCGGTGCTGCTGCGCCCCGGCAACCGCGGCCTCTCGGCCGAGGACATCGCCTCGGTGGCCCGCACCTTCCAGAACAACTGGAGCGTCCAGCGCTCGCTCCCTCGCCCCAACCTCTCGGGGAGCGTCACCGTCGGCGACACGCTGCGCCTCCGAGGGCGGCCGCTCGGGTTTCTCTTCAGCTTCAGCTACGGCAACACCGTGCGGCGCGCGGACGAGACCATCCGCTCGCTGCGCCTCAGCGACGGCGTGCTCGGGGTGCGGGAGACCCTCGCGCAGGAGTCCGCCACCGAGAGCGTCCTCTGGGGCGCGCTCGCCACCGCGAGCTTCTCCCCCGCGGAGCACCACTCGCTCTCCCTCGTCACCCTCTGGAACCAGTCCTCCGACGACGAGACGCGCGTTCGCTCGGGGTACAACGAGACCGCCGGGGTGGAGCTCGCCGCCCGACAGCTACGGCTGGTGCAGCGCTCGCTCTTCTTCGGTCAGCTCATCGGCGACCACCAGCAGCTCCCCGGCCGCTCTCGGGTGCAGTGGCAGGTCTTCGGCTCTCACGGTCAGCGCTCCGAGCCCGACAACCGCACGCTCACCTACCAGCAGGACCCGCAGGGCTACCGCATCGCCGTGGGAGAAGGGTCCGTCGGCCGGCTCTTCAGCGACCTCGGCAGCCGCGAGGTCGGAGGTCGCCTCGACGTCACGGTCCCCATCTCCCGGCTCACGCTGCGCGGCGGGGCGATGGTGCGCCTCTCCGACCGGAGCTTCCAGACGCGGCGCTTCACCTACGAGAACGCGGGTCTCCCCTCGGAGAGCGCCTTCCTCGGCCCCGAGCAGCTCTTCGCGCCGGAGAACCTCCGCGCCGGGGGACTGGAGTTCCAGGAGCGCACCACGCCGACGGACAGCTACGCGTGGGCGAGCCAGTCCTACGCCCCCTATCTGCGCCTCGACCTCTCCACGGCGCGCGACCGGCTGCGCTTCATCGCGGGCGCCCGCTTCGAGTCCTTCCACCAGTCGCTCGACCCCAACTCTCCCTTCGGCGCGGGGGCCAACGCGCCCTCCCGCTACGTCGACCGCACCGACTCCGACGTGCTGCCCTCCGGCGCCGTCGTGTGGGCCCTCTCTCCCCGCATGAACCTCCGCGCGGCCTACGGCGGAACCATCGCCCGCCCGCTCGTTCGCGAGCTCGCCCCGATCAACTACGAGGACTTCATCCGCAACCGCTCGATCGTGGGCAACCCGGCGCTGCAGCGCACGTTCATCCACAACGCCGACCTCCGCTGGGAGTGGTTTCCCACCTCCGACGAGGTGCTGGCGGTCTCCCTCTTCGCCAAGGAGTTCGACGGCCCCATCGAGCCGCAGGTGCGCGACAACGACGGCAACCTCTCCTTCGTCAACGCCGCGGGGGCGCGCAACCTGGGCGCCGAGATCGAGGGCCGCATCAACCTCGGTCGCATCGCCCCTTCGCTTCGCTCCTTCGTGCTGGGGGCCAACGTCGCGCTGATCCACTCGTCGGTGCGGCTCGGTCCCGACCAGCAGGGCAAGGCCACCAACGCCGAGCGCCCGCTCGCGGGCCAGTCTCCCTACCTGGCCAACGTCTCGCTGGGCTGGCAGCCGAGGGGAGGGCGCGTCTCGGCCTTCGTCTACTACAACCTCTTCGGGCCGCGCATCGAGGAGGTCGGCATCCGCGGCTTCCCCGACGTGTACGCCCGGCCGGTGCACCAGCTCGACGCGACGGTCTCCGCCGAGCTGCGCCCCGGGCTCACGCTCCGGGTCGTCGGCCGCAACCTCGCCTGGCAGCCGAGCGAGCTGGAGCAGGGGGGCTACGTGCTGCGCGCCCCGCAGGCGGCCACCAGCGTCACGCTGCGCCTCGCCTGGACGTATTGATTGAGCACATCTCCTTCCGACACCATCCCGACACGATCAATGCGCCAACTCGGGACAACGGCTTCGCGAAGTCGCCACTATCGACTGCGACACTCCCCCTTAGACGAACCGATCGACAACGAAGCGTTGTCCATGGAGGAGGTCCAATGCGCTACACGAAGATCCTGAACCCCGCGCTCATCGCCGCCCTTCTCGCTCCCTCCCTCTGCCTCGTGGGATGCAGCGACGACTCTGGCGACATCATGCAGAACCCCGCCCGCGACGCCGGCACCGACTCGGGTACTCCCATGACCGACGCTGGCTCTCCGGTCACCGACTCCGGCTCTCCCGACGCTGGCGCTCCGGTCACCGATGCGGGCGCCGCGTGCCCGACGAACCCCACCGAGGTACGCATCACCACCGACACCATCACGGCCAGCGCCACCTGGGATTGCTCCCACACCTACGTCCTCGACAACCCCTCTCCGACCTTCGTGATGGCGCCCGCGGTGCTCACCATCGGGCCCGGGACCACCATCCGCGGCGCAAGCCCCCAGTCGGCGATCATCATCACCCGAGGCGCCCGTCTGGAAGCCAGCGGCACCGCCGCGCAGCCCATCGTGTTCACCAGCAACCGCCCGGTCGGGATGCGCCGCTCCGGCGACTGGGGCGGCGTCGTGCTGCTCGGCAACGCCGCCATCAACGACAGCGCCAACATGACCGGCGCCACCGGGACCAACCAGCTCGAGGGCCTGGACTCCACCGACATGCGCGGACGCTACGGCGGCGGCGCGTCTCCCAATGACGCCTCCAACTGCGGCACGCTCCGTTATGTCCGCATCGAGTTCGCGGGCTACACGCTCTCGACCAACAACGAGCTCAACGGGCTCACGGTATGCGCCTGCGGGGCGGGCACGACGCTCGACTATGTCCAGGTTCACCGCGGCGCCGACGACGGCATCGAGCTCTTCGGCGGCACCGCCAACCTCCGCCACGCCGTGATCACCCAGTCCGACGACGACGGGCTCGACTGGGACCAGGGGTGGCGCGGCAAGGCGCAGTTCATCGTGGTCCAGGGGCCTGCGATGTCGGGTGAGTCCGACCCGTCGGGCATCGAGGCCGACAACGACCGCGACGTCGCGACGGCCATGCCCGTCTCCGAGCCCACGATCTACAACGCCACCATCCTCGGCCCTGGCAACACGGTCTCCATTGCCAACAACCGCGCGGTGGTCCTTCGCCGCGGAACCGCCGCCCGAATGGCCAACTTCCTCCTCGGAGGATTCCCGGTGTCGGGTATCGACGTGCGCGACTCCGCGACCTTCGCCCTCGCCACGGGCGCCGCCCCTCGACTCCAGTTCAGCAGCTCGATCATCTGGTCCAACGGGGCGGATGGGATGCAGCACTTCCTCGACAACGCCGCGGACACCTTCGACGAGAGCGCGTGGTTCAACGAGGCCGCCCGAGGCAACCGCGCCGGGGTCGACCCGATGCTCCCCGCTCCCTACAGCGCCACCGCGCCGGGCATCACTCCCCCCGCGGGAAGCCCCGCTGCGACGGGCGCTGCGACGCCTCCCGATGACGGCTTCTTCGACACCTCGGCCACCTTCCTCGGCGCCGTCCCTCCGGGCGCCTCGTCCAACTGGATGACCGGCTGGACCGCCTTCCCCGCCAACTGATCAGCGCGCCCGCAGCCACGCCAGCAGCGCGGCGCGGTCGTCTTCGCTCCAGTCGGTTGCCCACAGGTGCCCCGGCACCGCCCCCACGCCATTGACTCCTCGATAGTCCGGTGACAGCCGCGCCGCGGAGAAGAGATCCTCCAGCGTCGCGACCGACCCGTCATGGAGATACGGACCCGCCTCGCCGACCGCGATGAGCGCCGATGGGCGATAGCGCCCGGTCCCCCGGCCGTGGCCTGTGGCAAGAGCCGGGTCGGTCCCCACCCTCGACGCCGTCACCAGAGGACCTCCCCCCGCGGCGTTTCCATGGCACTCGCTGCAATGTTCATTGAACAACCGCCCGCCCCTCGCCACCAGCGTGGGATCACCCGCCGGTCGGTCGGGAGCGCGCAGGCTGTAGAGGTACATGGCGAGCGCCCAGGCGAGCTCCCTCGGCGGCCGCACCCGCTCGTGATTGGAGTGCAGCAACTGGGTCTCCTGGCGTATCGCCAGCGCCGCCGGACCGGTGTGTCGAATGGTCCCGGCCTGGGTGAGGTACTGCTGCTCTCTCAGGCCCCAGAAGTCGGGGATGGACACCGGGTCCTCGTCCCGGTCTTCGGTGACGTCGGCGCGTCCCGGGCCCCAGGTGCGCATCCTCCGCGCGAGCTCCGGGTCCAGCGGGGCGCCGGTGTCGGCGTGGTAGGCGAGGCGCATCCGTCCGTAGTCGAATGAGCGCCGCGCCCTCCCGATCACCAGGGCGCCGCTCTTCACATCGGTGTGGCAGAGCGCGCAGGTGAGGCCGACCTTCACCTCTCCGTCCACGTCCCTGAAGCGCACCGCGCCGGGCCATGAGCCGTCGGGCGCCTGGATGATCCCGACGGAGCGGGCGAGGTCAGGGCGGGAGAGGGCGTGTTCGAGGTACGACTCCTCCCTCATCGGATATCGGAAGAACACCTCCCGACCGAGCTCGACCCATCCCGACACGGTGGTGGGGCGGCGGCCATCCCACAGCGGAGCGACGCCGTCGAGCGGGGCCGCGGGCGCGTCGGTGACCGGGACCGAGACGGGGTTCCAGACGGGGAGGAGGTCCCAGCCTGTGACGCCGAGGGCGTAGTGGTCGAGGCGCTGTCGGGAGTAGCTGTTGTCGTGTTGGGTGAGAGAGGCCTCGAGGCTGCGGCGCCGGTGCGCCGGGTCATCGAGGTATCGCCGCCCCTCTTCCAGCAACCACGGATCGCTCCATGCGACGAGCGGGGTCGCGGCCGGGCGCTCCGGAGGAGGGGAGTGGGGAGCGGGCTCGCGGCAGCCCAGCAGCAGCGCGGCGGCCGCGACCGTGACGGACCGCGCGCTCATGCGATCAGGTGACGACTTCGGGGGCGCGCATGAGCTCACCCGAGCGCAGCACGAGGGTCTGCCCGTTCACGGAGACGGTCACCTCCAGGCGGAAGGGCCGCCCGTAGGTGCTCCAGGTGTTCATTCCGGAGATGCGAACCCAGTTGGGGGCGGTGAGCTTGTAGCTCGCGCGCGTCTCGCCAAAGCCGCGGAGGGTGTTGTCCCAGCCGACGTACTGCGAGCCCTCCCAGCGCTGCGGCTCGCGGGGGGTGAGCACGTCGAGCTCGGCGTCGGTGGCCCCGTCGAGGAGCCGCACGCGGGTGATGGTCAGCGGGAGCGCCGGAGCGAAGGGCGGGGGCGTGCCGATCGAGGCGACGGTGAAGTTGATCTGGAGGTTGGTCTGACGGCAGTAGCTGCCGCAGGCGGAGTCGAAGGCGCCTCCACCGTCGACGGCGGGGCGGCGGGCGCAGCTCTCGGCGATGCCCGCCGAGCCCCCATCGGGGGAGGGGCAGTCGTTGGCGAGGGAGGCCGACGCGATGGCCGCGGAGACCACCACCTGGGCGGCAGCGACGTCGGCGGTGACCACGTCGGCGGCGGCGTCGGGCTCGCTCAGCGGGGTCGCGCCGGAGCAGGCCGAGAGGGCGAGAAGGCAGAAGGGAAGAACTCGACGCATCAGCATGGGACCTCGTGGCGATCGGGTGGGGTCTACGAGCAGGGGCCTTCAGCGAGAGGCGTGCCACCGGGCGATCCCATCGATTCAGCGGGAGCGCCCGACCAACTCGAGGGGCGACAGGGTGAGACGGGTTGTGCCATGAGCGGGCGATCGGGGGACAGCGCAACCATCGGGCGGAGCATCGGGCGAAGGAGGTCCGCGCCGTTACGGGATGGGCACGCTTGCTGCTCGGTGGGATGGCTCAAACCCCCATCAACAAGGATGAACCGATGAACCTGCTTATGACCCGATGGACCTCTCTCTTCGCCCTCACTTCGCTGCTGATCGCGTGCAGCGATCCGGCCTCCCCGCCCGCGGACAGCGGCACCGTGGACAGCGGCACCGTGGACAGCGGCACCGTGGACAGCGGCACCGTGGACAGCGGAGTGACCGACACCGGGCCGGCCATCGACCGGACGGGGGTGGATGTCCCGGCCATCGATGTCGCGACGGATGCCCAGGGAGATATCGGCAATGACCGGGGGGGCGGAGACGCGGGTGAGTCGTGCGCCTCGGCGGTGGAGGGCGCGGCGTGTTCGATGGAGGGTCAGCGGTGCGGCGGGCCCTGCACCGACCCCTGCCGCTTCTGCAACATCTTCCACTGCGCGAGCGGGCGGTGGACCCGCATGGAGATCTTCCCGATGCCCTGCGAGGACGGAGGGACCGCGGACGGCTCGGTGGAGACCGCGGGCGCTCGGATGCTCTGGCAGGCCCCCGGCGGCTTCACGGGCATGGGCCCCGCGGTGATGGTCGACGCCGACGGGACCGTGCGCGTCTGGGACACCACCCGCGGCGTGGAGCTGGCGAGCCCGTCGGCTCCGACCCGTACGCTTCACGTCACCGAGGCCGCGGCGCGCGAGCTCTTCTCCCGATGGACCATGGCCGATCGCTCGTCGCTACCCCACAGCGGCAGCGGCGGGGAGTGCTCGGGTCGGGTGGCGTTCCGCTCCTGCGCGGACGTGAGCTGCCGGGTGGAGAGCTTCAACTTCAACAGCGCCGCGCAGCTCGCCCCGGAGCTGGACCCGGTGCGGATGTGGTTCGAAGACAACCTCGCGGGCGAGACCGGCTCGGCGCACCCGGCGACCTACTGCCGCTTCTGATCGCCTGTCCGTTGGGCTCCGCGGAGTCCCTTCAGGGTGCGGCCCTACCCACGCCGCGAAAGACCGCCCCCGTCCCTTCAGCGCGACGCCCGCACCAGCCCTGCGACCAGTCCGTAGTGGAGTCCGCACGCGAGCACCGTCATCGCGTGAAACACCTCGTGGTATCCGAAGACCCCTGGCACCGGGTTGGGACGCCGCGCGGCGTAGACCACCGCGCCCAGCGAATAGATGATCCCGCCTCCGAGGAGCAGCGCGATCTGCCCCGAGGAGAAGGCCTCGCCCAGCGCCCTGAAATAGGGCACCACGATCCATCCGACGAAGAGGTAGAGCGCCGCCGTGACGGGCTTCGGGGCGTGCACCCAGAAGATCGATTGGAGCACCCCGAGCGCGGCGGCGATCCATATCAGGAGCAGCAGCCGAGCGCCCACGGCATCGGGCAAGCCCAGTCGGCAGATGGGGGTGTACGTGCCCGCGATGAGCACGAAGATCGACGCGTGGTCGAGCCGGCGCATGAAGGCCCTCGGGCGCGGCTGCCACATCGGCCGGTGGTACACCGCGCTGACGGTCAGCAGGGTGCACACGCTCAGGGCATAGACGCCCGCCGCGACGGCCGCCCGCGCGGTGGGCGCCATGACCACCAGCACGAGCCCCGCCCCGAAGGCCGCGACGGCGCTCCAGTGGTGGATCACCCCGCGGAGCGTCGGCTTGACGAGCGGCGCGGAGGGCTCAGTCGAGGGTGACATCGACCTCACCGAGCACGGTGTTGTCGATCAGTCGGGTCTGGCCGATCTTCACGGCGATGGCCAGCACCGCGCGGGCGTCGCTGGGGAGCGGGGTCAGCGGGACGGTGAGCTCCGAGGCATCGCGGAGCTCGATGTAGTCGACGCTGTCGACCGACCCGGCGAGCCCCTGCGACACGACGTCGAGCAGCGCGATCACGCTGCGCTCGCCGCGCGCGTAGCGGTCGCGCACGGCCCGGAGCGCGGTCGGGATGGCGGTGGCCCGCGCCCGATCGGCGGGGCTCAGGTAGCGGTTGCGAGAGCTCAAGGCCAGCCCGTCGGGCTCGCGCACCGTCGGCAGCCCGACGACCTCCACCGGGAGGAAGAGGTCGCGCGCCAGCCGGGAGATCACCCGGTACTGCTGGTAGTCCTTGCGGCCGAAGACCCCGACGCAGGGGCCCGCCAGGGCGAAGAGCTTGGTCACCACGGTGGCCACGCCCTCGAAGTGCATCGGCCGGGTCACCCCGCACATGGGCGCGGCGAGCTCGGCCACTCGGACGCGCGTCTGATCGCCCTCGGGGTACATCCCCCGGGGCGAAGGGGCGAACACCAGGTCGACCCCGGCGGCGGCGCAGCGGGCGACGTCGGCGTCGAGCTCGCGGGGGTAGCGGGAGAAGTCCTCGCTGGGGCCGAACTGCGTGGGGTTGACGAAGACCGACACCGCGACGAGCCCATCGGGGCCGACGCGGCGGCGGGCGTCTTCCATCAGCGCGAGGTGCCCCGCGTGCAGGGCGCCCATGGTCGGAACCAGCGCTACGCGGCGGCCCTCCGCGCGGGCCTGGTCGCAGGCGGCGCGGAAGGCCTCCGGGGCGTGCAGGACCGCGGGGGTCGATTCAGTGGGTAGGTCCATAGGTGGCGGGGGCGTGGCGGGGGCTGAGGGCGTCGGTGACCGGGTTGCGGGGCTCCACGGGCAGGCCGAAGCTGTGCTCGGGGCCCGGGAAGGTGTTGTTGCGAACCTCGTCGACGTAGGTCCGGGTGGCCTCCACGCCAAGGCGGAAGAACTCCTGGAAGCGCTTCACGAAGCGGGGCTTCATGGTGTCGTTGAGCCCGAGCAGGTCGTAGCTCACCAGGATCTGCCCGTCGCAGCCGACGCCCGCGCCGATGCCGATGGTGGGCACGTCGATGGCGTTGGTGATGCGCTCGGCCAGCGGCGCCGGGACGCCCTCCACCACCACCGCGTAGGCGCCCGCCTCGGCGACGGCGATGGCGTCCTCGAGGATGGCGTCGGCGCCGTCATCGCTGCGGCCCTGCACCTTGAAGCCGCCCATGGCGTGCACGCGCTGGGGCATGAGCCCGACGTGGGCCATCACCGGGATGCCCATGCGCACCATGCGGCGGATGACCTCGGCGATCTCCTGACCGCCCTCGAGCTTCACCGACTCGGCGCCGCCCTCCTTCATCAGCCGACCCGCGCTGAGCAGCGCCGCGTCGGAGGAGGTCTGGTAGCTCATGAAGGGCATGTCGCCGATGAGGTGAGCGCGCTGCGTCCCGCGGGCGACGGCGCGGCAGTGGTAGATGACCTCGTCGAGGGTCACCGGGAGGGTGCTGGTGCCACCCTGGATGACCATGCCGAGAGAGTCGCCCACGAGGATCGCGTCGACCCCCGCACCATCGAACATCCGCGCGAAGGTCGCGTCGTAGGCGGTGACCATTGCGAGCTTGTCGCCGCGCCCTGCGGAGGACTTCCGCGCGCGCAGCTCCGGGACCGTGATCTTGGACGGCATCGGAGAACCAGGGTTTCTGCCGGTCACGGCCGTCGTCATGACGGTCCGCGCCAACAAGCGGGATGTAGCACCCTTCGCCGGGGATTGGAAAAGCACCCCCTGACCTCGACTGCGTTCAGCCCAGAAGGCGCACCAGCGCGGCGTCGACGGAGCCCAGCCAGCGCTGCACCCCGTCGATGAGCGACGGGGTCGAGGCGGCCTCCCGGTCGTGGTCCTGCACGGCGATGCCGCAGACGACGCACACGAGGCCGCGCTCGGTGAAGAGCGCGTCGGCGAAGGCGATCTCCGAGTGGCAGCCCACGCAGCGCGCCCAGTCCTCGCCGCGGATCATCGCCCGCTGCACCCGGGCGCTCCGATAGACCGGCCCGGCGGCCTCTCGAAGGGTGGGCGCGTAGAGGGTCATCGCGTGCATCAGCGCGGCGTACTCCTCGCGGTCGACCCAGAGCCCGCGGCAGCGGTCGCACACGTCGAGGGTGATGCCCGCGAAGACGACCGCCGAGAGCGCGGGATGGTCCTCGCAGCGGGGGCACGCGATGCGCCGCGAGGGGGCCACGTCGGCCACCGGGGCCTCGTAGAGCGCGGAGGCCACCTCGTCGTCGGCGAAGCGCGCGTGGAGCGCCGGGAGGCTCTGGGCGTCGTACCAGACGCCGCAGGGGAGGGGCTGCTCGCAGCGCTCGAGCCACGCGCTGCCTCCGTCGGGGCGCGGGGTGTCATGGCGGAGCATCGCGTCGCGGCAGCGTGGACACCGGGAGGGCAGGGCGCTCATCCGACGGAGGGTACCGCAGGAGCGGCGACCTCAGCGCCGCCGCCGCGCCGCCTTCAGCGCCGAGAGCGTCGAGGCCCCATCGCCCGGCACCACCGCCCGGCGGGGCGCCGGAGGCTCCCTCTCCCGACGCTTCGTAGCCGCCGCGGGCTCCCTGCGCCTCCGCCTCAGCGCCTCCACCGCGCTCGTCGCCCTCGGCCCCGACGGCGTGGGTGCGCCCCTCGTTCGCTCCATTCGGGTGACCCCTCGCACAGGCTTCCCGGCGCGCTCCGAGGAGCTCGCCCTCGCGCCGGACTCCCACCGCCCCGGCAGCCCCAGCCGACGGAGCAGCACCGAGGCCACGCCCAGCAGCAGGCCCAGGCGGAGCAGCCAGGGCGCGAGCGGGGTCCACCCGTAGCGGGGCGCCGCCCTCGCGGAGAAGACCTCCTCGCCCGAGCGGAGCACCCGCCCCCCGGTCATCGACGCGATGCGGGCGAGCAGCCCAGGGTCGTCCGTGGCGCGAAACTCCTCCGCCGCCGTGCGCAGCGCCCCGGACGACGCCACCAGCGCGCCGCTCGCCTCGTCGCGCACCGCCACCGCGTAGGCGCCGCGGGCGGTGATCGGGAGGTCCGCGGCGTAGGTCCCGGCCCCGGCCGGGTCGAGCGGGAGCTCCCGGGTGCTCCCATCGGGCAGCGCCACCCTCGCGGTGAGCCGCCGCAGCGCGTCGCCCCGGCCGTCGGCGTCCACGGCCGTCGCGCGCACCTGGAGCACCGCCCCGGTCGCGTCGGCCTCGGCGCGCACCCGCCCGTCGTCCTGCCGCGCCAGCGAGCGGGCGAGCGACGACCAGAGCCTCGCCCTCCCGGGCCAGCGCAGCCACCCGGCGCCCCAGCGGTCTTTACCATCCGAGGTAAACACCGCCGCGTGCCCGGCCCCCGCGGACCAGCTCGCCAGCAGCGGGTCTCCGTCGACGGCCCGCAGCAGCACCGCCCCGCGAGGCTTCGGCAGCGTCACCACGTAGCCTCCCAGCGGGGGCGCCGAGGCGAGGTCGAGGCCTTCGGTCACCGCGTCGGGCAGCGAAGGCAGCGCCCGGAAGGGCTCCTCGCGGATGGCCGCGCGCGTGGCCAGGATGGTCTCCTGGGCGAAGACCGTGGGGAGGCGCAGGGCGTCCTCGACGAGGTAGAAGCGCCCGTGGCCCTCGCGGGAGAGGCGCTCGAGCTCCGGGGTGTCGGACCCTCGCCCCAGCGAGACCACGGAGGTGGTGATGCCGTCGCGGAAGGCCGTCGCCACGGTGGGGGCGCAGCCGGTCATCTCCTCGGCGTCGTCGCCGTCGGCGAAGAGCAGCAGGTGACGCAGGTCGGTGCGCGCCGCCCTCAGCGCGCGATAGGCGTCGGCGAGGGCCGTGGGGACGATGATCCCTCCGCCGCCCGCGCCCACCGCCCGGATGCGACGGAGGACGGGCTCGAGGTTGTCCACAGGGCCGAGGGGCATCGTCCATGCGGTGCTGGTGTCGACGTGGGCGACGCCGAGCTGGTCGCCCTGGCCCAGCAGCAGCGCGCTCCGGGCGGCGGCCTCGTTGGCGAGGCGGATCTTGGTGTAGCCCCCCACCACCGCCGTCATCGAGCCGGAGTAGTCGATGGAGATGACCTCCGCGAGCGAGGCGCGGCGGCGCTCCTGGCGCAGGTCGAAGGACACCGGGGAGACCTCCTCGACGGGCGTGCGGGCGTAGCCGCCGGGGCCGAGGGAGCGGTCGCCTCCCATCAGCCAGAGCCCGCCGCCCAGGTCTCGGACGTAGGTGCGTATCCACTCCAGCTGCTCGGTGGAGAGCGCCCTCGCGGGCACGTCCGAGAGCACCAGGAGGTCGTACGAAGAGAGCGCGGCGAGGTCCGCGGGGAAGCCCCAGGTGCCGCCCTCGACGACGCGAAACCCGCCCTGGCGCAGCGCCTCGGAGAGCGGCGCGGAGGCCCCCGGGTCGCCCTCCAGCACCAGCACCGAGGCGGGCCCGCGCACCCTCACGAAGCACCCGCCCAGGTTGTCCTCGGGCACCCGGTCGAGCGTCGGGTCCCGGGGGATCACCTCCACCTCGTAGCGGTGCATCCCCGGCCCCGGGGCCGTCTGAGGGAGCGAGAGCATCCCTTCGCCGGCCTCGACGGTCACCCGGCCGCGGTGGGCGATCGCGCCGTCGAGGGAGACGCGCACCTCGGCCTCGCAGCGCTCCGTGGCGAAGGTCACCACCCGCAGCTCGAAGGCCTCGCGCTCGTCCAGCCGCGAGGGCGCCCGCACGGAGCTCACCCGCAGCTCCCTCCTCGCCGTCGCGCTCATGGGCAGCACGTCGATGGGGACGCCCGCCGCCACGGCGCGAGCGGCGGCGGCGAGGGCGTCGCCCCGGTTGCTGGCCCCGTCGCCGAGGAGGGTGATGCGGGCGGGGGCGTCGTCGGGTCGTTCGGAGAGCGAACGATCGATCGCGGCCGCGAGGTCGGTGCCGTCGCGGTCGATGGGAACCTCCGTGCTCGACGGGGGGATGGCCCGCTCGTGGAGCGCCTGCCCGGTGGCGGCTCCGGCGCCGTAGACCACGCGGCCGAGGCGGTCTCCGTCGCGCATCCCGGCAGCGGCCTCGCGCTCGAAGCGGGCGACGCGGGCCTCGGCGTCGGGGAGGCGCTCCATGGAGCGGGAGCGGTCGACGGCCAAGATGACCGCGAGGCGGTCGATGCGGTGGCCCCAGCGAGGTCCGGCGAAGGCCGCGAGGGAGGAGAGGCCCGCGAGGAGGAGCAGCGCGTGCGAGAGGCGCTCGGCGCGGCTCACGAGGGCCTCGTCGGCTTACGGGGGGTGGTAAGCGCGAGGCGGTCGGCGATCCAGGCGAGGGCGGCGAGGAGGGCCAGGTAGCGGGTGAGCTCGACGGGCTCCGGTAGGGGGGCGTCGTCGCGCGCCGAGGGGGGGCGGAGGTCGAGGGGGCGCTCCCGGAGGTCGGACTCGGACTCGGAGAGGAGGTTGATGGGGACGAGGGTCTCTCCGCGGCGGGAGAGCACCCGGTAGAAGCCCGAGAGGGAGGTGTCGCCGAGGACGGCGGCGCCGGGGAGGGCGGTGAAGGCGACGGGTCCGTCGGGGCCGAGGACGGCGGTGGGCGAGGCGCCGTGCGGGAGCTCGACGCGGGCGGTGTCGCCGGTGCGGAAGCGCGGCGCGGTCGCGGCGGCGCGGTGGGCCCTCGCGAGCTCGACGACGTTGCGGAGAAAGACCACGAAGGAGGCCTTCAAGGGCCAGTCGGAGCGCAGCGGATCGATGCCGACCACGGTGACCGTGCGGTCGGCGAGGCCCGCGTCGGCCGCGAGCACCAGCGAGCCCGCGCGGACCAGCGCCGTGGCGCGGGCGGAGAGCGCCAGGGGGCGGGCGCCCGAGAGGTGCACGCCGTCCATGGTGAGGAAGCGCCATCGAGGGTCGGTGGTGGCGAAGGAGGTGATCGAGGGGTCGTCGACCTCGGCGAGCACGGTGAGCCCGGCGCAGGGCCCCGCCGGGGGGGCGAGCACCAGGGTCTCTCGGGGAGGGAGCACCGCGGGGCAGGTCTCCTCCAGCACCAGGAGGGCGTCCTCCGGGAGATCGTCGGGGATGGTGTTACCGGCCAGGGTAAGCCGCGCCGAGGGGTCGGCGCCGAGGGCCCGGGCGATCCATGGATCGGGCTCGCGGGCGACCAGCACCACGGGGATGGAGGGAGGCGGCGGGATGCGAGCGAAGGCCACGTTGTCGGCGGAGAGCGCGTCGTCGGGGGAGAGGGTGATGCGCACCGCGCGGCCTGCGTCGGTGGGCGCCATGGCGAGGTCGACGGCCATCGGCACGCGGGCGCCAGGGAGGACGGCGGCGCGTGCCTCGCCCAGCAGGGCGTCGGTCGAGGCGTCTCGCACGGAGAGGGTGGCCTCGACGGGGCGCTCGTCGAAGCTGGCGACGAGGCAGTGCACCCGGGCCACCGGGCGACCGCCGGGGTCGAGGGTGGCTCGCAGGTCGAGGCGCACCAGGGCCAGGTTGGCGGCGGCGTGGCCCACCCTCGTGAGCTCGATGGGGAGCGTGTCGTCCGAGGGGACGCCGCCGCGGGCGAGCGATCCGTCGGTGACCACCAGCAGCCGTCGAGGCCCGGGGAGCGGGCGAAGGCGGTCGGCGGCGAAGCGCACCGCGGAGGCGAGGTCCCCTTCGGAAGCGGTGGGGCGGAGCGCGTCGAGGGAGCGCGCGAGGGCGCGTCGGTCGGCGGTGAAGGGAGATCGTACGGAGGGCGAACGATCGGCCGACACCAGCATCACCTCGGCGTCGGGAGGCAGCGAACGGAGGAGGGAGCGGGCGGCGTCGAGGGCGAGGCGCCAGCGGGTGGTGTCGCCGTCGAGGGCGGCCATGGAGGCGCTGGTGTCGACGACCAGCGCCACGCGGGTGGGCGAGGCATCGGTGGAGAGTCGGGCGGGGCGAGCCAGGGCGAAGGCCGTGGCGACGACCGCGACGAGCTCGAGGAGCAGCGAGAGCTCGCGGGGAGGGGGCTGCCAGGGGCGTCGCGCGCGGGACTCCTGGGCGACGTCGCGCCAGAGCTTGAGCGAGCTCACCCGCACCCGCTCCCGGCGGGAGCGGAGCAGGTAGGCGGCGATCACCGGCGCCGCGGCGATCAGCGCGAGGAGGCCGGCGGGGTGCAGGAGCGTGACGCCGCCCATGGGAGGGTCTCAGCCTCCCCGGTCGGGGCGCAGCAGGGCGCGCACCGCGTCGATGGCGGGCTCGTCGCTCACGCTACGAACGAGCCTCGCGCCCCGGGAGCGGGCGGCCTCGTCGAGGGACATACACCACCCGGTAAAGCGGTCTCGGTAGCGGTCGAGCAGGGCCGCGTCGGCGGTGAGCGGGAGGAGCTCGGAGGTCTCGGCGTCCTCCAGGTCGAGGTCGCCGGAGAGGGCGGGCTCGACGTCGGCGCGGGAGAGCACGTGGGCCACGCGGAGGTCGTGGCGTCGGGGGTCGAGGGCGCGGGCGAAGGGGGCGGCGTCGTCGGCGTCGAGGAGGTCGCTGAGCAGCAGCACCACCGAGGGGGGACCCGGGGAGAGCGCGAGGTCGAGGGCCCGGCGGAGGTCGGTGCCGCCCGAGGGATGCAGCGGGCCGAGGGAGCGCAGCAGCGAGGGGATGGCGGCGCGTCCCCGCTCGGGGCGACGCCGGCCGTCGGGCGCGTCGGCGAAGGGGATCACCTGGACCCGCTCACCACCGAGCAGCCCGAGGTAGCCGACGCCTGCGGCGATGCGTGCGGCGTGGGCCAGCTTGCCGTCGGTCATCGAGGCGCTGGTGTCGATCAGCACCCTGAGCAGCACGTCCTCCTCGGCGCGGAGGTTGCGCGTCACGGGCTCGCCGGTGCGGGCGTAGGCCATCCAGTCGACGCGCCGGAGGTCGTCGCCCGGAACATACGGTCGGTGGTCCTGGAACTCCTGCCCGGAGCCCCGGTGGCGGGTGCGGTGGTCGCCCGAGGCGCCGGCCGCGACGGCGGGCGAGAGGTGTCGACGCAGCAGGTCGAGGGAGCGACGGTAGCCCGCGTCGAGGAGGTCGTACGTCATCATACGGTCTCCGTCGTACGCCTTGAAATCAGGTACATCCTGGCGATCAGGGCGAGGCTCCCGAGGCTGGTGACGAGCGATCCGGCGTTGGCCATCCCGAGGCGGGTGGACTCGCGCCATCCCGAGGGGGTGGGAGCGTGGGCGTCGCGGGCGATCAGCTCGAAGGCCGCGAGCGGAGAGAGGCCCGCGATGGCGTCGACGGAGGCGTTGGCGCCGTACGATCCGGCGAGCTCGCGGAGGACCAGCGGAGCGACGCAGAGCGCGGCCACGGAGAGCGCCGCGACGAGCCTGGGAGAGCGCCGTCGGGAGAGGGCGGAGACCAGGGCCGCGAAGACCAGCACCGCGGCCGCCACGGAGGCGCTGACCGTGGCGCTGTCGGAGAGCCAGCGCGCCGAGGGGATGCCGGTGGCGCCGGCGAGCGCCAGGAGCCCGGTGCCCACCAGGGTGACCGCGAGGCAGAGCTCGTCGTCGAGGAGCGGGAGGGCGAGGGCGGTCCAGCCGAGGAGGGCGGCGTGCAGCCAGGAGAGGCGATCGAGGGGGCGGCTCACCGCGTGGACCGCGACGGCCATCGGGGCCGTGAGGAGCAGCGTCGAGAGGAGGGCGGCGGCCCAGGGAGGGCGCTCGGATCGGCCGTCGGGAGAGAGCCCCGGCGCGGCGGAGGAGAGCAGCCACGGGGCGGTGGAGAGCGCGAGCCACCAGGGGGCGAAGAGCCCCGCGCGGCGCATGGCGGCGGAGGCGCGGCCGTCGGCGAGGAGATCGATGTACCAGAGGGTTCCTCGGGGGGAGGCGTGGAGGGGGGCGAGGGCGACGGCCGCGGCGAGCTGGCCGAGCGCCCGGTAGCCGAGGAGCGAGAGCAGCAGCACCGCGAGGGCGCTACGGAGGGGCGCCGCGCGGTCGTCGCCCGAGGCGGCGACGGCGACGCCCACGGTGGCCCCGAGCGCCGCGCAGGCGAGCGAGGAGGAGAGCGCCGAGGCGAGCACCGCCGCGGGGACGCCGCCGTAGAAGAGGCTGAGCCCGAGCATGGGGCTCGCGAGCGCGGTGAGCGCCGCCGCCTGCGCCGCGCTGCGGAGGGAGAGCGAGAGCGCGAGGGAGGGGCCGGTCGCTCCCGCGAGGTGGAGGTGGTCGAGGAGCCCGTCGCGCCGGACGCGAGAGACCGCCGCCGTGGCGAAGAGCGCCCCGAGGCCGAGGGCGATGAGCTGGAGCGAACCGCCGGTGCGGTGGAAGAGCCGGGCGCCGATGGCGTCGGGCGTCGACCCGAAGGGCATCCGGTGGGCTTCGAGGATGGCGAAGCCGGTGACGGCCAGCACCGCCGCGAGCAGGGGATGGAGCACCCGAGGAGGGCGATCGAGGGAGGAGAGCGCGCGGGCGAGGGGGGCGATCACGGGTCCTCCTGGGCGACGAGCCGGTGATCGGCGTCGAGCGTGAGCACCCGGGCGCAGAGGGGGCGGAGCTCGTCGGGGAGCGAGGAGGCCAGAAGCACCGCCTTGCCCAGCGAGGCGAGGGTGACGATGAAGTCCGAGAGGTCGTCGCGAGCGGCGGCGTCGAGGCCCGGCGAGGGGTCGTCGAGCAGCAGCAGCGAGGGGTCGTGGAGGAGCGCTCGGGAGAGCTCGAGGCGTCGCCGCTCGCCGAGGCTGAGCGCCCGTCCGGGAGCGTCGGCGCGGTCGACGAGGTCGGTGAGTTCCAGGGCGCCGTCGACGTCCCCGTCGCCGCGGCGGTGGAGCGCGGCCATCGCGGTGAGATAGGCGCGGACGGTCACGTCGTCGGGGCAGCGGTGCGAGGGGGAGACGTAGCCGATGGCGGCGCTCGCCCTCGCGGCGGCGGGGTCGAGATCGTCGAGGGTCACGCTCCCCTCGGTGGGTCGCAGCAGGGTGCTTGCCACCCGGAGCAGCACGGACTTGCCCGAGCCCGAAGGGCCCGAGAGGCCCACCACCTCGCCGGGGTGGACGGTGAGCGAGACCGACCGCAGGCACCACGGGGCGCCCGGCGCGAAGCGGTGCGAGACCCGGTCGAGCCGCAGCTTCATGGCGTCGGCTCCAGCGGATGGACGCGCAGCCAGGTGCTCTCCGAGGCCAGGCGGAGCCCGGCGCGGGTCGCCGCGGCGGGTCGGTCGATGCGGGCGACGAGACAGGCGCCCTCGCGCAGGACCCACGGCTCGGCCCTCCCGGGGACCGCGGCGCTGGAGAGCACGGCGTCCCAGGGGTTGTCGTCGCGACGGTGACCGAACCATCTCCCCAGCGGAACGGCCACGTCGTCGGGCGCGTCGGCCACGATCGAGGGAGGGCGACGGGCCAGCGCGGCGGCCTCGGGGCTCCCCCACGCAGGCAGCGCGGGGAGCTGCGGCACCACGAACCACTCGACGATCGCCCACGGCAGCGCCCTGCCCTCGCGCACCGAGCGGGTGCGCCCCGGGGCGATCGCCTCGAAGGACCAGCCCGAGGCGCTCCCCCGGTCGAGGAGCACCACCTCGCGCAGCATCCAGGGGAGGCCGTTTCGCACCGAGAGCACGCCGCTCGGGTCACGGTGCAGGGTGACCGCGCCGCGCAGTGCTTCCGGTCCGTCTTCCCGGACGAAGGTGGGCGTCCACGGAAGCACCCCGAGGCCCAGGAGGTGCGCCGCGTCTGGTTCGACGAGGCGGGTGATGGGCCCGCGGCCCGCGGTGGGATCGACCGCCACCACGCGCTCGGGGCCGCCCAGGTGGATGGCGAGGCTACGACGGTGGCCGCTGTAGACCATGTGGAAGCGCCGCGCCGACGCGACGGAGAAGCCCCACGGGGCGTCGAGCACGGAGAGCGTGCGGGCCTGGGCCAGGGCCGCGCGGTGGCCGGCGCCCTCCCGAGCGAGCAGCGCCCAGGCGGCGAGTGTGAGCGCGGCGGAGAGCGGGGCGAGGAGCGAGCGGGCGCCGAGGCGGCGGGTCATCCACGCCGCGAGGAGCAGCGCCGAGGCGAAGGCGGCGACGATGCCGCCGGCCCGGAGCAGACCGAGGCCCGGGCGCGCCGACGGCGTGAGGAAGGATCTTACCGGGGCAGGTATGGGCAGGGTCTCCGGCTCCGGGGCGAAGAGGCGCGGCACGCGGCGGTGGTCGGCGTGCGCCGCGAGCTGGAGCACCGTGCGGGCGGACCAGGGATCCTCCAGCGAGGCCGTCTGCGAAGGGTCCCAGGAGAGCAGGTGGACCATGCCGTCGCCGTAGCGGGCCGTGGCGCCCAGGGTACCGGCGGGGACCCCGCGGTCGACGGCGGCGGCGAGCCATCGAGGGTCGAGGTGGCCTCCGCCCCAGGTGCGCGCCCCCGCCAGCGTGGCGGCCTGCGGAGGCACGCGCGGCACCCTCCAGGGGTCGATCACCTCGGGCTCCGTGGACCACGAGGGCATCGGGAGGGCGGAGATCCCTTCGCCCACCAGCGCGACCAGCACCGGGTGTCGGAGGTCGTTCGGCGACCGTACGATCACCGCGAGCGATCCCCCTTCGGCGACGTAGCCCGCGAGGCTCTGCCGCTCGCTCGGCGCGAGGCCGTTGAGCGAGCCGCTGTCGACGAGCACCAGGGCCACCGCCCGGTAGCCCGCCACCAGCCTCGGCAGCCTCGGAGACCCCGTCGCCGCCGGTCGCTCGACCGCGCAGGTCACCCCTGCGTAGGGGAGGGCCGCGGGCTCCGAGGCTCCGCCGAGCGCACGGAAGAGACCGCCGCGGCCGTAGTCCCCGTCGGCCCCCACGTCGCCTGAGAGCAGCCCCCCCGCCCCGGCGCGCTGGGCGTTGGCGAAGCGGTGCCCCGGCGTCGCGTCGAGGATCATCGACCCTTCGCCCCCGGCCAGCGCCAGCGAGGTCGTGGCGAGCGTGCGCCCGTCCTCGCCCAGCACCCGGAAGGTCATCGCCCCGCCTGCGAGCGGCCTCGGGGTGTCCACCGAGAGCATCGCCTCCGCGCGGGCTCCCACGCGCACCGTCCAGGCGTGGCGGGTGCGAGGTCGGTCGGCCCGCGGGGCCGTCGCGTCGACCACGAGCACCGCGCGCAGGGGGCGCGACCCGGTGTTCTCCACGCGCACCCGCAGCTCTCCGCTGCCCGTCGACGGGAGGCAGGTCTCGCCGAAGAGCGGGCGCACCTCCAGGGTGACCCCGGCGGACGCGGCGCGGGAGAGCGCGAGCACGCACCCCAGCGAGGCCGCGGCCGCCCGACGACTCAACGGTCCCGCTCCCGTAGCGCGCGCTCCACGGCGTCGGGCCTCGCGGGCACCGCGTCGAGCAGCGCCTGCACCACGGCGTCCGGGGTGACCCCGTCGGACTCGCCCTCGTAGGAGCGCAATACCCGGTGACGTAAAGCCGCCGGCGCCACCGCGGCCACGTCGGCGAAGCCCACCTGGGCGCGGCCGTCCATCAAGGCCATGGCGCGCCCGCCGAGCACCAGCGCCTGCGCCCCGCGGACGCCCGCCCCGTAGCGCACCGCGCGCTTCACCAGCGCCGGGGCCTCCGGGGAGGCGGGGTTGCTCGCTCGCACGAGGCGGGCGGCGTAGCGGGCGACCGCGTCGGAGACGGCGATCTCGCGGCAGAGGGACTGGAGTTCGTGGAGGGTGTCGGCGTCGAGCACCTGGGGGACGGTCTGGGTGAGCGACCCGGTGGTGCGGGTGAGCACGGCGACGAGGTCGTCTTCCGAGGGCTCGTGCACCAGCACCTTCAGCAGGAAGCGGTCGAGCTGCGCCTCCGGCAGGGGGTAGGTGCCCTCCATCTCGATGGGGTTCTCCGTGGCCAGCACGAAGAAGGGCGGACCCAGCCGGTGGCGCTCCCCCGCCAGGGTCACGGCGTGCTCCTGCATCGCCTCGAGGAGGGCGCTCTGGGTGCGGGGCGAGGCGCGGTTGATCTCGTCGGCCAGCAGCACCTGACAGAAGATCGGGCCGCGGTGCAGGGCGAAGCCGCGCGCTCCCTCGGCGGTGGAGGTGAGCACCTGGGCGCCCAGGATGTCCGAGGGAAGCAGGTCGGGCGTGAACTGGATGCGCCCGAAGCGGAGCGCCACGCCGTCGGCCAGCGCCCTCACCAGCGAGGTCTTGCCCACGCCGGGCGCTCCCTCCAGCAACACGTGCCCGCCCGCGAGCAGCCCGATCAGCACGTGGTCGACGACCGCGCGCTGGCCGACGATCACCTCGCCGATCGCCCCTCGCAGCCGGTCGAGGGCCACCGCCGCGTCGCGGAGGCGCTCTCCGATGGGTCCCTTCGTCTCGTCGGTCAATGGGGTCTCCGCTCCTCGCGCGTCGTCGTGAGTCGTCATGGTTGGAAGTAGGTCCTGACCTGCTCTCGGTACTCCGCGGGGATGTCCGATCGGTCGACCCCTCGGAGTTCCTCCGCCGCGGCCCCCTGGAGCGCCCCGGTGCGCAGCGTCCGCGCGACGCCCCCTGCGCTCCCGGCCACCCGCTGCACCGCGCCGCCCGCCATGCCCGATCCTCGCACCGCCCCTCTCGCTCGGGCTCGCAGCCCGTGGGCCGTGTCCACCGCGGCCGTCGACCCGCCGTGCTCGCCCGCTCCACCGCCGCGCCCGGCGCCGCCCTGTCCCTCGTCGCGCCCGCCCGGAGCGCGGAGCTGCGCCACCGCCCGGTCCATCCCCGCGCTCGCCCGGTCGAGGCTCCGCTGCACCGACCGCGCTACGCCGCCCCCCATCGGGATCGGCACTCCGCCCCCGGGGCTCCCCGACTGCGCCTCGCCCGATGCGTCGCCCTCTCCCTCCGACTGCGCGAACTCCCTCAGCCGCCGAGCGATGTCCTCCGCGCTCATCGACTCCTGAGCCCCGGCCCCGGACTCGCCGTCCGTCTCGCCCGCCCTCGAGGCCTGCGCCGCGCGGCCCATCGCCTGCCGCATCCTCGCCGCGAGCCGATCGCGCTCCTCGGGTGTCAGCGACGCGAGGGCCCGCTCCATGGCCTCGGCGAGGTCCCGCGCGCTCTCGTCCGAGGGCAGTCGCTCCAGGTGCTCGGCCGCCCGGCGCACGTCCTCGCTCCCGCCGATCTGCTCGGCCAGCGCCCTCAGCAGCCGGTTGCGGTCGGCCCTCCGCCGCAGCAGCTGCTCCTCCACCCGCAGCTCCGCCGCCACCTCCTCGGCCCCGGCGCCCGCGGCCGCGTCCGCCGCCTCCCGGAGCGCCTCCCGGGCCCTCTGTCGGTCGGCCTCCTCGCGGGCGTTGGCGAGGCGCTCCATCGCCCGGTCGAGCCCCTCGAGGTCCCTCGCGGCCAGCGCCTGCGCGGCCCCCTCGAAGCCCATCCTGGCCAGTACCCCGGCGGCCCGCTCCGCCCCCCGCTCCGCCGCGCCCTCCCACTGCCTCGACCGCTCCGCCGCCACCGCCGCCCTCAGCCGCTCCGCCGCGGTCATCGCCTCACGCGGGTCGGTCCCCGTCATCAGCTGCTCTCGCAGCCGCCGGGCCTCGGCCGAGAGCGCCTGCAGCCGCTCGGCGCGCCGCTCGTCGAGGGGGCTGAGCCGCGAGAGCTGCTCCACCGCCGACCAGCCCTCGGGGGCGTCGATCTGCACCCGCTCCCCCTCCGGGTCGGCCGCCGTCGCCCTCGGCGCCGCGGGGATCGTTCGCGGCACGAACGACATCGCCAGCGCGACCGCGCACAGCCCCGCCGCGGCGATGGGCCACCGCGCCCGCAGCCGGGGGAGCGAGCGCCCGTCGAGCGCCCGCAGCGCGAGGAGCGCCTCCCTCCGCAGGTGCTCGCCTGTCTCACCCGGCAGACCCTCAGGCGCCTGGAGCGCCGTGGTGATCACCTCCGCGCTGCCCCCCCGGGCGTCGAGGTAGAGGGCGACCGCGGTGTCGTCCCAGCGCCGCCTGCGAGCGAGACCGGCGCCCGCCATCGCGCCGAGAGGGACCGCCGCGACCGCGCCGAGCGCCGCCCCGGGGTGTCCGCTCGCCCACGCGGCCGTGGCACCCGCGGCCGCGAACAGCGCCCCGAGGCACAGCCCGCGCGCGCCCCACGCGAGGAGGTGGGCCCGGTGCACGGCGCCCCGCCAGCGCGAGAACGCGGCGCGAAAGGCGTGGGCGCTGGGGGGGCGGGCCGTATGAAACATCGATGGGGCTCAGACGCGACGGAGCGACGAAGGTTCCTGCGCGACGGAAGAACTGCACGGGACGTGCGCGGTCAGCGGGGGGGCGTCGCGGCGCCCGGGAGCACGTTGACGATATGCACCTCCACGCGACGGTTGGTGGCTCGCCCCTCCGAGCGGGCGTTGTCCGCGATGGGTCGGTCGGGCCCGAAGCCGTGGGCCTCGACGCGCTCCGGGGCGATCCCGTGGCCGAGCAGGTACGCCCGCACGGCGCGGGCCCGGCGCGCGGAGAGCTCCAGGTTGGTGGCCCGGTCGCCGCGGTCGTCGGTGTGGCCGTGGATGTCCACCCGGGTGATCTCCGTGTGGGCGCGCAGCACCGACACCAGCGCGTCGAGGATCTCGAAGCTGCGCCGACCGATGATCCGGTCGCTCGCGGGGACGAAGTTCACCGGGTTGCCCTGGAGCTCGATCATCCCCGAGCGGATCTCCACCGTCGGGGCCTGGGCCTCCGGGCAGCCGTCCTCGTCGGTGAGGTTGTTGAAGGTCTCGGCCTGCGCGGGGCAGCGGTCGCGGGAGTCCAGGTACCCGTCGCCGTCGCGGTCTCCATCGGGGCAGCCGGGCCGCGTCGGGTCGGCGATGGCGCCCGGCGCGACCTCGGGGCAGGCGTCGGCGTGGTCGGCGACGCCGTCGCGGTCGGAGTCGGGCGCGGGGCAGCCCGGGCGCATCGGGTCGGCCTCGGGGCCCTGCACCACGTCGACGCAGATGTCCCGGTCGTCGGAGACGCCGTCCTGGTCGCGGTCGCGCACGGGGCAGCCGGGGCGATACCCGTCGGGGCGCTCGCCCGGTGCGACCGTCGGGCAGAGGTCCTCGGAGTCCGGGACGTCGTCGCCGTCGGTGTCACGCGCCAGGACCGGAGGCGAGGGAGGCTGCGCCGGGAGCCTCGGGGCCTCGTGTCTCTGGGCCTCGGGCTCGACGGCGGTGCGGAGCGAGATCGAGAGCCCGCCGAGCAGGTACCGGGCGTCGTCGGGGTAGGGCTCGGGCTGGCCGTCGCCTCGCGTGTCGGGCTGCACCGTGTGGCCGTAGCGCAGCACCGGGCCGACGGAGAGCGACGGCGACACCACGAACTCGAAGCCCACGCCGACGTCGACCTGGAGGGCGCGCTCGTCTCCGGTCATTCCGAGCCCGAGGTTGCCGTCGAGGAAGGCCTGGCCGACGGAGCCCAGCGAGGGCTCGAAGCGCACGCCCAGCATCGGAGCGAAGACCCAGCCGGCCTCCCCTCCGCCCCGGGAGGGGAAGACCCAGTTGGAGAGCGAGGCCTGCACCGCGAGGGCGTCGGTGAGCGACCATGCGAGGCGAAGCCCGCCGTGCAGCCCCACGCCGAAGCCCATCGCGTCGTCGTTGCGCTGGAAGGTCGAGAGCATCGAACCCGCCCCGAGCTCGAAGCGCGCGGCGAAGCGGTCGCGCACCTGGGCCCGCGCGGGCTGCGCCACCAGGGTGATCGCCACCACCCAGCGCGCGATGTTGGCCACGGGGGCGTGCCTCGGCATGACGGACCTTCCTCCTCGTCGGGCGCTCACAAGGGGCTCCGGCGTCAGTGCCGGGGATGATCCACCAAGCGCGTCGCCCGCACCAACATTCGCTACGCCGCAAGATCAGTTGCAGTAGGATTCCGCACGCTTGGATCAGCGGGGCTTACGGCTTCAGAGACGGAGAGAACCTCTGTGATGGTTTCGTCGTTCACGGCGCGGGGCATCGCCCTCGCGGGACTCCTGGCGGCGATGTGCAACGGGTGCGTGCGCTTCGGCGTCGCGGTGATCGGCGGCGACGCCGCCATCGACTCCGCCCCCGCGGACTCCGCCCCCGCAGACTCCCCCGTTGCCTCCGACGTCGACGCGCCCGATGGGGGTGAGCCCGATGCCAGCGCGCTCGACGCCGACGGCGGTGAGCCCGACGCGCGGCTCCCCGACGCGCCGGAGGCCGATCTCCCGGACGTCGCTGCCGCCGACGCTCCGTCCCTCGACGCGCCCGCGCGGTGCGTCCAGAACGACGACTGCGCCGACCCTGGCCGTCCGCTGTGCAACGTGTCGACGGGCCGCTGCGTCGGGTGCCTCTCCTCCCCGGACACCTGTCCCCTCCGTCGATACTGCGATCCCTCCACCGAGACCTGCCAGGACGGCTGCCTCGACGACCGCGACTGCGCCCCGGTCGGCGGCGGAGACGCGGGCTCCCGACCGAGGCGCTGCGACCCCGTGAGGCACACCTGCGGCGAGTGCTTCGTCGACGCCGACTGCCCCCCCGGCGTGGCGTGCGCGGGAGGGACGTGCGTCGCAGGCGCCGGGGCGACGGTGATCTCCGGGGCGACGCTGATCAACACGGCGCGCGCGGCGGTGAGCGGCTCGGCGGGCTCGACCACGCTGTGGCTGGGAGAGACCGTCGGAGCCTTCCCGGTGGGGGCGAGGGTGCTCATCCACCAGACGCAGTCGAGGGCAGGGGACGCGGGGCGCTACGAGCTCCGCCGGGTGGTCGCCGCGGAGCCGGGGAGCCTCACCCTCGAGGCCGCGCTGAGCCGCGGGTACACGACCGACTCGTCGGCCGGGGCGAGGGCGCAGGCGGTGCTGGTCCAGGAATACACGGACCTGTATGTCTCCGTCTCCGGCTCGCTCTCGGCCCCGGAGTGGAACGGCCGCCACGGCGGCATCCTCGCCGTCGACGTCGCGGGCGACGCGGTGATCGAGGGGCGGATCACCATGGACGGGCGGGGGTTTCGAGGCTCGTCGCACGCCTGCGGGGCGGGGCTCTACCGCTGCCAGTCGGGCGTTGCGGGCGAGTCTCCGACGGGCGTCGGGTCCGCGGGTCGACCGGCCAACGGAGGAGGCGGCGGCGGAGGAGGAGCGGGCGCGGACTGCGGCGCGGGCGGCGGCGGGGCCTACGGCGGCGTCGGCGCGAGCGGGGCGGAGGGCGACTGCGAGGCGGAGACGGACGGCGGGGTGTGCGCCGCGGGCTGCCCCAACCCGGGTGGCGTCGGAGGCGGGGCCTACGGCGGCGCCGACCTCTCCGAGGAGATGCAGCTGGGCAGCGCCGGGGGCGAAGGGGGCGGCGACGAGGACGGCGAGACGCCCGGCGGCGGAGGCAACGGCGGAGGCATCGTGTGGCTCCGGGCGGGGCGCGCGGCGGAGGTCCACGGGGCGATCACCGCGGCCGGGAGCGAGGGGCTCGACGGCAACCAGCGCGGCTGCGGCATGGGCGACGGCTGCGGCATGGGCGGCGGCGGCGGCGGATCGGGCGGCGCGGTGCGCCTCGCGGCGGCGACCCGGGTGACGCTCGGCGCCGACCGGGTGCGGTCGCCTGGCGGCGGCGGCGGCGTGTGCAGCTGCGGGAGCATCGACCGGCCCGAGCGCAGGGCCCCGGGAGGAAGCGGCGGCGTCGGTCGGGTGGGCGTCGCGTCGCCGAGGGTCGAGGGCACGACGGCCCCGGCTTACGATCCGAGGTAATGTCTCCGATGCCAGAAGTTGACGCTCTCCCCGGACATCGGGCGAGGATGACCCCGAGGCATTCTTGACGCTGCGATCGAGTCAGCCAGGTACGGCGATCCCCGGGGAGCTCAAGCGGGGCGAGTCGATCCTCGGGCGCTGCGTGATCGACCGACGACTGCGCCACGACCGGCTGACCGCGGTCTACCTGGCGCGAGGCCGCGAGCCCGGCGAGGTGTTCACCGTATGGGCGGCGCACAGCGCGGTGATCGCTCGCTCCGAGCGGGCGGCGCACGTCTTCGGGCTGGAGATGGAGCGCCTCACGATGCTCGAGCATCCGGGCATTCCCCGCATCATCGCCTTCGACGCGGCGGAGTCGGGGCCGGTGGTGATCTCCGCCCGCCGCCCGGGGAGCTCGCTGCGGGAGATCATCGCCTCGGGCTCCGACCGCTCCGCGAGGCTCGGATCGAAGGTGCTCCAGGGGATCACCCGCATCCTGGAGGTGCTGCACTCGCAGAGCCCGCCGGTGCTGCACCGGGCCCTGGTCCCGGAGCGCGTGGTGCTCGACGAGGAGGGCGAGGTGCACCTGGAGGAGTGCGGCTACCTGCACGCCCTGGTGACCGCGGGCTTCGTCACCGACCGCACCGTGCTCGCGTGCAGCCAGCCGGGCTACCTCTTGCCCGAGGAGCTGGCCTTCCCGCCGACCCCGGCGCTCGATGTCTTCTCCCTGGCGACGCTGCTCTTCGAGCTCTTCACGGGCCACCTGCCCTTCGGCGAGGCCTCCGCCGCCGAGCTCTCGGCGGCCCTGCGCCGCGAGCAGCTCCCGACGATCTCGCTCCACCGCGACGACATGGCCATCGGGGTCGACGCGGTCTTCGAGCGCGCCTTCGGGGTGGCGCGGGGGGAGGGGTACTCCACCGTCCAGGCCTTCGCGCGCGACCTGCTGCGCGCCCTGGAGCCCGACGCCTCGGCGCGCCTCACGCTCCCGGGCCCCGAGTCCCTGCTCTCGGAGCTGAGCGCCGAGATCGGGGTCGACCTCTCGATCTCGGAGGTCGCCGAGCCGACGCCCTCGTACGGCAACTACGGCGCCATGCTCGCGGAGCTCGACGCCCGCCGCTCTGGCGCCTCCCCCCTCCCGGAATCCCGCGAGCTCGCGGTCGAGCCGGAGATCCCGCCCGCTCCCGCCGCTCCCGACCTCGGGGCCGAGAGCAGCGGGGTGGCCTCCGCCCGGCTCGTCTCCGCCAAGCGCACGCTCCCGGGGGGCAGCTTCTCGCTCGGTCCAAACGCCGTGGCGCCCCGCCAGTCTGCCGCCGGATCCGCGCAGGCGACCGGCCGCGAGTCAGAGCCCACGGAGCTCCCCTCCTCGGCGCTGCAGTCCTTCGACAACGAAGCCATCGACCTCTCCTCTCGCGACCTCCAGCCCATCGCCAGCGCGATCCGCGACCAGGCGGGCCACATGGACATCCTGCTGGCCGACCAGCCCACGCAGGTCTCGCCCCTCCCTTCGCGGGAGCGTTCGTCGCGGGTCACCTCGGCCTCGGGCCTGGTCGTCGAGCCGCCCCGCGCCGCGCCCCGCGCCACCCCCGCGCCCACGAGGAGCTCCGTTCCCTCGGGTCCGCTCTCGCCTTCGAGGCTCCCTTCGCCCGGCCGCCTCCCTTCGGACCTCGCTCCCGTGTCGTCGCTCCCGCCCCCGGTCACCCCCGACGCGGCGCAGGTCTTCGCCCAGGCCGCCCGGCTCCTGGCCGTCTCGACGGTGATCGCGGCGGTGTGCGTCACCACGGGCCTGCTCTACATCGCCCGCGCCTCCGACGAGCTGAGGGCCACCCTGCGCGCCCGCAACGCCGCGGCCCCCGCGCTGGAGATCCCTCCGGTGGCGCCGGTGCTCGACGCCGGAGCGCTCCTCGCCCCCGAGCTCCCTCCCTCGTTGGACGCTGGCCTCACGCCGACGACGGACCTCGGCGCTCCCGCTCGTCCCGCGCAGGTCGAGCGCGTGGCGATGGACGCGTCGGCCCCGCCGTCGCGACCGTCGGTCCCTGGGGGTGCGGTGCTGTCGCGGCTGATGTCGACGCTGCGGGGCCCCGTGGCCGACTGCGTGGAGGGCGTCGAGGCGCGCTCGGTGACGATCGCTCCGCGCTTCGACGGCGCCACCGGGGCGGTGGTGCACCTGCGCCTCCGGGGCATCTTCGCCGAGGCCCCGATGGGCCCCTGCCTCGACGAGGCGGTGCGCCGGGTGCGCATCGCGCCCTTCGGGGCGCCGAGCTGGGAGCCCTCGCTCACCTTCCCCATCGCGCCCCCGCGATGGACCCCCACCCCCTGAGAAGTCGCTGAGCGCCCCTCAGGGCGTCTGGAGGGACACCGCGGCGATGCGCCGTCCGCCGTCCCCGAACCAGAGCACGCCCTCTCGGGAGTCGTCGGCGAGGTGGCAGAGGCTCTGCGGCCAGTCGCAGCGCAGGTCGCCGCACCGCTGCCCCGCGAAGATCCCGAGCACCGAGCGCGGGTCACCCAGCTCTCGGCGCGCCAGCCTCCGAGGCTCGCCCCGCAGCGGCTGCCCGGGTTCCCGGTAGGGGATCACCGCGAGCGTCCCGCCCGTGGCCGCGAGGAAGGCCCTGGGCTCCAGCGGCGCCACGCGCTCGAGCAGGGCGCAGGCCGTCTCCGGATCGGCCGGCGAGGGACGGTAGCCTCGCAGCGCGCCGTCGATGGCGCGCATCTCGGTGAGGTTGAAGGCCACGCGGAGCATGTCGAGCCGGTGCGTGAGGGCGTGCTGGGCGACGGAGCGAGGGGCGGCCTGGCTCGCGATGCTCACGACCGTGTTGCCGTCGCGGTGCTGCCCGGTGGAGATGAGCTCGAAGCCGCCGTCGCGCTCGAAGTCCCGCAGGTGCAGCGTGCGGTCGCCGGTGACCTCGCCGAGGCTCCGGTCGACGTAGGCCCTGGGCGCTCGACCGGGCGCGATCACGTACGCGCGCACCTCGCGCCCGCCGCTGGCGACGCCCACCTCGAAGGCCACCACGCGCTCCTCTCCCCGGGCGGCGCCCACCACCGGGCCGACCACCGCGCCGTCCATGGCGAACCGCTCGGCGAGCGAACGATCGTCGGCGTCGTCGATGCGCTCGGCGCCCCACGGGGTGACGCGGCCGGCCTCCTCGTGGGGGGCTCCCGCCTCGGCGAGCAGGGCCGCCACCACGACGCGCTGACCGTCCTTGAGGAGCATCACCTGCGTGGGAGGGATCGCGCCCCGGCCGAGCGCCTGCGCGGGCCGCCCGATGCAGCGGTCGCCCGCGGAGCAGTCCATGGACTGCGAGAGCTCCCGGATGAGGGCCACCGCGCGAGCGAGGTGGGGGCTGGTCGGGTCACCCTGCGGCGACACGTAGTCCGACTCCTGGAAGGCGCCCACCTGCCAGGCCCGAAGCGTCGGCGCCCCTTCGGGGGTGAGGTGATCGAGCAGCGCGTTGGGGCCGCCCTCGGCGATGGCGCGGACGGTGCGCTCGGCCTCTTGAGGGGACGGGTCGGCGGGGGGCATCTCGAAGGTGAGCCGGCGGTCGAGGTCGTCGACGTCGCTCGCCCGGAGCAGCCCCGCCTCGAGCGGAGAGAGCAGCCCTACCTCCGGGGCGCCGCCGCCGGGCCGGGGCAGCGGGAAGATGGTGAGCACGTTGGTGTTGGCGGGCATGTCCTCGGTCGCGGCGGTGCGGCCGAGGAGGTAGACCCACCCCTGGGCGATGCGGCCGAAGGCGATGCGGGCCCCGACGGGCCAGCGGCGCACCCGGTGGATCTCGTCGCCGCGAGGGTCGTGGAAGAGCACCCAGACGTCGGAGGCCTCGTCCGCGGTGCCGGTGGCCATCACCGCCGAGAAGCGGCCGCGGAAGACCTCGGTGCACAACGGGCCGAAGTGCACGGTGCGCCCGGCGCGGTAGCGGGAGAGGGTGCGGAAGGTCTCCTCCGGGCAGCGCGCCACCGAGTCGACCGCGGGGGGCGACGGGGCGTTGGCGCCACGACGTCCGGCGCGGGGGGCGCTGCGGCGCGCGCTGGCAATGGTGCGGGCTGCCGGGCGGGCGGGGGCGGTCCCCTCGCAGGCCGCGGCGCCCACCGCGGCGGCCAGGGCGAGATGGTGCAAGCGCATGGGAGGGAGCGGACCGTAGAACAACGGCCCGGGTGGATACAACAACGCCACAACGCCGACGCCCCGCGCTGGAGGTGAATCCAGGCGGGGCGCCGAGCGAGACCTTACGGGTTGGAGGTCAGCGGAGCACTTCGATCAGAAGTCCATCCCGCCGCCGTGGTCGTGACCGCCGTGGCCACCACCGCCGCCGTTGTCCTTCTTGTCCTTCGGACGCTCGGCGACGAGCGCCTCGGTCGTCAGCATGAGGCCCGCGACGGAAGAGGCGTTCTGGAGCGCGCAGCGGACGACCTTGGCCGGGTCGATGACGCCCATCTCCAGCATGTCGCCGTAGGTGTCGGTCGCGGCGTTGTAGCCGAACGACCCGGTGCCCTCGCGGACCTTGTTGACCACGATCGAGCCCTCGCGACCGGCGTTGGCGCTGATCTGGCGGAGGGGCTCCTCGATGGCGCGGCGGATGATCTGCACCCCGAAGCGCTGCTCGTCGTTGAGCTGGAGCGCGTCGAGCGAGGCCGACAGGCGGATGAGCGCCACGCCGCCGCCCGGGACGACGCCCTCTTCCACGGCCGCGCGGGTCGCGTTGAGCGCGTCCTCGACGCGGGCCTTCTTCTCCTTCATCTCGACCTCGGTGGCGGCGCCGACCTTGATCACGGCCACGCCACCGGCGAGCTTCGCCAGGCGCTCCTGGAGCTTCTCGCGGTCGTAGTCCGAGGTGGTGTTCTCGATCTGGCCGCGGATCTCCTTCTCGCGGGCCTTGATCGCGTCCGCCGAGCCGGCGCCGTCGATGATGGTGGTGTTGTCCTTGTCGATCTTGACGCGGCGAGCGCGGCCGAGGTCGCTGAGGGTCACGTTCTCGAGCTTGGTGCCGAGCTCCTCGGCGACGACCGAGCCGCCGGTGAGGATCGCGATGTCCTTGAGCATCTCCTTGCGGCGGTCGCCGAAGCCCGGGGCCTTGACGGCGGCGCACTGGAGGGTGCCGCGGAGCTTGTTGACGACGAGCGTCGCGAGGGCCTCGCCCTCCACGTCCTCGGCGAGGATGAGGAGCGGCTTCTGCTGGCGGGCGATGCTCTCGAGCACCGGCAGGAGGTCCTTCATGTTGGAGATCTTCTTCTCCGAGATGAGGATGTACGGATCCTCGAGCGACGCGACCATGCGCTCGGCGTCGGTCACGAAGTAGGGCGAGAGGTAGCCGCGGTCGAACTGCATACCCTCGACGACGTCGAGCGTGGTGTCCGCGCTCTTCGCCTCTTCGACGGTGATGACACCCTCCTTGCCGACCTTCTCCATGGCGTCCGCGAGGAGCGTCCCGATGGTCTCATCGCCGTTGGCGGAGATGGTGCCGACCTGGGTGATCTCCTTCTTGTCGTTGGTGCTCTTGGCGAGGTCCTTGAGCGCCGCGACGATGGTCTCGACGGCCTTGTCGATGCCGCGCTTGATCTCCATCGGGTTGTGGCCCGCGGCGACGAGCTTCGAGCCCTCGCGGAAGATCGCCTGGGCGAGCACGGTGGCGGTGGTGGTGCCGTCGCCCGCGGTGTCCGAGGTCTTCGAGGCCACTTCGCGCACCATCTGGGCGCCCATGTTCTCGAAGCGGTTCTCGAGCTCGATCTCCTTGGCGACGGTGACGCCGTCCTTGGTCACCACGGGGGACCCGAAGGACTTCTCGATCACCACGTTGCGACCCTTGGGGCCGAGGGTGACCTTGACGGCGTTGGCGAGCGCATCGACGCCGTTGAGCACGAGCTTGCGGGCGGTTTCGGTGTAGACGATTTCCTTGGCGGCCATCTTTGGATTCTCCTGTGAAGTCTTTTGAAGTCTTGAAGTGCGAAGAGACGGATCAGTCGCTGGTGATCACGCCGAGGACGTCTTCCTCGCGGATGATCAGGTGCTCGACGTCGTCGATCTTCACCTCGGTGCCCGAGTACTTGCCGAAGAGGATCTTGTCGCCGGCCTTGACCTCGACGGGGCGGAGCTTGCCGTCGTCGCCGACCTTGCCCGCGCCCACGGCGATGACCTGGCCCTCGATGGGCTTCTCCTTGGCGGAGTCGGGGATGATGATCCCGCCCTTGGTCTTCATCTCGGCCTCAAGGCGCTTGACCAGGATGCGGTCCTGCAGTGGACGAATCTTCATGACGCTGTCTCCTCGAATCGTGGGTTGTGGTGTGAGCGGGGATTGATCCAATCGGCTCGGCGCGAAATCGCCACCGGGTCGAAGTCCTTCCCCTGGACCGTCGTCGGGCAAGCTGGTGCCAGCCCCGCTCGGCGTCCAATCCTCCCTGAGGCGGATCGTGGCCGGGCGCGATTTCTGGCACTCACCGGCCTCGACTGCCAGGAGCGGCGCGCAACATAGACCCCGATCGGGGGGTGTCAAGGGGTCCACCGCACGACATCGTCCGGTCAGGAACATGAACGATTCCGCTGGATCAGCACTCGGTCTCCCCGACTGCCAACCGCTCGATGGCGGGTCTGTCGCGGCCCCAGGGAGCTCCCCATCGGGGGCTGACCCGCGCCCGTCAAGGTCGTGCGGGGCGTGAAGCGGGCAGACCATACTCGGGAGGTGTCCGCCGTGCGATCGCCGCCCAGATCGGGGCTGCTGGTCGCCCGACGGAGTGCTTCAAAGGAGGTACTGGATGGCGATCGAGGCGTGCGCAGACCTGCGGGGGTTCTTCCAGGGGATGGTGCTCGAGGCGATGCGTCGGCGGCGCGTCGGCGCCGAGGCCGAGACCACGGAGTATGTGACCGACCTGCTGGTCGCGTGCGCCGGCACCGACGGGGCCGCGCTGCTCGAGCGCCCGCTGGTGTGGATGCTCGACGACGCGATGGCCTGCGAGGACGGCGTCCGGATGCACGCGCTCTGCGCCACCGGGGACGCGGCGCTGGCCCGGTCGGGGCTCTTCGCGGCGCCCGACGACGTGGGATATTTTACCGAGGTGGGTAAGTTCGCCTACCGAGGCGCGGCGGCGGAGGCCCAGCGCGCGGGCGGCGGGTCGCCGGTCGCGCTGGTGGAGCTCGGTGAGAAGTTTCCGGAGTTCGTGGAGGTGCTGGCGGAGGCGTCAGCGCTGGGGGACGTGACCAAGGCCCTGGTGCGACGCTACGCCGCCCAGGGGGTCGATCAGCCGAAGCGCTGCTTGAGCTCTTCGATGTACGTGTCGACGGCCTCGCGCGACGGCCGATCGTAGTGCACGCGGCCCGCGGCGATCTCGCGCAGCGCGAGCACGGCGGGCTTGTTCTTGTACTTGTGCGCCTCGAGCTGGACCTTCGCGCCCTTCATGATCTGGCGGGTGCGGTTGGAGGCGAGGATCACCAGCGCGAAGCGGTTGTCCTCGTTGTCCAGGCAGTCTTCAACGGTTACTCGTGCCATCGTTCGGTCTCCTCAGGCGCGGCCGACGTGCAACGGTCACACGCTCGACAGCCGCGCAGTCCTACAGCGCCCCGCGCCCGCGGGCAAGGGATCACTCCGCCGATGGGGGACGGCTGCTCTGCGACCCTCTGGTCTCCGGGGCCGATCGCTCGAGGTCGAGGATCTTCGCGGTGCCGACGTAGGGCTTGGTCTCGAAGCGCGAGACCTGCCCCAGGCGCCGGACGATGTCCGCCATCCGACCCGCTTCCCGGAGGATCACCTCGGCGCTGCGGGTCATCGCCGGGTCGTCGCCCGCTCGCCGCTTGATCAGCTCGGCGTGGCCGTGGATGGCGGTGAGCGGCTGGTTGAGCTCGTGCGCCGCCGCCCCGGAGAGCTCGGCGATCATCGACTGCTGCTCGGTGCGCCCCAGCTCGGACTGCACCCGCGCGAGGCGCTCCTCGATGCGCAGGCGCTCGCGCTGGTCGGAGAAGATCACCACCATCCCGGGCCCGGGGCCCTCGGCGTGGAGGGTTCCGGCGGAGAGCAGCACCGGGATGACCTCGCCGTCGCGCGCGATGACCTCGCTGCGGGCGCCCTCGATGCGCCCCTCGACGCTGCCGTGCACCCGCCGCGCGTACTCCTGGAAGTGCCCCTCCCTGAAGAAGCTGTCGATCACCGCGTCGGGGCCGAGGTCGGCGCGGCACCACCCGAGGATGCGCTCGGCGGCGGAGTTGAGCAGCAGCACGGCGCCGGTGTGCGAGGCGGCCACGATCGCGTCGGGCGAGCTCTCGATGAGCGACGTGAGGAAGCTCTGCGTGCGCGCGAGCTCCGCGGCGGTGGAGCGCTCGGCGGTGACGTCGCGCACGGTGATGATCACGGCGTTCTCGTCGCGCAGGGCGGCGGAGGTGGAGAGCGAGAGGGTGTGCACCTCGCCGTCGCGGCGGCGCAGGCGCAGGTCGAACTTCGAGGGGTACTCCCGGCGGGCGAAGGCGTCGCGCAGCATCCGCAGGCGGGGCATGTCCTCGGGCGGCACCACGTCGCGCATCTTCAGGTCGCGGATCTCCTCGGCGCTGTACCCGGAGATCTCCGTGACCCGGGGGTTGGAGTAGAGGGGGCGGCCCTCCAGGTCGACCACGACCATCCCGTCGGCGGAGGCCAGGAAGAGGTCGGCGTAGGGTTCGAGCACCTGCAGCCGGCGCTCGGCCTCGAGGCGGGCGTGGCTCACCGCGAGGCGCTCCTCCCGCAGCCGCTGGATCTCGCGCGCGTTGCGCAGCGCCGCGGCGGTGGCGTTGGCGATGGTCTCGCAGAGGGCCTGCTCGCGCTCGTCGAGGCGCCCGCGCGACTCGCTCGCGCGGAGGAAGAGCACGCCGAAGGCCCGCTGCTCGAGCGCGATGGGGAAGAGCGCCAGGTAGGGGAAGCGGGTGCCGCTCACCAGCTCGCGCACGGCGTCGAGCAGCGGGTGCGTCGGGGCGTCGTCGATGAGCAGCGGCCGGCGCGAGACGAGCACCTGCTGGATCTCGGGGTAGCGCCCGAGGTCGATGGGCCGGTCGAGCGCGTCCGGGTCGTCGTTGCAGGCGACGACATACCCGAGCTCGTAATCGTCGCGCGCGAGCACCACGGAGCAGCGGTCGACCGCGGCGACCGCGGCGAGCCGACAGACCACCGTGCGAAGGATCTCCCGGGCGTCGGTGTTCACCGTCAGGGTCTGCGTGAGCTCGAGCAGCACGCGGGCGTCGCGGGCGCGGCGCTGGAGGTCGAGGTCGCGCTCCCGCAGCTGACGCAGGCGTGCGACCCGCGCGCCGAGCTCGCCCGGGTCGAAGGGCACCCGGAGCACGTCGTCGGCGCCCAGCGCGAACGCCCGCGTGACGGAGGTGGCGTCGGCGCTGAGGGCCAGCAGGGGGGCGCCGTTGTGGGGCCCCGGGCCCAGCGCGTCGGCGTCGATCACGTGCACGAGGTCGTCGGCGCCGGCCTGCTCCGCGTCGACCAGGGGGCACCCGACGGACGCGAGAGAGGCGTGGACGGTCTCCCGAAGCAGCGCATCGGCGAGGGTGATCACGATCCGAGGCGTGACGACGGGCATTCCGGCCTCGACGCTAGCCTGCGGACATCGTGTCCAGCAAACTTGGCGCTCAGGAGCCCCGGGTGACCCACCAGGCGCCGAGCGCCGAGGCGACCACCACGCGCACCGGGACCCCGTGCTGCGCGGCGACGGTGCGGCAGGCCTCGAGCTCGGGGTGCGCCTGCGGGGCCATCCCGTCGTTGCGCGCCACCTTCACCGGCACCGGACCGTAGGCGGTCTCCACGGTCACCGTCTCCCTGGGCCGCTCGCTCCGCTCGGCGCCGCTCCAGCGCACCCCGAGCGAGCCGCTCTCGGCCAGCATCACGCCGGCCAGGCGCTCCCGGTCGGCCGAGCGCACCAGGGCGGTCACCATCACCCCGGGGCGACCCTTCTTCATCCCGATGGGGGAGGTCCAGGCGTCGAGCGCGCCCTCCCGCAGCAGGCGCTCGGTGAGCACGGCCACCAGCTCGGCGCTCAGGTCGTCGAGGTTGCAGCGCAGCTCCTGGTGGGTCGCCGGGTCGCGCGCGCTCGCCGCCTCCGCCGCCGGGGTCGGGTCGCCCAGCACCACGCGAAGGAGATTGGGGCGGTCGGGCCAGCGCTTCGTCCCGGCGCCGAAGCCGGTCACCACCGGCGACATCGAGGGCCACGGCTCGAAGGTCGTCGCGTTGGCGCGCACGAGGCTCGCCCCGGTCGGGGTGACCATCTCTCCCTGCACCGCCGCGCCCACCGTGGGAACGCCCGACAGGATCTCCAGCACCGCGGGCGCGGGCACCGGCAGCACCCCGTGCTCGGCGCGGACGAAGCCCCGGGACATGGGCAGCGGGCCGGCGTTGACGCGCGCCCCGAGCCAGTCGAGCCCGGCGCACGCGGCCACCACGTCGACGATCGCGTCGACCGCGCCGACCTCGTGGAAGTGCACCTCCTCGGGGTCCATCCGGTGCACCCGGCCCTCGGCGCGGGCGAGCACGGCGAAGGTCGCGAGGGCCCGGTCTCGCACTCCCGGCGGCAGCGAGGAGGTCTCCAGCATCGCGCGGATGTCCCGGTAGCGCCGGTGCGGCTGCGGGTCGGTGACGTCCACCAGGAAGCGCGTCGCCACCACGCCGTGGTCGGTGCGGTGCGCCAGCGCGAGCTCGTAGCCGTGCACCGGGAGCACGTCGAGCGCCCCGGTGATGGCCGCGGTCGGCACGCCGAGGTCGAGGAGCGCGGCGACCATCATGTCCCCGGCGACGCCCGCGAAGGCGTCGAGGTGCAGCACGCGGCCCACCCCCGCGCCGTGGTCGAGCGGGGCCGGCGCCTGCCACGCCCCGGGGTCGTCGCCGGTCTCGTCTCGGTCGGTGTGCTGCGGGCCCGGATCGTCGTGCGGCATCGGCGTGGTGACTCCCTGCATGGCCGCTCTCGCGGGCCGCGAGCCTGCGGCGCGCAGCGACTTGCGAGAGCTCCGCGGGCTTGTCAATCGCAAACGCCGCAATCGCCTGGAGGCGCGAGGGTGATGCAAAAGTACTGGAGGAGCCGCGACGCAAATCTTTGGATGGCCTTCCCCAGATGTCGTCGCTATGCTTGGGCTCGTACCGCTTCAGTCGAGGGTCGGGCCTCCCACCGGAGGTTCTCCTGTCTTCGAGTTCGGGGTGGGGAGAGTGCGTTGAACCGTGGCGGTGATGGTGGGTGTGACGTGAAGGTGATCCCGCAGGAGGGCGCGGAGTTGCTCGACTCCGATCCGCAGGTCAAGGCCGCGGGTCGGGTGCGGGCCACCAACCCACTGCGCTTCGCCCCGCTTACCGGCATCCTCAGCACCGACGCGACGGGCAACCTGCTCGTGCGTCGGGTTCGCGTGAGGGTGACCAGCGGGCCCGACCGGGGGCGGGAGGCCTTGCTCGAGGCGGGCACGCTCCTCGTGGGCACCCACTCCGACAACGACCTCATCCTGCGCGATCCGCAGGTAGGCAAGTACCACCTCGAGATCGCCCTGGTGGCTGGCGGCATCCGGGTGCGCGACCTCGGCAGCGACGGCGGCACCTACGTCGGCTCGACCAAGGTGCAGCACAGCGTCTTCCCCATGGGCACCGAGGTGAGCCTCGGTCGCAGCACGCTCCAGCTCCTCTCCGGCGACATCCCCGTGCCCGTCACGCCGAGCGAGCGCAACAGCTTCGGCCCGGTGCTCGGGCAGTCGCTGGGCATGCGTACGCTCTTCGCCCTGCTCGAGCGGGTGGCGCCCTCCGACGCCCCGATCATCCTCGAGGGCGAGTCGGGCACCGGGCGCAGCCTCATCGCGAGGGCCGTCCACGCGAGCTCGCGCTTCGCCGCCTCGCCGATGGCGTCGATCGACTTCCGGCTCCCGTCGCACGAGCGCCCGACGCTCTCCAGCCTCGCTCAGCGCACCGACACCTTCACGCTGCTCGTCGACCGCATCGACAAGGCCACCCCCGCCGAGCAGACCGCCCTGCTGTCGCTCTATGAGCGCCGCGAGGAGGGCGTGCTCGACGCGCGCATCATCGCCACCTCCAACATCGACATCCGCCGCGAAGGGGCCGAGGGGAGGTTCCGCAAGGAGCTGGTGCCCCACGCCGCCGCGGTGCGCATCGTGGTGCCGCCGCTGAGGGCGCGCGCCGAAGACATCCCGCTGCTGGTGCGCCAGTTCGCCCGGGAGGTCTGCGGCGCCGAGCTCGATTTCGAGAACCACGACTTCGACCGGCTGCTCGCCCGCGAGTATCCCGGCAACGTGCGCGAGCTACGGCAGCTCATCGGCAAGGCGCTGCAGGTCGACGCCCCGCCGCTGCAGCTCCCCAAGTCGGGCCTCGCCCGCGCCCGCGCCGCGCTGGTGATGCCGCTCAACGCCCGGCCCAAGCCGCCGCCCCCGAAGGTCGCGCGCGACCGGCTGGTGGAGTTCTTCGAGCGCGACCACGTCGAGCAGACCCACAAGCGCCTCAACGGCAACATCGCGGAGATCGGCCGCGCGCTCGGCCTCCCGAGGCGAGAGGTCATCAAGACCCTCAAACGCTACGGCCTGGCCTGTCCCGACCGGTAGCTCTCTCCCTCCGCCCGCGGAGCGTTCCCTCTCAACCTGCGGTGAAGTGATCCCAGCCCAGCGCGGCGAGGGGAGCCATCGCTCCGTCCCGTAGCACCAGCACCCCGGCGCCAGGGACCACCTCGCCGATGAGGGTCCAGCGGTCGTCGAAGGCCTCCGGGGGGCCGCTCGCGAGGAGCTCGTAGTCCTCGCCTCCGTGGAGCGCGAGCGCCGTGGGGTCGAGGCCCAGGGCGCGCGCCGCCTCGCGCTGGCCGGGGAGCGCCGGCAGGCGGTCGGCGTCGATGAGCAGCGCGCAGCCCGAGGCGTCGGCGATGTGGGAGCCGTCCTGCGCGAGGCCGTCGGACAGGTCGATCGCGCTGTGGGCGCGCGAGACCAGCGAGCGGCCCTCGTCGACCCGGGCCGCGGGCGAGCGCCAGCGTTTTACAAACTCCGTAAGCGCCTCCTCGTCGCCGCGGCCCGCCATCAGCGCCCGCAGCCCGAGCGCGGCCGCCCCGGGGTGGCCCGTCACCGCGATCACGTCGCCCACCCTCGCGCCGTCCCTGCGGAGCGAGGGGCCCGTCGCGCGCCCCAGGGCGGTGGTGGTGAGCGACAGCATCGGGGCCGCGCTCAGGTTGCCGCCGACCACCCGCATCCCGAGGCGCCGCGTCACCCGCAGCACCCCGTGGGCCAGCTCGGTCACCAGCGCGTCGGGGCCCTCGCGGGGGAGCGTCCAGGCCAGGAGGAGATCGCGCGGCGCGGCGCCCATCGCCGCGAGGTCGCTCACCGCGGCCTCGACGGCGCGGGCCGCGAGGTCGCGCGGGGAGATCCATCGGCGGTCGAAGTGGACGCCCTCCACGGAGGCGTCGACGGTGATCACCAGGGGGCGCGGGTCGTGGAGCACCGCGCAGTCGTCGCCGATGCCGAGGTCAGGGGGCGCGAGCGCGCCGAAGAGTTCCTTCAGGCGGGCGATGCGCTCGAACTCCCCGGTCATTCGCCGCCCAGCCGGAGCCGGTGCCACGGGATCAGCAGCGCCGCGAGGGACTCCGCCGCGAGCACCCAGGGCGACGAGAGCGCAGGACGGTGGAGCGCCTGCGAGGTCAGCAGCGTGGTGACCACCAGCGCCATCGCGACGCTCATCGGCAGCAGCCACGCCTTCGCCCGGCGGGTGATCTCGTGCTCTCCCCGAGGGGGCGGCGACAGCGCGAGGTAGGCCACCCGGAGCACGGCGTCGATGCCCGCCTTCGAGCGCGCTCCGCGGGCGGCGTCGTCGAGGCCCGCGCGGTAATGGCGGGCGGCGTCGGGCAGGCGCTGGAGCGAGGCCGCGAGGGCGACGAAGGCCCGGTGGCGGTCGTCGCTCTCCCAGTCGTTGAGGAGGGCGCTCCAGGCGGTCTCGATCGGGTCGTCGGCGTCGCTCACGAGGGAGCGGAGTGTGGCGGGGTCGGAGGTCACGGGCAACGGGCGGCGGTCCTGTCGAAAGGTTGACCGGGGCGCTCCGGGTATGCGGTGAGTCCCAGCCGGATGAGCGATCGACCCCACGAGACCGTGCTGCTGGACGTGGCCTGCGACGCGCTGATGCCTCGCGCGGGAGGCCTCTACCTCGACTGCACCCTGGGGCGGGGGGGGCACACCCGGGAGATCCTGGAGCGCTCCGGCCCGGACGGCAGGGTGATCGCCCTCGACCGCGACCCGGCCGCGCTCGACGCGGTGCGGGAGTCCCTGGCGGGGTACGGTGACCGGCTGGAGCTGCACCAGGTGCCGTTCTCCCGGGCCGCGGAGGCGCTCGCGGGACGCAAGGTCGACGGGGTGATCGCCGACCTCGGGGTGAGCTCGCCGCAGCTCGATGACCCGGAGCGGGGGATGAGCTTCCGGCACGAAGGTCCGCTGGACATGCGCATGGGCGACGACGTCGAGGAGACCGCCTACGAGCTGGTGCGGCGCCTCAAGGACGACGCGCTCGCGGACGTGATCTACGAGTACGGCGAGGAGCGGGCGTCGCGGCCCATCGCCCGGTCGATCAAGCGGGCCATCGACGAGGGGGCCATGGAGACCACCAAGCACCTCGCGGACGCCGTGCACCGCGTGCTGGGCTGGCCGCGCTTCGGCAAGCCCGACACCGCGACGCGCACCTTCCAGGCTTTACGCATCGCGGTAAACGACGAGCTCGGGGAGCTGGAGCGCCTGCTGGCCGCGCTCCCCTCGCTGGTGAAGGAGGGGGGGCGCGTGGTGGTGATCTCGTTCCATTCGCTGGAGGACCGCATCGTGAAGCACACGCTGCGGGACGAGCCCGCGTGGCAGGTGGTGACCAAGAAGCCGGTGGAGCCCTCCGAGGCCGAGGGGGACCGCAACCCGCGCTCGCGCAGCGCCAAGATGCGCGTGGCCGTGCGCCGGGCCGAGGAGGGCGAGCAGTGAGCACCATCCGCTTCGTGATCCTCTACGGGATGGTGACCCTCTCCGCGGGGTCGGCCTTCGTGGTGCACCTCGCGCTGCGCAACCAGAACGTCGCCCTCGGCTACGAGGCCGAGCGCGCTCGCGCCGAGTCCGCCCGGCTCCGCAGCCAGATCAACCAGTACCGCCTCGAGCTCGGCGCGCAGCGCGCTCCCGGGCTGCTCATGGCCGTCGGCCGCTCGGAGCGGGGCATGGTCGAGCCCGACCAGGTGACCACGCTGATCGTCGGTGGCTCGCTGCGCCCCGGGCGCGCCAGCGGGAGGCCGCGATGAAGAACCTCGAGCCGCGCCGCGCCCGCTGGATGCGCCTGCGCATCGGGATGCTCGTGACCCTGATGGCCCTCGGGGCGAGCCGCCTCGTCACCGCCGCGTGGGGCCTCCAGGTCGAGCGCCACGACTCGCTCGAGGCCGACTGCGCCCGGCAGTACTCGCCCGCGCTTCGCCTCGCGCCCCGCCGGGGGACCATCTTCGACCGGCACCACCGCCCGCTGGCGGTGAGCGTCCCCTCGCAGGCGCTCGTCGTGAGCCCGCGGCAGCTCGCCCGGGAGCAGGGCCGCTCGCACCGCCGGGTGGACGTGGGCTCGCTGGCGATCCGCCTCGCGCCGCTGGTGGGGATGGGCGCCGAGGACGTGCGCCGTCGTCTCCAGCAGACGCGGCCGGTGTCGCGGGAGCGCCCGGGCGCGCCGGAGCTGATGGGCTCCGTGGTGCTCAAGCACCACCTGAGCGACGCGGAGGTGGCCTCGGTGCGGGCGCTGCTCGCGCAGGTGAAGGCCGAGATGCGCATCAGCCGCGTGGAGGGCGTCTCCTTCGAGGAGGAGAGCCGCCGCTGGTACCCCGCGCGCGAGGACGCCGCGCACATCACCGGGCAGGTGGGCACCTTCGGCGACGCGCTCGACGGCCTCGAGCGCTCGCTCGACGATCACCTCAAGGGCCGCCACGTCGACGTGCAGGGCGTGCGAGACGCGCGCGGTACGCTGGTGTTCGCCGAGGGGCTCCGGCCCGGCGAGGGCATGGCGGGCGAGGACGTCACGCTCAGCATCGACTCGACCATCCAGATGATCGCGGCGCGCGAGCTGTCGCTCCAGTGCCAGGCGGTGGAGGCCCGCGGAGGCTCGGTGATCGTGACCGATCCGCGGACCGGCGAGGTGCTCGCGCTCGCCAACTACCCGACCTACAACCCCAACGAGTTCGTGGGGACGGACATGGAGCCGCGGCGCAACCGCGCCATCACCGAGCGCTTCGAGCCCGGCTCGACGATGAAGATCTTCACCGTCGGCGGCGCCCTCGACAACGGCGTCGTGGACGCCGGGCAGCAGATCAATTGTTACGGTGGGTCGTATTCCATCGGCCGGGTGACCATCCACGATACGCACCCGGACACCTGGCTCACGCCCATGCAGGTGCTGGCGCGGTCGAGCAACATCGGGGCGGCGCAGATCGGCGCGGCCCTCGGCGCCGACGGCCTGGAGCGCGTGCTGCGGCGCTACGGCTTCGGCGAGCGCACGGAGATCCCGCTGCCGGGCGAGGCCAGGGCGCGCTTCGGGCAGACCCGCTGGGTGGACGCCGAGGTGGCGACGGTGGCATTCGGTCAGGGCGTGAACGTGACGGCGATCCAGATGGCGCAGGCGCTGGGCTCGGTGGCCAACCAGGGTCGGCTGATGCCGCCGCTGCTGGTCACCCGCATCACCGACGCCACCGGCGCCCTCGTCGAGGACCACCCCCCCGGCGAGGGTCGCGCCGTGATGCGCCCGGAGACCGCGCGGCTGCTGGCCGAGATGCTCACCGCCGTCACCGAGGAGGGCGGCACCGGCACCGAGGCGGCGATTCCGGGCGTGCGCGTCGCGGGCAAGACCGGCACGGCGCAGAAGGCCAACCTCCACGCCCGAGGCTACGACCCCAACCGCTGGGTGAGCAGCTTCGTGGGCTTCGCCCCGGCGGAGCGCCCTCGCCTCGCGATCACCGTCATCATCGACGAGCCGCAGCTGCAGCACTCCGGCGCGGCCATCGCGGGGCCGGTGTTTCGCCGGGTGATGGAGCAGTCGCTGCGCTACCTGGGCGCGCTTCCCGCGGCCAACGTCGGGCGCGACGACCTGGCCCGGCTGCCCCCGAGGCCCGAGCGGGTGCTGGCCGCGCAGGCCAGGGCCGCCCAGGGGCCGACGACGCCCAACGCCGCTCCGACGGCGGGCGCGGCGCCTTCGCTGCTGGGCCTCTCGGTGCGCGAGGCGGTGCGGCGCGCTCAGCCCCTGGGCCTCGAGCTCGAGGTGCAGGGCAGCGGCCTCGTGGTGTCGCAGGATCCGCCCGCGGGGACCTCGGTGGGCGCCGATCGCCGGGTGCGGGTGCAGCTCGAGCCCGCGGGCGGCTACACCCCGGTGCTGGTCGACACGCCGGCGTCGGTGGAGATCCCCAGGTGAGTGCAGGGGCCTTTCCGCGCGGGGCATCGCTCCGGACGCTGTCGCTGGAGGTCGATGGCTCGTGGGTCTCCGGGGACGACAGCGTGTTCGTCACCGACGTGCGCCACGACTCGCGCGCGGTCGAGCCGGGCGACCTCTTCGTGGCCCGCCGGGGCGCCCGCTCGGACGGCGCCGCCTTCGCCGCGCAGGCCGTGGCGCGCGGGGCCGTCGCGGTGCTCGCGGAGGCGCCGCTCGATGTTCCGGTGCCGACGCTGGTCGCCCCGGACGTCGACCGCGCCATGGCCTGGGCGGCCGGGGGCGTCTGGTCGCACCCCACCTGGAGCCTCGACGTCGTCGGCATCACCGGGACCAACGGCAAGACCACCACCGCCTGGCTGCTGGAGCACGCCCTCGAGGCCCTCGGCGCGCCCTGCGGATTACTCGGTACGGTATTGTCCCGCTTCCGGGGGTTGCAGTGGGACGCGGCGCACACCACGCCGGAGTCCGACGAGCTCACCCGCCGCCTCGCGGCGATGCGCGACCACGGGGCGACGCACGCGGTGATGGAGGCGAGCTCTCACGCGCTGGCGCTCGGTCGCGTGGAGGCGGTGCGCTTTCGCGTGGCGGTGTTCACCAACCTCACGCACGACCACCTGGATTTCCACCGCACCGTCGAGGCCTACGTGGCCGCCAAGCGCCGGCTCTTCGTCGACCTCGCGCCGGGGAGCGCGGTGCTCAACGTCGACGACCCGGTGGGCCGCGGCCTCGCGGAGGAGTTTCACGGCGCGTGGACCTACTCCGCGCGAGGCGCCGAGGCGACGCTTCGGGTGGTGGCGGGAGGCGCGACGCCGTCGGGCATCGACGCCACGGTGCTCAGCCCGGAGGGCCGGGTGTCGCTGCGCTCCCCGCTGCTGGGCGCGCACAACACCGAGAACCTCCTCGCGGCCCTCGGCACGCTCGGGGCGCTGGGCCTCCCGCTCTCCCGCGCGGCGGACGCGCTCGCCGACGCGGCGGGCGCCCCGGGGCGGCTGGAGTCGGTGCGCCTCGGCGGGGCGGGGCCGGGCTTCGACGTGCTGGTGGACTACGCCCACACGCCCGACGCGCTGGAGCGGGTGCTCGCGACGCTGAGGCTCACCACGAGGGGTCGGCTGATCTGCGTGTTCGGGTGCGGCGGGGACCGCGACCGGGCGAAGCGCCCGCGCATGGCCGAGGCCGTGGCGCGAGGGGCCGACGTCGCGGTGCTCACCTCCGACAACCCCCGCTCGGAGGACCCTCGCGCCATCATGGACGACGCCGTCCCCGGGCTCGTCGCCGGGGGGATGCGCGCCCACGACGGGGCCGGCGCGCCGAGCGGGAGCTACCTCGCGGTGGTCGACCGGCGGGCGGCGATCGCGGCGGCGGTGGCGCTCGCGGCGCCGGGCGACGTGGTGCTGATCGCGGGCAAGGGTCACGAGACCTACCAGGAGTCGCACGGGGTGCGGACGCCCTTCGACGACCGGCACGAGGCGCGGCAGGCGATGATGGCGCGGGCCCCCGCGCGACGGGAGTGAGCGATGGCGACGGTGGTTCCGACGAACGAGGCGGCGTTCACCCTGGCGGAGGTCGCGGCGGCGACCGGGGGAGAGCTGAGGGGTGATCCGGCCGCGCGGGTGGTGGGCGTCGGCAGCGACACCCGGACGCTCGGCCCGGGGACGCTCTTCGTGGCGCTGCGGGGAGAGCGCTTCGACGGGCACGCGCACCTCGAGGCCGCGAAGGCGAAGGGCGCGGTGGCGGCGCTGGTCGAGGCGGGCGCTCCCTCCGTAGCGGGCCTCCCCACGGTGGTGGTCACGGACACCGTGCGAGCCCTCGGGGCGCTCGCGGCGGCGCACCTCGCGAGGCTGAGGGACCATCGCCCGCTGCCGGTGATCGCCATCAGCGGCGCGGTGGGGAAGACCACCACCAAGGAGCTCACCGCCGCGGCGCTGCGGGCCGCCTACGGCGAGACACTGGCGACGGTCGGCAACCTCAACAACCTCATCGGCGCTCCCTTCACGCTGCTCTCGCTCACCGACGCGCACCGGGCCGCGGTGATCGAGTGCGGCTCCAACGCCCCCGGGGAGATCGCCCGCATCGCGGCGCTGGTGCGCCCGGACGTGGCGCTCGTGACCAACGCCGACGCCGCGCACACGGAGCTGCTCGGGAGCATCGACGCGGTCGCCCGCGAGGAGGGCTCGCTCTTCGCCTTCGCCCGCGTCGCGGTGGTGGGCAACGCCGACGAGCCCCGCTCGGCGTCGCAGATGTCCCGCGCCCTGGCCGACCGGGCCCGCTGGCTCTTCGGGACCTCCCCCGAGGCCCACGTCGCGCTCTCGTCCCGCGCGCTCCGTCCCGACGGCGGCGCGTCGCTCACCTTCGCCGTGTCCCCCGAGCTCTCCCCGGTGGGCGAGCTCTCCGTCGAGACCTCGCTGGTCGGCGCCTCGGCGGCCACCAACATCGCCGCGGCCCTCTGCGCGGTGGCGGCCCTCGGCGCGTCTCCCGAGCAGCTCGTCGCGGCGGCGAAGGCGCTGGGCGCGGTGGCGGCGGTCCCCGGGCGGCTGCAGCCGCTCTCGCTGCGGGGGGCGCTGGTGCTCGACGACACCTACAACGCGAGCCCGAGGGCGGTGCGGGCGGCGCTGGCTGCGGCGAGGGAGCTCGCGTCGGCGCGGGGCGCCCGGCTGCTGGTGGCGCTCGGCGACATGCTCGAGCTGGGGACGCTCTGTCGCGAGGCGCACGAGGAGGCCGCGCGCGAGGTGCTCGACGCGGGGGCCGAGGTGTTCATCGCGGCAGGGCCCGAGGCCGGGGCGGGGGCGGCGTCGCTCGCGGACACGCCGGGGATGGAGCTGGTGACGGTCGAGGACTCCGCGGCGGCCGGGGTGGCGCTGGCCGCGAGGGTGCGCGAGGGTGACGTGGTGCTGGTCAAAGGGTCTCGCGGGATGAGGATGGAGCGTTGCGTCGCGGCGCTGTCGGGCGGGGAGCAGGGATAGGCGGGCGATGCTTTACCTGTTCCTGTATTCACTGAAGGCGAAGTCGGAGCACCTGGGCTGGCTCAACGTGCTCCGGTACATCCCCTTCCGGGTGATCCTCTCGATCCTCACGGCGATGCTGATGTCGTTCACGCTGGGGCCGTGGTTCATCAACCGCCTGCGCTCCCGTCAGATCGGCCAGGTGGTGCGCGACGACGGGCCGCAGTCGCACCTCTCCAAGCGGGGCACGCCCACCATGGGCGGCTCGCTCATCCTGTTCACGCTGGTGGTGCCGACCCTGCTCTGGGCCAACCCCCACAACGCCTACGTGGCGCTCACGCTGCTGGTCACGGTCTGCTACGGCGGCATCGGATTTCTCGACGACTACCTCAAGCTGAAGAAGCTCAACTCGGCGGGGCTCGCCGGGCGCTACAAGCTCATCGGGCAGTTCGCGGTGGCGGCGCTGGTGGTGGGCTACCTCTTCTACGGCAAGGGGCCGTTCCTGCCGACCGAATGGCTCGACCACCGGCAGTCGCTCGCTCTGCCCTTCGCGGCGTTCACGAAGCACCACTTCGTGCTGCCAGTGGCGCTGTACCTGGTGTTCGGGATGTTCGTGGTGGTGGGCACCTCCAACGCCGTCAACCTCACCGACGGCCTCGACGGGCTCGCCATCGGGCCCGTCATCATCAGCGCGGGCACCTACCTGATCTTCGCCTACGTCACGGGGGCGACCTTCGGCGGCTTCGACCTCTCGCGCTACCTCGACCTGCCGCCGCTAGGGCCCTCGACCGGCGAGCTCGCGGTGCTGTGCGGCGCCATGATCGGCAGCGGCGTGGGCTTCCTCTGGTACAACACGTACCCCGCGTCGGTGTTCATGGGGGACGTCGGCGCGCTGGCCCTCGGCGGCACCCTCGGGATGCTCGCGCTCGTGACCAAGAACGAGCTGCTCAGCGTGCTGCTGGGCGGGATCTTCTTCGTGGAGATCATGAGCGTGATCATCCAGCGCACGTGGTTCTGGGTGACCAAGCGGCGCTACGGCACCGGGCGGCGGATCTTCCTGATGGCGCCGATACACCACCACTTCGAGAAGGTCGGCTGGGCCGAGCCGAAGATCATCGTCCGCTTCTGGATCATCTCCATCATGCTGGCGCTGATCTCGCTCTCGAACCTCAAGCTGCGCTGAGCCCTACGCCGCGGCGCTCAGTAGATGTCGTGGGCGGTGTTGTAGACGTTGAACTTGCCCGTCGGGGTGACGAGCCAGTCGCCGCGGATGCGGGTCACCTCGGCGAGGGTGCGGTCGTCGTAGACGACGAGCTCGCCGGTGCGGTCCCAGACCGAGACCCAGACCTGGGTGCCGGCGCGGTTGTACTCGAAGTGCACGGTCTGCCCGTGGTCGCTCGCGAACCAGCAGCGGTCGATCACCCCGCGGGCCTTGGAGTAGACGCAGATGCGCCTCGCGGCGTTGGGCTCCGTGGAGACGGGCGAGTCGATCCACACCCACGGGGAGTTGGGGTGCGTCTTGATGAAGAGGCTGCCCGCGGCGGGGAGCGCGACGTTGCGCACGACGCGCCACGCGTTCTCGGGGGAGCCCTCCGGGTCGGCGCCGTAGATGGCCAGCCGGGCCTGGCCCATGTGCGCGACGGCGTTCACCCAGCCGTAGGTGGGGTCCTGCCAGTTGGCCGCGCGGCCGGGGTGCGGGCCGAGCCCGGTGGTGAAGCTGGTGACGAAGCGTCGGTCGCGCACGTCCACCACGGCGACCCGGTTGCTCGCGTTGGCGGAGATCATGAAGTAGCGCCCGGTGTGGTCCCAGCCGCCGTCGTGGAGGAAGCGCACCGCGGGGATGCGCGACACCACGGGAAACTCCGGCTGGCTGTAGTCGACCAGGGCCACGAAGCCTGACTCCTTCAGGCTGACGGCCCACACGGGCTCGAAGCGCGACGCCACGATGGAGGCCACGCGCACCTCGTCGAGGTGCTCGCCGGTGATGGCGTCGGAGAGGATGCTCTGCATCCCTCGGGGCTCGAGCGTGGCGCCGTCGAAGACCACGTACTGCGGCGGCCAGTAGCAGCCCTCGATGAGCAGCCGGTCTTCGTAGCCCGGGAAGCGGCTGGCCTCGACGCTGCGCGCGTCGGAGCAGCCCTGGACCACGGCGTCGATGGTGGGCGTCGGGGTCCAGAGGTCGATGAGCGTCACCCGGCCGTCGCGGCCGATGGCGTAGAAGTACCGGCCCGAGGTGGACGAGCGGAGGATGTGCACCGCGAAGCCCGTCGGGACGATGCTCACAAGCTCGAAGGTGTCGCCGTCGAGGATGGCCACCTGGCCCGCGTCGCGGAGGATCACCCCGAAGAAGTTCTCCCAGTTGCGCGTGGTCATCGGCCGCGTGGGGCGCTCGGCCACCGGGACGTTGAGCTGCCAGCTGGCGCGGATCATCTCCATGGGCCTCGGCGGCGGCGTGGGAGGGGGGTGCTGGATGTAGCGCGCCATGAGGTCGGCCTCCTCCGCGGTCATGAGCCCGGTGCGCACCCAGCCGGGCATGCCGCCGGGGGTCCCGTTGGAGATGGTCGTGCGGAGGCGGGCGGTGCCGAGGGGCAGCGTGCGGGAGGGCTGGAGGTTGGGGCCCGTGGCGCCTGCGCGGAGGGCGCCGTGGCAGCCCGCGCAGCGGTCGAAGTACACCCGCTGGGCGCGGACGAGCTCCTCGGGGGTCATCGCCGGGGGAGTCGCGTCGACGGGGGCCCCATCGGTGGTCGCGTCGGCGCGGTCGCCAGGGACCGGGGCGTCGAGGAGGGGGCCCAGGTCGTCCGGGGCCGAGGCGTCGAAGACGTCGGACGGAGGGGTGTCGACGATCACCGAGACGTCCTGGGGCACGTCCGGCGGGGGAGCGCCGGAGGTGGTCTCGCAGGCCGCGGCGAGGAGCGAGAGCGCGAGGCCGAGGAAGGACGCGCGGGATTTGTAGGTCTCCATGGGGGATGAACGGTGTGGGCTGGTCGCCGTAGGACGCTTGACCATGGTCAAGAGCGGGTGACCCGGACCGGGGGATCGTTCGGTGGGTCTCCGGTCGCATACGGTCGGACCCGGACAGCGGTGGAGCACGGTCAGGAGGATGTTGTGGTCATGAGCACATCGCGGAGGAACTCCGCGCTTCCAGTGATGCCTTCGGATGCCACGCTCGACGGATCGAAGCAGTGCCCCATCGGTCGAGCGGCCGGGTGCGGCGCCGGGCGGCGCTGTCCCATGAGCCCTCGCACCTACGAGGCGGGCGCGATGCTGTGCGGGGAGAGTTCCGCCGCCGAGCGGCTCTGGTACGTGCAGCACGGCTCGGTGGCGCTCTTCCGGGAGACCGGCGACCAGCGAGGGGCGGGCGTCCCGTGGGCCGTGCGCAGGCCCGGCCAGCTCGTGGGCGACGAGTGCCTCGTGCAGGAGGGATACAGCGACACCGCCGTGGCGCTCACCCAGGTGACCCTCTGCGTGGCGAGCCGCGACTCGTTCAACCAGTGGATCGACAACGTCGGCGTCGTGGCCTCCCGCGCCGTGATGGGCCTGGTGATCAGCGCCCGCTGCGCCGACGGTCCGCGCCCCACCTCGGCCGAGGGGAGCGCCGTGCGCCGGGTCGCTCGCTGGCTGGCCGACGAGGCCCGCGACGGGCGGGCCCCGGAGATGCCTCGGGGCGTGGTGGCGGGCCTTCTCGGGATGCTGCCGGAGACCTTCTCCCGCGCGCTGAGCCGGCTCAGCGTGATGGGCGCGATCAAGTCCACGCGGCGGGAGATCAGGGTGGTGGACGCCGACGTGCTGATGGCCGTCGCCGCGGAGTAGAGGGCGCTACGGCGCGACGAGCGCGATCTCCGTCCAGAGCTCGTGGGAGTGGCCCGGCGGCAGCACGATGAGCCCGTCGCCGGTGTTGAGCGCGTCGCCCGCGGCGGTCCAGGGTTCGAGGCACACGAAGTCCTTGGAGCGCAGGGTCCAGAGGACCCAGCGGCGGAACTCCGGCGAGGCCGACACCACCACGCGGTAGCCGTCCGCGAGGGCGAGCGTGGCGTGCTCGTCGAGGTGCAGGTCGACCTCCGCGAGGGTGAGGTCGATCGGCCCCGCGAGCGGCCCATCGGTCTTCGTGGTGTTGTCGAAGGCCCTCGTGGCGGGGGTGGCGATGGAGGCCCGCGCCTTCTCCCCATCGGGCACGAAGAAGTACGGGTGGAAGCCCATGGCGAAGGGCATCGCCGAGGCGCTCCGGTTCTCGACGTGCTGCGAGATGTGGAGGCGCGTCCCTTCGAGCCAGTAGCGGAAGCGGAGCGCGAAGTCCCAGGGGAACTGCGCGTGGGTGACCTCGTCGGAGTCGAGGGTGAGGGTGACCGAGGACTCGTCCTGGTGGCCCACCGTCCACGGGCGCTGCCGGGCGAAGCCGTGCTGCGTCATGCTACCGGTGGTGTCTCCGTGTCGGAAGCGCCCGCCCGCCAGCGCCCCGGGGGAGGGGAAGAGCACCGGGATTCCGCCGCGGATGTTCTTCGAGGGGTCGAGGAGGGTCGACTCGTCGAGGTAGAGCACCGGGCGGTCGCCCACGAAGAAGCGGGTGACGATGCCTCCGCGGGAGGGCGCGAGGGCGACGGTGGCGTCTGCGGACTCGTCGCGCAGCACGACGGTCTCGAGGGGGGTCAGCAGGTCGAGCATGGGGGGAATCTACGCCCTGCCAGGAGCTTTCCAGCCCGAGGTCCGCCGCCGAGGGGGCCAAATCGGGTTGCGTTGTTTTCGTGGTCGCCGTTCGAGTTGCGCTAAGGCCGGTGGTCGTGAACGGCACGGTGCGCGGACAGCGTGTGGTGGTGGTAGGTCTCGGCCTCTCGGGCATCGCGGCGGCGCGGAGGGCCGTGGCCGACGGTGCGGCGCGGGTCACGGTGAACGACCGTCGGAGCGCGGCGGAGGTAGACCTCTCGGCCTACGCCGAGCTGGTCGACCAGGGGGTTCAGTTCGCCCTCGGGGGCCACGACGACGCGGTCTTCGCCGAGGCCGACGTGATCGTGCTGTCGCCGGGCGTCCCACCGCTGGACGCGGTGGTGCGGGCGAAGGCGCGAGGGTTGCTGGTGATCGGCGAGATCGAGCTCGCGAGCTGGTACACCGAGGCCCCGGTGCTGGCCATCACCGGCACCAACGGCAAGAGCACGGTCACCACGCTGCTCGGCGAGATGCTGGAGTCTTCGGGCTTCGCGACCTTCACCGGCGGCAACCTGGGGACGCCCTGGTGCGACGCCGTCGGCCACGAGCCGACCGCCGCGGGCGGGCGCTGCGTCATCGAGGCGAGCTCGTACCAGCTCGAGGCCACGAGGCACTTCAGGCCCCACGTCGCGGTGTGGCTCAACCTCACCCCCGACCACCTCGACCGCTACGGATCGATGGCGGCCTACGGCGCGGCCAAGGCCCGCATCTTCCTCGCGCAGCGCCGTGAAGACCACGCGGTGGTGCCCGCCGACGACCCGGTGGTGCTGGCCTTCGCGAGGGGCGGCGCGGCGCAGGTGCACACCTGGGGCGGAGAGCACAGCGAGGTGCGCATCGTCGACGACGCCATCATCGGCCCCGGCGGCCTGCGGGTTCCGGTGAGCGAGATCGGCATCAAGGGCTCGCACAACGTCGGCAACGCCATGGCGGCCGCGCTGGCGGCGCACCTCGGCGGGGCGTCGGTGTCGGCCATCGCGCGCACGCTGCGCTCCTTCACGGGGCTGCCGCACCGGATGCAGCGCGTGGTCGAGCACGCCGGCGTGGTCTACATCGACGACTCCAAGGCCACCAACGTGGGCGCCGCGCTGAAGGCGCTGGAGGGCGTCGACCGCCCGGTGGTGCTGATCGCGGGCGGCCGCGACAAGGGCGGATCGTACGAGCCGCTGGTGCAGCTGCTGCGAGCCAAGGCGCGCGCCGTCGTGCTGCTGGGCGAGGCGGCGCCGCTGATGTCCGCGTCGATGGGCAACTCCGTGGCGCACCAGGCGGCGACGGACATGGACGACGCCGTGCGGCGCGCGGCGGCCCTGGCGAGGCCGGGGGACTGCGTGCTCCTGGCACCGGCTTGCAGCTCGCTCGACATGTACAAGAACTACGCGGAGCGCGGTGACGCCTTCGCGCAGGCGGCGCGGGCGCTGAAGGGCGGTGCGGGGTCGTGAGCGCGACGCCGACCAACGCGCGGCGCGACTCGATGGCGCCGGTGGGGGTCGAGCCCTACCGGGCGCAGGCCGTGGAGAAGGGCGCCGCCCTCGGGCGCGTCGACCACGCGCTGCTGGGCGTGACGATGCTGCTCGTGACCTTCGGCATCGTGATGGTCTACTCGGCCAGCGCGGTCTTCGCGGAGCACCTGCACCACAACGGTCAGTTCTTCCTGGTGCGCCAGACGCTCTACGCGGCCATGGGCTTCGCCGCGCTCACCTTCTTCGCCGTGCAGGACCACCGCCGGCTGCGCGCCTTCACCTACCCCATGCTCGGCCTCACGGTGGCGCTGATGCTCGCCGTGGTGCTGGGCGCCGGGCACTCGGGCGGCGGCGCGGCCCGGTGGATCCGCCTCGGGCCCATCAACATCCAGCCCGCGGAGATCGCGAAGCTCTCGCTCATCGTCTGGCTGTCGCACTCGCTCGCCAAGAAGAACGAGAAGATCCGCACCTTCTCGGTGGGCTTCCTGCCGCACCTGCTGGTCGCCGGCTTCCTGATGCTGCTCTGCCTGAAGCAGCCCGACTTCGGCTCCGCGGTGGTGCTGCTGCTGCTCACCTTCACGCTGCTCTTCGTGGCGGGCGCCCGCACCGGCTACATCCTCGGCACCCTCATCGCGGCGCTCCCTGTCGCGGCCTACCTGGTGCTCGGCACCGAGTACCGTCGCCGTCGCTGGGAGGCCTTCCTCGACCCGTCGCGCTTCCGCAGCACCATCTCGTACCAGCTCGTCGAGTCGATGATGTCCTTCGGCTCCGGCGGCATGACCGGCGTGGGCCTCGGAGACAGCCGCCAGAAGCTCTTCTTCCTGCCCGAAGCGCACACGGACTTCATCAGCGCCATCCTCGGCGAGGAGCTCGGCTTCGTCGGTGTGGCGGGGCTCCTCCTGGCCTACGCCTTCCTGATCTGGCGGGGCGTTCGCATCGCGCTGCACGCCGCGGACGACCACGGCACCTACCTCGCTTTCGGCGTCACCACGCTGCTCACGCTTCAGGCGCTGATCAACCTCGGCGTCGCGATGGGGGCGCTGCCCACCAAGGGCCTCACGCTCCCGTTCATCTCCTACGGCGGCAGCTCGCTCATCATCGACCTCGCGGCCATCGGGATCCTCCTGTCGGTCTCCCGCTCCGCGAAGGCGGCATAGGAGCCAACGGCGCCGCGTGGAGGCCCTTCGCTTCATGGTCGCGGGCGGCGGAACGGGAGGCCACGTCTTCCCGGGCATCGCCGTCGCCGACGCGCTCGACCGACGCACCCGCGACCTCTCCGTGTGCTGGGTCGGGACCTCCCGGGGCATCGAGGCGCGCGTGCTGCCCACCACCCCGTGGCGCTTCGAGGCGATGGAACTCTCGGGCCTCAACGGAGTGCGCGGTCGCAAGCTCGTCGAGGCGCTGGCGAAGCTCCCTCCCGCGGCGGCGCAGGCGTGGCGGGTGCTGCGCCGGGAGCGCCCCCACGTGGTGCTGGGCGTCGGCGGCTACGCGGGCGGGCCGATCGTGGCCATGGCCGCGGCGATGCGCATCCCGACGGCGGTGCTGGAGCCCAACGCCGTGCCCGGGATGACCAACCGGATCTTATCGAGGGTGGTAAAGCGCGCCTTCGTGACGCACGAGGAGACGCTCTCGGCCTTCCCCACGGGGGTGGGCGTGGTCACCGGATCTCCAGTGCGCCGGGCCTTCCTGGCGCGCATGGCCTCGGCGGTTCCGGTGGGCGGGGACGTGTCGGTGCTGGTGCTGGGAGGCAGCCAGGGGGCGAGGGCGATCAACGCGGTGATGCCCGAGGCGGTGGCGCAGCTACGGGCGGGCGGGCTCGCGGTGAAGGTCACGCACCAGACGGGCGCCTCGGAGCGAGACGCGGTGGCGGCGGCCTACGCGGCGAGGGGGCAGGCCGCGGAGGTGGTGGCCTTCATCGAGGACGTGGCGACGGTGATGGCGCAGTCGTCGCTGGTGGTGTGTCGCGCGGGGGCGATGACCGTGGCGGAACTCGGGGTGCTGGGACGCCCGGCGGTGTACATCCCGCTGCCGACGGCGGCCGACGACCACCAGCGCAAGAACGCCGAGGCGATGGCCGCGCGCGGGGCCGCGAAGTGGATCGCGCAAGGCGAGCTGACGCCCGAGCGACTGGCCGCGGAGATGGGCGCGGTGCTGCGGGATGGTGACGCGCTTCAGGCGATGGGGGCCGCGGCGTGGGCGAGCGCGAGGCCCGACGCGGCGGGCGTGATCGCCGACGGGCTGCTGACGCTGGCCGGGGGGGTGGGCGTGCAGCGGGGGTGAGGCGGGCCGTGGTACTCGTTGCTCGATGCGCGCTGTGATCGCCCTCTGCCTCGCGCTCTCGGCCGCTCCCCTCGCGGCGCACGCCGACCCGGTGGACCCTCGCGTCGCCCTCCTCGACCGCGACGCCTCGCACGCCCGGCTGTGGTTCTGGACCCTGACCGTCGCCTACTCGGTCACGGCCGTCGCGCAGACCACGCTCGCGCTCACGCTCCATGACCCGGGTCTCCGCGTCGACGCGGCCGTGGGCGCCGTCACCACCTGGCTCGGCGTCGGGGGGATGGTGCTCACGCCGGTTCCGCGGGTGTGGAGGGCCGCCGAGGAGGCGCACCGCACCGGCAACCTCGACGCTGCCATGGCCCGCGCGGCCGAGGCCGAGAACTCCGCGCGCGCCTGGTACAACCACGTCGGCGTCGCCGTCGTGGCCGTCACCGCGGGCCTCGTGCTCTGGATCGGTTACGACCGCCCCCTCTCCGCCGCCCTCGCCTTCGGGTCCGACCTCATCGGCGGCGAGCTGAGCATCCTCACCATCCCCACGCGCGCTGCCCGGTGGCGCGACCGCCCGGTTGCCCGCTGGCAGCTCGCCCCCTCGCTCAACGGCGTGCAGATCGTCGGGGCCTGGTAGCGACCCGCGGGCGTTCGGGTATAGAGCGCCCCCCTCAATGCCCCACTGGATCGGCGATGCGATGGCCCTCGGCTGCGCGGTGGTGTGGGCCGCCGCGGTGATGCTCTTCCGCCGCCTCGGCGACGTGCACCCGGTCTCGCTCAACCTCTTCAAGAACGCCGTGGCCGCGGTGCTGCTGCTGCTCACGATGGCCGTGGCGGGGCTGCGCTTCGACCTGCACCGCAGCGCCCTCGACTGGCTCTGCCTCGCCGGGAGCGGCGTGCTGGGCCTCGCGGTCGCCGACTCGATCTTCCTGGCGGGGCTGCGCCGGGTGGACGCCGCCGTGGCCGCGGTGGCGGACTGCGCGTACTCGCCGACGGTGATCCTGATCTCGACGGTGTGGCTGAGCGAGGTGCCGCGGGCGGGCTTCCTCTGGGGCGCCCCGCTGGTGCTGCTGGGCCTCGCGCTGGTGGTGTGGCAGTCGAGCGGCGAGGTGAAGGTCGACCGCCGGGGCCTGGCGCTGGTGCTGGGCGGGGTGATGACGACGGCGGTGGGCGTGGTGCTGGCGAAGCCCGCGCTGGGCCGCAGCGGCCTGGTCGAGGCGACGACGGTGCGGCTGCTGGCGGGCTCGACGGCGCTGTTCGCGGTGCAGCTCGCGCGGGGCAAGGGGAGGGAGGCGCTGGCGCTGTTCAAGCCGCAGCCCGCGTGGCGGCTGGCGGTGCCTGCGACGGTGCTGGCGACCTACGTGTCGATGCTGCTCTGGCTCGGGGGGATGAAGTACGGGACGGTCTCTCGCGCGGCGCTGCTCAACCAGACCGGAGCCATCGTGCTGATGGTGATGTCGAGGGCGATGGGGGAGCGCATCCCGAGGCGGCGCTGGATCGGCGCGGCGCTGGCCGTGGCGGGCGTGGCGATCGTGGTGAGTCGGTAGGAAGAGCTGTTTGTCGGTTGTGGCGTCTTGGGTGGGGCCGATGATCAGCCCGTTCAAGGTACCGATGCGCCTGTCACCGCGCCCTGAAGGACGCGGCAATGGGCGCATCGGCATCTTGAAAAGGCGGAGCGCCACCCATCCATAAGGCACAACGGACAACCAACCAGTACAACGGATCTACCCCGCGGCGCGCTCGGACTCCAGCCGCGCTTCCTCGTCCCTCGTAGCGCGCACCACCGTCGGCGCCCTCTTCATGGAGGCTCTCCCCACCATGATGTCGATAAGCTTCTTCACCCGCTTGTGTATCCCCTCCTGCACATAGGGGACGCCGTGCTTCTCGCAGATCGCCTTCACCCTCGGCTGCAGCCGCTGGTAGGCCTGCGCGGGCAGGTCGGGCCAGAGGTGGTGCTCGATCTGGTAGTTGAGATACCCTTGGAGGAAATCGCCCACCGGGTGGCCCGTGTGATAGTTCACCGAGCCCGCGACCTGCCGGAGGTAGAACTCCCCTCGCTCCCGAGCCGGGCCCTCGAAGCGCCACACGTCCTCGCCCGCGTGGTTGGGGGCGATGATGGCGAAGGAGTGGAGGTTGTTGAGCAGCTCCGCTCCGACCGAGTTCACCCAGACGCTCGCCACCGCCCACGGTCCCAATGGCGAGTAGAGCGCCGGAATCACCACGAAGCGACCCAACCCATAGGGCAGCGCGCACTCCTTCAGATAGCGCCGCCCGTCCGCAGTGAAGGGGTTGTAGACCGCCAGATACGACTCCGTCCCGGTGGCGATCTTCTTTGGAGAGGGCGCCTGCCCCGACTCCCGACAACGCTCCGCGCGGCGCATCACCTGCCAGGTGTTGGGCGCGTAGTACGTGAACTTCCACGTCAGCGCGTAGAAGCCCACCACGGCGTATTTCACCGCGAGCGGCAGCGACGCGTCGCGCACCGCCCGGAGGTTCTCCTCCACCAGGTCGGGGTCGAGCGTCTCACCCGTGTGATAGTGGTGGAGGGTGTTGTGCTCCAGGCGCCACGCCTCGGGGAGCATCCAGTCGAACCAGTCGAGCAGCCGACGCCGACCCGACGCGAAGCCCGCGCTCGTCAGGCGAGACGGCGTCCCCTCGACCTTGTCGTAGCCCTTGTGCACCACGTGGTGCGCCACGATGGCCCAGCGCGCCACGCTTCCGGTGCTCATCGCGAGCATCGACACCGGGTTGGGACCGATCCACGCGGTGGCGTATCCGACGGCGGTGCAGGCGCGGCCCCAGCGCTCCATGCGGCGGAGGTGGGCGAGGTCGTCCGGGGCGGAGTCGAGCTCGGCGCGGGCGGCGTCGAGGTCACGGGCGAAGGCGGCGCGGTCGACGTGGGCGAAGGGAGGAGTGTCCTGCATGGCGGAGGACGCGGACCTTTGCATCGCCGCGCGCGGGACGCCAAGGGCGATCGTCAACCGCTGGAGTGGCAGTGGGGGGACGAGCGGCTCAGGGCGTGGGCTCGAGGCGCACGGCGTCGGCGATGGTCCAGCCGTCGGAGCTCGACGCCGCGCTGAGCACCACCTTCGCCCCGGGGTTGAGCGAGTAGACCCCGAGCTGCACCCAGCCCTGCGTCCCGGGCTGACGCTGGTTGACCGTCATCGGGGTCTGCCCGGAGTCTTCGGTCGCGTCGGTGTACACCCGGTAGGACGCGCGGGTGTTGCGGTTCTCGTCAGGGGCGTAGCGGGCCCACAGTCGGAAGCTCCCGCTGCGGGTGACCGGGAGCCTCCAGGTCGCCGTGCCCGCGGTGGCGAGCTCGGCCGCCATGTAGTCGCCGCCCACGCGCACCGGACTGCGGGTGTAGCGCGCGAAGGACGACGACGCGCTGAAGGCCGCGGTCCCGTTGTCGACCAGCACCGGGCCGAGGGGGTTGCCGGTCGCGAGGTCCCTTCCGTTCGAGGGCATGTAGTCGCAGAAGCCGTCGGGAACGCGGGTGTTCGACGTGCGTCTCGCGCGGTTGTCGGCGCACACGATGCGGGGCATCTCGTCGGCGCTCCACGTCGGGAACACCCGGGTCGGACCCGTCGGGGCGCGCGCCCCGCCCCAGCGGGGATAGTCGACGTCGACGGCCTCTCCCGTGGCGAGGCGGTCGTAGTCACGGATCACCTGCACCGGCACCCGCCGCGCGACCCTCACGTTCGAGCCCCAGGTGTTGTGCATGTCGAAGCCGATGAGCTGCGCGACCTCGACCACGTGCTCGCCCTGCATACGGTTGCAGCCGTGCGAGACCGGCCCGCGCTGCAGGTACCAGTCGTAGACGCGCTCGCCGCCCGCGGTGGTGGTCGTGTACGTGATCGGCCCGTGGAACGCGATGCCCCCGTTGTACGCGAGGAAGGGGAAGCCGCCCCAGTTCACGTAGCTCGGGCCCGTCGTCGGGTAGGCCATCCCGTTCGGGCGGAAGGGAATCCCCGACACCGTGCTGAAGGTGCGCGCCGCCGAGTCGAGCGAGGCGCTCGCCCCGGTCGCGATCGGGTACACGACCGTCAGCGCCCGGCGCGCCCCCACCGTCTCCACCGAAGCGTAGTAGGGGACCACCCCCGACCAGCCCTCGGGGAGGTCGCCCATCACCCGAAGCGTGTGCCCCGCCTGCGAGACCACCACCTTCGGGTTCACCAGCATCGGGAGCGAACCCCCGTAGACCCAGGGCGGAGAACCCGTGCTGCGAATCTCCTCGGTCGAGAAGTCCAGGCCCCCCGTGTCGAGCCCGTCACTCTCGCCCTCCATCGGGTCGGCAGAGCCGCATCCCCCGAGGGCCCCAACCGCGAGACAGACCAGGCCAAACGCGCGCGTCGTGTTCACGGGCCGGAGGGCTACCACAGATTCGAGTCCGACAACCGCCCCCACCCACCTACATCGTTGCCGCGGCTCACCCTGCGAGCCGACCCAGTCGAGCGTCGCCGTCGACGCGCTTCACCTGCGCGACCGTGCCCTGTCGCCTCGTGAACGGGACGCAGATCGCGGCCAGCTACGAGATGCTTCGAGCGCGCCGGCCGGATCCCGAGGTCGACGTGGTTCAGGGGTCGGCGACGACCTCCGCGGGGCCGAGCAGCGCGACCATCGCGGGGTGACCGCGCACGCCCGCCATGTCCGCATCGGCGCGGGCGTCATCGGCCTGCTTCGGGTCGAGCACAATGGCCTCGGCCAGCAGCCGCGCGGTCCCCTCGGCGTCGCCGGTCATCGCGCACCCGCAGGCCTGGTTGTAGAGCAGGTTGGGCCGCGCGCTCGCGGGCGCCACGGCCGCCGCGACGCCCGCCACCTCGCCGCCCTCCGCCCACGCGCCCGAGCGCTGCATCGACCAGCTCAGCCCGAGGCCCACGCGCGCCGCGAGGGCGCCGCCGTCGTCCGAGGGGCGCGCCGCGAGGTCGCGGTACGCGCGCAGCAGCACGTCCGCGTTGCCGTGCCGCACGAACTCGCCCACCACGTGGAGCTTCTCGTCCCGCAGCCGGTCCACCCACGCGTCCAGCACCCGCGCGGCGGTCGCGGCGAGGCGGACGTCGCTCGTGCCGGGCGCGAGCAGCGCCGTCGCGAGGCGCCGGTTGGACGGCCGATCAAAGGCCAGGTTGCGGCACAGCACCCAGTCGAGGCGGTCGCGCAGCTCGTCGCCGATCGGGGTTCCGTCGGTCTCCGCCGCCGCGGTCTGCAACACCGGGATCGCGGCCGACAACTGCCCCTCGTAGTCGCCCCACCAATCGCGCTGACGGAAGGCGTACGCGCGGTACTGCGGCAACGGGTGCCGCAGCGCGCGCACACACGCGGGCCGGAGCGCGGGGTAGAAACAGAGCGTTCGCAGGAGGTCCTTCGCGATCGCGAAGACGTCGAAGTCGGTCGCGTCGAGCCACGCGACCACCGACGCGACGGCGGGCCCCTTCAGCCGATCGACGTAGCGCAGCAGCAGCGGCACGTACTCCGCTTCGAGCCGCTCCGCCGCTGCGCCCTTCAGCGCTTCGAAGGCCGCCTCGTGCCCGGGGGGCCACCACGCCAACGGCTCCTTGAGCACCTCGCCCAGCCGCTCGCACGCCTGCCGACGCGCGCCCGCAGTGGGCGCCCGCAACCACACCGTCAGCGCCGCGGCGAGGGCGTCGGAGCGCGCGGCCACGCCGCTAAAAAAGCCCAGCAGGCGAAGCGCGTCCTCGTCGTCGCGAAAGCGCGTGACCGCGTCGACCCACGCATCGGAGACCTCCGGCGCGGCCGACCCCCCGAGCGACTTCGCGCACCGCAGCGACGCCCGCGCGACGGTGGCGTCCGGGTGGCGCCACGCGGCCGCCACCAGCGCGCCGAGCCTCGCCTTGTCGGCGACGCGGGACCGCGACAGCAGCGTCCCGAGTCGCCCCGCTGCGGCCACGGCCACGCGCAGATCAGGCCCCGCGAGCAGGCCCTCCAGCGCCGCGACGACGTCGTCGGGCGCGGCGCGCATCGCCTCCGGGGAGACCGTGCCCAGCGCCGCGAGGGCCTCGGGGCGGAGGGCGCCCCACCGCGTCGGCTGGGCGAGCGCGGCGCGGCAGAGCCCGCACGCGCCCGCGGCGGGAGGCGGCTCAAGCAGCTCGTGGACGGCGGGCAGCGCGCGCGGTCGCAGGCCCAGCGGCGCCAGCGACTTCGCGAGGGCGGGCGCCTCCATCGCGGCGGCGAGCGCGATGACGTGTGGGCGTCGCTCGGCGCCGGCCCGGCGCGCGGGCCACGCGACGGTGACGCCCGCAGCGTCGCTCTGGATCGAGAAGTCCCCGAGGTCCGCGTGCTCGGAGGAGGGGAGGTGTCGGGCGATCCGGGCAGTGATGGCTCGCCACACCCTCGCGCTGGCGAGGCGCCGCTGCTTCGCCGTGGCGGGGATGGGGCCGACCTCTTCGAGCGCGACGGTGAACGACGTGGGGGTTGTCACGGCGCGCGATGGTAGGCCGAGAGGAGGTCCGGCTCACGAGCCCGTCGAGGTGACGTCGGTTTCGAGCGAGGTCGCTTCAGCGTCGAGCGCCGCAACCGGTCACGCCGACCCAGGCGTATCGTTGCAGTCGAGGCAACCTTCGATGATGAGATCGATGCTGGTGCTCGTCGTGGCGATCGGATGCGCGCGTCCGATCGGCCGCCCGGGGCCTGGAGGCGGGACGGTGATCGAACTCGGGTGCAACGAGGAGCGGACGACCGTGAGGCGGAGTCCGCCGAGAACTCCCTTCCCGGCGACCTCCGAGACGTCCGAGACGAGCTGGAGCGTCGTCGTCCCGGAGGTCGTCGTCGATCCGCGCCGCGTGCCGCGGATCACGGCGTACGCGTGTGCGGCCGAGCGCTGGGGCACGCGGGATCGGTGCCCGCCGGATTGGACATGCACCCCGACGAGCGATCGACCGGAGCCCGACTGCGTCCGGGTCGAGGCGGAGGTCACGCCCGACGGACACATCAGGATCCCGTGCGGCTATCGGATGTCGTATTCGCACCCTCCGCTTCGTCCAGACGCGATCGTCGGCGATGCCGGTTTGTCGTTCCGCCCGATCGTCACCGGGGTTCGGTATCGCCGCGCCTACGTTCGAGTCGAGTGATGGCATCCGCCAATGTCGGCTATCGGTGTCAGTGAGGGTGCCGCGTTGCTTTCCCGATGAGCCAAGGATGGCCGTGGGTCTGTGGACGCCGCGTACGGGTGCGTCGAGGTGGCTGGGAGCGTCCCAGTCTTGTTCGCTGGAGAAGTCTTCTTCAGGCATGGCGTCGTCGAGTGGTGGTCCAACGGCTCGGGTCATTACAAGCCACCCGGCGATTACCGACATCAGGCGGGCCATCCGGCCCTTCCGTAGGACCTCTATCGGGACTATAAACACAACAAATGACGAGCGAGACCACGGCCGAATACCCAGACGACCCCGAGCCACCCCCTCTAGATGTCGATGACGACGTCCGGGAGATCAGCGCTCTCGGTTCCGATGACCGCATCGGTCGAGTACTCGGGCTGCTTGCGGCTCTGCCGACCCTCACGCGTGGCCTGGCGATCGCTGAACGCGTTCTATCGAGCGTCGAGATGGAGCGCCTCGTGGTGCCGTGCCTCGACGCCGATGGCTCCTTCATCAACTGGTGGATGGAGATGATCGTACCTCGGATCGGCGTCGCCCGGTTCGTCGAGATCCTTGCGACTTCTGCGAGCGACCGCGCGGGGGATCTCTCAAAGGTTCTCTACCACCTGCCTCACCTCGTCGACGGATCGAACGAGGACGAGGTGGCCAGCCTGCGGACCCTGAGGAGACTCGCCCCCGCCGCCTGATCGCACCAGTCCATCCCTTTCAACATCGATGCTGAGGTCATCGACCTGAGAGCAGACTTCGCCGTCTGACATGAGCACTGGCCCCAGCCACGAAGCCGCGGAGTTGCCCGCGCTCCAGAGTTCCCGTCGGTGTACTCGCCTTCTCGACCTTCGTGGGGGTGATGACGGCGGTGGTGGCCGGGCGCTCCAGCTCGGTCCACGCCGAGACGCAACACCGTCACAGTCGTCTCCTCTGTTCGTTACAACAGAATCCTCGTCACCGCGTTTCCCCGGGCCGTCGTGACCTCTTCGAGCTTCAAGCGCTCTGGCAGCTCGGGCTGCCCCGAGCGCTGGTCAAACCGCACCAGCCAGGCCCGCTTCGTCCCGATGCTCGCGAGGTACTCGTCGAGCTGATCGACCCCCGCGTCGGCCGGATCCGCGCGCTTGTCGGAGTCACGCCACGTCTTCACCTCGACGCCGAGCCGGTCGCCCCTGTACTCGACGCACAGGTCCAGGCGCTTCGACCCGATCGCGAGCTCGCGATCGACCCGACCCCCGCCGTTCACGATGCGGTGCAGAAACGCCATCAGCACCAGATGCGCCGCGGCCTCGTTGTAAGGCGAGCTGCCCAGCAGCGCCTCGCCGTTCTGCAACCAGAACGCGACGAACACCTCCCGCAGCCGCGTCCAGTCGATCGCTCCGCTCTCCCCCAGCCACGATGGCGCGAGCCGCGGGAGCGAGGCGCGCACGTAGGTCGTAAGGGAGCGCATCACGATCTCGCGGTAGATCGGGTTGGCGATCTCGATGGCGCCGTCGCTCGACTGCACGACGAGCCCGAGGTCGAGGACGAAGCGCAGGTCGTCGGGTGAGGCCGAAGCGAGCTGATCGCCGAGGATCATCGGCTCGATGACCGCACGCACCCGCGGGTCACGCAGCCTCTCGGCGAGCGAGTCGAGGTGCGTCTCCTGCCGCTCGACGATGAGGTCGCGCGCGCGCCCGACGTCAGCCCCGGTGATCGTCTCGGCGCGGTCGGGCCTGAGCTCCGTGGTCGCGACGTAGGCGAGGGCGTTCACGAGCCAGGGTTGCCCCCGGCTGAGGGCGAAGACGAGGGCGACCGCGGCGGGCTCGAAGCGCTGGCCGGTCTCGACCGCGTGCTGGTCGTAGAGCTCGGCCACCTCGGGCTCGGTGAACGACCGCATGGTGAGCGAGCGCACCTTGATGTTGAAGGGCGACGCGGTGTGAAGCAGCTCGCTCCCCCCGGAGGCGACCTTGTAGTCGCGCACGTCGCGCAGGCCCACCAGGGCAAGCGACCACGGGAAGCCCGACGGCCGAAGGCGGTGTCCGTCGCGGAGCTGCCGCAGCACCGCGAGGAGCGTCTGGTCGCGGAGCGCATCGATCTCGTCGAGGAAGACCACCAGCGGTCGCGGCGACGCCTTCGCCCACGCGTGCAACGCGCTGTGGATGCGAAACCCGGGGGACGCCTCGGGCCACGGCGGCGGGTGGAGTTCGGGCGGCAGAGCGACCTCGATCGAGGTCCGCCACGCCTCCAGGATGGCGTCTTCCGCCGCCCCGATGTCGTCGCCGTGAGGCGCCCCGACCTCCATCGACACCAGCACGGCGGCGTAGCGACCCTCCTCCGTGAGCGAGCGGGCCATCGCCGTCAGCGCCGTGGTCTTCCCCACCTGCCGCGGCGCGTGCAGGATGAAGTAGGCCATCTGATCGACCAGCCCCCGCACCTCGGGCAGGCGCCGCTCGGGCGGCAGCATGTAGTGGACCGACGGAAGGCACACGCCGCCGGTATTGAAGTGACGGGTCATGGCCCCGCCACACTACCGCAGCGCCGCCACCCAGGCGCGCAGGTCCTCCAGCGGGCGCCTCCCCTCGATCGCCGCGAGCGTCGCCACGTAGACCACCATCGCCAGCCCCGCGCGCGCCATCGGACCCGGCGTGCCTGGCAGCACCATCCCCCACGCCGCGAGGCCCGCCGCGAGCGGTCCCACGTAGGCGCCCCACAGCGAGCGCCCCAGGTGCCGCCCCGCCCACCCGATGAGCCAGAGCACCACCGGCGCCGTCACCGCGCTGTAGGCCCACGCCACGGCGCTCAGGTGGTAGTGCCAGACGCCCAGCACCAGCGCCCAGGTCGCGGCCGTCCAGGCCACGAAGATGCGCAGCGCGAGGCCCCCGCGACCCTGACCCTGGAGCAGCGTGAAGAGCGGGCCCGCCACCAGGCCGAAGGCCATGTTGACCAGGATGCCGTGCACCACGGGGATGGAGTCGATCCAGCGCGGGGCGTAGAGCCACGGCACGATGGCCCTCGCGCCCACGGAGAGCGCCACCAGCAGGGGGACGCCCAGCAGCAGCGCCGTGCGCGTGGCCCCCACGAAGGCCTGGTAGAGCTGCGGGTCCTTCGCGTCGAAGCGGGCGTAGACCGGGAGCTGCACCCGGGAGAGCGCGTTGACGGCCTGCACCGGGAGCGCGGCGTACTTCAGCCCGAAGTCGAACTGCCCCACCGAGGCCGGACCCATCAGCGACCCGAGCAGCGCCGCCGAGAGGTTGTCCTTGAAGAAGGCCGCGATCGCCAGCGCCTGCACCGGGACCCCTTCGCCCAGCGTGGCGCGCAGCACCTTCCGGGAGATCCCGAACCCCGGCCAGCCTGGAGCCGAGTTCCACGCGAGCGCGAGCTGCACCAGCGCGCCGGCGAGCTGGCCTCCCGCGAGGGCGCGCATCCCTCCGAGCTTCCAGGCGAGCACCACCGTCACGAGCTGACGCGTGGCCGTGGCTGCGAACTCGATGCCCGCGATGCGGGAGAAGCGCAGCTCGCGCTCCATGCGGATGTACGGCACCGAGCGCAGCGGACCGACGAGGAACAGCACCGCCATCGAGCGCAGCACCGCGGCCTCCGCCGTGCTGAGGTGCCAGCGCACCGCGATGAGCGGCGCCGCCAGGAAGAAGGCCAGCGCCAGCCCGGAGCCCAGCGCGAAGAGGAAGGTCAGCGTGGTGCGGTACGACTCGTCGGAGACCTCGCCCTTGTAGCGGAGCAGCGCCGCCCCGAGGCCGCCGTCGCCCAGCAGCGCCCCGAGGCCGAGGAAGAAGGTCCCGATGGCGTAGGCGCCGAAGGCGTGCGGCTCGAGCAGCCTCGCCAGGATCAGGTTGCTCCCGGCGAGCAGCAGCGCGCTGATCACCTGGATGCCCGCGAAGCGGGTGGTCTCGCGCAGGATCCTCCGGGACAGCGACGAGGCCTGCGGGTCCATCAGGGGCGTCTTGCGACCACGAGCCAGTTGAGGACGAGCTCCTCGCGCGCCGTCGGCTCGAGCGCCCTGGCGCCCAGGTTGACCCACGGGATGAGCGCCCGCGCCCACCAGCGCTTGTCGAGCTCCAGGTTGGCCATCTGCCCCAGCGCCGACCAGAGGCCGCCCAGCGCGGTGAGCTGCCCCTCGACCAGGCCCGCGTCGACCAGCAGCGCCTCCAGCCCGTTGCGCGTGTAGCGCCAGTGGTCGTGCGGAACCTCGTGCGCGGGCCACACCCCCGGCACCGTGAAGAGCACCGTCCCGCCGGGCTTCACCACGCGGGCGAGCTCCCTCACGCAGCCGAGCGGGTCGCGCACATGCTCGAAGACCTGAAACGACACCCCTGCGTCGAAGTGCCCATCGGGGAAGGGCAGTTGTGAGGCGTCTCCCACCACGTCGGGCGTCGCGTGCGGCCCCTCTCGATCGACCCCGATGTACTCGCTCACCGCGCGGCCCATCATCGGCGCGTAGGGCTTGTGCCCGCAGCCTACGTCGATCACCCGGCCGTGGAGCCCGGCAAGCTCCCGGGTGAGCGCGTCCCAGAGCGGCGCGAGGTGAAGGTGCAGCGGTTGGCGCCAGCTCGCGCGATGCGGCCGATACGGAACCGGGTTGGGTCGGTACACGAGGCCCATCAGGTGCGCGCCGCGTCGTAGCACGAGAGCGTTTCTCTCCAGTACCCCTCGCGGGGATCGTCCCCCAGCGCCGCCCGCTGCGCCGCCCTCAGCGCCTCCCGGGCGCCCTCGTCGAAGAGCAGCCCGAGGCGCTCGGGCCAGCGAGACTCGTCCGCTGGGAGCAGCGAGCCCTCCGCGGAGGAGAAGAGCTCGCGGTGCGCCCCGATGTCCGAGGCCAGCACCGGCACCCCCGCCTCCATCGCCTCCAGCGGAACCAACGGCATCCCCTCGCTGCGGCTCGGAGCCAGCACCCAACGGGCGCCGGTGAACACGTCCATCGGGGGCCGTAGCCCGGGGAGACTTACCCGATCGCGTAAACCGAGCGAGTCCCTGAGCGCGGTGAGCTCGGCCCGCGCGGGTCCTTCTCCCGCGATGACCCAGTGCCAGGGGCGCTCGGAGAGCGAAGGGTGGGCGAGGGCCCGGAGCATCCGGTCGAAGCCCTTCTGCGGGTCGAGGCGCCCCACCGAAGCGAGAGCCACGACCCCATCGGGCCAGTCGAAGGGCTGCGTGGCCGCGCGAGGCGGCGGCGGAGCGTTGCGGATCACCCTGGCGCGCAGCCCGAGCTCCCCGAGGCGGGCGGCGTCGTGGTGCGAGAGGGCGATCCAGACGGTGTGGGCGCGCACCGCGGCGAGGCGGATCATCGTGCGCGCGTCGAGGCCGGTGACCCGGTCGCGGGGCCACGCGGCGCCCTCGCGGGGGAGCAGGTGGAAGGTGACCACCAGCGGGCGACCGCGGGCGGCGAGGAGGGCGGCGCCGAGGCGATCGGGCCACGCGAGGTGGGCGTGGAAGAGGTCGGCGACGCGAGGGCGCAGCGACCAGCGCAGCCAGCGGTGCGAAGGGAGCGAGCGAGGCGGAGGGAGCGAGCGCTCGAAGGGCAGGTCGATGGACGAGGGGTGGCCGTGGCGCGAGGCGAGGGCGTCGAGCATCTCCGCGACCGCTTCGGCGCCACCGAGATCCACCGAGGGGACGAGCTGTACGACCTTCATGGGCGCTCCGCCCGCGCATAGAACGCGACCGAGTCGGTGACGAGCTGAGGGCCCGCGACGGCGGTGATCGCCCGGTGGGCCAGCGCGTCGATCGAGCGGGCGAGGCGAACGAGGGGAGCGCGGGAGGTCCCGTCGGGGTCGATGAAGCGCGAGGGCCGGCTCCAGGCGACGTCCTCTCGCACCACTCGTAGACCATGGTCGGAGAGCAGCGAACGCATCGCCCGGGCGCTCCAGAACCACAGGTGCTCCGGGGGTTTGTATTGATCCCAGAGGGCCGGGGCGAGGCGCGTGGTGCTGCTGCCGATCACGGGGATCACCACCGCCAGCACCCCATCGGGCGTGAGCCGCGCGCGAAGAGAGCGCAGCGCGGCGTCGGGATCAGGGAGGTGTTCGAGCACATCCCACGCGGTGATGACCTCGAAGCGGGCCTCGTCGGGGAGCGCGTCGAGCGAGGGGACCACGCTCGCTCGCAGCGTAGGGTCCATGGCCGAGAGGGCCTCGGGGGAGGGCTCTGCGCCCGCGACGGTGAAGCCCGCGTCTCTCGCGTGGCCGAGGAAGTAGCCCGCCGCGCAGCCCAGGTCGAAGAGCCTGCCTCGGGTGACGCCGAGCTCCCTCAGCGCCGAGAGGCGAGCGCGGCTCTTGCGGGCGACCTGCTCTCGCTCCCGGGTGAAGTAGTCGTCGTAGCCCGCGCCGCCGCCCTGGAAATACCCGCTGGTGTAAACCGAGGCGAGCGCCTCGGGGGAGGGCGTGGGCCAGACGAACTCCAGGTCGCATCGGTCACAGCGGTGGATGTCGTGGCCTCGCACGGTGAAGCGGGTGGGAGCGGGGAGGTGGCAGCGAGGGCAGGGAGGGGTCATCGCAGCACTCCCAGAACGGCGCGGGCGAAGCGGTCGCCGAGGAGGGTCCAGTCGAGGGTCTCGGCGAAGGCGCGGGCGCGGGCGGCGCGGGCGTCGGCGGCGCGGAGGTCGGCGAAGCAGGAGAGCGCGCCGGAGGCGAGGGCCATCGGGTCGTCGGCCGTCAGGAGGAGCTCCCGGCCGTGGGCCACGTCGAAGCCGCGCGCACCGACCGCGGTGCTCACCACCGGGACGCCCGAGGCCATGGCCTCAGGCAGCTTCAGGCTCGATCCCTCGCCGTCGGTGAGGGCGTTGACGTAGCAGCCCGCGGCGTCGAGGAAGGGGCGCGTGTCGGCGACCGTCCCGGTGACGGTGACGTGCTCCGAGGCGAGCGAGCGCACGGTCGCGTCGGGGGCGCGGCCGCAGAGCACCAGCGTCGCGTCGGGGTGGGCCTCCCTCACCCGGGGGAGCACCTCTCGGGCGAGGCGCACCGCCGCGGCGACGTTGGGGGGATGGCTCATGGCGCCGATGAAGAGCAGCGAGCGGGCGCTGCGCTCGGAGGGCGCGCGGTAGGGCAGCCGCGAGGCGTCGGCGCCGTTGGCGACCACCAGCGTCGGCCCGTCGCGGTGCCCGCGGATCACCTCGGCGTCCCCCTCGGTGACGGCGGTGACCAGCGCGGCGTCGCGCCATCGAGCGCGCTCCCAGCGCTCCAGCCGGGCGTGCTCGGCGAGGTCGCCGGGGCTCATCCGACGCGCGTACCGGCTCTCGATGTTGTGCTCGTCGACCACCAGCGGAACCTCCGCCCCCAGCGCCCTCGCCGTGGCCGCCGCGTAGCAGTGGCAGGCGATGACGGCGTCGTAGGGGCGGAGGGCGTGGGCCGCGCGCAGGTCGCGGGCGAGGCGTAGCGGCGAGGCCTCTCGCACCCGGCGGCTCTCCAGGGCGAGTCGCCAGGCGCCCAGGTCGGCGCCTCGGAGATACACCGCATGGTAATCCGCGAGGGCCGGACCGATGTCCGCGGTGAGCTCGATGGGGAAGACCCGGGCGAACAGGTCGACGCTCGCGACCCCGGCGAGGGCGCGCGCGAGCCGGTGCATGCGGATGCGCCCGCCGGTGTTGTCGGGCGCTGGGAGGTAGGGGGTGACGAGGGCGAGGTGCGCCACGAGGGCACCAGAGGGGAGGGAGTTACTTCTTCTTGGCGGGAGCGGCGGCCTTGGCGTCCTTGGCGGGAGCAGCGCCCTTGGCGGGAGCGGCGCCCTTGGCGGCGGCCTCGGGGGCGGCGGCGGCCTTGGCGGCCTCGGTGTCCTTCTCCGGCGCGACGATCGAGACGATGGTCTGGCTGGCGTCGAGCTTGATGGAGACGCCCTCCGGGAGGACGAGCTCGCGGATGTGGAGGCTCTCTCCGAGGCCGAGGTTGGAGATGTCGGCCTCGATCTTGGCGGGGATCTTGTCGGGCGTGGTGACCACCGGGAGCGAGCGGTAGATCTGGCGCAGGATGCCGCCCTCGTTGGCGATGCCCTTGGACTTGCCGGTGAGGACGAAGGGCACCTGGACGGTGATCTGGCGGTCGAGGGCGACGCTGTAGAAGTCGGCGTGGACGACGCCGCGGGTCATCGGGTCGTGGTCGAAGCTCTTGAGGAGGGCGAGCTGCGAGTGGCCGTCGACGGTGAGGGTGACCACCGTGTTGCCGCCGAGGGGCGAGTGAAGGATGGCGCGGATGTCCTTCGGCTCGACCGCGATGGCGCGGCCCTTCTCGCCCGGCCCGTAGATGATCGCGGGAACCTTGCCGCCCGAGCGGACGCGGCCGGCGGGGCCCTTGCCGTTGGCGGTGCGGGCGGTGGCTTGGATCGTGATGGTCGTGGTGGTCATTGGGATCGTCGTCCTTCAGGTTCCCCCATCCGTTCGGTCTGCGGGCGGCCGACCCGGAGTGGTCGACGCGCGGCGCGGATTCGCGGCCGTGGGATGTCACCGCCGCCCATCATCGGGCTCGGCGGAGGGCGCGGAGATACCCGAAGCACCGCGCGGAGTAAAGCGGTCCGCCACCCCCGCCGCCACCCCCGCCGCCACCCTCCGCCACCGACAAGACGCTTGAAAACAAGCACTCGGGCGATGGCACGGCGCGTGGTGATGAGACCTCCCGGCGCACACACCACAACCGCGCCGCTCGAAGGAGTCTCAGCCATGAACCACGACATCGATCAGTCCCAGCCCACGACCGCCGGCGCCCGCAACACCAAGGCCGTCTACATGATCACCGAGCGCGAGGGCGCGCGCTCGATCTGGACCCGCGTCGGCTCGGCCTGGGTCAACCGCGACGGCTCGACCACGCTGCGCCTCGACGCGCTGCCGCTCTCCGGGACGCTCCAGGTGCGCGACCCGGAGCCCCGCCCGCTGCCGACGAACGGGGGCGCGCAGTGATCGCCCGCACGCTCCGCTGGGTGACGCTGCTGGCGGCGACGCTGGTGACCACCGCGGCCTGGGCCGACCCGCCGCGCGCTCCCACGGCCGCGCCGACGGCCACCACCGCGGCTGCCCGGGCGAGCGCCCGCCCCGCGGCGGAGGCTCCCTCGAGCGAAGGGGTGGTGAACATCAACACGGCCACCGCCGAGGAGCTGGTGCGCGTCCCGGGCATCGGACCGGCGAGGGCCGCGGCGATCGTTCAGCTCCGGGAGCGCGCGCACCGCTTCAACCACACGGAGGACCTGCTCCGGGTGCGGGGCATCGGGCGCGTGGGCTTCCGCCGGATGCGCCCCTACCTGGCGCTCACCGGCGAGACCACGCTGGCGTCCCGTCCGGGCCGGGCGGCGAGGGCGCGACCGCTCGCGGTGACGGAGTAGCGAGGCGAGGAATATGGGGCCCTGTATTCACGAATATGGGGCCCCATTTTCGGTCGAGGGGGGCCTGTCACTCCCCGAGCTTGATCCCCACGGGGCCGTCGGCGAAGTACTCGCGGTACCAGGGGTTCTCCACGAAATCGAAGGCCGCCGGGTCGGGCGTGAAGCCCGGGTCGAGCGCCGCGATCAGCCGCTGAAGGGTCGCGAAATCCCGCTGGGCCAGCACCGGAACCCCGGCCTCCATCAGCGTCGCCGCGGCCACGCCGGGGCCCTGCTGGTAGCGGTGCTCCTCCGGCGCGCCGAGGTACACCACGTGGCTGCCGCACGAGTCGCTGACGTCGAGCATCACCGCGAGCTCGGCGCCTCCGCGTCGCGCCGCCTCGCGCATCGCCTCGGCCCCACGGACGATCTCCCGCGTCACGTCCCTGCCGGTGGTCTCCAACACTCGGGCGCGGCCGGAGAGCACGTCGCGGCCGTGGCCGTCATAGAGCGTGGTGAGGGGGCGGGGCGTCCCGAGGGTGGCGTTCTCGGGACAGAAGTACATCGCCTTCACCAGCGGCAGCCCCGCCAGCCGCACGGCCAGGGGATCGGTGTACGCGCCGCCCTCCCAGCCCGTCGCGTGGCCCAGCAGGCAGGCGCTGAAGAGCACACTCAGCGGATCATCGGCGGTGACCCGATCGAGCCGCGACCAATCGAAGCCCGAGGGATGCGCCGGGGCCGTCATCGGTCGCCCTCCGCCGTCGCTCGGACCACGTCGAAGGTGCGATCGACCTCCCGCAGGATGGAGCGCGCGTGATCGAGCAGCGCCCTCCCCGCGGGGAGCAGGTCGACCCCTCGCGGGGTGCGGGTGAAGAGCGGGGCGCCGAGCTCCCCCTCCAGCTCGCGGATGCGTCGGGAGAGCGGCGGCTGAGAGACCCGCAGCCGGCGCGCGGCGCGAGTGACGTTCTCCTCTTCCGCGACGGCGACGAAGTAGCGAAGCTGGTCGAGGCTCACAGTGTGATGGCTTAACCCCGGCGGGCACGCTCCGGCAACCGCGGCGCCGCCGCCGCCATACCGAGAAGGTATTGGCCGCTCCCCCCGGTCGCGTGGGAGGTGCTGGGTCATGGCCGTGGAGATTCTTTCACCGAGGGAGATCGAGCGGATGCGCCGCGCGGGGAAGTGCGCCGCCGAGACGCTGAGGGCGGTGGGCGCGAGGCTGCGCGCGGGGGTGAGCACCGCGGACATCGACCGCTGGGTGAGGGAGGACACCGCGGCGAGAGGGGCGAGGCCCAGCCAGCTTGGATACAAGGGCTTTCCCGCGGCGGTGTGCACCAGCCGAAACGAGGTGGTGTGCCACGGGATTCCCCGGGAGGACGACCGGCTCGCGGAGGGAGACATCGTCAACGTGGACGTCACCAGCGAGCTCGACGGCTTCCACGGGGACACCTCCATGACCTTCCTGATCGGGGCGGTGAGCGCCGAGGCGAGGCACGTGGTGGAGGTGGCCAGGCGCTGCCGGGACGCGGGCGTGGCCGAGGTGCGCGACGGCGCGAGGCTGGGGGACATCGGGGCGGCCATCGCGGAGCTCGCGGCGAGGGAGGGCTGCGGCGTGGTGGAGGAGTTCGGAGGCCACGGCATCGGGCGGCGGATGCACATGGAGCCGCACGTCGCCCACACCGGAGCGCGGGGCGCGGGGATGCGCCTGCGCGCGGGCATGGCGATCACCATCGAGCCGATGATCACCCTGGGCAGCCCGGACATCCGTCAGCTCGCCGACCGCTGGACCATCGTGACCGCCGACGGCCGCTGGACCGCGCAGTTCGAGCACACGGTGCTGGTGACCCGCGACGGCCACGAGGTGCTCACTGCGTAGTCCTTCCCCCCTCTCGGCGCTGGCCACGGCGCTCGTCTCGCACTACGCCTGCGCTCCGATGAACCCCGGAGCAGACTCCTCGATGATGTCGGCGATGACGATCCAGATGCTGGCCGCGGGGCTCTTCGCGGGCATGGCGCTGCTCGGGCTCGGCACCTCCATCGGCAACCAGCGGGCGAACCGCGAGGCGGGCCTCCACCCGCTGGCGCTGCTGCTCAAGGGCGCCGGGCTGGCTACGCTCACCCTCACCGTCTACCACTTCATCAAGTCGCACTCCTGAGCTCGCTGGCAGCCTTCGTGTGACCTGCGAGGGGGCGCCGGGCTACCGACGCGCACGGCCTGTCAGCGCGGCGTGAACACGACCTCGCAGGGCCCGCAGGCGAGCACGTGGCGGATCGCGCCCGTCGGTGCCTCCGTGACCGTGCAGACGGTGCCATCGTCGAGGCGCACGAAGCCCCCGGAGCAGGACTCGAGCGAGGCGATGAAATCCCGCGCGCAGTAGAGGCGCTCCAGCTCCATGTGCTCGCGGCGGAGGTCTGCGCCGCAGGCGAGCCCCGGGCAGCTGCGAGGGGTGTCGTCGTCGCAGGTGAAGCAGCCGTCGGCGCCGAGCTCGCAGACGCGCCCCGCGCGCAGCTCCCAGGTGCACTGGCCCGCGATGCAGCTCCAGCCGCGGCCGAAGGTGTCGGGGAAGAGCGGCGACAGGGTGCAGTCCGCGGCGCGGAGACAGCCCCCGGGAGGCACGTCGCGCGGCATCGTGGAGCGGTCCGCGGGGACGTCGACCCCCGCGTCGGGCGTGCCGGGGCACGCGCCCATCGAGCGCCAGGGTCGGTCGGGCAGGCACGCGCTCCCCTGCTGGAGGGTCATGCCGTCACAGCCGCAGTACTGCGGCGCCACCGGGAGGCTCTGGCACGCGTCGGAGTGGCAGCGTCCACGGGTCGCCCCGCAGCCCGCCTCGTACTCGCACACCTCGTTCGCCGCGCAGTCGCGGTTGGATCCGCACTCCCTCGGAGGCGGCGTTCCCGCGTCCATGGGGCCGTCGCCCGCGTCGATGCGCGCGTCGTGGATGGCGCCCGTGTCGACCGGCGCGTCGCCCGCGTCGCCCGCGTCGGCCACGGTGCCGCCCACCGTCGACGAGCAGCCCGCCAGCAGCGCCCACAGCGCGGCACCCTTCCATGATCGTCGCTGCATTCCCATGCGCTCCGGCCGAGGATGTACCACACCGCCACGAGCGTTCCCGGTCCGGTCTGGTGCGCGGCCCGACGCTTCCGCGACGGTGCGGGAGCGCCCCGCAGGGCTGATCTGAACCCGCACGCCAGGACACCGCACTACAGGAAGACCTCGGACCCCGCGCCGACGCCGACCGGGGGCTGACGACGCAGTGGGCTCCAGGCACATGGACAGACGGAGGCTGTGGGCCGGCGAGGGTTCAGCCCCGCGTTCGCACGGGCGCGGGGGTGAGCGTCACGCCGCGGTACACGCGGTCGACGTCGAGCCCGTCGGGGAAGGCGGAGAGCGGCGCCGACTCGCCTTCGCCCGCCTCGCGCAGCTCCCACACGCCGCTCGCGCCGCGCGAGTACACCTCGATGCTGCGCTCGTGCTGTGACACCAGCACATAGTCACGGAGCGTCTCCAGCTTGCGGTAGCGCTTGAACTTCCCGGTGCGATCCCAGGATTCGGTGGAGTCGGACAACACCTCGACGAGCACCGTGGGATTGAGAATGGCGTTGGGGTCGTCTTCGTGGACCTCGACCTCGCCGCACACCACCGCGACGTCGGCGTACGACGCGAAGCGGATCTTCCTCGGGCGGATCTTCAGGTCGGACGTGTATGCGTTGCACGGCCCCTCCCCGAGGATGCGGGCGAGCTCCACGAGGATGCGCGAGCACAGAAGGCTGTGGGCAGGGGATCCGCCCGCCATCGCGTAGGCGACGCCGTCGACCCACTCGTACCTCAGGTCGGTGGAGCGTTCGAGCGCGAGGTAGTCGGCGTAGGAGAGTTCTGCCACGGTGGCCGCGTCGCCCATCATCGGCCGATCATGTCACGGCGGTGGCGCGGAGGGCGATGTGGTGCTGCCCGAGCGGCCCTCGCGGCACGCGGCGCACCTCGCGCGGGTGGCCGAATCCGCGTGCAGACTCCCCGCGAGGACGTGGCGGAGCCTTTCAGGGCCGTGGCGAGCCTTCGAGGGGACGTGGCGAAGCGCCAGAGTGCCATGGTGCAGGCTCGAAGAGGCGTGTCGCATGCTCCGGGGTGGCGTGGTGCAGGCTCGAAGTGACGTGGCCAGCGACCGGAGTGACGTGGCGCGCGACCGGAGTGACGTGGCGCGCGAACGGAGTGGGGTGGTGGGCGAACGGAGTGGCGTGGCCCCGCCTACGCCTTCGGCAGCCGCCCCATGAAGCGCTCGACCGCGGCGCGGTGCAGCTTGAACACCACCCGGTTGACCACCACCACCGCGGACACCGCGCAGACCTCCGCGACCACCGAGAGCCCGTTCTGCCGCAGCGTCTCGCCGGTCTCCACCAGGTCGACGATCACGTCGCTCAGGCCCACCAGCGGCGCGGTCTCCACCGAGCCCTGCACGTAGATCATCTCGACCTCGATGCCCTGCGCCGCGAAGTGTCGTCGCGCGATGCGCGGGTACTTCGTCGCCACGCGCAGCGCCCGGTCGAGCGGCGGCGCGGACCACCCGTCGGGCGCGGCCACCACCATGCGGCAGCGGCCGAGGCCCGTGTCGTGCGGCAGCACCAGGTCGGCCTCGCGCTCCAGCAGCACGTCGCGGCCCACCACGCCCAGGTCGCACGCCCCGTGCTCCACGTAGGTCGGCACGTCGTCGGGCTTCAGCAGCAGGAACCTCATCGGCGCCCCGTCCACCGTCGCCTCTCGCACCAGCGTGCGGTCGGTCTCCGAGAGCGCCCCCTCGGGCACCCCCGCCTTCGCCAGCGAGGCCGCCAGCTGCTTCGCCAGCCGCCCCTTCGGGACGGCCACCGTCAGCGCCCGGCTCACCCGTCGCCGCGCACCCGCTCGATGCGCGCTCCCAACGGCCGCAGCTTCTTCTCGATCGACTCGTAGCCGCGGTCGAGGTGGTACACGCGCAGCACCTCCGTGCGGTCGGTCGAGGTGAGGCCCGCGATCACCAGGCAGGCGCTCGCCCGGAGGTCCGTCGCCATCACCGACGCGCCGGAGAGCGCCTCCACGCCCTTCACCACAGCGACCCGCCCGTGCACCTCGATGTCCGCGCCCATGCGGCTGAGCTCGGGCACGTGCATGTAGCGGTTCTCGAAGACCGACTCGGTGACCACGCTGGTGCCGCGCGCCAGGGTCATCACGGCCATGAACTGCGCCTGCATGTCCGTCGGGAAGCCCGGGTGCGGCGCCGTGGTGATGTCTCCGCCCTTGAGCGAGCGGGCCCCGTCCGAGCGCACCCGGATGCCGCCCTCCTCGCGAAGCACCTCCGCGCCCGCGGCGCGAAGCTTCGCCAGCAGCGGCTCCATGTGCTCGGGGATGGCGTCGCGCACGAACACGTCGCCGCCCGTCGCCGCCACCGCCAGCAGGAAGGTGCCCGCCTCGATGCGGTCGGGGATGATCGCGTGGTCGATCGCGTGCAGCACCTCGACCCCCTCGATGTGGATCACGTCGGTGCCCGCGCCGTCGACCTTCGCGCCCATCTTGTTGAGCACCCGGGCGAGCTCCTCGATCTCCGGCTCCCTCGCGGCGCCGATGAGCTGGGTGCGCCCCTTCGCCAGCGCGGCGGCCATCATCAGGTTCTCGGTGCCCGTGACCGTGGCCATGTCGAGGGCGATCGAGGCGCCGTGGAGCCGCTTGCACTCGGCCACCACGTAGCCGTGGTCGAGCTTGATGGTGGCCCCCATGGCCTCCAGGCCCTTCAGGTGCTGGTCGATGGGCCGCGCCCCGATGGCGCACCCGCCCGGCAGCGAGACCTTCGCGTAGCCGTGCCGTGCCACCAGGGGCCCGAGCACCAGCACCGAGGCCCGCATCTGCTTCACCAGCTCGTAGGGCGCCTCCGGGCGGGACACCGACGCGCCCCGCACGTTGACCACCGGCGGCGTGACGTCCGTGCCCGCGCCCATGAAGCGCAGCAGCGCCGCCATGGTCTCCACGTCCCGCAGCCGCGGGACGTTGCGGAAGGTGCACGCCCCGTCCGTCAGCAGCGACGCGCAGAGGATCGGCAGCGCGGCGTTCTTGGCGCCGGAGACCAGCACCTCCCCGTGGAGGGCCCGGCCGCCCTCGATCACCAGCTTTTCCATTGGACGTCGGGCCTTAGCACAGGTCGCCGCGAGGACGCGACGAACGGGGGAGCGGAGGAGGGAAGGGAGGGGTTCAGCCGCCGGTGGTGAGGTTCACCGTGGTCTGCGCGTCGAAGGCCTCGCCCGCGCCGATCGTGGGGATGGTCGGGAGGCGCCCGCGGATGCAGCCGTCGAAGCGAGGGTCGGGGCTGCCCGAGATGGTGGCGGTGGAGAAGCGCCCGGTGCCGGTGACGGAGAGCGTGATGCGCACCGAGGCGTCGCGGAGCGATGGGTTCATGCGGAGGAGGCTCTGCCAGCAGGTGTTGACCACGCGGCTGTCCTGGAAGGCGCGGATCGCGCGGCCGGCCCGAGCGGCGCCCGTGGGAGCGGGGGTGTTGTCGGTGGCGCCGCTGGTCTGGGTGGTGGGCAGTCGACCCGAGTTCACCGGGCCGCCGCTCGGGCCGGTGGCCGTGCCGCCGAGCTGCTGGAGCAGGCGGGCGTTGGCCGCGGCCTGGGCCGCCGAGATGCCAGGGGCCGCCGCCGCGGGCTCGTGGCCCGGACGACGCGCGGTGCGAGGATGGCCCGGCGTGGCGGGCTCGTTGTCGTCGGGCCCGGGGGCGGCCGGGGTCGGAGGCACGACCTCCGGAGCCGTCGGGGCGGGCTCGGCCACCGCCACCGAGGGCGCAGCGGGCTGCACCTGCGGCACGGCGACGGGCACCGGGGCCGGGATGGGCTGCGGCACAGGGCGGTTGAGGCGCCCCGCGAGGAGCACGCCGCCGAACACACCGACTACCAGCACCCCGGCCATGAGGACCATCACGGGCATCGAGAGCCCGACCGGCCTCTGCGCCGGGGCGGCCGCCGCGGCGGGCTGGGCGTAGCCCGGCATGGTGGGCGAGTGCCCGGGCATCGGGCCGAGGTGCATCGGAGCGGGCTGCGCCGACGGGGGAGCGGCCACCGGGGCAGGCGTGGAGATGGGCGACGGGGCGCCGCTGGAGAAGCTCGAAGACAGCCCGAAGGACTCCAGCGAAGGGGCGTTGGACTGCGGGGGAAAGGGCTTCTTGCCGAAGAGGTCTTCGGGGAGCTCGTCATCGCCCGCGAGGGCCGAGGCGGCCGGGGGAATCGAGGAGACCTTGAGCGAGGGCGCCGACTCGACGGTGAGCGAGGGCTGCGCCGCCGCCACCAGCTCGACGACGGGCTCGGGGGTGGGCTCCGGGGGAGGCGCCGCGGGCTTCTGGACGAGGGCCGCGGGCGCGGCGCGCAAGGGGGCCTTCGGGGGAGGGGCCTTCGGGGCCGGCGCGTGGGGGGGGGTGATCTTCGGCGCGGGCTTCGCGAAGGAGCCGTCGCGTCCCAGGGCGGAGGGCGGCGGGTGCGGGGGCTCGGTGAGCGTCAGGTCGGCGGACTCGTCCTCCACAGCGGGCTTCGGCGCGGGCTTCGCGGCGAGGGTGCGGGGGATGAGCGCGGCGATCGCCGGGTCGAGGCCCGTGACGCGCGTCGCCTCCTCGTCGTCGTCGGTCATCGCGGGGCGGGTCAGCGCCGGGGCGCTCGCCGGTGCGGGCTGCCGCAGCGGAACCACCTGCGCGCTCCGCCGCTCGGGGGCGACCGGGGCTGCGGGCTGCGGGCGGCGGCCCATCTCGTCGAGGAGGTTGCCCGAGATGCGCTGGGCACCCAGCCGAAGGACGTCTCCGAGCTCGGCGACGTTGCGCAGCGGGCGCCAGTCGTCGAGGCCCTCTCGCCAGACCAGGGTGTCTGGCGTGACCTCGGCGGACTGCACCTTGGCGATGAGTTCCTTGCGGGTGAGGGGCCCGACCGGCAGGTCGCGGATGCCTGCGTACCAGCCCGTCTCGCTCGCGTTGAGGATCGCGGAGGTCGAGGCGGTGCGGGGCGCGGCCTTCGCGGCGCTCGCGGCCATGCCCGCGTTGAAGGCCACCCCCACGCTGGTGGGCGCCCTCGTCCTCGCGGCGGTGCGCGCCGGCGGAGCCGCAGGACCCGGCGGCGAGCTCGCTGCGATGGGGGACACGGAGGGGCGCGAGGAGCTCGGGGCGATGGTCGCCGGCCGCGGCCTCGAGTCCGGTGCGTCGGCCTGCTTGGGTGCGTCGGGAGCGTCGGGGTCCGGCAGCGCGTCGCCCCGGAGCTCGATCACGTTCTCGCACTTCTTGCAGCGGAAGCGCGTGACGGCGCGGCCACGGATCTTCTCGTCGGCCACATGGTACTTCTGCTTGCACTTGTCGCAGACGAAGTTCATCGGGGCATCTCTCGCCTAGGGGCTGACAATGGCATCACGTTCTATGGGTTGGAGCAACGAGGCCGAGATGGTCTTTGATCTGCGCTCTCGTTGACTCGTCGGGCGCGACCGAGAGCGCCCGCTCCCAGGTGTCCGCCGCGCACCATCGGAAGCCCACCCGCTCGTAGAGCACGGCGAGGTTCTTGAGCGCCGGGAAGAACCCGTCGAAGAGCGCGACGCTGCGCTCCAGCGCGGCGATGGCCGAGTGCACCGCCCCCTGGCGCCCGTGCAGCAGCGCGACCTGGTAGTGCAGCCGGTACGAGCGCGGCGCCACCTCGACGCCCCGCTGCAGGTGGCGGATGGCGCCGTCGAGGTCGCCCTGCTGGTAGGCCGCGGTGCTCGCCTGGAGCGCGGCCTCGGCCGCGGGGGCGAGGGTGCGGGTCGCGGGGTCGTCGGCCGCGGGGTTGAGGGCCGCCTCGAAGCGGGCGAGCAGCTCGGGCTCGGTGGCCGAGGGGGAGAGCGTGGCGACGACGCCGAGGGCCGAGCGCAGGTCGCGATCGCGCCGCCAGGAGGGCGTCGATGAGGTGAGCAGCACCACCGCGAGCCCGGCGGTGCGAGGCGACGCGCGGAGGGATTTGATCACCTCGTGGCCGTCCTCGTCGGGCAGCGCCGGGTCGAGGAAGAGCACGTCGGGGAGCACGTCTTCGGAGGCCGCTCGCAGGGCCTTCGCCGTGTCGAAGGCGCTGGTCGCGTGGCCCAGGTTGGAGAAGGCCTGGGCGAGGGAGGCGCGGGTCTGCGGGTTGGCGGAGACCACCCAGACCGCGCGGATGCCGAGGGAGAGCGCGGGAGGAGGCGTCGGGGAGGCGATGAGGGATGAGCTGGAGACCATCGGCGGCGGAGGGGCGGTCTCCGGGATGGGCGAAGCCTTGGCGATCGGGGCGGGAGACGGCTCCAGCGGCTCGCGCCCGGAGGAGGGCCACGAGGTGGGCGGGCCCGGGTGTGACAGCAGGGTGCGAGAGCGCGACGGCAGCGGGAGCTGGGAGCGCGGCGTCGGCGCGGTGCCGCTGGGGAGCGGCGGCGGAGGGGGGACGCGCGACTGCACGTTGTCGCCGAAGAGGTGCTCCTCGCCGCGGGCCCGGGCGTCGTAGGCGGCGTCGATGAGCTGCGCGAGGCGCTCGGGGTCGGCGGCGAAGGGGAGGAGCTTGCGGCCGCAGACGAACTCCAGCTCCTCGCGGGTCTTGGGGTCGCTGGGGTTGGCCATCGCGACGAAGAGCAGGTCGGCCTTGGCCAGGAGGGCCAGTGTCTGGTGACGCTTCGCGATCTCCAGCGGCAGCAGGTCGAGCTCGACCAGGGAGAACCGCAGCGTGGTCAGGTCGACCGGAGGGACGCCGTGCTTCTCGCTGGCCGCGAGCAGCCGGCGCAGCTCGTCGCCCTGCACGTGCAGCGGCGGCGTGTCGGTCCGGGGCTCTGGTCGCTGGGAGGGGTCATCACGTCCGGCCATGTCGCTCGCGCGGGGCGCAAACTAGCACCCGCGAGAGCGGCCCCACAATCGGGAATGCCGCGGCGGCTCACATCCCGCTGACGATGCGGATGGTGTCGCCCTCGCGCTCGAGCTCGAGGCGGTTGTCGGCCACGCGGCGGAACCACACGTCCTCGCCCTGCTGAGAGCGCTCGGAGCCGCGCACCGGGTCGATGGTGAGGTGGGGTGCGGGGCGGGCCGGGCCGGGTCGGGGACGCTCGGGCTCGACCTCCGCGGGGCGGCGGAGCGTGTAGCTCCCCGTGTAGGTGAACTCGACGTTGAGGCGGCGCGAGTCGGACTCCGACACGGCGATGCGTCGGTACCGGATCTCGTAGCGCACCTCGTTGACCTCGTCGGCCCAGGCGGTGAGCAGGCGCTGAAGGCCGTCGAGGCCGTAGTCGTCGGAGCCGTCGGGGGTGCCGCCGTCCTCGAAGTAGCGGGGCGAGGCCATCGCGATGAGGGCGCGGGCGTCGCGGGTCTCCACGGCGCGGCGGTAGCGCTCGCAGAACGCGATGATGTCGCGGTTTTCAGACGTGTCGGCCACGTCGGTGTTGGGGATGCGCGACGACGCGCAGCCGAGGCCTAGGGAGAGCAACAATCCGGAGAGCAGGGGTCGACGCATGCGATGAGCCTCGTGATGCAACGCCATCGGCGGGCGCGGATATTCCTCGCGACCGCCCGCGGAGACAAGCGCTCGGTGAGGAGTTCTTGCATGAGCGGGGGTCGGCGGGGCATAGCAGCCCCAGAAGAGCCGCCGCCGCATGGACACGCACGACCCAAGACAGACCCGCAAGAGCCGCCGCATCGAGGAGGCCGTCCTCGAGGTAGACGGCGTCGTGGGGGTTCGCGTGTGGGAGCTCTCCGACCGGGTGGAGGTGGGCATCCGGGTGGCGCCCATCGACGCGGCGCCGGACGTCCTTCAGCGGGTGAGGGAGCTCATCGAGGCCATGCGCGAGGGCGACGAGCGCTGGGAGATCGGGCTCCTCACGGAGCCCTGAGCGATCACATCACGTAGCCCGACTCGCCGTGCTGCGAGGCGTCGAGGCCTTCGAGCTCGTCGTCCTTGGCGGCGCGCAGCCCCATCGTGCGGTCGATCACCTTGAGCAGCCCGTAGGTCAGCAGCGCCGAGTAGGCGCCCACGACCACGATCCCCAGGAGCTGCTTGCCGAGCTGGGCGGGGTTGCCCGCGAGCAGTCCGTCGGCGCCTGCGGGGTTGAGGGCCTTCTGCGCGAAGACCCCGGTGAGCAGCGCGCCGAGGATGCCACCGACGCCGTGCACCCCGAAGGCGTCGAGGGAGTCGTCGTAGTGCCAGCGCTCCTTGAGCTGCACCGCGCCGTAGCATGCGGCGCCCGAGGCGGCGCCGATGAGGAGCGAGGCCGCGGGGGAGACGTAGCCCGCCGCGGGGGTGATGGCGACGAGGCCCGCGACCAGGCCCGACACGAAGCCCAGCATGGTGGGCTTGCCGCGGTGCCACCACTCGACGAGCACCCACGCCAGGGCCGCGCTTGCGGCGGAGACGTGGGTGGTGACGAAGGCGAGGGCCGCGACGGCGTTGGCGCTGAGGGCGCTGCCGGCGTTGAAGCCGAACCAGCCGAACCACAGCAGGCCGCCGCCGATGACGGTCATGGTGAGGTTGTGCGGCGGGTGCTTCTCCCGGGGGTATCCGCGGCGCTTGCCGATGACCAGCGCGCACACCAGGGCGGCGATGCCGGCGGTGAGGTGGACGACGGTTCCGCCGGCGAAGTCGAGCACGCCGAGGCGGAGGAGCCAGCCGCCGTCGGCCCAGGTCCAGTGGGCGACCGGGTCGTAGACGAGGGTGGTCCAGGCGAGGGCGAAGACCACGTAGGGGGCGAAGCGCATCCGCTCGACGAAGGCGCCCGCGATGAGCGCCGGGGTGATGATCGCGAACTTCATCTGGAAGGCCATGAAGGCCAGATGGGGGACGGTGCCTCGGAGGGCGCCCACCATGCCTCGGAGGCCCACGAAGTCGAAGCCGCCGATGAGGCCCGCGTGGGAGCGGCCGAAGGCGAGCGAGTAGCCGATGAGCACCCACTGCACCGTGATGATCGCCAGCGCGAAGTGCACGAACATGAAGGTCGAGAGCACGTTTCGCTTGCGCACCATGCCGCCGTAGAAGAGCGCGAGACCGGGGGTCATCAGCAGCACGAAGGCCGAGGAGACCAGCAGCCAGGCGGTGTCGCCGGTGTCGATGGCGGCCGGAGGATCGGCGCGCGCTACCGATGGGAGGAGGAGAGACGCGGCGAGCGCCGCGAGGGAGAGCCACGAGGTCCGACGAGCCATATGGCCCGGCAGGGGATCATGGCCCCGGCGGGGGCCGCGTAAGCGCTGTGTAAACTCGGGAGGGAGGAGGAGAGCGCGATCAGATCGCGACGACGCGGGTCTGGATGCGGGTGCGGTCGGAGACGCCGAGGCCCATGGTGCCGGCCACGTCGATGTAGCGGGGCGGCAGGCCGCGGGCCTCGAGGGTGCCCATGTGATGGGCCACGCGGAGCTGGTCGACGATGTCGGAGCCGACGCGGTCGAGGGCCACCGGGTCGGTGCTGGCGAGCACGCACTCGAGCGCCACGCGGTGCTCGGGGTTGTCCCTCGGGCCGCCGTGATAGACGGCCTTGAAGCCGTCCATGATGTGCAGCCGCATGCGCGACTTGATGGCGTCGTGGTTGTAGAGCTCGGCGATCTGCGGCGAGCAGAGGTGGCGGTGGAAGGCCTCGGGGTTCTTGATCGACCCGTGGGTCATGTTCTTGAGGGCGCCGGTGAAGCCGCAGAGGCTGTGGTCCTTGATGAGGGGCACGCCGATGACCGCGGTGGCGTCGATGAGGGCCCTCGCGTACTGGGTGCGGCCCGACGGGATGCGGGTCTCCGGCGCGAGCGCGGTGCCGTTGTGCGAGACCATGCGGACGCCCGAGGGCAAGCCGCGCGTGCTCACGCGGGTGCTGCGAAGGAAGCTGTCCCACTGGTCATAGACGACGATGTTCGCGGTCGGTACGCCCGCCGCGACGAGGCCCTCGGCGATGGCCTCGACGACCTCCTTGTTGGAGGCCATGTTGCGCAGCCCGAGGCCGTTGACCTTGATGGCCACCCGGTCGGTCGGGTGGATGAAGGCCCGCCAGGCGCTGGCGAGGTCGGGGCGCCCGGAGAGCTCGATCACCGCGCGGTTGACCATGGCGCGGGCGTCTTCGGGCTTGGGGAAGAGGCCGCCCGGGCGCAGCGAGCCGGGCTTGTTGACCCGCACGATCTGGCCAGGGCGGGAGAGCGGAGTGAAGCCCGCCGGGCGCGTCGCGGCGAAGTCCACCGCGGGCGCGGTGGCGGGGGTGCGGCGCTGGGCTTCGGCGTCCTGGGTGACCGCCACGGCGGCGGCGGTGCCTGCGGCGACGGTGGTGAGGAAGTGTCGACGGTCGAGGTCCTGGCTCATGGTGCTGCTCCGTAAGGTCGTGGGTCCCATTGGCACTACCACGCGGCTTCGATGGGCGACAATTCCGCCCGTCGGCCGGCGGTGCGGTCGGCGCTTGCCAGAGCTTTGCCCCTCGGCGGCGTAGCGCGCCATGATCGGCGCCCAATGATCGAAGGGCACTTCATCGCCATCGAAGGCATCGACGGGGCCGGGACCACCACCCAGGCCTCACTCCTCGCCGCCGCGCTGCGCAAGCGGGGCCTCCCCGTGCGCACCACCCACGAGCCCACCGACGGTCCGGTCGGGGCGCTGATCCGCCAGGTGATCAACGGCCGCGTGGTGGTGAACGGCCCCGCCGGGTCGAGCTCGCTCGGCTGGTCGACGCTGGCGCTGCTCTTCGCCGCCGACCGGCTCGACCACCTCCAGGCGGAGGTCATCCCCAACCTCATGGACGGCGTGACCGTGATCACCGACCGCTACGACGCCTCCAGCATCGCCTACCAGGGCGTGGTGAGCGGCGACGCCGGGGTCGCCGAGTGGATCCGCACCATCAACCGCCGCGCCCGCCGCCCTGATCTGACGATCATCCTGGACGTGTCGCCGGAGACCGCCACCGAGCGTCGGCGCCAACGGGGCAACGTGCCCGACCTCTTCGAGGAGGAGGACCTCCAGCGTCGCCTCGCCAGCTTCTACGACACCATCGAGCAGTTTCTCCCGGGCGACCGGGTGCTTCACCTCGACGGCAACGCCGACGCCGAGACGGTGCACGCGGGCGTGCTCGCCGCCGTGGAGGCGCTCCGTGCGGAGGGCTGAGCTCCTCGCGCTGCTCGCGCTCTCCGGCTGCGCGACGCGCCGCGTGGCGGACGTCTCCCCCGACGAGGTCAACTGGTCGGAGGCCACGCGCGTCCCGACGGCGCCGACCCCGTCGCCCGCCGACGACGGCTCGCCCGCGGTGCTCACCCGGCAGGTGCTGGTCGACGCCGTGGCCCGGGGCCTCGGGCACTTCCTCTCCCAGGTCGACGTGTCGCCGGTGGTCGAGGGAGGGCGCTTCGTGGGCTTCCGTCTCAACAGCGCGCTGCACCTCCGTCGCTGGCGCCGCGCGGGCGCCGACCTGCTGCCGGGCGACGTGATCCTCCGCGTCAACGGTCAGCCCATCGACCGCCCGGAGCGAGCCGTCGGCTGCCTCGCCGCGCTGCGCGACGCCACGGAGCTTCGCGTCGACCTGCTGCGCCGCGGTCAGCCCGTCTCGGTGCGGGTGGAGGTCTCGGCGGCGGCGGTCAGATCCGCTCCGTGATGCGCACCCCTACCTGACCCTCGACGTCGACGAGCTCGCCGCGCGCCACCACGCGGCCGCCCGCGCGCACCACCACGGCCTCGCCGATGCGCTGCGGAAACTCCACCACCGCGCCGACGCCCCAGGAGGCGAGGGTCTCCAGCGAGGCCGACTGCGCCGCGATCTCGACGGTGACCTCGACGCGCAGCTCTCGGAGGACTTCGGTGGACTCGTTCATGGCGTGGCTCCAGGGGGCTCGCAGCGGGGCGGTGACGGTGACGCGAGAGGCGTCCGTGAGGGTGGCGTCGAGGCGCAGCGGGGGTGTGGCGCCGAGGCAGAGGGTGACGTCGCCCGAGAGCCCGGCGGACGAGGTCCGCAGGCCGTCGAGCATCAGCCGGTCACCGGCCTCGAGGGAGGCGACCGCCCCGGTCGGGAGCCACGCGCGCCCGGCCACGCAGCGCACCGGGACGGACACCTCGGCGAAGCGCGAGAGGTCCGGCGGGGGAGGGCGAGGCGCGGGGCGGAGCGAGTCGGCGGAGAGCACCAGGGTGACGGCTCCGGAGAGGGTCTTACCGGAGAGGGTAAAGTCCCAGGCGACGAGCGGGGCCGCGTCGAGGGCCTCGAGGGCGTCGAGGGGGTGGTCGGTGATCGCCCTCAGGGTGGGCGGAGCGGACGGGGCGCAGAGGGTGACGGCGACGCGGGCGGCCAGGGCGGAGAGCGCCCCCTCGGCGAGGTCGGAGAGCGGGGAGGAGGGAGCGCGCAGCGCCTCCGGGCCGAGGCACCAAGTCACCAGGTGGAAGGCGAGGTCGCGGGGCAGGGCGACGAGGAAGGTTCCCAGCGAGGGGTGCGACCAGACGGCGACGACGGCGGGGTCGAGGGCCCACGCGGCGCGAAGCGAGTCGGTGGTGACCGGGCGGGGCGCAGCGGGGTGGGCGCGCACCGGGGCTCCGAGCAGCGCGCCCCAGCGGTCGTCGAGCAGGGGATCGGGCAGCGGAGGCGAGGCGGCGAGGGCGGCGCTCACCCGGCGGGTGAAGAGCGCGGCGGCGCGGTCGACGCGGGGGAGGGCGGAGAAGGGAAAGTGTGCGGGTGCTCGCGACACGGTGGGCGGTGCGGCGATGGAGCAACGGGGCGCGGGCCGGGGTCAAGCGAGAGGGCGCGACGGGAGTTGTTGCCGTTGGGGCGGGAGTCGGGTCAATCTCCGATCCGTGGCGAAGCCGGATCCGTACGTTGGCAAGGAAATCCTGGCCGGGCAGTTCAAGGTGCTCGAGCGCATCGGGGCTGGCGGCATGGGCTCGGTCTACAAGGCCCACCAGCCTTCGATGGACCGTCTGGTCGCGGTGAAGATCCTCCACTCGAAGTTCACCAGCCGGAAGGACCTCGCGTCGCGCTTTCGCCGGGAGGCTCGCGCGATGAGCCACCTCACGCACCCCAACACGGCGAAGGTCTATCTCTTCGGTCAGCTCGAGGACAACGCCTGCTACATCGTCATGGAGCACCTGGAGGGGCGCAACCTCGGGCAGCTCGTGCGGCAGGAGGGCCCGATGGCCGCGGGCCGCGCGGTCGCGGTGCTCATCCAGGCCTGCGGCGCGCTGGAGGAGGCCCACCAGAAGGGGATCATCCACCGCGACCTGAAGCCCGAGAACATCTTCCTCTGCAAGCAGGGCGGCATCGAGGACTACGTCAAGGTGCTCGATTTCGGGCTCGCCAAGGTCACCGAGCGCGAGATCGCCCCCGGCTCCCTCATCCTCACCCAGGAGGGCATGGTCTTCGGGACGCCGGAGTTCATGTCCCCGGAGCAGGCGCAGGGCAAGGCGCTCGACCCGCGCTCGGACGTCTACTCGCTGGCGGTGATCCTCTATGAGCTGGTCACGACGAAGCTGCCCTTCGAGGCGCGCTCGCCGATGGAGTTCATCACCCTGCACGTGCAGGCGCAGCCCATCCCGGTGTCCGAGCGCGCGCCGGACATCACGTTTCCGCCGGGCTTCGACGAGGTGATCCTCAAGGCGATGGCGAAGAACCCGGACGACCGCTACCAGTCGGCCGCGGAGTTCGCCGCCGCGCTCGGCTCGCTCGTCGCCGACGACCCCGCCGTGCAGCAGGCGATGAGCGCGATTCCCGACAACGTGGCCTTCGCGCAGACCCAGCCGTCGCAGCACTCGCTCAGGCCCGATCGCTCCTTGCCGCCGCAGGGCTCTCCGTCGCCCAACAACTCGCCCAACCCCGCTTCCAAGCACTCGCCGCAGTTTCCGGCTCCGGCCCCGGTGCCCGCCCCGACCGTCCCCTTCCGCACGCCCGCGGTCGTCCCCCAGGACTCGCCGAAGTCGGGGCGCACCACCGTCGACGAGCGTCCGCGTCGCGGTGGCCTGCCGGTCGCCGCGCTCATCGGCGTGGGCGTCGCCATCGGCGTCGCCATCACGCTCTTCTACCTGTTGCTGATTCGCTGAGCGGGTCAGTCGGCGGAGGCGCCGCACGAGGGGCACTGCCGCGCCCCGACGCCCATCTCGAAGCCGCAGTACGCGCAGCGCGTCGCGGCCGCCGGCTGGGGTCGTTGCGCGGCCGGGGCCGTCGGTCGCTGCGCTGAAGGCGCCTGCGCGGGCGCCGCGACCGCTCGCTGCGCCGCGGCGGGCCGCGGGGCGTCCAGGGCCGCGAGGCCCGCGGTGTTGCCCATCGCGGCGTACATCGCGCGCAGGTACTCCCTCGCGCCCGAGTGCGTGGGCACCGCCGTCAGCAGCTTCTCCGCCGCTGCGACCGCGCGCCGCTCGTCGCCCAGCTTCACCCGATAGAGGCTCACCAGGTGCTCGTAGGTCCGCACCTTCTCCTCGTCGGAGCTCACCCGGTGGCCCCGCTCCTCCAGCGCGCTCGCGGCCTGCTCCCACTGCCCCGACGCCTCCGCCTGGCCGATGCGCCGGTCGAGGGCGCTCACGTCCACCACCTGCACCGGCACCGCCGCCTGCGCCGGGCCCCTGCCGCCGAACACCGGCGCGCCCAGCAGGCCGCTCGGCCCGTAGATCTCCGGCGTCTGGTCGAAGCCTCCGCGCTTCACCTCGCGCTTCGTCCGGTCGTACACCTCGGCCCAGGTGGAGTCCGGCCGGTCGTTCACCGACTTCAGCAGCGCGTGGGTGAACGCCCCCGCCGAGCGCCCGTCGAAGCTCGCGTCGGCCGCCGTCTCGTCGTCCCTGCAGGCGCCCAGGGTCAGCGTGTCGACCACCGCCGACGACGCCGCCGAGGGGCGCCTCCCTCGCGCCGCCTTCGGTCCGCCCTCCATCGAGCGACGGCCCGCCATCGAGGCGCGGAGGTCGAGGTTCTTCGGGCGCGGCAGGTACTTGCCGACGACGTCGGTGACGCCCTCGCTGTAGCCGGTGGTGGCGAGCGGCCGACGGATCGCGCGGCGAGCGGCCTGCGCGGCGCGGCCTGCGTCGTTCAGGGTGCCGGAGTGGCAGGTGTCCCAGAGGGAGACCAGCGAGGCGCCCTGCGGGAGGCGAACGATGTGCTGCGCGATCTCGTCATCGATGAGGAGGGTGCTCTCCCAGTCGTGGTCGTGCGCGATGAGCACCTCGTCTTCCTGGTCGTCCTCGTCGCCGCTGACGTCGGGGATGTGGCTCCCGTGAGAGCTGGTGAAGAGCACGAGCTGGTCGCCCGGGCGGGCGCTGCCCACCAGCCAGTCGAGGCCGTCGAGGAAGGCCGCCCGGGTGGCCTGGGCGTCGAGCAGCACGCGGATGTCGCCGCTGCCGAAGCCGAAGCTCCCGTGCAGCAGCGCGGCGATGTTGCGGGCGTCGTTGACGCAGCCGTTGAGGGGCGGCGCGTCGCGGTCGCGGAAGCGGTTGATGCCGATGCAGAGGGCTCTTCGGGTCATAGGGCTTGCGATGCTCTCCGATCAGCCGCGCAGGGCCGCGATGGCGATGGCAGGAACCTTCAAGACGCTGGGCTCGAACTCCAGCTCGACCAGCTTGGGGGCGATCTCGTGGGCGGTCTTCGAGGTCACGAACCACGGCGGCCTCGGGAACACCGTGAGCGGCCCGCGCAGCACGACCTTCTCGATGCCCTCCAGCATGAAGGTGTTGTGCACCCAGCCGAGTCCGCCTTGGACGTTCTTCAAGGTAGACGACGGGTGCGCGCCCCACGGAGTGGTGACCAGCCCATAGACCAGTCCGGTCCATTGATTGATGCCTACGGCGCCGTAGCGGAGCTGGTCGACGGCGTCGTAGAGGGCGGCCGACACGCCGGGCTCGACCTCGGTGCGGGGATGGATGATGAGCACCGCGCTGAGCGTGCCCCACAGCCGGTCATTGCAGAACGCCGTCGCGGCCTTCAAGAACGCCGCCGCGTCCGAGGCCTCCAGGCTGGTCTCGCTCAGGATCGGGCAGAAGGGCTCCGTGATGAACAGGTCTTCTTCCTTGTTGGCGCTGTCGAGCCCGAAGACCAGCGTCCAGGGGAGCTCACCCTCCTTCGCGTCGCCGAGCTTCACCACGTCCGCCCGATCGCCCACCAGCGACCTGTACCGATCGAAAGCGCCTGGATAATAGGCCTTCCGCGGCTTCTGCGCGCCGAGCTCGGCCTTGATCATCCCGAGGAGCTTGTCCCGGCCGCTCCACCCCTTGGCGGTGATGAGCATCTTGCCTGCGTTGCAGTTGCACGAGGCGTTGTTGACCATCATGGTCGCGACGTTCTGTGCAATGAACGCGAGCTCCGAGTCTGAATAGGGACCCGGGGTGATCATCACCGGGGTCACGCACCCGAGCTCGGAGGTGATGGCCTTCTTCAGCACCGGGTCGTCCTCGCGCATCCGGCGCTCGCGCTCCGGGCCGGGCGGGCCCCACACGATGAGGTCGTGCGTGCGGTCGCTGCCGGTGATGTGCACGTCGTCGACCTCGGGGTGGTTCACCAGGTAGGTGCCCACCGAGGTGCCGCCCTTCACGAACTTGAGATAGCCCTTCTCGACCAGCGGCGCGAAGGCCTTGTCGAGGTGCTCTTCGAGGTACTCGTTGACCGGGTTGAGCTTCACCAGGCAGACGTTGCCGTCGACGAACATCTTGTAGAGCGCGTCCATCGGCGGAATGGACGTCACGTTGCCGGCGCCCAGCACCAGCGACACGCCCCCCTTCGGATCGGCCTGCTTGTAGAACGACCCCTGCGCCTTGCGCACGTCCGCCGGGGTCATTCCCTCCTTCATGCGAACCGTCGCCTTGAAGCCCGTATAGAGCAGCGCGTCGACCACGGTGTTGGGGAAGACCTCGACCACGGTGCGGCCGCGCTCGTCCCGATGGACCTTCTTCTCCCCGGGCCCGGGGCTGCCGGTGGTGGCGATGGCGTCGAGCGCCTCCGCCAGAAGCCGCGTGTTGCGCATGGTCGTCATCGGTCCGGCGAGCCACTCCTCGGAGGCCTGCGGGCGCCCTGCGTCGAGGCCCTTCGCCGCGATCGCCGCCTCGGCCCACGGCCGGGCCTGCGCCCTGATCGCGGGGAGGCACGCTCGCAGCAGCGCGGCGCGGGCGCTGGGGGAGACCTTCGCGAACTCCAGCGCCTTCGAGCGTAGCCCCGCGAGGAGCTCGTCGAGGTGGGCGGTCGGGGTGTCGGCCGTGCTGTGGGCCGACGCGCTCATTTCCAACGAGACCGAGTGGGTGGAGGTGGCCATTGGTGGGGCGAACGCTATCACGTCCCCGCCGCGGCGCGCGGCTCAGCTCAGGAGGGCCCCGGGCCCGTCTCGACGGGCCTTCCCGCGCTGGTCCATCCGACGATGCCCGCGGGGAGGATGAAGACGTTGGAGTAGCCCAGGGCCATCGCCTGGCGGGCCGCCGTGTGGCACGCGGTGCACTGCTCGTTGTGGCAATAGAACACCACGCGCGCCGCCCGGTCGGTCGGGAGCGCCGCTGCCGTGATGGCGTCGTAGGCGATCCAGCGCGCCCCGGGGATGTGGCCCCGCTCGAAGGTGTCGCGGCTGTTGTTGTCGATGACCGTCACCCCGCCGCGCTCGATGAGCCCGGCGAGCTCGGCCACGGTGACCGGACGAAGCTCGGCCTCGGTGCTGGCGGCGGCGCCCGCTCCGGTCGCCGTCGAGTGGGCGCAGCCGAGCCCGAGGGAGAGGGCCAGCGCGAGGGCGAGCCGTCGGGATGAGGTGTTCATGGAAGAGAGGACCAATGGGGCCTTTCGCGGGAGGCGGCGATCAGCCGGCCATCGCCACGGCGAGGTCGGGGCGCGAGGTGCAGTGCCCCGTCCATCGGCCGATGTTGGGATAGCCGCTGAGGTCGGCCACGCCGGAGCGCGCCATGAAGGGGACGAAGCTCGCGATGGAGAGGTCGACCAGGGTGAAGCGCTCGGCGACCATGTAGTCGCGGCCTTCGAGGTGGGCCTCGAGGGCGGCGAGGTTGGCCAGCACGTCCTTGCGGGCGGCCTCCGCGGCGGCGGCGTTGTGGGCCTCCCTGGGGAAGCGCTCGCTGGTGTTGAGCAGGTAGCGGAACACGTTGGTCGAGAAGGTCACCGTGCCCCAGGTCATCCACGAGAGGGCGGTGGGGTACTCGGCGTGCTCGTGAGGGAGCCACAGGTTGCGCGCGACCCCGAAGCGCTCTCCCAGGAAGAGCAGCATCGCCAGAGACTCGAACATCGGCACGCCGTCGACCACCAGCGCGGGCACCTTCCCGTGGGGGTTGATGGCGAGGTACTCGGGCTTGCGGTGCTCACCCCCGGCGAGGTCGACCTTCACCTTCTCGTAGGGGAGGCCGAGCTCCTCGAGGGCCCAGAACACCCGCGTCGCAGACGACATCGGGGCGTAATAGAAGGTGATGCTCATCGGGGGGACCGCTCCTCGCGCGGCCGGTGACTGCGCGCCGCGCGCGATCGTTCGCCCAGCCGGAGGGGGCTTGTCAACGGAGGCGGAACTCTGGCACCCCTGCGCGCTCCATGAGCGAACCGCTGACCCCAGAGCTTTTCCGCGCCGCGCATCCGACCGACGACAGCGATCCGGAGCGCACCTGGCTGCGTGAGGTCTACCAGGGCGACGACGCCCGGCAGCTCACCGTGCGGGCCGTCGTGGCGGGGATGCTGCTCGGGGGGGTGATGTCCCTCTCCAACCTCTACATCGCGCTCAAGACGGGGTGGAGCTTCGGGGTGACCATCACCGCGGGCATCCTGGCCTATGTGATCTTCGGCGTGCTCCGGCGCGTCGGGCTCGCGCGCAACGAGTTCGGGATGCTGGAGAACAACGCCATGCAGTCGGTGGCCTCGGCCGCGGGCTACATGACCGGCGGCGGCACCGTGGCGGCGATTCCCGCGCTCATGCTCGCCACGCACACGGTCATCTCGGGCTGGACCATCTTCCTCTGGATCACCCCCATCGCCATGCTCGGCGTCTTCATGGCCATTCCCATGAAGCGCCAGATGATCAATCAGGAGGGGCTGAAGTTTCCTTCGGGCATCGCCGCCGCCGAGACCCTCCGCGGGCTGCACCCTGAAGAAGCCGCGAAGATGGACGCGCGGCGCAGCGACAAGCCCGACGCCTCGGTCGACGCCGAGGGCGCCAAGACCGCAGGCCGAGCGCTCATCTGGTCGGCCGGGGTGGGCGCCCTGGTGCTCTGGCTCCGCGAGGCCCGCGCCCGCTGGATTCCCTTCAACCTCCCCGAGCACGTGGCCTTCCCCTTCACCATCCGCGGGGTGCCCGCGATGAAGTGGTCGGTCTTCTTCGACACCTCCCTGCTGCTCATCGCGGCAGGGGCCATCATGGGCTGGCGCTCGGCCTGGAGCATGATGCTCGGCGGGCTCATCAACTACTTCGCCCTGGCCCCGCACGGCTTCGACATCCACGAGATCGCCGAGGTGAAGATCCGCGCCATCTCGCAGTGGACGGTGTGGTTCGGCTCGCCGCTGCTGCTCACCTCGGGCCTGCTCTCCTTCGCGTTCTCCTGGCGCCAGATCGCCCGCGCCTTCTCCGGCCTCTCGGGGATCTTCTCCAAGGTGAAGCCCGTCAACGAGGACCCGATGGCCGCCGTCGAGGTGCCCATCCAGTGGTTCGTCTACGGCGTCGGGGCGCTCACCCCGCTGGTGATGTTCTTCGCCTGGAAGCTCTTCGGCATCGCGTGGTGGATGAGCCTGCTCTGCGTCGTGATGAGCTTCTTCATCGCCATCGTGGCGTGCCGCGCGACGGGCGAGACCGACACCACCCCCACCGGCGCGCTCGGCAAGATCACCCAGCTCGTCTTCGGCGTCGTCGCCCCGGGGAGCATCACCACCAACCTCATGTGCGCCTCCATGAGCGGCGGCGTGGCGATCCACTCGGCGGACATGCTCACGGACCTCAAGTCGGGTCACCTGCTGGGCGCCAGGCCCCGCCAGCAGTTCATCGCGCAGTTCTTCGGCGTGCTCGCCGGGAGCCTCTTCGTGGTGCCGGCCTTCCGGCTCCTGGTGCCCGACTACACGGTCATCGGCACCCCGGAGGTGCCCGCCCCCGCGGCGCTGGCGTGGGAGGCCGTCTCCCGCGCGCTCTCCCAGGGCATCCACCAGCTCCCGCCGGGGGCGCGCACCATGATCGTCGTGGGCGCCGTGCTGGGCATCGTGATGGTGCTCATCGAGCGGGCGCTGCCGGCGAAGTACCGCCGCTTCTTCCCGTCGCCGGTGGGCTTCGGGCTCGCGTTCACCATGCCCTTCTCCAACACCCTGGCGATGTTCGTCGGGGCGCTCCTCGCCCTCGGCCTCGAGCGCGCCCGCCCGAAGCTGGCCGAGCAGTACATCGTCCCCGTGAGCTCCGGCATCATCGCCGGAGAGAGCCTCATCGGCATCCTCATCAAGGTGCTGAGCCGCTTCGGCCTGCTGGCCGGCTGATCGCTCCCCCTACAGCTCCGTCCCGCCCATCTTCAGGATCGTCTTGAACTCCGCCGCGGTCACATGGGTGACCGACAGCCGGTTGCGCTTGAGCATCTCGATCTCCGCGAGGCTCTTCCTCCCGCGGATGTCATCGAGCGTCACGGGCTTCGCGAGGGCCACCACGGGCTCGACATCGACGCAGCTCCAGTCCTCCTCGGTGCTCGGGTCCTGGTAGGCGGCGCGGGAGACGCGAGCGACGCCCACCACGGCCTTGCCCTCGTTGGAGTGATAGAAGAGGCAGAGGTCGCCCACGGCCATGGCGCGGAGGTTGTTGCGCGCCTCGTAGTTGCGCACCCCGTCCCAGCGGGTGCTGCCGTCCTTCACCAGCTGGTCGAAGGAGTACTTGAAGGGCTCGCTCTTGGTGAGCCAGTGCTTGGTGCGCGCCATAGGGCCGAAGCCTCTATCGCGGTGCCCTCGCGGGTCGCCAGTCATTGGCAACAAAGAAGAAAGGCCTTGAAGCTCTTGTGAGTAGCTTCAAGGCCCTTCTTCAGGCTGCGCGCGGTGCAGGAGTCGAACCTGCGACCTTCGGCTTCGGAGACCAACGCTCTATCCAGCTGAGCTAACCGCGCTTGGGGACGGACCTTGTACTCCACGCTCCCCGCGCCGCGCAAGCCCCTCGTAGGGCATCAAGGCATTCCCTCGCCGACGCCCGCGTGGTACCGCCGTCCGCATGAGCCAACGCATCGCCGTCCTCCCGGGAGATGGCATCGGGACCGAGGTCACCCGTGAAGCCGTCGCCCTGCTCGAGCTCATCGCGACCCGCCGCGAGCTCGACCTCGACCTCTGGCACCTCGACCTCGGCGCCGACCGCTACCTCCGCGACGGCACCACCCTCCCGCCCGCGCTCTTCGAGGAGATCCGCGACACCTGCGACGCGATCCTGCTGGGCGCCCTCGGCGACCCGCGCGTCCCGTCCAACGACCACGCGCGCGACATCCTCTTCGGCTTCCGCTTCGGGCTCGACCTCTACGCCAACGTGCGCCCGGTGCGCTGCCTCGACGACCGGCTCTCGCCGCTCAAGCACCACGGCGCCTCGGACATCGACCTCGTGGTCTTCCGGGAGAACACCGAAGGGATCTACGTCAACGTCGGCGGCCAGGTGCGCCGGGGCACCCCCGACGAGATCGCCATCAACGAGGACGTCAACACCCGCAAGGGGGTCGAGCGCATCATCCGCGCGGCCTTCGCGCACGCCCGCCTCCACGGCAACAAGCGCGTGCACATGGCGGACAAGTCCAACGCCATGAAGCACGCCCACGAGCTCTGGCTGCGGTGCTTCCGCGAGGTCGCGAAGGAGTACCCCGAGGTCGAGGCCGTGCACGTCTACGTCGACGCGCTCTGCCTCTACATGGTGCAAGACCCCTCGAACATCGAGGTCGTCGTCACCAACAACCTCTTCGGCGACATCGTCACCGACCTCGGCGCCGCGCTCCAGGGGGGCCTAGGCATGGCGGGCAGCGCCAACCTCCACCCGGGACGGCGCTGCGCGATGTTCGAGCCAGTGCACGGCAGCGCGCCGCCGCTCGCGGGGAAGGACCTCGCCAACCCCTTCGCCGCCGCGCTCACCGTCGGGATGATGCTCACGCACCTCGGGCACCAGGGCCTCGAGACCCTCATCGAGCACAGCGTCCGCGACTGCATCACCGCCCTGGAGTGCACCCGCGACGTGGGCGGCTCGCTCGGAACCGCCGCCGCCGCCGCCGCCCTCCGCGCCCGGGTCGACGCCCGCCTAGGCTGACTCTCCGCGGGCCTCGATGCGAGCCCGCGCCCCCGCCATCGCCGCCAGCACCCGCCGCCTCGCCGGAGCGCCCGGCAGGTCGCGCCGCTCGATCGCCACCTCCGGGTCGAGCGCGTGGAAGATGTCCTCCTCGAAGAGCAGGTGCGCCTCGCGGTAGGCCTCCAGCGAGAGCTGGGCGAGCTCCTTCCCCTCCGACAAGGCCCTCCCCACCAGCCGCCCGGCCACCTCGTGCGCGTGACGGAAGGGGACGCCCTTGGCCGCCAGGTAGTCCGCCACCTCCGTCGCCACGGTGAAGCCCGCGCCCAGCGCCGCGCGCATCCGGTCGCGCTTGAAGCTCATCGCCCCCACCGCGTCGGCCAGCACCTCCGCCGCGTCGCGCACCGTGTCCACCGCGTCGAAGACCGGGGCCTTGTCCTCCTGCAGGTCGCGGTTGTACCCGAGCGGCAGCCCCTTCAGGATCACCAGCAGCGTCACCAGGTCGCCGATCACCCGGCCCGACTTGCCCCGCACCACCTCCGCGACGTCGGGGTTCTTCTTCTGCGGCATCATCGACGAGCCCGTGGTGTGCGCGTCGGCCATCTCCACGAAGCCGAACTCCTGCGTCGACCAGAGCACCAGCTCTTCGGACAAGCGGGACATGTGCACCGCCGCGATGGCCAGCGCGGAGAGAAGCTCCAGGAGGAAATCCCGGTCGGCCGTCGCGTCGATGCTGTTGCGCGAGGGGCCGTCGAAGCCCAGCGCCCGGGAGGTCATCTCCCGGTCGAGGGGGAAGGTGGTCCCGCACACGGCGCCGCTGCCGAGGGGCGACTCGTTCATGCGCGCCGCGGCGTCGTCGAGCCGCCCCCGGTCGCGCCCCAGCATCTCCACGTAGGCCATCAGGTGGTGCGACAGCCGGTTGGGCTGCGCCCGCTGCATGTGCGTGTACGCCGGGATCAGCGTGTCGATCTCCGCCTCCGCGCGCCGCACCAGCGTGAGGGCCAGCCGATCGAGCGAGCGACCCACCTCGGCGCAGGCCCGTCGGGCGAAGAGCCGCATGTCCGTCGCCACCTGATCGTTGCGGCTGCGGCCGGTGTGCAGCCTCGCGCCCACGTCGCCCTCTCGCGCCGTGAGCGCGGCCTCGACGTTCATGTGCACGTCCTCCTTGGAGGCGTCCCAGACGAAGCTCCCGGCGCGGATCTCCTCTCGAATCGCCCCGAGACCACGCTGCACCTGCGCGAGCTCCGGCGCGCTGAGCACCCCGATGGCGCAGAGCATCTCGGCGTGCGCGAGCGAGCCCGCGATGTCCTCCTCGGCGAGCCGGGAGTCCACGTCGACGCTGGCGAGGAAGCGCGCCGCCCCCGCGTCAAGCTCCTGCGTAAATCGCCCGCCCCATGCCGTCTTCGTCGCCATCGTCGCCGTCTCCTCGCGTTGCTTCGCGCGGCGCACCCTACCCAATGCCCCGCGCGGGACAAAGCCCCGTCGGCGCGGCCATCGCGCGGGGTGCACCCGGCCGCCGCTTGGCGCTACCCTCCGCCATCGCCATGCACGTCCTCGTCGTCAATTGCGGCAGCTCCAGCATCAAGCTCGACGTCCTCGACCCCCACTCGGGGGAGCGCCTCGCGACCGCCCGCGTCGAGCGTGTCGGCCACCCTGACTGCGTGCTGCTCATGGGCGGCGAAGGGGTCCTCATCGAGGAGGCCGACCACGCACGCGCCCTCGCGTTCACGCTTCCCCGCCTGCTCGAAGGCCGCACGGTCGACGCCGTGGGCCACCGGGTCGTCCACGGAGGCGCCCATTTCGACGCCCCCACCCTCCTCGATGACTCCGTCGTCGAGGCCCTCGACGCCCTCTCTCCGCTCGCTCCGCTGCACAACCCGCCCAACCTCGCGGGCATCGTCGCCGCCCGGTCGCTGCTCCCGAGGCTCCCCCACGTCGCCGTCTTCGACACCGCCTTCCACGCCACCATGCCCCGGCGCGCCCGCTCCTACGCGCTGCCGAAGGCCCTGGTGGAGAAGCTCGGCATCCGGCGCTACGGCTTCCACGGCACCAGCCACGCCTGGGTCGCCCAGCAGGCGGGCCGCTACCTGAAGGAAGACCCCCGCGCGCTGAGGATCATCACCTGTCACCTCGGCAACGGCGCCAGCGTCACGGCCGTCGAGGCCGGTCGCTCGGTCGAGACCAGCATGGGCATGACCCCGCTCGAGGGCCTGGTCATGGGAACGCGCTCGGGCGACGTCGACCCCGGGATCATCCTGGAGATCGCCCGCAAGGAGGGCCTCGACGTCGACGGCCTCGACAAGCTGCTCAACCACCAGTCGGGGCTCGCGGGGCTCTCCGGGGTGGGCAACGACCTGCGCGACATCGAGGCGCGCGCCGCCTCGGGCGACGAGGACTGCCGGCTGGCGATCCAGGTGTTCGCGCACCGGGTGAGGAAATACATCGGCGCGTATGCGGCCGTGATGGGAGGCGTCGACGCCATCGTGTTCACCGCGGGCATCGGGGAGAACAGCGCGCTCATGCGCCACCGCATCACCCAGCGCCTCGACTTCCTGGGCGCCCGCCTCGACGAGGACCGCAACCGCGACGCCCGCGTCTCGGCCACCTCGCCGGTGGCGGAGTTCTCCGAGCACGGGTCGAGGGTGCGGCTGCTGGTGGTGGCCACGGACGAGGCGCGCGCCATCGCCCACGACGCCGCGCTGCTGGCCGCCGGGGCGCAGTCCGTCGAGGCCGCGAGCATGATCCCCATCGCGGTGTCGGCGAGGCACATCCACCTCACCCGCGAGGCCGTCGACGCGCTCTTCGGGGCGGGGCACAAGCTCACCCCGTACAAGCCCCTCAGCCAGCCGGGGCAGTTCGCCTGCGAGGAGAAGCTCACGGTGGTCGGCCCGAAGGGCAGGCTCGCCAACGTCCGGGTGCTCGGCCCCGAGCGCAGCGAGTGCCAGGTGGAGATCTCGCGCACCGACGAGTTCGCCCTCGGCGTCGACGCCCCGGTGCGAGACTCCGGCGACGTCGCCAACTCCCCGGGGATCACCCTCGAAGGCCCCGCCGGATCCATCACGCTGACCAAGGGGCTCATCTGCGCCCGGAGGCACATCCACATGCACCCCGACGACGCCGCGCGCTTCGGGGTGGGCGACCGCGACGTGGTGGAGGTCGCCGTCGACACCGACGGCCGAGACATGACCTTCGGCGACGTGCTCATCCGGGTGAGCCCGAAGTACAAGCTGGAGATGCACCTCGACACCGACGAGGCCAACGCCGCGCAGCTCAGCGGCGGAGACGGCGGCGTGCTGGCGAGCACCGGCGGCAGCGTCCGGCTGCGGCGGAGAAACGTGGGCTTCGATGCCGAGTGACCCGACCCGGGGGGAGGGGGCCTCGGTGGACGAGGCCCTCCAGCGCGAGGCGAAGCGGCTCTTCCGGCGCTACACGGTGGAGATCGTGGAGGGGCTCGACATGTGCCCGTGGGCCGAGACCGCGCGCCGGCGCTCGCAGGTGAGCGAGTCCGTCGAGCTGAGCGCGCTGCCCGACCCCATGGACGGGGCCGCGTGGGCGAGGCGCCTCGGGGAGACCGCCTCGGTGGAGATCGGGTTCCTGATCCACCCGAGGGTGAAGCTCTCGCGGAAGGAGTTCGTGGCCTACGTGGAGGCCGTCCGCGCGGCCTACGCGAAGGACCCGGGGCGCCGCGGGGTGCAGATGGCCATGGTGGCCTTCCACCCGGAGCCCGAGCCCGACACCACCACCGCGCTCTCGCTCATCAACTTCATCCGGCGGTGCCCCGACCCGACCATCCAGGCCATCCGGCTGAGCACCCTCGAAGAACTCCGCCAGCGAGACGGCACCGGCAAGCGCTTCATGCCCATGAGCGCCGCCCTGGCGCTGCCGCTCGACGCGCCCGCCAGGCGCCCGCTTCACGAGGTGGTCACCGACGCCAACCAGCAGACCGTCGAGCGCCTCGGGGTCGCGCACGTCGAGGCCATCGTCGAGGACATCCACCGCGACCGGGACCGCGCCTACCGCGCCCTCGGCGTCGAGCCCTGAGAGCTCTCCGAAGGCCCTGGAAATCGGGCCCTTCGCGGCGTCGACCTCTTCGCTTGTGGGCGCGAGAACCCACGTGATAGCGTCCGCGCCGCATTCAAGGGAGCGATATCGAATGAAGCACGGATGGATGGCGCTCGTGGGTCTGTGCCTCGGCTCGATGGCCGCGGTGACCATCGGTTGTGACGGGGACAGCAAGCTCACGGTGGTGACCGAAGAGGGCGCAGCGGCCCCGCACGTCAACCTCCCCACGGTGCCGACGCTCCCGCCGCCGCCGCCGATCAACCACACCGACGGGTCGTTCACCGTCTACGGCGTGCGCCACCAGGCCACGCGCGACACCAACCTCTGGAGCAAGCAGCAGCGCGTCCACGGCTTCATCGTGAGCGTGTACACGGCGCGCAACCCGAGGGGGCTGCCCTGCACCGAGGCCGACCGCTGCGTCGAAGAGCGCCCGCACATCTACATCTCCGACAACCGCACCGAGCGCGACCCGGCCAAGATGATGATGGTCACCGGGTACGCGACCTTCCAGCACGAGATCGAGGCCGCCCGCAGCGCCGCTCGCTCGGGCCGCCAGCCCACCGCCGCGCAGCTCGCGCAGATCGCCGCCGGCCTCGTGAAGCCCGTGCCCACGGACTTCGACGAGGGCGCCGAGGTGGTCGTCACCGGCAACTTCACCCGCCGCGCCGCCAACGGCCAGGCCGACTCCAACGGTCTGCTCGAGTACACCTCGCACACGACCACCACGCCCGCCCCGCCTCCCGCCAACGCCCCCCGGCGCTGACGGCCCGCTCGCTCCCTCCGCTTCACTCCACGTTCATGGCCCGGGCGACCTCGCGTCCCAGGGCGTGGTCCTCCATCATCGCCCGCGACCAGCGCTGCATCACCTCGCCGAAGTCCGCGAGCTCGATGCCCAGCGAGGCCAGCGCCTCCTTGCGCTTCACCCGGTCGGCGCGCAGCCCACGCACCATCCGCACGTACTCCGACACCCTCGCCACGGACTGCCCCGGAAACACCTCCCGGTCTCTCACCACCCCGTCGGGCGTCGAGTCTCTCGCGCCGGGATCATGCAGCGCCGCCGAGGGCTGCCACCCCTCCGCGGCCGGGTGAGAGAGCACGAAGCACTGCACCCTAGTGTCACCGAGCGTGCCGTGGTGGTGCGTCAGCCGCCACGTCCCGGGGCGCACCCGCAGCAGCCACGCCACCGGCCCTCCGGCCTGCGACTCCAGCCCCGTCGGCAGCGACGCCGCCGCCCGCTCGTCCTCGACGCACGAGGCCATCCACCCGGCCTCGCCTCGCTCCGCCGAGAGCGCCGCGACGCAGCGCCCCGAGGCCCTCGCCCAGGCCAGCGTGAGCCAGCCGCTCGTGACGTCCACCGAGTGGGCCACCGACTCGGTGCGCCGCTCCCACCGCCCCGGCAGCTCGCCCGCGAAGCTCTGCCCGCCAGGCATCCCCGCCACCACCGCCACGCCGTCGGGCTCGCCCATGGTGCTGGTCACGATCGCGCACTGGAGCGCCGAGTCGCCCGGCCGCCACGCCGCGCCGCGCAGCCCCTCCGGCAGCGACACCTCCGCGGTGAAGCCCACCAGGCCGCCGAGCTCAAGGGCGTCGGTCGTGCGGTCGATGCTCAGCCACGCCACCTCCTCGGCCCCGCGCAGGAAGCGCTCGCTCCACGCCGCCTCCGGGTCCATCAGCCCGTCGTCCGTCGCTCTGACGTCTCGGGGAGTGACCCCCGGGGCCGCCGAGAGCAGCCGCTGCCGGCACCGCTCGTAGGCCTCCCTCGCGGCCTTCTCGCCCGCGAGGGCTCCCTCCGGCACCGGCCACGGGTCGACCCGCAGCTCCGGCGCCGCCCCGCGCCGCAGCACCCAGCGGTCGCCCGGCTCGGCGCCCCGCCAGCGCGCGAAGGCCAGCGCGTCCATCGCCATCACCGGAATCCCCTGGTCGTGCCGCACCCCCACGCGGTCTCGCGAGGGGGTCACGACGCCCGCCCGCAGCGCTCCGATGCGCGCCGGGGCGCTCACCAGCACCGGCTTGAGCGTCGCGGGCTCCGCGGGGGTCCTCCTCGCCGACGGCGCGGCGGCCAGGGCCTGGGCGAGCACCGTCGACTCGATGCGCAGCATCGTCGGGCCGGTCATCGGCGAGGCCGCGGAGTCCACCAGCGCGAAGCGCTCGAGCTCCAGCGCGTCGAGCCCGTCGGGGCCGAGCCGGGCCCTCAGCGCGGGCAGCACGTGACGGCCCACCGCGAAGACCGCCGACGAGGTGCGCGCCGGGTCGAGCGTCCCCTGGAGCAGCATCCCGTGGACGGTGTCCGCCACGAGGCGCCCGGCGTCGCGGCTCCACCCGGCGTGGCGCGCGGCGAAGTCCCCGCCGTCGACCAGCAGCGCCCGCACCAGGGCCGCCGCGTCGGCGACGCGCAGGCCCACCCGGGCGCTCACGTGGAGGTGCCCCGCCCGCCCCGATCCCAGGCCCGTGACCGCCCCCACCGGCGCGTCGACGTCGAGGTACCACGGGCCCCCGGTGGTCACGAAGAATACCTGGATGCGTAAGGTATCGGTGGCGGGGTCGACCCACGGGGCGACCGCGGGCCACTGCGCCGGGTCGAGCGCGTAGCGCCCGGGGCCCGCCGCCCCGAGGATCGCTCCGTCAGCGACGAACACCGCCTGCTCGTGCCCCTGCACCACCAGCGTGGCGCCCACCGCCGGAGCTTCGGGCCAGCGCATGACCCACTCCAGCGCCGCGTCACCCCGCCGCTCGATCTCCCGCTCGCTCATCGCGAAAAAGCCTACGCCCATTTCGCGACCCGGGCTCCCGTCCGGTCACGTCTCGCGCCCGTGGCGTCCGGCTCCCGCTGCGAAGCGCGCCGCCCCGCTCGCCCCGTCGGCCCGCAGCGCCTCGGCGCCGTCGGTGAACTCCGCCTCCAGCGCCTCGGCCGCCGTCAGGTCGAAGGCCCGGTACACCCCGCGCCGGTCGGCCATCGCGCAGGCCCAGGGGTGCGCCGCGATCTCCCTCGCCAGCGCCTCGGCCGCCGCCCTCGCCTCGCCCCGAGGGACCACCCGGCTCACGAGGCCCATCGCCAGCGCCTCCTCGGCGCGCACGGCCCTCCCCGTGAGCACGAGATCGAGGGCCCGGCCGAGGCCCACCAGCAGCGGCAGCCGGGCTGTTCCGCCGTCGATGAGGGGCACGCCCCAGCGGCGGCAGAAGACGCCCAGCACGGCGTCTTCCTCCATCACCCGCAGGTCGCACCAGAGCGCCAGCTCGAGGCCCCCGGCGACCGCGTAGCCCGAGAGGGCCGCGATCACCGGCTTGCTCATCACCATCCTCGAAGGCCCCATCGGACCGTCGCCCGTCGGGTCGAGCCGGTTGGCCTCGCCCGTCGCGATGGCCTTGAGGTCGGCGCCCGCGCAGAAGGTCCCCCCCTCGCCGCAGAGCACCGCGACCCGGGCGCCATCGTCCGCCGCGAAGCTCCTGAACGCCTCCGCCAGCGCCTCCGCGGTCGCCCGGTCGACGGCGTTTCTCACCGCCGGTCGGTCGATCACCACCGTCGTCACCCCGTCCGCCCGCTCCACCCGCACCGACATCGCCCGACCCTCCCGTCTCAACGCGCCTTCAACCCGAAGCGCTTCTCTGCCTTGACCGCTCTCCGCGCCGTGTCACCCGTAAAGACCCCCATGAACATGTACACCTGGACCGACCGCGAACTCGAATCCTGGCGCGCGGTGGGCGATCCCCTCGCCGACGGCGTCATGCGCGACCTCTACGAGATGGGGAGCGTCACCGCGGTCAACGACCTGCTGAGCCTGATGGTGCGGCACGACGTGCCCCCTCCCGCGCAGCTCCCTCCGGCGGCGCAGCGGTACTTCCAGCAGTCCGCGGTGCTGCCCCCGTGGGTCGACCTGGCCGCCATCGCCAAGGGCGAGGAGGTCTTCATGCGCTACGGGCTGCTCTCGCTGGCCTCGCTGCTCTGCGCGTCGCTGCCCGAGTGCTACGCGATGCGCAACGGGGTGCACGTGCTCGACATCACCCGGCAGCTCCGGTCGCACACCGAGCGCCGCGTCTACGAGACCGCGCAGATGGTGATCGACGTGATGGCCCGAGGGGGCCTGCGCCCCGGCGGGAGGGGCGTGCGCTCGTCCCAGAAGATCAGGCTGATGCACGCGTCGATGCGCTACCTGCTGGAGATCGATCCCGATGGGGTCACGGAGCCCGATCCGGCGCTGCCCTCCCTCGCCGACGTCATGACCCGCAAGGTGTGGGACCCCTCCTGGGGGCGCCCGATCAACCAGGAGGACCTGGCCTTCACGCTGCAGACCTTCTCCACCGTGATGCTGCGCGCGTGGGACCGCCTCGGGGTGGTGCTCGACCCCGCGGAGAAGCAGGGCTACTTCCACTGCTGGCGCGTCGTCGGTCACGTGCTCGGCGTCGCGGAGGCGCTCAACCCGCCGACGGTGGAGGGCGGCGAGGCGCTCTTCGAGGCGCTGCGCACACACCAGCGGGGAGCCACCGAGGCGGGGCAGGCGATGACGAAGGCGCTGGCCGACACGGTCGCGCAGGTCATCGGCATCCCGTGGGTGTCCGACGACGCGGTGACGCTGCTGATGCGCCACCTGCTCGGCGACGACACCGCGGAGATGATGGGCGTGCCGGAGAGCTCGAAGGTCGGCGCGCTCGCGATGGGCGGGATCGTCTCCGTGGTGCGCGCCGCCTCGACGGTGGGCGAGGGCATCGGCGACGAGGTGCCGCTGGTGCATCGCATCAGCGCGTGGTTCGGCCAGCGCTTCATCGAGCGCATCGCGCGGCGCGACCGCGGCGGCGAGCGGTCGCTCTTCCACCTCCCGGCGGACCTGCGCGAGGCCTGGGAGCGCTGAGCGTGCCTCTCCGCGCGGGCGGCTTGTGGGGGCGCGATCCCGCGTGAGAGTATCCGCCACCCTTCGCGCGCGGCGGTGGCCATCGAGAGCCCCAGAATCCCGCTCAGCGTCGGTCGGGGGAAGGAAACGAGCGGATGAAGATCACGTTGGGATTGTCCGGGTCGGACGCTGAGGTCGACCTGCTCGCGGTGCTCCTCGCGGAGGAGGACCTCGCCGGTGACACCCTGCTGAACGACCTCGACGAGGCGCTCTCGGGCACGCTTCGCACGGCCATCAAGGACGACGAGTTCACCGGCAAGCGCGACGCGACGCTGGCGGTGATGACCTACGGGAAGACGCCCGCGCGCAAGGTGCTGCTCATCGGCCTCGGGCCCGCGGCGAAGGTGACCGCCATCGAGCTGCGCGCGGCGGCGGCGAAGGCCGCCAAGGTGGCCAACGCCGACAAGGCCACGAAGCTGCACCTCGCGCTGCGCGGCAAGGGCGACGCGGCGGAGCTGCGCGCGGCGGCCGAGGGCGTCTCGCTCGGGTGCTACCGCTTCACCAAGTACCTCACCGGCGACCGTCGGCCCAAGAAGGAGCTGGAGTCCGTCTCGCTCGGGCTGCGAGGGGTGAAGTCCGTGAAGGCGACCGCGGAGCAGAAGCACGCGATCGCCGCCGGCGAGGCGGTGGCCTCGGCGATCAACCTCGCGCGCGACCTGGTCAACGAGCCGCCGAACGAGCTCACCCCCGCGGCGCTCGCCGACGTGGCCCACGACGTCGCCAAGGCCCACGGGCTCAAGGTCTCCATCTGGGACCGGGCGAAGATCCGCGCCGAGGGCATGAAGCTCCTCGACGCCGTCGGCCGCGGGTCGAGCAACGAGCCCCGCTTCATCCACATTACCTACAAGCCCGAGAAGGCCCGCAAGGGCCGGCCCCGGGTCTGCCTCGTGGGCAAGGGCCTGACCTTCGACTCCGGCGGCCTCTGCATCAAGCCCGCGCCCGGCATGGGGGACATGAAGTCCGACATGGCCGGCGCCGCGCTCACCATCGGCGCGATGGCGGCCATCGGCGCGCTCAAGCCCGACGTCGAGGTGCACGCCATCGTGGCCGCGGCGGAGAACATGCCCGACGGCGACGCCTACCGCCCCGGCGACGTCTTCGGCTCGCTCGACGGCAAGACCGTGGAGATCATCAACACCGACGCCGAGGGCCGCCTGGTGCTGGCCGACGCGCTGGCCTTCGCCCGCAAGCTCGAGCCCGACCTCATCGTCGACCACGCGACCCTCACCGGCGCGTGCCTCGTGGCGCTGGGCACCTCGACCGCGGCGTTCTACTGCAACGACGAGGAGATCTCGAAGCGCTACCTCGACGGCGCCAAGACCGCCGGCGAGGCGATGTGGCGCATGCCGCTCATCGAGGAGCTCCGCGACGGGCTGAAGAGCGACGTGGCCGACCTCAAGCACACCGGCGACCGCTACGGCGGCTCCATCATCGGCGCGCTCTTCCTCCGGGAGTTCATCGGCGACCGGAAGTGGATCCACCTCGACATCGCGGGCCCCGCCTACCTCGACCGGGTGAGCGCCCTCGGCCCCAAGGGCGGCACCGGCTACGGCATCCTCGCCTTCCTCCAGTACCTCGACTCGCTCTGACCGGGCTCCCCCCTCCATCGGCCATGGCCGCTGTTCTGGCGCCATGGCCCTTGTCCATCCCGGCGCCCGTCAGCTAAGCCTGCGCGCATCGCCATGGCAGACCACCACACGCAGGACGAGGCCCCGATCCGCTTCGAGACGCACCCCTCGCGGTACCGTCACTGGAAGCTCGACTTCCCCGCCGTCTACGGCGGCCGGGTGGCCCGCCTCGCGATGGACGTGCAGGAGGACGGCGGGCTTCGCCCCGGCTATCCGCTCAAGCTCAACAGCTACGACCTCGGGGTGGACATCGAGCTCTCCGACGCCATCCAGCGCGTGCGCTTCGAGCACCCCGAGGTGCGCGCGCTCATCGTCACCAGCGCCAAGGACCGCATCTTCTGCTCCGGCGCCAACATCTACATGCTGGGCAGCTCGTCGCACCCCTTCAAGGTGAACTTCTGCAAGTACACCAACGAGACCCGGCTCTACCTGGAGGAGCTGTCCGAGCTCTCGGGCATCCCGGTGCTCTGCGCGGTCAACGGCACCGCCTCGGGCGGAGGCTATGAGCTGGCCCTGGCCTGCGACGAGATCCTGCTGCAGGACGACGGCAGCACCGCGGTGAGCCTCCCCGAGGCGCCGCTGCTGGCGGTGCTCCCGGGCACCGGCGGGCTCACCCGGGTCACCGACAAGCGCAAGGTGCGGCGCGACCTGGCGGATGTGTTCTCGACGCTGGCGGAGGGCGTGCGGGGCAGGCGCGCGGTGGAGTGGCGCCTGGTCGACGAGTCGGCCTCGCGGTCGAAGTTCGAGGCGGCCGTCAAGGCGAGGGTGGAGAAGATGGTCGAGCGCTCTCCGCGCGCCGCGTCGGGCGCGGGCATGGAGCTGCCGCCGGTGACGGTCAGCCGCAACGGGGACGTGAGCGCGTACAAGCACGTGCTGCTTCAGGTCGACCGGGGGCGCCGGGTGGCGGAGCTCACGATGCGCGGCCCCGAGGGCGATCCCCGGGGGGAGCTCGACGCCGGGCACTGGAGCGTGGCGGCGTGGCGGGAGCTCGACGACGCGCTGCTCGACCTGCGCTTCAACCACCCGACCATCGGGCTTGTGGTGCTTCACACGGTGGGCGACCTGGAGGCGGTGCGGCGCTTCGACCGGCACCTCGTCGAGCGCGCGGTCACCGACTGGCTCGCGCGCGAGGTGCTGCTGCTGCAGAAGCGGGTGTTGAAGCGCCTCGACCTCACGGCGCGCAGCCTCTTCGCGCTCATCGAGCCGGGGAGCTGCTTCGCCGGGTCGATGCTGGAGATCGCCCTCGCGGCCGACCGGGTGTTCATGATCGACGCGGCGGACACGAACGTGGCGCTGTCGGTGGTGAACTTCGGTGCGTTTCCGATGAGCAACGGGCTGTCGAGGCTGGAGTCGCGCTTCCTCTACGACCCGTCGATCGTGACGCGCCTCAAGGACGAGGCGGGGCTGCTCGACGCGGGGGCCGCGCTCGAGGCGGGCCTCGTGACCTTCACGCCGGACGAGATGGACTGGGACGACGAGGTGCGCGTGGCCATCGAGGAGCGTACGAGCCTCTCGCCCGACGCCATGACGGGCATGGAGGCCAACCTGCGCTTCGCCGGCCCGGAGACCATGGAGACCAAGATCTTCGGCAGGCTCAGCGCGTGGCAGAACTGGATCTTCCAGCGCCCCAACGCGGTCGGCGAGGCCGGCGCGCTCACCATGTACGGGCAGCCCGGGCGCCCGGTGTTCGATTACCGTCGCACGTAAGAAACCCCACGGAAGCAGGTCACCTGATGTCATCCGTCGTCAACGACACGCGCATCCCGAACAACGTCGACCTCTCGTCGGACAAGAAGCTCCAGCGGGCGCTCGAGGAGTGGCAGCCCAGCTTCATCAAGTGGTGGGGCGACATGGGGCCGGAGGGCTTCCAGCAGGACGACGTCTTCCTGCGCACGGCGATCAGCGTCGACCAGGCGGGCTGGGCGCACTTCGACTACGTGAAGATGCCCGAGTACCGCTGGGGCATCTTCCTCGCCGACGCGGTGCCCGACCGCACCATCGGCTTCGGCGACGAGCTCGGCAAGCCCGTGTGGCAGCAGGTTCCGGGCGAGCACCGCAACACCCTGCGCCGGCTGATCGTCACGCAGGGCGACACGGAGCCCGCCTCGGTGGAGCAGCAGCGCCTGCTAGGCCAGACCTGCCCGAGCGTCTACGACCTGCGCAACCTCTTCCAGGTCAACGTCGAGGAGGGCCGGCACCTCTGGGCGATGGTGTACCTGCTGCACTCGCACTTCGGCCGCGACGGCCGCGAGGAGGCAGAGGCCCTGCTCGAGCGCCGCAGCGGCGACGCCGACAAGCCCCGGATTCTCGGCACCTTCAACGAGCCGTGCCCCGAGTGGCTGTCGTTCTTCATGTTCACGTACTTCACCGACCGCGACGGCAAGTACCAGCTCCTCGCGCTCGCCGAGAGCGCCTTCGACCCGCTCTCGCGCACCACGCGCTTCATGCTCACCGAGGAGGCGCACCACATGTTCGTGGGCGAGACGGGCATCCTGCGCGTCGTGCAGCGCTCGGCGGAGCTCGCGAGGCTCGACCCCAACGGCGACGTGCGCGCCCAGGGCGGCGTCGACCTGCCCACCATCCAGAAGTACCTGAACTTCTGGTTCAGCTCGTCGGTCGACCTGTTCGGCGGCGAGGTGTCGTCCAACGCGGCGTCGTTCTTCGCGTCGGGCCTCAAGGGCCGCGCCAAGGAGGCCGGCCACGAGGACCACGTGGCGCTCCACGGCACCTATCGCATGACGACCCCGGAGGGCGGCGCGCTGGTCGACCGCGACGTGGCGCTGCGCTCGGCGATGAACGAGGTGCTGCGCGACGAGTACGTCGCCGACTGCCAGCGCGGCGTCGACAAGTGGAACCGCGCCATCGCCGAAGGGGGCGTGGACTTCGAGCTGAAGATCCCGAGCCGTCGCTTCAACCGCAACGTCGGGCTCTACGCGGGGATGCGCTTCAACCCGGCGGGCGAGCTCATCTCCGAGGAGGCCTGGCAGGCGGGCGTGGGGCAGTGGCTCCCGACCGCGGCCGACCGGGCCTACGTGATGTCGCTGATGACCAGGCCGGTCTACGAGCCCGGCAAGATGGCCCACTGGATCGCCCCCCCGAAGCAGGGGATCAAGGGCCGCCCGGTGGACTTCGAGTACGTGCGCCACGACGCGCGGTAGTCCCCGCCCCGGCCCTGCGGGTCACACGAGGTCCCAGACCCCGACCGCCTCGAACTCCTCCTCTCCGAAGCGCTCCAGATAGGCCGCGTAGTGCTCCGCCGGGCAGGCCGGCGCGAGGGCGCAGCGCGGCGCCTCGGCGCAGCCCGCGCTGACCACGTGAAGGGTCGAGAGGCCCCGTGCGGCGCCGCCCTTGCGCGGGTTGTGCTCGTCCGCCAGCGCGACGCCCGCGAGGGCGCGGCGGGGCATTCCCCGGGAGGCCTCGAAGACCCCGAGCCCGGTGGACCTCTGCGCGCGCCACAGCACGCAGGGGTGCCGGATGGCGGTCGCGAGCGCGTGGAGGCAGAACTCTCGATCCTCTGGGGTGGCGCCGTCGAGAGAGCGGAGCACCCTCGCGACGATCTCGGACTCGCGGAGGGCCGAGTCGGCGTACGCGCCATGGCGGGTCTGCCGCAGGGGGTAGGGGAGCTGCGGCCAGAGGGGCAGCTCGCGCTCTCGGGCGAAGCGGGCGAGCGCGGCGATCTCGTCGACGTTCTGTCGGGTGATGACCGTCGCGAGGCCGAGGCGCTGAGGGCCGAGGTCCGCCCGCAGCCCGTCGATCGCGCGCAGCACCTCGGCGTGGGAGCCGGGCGCGCCCGTCACGAGGTCGTGCACCTCCGGGGTCACGCCGTAGAGCGGCACGACGACCTCCGTGTGCTCCGGCGCGCGGCGCAGAAACTCGCGGCGAAACGCCTCGTCGGCGAAGCGTCGCCCGGGGCCCATGACCTCGAGGCGCTCGAAGCCCGCCGCGCGGATGGCCGAGGCGAGGTCGAGCACGCGCGAGAACCTCAGCGGGTCGATGCCGTTGAGGCGAGCGCGCACCTGGGCCCGGGCGCGGGCCTCGCGGAGCTGGAGCTCGATGGACTGAAGCTCCGCGGCGCCGCCGTCGTGCGCGGGGACGAAGCTCTTGATGGGGCAGAAGGTGCACTGCTGCCCGCACTCGGCGTCGAGGTTGAGGTTGAGCACCTCGGGGTTGGGGGACGCCGTCTCGGCCCCGAGCAGCCGGACCTCCTCGGCGCGCGTGGGCACCACGACCCGAGCGTGCGGGGACAGCTTGCTCGCCAGCAGCGCCAGGACGTGCGAGCCCAGGCGCGCCGCGCGGGTCTTGGCGCCGACGGTCGCTGCGAGTCCGAGGTCGGGCAGGCTGAGCCCGAGGCCGGCGTGGCTGCCGAAGCACGACTGCTCCGCGCTCGTCGGAGCGAGGAGGAGCTCGACGGTCTCTCGCGAGTCCTCCGGGGCGAACTCCAGCAGCACGCGGCCGAAGGGCGACGCGGCGGACCCGGTCGGAAGGAAGGACCTCAGCGCGACGAGGCGGTGCCCCGCGATCGGCGCGCCGTCGAGGGTGACCTCCGGCGCGAGAAACTCCGCGACACCCGGAGGATCGAGGACGATGGCCTCCCGCTGTCCCTCCACTGCCTCCAGCGGGTCCGAGAGCCCGAGGCGCAGGTGGGGGAAGAGCCGACCGATGGTGGCGAACCAGCGCGCCGGGTTCTCGACCTCCGGCCAGTTGTGCTCGGCCCCTTTGACGCCTTCACGGGACAATCGGGCCACGACCCTCCCTCGCCTGGGCAGGAGCCTCACCGACAGCGCGGCGCCGTCCTCGCGAGCGAGCTCGATCTCCACCATCCCGAACTCATCGCCAGAGACGGCGGAGAGAGTGAGGTCTTCGACCGGCGTCGACTCCAGCATCGCGAGGGCCTGCTCCGCGGCGACCGCGTCCTCGCTCTCGGGTCGCAGCGTCGGGTCTGCGGCCGGGGCGCGCCGCGACCAGACGAAGCCCGCCTCGGCCGCCCGCACCGATGCCATCACCGCCCTCACCAGCGCCCCCGGGTCGCGCGCCGAGGGGGATACCCGCCAGTCCACGGTGAAGCGCGTCGTGGCCGTCTTCGAGGCGCCGCTCGCGGCGTGGGTGAGCGTCATGACCGCCACGGCGCGGTCGGCGCGGTGGACGTAGCGCGCCGTGATGGACGCGACGTCCACCCGAGCGCCCTCGAACTCCCAAGGCTCGGGTAGCGAGGGCGCCACCAGGTGTCGGATCAGCTCGTCCTGGCCAGCGCCGATGACCTCCACGTCTCTACGGTGCTCCGTCGTGCGGTGCGGCGCTGCCCATCAGATCCCGCGCGGGTCAGCGACCGCGGAGCGTGCGGGTGAAGCCCGCGAGGTTCACCAGCAGCTCGGCCACGAACTTCTTCGTGGCCTCGTCGGTGAGGTTGCCCGCCTCGTCGAACTTCTCGTTCGCCTTCGCGACGTACACCTCGGGCTTCGGGACGACAAACATCCCGAGGCCGATGCAGAGTTCCCTGAGCTGGGTCTGACCGCGCACGGTGCCGTGCATCCCGGGCGAGGCGCCGAGGGTGGCGACGGGCTTCTTCCCGAAGGGCGGCGCGGGCGGGCGAGAGGCCCAGTCGATGGCGTTCTTGAGCACGCCAGGGACGGAGTAGTTGTACTCGGGCGTGACGAAGAGCACCGCGTCGGCCTGCTCGATGGCCGCGCGGAAGGCCGCCACGGGCTCGGGGTAGCCCTGCTCGCGAAGGTCCTCGTTGTAGAGGGGGATGTCCTTGATGTCGAAGGTCGTGATCGTCGCTCCCGGCGGCACCAGGAGCGTCGCAGCGGCGAGGAGCTTCTTGTTCCAGGACTGGGCGCGCAGGCTGCCAGCGATACCGAGAATCGAGACGGGAGAGTCGCTCATGGCGGCACGATAGGGGACACCCGAACGGGGAGCCAGCGCCGACGCTCGCGGCGTCGGTGGCGTTCCGATAGTCTCGGCGCCGCCATGACCCAGACGCTCCGACCCATTCAAGACGTTGCCGGTGATCTCGGGCTCTCTGCGGGCGATGTGATCCCGTGGGGGCGCAACCGCGCGAAGGTCTCCCTCGACGCGCTCGCCCGCCGCGAGGGCTCGACCCAGGGCCGCCTGGTGCTGGTCTCCGCGATCAACCCGACGCCCGCGGGCGAGGGGAAGACCACCACCTCGGTGGCCCTCGCGATGGGGCTCAACCGCCGCGGTCGGCGCGCGGTGGCGGCGCTGCGCGAGCCCTCGCTGGGGCCTGTCTTCGGGATGAAGGGCGGCGGCACCGGCGGCGGGCTCGCGACGCTCGAACCCTCGGCGGACATCAACCTGCACTTCACGGGCGACATCCACGCCATCACCTCGGCGCACAACCTCCTCGCGGCCATCGCGGACAACGCGCTGCACTTCCGCGACCCGATCAACCTCGATCCCCGCTCGGTGCGCTGGCGCCGCTCGCTCGACATGAACGACCGCGCGCTGCGCCACGTCGTCGTGGGCATGGGCAAGGGCAACGGTCCGATGCGCGAGACGGCCTTCGACATCACCGCGGCCAGCGAGGTGATGGCCATCCTCTGCCTCGCCACCTCCGTGAAGGACCTCGAGGCCCGGCTCGGTCGCATCATCGTGGGCACCACCCCTGGCGGGGCGCCGGTGCGCGCGAGCGACCTCGGCGCCTCCGCGGCCATGACCGCGCTGCTGCTCGACGCCCTCATGCCCAACCTGGTGCAGACCCGCGAGGGGACGCCCGCGATCGTTCACGGCGGGCCCTTCGCCAACATCGCCCACGGGTGCAACTCCATCCTCGGGACGCGCCTCGCGCTCGCCTACGGGCAGGACGTCATCACCGAGGCGGGCTTCGGCTTCGACCTGGGGGCGGAGAAGTTCCTCGACATCAAGTGCCGGGTGGGAGGGCTCTGGCCGCACGGCGTGGTGCTGGTGGCGACGCACCGCGCGCTGAAGATGCACGGCGGGGTGCCCGTGGCGAGGGCGGCGGAGTCCAACACCGCCGCGCTCTCCAAGGGGCTCGAACACCTCGAGAAGCACCTGGAGACGCTGCGCTTCTACGGGCTGCCCGCGGTGGTGGCGGTCAACGGCTTCCCCCAGGACACGGACGACGAGCAGGAGGTGCTGCGGGAGTTCGGGGCGCGCAACGGGGTCGCCGTGGCGAGGCACGAGGGCTTCTCCAAGGGCGGCGAAGGGGCGCTGGAGCTCGCCGACGCGGTGACCTCGATGCTCGACCGCTCGGACGCCGAGCGGCCGGTGGCGAGGTACACCTACGAGCTGAGCGATCCGCCGGTGGAGAAGATCCGCAAGATCGCGCGCACGGTCTACGGCGCCGACGACGTGACCTTCACCGCGTCGGCCCTGAAGGACCTCGACGCCGCCGTCGCGCTGGGCGGCGCCGAGCTGCCGGTGTGCATGGCCAAGACGCACCTCTCGCTCACCGACGACCCGACCCGGCCGGGGCGCCCGTGGGGCTTTACCATCAACGTAAAAGAGGCGCGGCTCAGCGCGGGCGCGGGCTTCGTGGTGGCGCTCACCGGAGAGATCATGACGATGCCGGGACTGCCGAAGGTTCCCGCCGCGGCGCGCGTGGTGGTGCACGACGACGGCCGGGTCACCGGGCTGATGCAGGGCGAGTGAGCGGGCTCAGCCGCCGCCGCGACGCTCGATGAGCGCGGGGGCGGCGGGCTCGAAGCGGCGCTCGGCGTCGCTCCAGCGCATCACCTGACGGGAGAACTTCACCGAGCCGCTGGAGACGTCGACGCTCGACGAGGCGACCTCCAGCCGCGGGGCCGCGCCGCTCTCCAGCACGCGAATCGACCCGGGCAGCGTGGGGTTGGCCGGGGGGAGCGCCGTCGAGGGGGACCGCGCGACGCGCCCGGACTCCGAGTAGACGAGCGCGCGCCACCCCTCCGGGTCGCGGTGGAGGAGCTGGTCCGCGGCGGTGAAGAAGCCCGCGGTGGGGATCCAGCAGCGCACCTGGATCGACGGCGCGCCCGCGAAGACCTGCACCGCCCTCACCGTCGAGCCCGCGCCGCACGCCCCCTCGATCAACGCCGCTCCCCGCACCGCCCCGGCCTCGTCGAGCTCCACCAGCACCGCGCTCCCGGCGCCCACCGGACCGTCCGTCGCGGTCGCGAGGCGCACCCTCCCGGGCGACGGAGCTCCCGGCCACGCCACGCCCGGCGAGCCCGCAGAGGCCGTGTAGCGCTCGCAGACGAACTCTCCCCCCGCGCGCCGCACCAGCCGGATCACCGGCCCCGCCGCCGTGCTCTCCGCCGCGTACGCGACGTCGTCCGAGACGCGCACCACGGCGCCCCGCACGCTGGCGTCACAGCGGCGTAGCTGCTCCTCGATGGTCGGCGCCGCGGGCTCCGGCGGGAGCGCCGCCGCCGCCGGAACCACCGCCGCGTCGGGCTTCGCGCCCGCCCGAGGCACCTCGCGCCCCGGGCTCGGCCGCAGCGCCTCGCTCACGCCGGCGTCCCTGGCGCTCTGCGGTCGCTCGCGGATGCAGCCTCCGAGCAGCGCCATCGCGACGACGGTGGTGCTCGCGTACCTCATCGCGCGTAGTCCACCGCCCGGGTCTCACGCACCACGGTGACCTTCACCTGGCCGGGGTAGGCCAGCTCGCTCTCGATCTTGCGGGCGATGTCCCGCGAGAGCGCGAGCGCCCCGGCGTCGTCGATCTCGCTCGGCTCCACCAGCACCCGCACCTCGCGCCCCGCCTGGATCGCGAAGGACCGCTCGACGCCCTTGAAGGCCCCGCAGATGCGCTCGAGGTCCTCGAGGCGCCGCACGTACCCTTCGAGCATCTCTCGCCGTGCGCCCGGCCTCGCGCCGCTGATGGCGTCCGCCGCGGCGGTGAGGTGCGCCAGCACGCTGCGCGGCGGCTCGTCGTCGTGGTGCGCCGCGATCGCGTTGACGACCATCTCGTCCTCGCCCGCCTTGCGCGCCATCTGTCCGCCGATCACCGCGTGGCCGCCCTCCACCTCGTGGGTCACGGCCTTGCCGATGTCGTGCAGCAGCCCCGCCCGCTTGGCCAGCTTGGGGTTGATGCCCATCTCCTGCGCCAGCAGCCCGCACAGGTGCGCGACCTCCACCGAGTGCCGGAGGATGTTCTGCGCATACGAGTACCGGTAACGGAGCTGCCCGACGATCTTCACCAGGTCGGGGTGCAGCCTCCCGATGCCGAGCTCCATCGCGGCCGCCTCGCCGGCCTCCTTGATGGTGCGCTCGACCTCCTCCTTCGACTTGATGAAGAACTCCTCGATCTTCGACGGGTGGATGCGCCCGTCCAGGATGAGCCGCTCCAGCGTGAGCCGCGCCATCTCCCGGCGCACCGGGTCGAAGCTGCTCACCACGATGGTCTCCGGCGTGTCGTCGATCACCAGGTCGCAGCCGGTGACCTCCTGGAAGGTGCGGATGTTCCTGCCCTCGCGGCCGATGATGCGGCCCTTGAGCTCGTCGCTCGGCAGGTGCACCGAGGTCACCGCGCGCTCGCCCGCGTACTCCCCGGCGTAGCGCTGCACCGCGATGCCGATCACCCGCTTGGCCCGCTTCTCCGCCTCCTCCCGCGCGAGGTCCTCGATCTGCTTGGCCTCGCGCGCCCCCGAGCGCCGCGCGTCGTCCATGATCTCGTCGATCACCCGGCTGCGGGCCTCCTCGCCGGTGAGCGCCGCCACGCGCTCCAGCGCCTCCTTCTCCGAGGACCGCACCGCCTCCAGCGCCGTCGCCCGCTCGGTCACCAGCTTCTCCGCCGCCGACTCGCGCTGGGCCACCGCCCGCTCGCGCTCGGTCACCGCGCGGTCCCGGCTCGACAGCTCCGACTCGCGCAGCGCGAGCCGCTGGTCCTTCTGCGTGACCGCGCCCTCCAGAAGCGCGAGCCGCTCATCCCTCGTCTTCAGGTCGCGCGTCATCGACTCGGCCTGCGCCTTCGCGTCGGCGACCACCTGCTGCGCCCGCTGCTGCGCCTGCCGCTCGACCTCCGCCCGTACGATGTCCCGGGCCCGCGCGGTGGCCTCCTCGAGCGTCACCGCGGCGGCCCGGCGGTGCACCTCCGCCTGCTCGTGCGCGGCGCGGGTCTCCCCCCGGGCGGCCTCGATCACCTCCTGGAGCAGCGTCACCTGGGTCTCGAGGGTCTGCACCCGGGCGCGGGCCTCCGCCAGCGATCGCTCGTGCGACGAGCCATCCGAGCGCGCGGACTCGAGCTCGGCGCGCAGGGCCGTGAGCTCGCCGTCGGCGCTCTTCGATCGAACCGCCCAGGACGCAGCCGCTCCGGCGGCCGCTCCGGCGAGGAAGGAAATCGGGGTCATCGTGGGGGCTCCATCAGGGCGCGTCATCGACGCGGTAGGTGTCTTCATCGGTCACGATGAAGTGCACTCGCTGGTCGTGCGCCTCATTCGGGACCTCCGCGATCATCTGGAAGGCGAACACCGTCGCGACCCGCGCCGCCCGGGTCATGAGCACGAGGGTGTTGTCATAGAGGGCCCGGCCGAAGCCCAGCCGGTGGCCTCGCGGGTCCATCGCGAGCGCCGGGACGATCACCACGTCGAGGGTCGCGAGGTCGACCTCCGGGGCCTCTTCGGTGGGCTCGTCGATGCCGAAGGCCGACACCGCCGTGGGAAAGCGCCGCCCGCCGCGCAGCAGCCAGCGGAAGGAGAGCACCCGCCCTTCGCCCACCACCGGCAGCGCGACGTCGAGGCCTCGGGCGACGGCGTCGTCGAGAAGGGCCCGGGTGTCGAACTCGTCGGGCATCGAGGCGTAGAGGGCGACGGAGCGGGCGGCCTGCCAGCAGGGCAGGGCGAGCACCCGGGCGGCGACGGCGGCGGAGCGACGGTTACGGGCCTCGGCCGGGAGCGTGCCCCGGAGCTGGCGCATTCGCTTGCGCAGCAGGACCTTGGCGCGGGGTCGGAGCAGGCTCAGGGCGTCGTCGGAGTAGGGTAGTTCGGCCATAGGGGGGGACCCGACAGGCATACCACGGTCGCCGTCCGTCTTGCCCAGAGGGGGAAAGGTGCACTACACGGTGCGGCGAACAACCGCGCGGCCCTACCGATCCCATCGGCGGCGGTGCATCAGACGAAGAACCTGAGGAGCGACCATGCGAAGCGAGTGGGTGGCCCGGCGGTCGAACGATCGCGTGAAGACGCAGATGGTGTACGCCCGCGCGGGCGTGGTGACCGAGGAGATCGCCTACGTGGCGAAGCGCGAGGGCGTCTCCCCCGAGCTGGTGCGTGACGAGGTCGCGCGCGGTCGGCTGGTGATCCCCGCCAACGTGGCGCACACCAACCTCGAGCCGATGGGCATCGGCATCGCGCTCTCGTGCAAGGTCAACGCGAACATCGGCAACAGCGCCGTGACCAGCAAGGTCGAGGAGGAGCTGGCGAAGCTCCACGTGTCGCTGAAGTACGGCGCCGACACGGTGATGGACCTCTCCACGGGCGGCAACATCGACGGCATCCGCGCGGAGATCATCAAGGCCTCGCCGGTGCCCATCGGCACCGTGCCCATCTACCAGGTGGTGCAGGACCTGAAGTCCATCTCGAAGATGACCGTCGACGACTTCCTGGGGATGATCGAGCACCAGGCGAAGCAGGGCGTCGACTACATGACGCTGCACGCCGGCGTGCTGCGCGGACTGCTCCCGACGGTGCAGCACCGCATCACGGGCATCGTGTCGCGCGGCGGCTCGCTCATGGCCCAGTGGATGATCGAGAACGGCGAGGAGAACCCGCTCTACACGCACTGGGACGCGGTGCTCGACATCTGCGCCCGCTACGACGTGACCATCTCCGCGGGCGACGGGCTGCGCCCCGGCTGCCTCGCCGACGCCTCCGACGACGCGCAGTTCGGCGAGCTCAAGGTGCTGGGCGAGCTCACCAAGCGCGCCTGGGAGAAGAACGTCCAGGTGATGATCGAGGGCCCCGGCCACGTGCCCTTCGACCAGATCGCCATGAACGTCGAGAAGGAGCGCGTTCTCTGCCACGAGGCGCCCTTCTACGTGCTCGGTCCGCTGGTGACCGACATCGCTCCCGGCTACGACCACATCACCAGCGCCATCGGCGCGACGATGGCGGGCTACTCCGGCGCCTCGATGCTCTGCTACGTCACCCCGAAGGAGCACCTCGGCCTGCCCAACGCGGAGGACGTGCGCAACGGCCTCATCGCCTACAAGATCGCCGCCCACGCGTCGGACATCGCCCGCCACCGGCCCGGCGCGCGCGACCGCGACGACGCCCTCTCGCGGGCCCGCTACGCCTTCGACTGGAGCGAGCAGTTTCGCCTCTCGCTCGACCCCGAGCGGGCGCGCGAGTACCACGACGAGACGCTCCCCGACGCGTACTTCAAGAGCGCGGAGTTCTGCGCCATGTGCGGCCCGAAGTTCTGCTCGATGAAGATCAACCGCGTGGTGGAGGAGTTCAACAAGAGCGAGGTGCAGCGCTCGCGCCTGCCGATGGCCCCGACCACCGCCGAGGCTCGCGCCACGGGCGAGGCGCCGGTCACCTGATGGTGCGTGCCCGTACGATCGCTCTCGCGCTGCCTCTGCTGCTCGCTGCGGCATGCGGCAAGGCGGGGCTGCGCGAGTGGCGCCCCGAGGACCACGACAGCGGCGTCACCAGCTCGTCGCCCATCTCCACGACGCCCACCAACGACGACCCGCACGCCAGCGCCCGCGCGGTGTTCGGCTCGCAGTGCGCCTCGTGCCACGGCAACGAGGGCAGGGGCGACGGGCCGATGGCGGCGATGTTCCGCCCGGCCGACCTCTCGGCGAGCGCGCTGCAGTCCGCCCGCACGGACGCCGAGCTCGCGGCGTCGATCACCGCTGGCCGCGGCCGTATGCCCGCCTTCGGTCAGAACCTCCGCCCCGAGGCGGTCAGCGCGCTGGTGCGGCTCATCCGCTCCTGGCGCCGCTGAGCCCCCCGCCGCTCCAATCCCCCCTAAAGCTCACTCCACGATGGGAACGCCCTTGGCGGCGCTCTCGTTGACCATCTCCTTCAGGTCTTTGCCGACCTTGAAGAAGGGCAGCTTCTTGGCGGAGACCTTCACCGGCCGCCGGGTGCGCGGGTTGCGCCCAAGGTACGGCCGGTACTCTCGGATCGAGAAGCTCCCGAAGCCCCGGATCTCGATGCCCTCCTCCTGCGCCAGCGCGTTGGCCATCGACTCGAAGATGGTGTTCACCACGAGCTCGGCGCGGGTCTTGGAGATGCCCTGACGCGCCGCGATCACCTCGATGAGCTCTGACTTGGTCATCGCACCCTCCGTCCCGCCAACACCGCTGGAGTTCCCGCCAGTTCGCTCCGCGAGCGACCGCGCGATAGTACTGTCCGACCCATGGCTGTCAAACGCGCTCGTCGCCTCCTGCTCCTCGGCCTCGCGCTCGTCGCCTGCCGCCCCCGCGAGCGCCCCGTCGACGCCAGCGTCCGCGCCGTCTCCCGCGCTCCCGCGGCGGCGCCGTACTCCCGCGCGGCCTTCCCCGCGGTGGACGTGCACACGCACTTCGACCCCACGGCCACCGCGCGCGTGCTGCGGCTCATGGACGCGCAGAACATCCGCTACGCGGTCAACCTCTCCGCGGGCTGGGTGGGCCACGGCCTCGAGGAGGCGCTCACGCAGCAGCGCGAGTCCGCCGGGCGCATCGTCCCCTTCTGCATGATCGACTGGCGGGGCGCCGGCGCCGAAGGCTGGGTCGCGAACTCCGTCGCCACGCTGGAGCAGTGCGCCGCCGCGGGCGTGCGCGGGTGGAAGATCCCGAAGGTGCTCGGCCTCGGCGCGGGTGACGGCCGCGGGCACCGGCTGCGCGTCGACGACCCGATGCTCGACCCGATCTTCGAGCGGGCCTCGTCGCTGCACATGGTGGTGCTCATCCACTCGGGTGATCCTCGGGCCTTCTTCGAGCCCAACACCCCCGCCAACGAGCGGTGGGACGAGCTTCGCGCGCACCCGGCCTGGAGCTTCGCCGACCCGATCTATCCGCGCTGGACGGAGATCCTCGACGAGTTCGAGCGGCGCGTGCTGCGGCACCCCGGGCTGCGCTTCATCGGCGCCCACTTCGGCAACGCCGCGGAGGAGCCCGACCGGGTGGAGTCCCTGCTGGCTCGCGCGCCCAACTACTTCATCGACACCTCCGCGCGCATCCCGGAGTTCGGCCGCCACGACCCCGCGCGCATGCGGGCCTTCTTCATCCGCTGGCAGGACCGGGTGCTCTTCGGCACCGACCTCGGCGTGGGCAACGAGCCCGACGACCTGATGCTGGGCTCCACCGGCGAGCACCCGCCGACCCCCGAGGAGATCACCCGCTTCTGGCGCTCGACCTGGCGCTACTTCGAGTCCAACGACCGCAGCTTCGAGCACCCGACGCCCATCCAGGGGCGCTGGACCATCTCCGGCGTCGGGCTCCCGGAGGGGGTGCTGCGCAAGGTGTACGGGGCCAACGCCGCCCGACTGCTCGGGCTGCCGTGGCCGTAGCGGTAGTGAGGGAGACTCAGCGGGCGCGGAAGGCGGAGCGGCCGAGGTAGAGCGCGCCGTCGGCGAGCTGCGACTCGATGCGCAGGAGCTGGTTGTACTTCGCCGTACGCTCACCGCGCGAGAGGCTGCCGGTCTTGATGAGCCCGGCGTTGGTGGCGACCGCGAGGTCGGCGATGAAGGTGTCCTCGGTCTCGCCCGAGCGGTGCGACACCACGCTGGTGTAGCCCGCGCGCGCCGCCATGCGCATCGTGGCCAGGGTCTCGGTCACGGTGCCGATCTGGTTGAGCTTGATGAGGATCGAGTTGGCGATCCCCTCGCTGATGCCGCGCTTCAGGCGCTCGGGGTTGGTGACGAAGAGGTCGTCGCCCACGAGCTGGGTCGTCGGGCCGAGCGTGGCGGTGAGGTGCTTCCAGCTCTCCCAGTCGTCCTCGGCGGCGCCGTCCTCGATGGAGATCAGCGGAAACCGTTCGGACATCAGACGATACCGTTCGACCAGCGCACGACCGTCCAGGGTCTCGCCGTTCCAGCGGTACCGGCGGGTCTTCGCGTCGAAGAGCTCGCTCGCGGCCACGTCGAGGGCCAGCGCGACCTCGTCGCCCAGCTTGTACCCCGCGTCGGTCACCGCGGCGGCCACGCGCTCCATGGCCTCCTCGTTGTTCTTGAGGCGCGGGGCGAAGCCGCCTTCGTCGCCGACGGAGGTCGCGAGGCCCTCCTTCTTCAGGGTTCCCTTGAGCTTCTGGAAGATCTCGGCGCCCGCCCGCAGCGCGTCGGAGTAGCGGTCGAAGCCCACCGGGCAGATCATGAACTCCTGCACGTCGAGCCCGTTGTCCGCGTGGGCGCCGCCGTTGAGGATGTTCATCATCGGCACCGGGAGGGTGCAGGCGATGGTGCCGCCCAGGTAGCGCCAGAGCGGGATGGACATCGACTCGGCGCCCGCGCGAGCGACCGCCATCGACACGCCGAGGATCGCGTTGGCGCCGTACTTCGACTTGTTGGGCGTGCCGTCGGCGTCGAGCATCACCGTGTCGATGTGCTGCTGGTCGAAGGCGTCGAGGTCCTCGATGGAGCGCCCGAGCAGGTGGACGTTCTCCACCGCCTTCTGCACCCCTTTGCCGCCGAAGCGCTTGTCGCCGTCGCGCAGCTCGAGCGCCTCGTGCGTCCCGGTGCTCGCGCCGGACGGAACCGCCGCGCGACCGATCGCTCCGCCTTCCAACTCGACCTCGACCTCGACGGTCGGGTTGCCGCGGGAGTCCAGGATCTCTCGCGCGACGACATAACGGATCGCGGAATCGCTCATCGCTCAGTCTCCAGTGGTTGGTGCGGTCGGAGGCGCCGGAGCGTCGCGACCGCCGGGAACGTTGCTCAGTCGGCCGCGTCTTCGGCGCCCCCGTCGGAAGGGCCACCGTCCTCGGTGCCCGCATCCGCCGGTCCTGTGTCCGCGGGGCCGCTGTCCTTGGAGCCCGCATCGGCGGGGCCCGAGTCAGCCGGTCCAGTGTCTTCGGGACCCGTGTCCGCAGGACCCGTATCCGCAGGGCCCGTGTCTTCGGGACCTGTATCCGCCGGTCCGGTATCCGCAGGTCCGGTGTCCGCAGGTCCGGTGTCCGCAGGTCCGGTGTCCGCAGGACCAGTGTCCATCGGCCCGGCGTCCATCGGTCCGGCGTCCATCGGCCCGGCGTCCATCGGTCCGGCGTCGTCCCCGGCGTCGGTCGTTCCGGTGTCGGTCGTCGCGGCGTCGACCACGTCGGCGGCGCCGGCGTCGACCCCGCCGCTGTCCACCTCGCCGGTGTCCGTCGGCCGATCGGTGGCGCCCACGTCGGTGCCGGCGTCAACGCCCGCGTCGAGGACCCCGCTGTCGATCACCCCCGCGTCGATGCCACCATCGAGTCGTCCCTCATCGAAGGTCGCGATCAGCTCGCAGCCGAGCACGTTCGCCATTCCCAGCAGAGCCATCACCCACGGCAGTCGTCGTCGCACGTCTTCAGCGCCTCCGTCAGAACGTCACTCGAACGCCGGTGCCCGTAAACTGCAACCGTGCGCTGCTCGTCGCCGCCGGCGTCGCCGTCGACTCGGTGCGTCCGCGATCCGCGAAGTACACCACCACCGCCACGCCCGCGGAGAGCACCGACGCCGCGAAGCTCACGTCCGAGAGCAACGCGTTGCGCTGTCCCCGGTCGAGGAGATCCTGCGTCGGCGCCGTCTCGTAGTCGTTGGCGTCGGACAAGGCCATGATCCCGAACACCGTGCCCGCCACGGCGGCGGCGCCCGCCACCGCGGTCGCGACCCACACCGCCGAGCTCACCCTCCGCCCCGTCACGGGCGGCGGCGTCACCCCGTCCGGCGGAACAGGCGTCACGCCGGAGGTCCCCTCGCGCTCGAGCGTCACGCCCACGGAGAGCGGAACGCCGGGGCTGGTCTCGACCTCGCGCTCGGTCGCGCGGTAGCCCGAGAGGTTCGCGGAGATGCGGTGATGCCCCGGGGGGACGTCGACGTCCGCGGGCGTGCGCTGCGGGCGGGACTCTCCATCGACCACGATCTGCGCGCCGTCGGGGGTGCTGCTGACGCTCACCCTCGCGGGCCGCTGCCGGAGCGTGGCGAGGCGCGCCTCGAGCTGCGCGTGGTCGGCCGCCGTCGGCAGCTCGCGGAGGTAGCGCTCGAGCGCGGCGATGGCCTCGGGCACGTGGCCGAGCCGCTCGTGACACTCCGCGATGGGCTTGAGCACCACCGGATTGGCGCGCAGCGCGAAGGCGCGCTCGAAGGAGGCGAGGGCCTCGGCGAAGCGGCCTGCGTTGAAGTGCTCGGTGCCCTCACCGTAGGCCCGTCGCGCCTCGGCCAGCACCTCGGCGGTGGCAGGGGTCGCCGTGGCGGCGGTGGTGGCGGGGGCTGTGGGCTGCTGCTGGGCCTGCGCGGGGGACGCCACGCCGATCGCTGCGACCACGGCCGGGAGCATCCACATCCATTGCCTGCGTCGGGTCGACATCGGCGGGACCCTACCTCAGCCCGAGCGCCGTGTTCAACGGTCGACAGCCTTTGCGCCGACCATGGCATCGAGGTCGAGCACGTCGGCCCGCAGCGCCGAGTCGAGGGAGTCGATCGATTCGAGCGCCTCGCTGAGCTGCCGGATGAGCGCGTCGAGCTCGACCGCGAGCGTGCGCTCCTCCTGGGTGAGCTGCGACTCGATGTCGTGGAGCTGCGACTCCAACCCGTCGCAGGCGGCCACCTGCTCGCGCAGCGTCTCCTCGCAGGCGGCCAGCTCCCACAGGATCGCGTCGGACGCCCCCATCGCCGCGGCCCCCGGCACCGACTCGCGCCGCAGCTGCTCTCGCCGACGTAGCAGCTCCGCGCGCCTCGAGGCCGAGTCGTCGCGCTCGCGCCCCTGCTGGGTCAGCGCCGCCGCCAGCGCGTCGACGGCGTTGCCGTGGTCGATGCGCAGCTCGCGCGCGCGGGCCTCGACCCCGAGGGCCCGCACCCGGTCGATCTCGAGCTGCGTCACGGCGACATCCATGGCGGCGACCCGCGAGTGCATCGCGCCGAGGCGGGCCTTCACCTCCGCGGGGTGGTCGCCCCAGAACACCGCCGCGAGACGCGAGGTCACCGAGTCGATGAAGTGCCGCCAGGTCCGAGGGCGCTCCACGGGGTCGACGCGCTCGGGCGCCGGGATGTCGAGCACGCCGCCGACCCCGGTGCCGCCTCGCGGGATGTTGAGCAGGTCGTTGGGCGAGCTCGCCCGCACCGGAATCGTCGGCGCCATGGGCATCGGGACGAGCGAACTGCGCACCCGCGTGGGGCCCTCGTCGACGGCGTTGGCGTCGAGGCCGGGGACGTCGATCGTCGGCGTCCAGCCCATCACCGCCGCGGGCTCCCTCGGCGGTGGAAGCGCGTCGAGCACCGGGTCGCCGGAGAGGTCGCGGCGCAGCACGTCGATCTGCTCGATGAGCTCGAAGGCGTTCTGGAACCGTCGCTCGGGCAGCTTCTCGAGGCACCGCAGGACGAAGCGCTCGATGGGCTCGGGGATGGAGGGCAGCCGCGCCCTCGGCGGGATGGGCGCCTCCATCACGTGCTTGAGCATCAGCTCGCCGAGGTGCTCGACCTCGAAGGGCAGCGCGCCGGTGACCATCTCGTAGAGCACGACGCCCAGCGAGTATAGGTCGGTGCGTGGCGTGATGGCCCCGCCGGTCGCGTACTCCGGGGCGATGTACCCGGGCGTCCCGAAGACCTTGTTGGAGAGGGTGAGCGAGGGCTGGTCGAGGAGCTTCGCGATGCCGAAGTCGAGGAGCTTCACCTGGTCGCGGCGGTCGTCCCTCGGGATGAGCAGCACGTTGTCGGGCTTGAGGTCGCGGTGGATGACCTCCATCTGGTGCGCCCGGGCGAGGCCGGAGGCGATCTGCCGCGCGATGTCGAGCGACCGGCGGAGCGCGAGCGGCCCCCGCGCGATGGCCGCGAGGAGGCTCTCGCCCGGGACGTACTCCATCACCAGGTAGACGAGCCCCTCGGAGGTCTCGCCGTAGTCGGTGATGTCGATGACGTTCTCGTGCTGGATGCGGTTGACCGCGCGCGCCTCGCGGAGAAACCGATCGCGGTGCACCGGGTCGCGGCTCAGGTCGGCACGGAGCACCTTCACCGCCGCGAGCCGGTCGATCATCAGGTGCCGCGCCAGGTAGACGCTCGACATGCCCCCCCGGCCGAGGCGGGCGATGACCCGGTAGCGCCCCGCGAGGGTGGCGCCTACGAAGGGGTCGAGCACGTCGCTATAGAGCCAGCCGTCGCGCTCGCAGCGCAGCGCCCCCGGAGGGAGCACATCGCCGCAGTTGGGACACCGTGCGCCACGCGGGGCCCGCGGGGCAGTCGCCAGGTCGCGAGAGATCACCGCTCCATCGGGGCGTCGGGGTCGGCGGACCACTCCGCGAGCGAGCCGTCGTAGTTGCGCACCGAGCCTACGCCCCGCGAGGCGAGGGCCACCGCCGCCATGGCGCTACGCACGCCGCAGGTGCAGTAGGTGATGATCTCCCGGTTGGGGTCGATGCCCGCGTCGGCCAGCAGGCGCAGCACCCGCGACGACGGCACCAGCCGGCCGCGCTCGTCGAGCAGGGTGCGCCAGTCGATGTGCCGCGCCCCGGCGATGTGGCCGCCGCGCGCCTCGCCATAGGGCGTCGAACCCCGGAACTCCAGCCCGCTGCGCACGTCGATGACCTGCGCCCGGACGGCGCCCAGGTCGGCCTTGCGAGCCACCAGGTCGTCGCGCCAGCGGGCGTCGAAGCGGCCCATCGCGGCCCGAGCGTGGGAGGTCACCACCGGGCGTCCCGCGGATTTCCAGGCGGTGAACCCGCCGTCGAGCAGGGCCACGTCAGGGTGCCCGAGGAGCGCGAGCATCCACGCCGCGTGACCCTCTTCTCCCCAGCCGCCCGCGCCGCTGCCGTAGACCAGCGTGGGCCTGCCGCCGTCGACCCCGAGGGCTGCGACCTGCTGTGCCAGCGCCCTCGGGTCGGCCTTGAGCCTGCCCCGCGCCGCGCCCTCTCCCGTGAAGGCCTGCCACGCGTACATCTGCGCGCCCGGCAGATGGCCCTGCGCGAAGGACGCCGCGTCTCGCGCGTCGAGCACCGCCGCGCCGCGTTGAAGGATGGACGCCGCCCCGCGGACATCGACGATGCGAATGGGCATCCGGACCGGTGGCACACCCGCGCCGCCAGCTCCGGCGGAGAACAACGTCAACGCCACGAACGTGAGCGGTGCGAGCCATCGCAGCAGCATGATGAACGACTCTCGACCAGCGCCGGGAGGTCGTCAATCACGGGCGATCCGAAATGTTCTCGCGGTGTCGGAGACTTAGTGTGCCGGGGCTGTGCCGGGCGAGCCGGTCGCGGTCAGATCGTCCACGACCTCGGGAGGAAGCCCCCCCTCGACTGTGCCTGGTTGTGCCTCGACGGGTGCGACCATCGCTCGGATTCGCTGCAGCAATGTCTCGCGCCCGGCACCGGTCTCGCCCGAGAGCCCGAGCACGGGTACGCCGAGGTCTCGCTGCACGGCGGCGACGGCGGCGCTGGCCTCGTTGCGCGAGAGCTTGTCGATCTTGGTGAGCACCACGATGGGATCGCGGTGGATGAACCGCAGCCAGTCGAGGAGCTGGAGGTCGTCGGGCTGCGGACCTCGCCGCACGTCGATGAGGACGATCACGGCGCGGAGCGATGCGCGGCGCGCCACGTACTCCTCCAGGTGCTTGCCCCAGGCGGCGCGCTCGCCCTTCGAGCGGTCGGCGAAGCCGTACCCGGGGAGGTCGGCGATGTGCAGCTTCGTCCCGTCGCGGAGGCGCAGCTCGAAGAGCACCACCCCGCGGGTGCAGCCCGGGGTCTTCGAGGTGCGAGCGAGCGCGCGCCGCTGCGCGAGGCGGTTGAGCAGCGTGGACTTGCCGACGTTGCTGCGGCCCGCGAAGGCGATCTCCGGCTGCGTGGGGGACGGCAGCACGTGGCCCGGCCGGGCCTCGGCGAGGTACGTCGCCTCGATGCAGTCCAGCGGCGAAGCGGCTGCCTTTGCAGCAGGGCGCGGGGCAGGGCGAACGTTTCCTCGATGCGGAGAAGCCATGCGCGGAGGAGATACACATCCGGCCGCCCGGCGCTACCCGCGATCGTGCTAAGGCCTGTCGGGCGATGGGCCTCGTCGACCGCTTCGAAAGGCTGCTCGACCGGATCATGCCGCCCCCCGAGGAGGCGGTGCGGGCGCTGCGTCGGGGAGAGGCACTGCTCGCGCACGGGGACGTGCGGGCCGCGCTCTCGCTCGCCGCAGAGGCGCACCGGGTGGCGCCAGGGTGGCTCGGCCCGATGGTCCTGCGGTCGGACGCGCTGGCGGCGGACGGTCAGCCGGGCGAGGCGCTGCGGGTGCTCGACGACGCGGCGCGCGACCGCGAGCTGCCCGCGGAGGTGCTGGGGCGCGTGGCGGCGCTGGCGGCCAGCGTGGGCGACGTCGCGCGTGCGCTGGAGGTCGAGCGACGCACCCGAGGGCGCGTGGTGGTCGATCCGAAGGGGCTCGCGGGGCACTTCCTCCAGGCCGCGGAGCGCTTCGAGGCCGCCGGTGAGTCCGAGGCGGCGAGCCGCTTCGCGCGCGCGGCGACGATCCTCGACCCGGCGCGATCTCCGGCCTGGCTGCTCCTCGCCCGGGCCGCGATGGCGGTGGAAGATCCCTCGCGGGCGCGACGGCTGCTGGGTCGGGCCGTGGTCTCCATCGATCCGAGCGACGGCCCGACCAACCACGCCGCCGGATCGCTGGCGTGGCGCCTCGACGACCGGGCCCTGGCGGTGCGCTGCCTGCGGCGGGCCTGGGTGTGCGGCGAGGAGGGGGCCGCTCCGCTGCTGGTAGTCGCGCTGACCGCTGCCGACGACGCGGCGGCGATCGAGCGGGTCACCCGCGGACTCGACCGCCCGCTGGCCCGGGTGGTGGCTGCGCTCGGGGTGCTCGCTCGGGGTGAGGCCCTCGGGGCGCGAGAGGCGGTCGGCGCGGAGGAGGTTCCGGAGGCGCTCTGGCGCTACGCCATCGAGCTGGCGGTGAAGAGCGACCTCGCGCTGGCGGTGCGCTGGGCCGCCGAGGCGCCCGAGCGTCCGGGCAGCGCCGAGGTGCTCGCGCTCGCCTCGGCGGCGGAAGACCTCGCCCGCGGTGAGGTCGCGGGCGCCTCGGAGAAGCTCGCGCTCCCGTTGTCGTCGGCGGTCACCCGGGCACGCGCCGCCGCGCTGATGGCCCGCTCCTTCGAGCTCGCCTGGGGGGTCTCGCTCGACGCGCTGCTCGCAGGGCTCGCGGGCTGGCTGCGCTCCAGCGCGCCCGCGGACGAGGCGCTCGCGGCGTCGCTCGACGCGCTGCGTCGCTCGCTCGACGAGCCGCTTCGGGTGGCGCTGCTCGGGGAGTTCAGCGCGGGCAAGAGCACCGTGGTCAACGCCTGGGTGGGCGCCGCCCTCTCGGCGGTCGGGGTGCTGCCGACCACCGCGCGGGTCTACTGGCTCCGGCAGGGCGAGGCCCGCGCCCGGGTGCTCGACGCTCGCGGGGGGCTTCGCGAGGGGCCGATCGGGGCGCTGCCCGAGGCGCTCCGCGCGATCGAGGCCGAGGGGCAGGCCGTCGCTCACGTGGAGCTGTTCCACCCGAGCGGGGCGCTGGCCCACCTGGAGCTGCTCGACACCCCGGGGAGCAACGCGACGGACGGCGTCGACCCGTCGATCACCCGCCACGCCCTCGAGCTGGCCGACCTCGCCCTGTGGGTCTTCGACGCTCGCCAGGCTGGCAAGCAGAGCGAGCTCGAGGCGCTCCGGGCGGTGCGTGGGGAGGGCGTCCCGGTGCTGGGGGCCATCAACAAGGCCGACGTCGTCGGCGCGGAGGGCGTGGCGGAGGTCGTGCGCTCGCTGCGCGACGCGCTCGGCTCCGAGGCGCCGCTGCTCGGCTCGTTCAGCGCGCGCGAGGCGATGGCGGATCACGGCGCGCCAGGCTGGGGAGAGTTCCGGGCCTCGGTCGGCGAGAGGATCATCGCGCGGCGGGACGCGTGGAAGCGGCTCCGGGCGTCGGCGCGGCTGCGAGGTCTGCTCTCCGAGGTGCGCCGCGCGAGGGAGGAAGAGGAGGCCCGGGAGGCGACCCGACGCGGCGTCGAGGCGCAGCTCGTCGACGCCCTCGCGACGCTGCGGGAAGAGCTGTCGCGACGGGCGACGAGGGTGCGCCGTGAGGTGGCCGCGTCGCTGCGAGAGCAATGGACCTCCCTCCGCGGGAGGGAGTCTGCGCCCTCCGACGAGGTGCTGAACGACGTGGTCTCGGAGCTGGTGCACCGGTGCCTCCAGCGGGAGCGGGCCGAGCTGGCCGAGCTGCGCGCGGAGGTCGAGGCGCTGGCGGTGGCGGCCGGGGCGGTGCGGCCGGGGCTCGGGGCGGTGTTCACCGCGCCGGTCGACGGGGTGATCCGGGCGGCGGTGTCCGAGGGCGTACGAGACGCGCTCGATCAGGCGCTCAGGCCCTCGGTGCTGGGGCAGTCGGCGGGCGCGGCAGCGCAGGGGCTCGACATCGGAGACCCGTGGCGCGAGGTGTCTGGAGCCCTGGACGCGACGCGGGCGCCAACGCACCTCCCGTCCGTGATGTTCTCCGTGGCGCTCGACGCCGCGCTCGAATGCACGACGCGTACTGCGGCCGCGCTCTCCGAGATCCTGGGCGTCAAAGTTCCTGATGCAACCTCGGAGCCGAAGGACTAGAGTCTGGGACGCCGCGCGGAGGTAGGAATCTTTTCAGAGCTTCGGTGGGCGGGATCGCGCAGAGGAGAGAAGGCGGATGGAGATCAAGCTCGTTCAGGGATTGCAGCAGAAGCTGGTGATGACGCCGCAGCTTCAGATGGCAATCAAGCTGCTGCAGCTCTCTCGCCTGGAGCTCATCGACGCGGTCCGCGAGGAGATGATGGGCAACCCCATCCTCGAGGACGGGGCCGACGGCAATGACCCCGTCGAGCGCGCCGCGGAGGCCGCGGAGACCCCGACCATCGACCGCGTGGCCGCGCTCGACGACTCGCGGCTGCACCTCCCGACCAGCCAGGAAGACCGGGCGGCCATCTCCGAGACGACGCAGGAGGACTACTGGGAGAAGTTCCTCGACGCGTACTCCAACCAGGCGCCGCTGCCGACGACGACGCGAGGGTCGAGCGAGGACATGCCCTCCCTCGAGGCCACGCTCACCCGCCGCACGACCCTCAGCGACCACCTCGAGCAGCAGATCAGGCTCTCGAACTTCCGCGAGAACGAGCTGAAGTTCGCGATGCTCATCGTGCACAACCTCGACGACAGCGGGTACCTCAACCTCAGCGGCATCGTGGTCGACGAGGACGTCGAGGGCGAGGCGCCGAAGATCCGCGCCGCGGCGGAGACCGAGGCCGCGGGCCGCGCGCTCACCATCGAAGACCTCGCCCGCGAGGTGGGCCTCGACCCGGAGGACGCCGAGGAGGTGCTCCGGCTGATCCAGAGCCTCGACCCGGTGGGCGTGGCCGCGCGCGACCTGCGGGAGTGCCTGCTCGTGCAGGCCGAGCACTTCGGCTACGACAGCGACAACATCCTCTGGCAGGTCATCGACCGGCACCTGCCCAACGTCGAGCGCCGTAACTTCCAGGCCATCGCCCGAGACCTCCACTGCGAGCTCACGGACGTCTACGAGGCCGCGAAGTTCATCAGCACCATGGAGCCGCGGCCGGGGCGCAACTTCACCTCCGAAGAGCCGTCGTACATCACCCCCGACGTCTACGTGCACAAGGTCGGCGACGACTACGTGGTCAGCACCAACGACGACGGCATGCCCAAGCTCAAGATCAACGAGCAGCAGGCCCGCTCGCTGATGAAAGACCCGAAGGCCCGCGAGTTCGTGCAGGGCAAGCTGGCCTCGGCCAAGTGGTTCGTGCGCTCGCTCGACCAGCGGCAGAAGACCATCGTCAAGGTCACCCAGAGCATCGTCGAGAAGCAGCACGACTTCTTCGAGAAGGGCATCGAGTTCCTGAAGCCGATGATCCTCCGCGACGTGGCCGACGCGGTGGGCATGCACGAGAGCACCATCTCCCGCGTCACCACCAACAAGTACGTGCACACCCCGCGGGGCATCTTCGAGCTCAAGTACTTCTTCAACAGCTCCATCCGCCGCATCGCGGAGGAGGACATCGCCAGCGAGAGCGTGAAGCAGGCGATCAAGAAGATCGTGGCGCAGGAAGACGCTCAGGCGCCCCTCTCCGACGAGCAGATCGTCAAGGAGCTGGTGCACCAGAAGATCGTGATCGCCCGCCGCACCGTCGCGAAGTACCGCGAAATGCTGGGCATCCTCTCCAGCGCCAAGCGCAAGCAGTATTACTGACCGCACCGCCCGTTGAATTCCCGGCGATGGGGTCTACCCACACCCCTCCAAAGGGAGTAGATCCCATACGTCGGCGGTTGCTCGCCCACGCCGACGAGAATGAGATCTGGGGCTGAGCGTGGCGCTGGTTGAACGCAGGACGTGGAGCTGGTCCCGCGTGACCACCGCCGATGGAGGATGTGATGGGCATTGCGATCACTTTCAGACACCTCTCGCCGAGCGACGCGCTCAAGGGGTACGTCCACGAAAAGCTCGAGCGCGTGCAGAAGTATCTGCGCCACCCGCTCGACGCGCACGTGACTCTTTTCACCGAGAAGCACCTGCACGTGGCCGAGGTCTCCCTCGCCTCCGAAGGCCGCCACTACCAGGCGCGGCATGACAGCGAGGACATGTACAAGTCCATCGACCTCATGATCGACAAGGTGGAGCACCAGATCTCGCGCCACCACGACGCCTCCACCCGCAACAAGAAGGGCGGCGAGAACCTCCGCGCCACGCCCGTCGCCGCCGAGTCCGACGACGCCGACTGAGCGACTTCCGCCGCGGCCTCTTCCAGCCCCTCACACCGCCGCTTTACACTCCCGCCCTCCCAGAGTATCCCGCGCTCCCGTGATGCGGTTCAGCGATCTACTCACCCCCGCGCGCATCTCGACGACCCTGCGGGTCTCGTCGAAAGACGAGGCCCTCGAGGCCCTCGGCCACCTGTTGATCCAGGACTCCGAGCTCTCCGAGGCCTCGACGGTCATCCAGGTGCTGCGCGACCGGGAGAGCCTGGCCTCGACGGGCGTGGGCGACGAGGTGGCCATCCCCCACGGGCGCCTGCCCAACCTCACGCAGATCATCGCGGCCATCGCCATCGCGCCCGACGGCGTCGACTTCGACTCCATCGACCGCCGGCCCGTCCGCATCTTCGTGGCCGTGCTCGCGCCCGACCGCGCCCCGGGCGACCACCTCCGGGTGCTGGCGCGGGTCTCCCGCCTCCTTCGAGACGCGAGGGTGCGCGCCGAGCTGATCGCCGCCACCAGCCCCGATCAGGTCCTCTCGATCCTCCTGGCCGAAGAGGCCCAGCTCCGCTGAGATCGTGCTAACCCGTCGAGGATGCGACCTCGGTGGGAGACGTGGGTGGCGGTCCTGGCCCTGGGTGCACCGGCGTGCGCCATCCGCCAGTACCAGGAGGTGACGGTCGTGGTGCAGCCGCAGGAGCCCCTGCGCGGCTACGCCACAGGGCCCCTCTCGCTGGGAGAGTCGCCGAGCGACCTGACCGCCGCGCAGATCAACGCGGCGCTCGAGGGCTACGGCACGTGGGTCGACTCGCCCTCGTATGGGAGGGTCTGGCGGCCCGACGAGGCCCTCGTCGGAGCGACCTTCGTGCCCTACGGCAGCGCGGGCCAGTGGGTCGCGACCGGCGCCGGCTGGTACTGGCAGAGCGACTACGCCTGGGGGAGGGTGCCCTTCCATTACGGCCGCTGGGTGCTCGAGGGGACGTGCTGGTCCTGGGTTCCGGGGTCGCAGTTCGCGCCCGCCTGGGTCGACTGGCGCACCGGCGGGGGCTGGGTCGGCTGGGCGGCGCTGGGGCCGATCGGGGCGATCTCCCGGGCGCCGTATGTGTACTGCGCTCAGGGAGCCCTGGGCGGGCCCGGGCTCGGAGGGCGGCTCATCCATGGGGCGGCGGGCAGCTCGCTCTATGCGCGCACCACCGCGGTCGCCACCGACGGGGAGACCCCGCGCGGCCCTGCGCGTCCGACGGGCGTCGTGGCGCTCCCGCAGGTCTGGAACACCCCGCACCCTGAGGGCCCCCGCGCCGTCCGGTCGGCCTCGGCGGTCGCCTCGGCCGTGGGCGTCGACTCGGTCGAGCGCATCCCCGTGGCGCGCGTCCGGGAGCTCGCCCCGGTGGTCGATCCGCCGGTCGAGGGCGTGGCGGTGGTCATCCGCGACCGCGACCTCCTGGGCATGTCCGAGGGCCCGAGCGTGCGCCGATCCGTCGGATCGGCCCCGACCTTACCTGACCCGGTAATCTCTCCTCGACCCGTGGTCGTGCAGGCGCCTCCGGCCGCGCCTCCCCGCGTCGCCTCGGCGGCACCTCCTCCGCTGCCGCCGGCTCCAGATGGCGTGGCGTTCGGGGGCTATCCCGGCGCCTACCCGATGCGCTCGCCGATGGCCTACGCGCCGCGCCGACCGCACGTGGGCGCCGCCTCCTTCGGCGATCCGACGGTGCTCGTCGCGCCGTCGCCGCAGCCCCTCGTTCAGCCCGTCGTGCGCTACGGCTCGGTCGGCGCGGGCATGGGCTGGATCGGCCCGAGCGGAGCTTCCCGCTCCGCCGCCCCGAGCCAGGGCGTGGTCGCTCCGCTCAGCACCGTTCAGTAGAAACGCCATGTGGTCACAAGAACCCCACGGTCCCGGTCACTACGCACGCTTGCGTGCGATCGGAGGGGGGCGGTACCTATGCGTGCGAGGCGCCGTGTCGGCGTCGATGATCACCACTATCCCTTCGTGAGGATTGCGATGAAGCGCAGCATCGGACAACTCCCCTGGCTGGCGGTGGTGCTCGCCGCGAGCTGTTCGCCCGGCCAGGACAACACCACGGTGATCGCCGCCGACGCGGGCGTGCGCCGTGACGTGGGCCCCGTTCGCGACACCGGCCCGGTGACCGGCCGCGACGCGGGGCCTGCGGGCAGCTGCGTGGACACCGACCGCGACGGCCTCTCCGACACGGTCGAGGGCGCGCCGATGATGGACACCGACGGCGACGGGATGCCCGACTTCCGCGACGTCGACTCGGACAACGACGGGTACACCGACGCCGACGAGGCCTCGCGGCGCTACCCCCGCTACGACTCCATGCCGCGCGCGCTCACCTGCGGCAGCTCGGGCGACAACTGCGACGGCACCGACTCGGTGCCCAACCAGCGCGACGCCGACTCGGACGACGACGGCCTCACCGACCGCGAGGAGTTCATGGCGGGCACCAACCCGTGCAGCGCCGACACGGACAGCGACGGGGCCACCGACCTCATCGAGAGCGCCGCCATGTCCGACGGCCGCAGCGCCGACTCGCGCCCCCCGGAGAACTCCCTCTACGTCGTGCTGCCGTACTACCCGCCGCCCATGATGGCGATGCACGAGTTCCGGGAGTTCACGTTCTCCACGCGCATCCGCCTCGCGGACGTGTTCTTCCTCGTCGACAACTCGGCCTCGATGCAGCCCGTCATCGCCGCGCTCCGCACCGGGCTCACCACCATCGTGAGCGGCGTGCAGATGGCGATCCCTGACGTGCGGGTCGGCGTCGGGTCCTTCGACAGCATGCCCTTCCTCCCGAGCGGTCAGCCCGGTTCGCCCGGCGACTACACCCTCTGGATCCGCCAGGCGATGAGCCCCGACGTGGCCGCCTCGCAGCGGGCCTTCAACACCATGCGCACCATCGACGACGACACCGGCGGCCGGTTCTTCGGTGGCGACAACCCTGAAGACCAGACCGAGGCCATCTACGAGGTCGTCGCGGGCGGCGGGTCTCGCGGCCACGAGAGCGACGCGGCGGCGCTGCGCTCGGTGCGCAACGCGCTCGACCCCGCGGGCAACGGCTGGGTGCCGCAGGTCGACCCGGCGCGAGACTGCGGCTCCACCGCGACCAACCCCCGCTACGGCTGGGGCTGCTTCGGCGAGGGTCGCGTCCCCATCGTGGTGCTGGCCTCCGACGCGCCCTGGTACGACGGGTGTTTCGCCGGAGACGCGGCGACCTACCGATCGACCCAGGGGCACAACTGCAACGACGTCGTCACGGCCCTCAACGCCCGCGGCGGCTTCTTCGTCGGCATCGACGTCGGCGCCGGCATCGGCGGGGCGACCTACGTCAACTCGCAGGTGCTCGCGACGCGCACCCGCACCACGGACGCCTCGGGTGCCCCGGTGGTCTTCGGCCCGGGTCGCGCGGTCGGGGGCGTGGCGGCGCAGGTGGTCGACGCGGTCACGCGGCTCGCGAGCGGATCGCGGCAGGACATCACCACGCGCACCGAGGGCGACCCGACCGCGGTGGGCATTCCCATGGGGCGCACCACGGCGGACTTCATCCGCGCGGTGGTCCCGGTGAGCGGCGAGCCCGCCATGCCCACCGGCTACGAGCGCCACGACATGACCACCTTCTACAACGTGCTCCCGAGCACGAGGGTGACCTTCCGGGCGGACTTCTATAACGACTTCGTGGAGGGCGGCGCGAGCGCCAAGCTCTTCCGCGCGACCATCAACGTGGTCGGCCGCGGCGGCACGGTAGTCGACACCCGGCCGGTGTTCATCGTCGTCCCGGCGCGCGGCAGCGGCATCGGCGTCCCCGGCTGATCAGCGGGCCCGCGAGCACTCGTCGCCCGGGGCCTCGACCCTGGCGTAGACGACGAGCACCCCGCGGGCCTCGGACTCGACCCGGTATCCGCAGCGCTCCAGCAACACCCGAAACTCATCGACGCCCATGTGCTCGACCTCGCGGTCGATGGTCACCACCGACGGGGTCTGCGCGATGACGGCGTCGCGGACGTCGTCGGCGGTCGCGATGTGCAGCCGGTCGCGCAGCGCAGCGTCGCCCAGGGGGAGCGGCGCCTGTCGGGCGAAGTGGTTCTCGGTGCCGGGGAGCATCCGGAGGCTGAGGCCCAGCGCGGAGCCTGGCCAGAGCGCGAGCACGGGGCCCGGGTGGCGCTCGGCCACCATGCGCACCCGCGCGGCGGCGTGGTCGAGGCGGCGCGGGCGGAAGGCGTGGAGGCGGAAGTCGCCGTAGAGCCCCTCGCGCCAGCGGCGGTGGAAGCTGGGGTAGCCGATCACGAGGTGGAGCGCGAGGAGGCAGACCGGGAGCGCGAGGCGGGGGGCGAGCGGTCCACGGAGGGCGCGGTCGAGGTGGCCGAGGCCGAGCCCCGCGAGCAGCGCCAGGACGGGGACGGCGGGGGTGAAGTAGTGCTCGATGACGGGGAAGGGGACGAGCGCGGCGAGGACGACGGAGGCGGCCGCGAGGGAGGGCGCGATGGTCTGTCGTGCGGGGCGGGCGAGGAGGGCGAAGCCCGAGAGGAGCGAGAGGACGATGAGCTCCGGCGCGAAGGCCGAGAGGTGGTTCATCGAGACGATGCCGAAGAGGCCGTGGATGTACGTGCTGCGCTGGGCCCACCAGGGGGCCTGGTCGGCGGCCCACGTCCCGGTCACCCGGTTGGCGTGGAACGCGAGGTTGCCGAAGAGGAAGCCCTCCGGGGCCATGCGAAAGAGCGCCGCGAGGGGCAGCAGGGCCGCGATGGCTCCGGCGAGGGTGAGAGCTCCGCGCTTCGCGCGCTCGCGCCAGGCGGGCCCCGCCGCGACGACCAGCAGGGCGAGGGGGATGGTCCAGCGAGCCGACTGGAGCTGCTGGTTGCCGGGGGCCCAGAGCGTCACCCGCATGAGCACCATGACCGCGAGCGCTCGCAGCAGGGCGAAGCGGGCGCCCCGCAGCCAGGCCGCGGCGACGATGGCGCCGACGAAGGGGAGGAGCAGCAGGCGCAGTCCGCCGACGACCCCGGCGAGGGCTCCGGCGAGGGCGGCTCGCGCGAGGGAGGGGCGCTTCGGGGCGGACACGAGGAGCGTCGCGCCGACGATGCAGAGGGCCGCCGGCGCGTAGGGCCGGATGCTCGGAAACCACTGCCAGGTGAGCTCGTTGAGGGTGAAGAGGGCCGCGGCGGTGACGGCCGCGAGGGGTGAGCCCGTGTCGCGCTTCACGCCGTGCGCGATGAGCCCCGCGGTGATCGCTCCGAGGAGGGAGAAGACCACGCGCTCGATGACGAAGCGCGAGGCGACGGCGGCGACGGGCGCGAGGAGAAAGGGCAGGTACGGGGCCTGCGGATAGAAGTAGTCCCGGTAGGGGAGGCGGCCGTGGGCGACGAGCTCTGCGGCGATGGCGTAGAAGCCCTCGTCGACGTCCGCGGGGGTGCGCTGCCCGACGGCGATGAGCGCGACGGCGGCGCCCACCGCGGTGAGGAGCGCGAGCCGGTGGGTCTGCGCGAAGCGGCGCACGGGCCGAGCTCAGCCGTGGACGCGGTTGCGGCCGGTGCGCTTGGCCGCGAAGAGGAGCTCGTCGCCGCGGCGGTAGATCTCCATCGGGTCTTGATCGGACGGCATGCGGGTGGCGACCCCGACGGAGATGGTGAGGGGCATCACGGCCTCCTCGAAGACGAAGCGATGCCGGGCGGTGAGCAGCCGGAGCTTCTCGGCGGTGAGCCTGGCGCCCGCGTCGTCGATCTCGGGGAGCAGCACGGCGAACTCCTCGCCGCCCATGCGCCCGGCGAAGTCGTCGCGGCGGAGGTTGGCCTTGAGCACGGTGGCGAACTGCCGGAGCGCGGCGTCGCCGGCGAGGTGGCCGTGCACGTCGTTGATCTTCTTGAAGTGGTCGATGTCGATGACCAGCAGGGAGAGCGGTCGGACGTAGCGGGTCGAGCGGGAGAACTCCCGCTGCATGGCGTCCTCGAAGGCGCGCCGGTTGGGGAGGTTGGTGAGCCCGTCGGTGGTCACCAGCCGGTAGATCTCCTCGTGGTAGGCCGACTCGATGTGGCCGCTCACCAGGAACTTCAGGATGTTGCGGCCGATCTGGAGGTGGTCGCCGTGGTTGAGCACGGCGCTCTCGACGCCGCGCTCGTTGACGTAGGTGCCGTTGGTGCTGCCGAGGTCGCTGACGCTCCACGACTCGGGGACGCCGGTGGCGCCCATGGTGGGGTCGATGCGGCAGTGGTTGCGAGACACGCTCTCCTCCTCGAATTGGAGGTCGCTCTCGGCCGACCGGCCGATGCAGAGCGGCGCCGCGGTCAGCGAGATACGCCGCCCGATGGACTCGCCATACATCACGACGAGGCACGCCTCGCGCACCGAGGGTTCACGGCTCGGGCGATCTCGCGACCCGTTGACCTTGAACCTGCTCGTGTCATTCAGGTCCGACGCCACCACGGGGTCGGAGTGTACAAGGGAACGCGCGGGAAGGCAGAACTTACGAGCAGGACGACACATGGTCCGCATGGGCCGACATGGCGTCTGTCATGAAGTTGACCGGGCACCTCCGCCCTGGCTAACGGCCCCTCCCACGATGGTATTTCGAGCACGCGCCATGGCGATGCTGGGGGTGGTCGGGGCGGTGGTTCCGTTCGTCGCGCTGCGGCACAACGCCGTGGCGCAGCGCGCCCGGACACGGGAGGCGCCTGCCCCGTTGGCGGACGGCGGCGTCGCGGCGCACGGCCGGTTGCGGGGCGCCCCGGCGTCGATCACCGCCGTGGTGGAGGGCCTCGATCCCTCCCGCGCGCACGTCGAGCGCGGCGGGGGTGACTACGTGGTCGACCTGCCCGGCGCTCGCCGCGCGACGCTCACCCTCGAGCCCGCCTGGCAGCGCGCCACCGCGGCCCTGCTCGAGCGGCACCAGCTCCCGATGGCGAGCGTGGTGGTGCTCGACACGGCGACCGGGCGGGTGCTGGTCTGGGCCTCGCGCGGAGCGCCGGGCCGGGACCTCGCGCGGGTGGCCGAGGCGCCGGCGGCCAGCGTGTTCAAGATCGTGACCGCGTCGGCGCTGCTGGAGGAGGGGTTCTCCGAGCGCACGCCCACCTGCTGGTCGGGTGGGTTTCACGCGCTCACGCTGCGCGACCTGATGACCGACCCGCGGCGCGACCGCGAGTGCAGCACGCTGCCGGAGGCCTTCGCGCGCTCGATCAACACGGTCTTCGCGCGGCGCTCGCTGGAGCTGCTCAACCCCGACCGCATCCAGTCGATGGCGCGGGAGTGGGGCTTCGGCGAGGCGCTGCCCTTCGACGCCCCGGTGGCCGCGAGCCAGCTCACGGTCCCCACGGAGACCCTTGCCTTCGCGCGCACCGCCGCGGGCTTCTGGAACAGCACGCTCTCCCCCCTCCACGGCGCGCTGCTCGCGCAGGGCATCGCCCGAGGCGGCGAGATGACCCGCCCGTGGATCGTGTCGTCGATTCGCGGAGCGCAGGGCGAGACGCTCGCGGTGGGCGGCGAGCACGGCTGGCGGCGCGCGGTGAGCCCCGAGGTGGCCGCGACGCTCGTGCGCTCGATGGCGCGCACGGTGAGCGACGGCACGGGGTTCCACGGCTTCCACGACGACCGGGGCAGGGCCTACCTGGAGGGCGTCAACGTCGGCGGCAAGACCGGGACGCTGACGGGCTCGGAGCCCTACCGGGCCTACACCTGGTTCGTGGGCAACGCCGAGGGCGCGGGGCGTCGCCTCTCGCTCGCGGTGATGATCGCCAACGGTCCGCTCTGGCGCGTGAAGGCGCCGACGCTCGCCCGCCAGGTGCTGCAGATCGCGCTCCGCGGTCGCTCCACCGACTGATCCGTCTCTCCTCTTCTTCTCCCGTCAGAGCCCCTCTCAGTTCATTCCATCGCCCCGTCCCGCGTGTTGAAACACGCGGCAGCGGCGGAGGGCGCTGAACACCCGCTGGAAGTCCGCTCTGCGGACTTGCCATCGGGGTGCGCACCCAGGGGCGTTGCCGCGTGTTTCAACACGCGGGGACGGCGACCAGAGAGAGCTGGAGAGAGAAGGAGCGGGAAGGGAAGAAGAGGCGGGAGGGAGGGAGAAGGCCAGGAGGCGACGGGGAAGAAGCGTAAGGAAGGGGTATCTCGTCGTTACGGGCGCGCGGCGGGCGCCTCGCGGCGCACCACGATCGCGGGCATCCGCTCGCGGTTCTCGAAGTCCGCGCGGTACGCGCTCGCTTCGCGAAGGTTGTTGAACGGACCCACCCGCACGCGGTGCCACACCACGTTGTTGGGGTCCGTCGCGGGCTGGGCCACGTAGGCCCGGTGACCTCGCTCGCGCAGCCGCTGGGCGAAGGTCTGGGCGTGGCCCACCGCGCGGAACGAGCTCACCTGTACGGTGAACGGGCCGTCGTTGCCCGCCGGGACGGGGGTGCCCCGGGGCGTCGTCGCCGAGGGGCCGACCGTGCCGGCGTTGGTGAGCGCCGACTCGCTGAGCCGAACGCCGAAGCCGCCGAGCGGAGAGGCGCTCTGCGGCAGCAGCACCGGCCGCTGCGAGGCGTCGGCCAGCGACGGGCCACCCAGCAGCTGGGCCGTCGCGTTCGCCACGGCGCCCGCGGGCGCTGCGCCCGGCGTCGCGGCAGCGCCGACCGGGGTCGAGCCCCCGGGGTTGCCGGTGAGGCGCTCGGCGTACGTGAGGGTGGCGGGCGCCGCGGCCTCCGGGCGCTGGGCGAGGCGGTCGAGCTGCGCCAGCGGGTCTTCCCGCGGCGCCGGTCGGGTGTCCCCAGCCTCGCGGCCCACCATCACGCCGACGGCGAAGAGCACGCAGGCGGTGGCGATGGCGCCGAGGGCGATGGACATCAACCGCGACGAGTGACTGACGTCATCGCGTTCCTGGATCTGGTCGAGGTCACGCATGGAACCCATTGCGTCCATGGCCAAGGGCTTCGCTCCTGTGCACAGCGAATCGGAGTGATCCGCTGGGCGCACCTTTCGTCGAAGGCGCGGGGCGCGTCACCTTTTCGGCAACGCGGCTACCGCGGCGCCGTGATGATCACGCTGCGCGAGAGCGACACCTCGGTGCCGGGCGTCGACACGATCTGGAACACGTTGAGCGTGTCGCCCACCCGCGGGGCGAGCACGGTCATCGTCCCTCGCACCCGCACCGGCCCCAGCACCGCGCGCCAGAGCCCCGCCGGGCTCGCGTCGGTCACCACCGTGAGGCTCTCCCCGGTGGGCGCGGTCGCGTGCAGGGCCGTGTCGTCGACGATCACCTGAGCGCCCGGCAGCGAGCTTCCCTCCAGCGTTACGATCACCCCGCCCTGCGGGCACTCCGCCGGGTCGCACCCGGTGACGGTCACCCCGGAGATGCTCGGCGGCGGCAGCGGGAGCGAGCGCTGAAGACAGCCCGTCGCGCTTGCGAGCAGGCCGATCAGAAGCACCAGGGAGAGAGGTCGCGAGAGGAGGGGCACGGCAGGCACGAGCCTAGCAGCCGGCGTTCCGAGCGGGCTTCCGCGGGGATGTCGCGGCGGGGTGGGCCCGGCTGCCAGCGAGGGTTGGCGATGGTCCGTCAACCCTGGTTGTCTGTGACATATCCTGACCGGTCAGAATGCACGCGAGAGTACTTCAAAATGGAGGTTTTCGGTGGGGTCTGCTAGACCGTCCCGGCCATGGCGGACAACAATGATCGGGCTGACGGGGGAGCGGGTTCAGGGGGCACGGTCCCCATCCTCATCCAGGAAGAGATGCAGAAGAGCTACCTCGATTACGCGATGAGCGTGATCGTGGGTCGCGCCATTCCAGATGCGCGCGACGGGCTCAAGCCGGTGCACCGCCGGATCCTCTACGCGATGAACGAGATGCGGCTCTTCGCCAGCCAGCCGTACAAGAAGTGCGCTCGCGTGGTGGGCGAGGTGCTCGGCAAGTATCACCCCCACGGAGACAAGTCCGTCTACGACGCCCTCGTGCGCATGGCGCAGGACTTCGCCATGCGGATGATGCTGGTCGACGGCCAGGGGAACTTCGGTTCCGTCGACGGCGACCCCCCCGCGGCGATGCGTTACACCGAGTCTCGCCTCGCGAAGATCGCGGCCGAGCTCCTCGAGGACATCGAGAAGGAGACGGTCGACTTCGGGGACAACTTCGACGCGAGCGAGCGCGAGCCGCTGGTGCTCCCGGCGCGCTACCCCAACCTCCTGGTCAACGGCGCGGGCGGCATCGCGGTCGGCATGGCCACCAACATCCCGCCGCACAACCTCGGGGAGATCGTCGACGCGACGATCATGGTGATCGACAACCCGCACGCCACGCTCGACGAGCTGATGACGGTTGTGCAGGGGCCTGACTTCCCCACCGGCGGGCTCATCTACGGCAAGCACGGCATCCGGCAGGCCTTCGCCACCGGGCGCGGCAACCTGATCATGCGCGCCCGCTGCGCCATCGAGCCCATGGCCAAGGGAGACCGCGAGCAGATCGTGGTCACGGAGATCCCGTACCAGGTCAACAAGGCCACGATGCTCCAGAAGATGGCCGAGCTCGTTCGCGAGAAGCGGCTGGAGGGCATCTCCGACCTGCGCGACGAGAGCTCCCGCGAGGGCATGCGGGTGGTCATCGAGCTCAAGCGCGACGCCAACGCCAGCGTGGTGCTCAACCAGCTCTACAAGAACACCCAGCTCCAGGAGAGCTTCGGGGTGATCAACCTTTCCATCGTCGGGGGGCAGCCCAAGGTGCTGTCGCTCGCGGAGATGCTGCGGGTCTTCGTCGACCACCGGCGCGACGTGGTCACCCGCCGCACGCGCTTCGAGCTGCGGGCCGCGGAGGCGCAGCGCGAGGTGGTGCTCGGCCTCGGGATGGCCACCACGGACATCGACCGGGTGATCCAGACCATCCGGGAGAGCCCGGACGTCGACACTGCGCGCGAGCGGCTGATGGCGCTGCCGCTGCACGGCCTGGAGGACTTCGTCCGCCGGGCGGGTCGCCCCGAGGAGGAGATCGCGCAGGCGGCGCAGCAGCCCGACTACCGGCTCACCGAGCGGCAGGCGAAGGCCATCCTCGACATGCGCCTCGCCCGGCTCACGGGCCTCGAGCGGGAGAAGCTCGCGGTGGAGTATGGCGAGCTGTCCAACACCATCGCGAGGCTCCAGTCGATCCTCGGCGACGAGCGGGTGCTGATGAGCGTGATCCGCGGCGAGCTCATCGACGTGCGCGCGCGCTACGCCGACCCGCGCCGCACGGAGATCGTGGCCGACGAGGGGGAGATCTCCATCGAGGACCTCATCGCCCGGCAGCAGATGGTGGTGACCTGCTCGCACAAGGGCTTCATCAAGCGCACGGCGCTCTCGGACTACCGGGCGCAGCGCCGCGGCGGCCGGGGGAAGATCGGGATGGAGGCGCGCGACGACGACTTCATCAACCGCTTCTTCGTGGCGAGCACGCACGACCACGTGCTGTTCTTCACCGACCGGGGGCGGGTGTTCCTGAAGAAGGTCTACGAGGTGGCGGAGGGGTCTCGCACCTCCAAGGGCCGCTCCATCGTGAACTTCGTGGGCATCGACACCAGCGAGAAGGAGGGCGCCGAGCGCGAGAAGATCGCGGCGGTGGTGCCGGTGAGCGAGTTCAAGGAGGGGCTCGACCTGGTGACCGCGACGGCCAAGGGCCTCGTGAAGCGCACGACCCTCTCGGCCTACGCCAACATCCGCCAGACGGGGATCATCGGCGTGGCCATCGAGGAGGGCGACACGCTCCTGAGCGCGGTGGTCACCGACCCGGGGCACGAGATCATGCTGGGCACCCGCGGGGGCATGTCGATCCGCTTCAAGGTCGACGACATCCGGCAGGTGGGCCGCGACTCTCGCGGCGTGCGCGGCATCGAGCTGCGCGACGACGACCAGCTCGTCTCGATGGACGTCATCGACGACCCGCAGACGCAGCAGGTGCTGACCGTGTGCGCCAACGGCTACGGCAAGCGCACGCCCGTCGAGGAGCACCGCTGCCAGAGCCGCGGCGGCGTCGGCATCATCGCCATCGACGCGAGCGAGCGTAACGGCGCGGTGGTCGACCTCGACCTGGTCACCGAGGCGATGGAGCTCATGGTGATCACCGACCGGGGGCAGATCATCCGGACGAAGGTGAGCGAGGTCCGGCAGGCGGGGCGCAACACCCAGGGGGTGCGCATCATCCGGCTGGACAGCGATGAGAAGGTGGTGGCCGTCGAGCCGGTGGCCGAGCCCGAGAGCGACAGCGGGTCGAGCGAGTCGCTGGTCCCGCCGATGCCGACGGAGCCCACGGAGCCCACGGAGCCCGAGGTGGAAGCGACGCCGGAGTGAGAGGCCCCGGAGACCGTGCGACGCGCTTACACGGCAGGTAGACGGACGGTGGGGGCGGCGGCCCTCTTGGGCGGGGCCGAGTGCTTCGCTCAGGAGGTTCCGCCTCCGCCGTGGTCGCAGAGCCCGATGGCCCAGGCGGCGAGCGCGGCGGGGGAGGAGACCCGGGAGGTGCCGCAGGCGAGGCGGTGGCCCTCGATGCGGGGGGCTCCGGTCGCTCGACGCGGGGAGGGGGAGCTCCGGCGGCCGGTGCAGCGCGGCTCGGAAGACCCCGGGATGAGCCAGCACTTCCAGATGCCCTCGGCGGTGCTGCTGCGCTACGGAGACTTCGCGGGGATGTACCTCACGCACCTCGGGTGGGTGGGGCTTCGCCGAGGGCTCACCCGCGCCATCGATGTCGGCGTGGGGGTGCCGTACTACTTCCTCGGGGTGTCCCTCGACGCGCGCGTCGGCTTCGTGCAGCGAGAGGGCTTCGCGGCGGCGTGGTGGGCCTACGCCACGATCCCCTTCGTGGCGGAGGGCGAGCGGCCGACGAGCCAGCTCGGGTTCACCTGGTCGTTCGCGGGCCTCGGCTGGGCCACCGGGCCGCTGGTCTCGCTCTGGAACGACCGTATCGGCGTCCACGCGGGCGTGCACCTGGCGCAGCGCACGGGCCTCGGGGGGGCCTGGCTCTTCAGCCATGTGACCGCGGAGGTGCGGCTCATCGAGGGCATCAAGCTCCTGTTGCAGGGGGTGTCCTTCAACGAGCTCTCTCTTGAGAAGAGCGACACGGCGCGCCCGCTCGTGGGCAACGGATCGGCCCGCTGGCTCCCCTACGGCCTCGCGGGGGTGCGCTTCTACACCCGGCGATTCTCGGCCGACATGGGGGCGCTGGCGCCGCTCTCTCGCGACTGCCCGCTTTGGTCCGAGCGGCTGGCGGTCATCCCCTGGGTCGCGCTCACCCACCGGTTCTGAGCCATGGCCGACCTCGATCGACAGCGATATGAGCGCCTGCTCGATGAGATGGCCCGCCGCCGCGAGGCCCCGGTGGTCATCCGTCGGAAGACCGACTCATGGCTCCAGGGCTTCATCGACTCCGCCCTGCGGGTGCTCACCCTCGGGGGCCAGGATCGCTACCTCACCGACTACGTCACCACCCTGGGCACCACCATCTGGGTGCCCGCCACCTGGGAGGACTGGTCCTACCGGGCGCGCTACAAGGTCCTGCGCCACGAGCTGGTGCACGTGCAGCAGTTCGAGCGCTACACCTGGCCCGGGATGGTGCTGATCTACGGCTTCTTCCCGCTTCCGGCGGGCCTCGCCTGGGGGCGGGCGATGCTGGAGTGGGAGGCCTACGCGGTCACCCTGGAGGTCGAGGCCGAGCTCGACGGGCTCGCCGCGGCGGCCGACCCAGGCCTTCACGAGGAGATCGTGAGGCGCTTCACCGGGCCCGACTACGGCTGGATGTGGCCCTTCGAGGGGTGGGTGCGTATGCGCATCGCCGAGACGCTCACAGCAATCTCGCGGCGGCCCCCGATGCCCTGATAGACTCCGGGGCAAGATGGCCGCACCTGCTGTTGGAATCGACCTTGGCACCACCAACTCCGTGGTCGCTGTCTCTGTCGGGGGCAGACCCCATGTACTCACGGACGCGACCGGCAACACGCTGATCCCCTCCGTGGTCTCGTTTCTCGAGAACGGCGAGCGCATCGTCGGGAGGGCCGCGCGCATGCGCCGCGCGATCGATCCCCGCAACACCGTGTACTCCGTGAAGCGCCTGCTGGGCAGGCCCTTCAAGAGCGAGGAGGTGCGGCGCGCCCGCTCGCGCATGCCCTTCGAGCTGAAGGAGGGCGCCGACAGCTCGGTGATCGTCTCGACCCGGGGCGGAGACCACGCGCTGCCTGAGCTGTCGGCCATGGTGCTGCGCGAGGCGAAGCGCATCGCGGAGATGGGGCTGCAGGACAAGGTCGAGCGGTGCGTCATCACCGTGCCGGCGAATTTCAACGAGCTGCAGCGGTCGAGCACCAAGGTCGCGGGCCGCATCGCCGAGCTGGAGGTGGTGCGCATCCTCAACGAGCCGACGGCGGCGGCGCTCGCGTACGGCTACGGCCGCGGCACCCGAGAGAAGATCTGCATCTACGACTTCGGCGGAGGCACCTTCGACGTCACGCTGCTCGAGCTCTCGGGCAACGTGTTCGAGGTGCTCGCGACCGCGGGCGACACCTTCCTCGGCGGCGACGACATCGACGTGGCGATCACCGACTCGCTGCTCCAGTCCTTCCAGAGGGCGACCTCGCTCGACGCGCTGCAAGACCGGGTGCTCTACGACATCCTCCGCGACGCCGCGGAGACCGCGAAGTGCGACCTCTCGACCCGTGACTCCAGCCGGCTCAACATGGACATCACCCTGCCCGGGGGGCAGCCGGTGAAGTTCTCCCAGTCGCTCTCTCGCACCGAGCTCGAGCGCCTCTCGGCGCCCTTCATCTCTCGCACCTTCGACGTCTGCTCCGAGGCGCTCAAGCTCGCGGGGCTCCGGCCTACGGACCTCACGGCGGTGATCCTGGTGGGCGGCAGCACGCGCATCCCGACGGTGCGCCAGCGGGTGTCGTCCTTCTTCGGGCGCGAGCCGCTCACCAACCTGCCGCCCGAGGAGGTGGTCGCGCTCGGGGCGTCGATCCTCGCAGAGGCGCTCACCGGTGGGACGCGCAAGTCGCCCAACACCCGGCCCATCACCGGGACCCACACCGCAGGGCGCCCGGCGTCGCCGAGCACCCGCGTCGGGGCCGTGGCCGCGGGGGTTCCGGGGACGGGAGGGTCGGAGCTCAGCTCGCCCCACAACCGCACCACGCTGACCGGCGTCGGCGACGACACGGGCACCCACTCGACCCCGAAGGCCCCGCCCGGGGCGATCGTCCCGCCGCCCGTTCCCAACAGCGCCCTGCGAGGGTCGACGCGCCCTCCGCCCCTGCCGGGCCGCGCGCCGTCGCCGGTCTCCGCGAAGCCTTCGGGCCGCGGGATGGAGCTCGATGATCCCTTCACCGACCTGAGCAACGCCACCGTGATGCAGCCGTCGCCGATGGAGCGCACCGTGGCGCAGGAGGCCCCCGGCGGCCTCGGCACCCTCGATGAGCCGTCGTTCATGGGGCGGCTGAGGGGCGTCGACCCCACCGTGGCGGTGCAGGTCCCTGCCTTCAACCTCGACGACCCTTCGATGGTCGGTCCGCTGCCGACCTCGCATCCCAACCTCCCCGCGGTCGCAGCCCGACCGGCCGCCCCGGCGCAGGGGCAGCTCATCACCCCGCCGCCGCTCAGCCGCCCCAACATCCCCGTGCCCAAGCCCCCGGTCGCCGCGCCTCCACCCCAGCGCCCCGCCCAGGGCTCCGCGGGGCTGCGCCCTGAGATCGCCTCGGCGCTGCCGCCCTCCATCGCCGCGGCCATCAGCGCCCCCCGCTCGACGCTCGATTCCACCACCGGCCCCGGTCGCCCCAACGAGAACTCGGTGCCGTCCTTTCACCTCGACGACGCCGTGCTCTCTGGCGACCGATCGAGCCCGGGCGCGAAGTTCGGCTCCGATGCCTCCAGCCCCGGCATGAGGGTCGACGCTTCGGCCCCCGGCGCGAAGCCTGGCGACGAGGTCTCGATCCCGTCGTTTCGCATCGACACCGAGGAGATCTTCGGCAGCTCGGTGGGCACCGCGGCCACCATGATCGCGAAGTCCCCCGCGCAGCCCCCGCTCGACGAGCAGACCCGCGCGATGCCCTTCGCCGGAGGCGGCGTCACCCAGAAGGTCGCCTCGGTCGCCCCGGCCGTGCTGTCCCAGCCGACGAGCGCGCCGCGCACCCAGCCGCCGCCCGCGGCCTACCCCTCACAGCACCCGCCGCAGTACGGCTCCGGTCCGTCGGCGCCGCCCTCCTCGGCGCCCAGCATGCGCCCGATGGCCGCGCCGCTGCTGCTCGACGTCACGCCCTTCAGCCTCGGGGTCGAGACCGCGGGCGGACTCTGCGAGGCGGTCATCCGTCGCAACGCCACCATCCCCGTGGAGCAGACCCGCAACTTCGCCACCACCAACGACCATCAAGACTCCGTGTACATCCGCATCGCGCAGGGCGAGTCGCGGAAGTTCCAGGACAACCAGGCGCTGGGCGAGCTGGAGCTCACCAACCTCCGACCCGCGCCGCGCGGCGAGGTGGTGGTCGCGGTCACCTTCGAGCTCGAGGCCGACGGGACGCTCCGGGTGCGCGCCCGCGACGTCGAGACCGGCCGCGAGCAGGTGGTGCGCGTCAACCTCCTCACCATCCCGTCGGAGGGTGAGCAGGCCGACATGATCGCCCGCAGCCGCGGGGCAGTGGTCCCGGTGCCCTGATGCTGTCCGACAAGGTCCTCGCCGAGAACCTCGACCGCATCGACTACTACACCCTCCTGGGCGTGGCTCGCGATGCGCCGCTCGCCCAGATCCGCGACGCGTTCCACAAGTTCGCGATCCGGTTTCACCCCGATCAGCACATCGACGACGTGGAGACCCAGCGCCGGGTGCTCAGGGTCTTCAAGCGCGGCTCCGAGGGCTACCGCGTGCTGCTCGACCCCGTGCTCCGCGCCCGCTACGACGCGGCCGTCGCCCGAGGCGAGTCTCGGCTCTCCCCCGACGCCGAGCGCACCAAGGTCGTCGGCGAGGCGAAGGTCGGATCGGTCGCCGACGAGCCGCTCCCCTCGGACGTGCAGCCGCTCTACACCCAGATCGCCGACAGCCTGCGACGGGGGGACGTCAAGAACGCCAAGGCTTTCATGATGCTGCTGGGGCGGAAGTCCAACCACCCCAAGGTGCAGGCCCTCGCCCGCGACGTGCTCGAAGCCGAGCAGAACCTCCTGCGCCGCCGCTGAGGGAGCGGGGCGGAGGCGCCTACTTCTTCAGCCGCGCCTTGAGGGCCGCGAGCTCGTCCTCGAGCCCGTCGCCCGTCTCACCGCGCTCCAGCTTGCGGAAGCGCTCCTCCAGAGAGTTCTTCTTCGGGTCTTCGATCACGTCGTGGGCCTCGACCTCGGCCTCCATCGCGTCGATGCGCTCCTGCATCTCGCGCAGCCGGCCGACCGCCCCGGCGTTGCTGCCGCCGACCGGGTTGCCGCCCGCCGCGCGCGCCTGCGACACCTGCGACGACAGGGTGTTCTTGCGGGCCTTCAGCTCTTCGAGCTTGCGCTCGAGCTGCTCGATGGTGGCGCGCAGCTCGGTCACGTAGCTGCTCTGCGCCTCCTTGTGCTTGTCCGTGTCGAGCGCCTCGCTCTCGTTCTTCTTCTTGCGCTTGAGCGCCTCCTTGGCGAGCTCCTCGTCGCCCTGCTCGAGGGCGAGCATCGCGCGGCGCTCCCACTGGGCGGACTCCTCGAGCTGGTCGCGCTGCTTCTTCTCCAGGTGCTTCACCGAGGCCAGGGAGGACACCACCTCCTGGCGGGCCTTCTTCAGCTCCTCGGACATGTCCTCGATGGTCTGCGACAGCACCTTGGCGGGGTCTTCCGCCTTGTCGATGAGCGCGTTGATGTTCGACTTCACGGCGCGGCTGAAGCGATCGACGATTCCCATGACCTCTTTGAACTCCCGGTGGAAGACGACGCGGAGACGCGCAGATCGTTGCATCGGGCAGCGAGGCTGTCCAGGGTTCGAGCGCGGGCGGCGCTCACTCGCGGCCGTTGCCGCCGAGCGCGGACAGCATCGCCGAACTCGCGGAGCTCGGAGAGGTCAGCGACGAGGTCGACAGCACCACCTCGCTGTGAGGGCGCTGCCGCAGCGCGCGCATCCCCTCGGAGCCCCAGGTCACCACGCCGCCGCCCGCCTGCTTGGCGGCGTACATCGCCGCGTCGCAGCAGCGGAGGAGCTCGTCGGCGTCCCTGGCGTGGTCGGGATAGAAGGCCAGGCCCAGGCTCGCGCTCGACTCGATCTCCAGCGTGCCGCCGCCGGCCACCTCGAAGCGCAGCGGCTCGATGAGCGAGCGGTGCAGCTTCGCCGCGACGGAGCGCGCCGCGCCGAGGTCGGCGATGTTCTCCAGCAGGCACACGAACTCGTCGCCGCCCCAGCGGGCGACGCTGTCCGAGGCGCGGAGGCCGGCGCGCAGCCGGGAGGCGATGGTGCAGAGCACCGCGTCGCCGACGTGGTGGCCGTGCTGGTCGTTGACCATCTTGAAGCGGTCGAGGTCGATGAAGAGGAGCGCCATGCGCTCGGACTGCCGTGACGCGCGGCGCAGGGCGGTCTGCAAGCGGTCGGCGAAGAGGATGCGGTTGGGCAGCCCGGTGAGCTCGTCATGGAGCGCCGCGGAGGCCACCACCTGCACGAGCTGCGAGCGGGCGATGGCGTGGGTGAGCGCGCGCTCGAGCAGCGTGGGGCTGAACTCTCCCTTCACCAGGAAGTCTTGCGCGCCCTGCTGGAGGGCGAGCATGCCGAGGTTGCGGTCGTTGAGGCCCGTGAGCACCACGCAGGGGACGCGGGGCAGGTGCCGGCGCGCGTCGAGGAAGGTGTCGAGGCCGGTGCTGTCAGGGACGTTGAGGTCGAGCACCACGACGTCCGGGCGGGTGCGCTCGACGGCCGCGGGGAGGGCGGAGAGGCGGTCGATGGCGTGGACGTCGAAGCGGTGATTGGTGCTCCGCTGGAGAGCGCGAACAAAGAGGAGCCGATCGACCGTGTCGTCTTCCAGGAGAAGCACTCGGATCAGGTTTTCGATCACACGGCACCTCACCTGCCGGACCGCCAACAGAAAGACGGACGATCCCTAGCAGTGTACGGTCTGGAATCAGAGATCGGCAAGCCGGTAGGTCAGCCGGGGGCCTGTCGATACGGGGGTGGCCATGACCCGCGTCGGGTGCTCCGAGGTGGGAAGAAGGGCGTTGACGAGGGTGCGGGCTGCGTGATCCCTCTCATGGGTATAGCTGGCCAAGGGTCCAGCGACGGGAGGCACAGATGTCCACGGTTCAATACGGCATGACGGGAAGCGCGGTTCGGCACCTCCAGCAGGCGCTGGTCGACCAGGGGTACGAGATCGACGTCGACGGTGACTTCGGCGACGCGACCTTCGAGGCAGTGAGCCATTTCCAGGAGTCCAACGACCTCGACGTCGACGGCATCGCCGGGCCGCGCACCCTCGCGGCCCTCGGGCTCGGCGGCGCGTCGCACTCCTCGGGCTCGTCGGGCAGCCGGCACCCGATGCTCGAGCGCGGCTCCGAGGGGCGCTCGGTGCGCGTGCTGCAAGAGGCCCTCGTCGAGGCCGGCTACGAGATCGACGTCGACGGCGACTTCGGCCGCGCCACCGAGCAGGCCGTGCTGGCCTTCCAGGAAGCGAACGAGCTCGACACGGACGGCGTGGTCGGCCCCAACACCTGGGCCGCGCTCGGCGTCTGAGGCTCCTCTCGCGATCCGCGCCGCGGGTCGCACTGATTCCATTCCATCTAACGGCCCGTCGACGCGATGGGGGCGAGCGGAGTCCCCAGCGCCTCCAGCAGCGATCGCGCGGTCGCCAGCGCGCGCAGGTCCTCGCCCCGCGGCGCGATGAGCTGCACCCCCACGGGCGCCGCTCCGGGCCGAGGCCATAGCGGGATCGACGTGGCCGGGTGGCCGCTCGCGTTGAAGCCCGCGGTGAAGGCGCCGAGCGGGGCCGCGCCGTCGAGCAGCGCCTGCGGAGAGGCGTCGGCCCAGGTTCCGACGAGGGGAGCCGGAGCGCCGACGGTCGGGGTCACCCAGAGGTCGACGTCGCCGAACCACGCGTCCATGCGAGCGCGGAACATCTCCCGGCACGCCATCGCGGAGGCGAGGTCGACCGCGCGGGAGGGCTCCCGCAGCAGCCGCGTGGTGCCCTGGAGGCCCGCCTCGGAGGGGACGAACATCCCCCGCGCCAGGAAGCGGAACATCGGCATGAACTCCTCGACGGTGCCCTCGTAGCCGGAGCCCTCCTCGACGTGGTGGCCGAGCTCCTCCAGCAGGCCCGCCACGCGGCGTACGGCGTCGACGATCTCCGGCGTGGACTCGATCACCGTGCTCTGCGTGGTGAAGCGCACCCGCAGCCTCGCCGGCGGGCGCTGCACCGCGGAGAGGTAAGGTTCTCCGCGCCCTCCCTGGAGGACGTCCATCAGCGCCGCGGCGTCGTCGACGCTGCGAGCGTGCGGGCCCACGGTCGCGAGCCCGAGCGGCTCGAAGCGCGCGAAGGGGTTGGGCAGCAGGTCGCGCGTGGGCTTGTGCCCGACCAGCCCGCAGAAGGCCGCCGGGATGCGGATCGATCCGGCGCCGTCGCTCGCCACCGCGACGGAGAGCATCCCCGAGGCGATGGCGGCGGACGATCCGCCGGACGATCCGCCGGAGTAGCGCGAAGTGTCCCAGGGGTTGCGCGTGGGGGGATGGAGCGCGGTGTCGATGAAGGGGAGGATCGCGAGCTCGGAGGTGGCGAGCTTGCCGAGCATCACCATGCCCGCGCGGCGCACCGCGGCGCTGCTCACGTCGTCGATGGGCGACCACAGGTAGCGGAAGGAGCGCGACCCGAGGCGCACGAACATCCCTCGCGTCATGTGGATGTCCTTCATGGCGGTGGGCAGGCCCCACAAGGGACCACGCGCCGCGCCTCGGTCGCGCCTGCGCTCGGCGTCCAGGGAGCGGGCCGTCGCCAGCGCCCGCCGGGGAATCTGCTGCACGAAGGCGTGGAGCTGCGGGTCGCGGCGGGCGATGCGGTCGAGGCTCGCCCGGGTCAGCTCCTCGACGGAGACCGAGCCGTCACGGAGCAGCGAAGACTGGGCGAGCGCGGAGCGGTCGAGGACGTCATCGAGCGTGGGCATCAGGCGGGACGGTCCGTCGGACGTCGGGGAGATGCAACCGGCGATAGCGCGACGGGGACCCGGGGAGGGCTTGAGGTACGATCCGCCGTCATGGGGCTCTCGGTGCGGGTCGTCGGGGTCGGGGATGCGTTCACCGCGCGGTACTACAACGCCTGCCTTCTGGTGGAGACCGGGGACACCCGGCTGCTCATCGACGCCCCGCCCGCGCTCGCCCGCGCGCTGCGCGACCTCGGCGACCGCGGCGGCCCCACGATCGGGCTCGACGACGTCGACCACGTGCTCATCACGCACCTGCACGGCGACCACATGGGCGGCCTGGAGCAATTGCTCTTCTGGAGGCGCTTCGTCACCGGGCGGCGCAGCGCGCTCTACGCCATCCCCGAGGTGCTCTCCGGGCTCTGGGACGCCCGCCTCCGCGGCGGCATGGACGTGCTCGTGGACGCCGCCGGGGCGCGGCACCCGCTCAGCCTCGACGACTACGCCGAGGTGACGCCGATGCCCTCTCCGGGCGAGGAGTTCACCATCGGGTCGCTCACCCTCTCGTGGCGCCCGACGCGGCATCACATCCCCACCTCGGCGCTGCGCATCCGGGCGGGCGCCTCGACGCTCGGGTACAGCGCCGACACCTCCTTCGACCCGTCGCTCATCGAGTGGCTCGCGCCCTCCGACCTCGTGGTGCACGAGACCAACCTCGGCATCCACACCCCGCTCGAGTCCCTGGTCGGGCTCGACCCGCCGCTGCGAGCGCGGATGAAGCTCATCCATTACCCCGACTTCCACGACGTCGACGCCTCGCCCATCGGGTGCGCCCGCGAAGGCGATCGCTACGACCTGTAGGCCGCCCCGAAGCAGTGCCACACTGCGCGCCGTGAGCGATCCGTTCGACGTCGATGTGCTGGTGGTGGGTTCGGGCTTCGGTGGCTCGGTGTCGGCGCTGCGCCTCAGCGAGAAGGGCTACCGGGTGGCGGTGCTCGAGCGCGGCCCCCGCTGGGAGGCGCGCGACTTCCCCAAGACCAACTGGAACATCCGCAAGGCCATCTGGATGCCCTCGATCGGCTGCTACGGCATCCTGCGGCTGTCCTTCCTATCGGACGTGTTCGTGCTCTCCGGGGCGGGCGTGGGCGGCGGGTCGCTCGTCTACGCCAACACGCTCTACGTGCCGCCCGACGCGTTCTTCCAGGCGCCGCAGTGGGCCGCGATGGGCGACTGGAAGGCCCGGCTGATGCCGCACTACCGGGTCGCGCAGTTCATGCTCGGCGTCACCCAGAACACCTTCGAGGGCGAGCCCGACCGGGTGCTGCGGTCCGTCGCCGACGGCATCGGCAGGGGCGACACCTACGTCACCACCCCCGTCGCCGTGTACTTCGGCGCGCCCAACCAGACCGTCGTCGATCCCTACTTCGGAGGCGCCGGCCCCGAGCGCACCGGGTGCAACCACTGCGGCGGATGCATGGTGGGCTGCCGCTTCGGCGCCAAGAACACCCTCGACCGAAACTACCTCTACTTCGCCGAGAAGCTCGGCGCGCAGGTGAAGCCCATGCGCACCGTCGTCGACGTGAGGGCGCTCCCCGGCGGCGGCTACGCGGTCACCCACGAGCGCACCGGGGCGTGGCTGGGGCGCGACCGGCAGGTGACCACCGCGGCGCGCGTGGTGCTCTCCGCGGGAGTACTCGGCACCGTAAAACTCCTCCTGGAGAGCCGGGAGCGGGGATCGCTCCCTGGGGTGTCCAGCGCGCTGGGGAGGCTGGTGCGCACCAACAGCGAGGCGATCCTCGGGGTGACCGCGGGGGCGACCACGGAGCCGTGGTCCCGGGGCATCGCCATCACGTCGTCGATCCACCCCGATGAGCGCACTCACATCGAGGTGGTTCGCTACAGCGAGGGGAGCGACGCGCTCGCCCCGCTCACCACGCTGCTCACCGACGGGGGCCCCGGGGCGCCGCGATGGGCTCGCTGGCTGGGCAACATCGCGCGCCAGCCGCTGACCTTCGCGAAGAACCTCTGGCCCTTCGGGCGCTCACGGCGAGGGGTGTTCCTGCTGGTGATGCAGACGCTCGACAACTCCATCTCGCTGCGGCTGCGGCGCACCTGGCGCTCGCTCTGGCGACGGGCGCTCGACACCGACCGCGGCGAGGGGGAGCCCAACCCCTCGTACATCCCGCTGGCCAACCAGCTCGCCCGGGTCTTCGCGGGGAAGGTCTCCGGCGTGCCGCAGTCGTCCATCATGGAGGCGCTCTTCGACACCCCCACGACGGCGCACATCCTCGGCGGCGCGGCCATCGGAGCCTCCGCCGAGACGGGGGTGATCGACGAGCGCAACGAGGTCTTCGGCCACCCGGGGCTCTATGTGTGCGACGGCTCGATGATCCCGGCCAACCTGGGCGTGAACCCCAGCCTGACGATCACCGCGGTGACCGAGCTGGCGATGAGCCACATCCCGGTGAAGGAGGGGGCGACGCTGCGGCGCGCGGTGGACGAGGGGCTGCAGGAGAGGCGGGTGGCGGAGATCGAGGCGCTCGCGCAGGAGACCGGGAGCGCGTCGCTGCAGAGGCATCTGCCGGTGCGCTCGTGAGCGCGCCCGACCCTCGCGCGTCGCGCGTCGTCTTCTTCGTCTTCGTCACCGTCTTCCTCGACCTCATCGGCTTCGGGATCATCATTCCCCTGCTGCCCTTCTACGTGCGCACGATGGGCGGCTCGGCGGAGACGGTGGGCTTCATCCTGGCGTCGTTCTCGGTGACGCAGCTCATCGCGACGCCCTTCCTCGGGCGCCTCTCCGACCGCTTCGGTCGACGCCCGGTGATCCTGCTCTCGCTGGCGGGCAACGCCGGGGCGATGGTGCTCTTCGCGCTCGCGACCAGGACCTCCCTGCTCTGGATGCTCTTCGCCTCGCGCATCATGGCGGGCGCGACCGCGGGCAACCTCTCGGCCTGTCAGGCGGCGATCGCCGACGTCACCACCGGAGAGCGCCGCGCCGCGGGCATGGGGCGCCTCGGCGCGGGCATCGGCCTCGGGATGGTACTGGGCCCGGTGCTGGGATCGTCCGTGAGCCACATCGGCGCGTGGGCCCCTCCGCTGGCCGCCGCCGCGCTGGCCTGCGCCGACCTCATCGGGGCGTTCTTCCTGATGCCCGAGACCAACCTGGACTGCGGCGCCTCTAGCGCTGCGGCGCCCGAGGCGACGAAGACCACGCTCGCGCAGGTGCTCTCTCAGCGGCGCATCGTGGCGGTGCTGGCGCTGTACTTCCTGACCTTCCTGTACATGAGCAACATGCAGGTCGCGCTGGCGCTGCTCACCAACGCGCGCCTCGCGTGGACCCAGACCGAGATCGGGCACGTCTTCGGCCTCTTCGGCCTCATCATGCTGATCGTCCAGGGCGGCCTCATCGGCGGGCTGACCCGGGCGTGGGGCTCGATCCCGCTGGTCATCGGCGGATCGCTGGTGAGCATGGTCGGCCTCGCCACGATCGCGCTCTCGCACCACGCGCTGCCGCTGGTGGGCGGCCTCGCGCTCCTGGCCCTCGGGCTCGGGGTGGTGAACCCTTCCCTCTCCGCCATCGCCGCCGACGCCGCGGGGAGCGGTCGCCAGGGGACGGTGCTCGGCTTCGCCCAGTCGGCGGGCGGGCTCGCTCGCACGCTGGGTCCGCTGCTGGGCGGACTGCTCTTCGCGCGGGTGGCGGCGGGCGCCCCCTTCGTCGCCGGGGCGGTGGCCGCGACGCTGGCCGCGGCGCTCGCGGTGGGGCTGAAGGCGGGGGAGAGGGAGATGACCGGCAGCCGTCAGTAGTGCCCCTTGGTCTTGCGGGCGGCGCCGCGCTTCTCGTCGCGGTCGCGCTCCTTGCCCTTGCGGTCGCGCCGGGCGCCGCTGCCGTCTTCGGTTCCCTTGAGCGAGGCGAGCGGCCAGAGGGTGTGCTCCACCCTCGCGAGGCCCGCGGCGACCACCGCGTCGACGACCTCCTCGCAGCGCTTGTAGCAGGCCGCCGACTCGTCGAGCGGAACCTCCCCGTCGACGTTCACCAGCACGCCGTCGCGGCGGTACTGCTCGTTGACCTTGCGCTGGTCGAGCACCCGCGTCGCCTCGCCGCGCGAGATGCGCCGCCCCGCGCCGTGGTTGACCGAGTAGCCGCTGTGCGAGGCGCCCGCGAGGGGGCGGAGGATGTAGCTGTGGTCGCGGTTGCTGCCGGGGATGAGCACCGGGTGGCCTTCGTCCTGCCAGATGGTCCCGGCGAGCGCGGGGTGGCCCGCGGGGAAGGCCCTCGTCGCGCCCTTGCGGTGCACCCAGACGGCGCCGAACTCCGGGTGCTCCTCGGCCTGCACCAGGTTGTGGGAGATCTCGTAGACCAGCTCGAGGTCGGCGCGAAACACCTTGCGGAAGGCCTCGGCGACCTGCTCGTAGATCATCAGCCGGTTGAGGATCGCGAAGTTGCCCCCCGCGGCGACGGCGTTGAGGTAGTCGCCCCGGTGGCGCGACTCCCGGGTGAAGTACCCGAGGTCGATGTCCTCGATCTCGCCGTGGCGCTCGTCCTTGGCCATGGCGAAGTAGTTGGTGGCGAGCCCGTGGCCGAAGCCGCGGCTGCCCGTGTGCACCTGCACGAAGAGCGTCGAGCTCTCCTCCTCGCGCTGGAGCTCGATGAAGTGGTTGCCCCCGCCGAGGGAGCCGAGCTGCCCGAGGCCCCGCTCCGGGCGCCCTTCGCCGCCCCAGGGGATCTGCCAGGAGTCCTCCACCGGGATGCGGTGTCGCTCGGCGCGGCTGCGATCGAAGGTCGCGCCATACTTGTCGACGTAATACTCCGCCCCGCCGCGCACGAGGTTCTGGAACTCCTCCTCGCTCACGTCCCCGAGGCGCAGGCTCTTGCCGCCGGCGCCCATGGAGACTCGCTCCATCACCGCCCGGTTGAAGGCCAGCTTGCGGTCGGGCGTGGCCAGCTCGGCCGGGACGTTGGAGCGGGCGGACATCATCCCGCAGCCGATGTCGAAGCCCACCGGGCCCATCGCCACCGCGCCGTCTTCACGGCCCGTGAGGATCACGCACCCGACCGGCACGCCGTAGCCGTAGTGGGCGTCGGGGGTGATGGCGACCATGCGCGTCCCGGGGAAGCGCGTGGCGTTCACGATCTGTCGGTAGAGCGTGGGCTCGGCCTCGGTGAGCAGCTTCTGCGTGAGGAAGAGCCGCACCGGGACCCCTCGGGTGTCCTCGGTCGAGAGCGAGAAGTATCCGTCGGGGGTGAGGGCGGCGAGGCGCTTCCAGTCGGCCTCCGCCACCAAAGGGTCGCTCTTCGCCACGACGGATGCTCCTCTCTCTCTCTCTCTTGGACGACGCTTAGGGGAAGGTGACCGAGACGTCGGTGCGGCGCTGGTTGATCTCCCAGAAGCGCTGGGCGATCTCCGAGGGCTCGAGCGTGGCGTGGCCCGCGTCGAAGGCGGTGCCCTTCACCATCCCGAGCACCACGACGTCGGCGGCATACACGCCGTCGGCTGCGAGCTTCTGGTGCAGAAGCCCGACGGTCTTGTGCTGCGCTCCCTTGGCGACCGCGAGCCCCATCGCTCCCCACTGCACCGCCATGGCGTCGACCTTCGGGTCGTAGAACCCGAGGCCGCCGCCGGTGACCAGCACCGCGCCCTTGGCGCTCTTGAGGTCGGGCAGCGCGGCCTGCACCGCCGCCAGCAGACCGAACACCGACACGTCGAGGGGGGCGCGAAGCTCCTCCAGGGGCGCGGTCGTGAGGTCACCGGCGCCGCCGGCGTAGGCGTTCCAGTGGAGGACGCTGATGGGGCCGAGCGCCGCGCGGACGTCGCTCACCAGCGCGGTGACCGCGGAGGGGTTGCCCAGGTCGCAGGGGAAGGCCTTCGCGGTGATGCCGTCGGCCGAGAGCGCGGCGGCGGCGGCGGTGAGGCGCGCGGCGTTGCGGGCGACGAGAGCGACCGCGAAACCCTCGCGGCCGAACCTGCGAGCGACGGCGTCGGAGATCCCGGGGCCGTGGCCGCACACGATGATGGTTGGCTTCATGGGATGACGGGATATCACACCGGATATGGTGATGGGTGAGGGGCCAGATCTACGCGGCGCCTTCTCGGTGAGGGGGCCACGCGAGCTTCGACGCAGCGCCGGAATTCATCGGCCCTTCCCTGGGGTTCAGAGTACGAGCCCGAGGCCGTCGACGGGGAGTCCCCGGTACGAGCGCGAGGCCGCCAGCGATCAGAGCCAGACCGCGACCGTGAGGGAGCGGGTGCGACCTACCACGCTGCCAGCCGTCGTCCGGGAGCGCCGGCGGATTCCGGGCACGAGGCGACGCCAGAGTACCGCGCTGGGAGGGCGTGGTAGGTCGCACCCGCTCCCTCACGGTCGCGGTCTGGCTCTGGTCGCTGACGGCCTCGCGATCGTACCGGGGACTCCCCGCCGATGGCCTCACGCTCGTACTCCGAATCCCAGGCCCGCCGGGCCGGGTTTGACAGGTTTGGGGTTCCGTAGTCAGAGGGCCGATCGTGACCAAAGCAACAGCGGTTCAATACGAAGCAGCTCGGAAGCCCCTCGCGGACGCTTTGAGTGAGATCGAGTGGACTACCGGGAAACTCCAGGATCTCCTCGCCCACGTCCCGCCGGGGCCCATCGTCTATCGCCTTCGATGGAAGTCCCCGACTTCGAGAGTCGCAGCTCAGGATGACCGCGGCACTCTCTACATCGGTGAGACCGGATTTGGTCGGGTTCGCATCCAGACCTTCGTGCGCGCCGCGAAGCGTGGTGACGCCTCACATCGAGCCGGAATCGACTACTACGCCTACAACCTTCACAAGCAGTTTCCCCTCGACGAAGTCCTGCTCGACTACGTCGCAGTCAAGGAGAAGCACCACGCGGAGGCCATCGAGCTCGCGCTCATCGAGGAGTACCGATGGCGCTTCAAGGAGAACCCGCCAATGAATGGCTCTCAGGGCAAGTGGAGGAAGGTGGAGTTCTGGATCGAGGCGTCTCATGCAGGGCGCCAGGCGCGGAAGCCCGAGCCCTACGACGGGTGGTTGAACATCGGCGACCTCATCCCCCAGTGGCTCGTCCACCCGTAAGGGCTGCGGTCGCTACCAGCGCCAGAGCGTGGCCAGGTCGAGCCCGGTGGCATCGAAGGGCTCCGCGCGCACGACGTCTTCGCCGCTGGCGGAGAGCACCAGGAGCCATCCGTCGGTGACGCGCCGATACACCTGCAGCGTGTGCGTGTCGGCGTCGACGAGCCACGCGTGACCGACGCCGTGGCGGAAGTACATCGGCATCTTCACCGTGAGGTCGTGGCGCCGCGTCGAGTCGGAGAGGATCTCGCACACCCAGTCGGGCACCACGGAGATGGCGCCGCGGGGCGGTGAGGGGAGGCGCTCGCGACGCCAGCCCGCGACGTCGGGGGCGGCGAGGTCGGGGCGGTCGCCGAGGCTCAACTCGGGCTCCGGGAGAAGCACCCACCCGCCGGGACCGCCGCGCCCGCGGTCGAAGGGGTCGCGCAGCTCGCCGTGCAGCTCGCCACCCACCCGCTGATGGATCGGGCGCGGCCGCGTCATCGTGTACACGAGCCCGTCGACGACCTCGACGACCATTCCAGGGGCCGGGTCGCGGTAGGCCCCGATCACCTCCGCGGGCAGGTTGGGGTACTCCGGGTCGCGCGAGCGTGCAGGATCGGATGCCACCGCCCGCTCATACCATGGGGCTCAGGCATGGCCGCCGAGCAGCGGTTTTCTCTCACGCCATTTCATCGCCCTTCAGTAGCGTCGAAGGCGTCTCTCAACAGGAGGTACGGCGGATGGGTGAGGTGATTCGCAAGGGGTCGGCCGCGGGCGACGTGCTCGCGGACGTGGCGACGACGCTGCGCAACGCGCGGGCGAAGGGCGGCGTGTGGGAGTCCGCGGCGGAGGAGAAGCTCGCCGTGGTGGAGAAGCTGGGCGCCCTGGTGGCGTCCCGGCTGAAGGAGGCCGACGCGGTGTTGCAGCCGCTGCGGGCGGCGCTCGACGCGGAAGACGACCGCGCCGACGACCTCCTCGGCGGCGTCTCCGATGACATCTGGAACAAGGTCGGCCGGCCCGGCGCCGACCCTGTGCTCTCGATCATCTTCCCCGGCGGCGTCGCCTACTACGCCGACGGCCGCGACGAGGAGCAGCCCGAACGGATGGAGCTGCTGTCGGAGTTCCTCAACGCGGGGCTGCACCCGAAGCTCGACCGCAAGGTCGCCGCCGCGCACGCGAAGACCGTCCGTGAGTCCGCGGAGGCCTACCGCAAGCGCGCCGAGGCGACGCGCAAGCCCGCGGCGCGGGTGAAGCTGCTCTCCGCGATGCACGTCGCCGTCGCCCGCTACGCCCAGACAGAGCTCGCCAACCTCAAGCGCCGCTACAAATCCGAGGGCTTCAGCGAGGCCGACATCCACGCCGTGATCCCCGACCGCCCGCGCGCGAAGCCCGCCGCGGCCCCGGAGCCCGCCGACCCCGTCACGCCGTAGCGTCACCCACCGATCGAGACCGCCCTCTCCTCTCCGCGGCCGTGCGGGTCGCTCATGGCCCGCTGCAAGGCGCCTCCGTGGGCGCGCGAGCGGCCCTCCGCGACCCGAGATCGGGCTTCGCCGCTGTGGAAGTGGCGATTCCCGGCCGGTTCGGGTCTCCGGGCGACGGGCAGACGCCCCAACCCGTGCAGCAACAGCCATTCGCACGAGGGCGAAGGGTCCACCGGGGCCATTGCGGCCCGGGGCGCGCGGCCCCAAGCAAGGTCCAGAGCCCGGTGCAAGACGGACGCATCGCCACCGATGCCCCGGAGGCTTATCCATCTCTTTCCAGGAAAGGGTCGATCGCATGCACCTGTCGGGACGATGTCTTGCTCTCTGTACAGCGCTCGCAACCGCTGCCTGTGGTGGTGGCGGCGCAGCGAGCCCCACGCGCACCGACGCGGGCGGCGCGATGGAGGTCGGCCTCGATGCGACGTCCATGGACGCCGCCGCCGAGGCCGGGGCGGTGGAGGTCGACAGCGGCGTTCCGGTCGACCTCGGCACCGGCGCGGACGGCTTCTCCACCTGGGTGCCGGGCACCGCCTATCCACCCCTCGACCAGCTCGTCACCGGCCTCCACGTCAACCTGACGCTCTCCTACGGCGCCGCCTCGGCGAGGGTGGAGGAGGTCGTCAACGCCCGCGCCGACGGCGTCTCGTACTACTTCCACTTCGCCGACGCGCTCGGCCGCTACCTCTACCTCTCCCGCGAGGGCTGCGCCTTCGACGACTTCCACGTCTTCGAGGTGGTCACCGCGGGCGAGTCATCGGGGCCCATCGCCGTCAGCGCGGAGGGCGTGGCCAGCCTCGAGATCACCCTCAGCAACCCCACCGACGTCCGCAGCGCCCCGCTCACCGAGGCCGACCTGCCACCCGGGGCCATGGGCGCGTGCCGCTCGCTCGACTCCAGCTTCGAGTACGAGGGCCTCGCGCTGGCGCGACACGTCACCGTGGGCATCCGGGTGCTACGCACCGCCGCCCGCTGCGAGGCTTACTGCACCGCACGGGCAGACGCCTCGCCTGGCTGCCGATCGACCTGCCTCGCCGCCCCGCTGCCCTTCACCGCACAGATCACCTACGACCTCGACCCCAGGCTCGTGATCACCGCCGCGAGGCCCTCCACCGGCGCGCTCACCTTCCTCCGCGACGCCAACACCCTCGACGGAAACGCCAGCCTCGTCCTCGAGTAGAGGGCCCTCGTGGCACGGATCTTCCTAGCTTGGAACCTTCAGGTTTCAACGGGAAGGTGACCCATGTACGAGAACCGTTCTGACGCGGGGCGCAAGCTCGCTGCGCGGCTCCAGAAGTATCGGGACCGCTCGCCGCTCATCATCGCCCTGCCTCGGGGCGGGGTTCCGGTCGGCTACGAGGTCGCCCGCGCGCTCGGCGCCCCGCTCGACGTGCTGGTCGCTCGCAAGATCGGCGCGCCAGGACAGGAGGAGCTCGGCATCGGCGCCATCGCCCAGGGTGGGGCGATCTACCTCAACGCCGAGCTGGTGCGCGACCTCGGCGTGACCCGCGAGTACCTCGACGCCGTGACCCGCCGGGAGACCGCCGAGATGGCCCGGCGCATCCGAGCGTATCGAGGCAGCCGACCGCCGCTCGACGTCTCCGGGCGCACGGTGATCGTGGTCGACGACGGCCTCGCGACCGGGGCCACCACCCGCGCGGCGGTGCGGGCGCTGCGCGCTCAGTCGCCGAAGGAGATCATCCTGGCGGTTCCGGTCTGCGCGCCGGAGAGCGCCCTCGAGCTCCGGGCGGAGTACGACGAGGTCATCTGCGCCTCGGCGCCGCAGCACTTCCAGGCCGTGGGGCTCTGGTACGAGGACTTCGAGCAGACCACCGATGAGGAGGTCGTGTCGCTTCTCGCCCGCGCCGAGAGGGAGCGCGCCGAGGCGCTCGCGACCCCGCCGGAGGCCCGCGCCCCGAAGGCCACGCACGCTCGCGGGAGGACGCCGTGAGCCGGGGCCCTGCGAGCGAGGGGGAGACCGTGCACATCGCCGCCGGGGGGGTGAGCCTGGAGGGCGAGCTGGAGATCCCTTCCGGGGCGCTCGGGGTGGTGCTCTTCGCGCACGGCAGCGGGTCGAGCCGACACAGCCCCCGCAACCGCTACGTCGCGAGCTCCCTGCGCAGCGCCGGCCTCGGCACGCTGCTCATGGACCTGCTCACCCCCGCCGAGGAGCACGTGGACCAGTACACGAGCCACCTTCGCTTCGACATCGGGCTGCTCGCGACGCGCCTCGTCGCCGCCACCGACTGGCTCACCCGCTCCCCTCCGACCGCCGGGCTCCGGGTGGGCTACTTCGGCGCGAGCACGGGCGGCGGCGCGGCCCTGGTGGCGGCGGCCGAGCGCCCCGACGACGTGGGCGCGGTGGTCTCCCGAGGGGGAAGGCCCGACCTCGCGGGCGAGGCGCTGTCGAGGGTGAAGGCCCCGACGCTGCTCATCGTGGGCGGCGACGACGTGGAGGTGATCGCGCTCAACCGCCAGGCGATGGCCGAGATGGTGGCGCCGGTGCGCCTCAAGATCGTCCCCGGAGCGACGCACCTCTTCGAGGAGCCGGGGGCGCTGGAGTCCGTCGCGGCCCTGGCCGCGCGCTGGTTCGACGAGCACATCGGCGGCTCGAGGCGTCGAGGCGTCTGACGAGGGGAGCCCGATCGAAGGGAGGCGATACGTCATGGGAAGGAAGCTCTCGCTGGAACGCTTCGCCGAGCGCGGCCTGGAGGCCACCGACCGGGTGGTCGAGCAGCTCCGCCCGCTGGTGCGCCCGCTCGGCTCCGACCGCGACCTCGACCCGCTGATGCAGCGCGTGGGCGACGCGAGGTGCGTGCTGCTCGGCGAGGCCTCGCACGGCACGTCGGAGTTCTACACCTGGCGCGCCCGCATCACCCGGAGGCTCATCGAGGAGAAGGGCTTCCGCTTCGTGGCGGTGGAGGGCGACTGGCCCGACTGCTACCGCGTCAACCGCTTCGTGCGGGGGATGCCCAACGTGGGCGTGAGCGCCGAGGCGGTGCTCCACACCTTCGACCGATGGCCGACGTGGATGTGGGCCAACCGCGAGGTGGCGGCCTTCACCCGCTGGCTGCGAGCGCACAACGACGTGCGCCCGCCCGACCAGCGGGTGGGCTTCTACGGCCTCGACGTGTACAGCCTCTGGGACTCGATGCGCGCGGTGACGCGCTACCTCGACCGCGTCGACCCGGAGGCCGCACGGAGGGCGCGCCGGGCCTACGAGTGCTTCGCCCCCTATGGCGAAGACGAGCAGGAGTACGCGCGCGCCACGGCGCTGGTGCCGACGTCCTGCGAGCCCGACGTGGTGAGGGCCCTCGCGGAGCTGCGCGCGCAGGCCCCGACGCACGAGACCGACGGAGGTCGCGAGGCCTACTTCGAGGCCGAGCAGAACGCGATCGTGGCGCGCAACGCCGAGCGCTACTACCGCACCATGGTGCGCGGCGGGGCCTCGTCCTGGAACGTCCGCGACGGCCACATGGTCGAGACCCTGGAGCGGCTGATGGCGCTCTACGGTCCGGGCGCCAAGGCCGTGGTCTGGGAGCACAACACCCACGTCGGCGACGCGCGCTACACGGACATGGCCGACGAGGGGGAGTTCAACGTCGGGCAGCGGGTGCGCGAGGTCTACGGCGACGACGACGTGGTGCTCGTGGGCTTCTCGAGCTACCGGGGGACGGTGGTGGCCGGCGAGGAGTGGGGCGCCCCCATGCAGGTGATGGCCGTCCCGCCGGGCCGGGAGGGCAGCTACGAAGACGTGTTCCACCGCATGGGAGGCGGCGACAAGCTGCTGCTGGTGGGGCACGCGCCGCCCACGCCGGAGCTGCTCGCCCCCCGGGGGCACCGCGCCATCGGGGTGGTGTACCGCCCCCGCTACGAGGCCTACGGCAACTACGTCCCGACGGTGATGCCGCGCCGCTACGACGCGCTGCTCTTCATCGAGCGCACCCGGGCGCTGGTGCCGCTGCACCTGCTGGAGCGCCGCGACGGCGAGGCGCCGGAGACCTACCCCACCGGGATGTGAGGCTTCTCCACGGGAGGCGCCGTGTCGCGGAGGTCTCTCAGCGCCACCGGGCGGGAGAGCCTGCCGCCGCCCTTTCCGCCGAGCAGCCGCTGCGCGGGGTAGATGCTCCGGTGCCCGCTCATCACATAGGCCAGCGCGCATACGATGGCCGCGTGGGGGAAGATCGCCACACCGAGTAGCTCGACGGCCATGATGGAGAGCGCGAGCGGGGCGTTGGAGGCCGCCGCGAAGACCGCCGCCATGCCCACGCCGGCGCCGAGCGGCAGCGGGAGGCCGAGCGCGCGGGCGAGGACGTTGCCGAGCGCCGCGCCCACGAAGAAGAGCGGGGTCACCTCGCCCCCGAGGAAGCCCGCCCCCAGGGTGATGGCCGTGAAGAGCAGCTTCGCCGCGAAGGCGTAGACGGGCAGGTGCGGGTCCTCGAAGGCCCGGACGATCGTCGGCACGCCGAGGCCCAGGTAGTCGTCGGTGCCCGAGAGCTGCCAGAGGCCCACCACCGCCGCGCCGCCCAGCAGCATGCGCACCCCGAGGCGGGGGACGCGCCGCTCGCCCTGGCGCTTCAGCCAGTGGGTGAGCTCGATGAAGGCCGTGGAGACGGCGGCCACCGCGGCGGCGAAGACCAGCCATTTCAGCGCCAGCAGGGGGTTGAGCGCGACGCTCGGCGCCGCGGGGTAGGGCGTGTGCCCGACGCCCCAGGCGCGGGTCGTCACGTCGCCCACCAGCGCGGCGACCAGCGCGGGGATCAGCGCGTCGTACTCGATGCGCCCCAGCGACACGAACTCCAGCCCGAAGACCGCCCCCGCGATGGGCGTCCCGAACACCGACCCGAAGCCTCCCGCGACGCCCGCGGCCAGGAGCTGACGGCGCACGGCGCTCGACACGCCGATGCGGTGGGCGATGGCGTCGGCGAGGCTCGCCCCCATCTGCACCGCGGTGCCCTCGCGCCCTGCGCTGCCGCCGAAGAGGTGGGTGAGCACCGTGCCGACGAGCACCATCGGCGCCATGCGCAGCGGGATCTCCGGTCCGTCGTCGTGGATGGTGTCGATGACCAGGTTGTTGCCGCCCTTGATGGCCTTGCCGAAGCGCTCGTAGAGGGCGCCCAGCGCGAGGCCCGCCAGGGGCAGCGCGAAGACGATCGACCGGTGGGCCCCGCGGAAGCTCGTGGCCCGATCGAGGAGGTGGAGGAAGAGCGCCGAGGCGCTCCCGCAGAAGAGGCCGACGAGGGCGCCCAGGACGATCCACTGGACGAGCGCGGAGAGGCGGGAGCGACGGGTCACGGTGGTTCCGCCCGGGAGTCTAAGTCACAGGGGCCGGGGGCGGGCGAGGGCGCCGCCGGGAGACGCACCGGTTGCCGTGCGCGCACCGCTTGCGGTGGGCAAACCCCCGCCCGAGGGCAGCGATACCGGGTGGTCCCCTGCGGCTCGGTCATTGCTGCCCGATCCCGGAATGAACGCAGGCGTCGTCTTCCATGATCGGATCGATGGCGGGCGCTGGCTCGCGGCGGCGCTGATGGCCTGGCGCGCCACGCAGCCGGTGGTGGTGGCGCTCGCCCGGGGCGGGGTGCCCGTCGGCTTCGAGGTGGCGCGCGCGCTGGGAGCTCCCCTCGACGTGCTGGCCGTCCGCAAGCTCGCGGTGCCTGCCGATCCTTCGCAGCGCGTGGGGGCCCTGGCGGAGGGGGGAGCCCGCTACCTCGACATGAAGCTCATCGGGCGCCTCGGGCTGTCCCTCGATCAGCTCCGCGACGTGATCGAGGCGGCGCAGGTCGAGCTCGCCCGGCGGGTGCTCGCCTACCGAGGCGACCGGGCCCCGATCGACCTCCGGGGGCGCACGGTGCTGCTGGTCGACGACGGGCTCGCCACCGAGGCGACCGCGCGGGCTGCGATCGCCGCGCTCCGTCCTCGAGGGCCTCGGGCCATCGTCGTGGCCGCGCCGGTCTCCGCTCCCGACACGATGCGGGCCTTGAAGCCCGAGGCCGACGCGGTGGTGTGCGCCCGCTCGCCCTCCGACCTGTCGGCCGCCGGTCGGTGGTACGAGGACGTCTCGCAGACCTCCGAGGAGGAGGTGCGCTGGTGCGTCGACGCCGCGCTGGCGAACCGGGTCTACTGAGCGACCGCGGTCGCGCCCTTCAAAACCTCACCCAGAGGACGCCCTCGATGTCCCGGCCCGCCACCTCCCTCGTGCCGTCGCTGCCGCGGAGCGTGATGCGATAGTTGTGGAGCATCCGGCTGCCGTCGCTGCCCACCTCCTCGCCGTCTTCCTTCATCGCGACGATGGTGCAGCGGGTGTCTCTCACGATGCGGCGCGCGATCGCGTCGATGGCCGACTCGCCGGGGGTGATTCGCACGCGTCCACCCGCGAGGCCCTTGGCCAGGGCGTGGCCGAGGGTCACCTGGAAGGTGACGCTCCCGACGCTCGACGGCGCCCTCACCCGACGCGTCGAGGAGTGCGTGTGATGGCCGTGCGGGTCGGGAGGGGCGGCGGCCTCCGTGGCGAGGGCGCCGAGCGTCGCGGCCAGCTCGGGGAGGAGCCTCCGGGCGGTCGTCGCTGCCGCGCGCTGAACGGAGACCGAGTGACCCCGCTCGAGGTGCGCGTCGAGGTAGCCCCGCGCGGCGGCGGCGATGGCCGCGTCGCGATCGGTCTCGGAGAGCCCGAGGAAGCTCGCGCGCATCCGGCGGGCGATCGTCTGATGGGCCTCCGCGATCGAGAGCACCTCCGGCACCTGCCCTGGCTCTGGAACACTGTAGAGAGCCCTGCCTCGCTCTCGCCAGGCGGCCTCGCGGGTCGCGGGGTCGGGCGCTCGGCCACCGCCCTCCGCGTCGACCGATGGCCCCGGGCAGACGGGCGAGGCGGGGGCGCCGAGGTGGCGCTGCTGGTTCGGGTCCATGGTCATGCCGTGGCCAACTAGGAACTTCCGTGCCCACCCCTCCGGAGCGTTGCCACCTCCGCAGTGCCGCTCTCGCCGCCCTGCTCCCGCGCATCCTCATGGCATCCCCCCCCGGCGAGGAGCGCACGCGCTGCGGAGCACGCACAGCGTGCGGTGCGCCTTGGCCCGCTCGCATGGAGCGGAGACGGGCGAAAGGCCCCTCGGAGGCCCTCCCGGGACGAAAAACAGCGTTGACAGGAAGGGGGGCGTGCGCGCAGTGGTGACCCCGCCGTCCGGCCGCCGGACGTCCGATGGAGGGCTTGCCTCTTCCCGCGTGGACCCTCTAAGACCTCAACGCATCGGAGAGAGGACTCGCATGGACAGGGCGCTCACACTTCGCAGCACCACCGTCGGCACCAAGGCCATCATGGCCGTGACGGGGGCGGTGCTCTTCGGCTTCGTCGTGGTTCATATGCTGGGCAACCTCCAGCTGTGGCTCGGAGCCCAGGCGATGCACGACTATGCGGTGTCGCTGCGCAAGATCCACGGCGTGCTGTGGATCGCCCGCGCGGTGCTGCTCGCCTCGGTGCTGGGCCACGCCTGGTCGGCCTTCACGCTGGTGCGCCGCAACGCCGCCGCCCGCCCGGTGCCCTACAAGCACGCCCGGCGCGATCAGGCGACCAACTACGCGGCGCGCACCATGCCCATCACCGGCGTGGTGGTGGCGCTCTACATCGCCTACCACATCATGCACCTGACGCTGGGCGTCGGCGTCGCGGCCCACGACCCGCAGAACCCCTACAACAACGTGGTGAACGGGTTCTCCAACCCGCTCATCGCGGTGGTGTACATCGTGGCCAACGTGCTGCTGAGCGCTCACCTGTTCCACGGCGGCTACGCGTGGTTCAACTCGCTGGGCCTGAGCAACCCCCGCTACGCCGGGATGAAGCGAGCCTTCGCGATGGGCCTCGCCGGCCTGATCACGCTGGGCAACGTCGCGCTCCCCGTGTCCGTGCTCGCGGGCGCGGTGAAGCCCACGACGGAGACCTTCTGCTCGCCCGAGCTCGGCCCCTGCGCCGGCCCCGGGGTCGAGCCGGGCCGCTGAGCGGCACCACGTACGACTGAGGCACATACCGCTATGGAACTCCGATCGAACGTCCCCTCCGGACCCATCGAGAAGCGCTGGGAGAAGCACCGCTTCGACCTGAAGCTCGTGAACCCCGCCAACCGTCGCAAGTCGACCGTGATCGTCGTGGGCACCGGCCTCGCGGGCGGCGCGGCGAGCGCCACGCTGGGCGAGCTCGGCTACAACGTCCACGCGTTCTACTATCAAGACTCCCCCCGCCGCGCGCACTCCATCGCCGCGCAGGGCGGCATCAACGCCTCGAAGAACTACCAGAACGACGGCGACAGCATCTACCGGCTGTTCTACGACACGGTGAAGGGCGGAGACTTCCGCGCTCGCGAGTCCAACGTCTACCGCCTGGCCGAGGTCTCCGGGAACATCATCGACCAGTGCACCGCGCAGGGCGTCCCCTTCGCCCGCGAGTACAGCGGCCTGCTCGACAACCGCTCCTTCGGCGGCGCCCAGGTCTCCCGCACCTTCTACGCCCGCGGCCAGACCGGCCAGCAGCTCCTGCTCGGCGCCTACCAGGCCCTCGAGCGCCAGGTCGACGCGGGCACCGTGCACACCCACGGCCGCCACGAGATGCTCGACCTCATCGTGATCGACGGCGTCGCCCGCGGCATCGTCACCCGCGATCTGGTGTCCGGCGAGATCCGCCCGTGGCTGGCCGACTGCGTCGTGCTCGCCTCCGGCGGCTACGGCAACGTCTTCTACCTCTCGACCAACGCCAAGGGCTGCAACACCACCGCGACCTGGCGCGCGCACCGCCTCGGGGCGGCCTTCGCGAACCCCTGCTACACGCAGATCCACCCCACGTGCATCCCGGTGGCGGGCGACTACCAGTCGAAGCTCACCCTGATGAGCGAGTCGCTCCGCAACGACGGCCGCGTCTGGGTCCCGAAGGACCCGGCGGACGCCACCAAGGACCCGCGCACGATCGCTGAAGGCAACCGCGACTACTACCTGGAGACGCGCTACCCCGCCTTCGGCAACCTGGTTCCGCGCGACATCGCATCGCGCGCTGCCAAGAAGGTCTGCGACGAGGGCCGCGGCGTCGGCCCGGCGGTCGACGGCGAGCGGCGCGGCGTCTACCTGGACTTCGCCGACTCCATCAAGCGCCTCGGCAAGAGCAAGATCGAGGAGCGCTACGGCAACCTCTTCGAGATGTACGAGCGCATCGCTGGGGAGAACCCCTACGAGACGCCGATGCGCATCTACCCCGCCAGCCACTACACGATGGGCGGCCTCTGGGTGGACTACAACCTCATGACCACCATCCCGGGGCTCTTCGCCGCGGGCGAGGCGAACTTCTCCGACCACGGCGCCAACCGCCTCGGCGCGAGCGCGCTGATGCAGGGCCTCGCGGACGGGTACTTCGTGCTGCCGAGCACGCTCGCGGGCTACCTCGCGAACTTCAAGGGGCCGAAGATCGCCGACGACCACGCCGAGGTGCGGGCCGCCGTGGGGCGCGTCAACGATCGATTGAAGCTGCTGATGAGCGCGCCGAAGCCGTCGCGCACGCCCGACTCCTTCCACAAGGAGCTGGGCCGCCTGGTGTGGGACGAGTGCGGCATGGGCCGCAACGCCGCGGGGCTGCGCAAGGCCCTCGATCGCATCCCCGCGCTGCGCGAGGAGTTCTGGAACGGCGTGCGCGTCACCGGCAGCGGCGCGGAGCTCAACCAGACGCTGGAGAAGGCAGGCCGCGTGGCGGACTTCCTCGAGCTGGGCGAGCTCATGTGCCTCGACGCGCTGCACCGCGAGGAGTCCGCCGGAGGGCACTTCCGCGAGGAGCACCAGACCGAGGACGGCGAGGCGAAGCGCGACGACGAGAACTTCTCGTACGTGGCCGCGTGGGAGCACACGGGCGACCTCAGCAAGCCGAAGCTCAACAAGGAGCCCCTCACCTTCGAGTACGTGAAGCCCGCCCAACGGAGCTACAAGTAACATGAGCAAGAAGCTGAACCTCACCCTCCACGTGTGGCGCCAGAAGGGCCCCACGGCCGCTGGCGACTTCGTGAAGTACCCCGCGAGCGGGATCGACGATCACATGTCGTTCCTCGAGATGCTCGACGTGGTGAACGAGGGGCTGATCGAGAAGGGCGAGGACCCCATCGCCTTCGACCACGACTGCCGCGAGGGCATCTGCGGCTCGTGCGGGGTGATGATCAACGGCATGGCGCACGGCCCGCGCAAGGCCACCACGGCCTGCCAGCTCCACATGCGCGTCTTCCACGACGGCGACGAGATCTGGATCGAGCCGTGGCGCGCCGCGGCCTTCCCGATCATCAAGGACCTCATCGTCGACCGCGGCTCCCTCGACCGCATCGTGCAGTCCGGCGGCTACGTCTCGGTGCGCACCGGCTCGGCGCGCGACGCGAACAACATCGCGATCCCGAAGGACGACGCCGACCTCGCGATGGACGCCGCCCAGTGCATCGGCTGCGGCGCCTGCGTGGCCGCGTGCCCCAACGCCTCCGCGAGCCTCTTCACCTCCGCCAAGATCGGCCACCTCGCGCTGCTCCCGCAGGGCGGCCCGGAGCGCGAAGACCGCGTGCGCCGGATGGTGCTCCAGCACGACGCCGAGCTCTTCGGCTCCTGCACGCAGCACGGCGAGTGCGAGGCCGCCTGCCCGAAGCAGATCAGCATCAACTTCATCGCCCGCATGAACGCCGACTTCATCAAGACGGCCGTCACGGCCAACGCCGACCTCAAGCAGCGCGAAGGCCAGTAGCCTCCGCCCCGCTACGGGGGAGGCTCCGGCCCGATCTCTCCGAGCTCCTCGACGAAGGCCGCGAGGAAGGACCTCACCACAGCGACCTCCTCCGAGGAGAACCGGGCGACCACGCGGGCGAGCGCGCCCTCGATGGTGCGCTCGTCGGCGCCATCGAGCTCGCGCCCCTGCTCGGTGAGCCCCAGCGCCACGCGCCGCCGGTCTCGCCCGGTCTGCCGGCGCTTCACCAGGGCCGCGCGCTCGAGGCGCTGCACCGCCGCGGAGATGGTCCCCGGGTCGAGGTGGAGCACGCGCGCCAGGTCGCCTGGGCCGATGCCGGGATAGCGCCCGATCACCCGGAGCGCGATGCGCTGCGACCCGGTGACGCCGAGCCGCGAGAGCATCGCCCGGCTGGCTCTCTCGAAGGCGTGGTTGAGCGCCCACCACTCGCGAAGCAGCTCCAGCACCGGGCCCAGCGGGTAGTCGCTCGGTGTGCCACTCGTCCCGGTCATCGGTTGCCCCATCACCGTCCCCTTCAGGTCGAGGCGCGGCGGGCGCTCTCGACGGCCTGCGTCGAGCGGAGCGCCTTGAGCCGCGCCAGCAGCGCGTCGACCTGCCGCTGGTCGTCGATGTAGTACGACGCCGCGGAGGAGGCGCGGCGGCCCACGCGCACCCCGATGAGGCGCCCCGGCCGCTCGGACTCGAAGACGTCCTCGTCGGTGACGTCGTCGCCGACGTAGAGCGCGATGTCCGCCCCGGAGAGGGCCTGCAGCGCCTCGAGCGCGATGCCCTTGTGCGGGGCCCCCTCGGGCAGGACGTTGACCACCCGCTTGCCGGCGATCACCCGGGTCTTCATCGGCAGCGCCGCGACCGCCGCCTCGATGGCCTGCCTCGCCCTCGTCGCCGAGCGCGAGCGCCGGAAGTGCACCGCGAGGGAGAAGCGCTTGTCCTCGATCTCCACGCCCTGGATGCCCCCGATCGCGGCCTCCAGGCGCTCTCGCATGGCGCGGACGGCCTCCTCGAAGCGCTCCATGCCGACCGAGGGCTCGACGCCGTGGTTGCCGACGATGTAGCGCACCGGCACGCCGCCGAGGCGGGCCTCGACGTCGGCGCGGCTGCGGCCGGAGATCACCGCGCAGGGGTAGAGCGCGCACACCTCGGCGAGCAGCGCCCGCGTCGAGGGGCGCATCGCCGCGCGGTCGCGGTCGTCGACGATGGGGGCGAGGGTGCCGTCGAAGTCGAGCGCCACGAGGACGTTGGCCCAGGCGAGCTGCGCGAGGACGTCGGCGTGGGCGCGGGCCAGGATGCGCCTCACGGGAGCAGCTCCTTCGCCCGGGTGCCCACGCGGGTGAGGCGCCCGCTCAGCCGCTCGCGGCTGCGGAGCTGCGCCGCGTCGACGAGCATCCGCCCCGCCCAGCGGTACACGTTGAAGTGCGCGACGAGCGAGCGCATCGCGCGCATCCGCTCGGCCTGCTCGGCCTCGGGCATGCGCAGCGCCGCGGCCATCGCCTCGCTGGCCTCGCTGAGGTCGTAGGGGTTGACCACCAGCGCCTCGGTGAGCTCCCGCGCCGCGCCGGTGAACTGGCTCAGCACCAGCACGCCGCGCTCGTCGGTGCGGGCCGCGACGAACTCCTTGGCCACGAGGTTCATCCCGTCATGGAGGCTGCTCACGTAGCAGAGGTTGGCCGCGCGGAAATACCTGAACACCGCGGGCGGCTCGTGGTGCGAGCGCAGCAGCACGATGGGCCGGTACGCCCCCTCGGACCAGCGCTCGTTGATCTTCCTGGCGAGCGCCTCGACGCGGTCGTTGAGCTCCTGGTACTTGGGGATGCGCGTGCGGCTCGGGGCCGCGAGCTGGATGAAGGTGTAGCGCCCGCGCAGCTCGGGGTGGCGCTCGAGCGCCATGTCCACGGCGGCGAGGCGCTCCTCGATGCCCTTGGTGTAGTCGAGCCGGTCGATGCCCACCCCGAGCAGCGCGTCGGGCGCGAGGCCGAGCTCGCGGCGCACGTCCGCGGCGCACTCCGCGGGCGAGGGGAGGCCGTCGAGCCAGCGCACCGGCCACTCGATGGAGATCGGGTACGGCCGCACCAGCGTGCGCCGGGAGCGCTGCACGACGGCGTTGTGCTCGCGGTCGATGCGCGACTCCACGAAGGCGTCGACCGCGTCGAGGAAGTTGTTGCAGTGCTGCTGCGTGTGGAAGCCCATGATGCTCGACCCCAGGAGACCCTCGATCAGCTCCTCACGCCAGGGGCAGATGCCGATGCGCTCGGGGTTGGGCCAGGGGATGTGCCAGAACGTGATGATCGTCGCACGCGGCAGCCGCGCTCGGATCATCGCGGGCGCGAGGGCGAAATGGTAGTCCTGCACCAGCACGATGGGGTCGTCGGAGTCGACCTCGTCGCACACTGCGTCGGCGAAGCGCTGGTTGACCTTGCGGTACTGCTCCCAGTCCTCGTCGCGAAACTCCGGCCGGGTGTGCGCCACGTGGCAGAGCGGCCAGAGGCCCTCGTTGGCGAAGCCGTAGTAGTACCCGGCCTCCTCCGCCTCGGTGAGCCACACCCGGCGCACCACGTACGACTCCTCGCCCGGCGGCACCTTCACCCGGTCGTGCGCGTCGACGGTCTCCCGGTCGGCCGAGCCGCTGCCGTGCGCGACCCACACCCCCGAGCACGCCCGCATCACCGGCTCGAGCGCCGTCACGAGGCCGCTCGCCGGGTGCACCACGCGCACGCCCCCCTCCGGGGTCTTCTCGTGGATGTACGGCTCGCGGTTGGCCACGATGACCACCCGCTCGCCGTGGAGGTGCTGGGTGAGCACCCCGCGCAGTCGCTCGGGGCTCCACTCGCCGCCCCGCGCGTCGGCGTCGCGCTCCTGCGAGAGCCGCGCGACCAGCTCGCGGACGTCGCGCACCAGCGGCTGAAACTGGCGGCTGCCGTCGCCCCGTAGCGCGCGCCGCAGGTCGTCCTGCCAGCCCCGCCAGGCGAGGCGGGCGGCGACGACGGTGATCCCCGCGGCGGCCAGCGCCAGCACGAAGAACGCGAGGAGGAGCTGGTTGCGCGTGGTGGCCTCGCGCCGGCTGAGGAAGCTCAGGTCGTGGACGACCACCACGAAGCCGCGCGGGGAGAACTCCGGCAGCGCGACGCCGTAGAGGTGCACCGGCCCGTCGGGGAGGTCGACGCTGAGCGACCAGCCGTCCTCGGTGTCGGGCGCCACGCCCCGGGCGGTGAGCCGAGAGAGGATCCTCGGGCAGGTGAAGGAGTCTCGGAAGCCCGGGGTCGCCGCCCGCAGGCGCCCGTCGAGGTCGCACGCCGCGGTGCCCATCACGCGCTCGTCGCGGGTGATGTCGGCCAGCACGTCCGGCAGCCCTCCCTCGCCGCCGGCGGCCCAGTGGCGCACGAGGCTGCGCCGGGCGCTGGCCACCGCGAGGCGCGCTCGCAGCTCGATGTCGCGCTCGAACCACGTCCGCGTGGTGTGCGTGAGCGTCAGGTGCCCGATCCACGTGAGCAGCCCGAGACCCAGCGTCAATGCCACGACGAAACGTACTGCGCGACCCATGCTGGGGTCCCAGGCTAGCAGGCGATACTTGGTGGTCCAATCATATCGCGCTGAGGGTCACGTCGCGAGCTCCAGCTCCTGCATCCGGCGCCAGAGCGTCACCCGGCTCACCCCGAGGATCTTCGCCGCGCGGGTGCGGTTGCCCCCCGCTCGCTCCAGCGCCCGCCGGATGCGCTGGGCCTCCGGGGAGCCGTCGACCGCGGGCGGGGTGTTGACCGGCACCGGGCTCAGCGCCTCGCCCGGCTCGTCCGAGGTGATCTCCGGGAGCAGGTCGGCCTCGGTGAGCACCGGGCCCTCGCCGATGACGAAGGCGTACTGAAGGGCGTTGCGCAGCTCGCGCACGTTGCCGGGCCACGGGTGCCGCTCGAGCGCCTCGCGCGCTCCGGGCGACACGTGGAGGACCTGGCGCTCGCCGGCCTTGTTGAGCTCCTCGACGATGCGGTCGGTGAGCAGGGCCACGTCGCCCGGTCTCGCCCGCAGCGGCGGAATCAGCAGCGGGACCACCCGCAGCCGGTACATCAGGTCGGCGCGAAAGCGGCCGAGCTCCACCGCGCGGCGCAGCGACTGGTGCGTCGCGGCCACCAGCCGCACGTTGACCGGGATCGGGTCGCTCCCACCGACGGGGATCACCGTGCGGGTCTCCACCACGCGCAGCATCTTCGCCTGCAGGTCGATGGGCATCTCGGCGATCTCGTCGAGGAAGAGCGTCCCCCGGTCGGCCGCGCGGAAGATGCCCGCGTGGTCGCGCGTGGCGCCGGTGAACGAGCCCTTCACGTGGCCGAAGAGCTCGCTCTCCAGCAGCGACGGAGGCAGCGCCGCGCAGTTGATGGCCTTGAAGGGCCCCTTCGCCCGAGGCGACAGGTCGTGGAGCGCGCGCGCGACCAGCTCCTTGCCGGCGCCGGTCTCGCCCCGCACCAGCACCGGGACGTCCCGGCGGGCGGCGCGCTGGAGCACGTGAAACATCTGTTTCATCGCCGGGTCGCCGGTCCACATCCCGTGGAAGAGCACCGGCGCGTCGGCGGTGTCGGGCGCCTCCTGCGCGTCGAGCAGGAGGAGCCACCCCGCCGTCTCGTCGTCGGCGACCAGCGGCGTCGCGCGCACCCTCAGCGGGCGCATCGCCCCGTCGCGCATCGGTCGGACGACCGCCCCGGTCACCGCCCTCCCCGCCGCGAGCGCCTCCGCGATGGGGCGGTCGAGCGCCTCTCCGCAGAGCACCCGCGGGGCCAGCGCGCCCGGCCGCACGGGCTCGCCCAGCAGCGCCTCGATGCCCGGCGAGGCGACCACGACGCGCAGCGAGGCGTCGAGGAGCAGCGCCGGCCCGGCGAGGGACTCGACGGCCATCGCGGCCAGTTGGAGGGGGGTGCTCGGAGGGGGAGGGGGAGCAGGAGGGCGCTTCACGCGGCGATGGTACCGCGTGAAACAGTGTTTCTCACGCGGGGTGGGCGATCGCGTGGCGCTTCACCTCGCGGCTCACGGCCACCGCGATCAGCGCGCCCTCGGCCGCGAGGAAGTAGGGCCAGTGGCGCCCGAGGACGACGGTGGCGCCGAAGAGCCGGGGCAACTCCTGGCCCAGCACGAAGACCGCCATGGCGAGCACGAACCACGCGAAGCCGCGGCGGAGCGCGTCCGGGGCCACCTTGCCGGCGAGGCGGCTGCCCAGGATGCTGCCGACGACCGCGGCGCCGGCCACCGGGAGCGCGATGCCCCAGGGCAGGTGGGTCTTCGCGAGGTGACCGAGGAGCCCGGCGCTGCTGTTGAGGGCGATCACGAGCAGCGAGGTGCCGACCGCGGCGGTCATCGGGAGGCGGCCGAGCAGCACCAGGGCGGGCACCACGAGGAAGCCGCCGCCCGCGCCGACGAGGCCCGTGACCGCGCCCACCGCCAGGCCCTGCGCCGCGACCCGCGCGATTGGCGTCGGGTGCTCGAGCGCGGCCGAGGCGACCTCGCGGCGACCTCGCAGCATCGCCGCGGCGGTGACCAGCATCATGGCGCCGAAGGCCAGCAGCAGCAGCGATGGGGGGAGAAACGACGAGACGCGCCCGCCGAGGTAGGCGCCGACCATGCTCGCGGCGCCGAAGCTCATCCCCGTGCGCCAGCGCACCCGCCCGTTGAGGGCGTGGGGGATGAGCGCCGCCGCGCTCGTGCTGCCGACGACCAGCAGCGACGACGCGATGGCCTGCTCGGCCGGGAGCCGGAAGACATAGAGCAGGATGGGCACCGTCAGGATCGATCCGCCACCGCCCAGCAGCCCGAGCGAGACACCGATGAGCACCGCCAGCGAGACTCCGAGGATGAACATGCCGGGGGTCGATAGCGAGAGCTGTGCCGCGGTGAAATCGACCGTAGAAAGCAGGGGGCTGCCTCCCTCGGGGGCCGCTCGTGAAACAACGAGAAGCCCGTCGGTGAAACGGATGAAACAGCGATGGATCCACGCCCCCGGGCTTCTCCACAGGGATGCCGAGGGATACTGGCGGCACATCGGTTGCAGCCGTGTTTCAACCCCAAGGAGTCACAACCCATGTTGATGCGACAGCTTTTCGATCCAGAGACCTCGACGTACACGTACCTGCTGGCCGATGAGGTGACGCGCGAGGCGGTGCTCATCGACCCGGTGCTGGAGCAGGTCGAGCGAGACCTGCAGGTGCTGCGAGAGCTCGACCTCACGCTGGTCTGGGCGCTCGACACGCACGTCCACGCCGATCACGTGACGGGGCTCGGGACGCTGCGGGCGAAGACCGGCTGCCAGACGGTGCTCTCCGAGGCGGCGGGCACCGGCTACGCCGACCGGCTGGTGAAGCAGGGTGATCGGGTGGCCTTCGGCTCGCACGCGCTGGAGGTCCGTCAGACGCCGGGGCACACCAGCGGCTGCGTCACCTACGTCACCGACGACCACCGCATGGCCTTCACGGGCGACACGCTGCTCATCCGGGGCTGCGGCCGCACCGACTTCCAGCAGGGCAGCGCGCACGAGCTGTACCGCTCGGTGCACGAGCAGGTCTTCTCGCTGCCCGACGAGACGCTGGTGTACCCGGGGCACGACTACAAGGGCCGCACGGTGTCGACCGTGGGCGAGGAGAAGCGGTGGAACCCGCGGCTCGCCCTCACGCGCACGGTGGAGGAGTTCGCGGCGACGATGGCCGGGCTCCAGCTCGCTTACCCGAAGAAGATCGACGTGGCGCTGCCGGCCAACCTGCACTGCGGCGTTCCGCAGGGGCTGCCGGTGGGTGCGGAGGCGCCCGCGGAGGCTCGCTGGGCGCCGGTGGAGGTGAGCGCGGCGGACGTCCCGGAGGTGACCTGCGAGTGGCTCGCGGCGAACCCGGGCATCGGGCGACTGGTCGACGTGCGCGAGGTGGACGAGTTCAACAACGCGCTCGGCCACGTGGCGGGCTCCGGGCTCACGCCGCTCGCGACGGTCGAGGCCGCGTCGAGGTCGTGGGACCGCGAGGCGCCGGTGGTGCTGATCTGCCGCTCGGGCGGACGCTCGGCGAAGGCCGCGCTGGCCCTGCAGGCCCGCGGCTTCACCAGGGTGGCCTCGCTCCGAGGCGGCATGCTCGCCTGGAACGCCATGCGACTGCCGGTCGCCCGCGACGCCTCGCCCCCGCAGGCGACGGCCTGATCGACCCTCTCGCTCGGCGCGACGATGGGTCGCATACCGCGGCCCACGCCCGTGCGTACGCTTGAAGGGTGAGCCGAACCCACCTGCCTTCGCGCGCCATCCTGGCGCTGCTTTTCGCCTTCACGGCGGCGTCCACTGCGCTCGCTCATCCGACCGCGCAGGAAGACCGGGCGCGGGCCGTGAGCTCGCGGCTCATCGCGCCCTGCTGCTACCAGCAGACCCTCGACGTACACGAGTCCGAGCTGGCGACCGCCCTCCGGGCCGAGATCGCCTCCAGGCTGCGCGCGGGAGAGAGCCCCACGCAGGTCGAGGACAGCCTCGTCGAGCGCTACGGAGAGCGGGTGCGCGCGGTGCCTCGGGACCACGACACCCGCGCCCACGTGCTGGTGCTGGTCGCGCTGGCGATGCTCGTCGCCGCGGGGCTGCTGGGGCGCGCGATGCGCCGGTGGAGCCGACGGGAGCGGGGCCTCCCCGTCGCTGCGCCCGCGCCCTCGAAGGATCGTGATGCGTGGGACGAGCGCCTCGACGCCGAGCTCCGCGCCCTCGACGAGGCGTGACCCCCCGAAGCGATGGTGCCGCCGGGCGCGCCAGGCGCTACACCTCCGGTCGAGCGCCACCAATGAGTGAGTGGGTGCCTCCTGAAACACCCCTCCCAAGGGAGATCGTCCCATGCACTTCCCCGTGCCGCCCTCCCTCGCGCTGATCCTTCCCTTCGTCCATCTGCCCTACAGCTTCGGGCCGATCCACCCCTTCGGGGTGCTCGTCGGCATCGGCGTGGCGCTCGGCTTCAAGCTCGCGATGCGCCGGGCCCGCGAACTCGGCCTCGACCTCGAGCGCTTCGAGAAGCACGTCTTCTGGACCGTCGCGATCGGCTTCGTCGCGAGCCACGTCCTCGACACGATCTTCTACCACCCGGAGGTGCTGCTCACCCGCCCTTGGGAGCTGCTGCTGATCTACCAGGGCCTCTCTTCCTTCGGCGGCTTCTTCGGGGGCGCCGTGGCCTTCGTCCTCTACGCGCGCCGCCACAAGGTGGACCTCTGGCGCAGCGCCGACGCGATCGCCTACGGGCTCCCGGTGGGCTGGCTCTTCGGCCGCATGGGCTGCGCGTCGATTCACGATCACCCGGGCGCCCTCTCGACGAGCCCGCTCGCGGTGGACTGGCCCGGCGGCTCCCGCTTCGACCTCGGGCTGCTCGAGCTCATGCTGGTGCCCCTGCTCATCATCGCGGCGCAGGTCGTGGCGAGGCGCACGAGGCGGCCCGGCTCGCTCATCACCACGCTGGCGCTTGTCTACCCGCCCATCCGCTTCCCGCTCGACTTCCTCCGGGCCTCCGCGGCCGATGGCGGCGACGTCCGCTACTTCGGGTGGACGCCGGGGCAGTACGCCTCCGCGGGCCTCTTCCTCTTCGGCCTGTGGATGCTCCGGAGGACCCTCCGCGGCGCCGACGACGGCGCCTTGAAGCTGTAGCGTCCCCGAAGGAGGAGGGTCAGCGAGCGTTCGCGGAGATGGGCTCCAGGGTCTGTCCGTGCGCGCTGATCCGAAGGCGGTAGTGAGGGAGGTGCGGCGCCAGGCTGGCCACCGTCGCCGCGAGCTGCCGGGCGCCCAGCGCCGTGATCCGGGAGCGCAGCGCCGCGGCGTCCACCCGGGCCGCCTCCGCGGGGCGCAGCTGCTCCACCAGAAACCACGCGTTCTCCGCGCGAACGAAGGCCGTCACCTGCGGGTGGAGCACGAAGAGCTCGCGGGTGCCGACGTGCGGCGCCACCATCGGCACCAGCGTGTGCGCGTGCACCGCGTGCTCGATCTGCACCTCCAGCACCCCTCGCTCCTCGTGCTCGCCGTCCAGGATCGCGTACTCCAGCAGCTCCGGGCGGCGCCAGCCCCGGCGGAAGGCCGCGCGCAGCACGTCGCTCACGAGCCCGTCGCGCACGCCGTAGCGCGAGGGCTGCGTGATCATCAGCCGGATGTGCCCGCAGCCCACGTTCTCGGGTGCGACGAGGTGTTCCAGCAGGGCCTCCTCCATCGCCGGCGGCGGGGAGCGAACGAAGGCCCTGATGTCCTCGGGGCCTCGCCAGGTCGCCGCGGTGGCGGCGGTGCGGGGGTCGCCGCGGAGGGCGTCCGCGAGGCGCTCGATCGCGTGCCGGTCGGTGTGCAGGTAGAAGCGCCCGAAGGCGTCGACGTAGCGGTCGAAGATCGCCGTGATCCATGCCGGGTCGAGGGGGCGTCCCAGGAGCTGCTCCAGCGCCGCGAGCGAGAGCACCAGCTCCCCCGCGTCGCCTCCGGGCGTGCCCAGCACCGGGGTCTCCTCGCGGCCGTCGATGCACGACACGGTGTTCGCTCCCAGCAGCGTGGCGGCCCTCGTCCAGATCAGGGCGTCCGGGCGCGTCAGGGTGGCGCGGAGCTCGGCCAGCGAGCTCGACGGCGCGGGGGCCTCCGCCGCCGCGGGGCGCGCGATCGGCGCCGCGATCGGGGCGCGGGTCGTCGGGAGGGACGCCGCGCCCCAGGCGAGCATGCCCCCGGTGAGCGAGGCGACGCGATGGAAGCCCAGCGAGCGCAGGCGATCGGCCGCTCGCTCGCTGCGCCGTCCCGAGCGGCACACCAGCACCACGGGCGCGTCGCGGTCCCACGACTCCGCGGCCTGCTCGACCCCGGCGAGGGGCACCCAGGCGGCCACGTCGATGCGCCCCAGCTCGCCGGTGATCTCGTCGGCCTCGCGGATGTCCACCACGCGCACGCCGCAGCGGTGGGCGGAGAGCCAGGCGGCGTCGACCTCGGGCGTCCCACCGGGGCTGCGCGGAAAGCGGATCGCCCCGGGTTCACCGCTGCCCGCGCAGCGCGGGAGCGCCGAGGACGGGGGCGCGGAGTGTGGACGGATGGGCTTCCCCAGAGGGGGGGCGACGGCGCTCAACAGCGCGAGGACGAGCGCCGATTTGGCGGCGATTCTCCACATGGTGATGGGTCTCCGTGAGGGCCGCGAGGGCGGCGGGGCGGGGGTCAGCTGCGCTGGAGGGCGCGCGAGATGGCGGGCTCGGCCTTCGAGGCCCCGAAGCTGCCGACGAGCATCGCGACCATGAAGGCCAGCGCGGTGGGCGTACCGGTCACCAGGGACGCGAGGCCCGGGCCGGGGCAGAAGCCGCCGAGGCCCCAGCCCACGCCGAAGATCGCCGCGCCGATGAGGAGCCGCGCGTCGAGGTCGCGTCGCGTCGGCACCAGGAAGCGCGCCGAGAACAGGGGTGACGGGCGGCGCTTGATCAGCCGCCAGGCGACGGCGTGCACCGCGATCGCCCCTCCCATCACGAACATCAGCGACGGGTCCCACCCCCGGAAGAAGTTCAGGAAGCCGACGACCTTCTCGGCCTGGGTCATCCCCGAGACCGCGAGCCCGAGAGCGAAGATCACGCCCGAGAGCAGCGCGACGCCCCCTTCGGCCCACGCGCGCGCCCGGGGCGTCAACTCGCACCTCCGCCGGTGAGCAGCACCGTGACCGCCCCGGCGCCGATGAAGGTCAGCGTCGCCGCGACGCTGCGCGGAGAGAAGCGCGAGATGCCGCACACCCCGTGGCCGCTCGTGCAGCCGTTGCCGACGCGCGTGCCCACGCCGACGAGGAGACCCGCGAGCACCACGAGGCCCATCGAGGCCGTGCCCGCGGAGAAGGCCCCGGGCATCGTCGCGAGGGCGATCAATCCCCCGCCCACGATCCCGGCGACGAAGAGCGCCCGCCACGCGATGTCGCCCGCGGTGGGCGAGAGCAACCCCCCGATGATCCCCGAGATGCCCATCACCCGCCCGTTGAGCCCCAGCATCAGCGAGGCGCTCAGCCCGATGAGCGCACCTCCTTCGAGGGCGCGAATCCAATCCATAGGAATGCTCATGAAGAGTGTTGCTCCGTCGTCCCGAGAGTGTTTCATCGCCCAGGTCGTGTCCTCGCTCTGGCAGCAACCTGCATGCCGCCTCCGAAGCGCTGCAACGACCGCTCGATCTCGTCGGCCGAGCCACGCTCGCTGTATCAAGCCCGATGAAACATATGTTTCATGGTGTTTCGTATCGATGTAGAAATCGCGGCCAGCGCACTCGCACGCTCGTTGCTACGCTCGGTGGTCATGTCGATCATCCTGGTCCCTCTCGACTTCTCCGACTGCGCGCCGCACGTCGTCACCGAGGCCCTCCGATTCGCCGAGGCGTTTCGCGGGCGCCTGCTCCTACTGCACGCGAGCGACCCCCCGCGGGGCCTACCCCTGACGGCGACGGTGCAGCCGACCGGGTCGCCGAAGGCGATGTCCGTCGAGGCGCTGCTCCGGCAGGACGCCGAGGCGCACCTTGCGCCGCAGCTACGCCTCGCTCGCGAGCGGGGCGTGGAGGCCGAGGGGCGCGTGGTGTTCGGGCCCATCGCGGAGGTCATCCTCGGGGTCGCCGCGGAGGTGCGCGCCGACATGATCGTGATGGGGACGCACGGGCGCACCGGGCTCGCTCGCATGACGATGGGCAGCATCGCGGAGGAGATCATCCGCCACGCCGAGGTGCCGGTGATCACCGTGCGAACGAAGCACCACGCGGGCTGCGTGGCCTCGAGCTGCGCGACGTGCGACCTCGGGCGCAGCACCGTCGAGCGCTCCATCGAGGCCGAGGAGGTGGGCTGAGGGCTACGGCGTCGGGGCGCAGGTGCAGTCGACGCAGCCGTCGTCTGCGCACGCTCCGCAGCTCTCCCGCACGCTGGCCCGCAGCGACTCCCTCGCGCGAAACACCCGCACGGCGGCGTTGTTGGCCGTGATGCCCTGGGCCGCCGCGAAGTCCTTCACGCTCTGCCCCTCCAGGGTGACCTGTTGGAGCGCCGCGGCGTACTCGGGCTTCAACGTGGCCGCGAGGCTACGCACGCACTGGCAGCTCGCGGAGGCGAGCGGGGGTTGGGCCTCGTGCGGCTCGTCGAGCTCGGCCGCGAGGGCGTCGAGGGCCCGGCCGTGGCTCGCGTCCCGGCGGCGGCGGTCGATCACCGCGTTGCGAAGGATCCGATAGAACCAGGCCCGGGCAGACTCATCCTGACGGAGCGACGCGCTCTGCGTCAGGCTGCGCGCGTAGGCGTCCTGGAGGATGTCCTCGGCGGTCGCCCGATCGCCGAGCCGGCGTTCGAGGAAGGCCAGGAAGGTCGATCGCGCGCCGAGCAGCGAGGCGGTGACGTGGTCCATGAAGCTCCTGAGTCTACGACCCGGAAGGGGCCGCGGCATGTCCGAAGGGGGGGTGGGTGATGCCGTGCTGACGCGCGAGCTCGAGAGGGATTACAGGCGCTGTCCGAGTTCGTAATGCCCGCTCGCCCTCTGCGTCGGCACGGCAGCGGAGCCTCGCGACGATCGCCGGCTCCTCAGGAGGCATCGAGACATGAACACCGAATCGCTCTTCGACGTGGGCGGCATGCACTGCGGGTCTTGCGCCCGTCGCATCACCAGGGTCCTCGATGCGCTGGAGGGCGTCGGCGAGGTAGGCGCCTCGGCGCCCGACAAGACCGTCCGGGTGCGGCACGACCCGGCGCTCGTCAGCGCCGCGCAGCTCGTCGCAGCCCTCGCGGCCGCGGGCTACCCGGCCACGCTTCGTTCGACCTGAGCGGCGTCCCCGGCGCTACGCCACGGCGGCTGCGAAGGCGGCGAACAGGTCGCCGGGCAGCCGGTGCCGGAGCCTCCACGTGATGGCCATCGGGCACTCGTCGGCGTGGCTCACGTAGGTGGCAGGCCCCAGAAACGAGAAGGCGCGGTCGTCGCTGCGCAGGCGCGCGAAGAGCATGACCTCGCTGCCCTTCCGCTGATGGTGCTGATAGCGCTGACCCGTCTCGCTCTCGGCGCTGGTCCTCGACTGGCTTTCCCAGTGGATCAGCTCTCGGCTGATGGCGTAGTCGCGATAGCGGGTCGTGGGTGAGAAGCCCCCGCTGGTCTTGTCGAGCGTGAAGGCGAGCAGGTCGGCCGTGGCATCCGCCGCCCAATAGACCCCGGTCTGCCAGGGCGCTACCCGCGCGCCCTCGCCGACCCCGAAGGCCGCGAGGATCTCGACACGGGAATACCGAGCGTGCACCTGGAGCGGCACATCGGGTCGGGCATCGAGAGGGATGGCGACGTGCGCGATGGTTCCCGAGAGGACGTCGAGGAGCTCGACGAGCTCCGAGCGCACCTGGGGGTGGTCCCAGACCAGCGCGCACCCCTCCGCGAGCCTGGTGGACTTGGTCACGACCTTGTCGACCAGGACGCCGATCAGCATCCGCAGCAGGCGTCGCTCCCGCACCGGCAGCGCCTCCGGATCGGGCGCCGCGTCACGCATCAGGAGCCTCCGGTACGCCTCGATGCGAACCATGTCGTCCGTGTGCAGCAGGCGCCCGCAGGCGCGGCGGAGCGCCTTCTCGTGCGGCCCCGACGCCCTCACGGAGAGCCCGGCGTCGGAGCAGAGGTCGGACCACGTCCGCCCACCCGAGTAGAGCTCATCGAGCTCGATGCCGGTCTCCGCGAGGTAGTCCGCCAGGCTGATCGGGCCCGCGCTCCCCGCGATGCGTCGCAGCTCGTCGACCCTCTCCGACCAGCGCGAGGGTACGGCCTCGCGCACGTTGCGAAGCACGATCTCCGCGGCGACGCGGTCGAGCTCCATGTGGCAGCCCGCGGGCAGGAAGGGAAAGCCTCCCTCGATCTGCGCGGTGAGGTCCTTGCGGCTCCCGCCGAGCAGGGCGCGGAAGCGTCGGTCGAAGCGGAACTCCGCCCGGTGAAGCCCGACGAAATCGAGCACCGTGCAGACGGTCTTCCCGGGGCACCGGCGTAGCCCTCGACCGAGCTGTTGCAGGAAGAGGGTCGGGCTGTCGCTCGGGCGCAGCAGGAGCACCGTGTCGACGCTCGGGACGTCGACGCCCTCGTTGAAGAGGTCGACCGAGAACACCACGTTCAGCCGACGGTCCGCGAGGTCGCGCAGCGCCGCGTGGCGCTCGGCGTCGGGCGTGTCGGCCCAGATGGCGACCGCCCTGATGCCCGACGCGACGGCGACCCGCGCCATGAAGCGGGCGTGCGCGACGCTGACGCAGAACCCCAGCGCCCGCATGCGCTCGACGCTGTCGACCCGCGCGACGACCTGCTGGAGGACGAACCTCGCCCACACGTCGTTGGCCGAGAGGAGGTTCGACAGGCCCTCCACGTCGTAGCCGCGGCCGCGTCGCCACGGCACCTCGCGGAGGTCGAGGCCGTCGTGGATGCCGTAGTACGCGAAGGGGCAGAGGCGGTGCTGGTCGACCGCATCCCAGAGCCGGAGCTCGGCGGCGACGCGGTCACCGAACCAGCCGAGCACCGGGAGGCCATCGCTGCGCTCGGGGGTCGCGGTGAGCCCGAGCAGCTCCGACGGCTGCAGGTGCTCGAGCAGCGCACGGTAGGTCTTCCCGGCGGCGTGGTGAAACTCGTCGACGATGACCACATCGAAATGGTCCGGCGCCAGCTCCGCGAGCACGCCCGCGTGCAGGCTCTGGATCGACGCGAAGACGTGCTCGAAATCCCGGGGCCGACGCCCTCCCACCCAGAGTTCGCCGAAGGCGTGGTCGCGCAGGCCGTGTCGGAAGGTCGCGAGGCTCTGCGCGAGGATCTCCTCCCGGTGCGCGACGAAGAGGAGCCGCGCCCGGGGCAGCGCCTCACGCAGGCGGGCGTAGTCGATCGCCGCCATGACGGTCTTTCCCGTTCCGGTGGCGGAGACGAGCAGGTTGCGGTGGTGGCCCTGCTGGCGGGAGAGCGCGATCTGTTCGAGCAGGCGCTCCTGAAAGGCCTCGGGACGCAGCTCGATCGGGCTGAGCATCACGCTCGCTCCGGGATGCGCCTGGGCCGCGGTGTGCGCCGCGAACTCGTCTGCCTGGTAGGGGGTGAAGTCGCCGCTGTTCCAGTAGCTCTCGAAGACGGCGCCGACCTTGTCGACGACGTCGGGGTTGCGCGCGCCCGACACACGGACGTTCCACTCGAGGCCGCTCACCTGCGCGGAGTGCGTGAGGTTCGACGAGCCGATGTAAGCCGTCGAGAACCCGGACCGCCGGTGGAAGAGCCAGGCCTTCGCGTGGAGCCGGGTCATGCTCGCGTCGTACGAGACGCGCACCGCGGCGCCGAGCTCGCGCAGGGCTTCGAGGGCGCGGGCCTCGGTCGAGCCGGTGTACGTCGTCGTGAGCACGCGCAGCTCGCGCCCCCGCTCGCAGTGCGCGCGCAACGCGCCGAGCATCGGGGCGATGCCGCTGCGCCGGATGAACGCCATCACCACATCGATGCGGTCCGCGGAGAGGATCTCGGTCAGGACCTGATTGCCCACCCTCGGCTCGCCCGGCGCGTTGGTCAGGAGGGTCGTGTCGAGCAGCGGGATGAGCGGCTCGGGGATCGTCTCCGGGCTCCCATCAGGCCGTCGACCGGTGATGGCGTGCAGCACGGCGCCAGGCTCGATCGGGCGCTCGGGCAGGGCGTCCGCGTCCGTGATGGACGCCTCGATCTCGGCGATGAGTCGGCGCGCTAGGGCGATGCTCACGGCCACGCGCTCGCGGTCGTCGACGGAGGCGACAGCCCTCTGGACGACGCGTGCCAGGTGGAGGGCGACGCGGTCTGCTGCCTCAGCCGAGCGGAGTCCATCGCGGCGAGCCTCGAGGCGATCGCCGAGGTCGCGGAGCTGCGCGTCGAGGGCCTCGGTGATGAGCACCTCGTAGAGGCCGCGGTCGTGGCGGGTCATGTCAACGAATCCTGTGAAGCCGCGAGGGAGGGAGCCAGCCTCCCGCACCCCACGCAGGCCGCAACGGCGGTTGTACTTCCTCCCGCTGACGGGCGGACGGCGGGTTGTTGCGCGTGGACCTTCGCGAGGAGGATACGCCGCCCCAAATGCAGCAAAGCCCGGCCGGGTGAGTGGTCGGGCTCTGCTGCATCCCTTTGCTACATGCAGCGACGAACTGCTTGAAAAAGGACTTTGAGGGGTGGAGGCGCCGGGAGTCGAACCTTGTCGGGTGAACCAAGCCAACTACGCGTCGGCACACGGTTTTCTCCCGCAAGCCCGCGCAAGGACAGCACTTCCGGTGCCCCACTGATGCCCACCGTTTCCCCGTGATTCCCTCCTAGTGCCGCCATAGTTGGGCACCAGGTGGGCACCGAGTCGCTTCCTCCAACGACGTCGGCTCCGTGCGCCCAAGCGAGAACCGTCGACGTCGTTGGAGGAAGCGACCCATCCCCAGCGACTGGATTTGAGGACCGAAGCAAGATGTTGAAACTGTGTGAAGCAAGCAGCCCCGAGGGGGAGAAGTTGACGAGGCTCGCGAACGAAGGGTTTCACGAGGCGATGCCGCTCCTGGTGAACGGTGCGCCCGGGCGACCCCTGGAGGCACTCATCCTGCTCATTCGTGGTGCCGTCGTTGCCGGCGGCCAATACGCCTACCTCGATGTCAGACTCATGGACACCGACGAAGCGTCGGCGTGGGATCCGGAATTGGCCGGATTGGCGTCCGCCGCCATCCCCCACGGTCACATGCTCTTCTGCGCTCTGGTCGGCCGTAAGGCGCTTCTCGCGCTGAAGCCCCTGCCGGAGGGGCTTGCGGAACTCCGGCGGTTGGCGGAGTTCGGCGCTCCCTCGCCGATCGGGTTCGACGACGTGCCCGAGCCCTCGGATTCGCCCAATGCCAGTAGCAGGTCGCCACTCCTCGACCGGCTGTTGGCCGAGAGCGCCGACCGGGTGACCGGTCTCGTCCGATCGGCGGTGCACCTGGGGATCGACCTGACACAGGTGGCGGTGTTCGTTACACCGGGAGGGGACGGCGCCGTCGACCTGGCGCCGAGGGTGGAGCTCGCGGACCGAGCGACGCTTCTCAATGAGCTGGTTGTCGGCAGGATGAGGCCGGAGCAGATTCGTGCCGTTGGTGCCGACTCCGTGTGCGTCATCCACATGGCACCGGACGGGCTCGCGCTCAGTCACGTGCAGGTCCCGACGGACAGTCGCGGAACGACGCGCGGGAAGACCGGGCGGAACGAGCGCTGTCCCTGCGGAAGCGGCAAGAAGTTCAAGAGCTGCTGCATCAACTGACTCCACCGATGGACCTTGTGCCGCCTCGCGAATGGCAGCAAGCGGCCCTCGCGATGCTCTCACCTCCAGCGGCAGCGAGAAAGACACGTGCGGACGTGGGCCGCGGCACCTCATGAAATTTCCTTTGGAAACCTGGGTGCCGCGTCAATCTCCCGACCCGCGCCGAAGGTAACCCCTTGACGGCACCACATGCTGAGTGCCTTATTGGCGCCCCGACACTTCCCGGAGCGCTACACCCATGCTCACGATCGTTTTTCTTGCGACCGCTTGGAGCCCAAAAGGAGGAGGCATCAACACCTTCAACATGGACCTTGCCAAAGCCGTCGCGAAGGTCATTGGGGCCAACGGCCGAGTGGCTTGTGTCGTGCCAACATCCTCGGGCTCCAACTCTGGCCCGACGAGCGTGAATGTGACGGTCGATGAGTCCGTAACGGTCGTTCACCTCGCTCTGAGGAACGAGAACACGTTTGATCCTGGTTGGATGGGAACTGTATCGATTGCCCTCCAGTCAGCAGGAATCAGTTTTGTGGACTGGTGGATCGGCCACGATGTGATTTCAGGAGAAGCGGCGAACCGGGGCCGCGAAGTCGTTAAGGCTAGTAGAACGGCTGTCATCATGCATATGAGCTATAGGGATTATCAGGGTTATAAGCACTCGTCTGCAGAAGAGGCGGCAAGAAAGCATTCTGAGCAGCGTGACGTCCTTGATGCAGCAACACAAGTGCTCGCCGTTGGTCCTTTGTTGCGAGATCGAGCCCTCGAACTGACGGGCAATGTCAAGATGCTCATCCCCGGGATGCCTGAATTCCCTGCTGCGCGCTCCTCCAACAAGAGACTTGCCGCGATTTCGTTCGGACGGCTAGGCCCTGAGAACGACCGCATCAAGCAGGGCAGTTTGGCCGTGGCCGCCTTCGGCTCAGCTTGCCGAACTGCCAGGGAAACCCCTGGAAGCTCTCGATTGCTCCAGGGAAACGACGCTTCCCTCACACTACTCGGTGTTTCCGAGCCTGAGGAAGAGCGTCGGTTGATGTCTCTCGCTGAGAAGGAAGCTGGGCGAGTGCTCACCATTCACTCGTTGCCCTACGACGAGGATCGAGAAAATCTCTTCCGAAGAGTCGCCGAGTCAAACCTTGCTCTCATGCTATCTTGGCACGAAGGCTTTGGCCTTACGGGGTGGGAAGCGATTGCTGCCGGGGTTCCGCTGATTTTGAGCAAACAGAGCGGTCTTTTCCAACTCCTAAATGAGGAGGGCTTGGCAGCTGGCGCCGACTGCGTGGACATAGATGGGGCGCTGTCAGATCCCAACGACTCGAACGGCAAACACTACTCTGAAGCAGACAAGGCGCGTGTCGCCGCCAGGATCCTCGTGCATTGTGCTGACGGTGAGAGTCGCCAGAGAGCGGCTGCCGAACTTAAGAAAAGTCTGGCTGCAAGGGACTATTCGTGGCTACGTACGGCGCGGGATTTATTGAGTGCACTTGGCTCTTCTACCGAGGAGACTGGGAGTTCAGATGTGTCCGGTGGTCGGCAGGATCCCAAACGCACCTCCGCGGTGACCGAAAGTAGCGATGGCTTGGATGTAACCGGCATCAGGGTATCCAGTGCGGGGGAAGACTTGTCGCCCAAGGAAGGCAACGCCGAGATGGCATCACGACCGGCGGCTGAAGGTGGATCTGCGCAGAAGTCACGTCAACTCCTATGGCCTGCCACTGATCAGGTTGAACTCCGGCCAGAGTTTGAGCGGTTTCTCGACGAGCATGGGATTGCTCTTGAACATCCTCATCGCGGCCATCTCTCGCTGGCGGAACTCTATTCCATCCCAGATATAGCGGAAATGCGCGAGATCGGTGGCAGCCGGCCGGTCCCTGCTCTTCCGAACGACAAGGTTGTTGAGACACTTCTGGGACTCAATGAAGTTCTCCTGATGGGGGACTCTCAGTCGGGTAAGACATCGCTCGCCAAGCATCTATACCGAGAGTTTCGTGTGCGTGGATTCGTCCCTGTGCTGCTCTCCGATCTGCGGAAGCCGCCTCTGGGCGACGATATCGACAAGGCGCTTCAAGCCGCCTTCGTGAAGCAGTACCGCTCGCCTTCCTTTCAGACTTATTCTCAGTTGAGTGTTGGACGTCGAGCCATACTTGTGGATGACTTTCATCTGATGGCAGGGAAACCTTCGCTCCGGCGGAGGTTCCAGCAGGAGCTGGCTTCTCGCTCCGCCCATGTCATTTACTGGGCTCACAACGTCGCGGTCTCAATCGAGGATCTGATTGGGTTCGATGATGGCGGAGATGCGAGGCGATACCAAATCCTGCCCTTGGGCCATGCGCGGCGAGGTGAGCTTATTGAAAAGTGGGCATCCTACGGCGCCGAGGTAGAGGGCGAAGAGCGAAAGATCGCACAAAGTGTGCATGAGACGACCCGTCTCGTGGATGCTATTATTGGTAAGAACTTTGTGCCTGCCTATCCGCCGTTCGTGCTGGCGTTGATCCAGGCGCAGTCGTCGGCGACGGCAGTTGACACAAGTGCCGGCACGCATGGCTATTTCTATGAACTCCTGATTCGGACATCTCTCGCGCGAGAGTCGACGGCTGATGAATATGACGTGACCATGGCGTATTTGGCTAATCTAGCAGGTGTGGTGCTAGCTCAGGGAAGCCGCGTATTGTCGATGGGCCAGTTCTTGGCAGTCCATAGAGATTTTGAAAGGCGCATCGATCTCGAACTCGAATTTGCGCGGACGGTTGAGCGACTCAAGAAGCGCAATCTTCTCGTTTCGCGAGGCGATGAAATAGAGTTTAAGTATCCGTATTTATACTACTACTTTGCAGCGGTTTATCTTCGTGACAGTCTCTCTGTTGAAGCGACGCGGGTTCGTGTGAAGGAACTCGCAACAACACTTCATGTTGATGAGTCCGCAAATATCTTGCTTTTCCTTGCGCATCTGACGCGCGATCCCTTCGTCATTGATACCTTGCTCGGTTCGGCTAGATCCGCGTTTGAAACCGCCAGCCCCGCTACTTTGAACAGTGGTGATTATGTCGTGCAGGATCTCACGCTCTTGGCGAAGAGTACCGAGATTTTTCTCGATATGGATCCCGAGGCGGAGCGGCGGCGAATGTTTGAGGCAATGGACGAAGCTCAGCGAGAGGCTGAGATTGAGGCGGAGCGCGTGGCCGCTCAGGAGCCAACTGTGGAACTGATCCGAGTTGGTCAGGCGCTTGCGGCTCTACAGTTGCTGGGCCAAGTAGCGAAGAACTTCCCCGGCAACTTGGATGCTGACAGAAAGGTTGAGATTGTTGGGGAATGCTACCAACTCGGCCGGCGCTTTTTGGGCTGGTATCTCACGTTTGCGAGCGACCACAGCGTGGAGTTGGTAGCGGAAGTGGCTCGTGTTGTCCAGCGCAGTCACCCGGAGCTTTCGGTTCAAACTTTGGTGTTGAGGGCGAGAGAGATCTTGAGTGAACTTGTTGCGACGGTTACGTTCGCGATGGTCAAGCGTGTGTCGATGGCCGTAGGTTCACGCCTTCTCGATCGAACCTATAAGAGATTATTGGATGAGAAAGTTTCGGCGATTTCGCTCTTTGACTTGTCCATTCACCTTGATCATGTCGGCGATTTTCCGTTGGCCAGCCTGAAGACTATGGCGAGAGCGTTCGCCGATAACGGTCTCCCGTTTGTCGTGCTGCGAGCGTTGGTTACGCACCATCTGCACGTGTTTCCGGTCGAATCACGTGTGAAGCAGGCCGCCTGTGCTGCCGTCGGCATGCAATTTGAGCGGCAAAAATTGCCGATGGCAGAAACAAAACTCCTTCCCAAGCCGAAGTAAGATCTCGCGAGTTCGGGACGGACGGTCGGCGGGACAAGCCTCAGTTGAACGATGGCGGACTGGCGTCGTGCAGGCACTTGCCCCCTGCCGGTGGATGCGAGGCATCCAGTCGGATCCATGTGGTGATAATGAGTCGCGCCTCACGGCGGTTGAGGTGTGGAGAGCGCCGCTCGGCCCACGGCACCACGTGCGAGGTACGTCGGAGCGGGCTCAGGCCCCCCGATTCCGGCTCCTCCACCGGCCACATCCCTTGCACGCCCAGCCCAACCGCGCGACCCGCCCGAGCACCAGGGCGGGGCGCTCGCAACGCGGACAGGTCAGCCGTCGCGCCTTCGTCACCGTGCCGTGCCCGGGGACATGCACCAGCATGACCACGCACGAATCGCCCCCGTGCTCGATCTCGACTCGATCGAGCAGCCGGAACACCCTGGGCAGGAAGCGCGTCCGGATCTGGGCGATCGACACGCGCGGCACGTCGTCGCGGTAGGTCAACGAAGTTCCCCTGGAAAGCCGGCCGCGACGTTGACCTGCTGACCGTGGCCGACGGCGATGGTGGTCACGTTCAGCGAGCGCTGACCGGTGGAGCACGACAGGCGATGCTCGGCCGTCAACGCCATCAGCCGGCGGCTCCCCGAGTCGATGGCCTTCTCCAGCATCATGACGCCTCCGAGGTCGCGCTGTTCGATCGCGTCGTCGCGCCGGGTCTCCAGGAGCACGAGCTTCGCGCGCTGCGTGGCAATCATCGTGGCCAGCATTTCGACACGCGCGACATCCCGGGTCGCCGGATCGCAGAGGACGTCCGCCCAGTCGTTCACGTGGCGCAGCAGCACCGTGATCGCGTCCGCGGAGTCTTCGGTGACGAACTGCCGGAGTGGGAGTTCCTCGAACGACGTGAGCCTGGCCGGTGCCCTCGGTCCGCGGGAGGAGGTCGAGGTACGGACGATGTGACTCTTCTCGATGGGAGGTGTCATCGAGGACAAGGATAGGACGCCCGGCGACAGCACGGCGATGGGGCTGCCCGCGGACGGCGCGGATGCGTGCGCACCTCCCGAGGGAGCGTGAGCGCGGCGGTTGGTTCGCTGCTGTCCCACCTGTCCCACCTCAATCTCTATGTTGAGAGTGTAGGAGTGTATGAAAGGAAAGGACTCCTTCCCTTCCTTCTCTTCATGATCTGTGAAGAGATGAATGCCCTCCGGACAGCGGGACACGTGGGACACGGGCGTCCGCCTCCGCGCACCCCGTCGCCCGGCGGGCCACGGTCGCGCTCCAGCGACCGGTCGAGGCGCATCCCGTGTCGCGCGCAGCGGGCCCCAGAGCGGCCGTAGGAGCGGGATTGGGGGAGACAGCGGCACGCCTCGACGGGCGCCGTTCCAGGCGCCTCCTTGACGGCCAGGGATCGGTCGGAGGCGCGGGGCGGTTCGCCGCCCTCGGCAGCCACCCGCAGGACGTAGCGCGAGCATCGCTCTTCTGTCCCACCTGTCCCACCCTAAATCAAAGGTTGAAACTGTATGGATTGAGAAAAAGAGAGAGGAGGTGCTTCTCTTCTCTCATACCGTAGGTGAGTACGGAGTCACCTGTCCAGGCGGGACACCTGGGACGCCCCGAGCGCATCGCACGCAGGCGCAACGGCCACGGCGTGCGGGCCCCATGTGCGGCACGTTGATCGCCGACATCTTGGCCTGCGCGACAGTGGTCATCGCGATCGACGTCCGGGCCGTCGATGTGTGGAACTGCGCGTGTTGGAGGACGAGCCCGGTGATCAACCCTCTCTCCGAACCGGCGCTGATTCCCCGGATGCTGAGTGCCACCAACCAATGCGTTGGGGGCATGGCCACCGAAAAATCATCGACAGGTAGGAGGAGTGATCCCAGCAGGCCACCGAGTCGACGTGTCGCATACTACCAAGCTGAGGTTCGCGCCGCCTAGACCCATCGCGCCGGTGAAGTCCGCGCCGCTGACGTTCGCGTTGGCGAAGTTCGCATTGGCGAAGTTTGCGCTGGTGAGGTTCGCGCCCGTGAAGTTCGCATCGGGGAGGTTTGCGCCGTCGAGGTTCGCGCCGTGGAGGTCCGCGTGGGTGAGGTTCGCGCCGCGGAGGGTGACGTTGGTGAGGTCTGCGCTGGGGAGGTGCGCGTCGGTGAGATCCGCGCCAGCGATGTCCGCGCCACGGAGGTTCGTGCCACGGAGGTTCGCACCACGAAGGGTTGCCCCGGTGAGGTGGGCGGCGTTGAGCCGTGCATTCGTCAGGTCTGCATTCTGGAATTGCGCGTCTCGTAGGATCGCATCGGTAAGGTTCGCGCCGGTAAGGTTCGCGCCGGTGAGGTCCGCGTCGGTGAGGGACGCATTGGTGAGGTTCGCGTTGGTGAGGTTCGCGTTGGTGAGGTTCGCGCCGGTGAGGTTCGCGTTGGTGAGGTTCGCGTCGGTGAGGTTCGCGTTGGTGAGGTTCGCGCTGGTGAGGTTCGCGTTGGCGAGGTTCGCGCTGGTGAGGTTCGCGTTGGTGAGGTTCGCGTTGGTGAGGTTTCTATCCCCCGCCCTGGCACGGGAAACGTCGGAAGAAGCACCGCCACAGGACGCCCCTTGCGACATCGCGAGCACGAGAATCGTTCGTTGGAAAATTCGCAGGTTCATCGGCAGGGCCCCTCTTGGGTTTGGACACTATCACCATCGCCTCGATCCGCGCACGCGACGGTCGGAGCCCCCGGACGCCTCCCCGCGCTCATCTCCGCTCGCCCTCCGAACCCCAGCGACCTACTCCTGATTGGGTGCGTCCTATGCTTCATGGAGATTGTGTGCGGCTCCAATCACGATCGTCGCAACACCGGCAGCGTGTGACGCACGCAGCCGTGTCCCGACCGCGCGAAGTCACAGGGTCTCATCGGCGCGATGCTGCCCTGGTACTGGGCGGAGCGTGGCCGTCATGGCTCGACGTGCCACACCCAGGTCTTCGCAGCGACCTCGGTCGTCGACATGAGGTGCGCGCGGACGTTTCTGCCGACCTTGTCGTTCCCATCGTCCATCCGTTCCCAGACCTCCACGCAGGAGACACCCTCGGCGGGGGACCGGAGCCCGATCTTGTCGCCGCCGATCACCGGCGACGACGCGGCCAGGATCGCCTGGAGGCCCAGCTCGCGGATCTCGTACTTCGCGGCGAACGAGAAGCTCTTGCGATTCAGCCGGACGGCGTCGGTGGTCTCCGGGGCGATGTCGGCGAACGGCCAGTTGTCGGAGTCGTTGTGGGACTCCACGCGTCGCAGGGTGAACTTCGTCCTGTTCTGCACGATCAGCACGTAGCTGTTGCGCTCCAGCGCGGAGGTCAACACCTTGCGGATGTCGTCGATCGCGACACCGACGGGTCGCGTGATGTGCTCGATGGCCTTGCCGGCGCTGCTGCTGATGGTCATCCCGATCGCTCCTGCCTGGTCCCCGAGGACACCCGCGCGCCCGGGTTGTGTGTGACGCCGCCCCCGAGCATGGCGTCAGACACATACACCGTACCTGTGCATCTGTCACTGTTGCTGGCCTGGGCTCCACGCCATGCCCGTCGGCATGCCGCGTCGAACCCGCCGACAGACGATCGAGGAGGTGGTGCGCACCCGGCTGCGCGAGCTTCGCGCGTCCAGGGGGCTCACCCAGGAGCAGCTCTGCGAGAGCGCCGGGGTCAGCGTCGACGCCGTCAACCGCATCGAGAACGGCACCCGCGTCCCGACGATCGCCACCCTGGCGAGCCTCGCGGCTGCGCTCGGCGTCGAGGTCGGCGACCTCGTGCGAACCGAGGCCCTCCCGGCGCCGCGGTTCAAGCCGCCGGTTCAGCGCATCGTCGCGCAGCTCATGTCGCAGCCCGACGAGATCCAGGACGCGGCGGAGAAGCTCGTCAGGGTGCTCTTGTCGGTGGCGCGGAGCTGACCTGCGAGCACGGTGGGCTCGTAGTGGGCGCGGCCAGGCCACCGTATCTCGTCGGTTGGCCAGCGCGGTCGGCGGCGGGGCCGAGGTGGGGAGAACTTTCCCATCGGAATGCGACCGCCGCGTTGACGTTACAGTGGAAAGTCGCCCCGAGCGCTGTCCACGCCGCTCCTTGACCCTGCGTGGCCAGTGGTGCTTCGGGGGGAAGCTCCGTCGTGTCAGTACAGAGGGATTAGGTAACGCCTGGGCGACGGAGCGGCGGGGCATGCCGCTCACTGTGTGCGCATCCACTCATCGCCACATGGCGGCGCGGCCCCGTCACCCGATCTCAATGGTTGTCGGGATTCCACACCTCTTCAATGGCATCAATCGGCTCAATGCCATTCGCGCAGAGAATCTGCCTGCTGATGGCGCGCTGCTTCGGCGTCTTGCATAGCCGATCCAGAGCTTCCTGAATGGGGGCAGCATGAGCCTTGATGGCTCTGACCAGGAACACCGTAGTGTGTCCAGCCGCCGCTCCTCGCGAAGGGTAACCCGCCGCGGTAACGACGAGAATGCCGCTCTGATGCAGCCAATCGCGAAACTTCTGGATCTCGTCGAATCTCTCTACGGGGTCCTCTCTGGGCGGCTCGTTGTGAAAGACCAGCGCCAAGCCCTGGCCCGTCAAGTATCGAACCCCGTGGTGTCTGTCCGCTTCGGTGTCGAATACCTCACGCGCGAGCGCCTTCGCCTGGGCGTCCAGCGTCGCCAATGCAGCGCGAACGCGAACGGTTCTACGCTTGGACGTTGCTGAACTCGTACGGGGGGCGCCTGCGATTCTTGCCATTGCCATGCATCCTCTCATTCGGCTCCGTTCCGCACGGAGCCCAAGTTCGCATGGATGCGACAACATTCTCGGCACGCTGTCACCTCCCTTGCGCTGTGATTCGCGCCCCCGCCGCAGCCACGCGCGGGGAGGGGGGCTTGACGTCGCACCGGGCGCGATCCAGGCTGCCCATCGCGCTTCAAGTGGTACGTGGCGTCGACATCGAGTCGATGCTTACCAGCGAGCAGGTCGCGAGACCCGTCGATTCAAGCGCCACGCACCCGAACCTCCGCACGCGCGAAACGCCGCGTGACGGTCTGCCGGACGTCTTGCTCCCCGCTCCCTCTCTGGTCCGACGCCCGAGGGACGATGGGCAGCGCGCTTTCGCACGCCGAAAGGAAGATCGGGGACCGTAGATCGTCAGACACGGGTGCCGACGGGCGTCGGGCGGAAGGCATCTATGTCCATCGAAACTCTCATCCCCGAGACCGTCAACATCCACCTCTGGCCGCGGTGCAACCTGCGTTGCGTCTACTGCTACGGGCAGTTCCCGTACCGACCCAGGACCCTCGACGCGAGGTCGTGGGTGGCGATCGCGGGCTCCCTGGCGAGCGTTGGCGTGCGACGGCTCAACTTCTCCGGCGGGGAGCCCACGCTGCACCCGGAGCTGCTGGCCATCGTGCGCGCCACCACCGCCGCGGGCCTCACCGCCAGCATCGTCTCCAACGGAGCGCGTCTGGACGACGACCTCCTCCGTGAACTGGAAGTCGTCGCGCTCAGCATCGACGCGGCGACCGACGCGGTCAACGCCCGCATCGGGCGAGTCGGTGCCCGCGGTGGCTCCTACGTCGCCCACGTCGAGAGCACCGTCGCTCGCGTGCATGCGGCCGGGGTCGGGCTGAAGATCAACACCGTGGTCACGCGGCTCAACCTCGACGAGGACCTCTCGGATCTCGTGCGGCGGCTGCGGCCGGCGAAGTTCAAGGTGCTCCAGTTCGTGGCCGTCGCGGGCGAGAACGCCGAGCGCGCCGCGGAACTCGCCGTGACGGAGGGGGAGTTCGCGCGCTTCGTCGATCGCCACCGACACCTCGAGGCAAGGGGGGTCTGGGTGCAGCCCGAGTCCTCCGGCACGATCGCCGCATCCTACGTGATGGTCGACCCCGAGGGGCGCCTCTTCCAGCACCAGAACGGGGGCCACGTCCGGAGTCGCCCGTTGACCGAGGTCTCGTTCGAGTCCGCCTTGCGAACCGTGGGCGGCTACGATCGCGAGGTCTTCGAGGCACGGGGCGGGGCGCTCTCCGTCCGGCGGCTGCCACTCCTCCAGCGGGTCGGGGGCTGAGATGGATGTCGAACTCTTGTTCAGGATCTGCCCCGATCCGCTCGATCTCGCGAGCCAGCTCGTGAAGGTCCTGGGGGGGCGGAAGGACGACCTCGCGGCGGCCGCCGAGCGGTGGGTCGCGCTCGCCGCGACGGCGTTCCCGGAGCGGCCGGTCGACGCCTACTTTCCCGGAGGACCGGCAGCGCCCGAGGTCTGGCAGTTGCTCCAGGTACTCTCTTGCGCGGCTCCGGCGTCGGGGTTCGATCCTTTTGGAGACCTGGTCAAGGCCGCACGCAAGGAGCAGAACACGTCCGACGAACCACCGCGACCGACCGTGACCTACGAGTGGGAACTGCTGGAGTCGGCCGTCGTCCTGGCTCCGATTCGTGGAGCACTCCATCGCTGGCGGGAAACCCTGGCCGCTCTTCTGCGCCGCCGCTCGGAGCACTTCGCACTTGTGCTCGCCGGTCACTTCGCCCTGGAGATGCCGGACCTCGCCTACGCGCTGCTCGACGACTCCCGCCGCGTTCATCGAGGCGGACGGCGCGACTGTGCGCCGCAGGGTTCGGGCGCGTTCCCGGGTCGCTGCCCAGACGGAAGCTTCGACCCGTGCCGGTGGATCGCCATCGGCCGCCTGGCGAAGGTCGAGCCTGGACAACTCACCGAGCGGGACCGTCAGGAGCTCGAAGCACTCACAGTGGACGGATGCCTGGGGGGGCAGTTCACGATGATCTTCAGCAGTCTGATCGAGGGCGAGCGCTTCCCGCCGTGCGCTGTGGTCGCCGCGCGTGAGGGACTCCGCTCGACCGACTTCAAGCGAAGAATGAACGCCGTCATGCTCGCCGTCCGGTTCGACGAGACGCGCGACGAGGGCCTCGATGTGCTCCTCCGTTGGGCGGCCGAGATCACCACGGCGACTCCGGAGCAACTGCCCTTCTCCCGCGCGCTGGAGGTGTTCGGACACGGGATGTTCTACGGACGCGGCTGGGGGCGCGAACACCTACGTACCCGGCTCCATCCACTGATGGGCGCGCTCCTGCGTCGGGGGACGTGGTCGCTCAAACTCTGGCGTTCGCTCCTCACGCGGCCTCTCTACTCCGCCGCTCCCCGCCTGACACAAGCCCAGGTCGACGAGCGGATCCGCGACGTGGCCGCAGAGCACTTCATGCAGGTCGCCCGCTCGTCGGAGGAACCTCTCGGGCGGCGACGCGCTGCGGTCGAGGCCATCGCAACCCTCGGTGCGTCCGGGTACGCCAAGGATCTAGGGACGCTCATCAAGGACGCCGCGTTGAGGGACGACGTTCGCCGCGCGAGGGCTCGCCTTCGCGACGTGGCTCGGGTGGGCGAACTGCCCGTGGATGTGGCGCTCGACCTTGGCGTACGTGCCTTCCTGGCGGCGTCATGAGCGTGCCCTTCGTCGGTATCGCTGGACGCTCCGGCGCCGGGAAGGACACCCTCGCCGAGCGGATGGTGGCGCAGTACGGCTTCTGCCGTGTCGCGATCGCCGACCCGCTCAAGGAGATCACTGGCCGCGCGTTCGATCTCACCCGCGAGCAGCTCTGGGGGGACGGCCGCGACCTCGTCGACCCCCGCTGGGGTCGGACCCCACGCCAGCTCTACCAGCAGCTCGGGGACGCCCTTCGAGCCTGTCACCCCGAGACCCTGATCCGGATGTGGCTGCGCGAGGTCCACGCGGCGCGCGCCGGGGGGAGCGCGGTGGTGACTCCGGACGTGCGGACGTCCGCGGAATTCGACGCGGTGCGCGCAGCGGGCGGGTCACTCTGGCGTATCGAGCGCCGCGACCATACGCCGCCGCCGGGCGGGCTCCATCAGACTGAGACGGCTCTCGATGCTCACACGGATTGGGACGTCCGCATCGACAACGACGGTCCGGTCGACGCGCTCTTGGCGGGCCTCGATCGTCTCTGCTCCTCACCTCGCCGGTGAGGTGGGCGAACCGCGAAGCCCTTCTCCCGGCGCGATGGCGAGCCCTACCGCCTCAACAACGGAGGTTTCGGACGTGACGCGGTCGGCTTCTCTACGATCGTATGATCGCGTTCCACCTTCGGGCTGCCAACTGGGGAGCCACGGATGCAGCGGATCCGCGCCGGTCCGGAGCAGTGACAGGCGCCGGGGAGAGGAGGTACTGTCACAGTGATGCGTGGCGGAGACGGCCAGGGTGTGCGCGGTGGCGGGCGAGCAGGGCCCGCGGAGCGTTGGATTCGATCAGTGAGCTTCTGCGGGCCTTCGACAGGGCAGGAGTGCTGCCTGTGATCCGAGATATTCATTGACAAGTGCAAGCACGATGAATGCGGCGCCAAGCCTGCGAGCGGTCTCGTCTCGGTGACGCCCAACCTCGCCTATCGATCTGGAGATGGAGTGGCTCGACACGACTTGCCTGATGACGTCATCGTGTGTGCCGCGGATGCGGCGCGCCGTTACTGGATTGGGACGCTCGCATTCCGCGCGTCCGTCGTCGCCGGCAGCGTGGGGGAGGAGACCTTCCGGCGCGCGCTTCACACCGTTGTCAGCCGGAAGGTCGTGCTGCGGCTTGAGACCTGCAACGCGTCCGACCGCGGCCAGGTTCGCCCCGCTCCGGTCCCAGCGCTCATCGACCCCTGGAGCGTCGACCCAGCACGGATCGAGGCAGAGACGCGGGTCGTTGCTACTTGTCCGGCCTGCGATGGGACCCGCCGCGTCGAATGCACGGCATGCCAGGGGAGCGGTCGCGTTCGGTGCCAAGGCTGTGGCGGAAGTCGTCAGGTCCCCGGGCAGCGCGGTCCGAAGGCCTGCCCTACGTGCCGTGGCCGCGGCGACCAGAAGTGCGACCGGTGCAAGGCCGGTCGCGTTGCGTGTATCTCATGCGGCACCGGAGGGCTCGTCGGTGCGTGGCTCGCGATCGACGAGCGGTCGCAACAGCAGGTCCGTGTCGCGCCGCGCAACGCCGCCGCGAGCATTCACACCAATGTCGATGCGCCGGAGGACTTCGACGTCGAACCAGATCGCTGGCCCAACGAACTCGTCGCGGACGCCCTTCTCGCCGACGTAAGCTCGCTGCCAGGAGCGTTGCAGCCGGCGACAGATTCTCGCAGCGACCGCGTGACTTCGACGCGTATCCAAGCGTTTCGAAGCCCGGTGTGGCGGGTGACGTTTCGCACGCGGTTGGGCACTGGTGTCGTGGAGGTGGCTGGGCGGCCGCTTGCCGTCGCAGCGACAAGCAACTGGAGACCGCTGGCGCTCCGTCGCGGGCTGCTCGCGGGCACCGGTGCTGTCGTCGTCGGCTCGATGGTGCTTATGGTCGCCGGCAATTACCTGGCTGCCCTTCGACGTCAGAACCAGGCCGAGGAGCGGGAACACGAGCGTCTCGACGCAGTTCAGGCTCTAGATCAACGTTCGCAACTCCAACAGGCCGCGGACGCCGCACGGCGGCAGGCGCTTGTGGTCAGAGCCCAGGCAGAGGAGCAACTCCTTCGCGCGGCGGCCGAGCGGCGATTGGCTGCCGACGCGGCGCAGGAGCAACGCGCCCGCTTCGACCGGCTGAGCGAAGCCGAGCATCTTGCCGCCGCTCGCGCATCACTGGCAGAAGGCTACGATGTTGACCGCCGAATTGGAGGCAACCTCGACGATGCCGAGCGCCATCTTCGCGCGGTGACTTCCGACAGCGGTTCCGCCGTGGATTCGCTGCTCGCCGAGATCTGGCGTCGCCGGGGTCGTGCTCTCCTGCCGGAGCACGACTACGTGAACGTGTCGTGCGCGGAGGCGGTGCGCATGGCTTGGGCGAGCGCCGCGCACTTCAACACTCGCTTGGAGGGTCACTGGGCACATTGGGTCGTGCGGGGCGGCACCGCGAACTACTACCCCGGCGGTATGCAGTTCTCCTGCTCAGCGAGCGGGGCGCAACGAGGAGATTTCGACGGCGAAGTTCGTGTCGACTATCGCGGTCGATTCGGTGGGGCCGGGCCCCGCCAGGCCGCGAGCGGGCAATACCACTTCCTGCAAGCGACCTATTCAGGACACGACATCGAGCTCGTCGGCCGAATTCACTACTACGGGCCTTTCCGGTACGGATTATTGGTCTTGGAGGAAGGCAGCATTCTGCGAGTCGCGGATGGTCGATCGCTGCGCGGCGAGGCGACGACGAGATAGTCGGCGTCGTGCAGGGAACGAAGGCACCGTAAGCGCCCACGGGGTTCATTGATAGGCTTGGGGTTCTGGTGAGCAGGCCGGTGCGCGTCGAGATGATCCTACGTGCGGCCGAGATCGCGAGGTTGAGCCATCTCAGCGAACCCCCTGCTTCTTCTCCCCAATCTGACGGTGGAAACCGCCGCAGAAGTGGCCGAACCACTGGCCTCCACCCGTAAGTGTGATTCGCGATGCGGGTAATGCCCATTGTGTTGATTGTCTTTACGTGCCTTGGCGCTATCGTGATAAGAGTCCATAGTATGAACAGGATGCGACTGCCAAGAGCTCAGAAACATGCACTCGCCCGCCAACTCGTGGAAGTGGCGCTCACACGCGTCCGCTCGGCCGGTCGCTTCATCGACGCCCGAGGCGTGAGCGGCAAACCCGTTGAACTGGTGGATGGCTCGCTTACGTTCCTTCACACGACACCCTCTACGGGTGCGCATGGGGGAGCCGGCGAGTACGTACTCGACATCTGGCAAGACGGTGCGGGCAAGGTCTTCTCGGCGGGTTGGGAACCACTTGTGATCGTGGCGTTCCGGTACGGACCGTGGATGAACGCCCTCGTGCCGGGCTCATTTGTCGGGTAGAGATCGCCGAGTTGGACGCGATGGTCGTGCCTGCGGGAGCCTCAACTGAGGTTGCGGGGTTCGGAGCGCTTTCCAGTGGAAAGCCGGTTCGACCGCAGGCGCTCCGCGGTCGTTGTCGCGATACTCGTCCAGTGGCACGGACCGCCTTCCGTAGCGTTCGTGCAGCCAGACCGGACATCGATCCACCTCCCCTATCTTCGAGGCCTGAACGCTCGCGCGAACACCCCGCGACCTGCGGGAACCTCTCCACATCGCGCCTGTGTTGGAGCACTTTCCTGTGGAAAGTCACGTTCTAGGGGGTGGGTCTGGCGGTTGATCTCCTCGCCGCTCACAGGCTTGCGAGGCTCGCTCCGTGTTCGGCGAGTCGTTGCTTCCGCGTCGTGAAGTCCGGCAATGCCCGCTCGACCCGCGCCCAGAACGCTGGTGCGTGATGCGCCTCCGCCAGGTGCACGAGTTCGTGCACCACGACATGTCCCACGATCTGCGGCGGCAGCAGAATCGTCCGCCAGTGGAAGTTGAGCAGTCCACCCGCGCCGCAGGAGCCCCAGCGGTACCCGCAGGGCGAGCGCATCTAGATCCCCGAGGAAGCAGGCAGCCCCCGCGTGAGGAGATGACTGAGGCGGGTGTGGCTCCATCCGGCCTTCTTCCGCTTGGCGCCTCGTTCACACCGCATACCGAAATGGCGACGTGTTGCTGGTAGAAGCCTATGGCGCCACAGGTGGCATTCGCGATCTGCGCCAGAAGGAGACCCAGACCCCATGAACACGATTGAGGCCTTGTTATCGCTGATCGACGAGGTCGCCAGCAGTGCCCTCACCTTGGGCCGCGCCGTCGTCCGTATCGGTACCGCGACGATCGAAGTCGCGATCCGCCTCGGACGTCGGTAGCGCTCGCCCCCGCGTCAGCCGGCCGCTGACCCACCCCACTCGCCGCCGCGCCCTGGCCTCATCGCCGACCGCCCTCGCCCTCGCGCGATGGCGATCGGCGCGGTGCGTCCGGGGCGCGGCGCTCTCCCTCGACCACGTCCGCCCAAAGGAACACGACCATGAACGCCGCCATCATCCCCCTGACGTCCGCCCTCGCCCTCGTCCCCACGCCCGCCCCGGCTTCACCGCCCCCGTTGCCCCCCACGGTGAGGGGCCGCTCGTTCACGAGCGTCTACGCCGACGTGCAGCAGCGCGCCGACGACATGCTCCCCGACCAGATCGTGCACGTCGCCGACCTCCGCATGAACCCCGCGGGGAACATCGAGCTCCCAGGCGGCACCGAGTACAGCATCAACCCGCACGCCAAGCGCCAGGTCAGCTCGCTGCTCGGCCTGCGGTGGGACCGCTGGTTCCAGTCGGCCTCCGGGGAGGAGCGCGCCGAGGAGGTCAACCGCCGCTTCGGCCGCATCCCCGGCCAGCTCAAGGTCCGCGCCTGGAAGAACTACGAGGGCGACGCCCACGGCATCGCCCGCGCCTTCCTCGCGCCGACCTTCACGCCCATCGACGACCTGCGGATCTTCGAGCGGATGAACGCGATGATGAAGGGGCTCATCGACGAGTACCGCTTCACGGCGATGCAGCTCACCGACTCGACGACCCACTACACCGCCGTGCACACGGAGGGCATGGACGTCGACGGCCTGGGCGACCTCCTCTACCCCGGCTTCCACCTGCGTAACTCCGAGGTGGGCGCGAGCGCGCTGTCGCTCGACGACTACATGTTGCGATTGGTCTGCCTGAACGGATTGATGGCCCGGGTGGGCGGCAAGCGCAGCCTCTACCGCACGCACCGCAGCATCGAGGACGACCAGCTCGCGGCCGCGCTGGTCATCGCCGTGGGGCGCTTGCCGGAGCGCTGGCAGGTCTCCCTCGGGTGGATGCGCGCGGCCAAGCGCATCACGGTCCCGCACCCCGACGACGCGGTCGCCGCGATCCTGGGCGACTCGTCCGAGGTGCCCAAGGCCCTGCTCGAAGAGGCGCAGCGGGTCGTCCTGCGCGACGGCGACCTCTCCCGCTACGGCGTGGTGCAGGCGATCACCCTGGTCGCCCACCAGACCAACAAGGACCCCGACGTGCGCTTCGCCATGGAGCGCCTGGCCGGGGACTACCTCGCGGCGACGCCCGCGCAGGCGGCGTGATGAAGTACGCCGCACTCCTTCGCATCAAGGCACTGCTCGACGCCTACCTCGCAGCGCTCGCCGACGAGGGCCGCCAGGCCGTCCAGGACGCGCTCACGGAGTTCCTGGGCGACCACCCCGAGGTGCTGGCCGTCGCCTGGTACCAGGGCGCGGGGCTCTCCCACCTCGTGTTCGAGCTCCGCGACGGCGCGAGCTACCTCGCCGCCGAGGACCAGCTCGTCGGCGCCTCGTTCGACGACACCTTCGACACCCCGGCGTACTCGGCCTTCGCCGACGTGCTCTGGAACTCGCTCGACGTGCTCGTGGCGAAGTTCGGCTTCGACGTGAACGTCCGCGCCACGCGCCTGGACATTACGGCGCTGCCGATCGCGGCGTAGCGCTCCACTCCCACCCGACCTGCGACGCCCCGGCGCCCCCGCTCCCCGAGCGGTGCCGGGGCGTCGTCCCTTCCCATCACGGACTCTCCGACGCCCCCCCGATCCCCGCACGCACCGCTCCGCCCCCCGGTCGGAGGGAGGCCCGAACGCTCGCGAGTCCCTGCGACCGCCGAGTGCTCCGGTCTCCCCCCGACGCGTCTCTTCCTCGCCCCGAAAGGTCCAACCCCCCGATGCACTTCGACTCTTCCATCGCGGCCGACCGCGATGCGCATTCCCCCCCCGACGGCCCGGTTTCCACTGGAAAGAACGTCGTGCCTGTCGCCCGCGTCGCCCGCGACGCGCACCCGCTCCCCGACGACCTCCTCACCCGGGTGGGGCTCGTCGGCACCTCCCAGCCTATGCAGCGCCTGCGCACCGAACTCCTCCGCTACGCCCGCTCCGCCGCCCCCGTGCTGATCCAAGGCGAGAGCGGCTCGGGCAAGGAGCTGCTCGCGCGGGCCCTCCACCTCGGGTCGGCGCGGTCCCGCGCACCCTTCGTGGCCGTCAACGTCGCCACCCTGCGGGGCGAGGTCGTCGCCTCGGAACTCTTCGGCCACGAGCGCGGCGCGTTCACCGGCGCCCTCACCCGGCACCGCGGCCTCTTCGAGCAGGCCCACGGCGGCACGCTCTTCCTCGACGAGGTGGGCGAGCTCGACCCGCGCACGCAGGCCGACCTCTTGCGCGTACTGGAGACCGGCGAGGTGCGCCCCGTCGGCAGCGAGCGCGCCCGCACGGTCAACGTCCGCGTCGTCGTGGCCACCCACCGCAACGTCGCGTCGATGGTCGCCGAGGGCGGCTTCCGCGCGGACCTCTACTACCGGCTGAACGTGCTGCCGGTGGTGGCGCCGCCGCTGCGCGAGCGTCGGAGCGATCTGCCCGCCCTGGTGCATCACCTCCTCGCGCGCCTCCAGCCCGAGATGGGACCGCGCACGGTGTCGCCCGACGCGCTCGTGCTGCTCCGGCGCCACGACTGGCCGGGGAACGTGCGCGAACTCCTCAACGTGCTCCGGCGCGCCGCCGCGCAGAGCGAAGAGCAGGTGCTCGACGCCGCGGTCCTACGCGGGGCGATCGGCCACTCCATCGTCCTGCCCCCGGGACGCCCGCGGCCTGTCGCGCAATCCACGCGCGGGAACGAGGACGTCACCGCCGCGCTCACGGCGACCGGTGGGAACATCTCCGCGGCGGCCCGGAGACTCGGCATCGCGCGGTCGACCTTGCGCGAGCGCCTGGACGCGAGCCGGCGGGGCGACGCCTGCCCGATCCGGTCCCCGCTCCAGCACATCACGCCCGCCCTTGGGTTGCCGGCCGAGGCTCCGTGAACACCCTCCCACCCTCGCACGCGTGGTCGCTCGGCCACGAGATCAGCACGATCGAGCAGGCCACGGCGGGCTGCGCGAGGGTGCTCGCCCAGGTCCACGACCCCCAGCGCGACGGGCGCGCCATCCGGGCGGGGGTCGTGGAGGCCGAGGCCATGCTCTCGCTCGTGCACCGTCGCCTGCACGACCTGGGACGGGTGCTGCGGGGAGAACTCGACCCCTGGCTTCTCGCCGCCCCGCACAACGTCGTCGGACCAGACCCTGGGCGTACCAACCACGGCGAGGACGTGGTGTTCGGCCCGAAGCCCGGCGTCCGCACGAAGCGCTCCGCCCGCCACGCCCGCCGCTGATCCCCCGCATCGCTCCACGCCCCGGCGCCTCCTCGACTTCCGAGGTCACGCCGGGACGCGCGGGTACTCCCTCACCTAACGCTTCTCTCTCCCAACCACTTCGAGGAACCCATGAACGCTCCCGCCCTCGCCATCGTCACGACCCTCACCACCGCCCTCTGCGCGTCGCTCGACCGCCGCGCCTTCGCCGCCGCCCTCGCGCGGTTGAAGCACGCCGTCGCCCACCGCCCCGCGCTCCCCGCGCTGGAGGCGGTGCTCCTCGCGGGCACCGACGACACCCTCCACCTCACCGCCACGGACGGCAGCGTGTTCGTCCGGGTCGCCGTGCCCGCGACCGTGACGTCGTCGTGGGTGTCCCTGCTCGTGCCCCTGCGGCGCCTCCTGGAGGTCGCCAAGGGCCCGAACGCCCGGCTCCAGCTCGCCGGGGACCAGATCACCGTCGGAGGCGCCACACACCGCCTCTCGACCCTCCCCACCGTGACCTTCCCGACGGTCCCCCCGCCGAGCGGTGCGGTGCTCTTCACCCTCCTGCGCCCGACCCTGGCGCGGGTGCTCCGCCAGACCAGCTACGCGATGAGCTACGACGACACCCGCCCCCACCTGGCGTCGATGCTCATCGAACGCCGCCGGGATGAGTTGGTGTTCGTCACGACCGACGGGCACCGCCTCGCGAGGGTGCTCGTTCCCGACGACGGCGAGGACTTCACGGTGCTCGTCGGTCGCCGCACGATCCAAGCCGTCGAGCGCATGGCGGGCGTGGCGGGCGGGCTCGTTCGTTTGTGGCGCGACGGCGACCGCCTCTGGTTCACCTCGGGCGACGAGTGGGTCTCCGGCCCTGTCGTCGACGCGATATTCCCGAGCTACGAGCAGGTCATCCCGGTGCCCGCGGACGGGCGCGTCACGATGACCACGGCGGACCTCGCCGCCGCGATCCGAGCGGTAGCATCGCGAGGGACTCCCGCCGTGACACTGCGGTTCGACGGCGTCGCGTCGGTGGTGACGCTCGCCGTCGACGACGGAGAGGGCAACCTCGCTGAGGCGACCGTGGCGGCGACGTTCGACGGGGACGTGCCGAAGGCCATCGGGATCAACGGACAGTACCTGCGGGAGATGGTCGACGCCCTGGCGGACGAGGGCGCGACGGTGACGATGCAGGTCACGGGGGAACTCGACCCCGTGCGGGTGGAGACCATGGCCAGCACGACGGCGGTGGTCATGCCGATGCGGATCTAGGACCGGGTCGATCGGCAGCGCACGAACGTCCCCTGGGGGATGGTTGCGCGCTGCCGATCGACGGCTCGTTTGGCCCCGAGTCGGGGCCCGGCATAGGGCGTCACTGCGGTAGCCCCACCCCCAGGGCGCCAAGCACAACAAGGAACGGCCTTAGCAGATGGACCCGCTGAGAATGAGAGGAAGGGTAACTTTCCAGTGGAAAGAAGAGGTCCAACCCGAGGGAACTGGCAAGAACATGAGTGTGTTGGCAAGTCACCGCCATGCCACTACTTCAACCCGAGCGCCTTTTGTACAGCCGTTGCGAGGTCCCCAAAGAACATGGGGTCGACTGCGTCGACGAGTTCCGCTGGCGCGTCGAGCACCAAACGCCTCGCTTCCGACGGAAGTAGTACACGACGGGCGCCGTTGGATCGGGCGGTCTCCATGCACTCCATCATGCTCCGTGGAGCGCGAAGGTTCCCTTGCACGGTCATGTCGCCCACGATGACAAGGGCCGGCAGGGTCGCACGCCGCTGAAGCGCCGCCACAAGGGCGACCAGGGTCCCCACGGCGGGTTCGTAGGACACGCGATTGCCAAGCAGGTCGACGTACTCCACTTGCAGGTCATGGGCAGCGAGGACGTCAGCGACCCCAAACGCTGCGGCGTGCCCCTGCAGCCAGGCGAAGGCCCGTTGGAGGGAGGACCGCATCGGTCCATCTGTGCCGCCCGTGCGGAGTTTCGCTCCCCCGGGCGTTAGCGCGACCTCCACGCGATGAAGCCCCACCCGGCCATTGTCGTCGAGACCCGCAAGGTAGGCGACGCCTGGGGCCGGCGGATCGACGGAGATCAGGGTTCGCCCGCCTTCCTCGGGCACCGCCACAAAGTGCTCGGCCCCGTTCTCGCGGTCGATGTAGGAGAACGACGTCTGGTGGTACTCGAACGCGCCCATCTTCTTTAGTTGCTCCTTGACGCGGCGACGCCCCTCCAGGGCGAGTTCAAGGACCTCGGCGACCTCGTCACGCGTGAACTCGCCGTGCGGGTGGAGCAGTTTCAGGTAACCCGAGACGGTCTTGCGCACCGCCCGGGCGTCGCGGGCGTTGAGGTGAGACCCAAGCGCGAACTGCCGATCGAGCGCCTCAGTGTAGTTCTCCCGTCGCAGCTCCTTGAGCGCCTCTGCGAGGTAGTCGACCACCATGCCGTAGCCCGAAGTGAAGAACTCGTTGCGCATCTTCGGCACCTCCCAGCCGGGGAGGTAGAAGTGCAGCCGATCGAGGAAGGCCATGTCCTCGCGGATCACCTCGGGCAACGGCGCGAACAGATGCGAGGCGCGCACCATCACGTCTACGGGTTGCTGCGTGTTCCCGAAGAGAGCGATCGACGCGACGCCGGAGAGTGACTCCTTCCCGCGCGCGAACGTCCCCGACTCGCAGTAGGTCTTCAGCGTGCTCACGACCTCCTTCGGCATGTTCTGGAGGTCGGCTACCTCGTCGAACGCCACCGCGTCCCAGAGCCCCACGAGACCGATGCGGCTCGTGGCCAGGTTGAAGAACAGGTTGGCTACGGTAGCGGGACCGGTGAGCAGGATCGTGTACGGCGACAGCTCCTGGAATGCGTATGACTTACCCGTACCGCGCGGTCCGAGCTCAACGAGGTTGTACCGTGCCTCGCACAGCGGGATCAGCCTCGCCAGGATCAGGAGCTTGAGACGGCGCGTGAAGTGCGCGGGTTCGAGCCCAATGCTGCGGAGCAAGACGTCCGTCCACGTCTCGGTATCAAACTGCCGCCGCGCCTCGCGGTACTCGGCCAAGTCGAAGCTCGCCATCTGGATCGGCTTGATGCTGTCGATCCAGAACGGGCTGCGCTTGCCCTTGGCGCTCTCGTCGAAATCATGGCGAAGTTCGATCTGCGCCCACACTCCGCCCATGAGCAGCCGGTCGTACTGACGCACGTACTCCTCGGGCACATGCACGAACTTGTGCCCAAAGTGCACGAGCTCGGCCCAGTACTTGTCGTCATCGGAGACATAGCGGACCTTCACCTTGTCGAGCACGGTGTGCCGTCCGCGCTCACGCACGCGCGACTGGGCCTTGTTGGCTTCGTCGGGCCGTACGTAATTCTCCGCGAGCACGCCGGTCACGATGCGCAGCCCCGCATCCACTGCGACGGGGTCGTCGGTGGAGCAGTACTTCCCGAGTAGGTACTCAAGCACGTACACCGGCACCGTCGCGCCCGACCTGATGCGTTGCACCAGATCCTTTCGAACCACGCGGCCCGCCAGCACATCGAGCAACTTCTGATCGAGAACCTTCGACGGTTCCATCGTCTGGCTCGCCGCTCTACCAGGAGGCCAGGGCCACGTCGAGTTCGGCGTGGGCGAGCTCCTGGTCGGTGCGCGCATCGAGCATCACCACCCGGACCCTGCGCCCCTTCGGGGGCTCGTCGAGCCGCACTGTCACAGTGTTTGCTCGGAAGCATCGCGTTGCCGCGTCGTATTCCAGCGCGAGCTCCCCGGTGGCATCATCGAAACCGTACGCCGCTGCGGTCGGTCGGCCAATCAACCTTCGCCCGTCGCGCACTTCGATGCGAACCCGCCGTACGGATTCCGTGAAGAGTCCCTCTGCCTCGCCGCCGACGATCACCGTTGCGAGCAGCGAACTCAGTTTCGGCCGGCTCGGCGTGAGCGCCCAACTAACCGCGCCAGCGGAGGTCGCACCCGTGAAGGTTGACCGGAGCACGAGTACCGGCACCACGAGTTCCTGCGGTGAAGCCCCGCCGTGGAAATACCCTCCCGTCGCACCCGGTGCCGTGAAGCACCCGGTCGACCATGGGACCGCCACCTCCAGATCACCCTCCAACCCGAGCTGAGCGGCGGTGAAGCGAGCGAACGCGCCGTCCGCGGCGCCGCCGCGACCTATCCACGCGCGGCGGTGTAGGCCAACGGTCTGACCGCCCGGAGGCTGGATGTGCCGATCGCTTTCCAGGGGGTCACCGAACAGGTGGCCGTGGTCGGCTGTCACCACGGCAAAGCGCACGCCGAGTTGAAAGAGCACCTTCACCGCGCGCCGCACCTGCGCGAGCACGTCGTCCATGAGGCGTCGGGCCATCTCGGGATTCACGCCGTCGCCGAGTCCGTCGAGCTCGTCGGTGACTGTCACCACGACGAGCGGCGCCGCTGCCACCCGCTCGCGGATGGCCCGTTTCGAGGGGACGACGTCACCGAGCTTGAGCACGACCGCGCCGGGCACCTCGCGTTGGAGGTACGCCATTCGTTCCTTACGGTTGTGTAGGAACTCGCCCTTCACTACGAGCCCGAGACCGTCGCGACCTGCGTCGAGCCGTGCTCCCTCTTCGGCACCTGGAAGCAGCGCCGCCATGCCAATCTCGGTGATCGAGGGCAGCGTACCGATTGACCATTCCAGCGTGGTGGATCCCAGGTCCTGGATGACGTCGACCAGCTCGCGCGCCATCTCGAAGCGGAGTCCATCGACGAGCAGGTACGCAACCGGACCCTCGTCGAGCCTCGGGCGCACATACCGGGCGAAGATTTCGCGCTGCCGACGCACGCCGGGGACCGTGAACCCCGTCATTGCCATCGCGCGGAGCCAGAGCTCGCCGGCGTCGGCCGTAAACGCGGCGTATCGTTGCCGAGCGGCCGCCACAATCCGTTCGAGGCGCGAGTCGCGTCCAACTGGATCGACATCGTACCCGTGGAACTGGCGCTCCATGTGGCGGTGGGCCGTGTCGAGCGCTGACCACGCGCTACCCCACGGCCCGTCGCTCGTATACCGCGCCGACAGCGCGTGCGCGTCGAGGCCGCGCGCAGACGTGAGGGCGCGCCCGAGCTCACCCGCGAGACGAAGTGCGCGCGCGATCGACTCCAGGAGCGCCCAGCGCTCCATACGCACGGGCTCGGCCTGTGACCAAAAGCGCCCTCGCGCGCGGCGGCAAAGGGCCTCGTGCGAGGCATCGGCAGGCTCACGCTCGATGTCAGCCTCGATCCGCTCCACCAGCGCATCGTCAACCGCTTCGAAGGACGACTCCGCATCGAGCGTCGCGAGCGGAACCTCCGGAGGAACGACGCCCAGCAACGCTTGTGCGGCGCGTGCGCGCCGCACGTACTCTTCGCGGCCGCCGAGGCGGTCACGCCACGCCGTGAGCAGCGCCCCGCAACGGTCCACCGTGAGTCCGGGGATATCCTCGGCACCGAAACGCGCACGCCAGACGGTCGCGAAAGCGTGCATGGCGACGGCGTCACGTAGCGCCATGGGACTCAACGCGCGCTCGGAGAACGGGCTGCCCAGGTGCGTCCCGATGGCCTCCGCGAGCGCGCCCGTGAGTCCCTTTTCCGTAAGCCTGTCGTCGCGCTCGGGGCCAACAAGCAGGCGGAGCGCGAGCTCCGACGGGTCCGCCGAACCGAACACGACCGCCAACGCTGCCCGCGCGCCATCGCCCACCTGCGAGGCGAGCGTGTCGAGCTCCTCGACGCTGAAGCGTCCGCTCTCAGCTTGGGCCAAGAGTCCCTTGCGGGTGTCCTCAGCCAGTCCCGCCGGGAGGGCCGCCCGGAGCACTGACGCGAGCCGCGTGCTCCGCGCGTGCTCCGCGGCCGTCGGCGACATCACGGCCGCGACAACCGCCAGTTCGCAGAGCGCACGGCGGCTCTCCTCCTCGGGCCGAGGCACCCACACCAGCCCCGTTGGACGTGCATCCGCGTCGAGCCACGGGTCGAGAGAGCGGCGGAGCGCGAAGTATCCCTCGGTCCCGCGCCGCACCGGCGTGCCCTCGGCCTCGAGTCTGTCAACCACGGAACCGTAGCGTCGCTCAGGGTCGCACCATAGCACCAGCCCGTATTGTTCGAGCTGCTGGCGCACCCGCCGCGAGATCTCATCGAGCACCCGACCCATGGCTACCTCTATTCCAGCAGGACCGCCGTCGAGCCGTCCTCGCCGAGCGCTGCGAGCAGCCGATTGCGGAGTCGCGAGACGAACTCCTCCACATCTTCGGGGCCGTTAAGGACCCGCGGTTCGGAGAGGATCCGCAATCGCACCGTGCTTCGTTCAGGCCGTGCTGCGCGGAGGACCTCCTCCTGAAGCGCCGTCACGCGACCAGACACCGCGCGCGCTGCCGCGTCGAGGGCGTCGAGAGAACTCGGCGTCGCCGCCGCGCTTTCGAGCAGCGACAGGATGGCCCCACGCCGCCCCTCGGGGACGCGCTCCCAGTCCGGGAGAGAACGCAGCCCCTGCACGGCCTCCGCTCGACGACGTCCCACGTCCTCGGCCACCTGCGCGCGCAGCGCGGCGTGGCGGATCTCGATCGTCGCAGTCAGATCCGCAAGGTGCTGGGGCTCATCCACCCATGCGCCCGTCGCAAGAGCGGCACCAATGGCCTGCGCTGCCTCGCCAACCGCCGGTTCGGACGCGCGGGCGAGCACCTCTCCAGCTAGCCCCTCGGCCGCTGTGCGCGCCCTAGTCACGATCGCCACGCGGTCAGGGCGCAACGCGTCGACCAGCTTCGCGAGGCGCTGACGGCGCTCGACCAGCGCGGCACCCTCCTCGGCCAGCAGCTTCACCGTATCGTCAGAGGGTCCGTGCTCGACGTTGCGCCACCACTCATCCTGCTCGGTAAGCTCCTGCGCGATCGGGAGTTGGAGCGCGCGGGCTACTGCGAGCGCTGGGGCCACTCGCTCCCGCTCAGCGCGCACGATCTTCTGAAAGGCCGTTGCGATGGCGCTCTCCTCAATGTCCACCTCGTCCCCGGTGAGGGCCTCGCATTGGCTCGCAGCCTTCACGAGCACCTTCGTGCCCGGCGTCGTCCGTGGTGCAAACGACGCTGCCTTGAACGCCGGCTTCGATGTAAACGGCGCCCTGGCCCGCGGGTCGGACGCCAGCGTTGCGTGGAAGCGCACGCCCTGATGCACCATTTCCACGTGACCAGCGCGCAGGAGCAGAGCGAGCACGAGCTGCAGAAGCTCGACGTCCCACGCGTAGCCGACGCCCGTGAACTCCGCCTCGAGGTTCTTGCCCGTGACCTTCGTACCGTAGCCGTGCTTCTCGCGCAGGTACGCCAGCACGAGTTTCGCGACTGGCGCCTCGGCGTTGACCACCCAGCGCTGGTCCTTCTGGGTCACCAGATCGAGGCCCTTGGGAGGCGCGTAGAAAACCTCGGGGAGACCCGTGAGCGAGGCGCTCTTGAGGGCCTCCTCGGCCTCGTTGCCCTTGAGGGGCTTCGCGCCGACCTCCAGATGAGGATAGAGTTGAGGTACGACTGTCTCGAACCACACGCCGAGCGCCGTCGCGAGGTCGGCCCCGAGTTCAGACGACGGGTGCTGTGCGGTGCGGAAGATCCCCGTGCCGCGGGCCAGCGCTTCGCGGACGGCCATGTCGAGTTCGCCCTTGAGACGCGCGATCTGCCGCTCCTCCTCCGCGATCAGGGCGCGGACCTCGGTATCGGCGCTCGGGCCATACGCCTTGGGCTCTTCGTCCTTCTTGAGCATCTCGGATTGAAGGAGCTTCACGAGCACCTCGTCGACCCGGGGCGTGCGCATCCAGACCCAGAACGCTGTTGCGCGCGAGGCGCTCTCCTGGCTCCGTGTCCAGGTCTTCGTGAGGAGCCCGTCGGCCCCCTGAAGTGCCTTGTCGCTCGTGGCCGTGATGAGGTGAAGTGGGAGCTGGCCCGACGTGAGATCGTGGTCGTCCATCGTGACGCCGAGCTTGAGCGTCCGGAAGTTCTTGTAGACGTACCGCGAGAGCGCGGCCTCCTCGAAGAGCGTCCGGACGGCGGTGCGGAGCCGTTCGGCGCGCTCGCCTGGTCGGGGGTCGATGCCGCGTCGCTTCTCGCTCCACGACTTCTCCGTGCGGTTCTGGAGCGTCCAGCCGTCGTCGGCAAGGCGCACGAAGTCCGCATCATGCAGAGCCTTGAGGGCTCCGCGTACCGCGTCGATGGCTGACGGATGGTCAACGCCGTCCCAGAGCATCGCCGCGAGGTTGGCCTCGGTGCGCGGCAGGTCACGCACCTGTTGGAGGAGGCACAGCGCCTTGGCCACGCGAGTGGGCCACTGTGCGCTCGGGAAGCGCTCCTGCACGCCCTGGATCTCGGTCTTCTGCTCGCTCGACAGGTTCGACCAGACTAGGTCGCACACCCGGTCGAGGGTGACCAGCCGGCCGACCGGGAGGTCCTTCATCGCCGGGGTGCCATCGCGGGGAGGCGACGTGAGCATCGCGTACGCCTGGCGGATGAGCGTGCGGTTGCTGCCGCCCGCCGTCGTGTTGTTGCCGGCCCGGTCCTGGAGGCGGAGGTTGGTCATTACCTCGATCGACAGGCCCAGGAAGTGCGGCGGATACGGGTAGGACCGCGTGAGGCGCTGGGCGTCGAGGGTGGAGTCGCGGTGAGTCCGTTCCAGACGCAAGCGATCCGCGATCTCGGGGCCCCGTTCGGCGAACAGAGTACGTAGGGCGGCTTCGCCCTCCGAGGTCTTGGACAGCACGCGGCGCGAGACGACCTCCTGGATGTCCGACGGCTCCAGGTCGACCCGCAGCCGCGCGGGGAAGCGATCCTGGAGTCGCGCGATCTCAACGCGCTTGGTGTCGAGGTAGTCAACGAACGCGCCGAGCTTCTCCTGGGACGTCACCACGATCCATGTCGGTCCCTTGATCTCCTTCGCCTTGAGCTTGTTGCGGCTCACCTTCCCGAAGTGCTCAACGACCACCCGCAGATCCTCGATGCGGTCCACGCTGCGAGCCACATAGCCGCCCACCTCGTCGACCACGAACATCAACGCTCGGTCGGGGCGACGCATGGCCATCATCCCAAAGCTCCGGTCGACGAGGAACTTTGGTGTCACGTCCACCGCCTGGCGCGACTTCAAGAAGTGGTCCGAGGTCGGGTAATGCTTCGGTAGCAGCTCGTGGAGCCGCGAACTCGCCAGCGCGAGGGCGTCCGTCTTGTCGCGGCGGAAGGCCCATCGCCAGTTCTCGTCCGCCAGTGCATCGCGGTAGCGCTCGCGCTCGTGCTCCCACTCTTCGCGGATCCGCGCCTCGAAGTGCTCGACGAAGCGCGGGAGCTCGCCCTGCTCCTCGAGTGTGAATTCCAGTTCCGCCACCTCGGGCACGTCGCTGTAGTCGAGGTGCCGCAGGAGGTTCCGGTAAAGGTAGTGCGAGATCGACAGCGGCCTTGCCTGCCCCGCTTCGGAACGATCGAGATTCACGTCGAACATCACCACCTCGGTCGGGATCCGCTGGTGGACTGACTCCAGCAGCGCCCGGCTCGTGGGCTCGTTCACCTGCTTCATCAGCAGCTCGCCCGCATAGTGCCCGAGAACCTGCTTGTTCTCGATCGCGTAGCCCAAGTTCTTTGCGAACGAGGACTTGCCGGAACCGAAGAAGCCCGACACCCAGACCCCCACCGCCTCAGGCGGGTCGGCCGGCGCCTCGGCAATCGCGCTCAGGATGCGACGGTAGGCGCCCCGAATCGGCTCCGTAACCACGTACTCCGTGAGCTCCGTATAGGCAGTCTGCTGGTCCTCCTGATCAATCGTGATCACCTCCTCTGGAGCTTTCGTCAGCGGCCGTTGGAGGATGCCCTCGATCGTGTCCTTCGCGCTCATGCGTCGTCCTCGTCTTCGTTCTCGTCGTCCGATTCGTCCGCGCTCCCGTCCAGCGCCTCGCTCTCGTCGATGCCAGCGAGGCGCGCGCGCCACCCCTTCCACTGCGACAGCTCGCCGTCGAGGCCGTGCGCGATCGCCAGCGAAAGGTCGCCCGCACATGCGGCCCTTACATGGTCGCCAAAGTACCGCATGGCCGTGCGCGCCCAGTCGAGCTCGCCGCTCTCGACGAGCCGCCAGACTTCCTCGAGACGGCTACGGGCCTTCGACTTCGTGTTCTTCGGCGGCCACGGCACCAGCGCGTGCAGGGGCGACAGGCACACCAGCACTCCGTCGTCGTGCTGCGGGTCGAACTCCACCGCAGGCCTCTCGGGAGCGTCATTGCGATCCTCCGCGGCGTCCTTCGCAGGACGCCACGCCAGCACGGCCCGGAGTGCGGCGTCGAACGCCCCCAGGTCGGGTTCTCGCAGTCTGAGCGCGTCGTACGACTCCTGTTCGTCGGTCGAGAGCTTCGTCCCCGCAGCGACCTTCGCGCGTATGGGTGCGAGCGCATCGTCCACCACGCGCCGCCACCGCAGCAGGTAGCGTTCGCCCAGGAGTGCGTAGAGGGTCTGCTTCGTGAACCGATGGTACGCAACCCAAGCAAGCCAGTGCCCGTCGGGTGACCGAAGCGGGATGTAGACCGGCGCCTCGCGCTTGCTCTTGGCGTAGCGCTTGCGGTGATCCTCCCAAAAGCCGCCGTTGGGCATACGGCCGAACCACTCGCGTAGTGGGTCGTCGCCCTTGAGCTTGAGCGCTCGGGCGATCTCCCGCACCAGCGCCGACGCTTCGTCACCCCACACCCGTCTGAGAACCACCTCGATGTGCGCCACCACGTCGTCGGCGTGCTTTGGGTCGTCGACCAGGATGCCGTCGTCATCCACCAGCGCCTTGTCATAGGGCTCTCCCGGTGGGTGCATACCTGGCGATACCAGCGAAACCGGCGCGAAGGGCTCGGCCAGCGCTGGCCACGGCCGTTCGCTGGTTGCGAGCCGCGCGTCGAAGCGCCCTAGCGCCACCCCCAGCGACCACGAGAGCAGGTCCTTCGCGAACTCCTGCGCGAAGGCCTTCTCGTCCGGCACCGGAAGCGTCTGCAGCGGCCCCACATGGCGCTCGACCTCCTTCGACACCGCCGCGTCGAAACCGTAGTGCTTCAGTGCCATCGCCTCGATCGCAGACGATGCCTTCGCATAGCGCACCGCCGCGTCGGCTGCGCGCCGCAATCGCTCGGCCACCATTACCCCGAACGAAGCGGGCTTCACGAAGGGCAGTACGAACGCAGCTGTCGTCTCGTCCCAGACATCCGCCTCGCGGCGCGCCTCGTACGCGGCCAGTGCCGCCTGTGCGAGGGCGCGGTCGTCGATCACGCCGTCGGGCAGCGGCATCCTCTGAAGAAGGCCGACCTCGTACGCGTGGGACAATTCCACCGTCGATGCCGCGCCCACACCGAGGCTGATTAGATGCGCGAACACGTTGCTGTTGAGTAGCCCAGCTAGAGCGAGAAGTCGCGGCTCATGAAGTCTCGTCCACGGATACCTCTCATCGTACGGCATGAGAGCGGGTAACGGACCTATCGGACCAAGATCGAACACGGCTGGACCCTTGTGTCCAAATGCGCAACCTGCTGGCATTATCCGCGGAGCAAATCGCTTCGTACGAAGGGGGTATGTGAGTCCGGGACGACCGTAGTAGCCGGCCGATGCCGGTACGAACGAGCTTCTTCCCTGCCAGCCCGTAAACCCGAAGAACGAGGGGATAGTTGAATCCCACGGAACCATCAAGTGCACGTCATCATGAAATGGACTGCAATCGCCACCCTTGGCGAGAGCCATCCATGAGTACTTTTCGGATACAGACACAGAGGCGCTTATCTCCCAGCGTAGGCGCACGAAGCGCAGATCGTTGGCAGTGCCCGACCCCTGCCGAACCATCAGACTGCGGCTCTGCAATTGATCGTTGCCGATGAACACCTCACGCACATGATTAGAGCACCAGTAGCCAAACGCGGCGTAGGGCAGAGGCTCAAACGATGACTGCGCGACGCGATTGACTTCATCATGAGGGCGGCCCTGTTGGATGGCCCCGATTGCGTCGTCGAATCGCGCGAGGCGCTCTTTCTTGCCGAGGATGCGGAGGTACCACGCTTCGCGCTGTGCAGTATTTGGGCTTCGGATCGTGTAGGCAGCGACCAGCACCTTGGCCTCGTCAAGGACCTTCGCGCCGAGGTGCACCATCGCTTCCATCGAGCCCTTGGCAAGGAGGACCTTCCGGCGCCATGGCTCCAGCGTGCGGCGGAAGAAGCCCGCGTCCGTCGAGAGCACGCCGACGAAGCCGTTGGGCACCATGTTCATAGCCCGTTCGACGAAACAGGCGAAGAGGTTCTGACGGCTGTTGGGGTAGCGCTCGTCGAGATAGGCTTTGCCCTTCGCGGTGGGAGCGCCGAAGGGAGGGTTCATGAGCACGACATCGTAGGTTGCGCGGACGGCGTCGAGAAAGCGCAGCACGCCCGCACCGTCCTTCGCGAAGAGGCGCTGCGCCGCGCCTTCGAAGCCCTCGGCGTGGGCGCCGTAGGCCGCGAGGTGCTCGCGGAGCTGTGCTTCCTGCTCCTGCCAGAAGGTCTCGTTGGTGCGGGCGTCGGAGAAGTCGAGCCACTGCGCCTGGGGTTTCACGCGGTCGGGGAGCAGAGAGAGCTGTTGACCGTGCTTCTGTTCAACCTCCTGGCGGCGCTCGTCCCGCACCAGCTTTGGCAGATCGACGTCGACGCGCAGGAGACTCCCGAGGTCGCCGGCTCGGGAGAGCATGTCACGGGCGCGGTCGAGGATGCGAGCCGCGGTAGGCTGTGTAGCCGAGAGGCGCTGGCGGAAGTCTGCGTAGTCGGCTTGTTCGCCGGGGAGGGGTTCCGCGCAAACGATCCCGCTGCGCTCGATCAGGGGCGGGTGCCGGCGGGCCTTCTCGGGCAGACCCTTGCGCGCGCGGAGCCAGAGGGCCAGCGACGCGATCTGCGCAGCTCGGCGGTCAATGTCGATGCCGTGAAGGTTGTGCTCCACGACGAGCTTCGGGATGTGTGCGCGGAAGCGGTCGCGATCGCCGTCGAAGGCGTGCTGGAGCGCGGGGCCGAACTCGGGGTGGTCCCAGGCTTCCTTGTAGATGTGTTCGAAGAGGCCGAAGCAGTAGAGCAAGAAGTGGCCCGACCCGCAGGCCGGGTCGAGCACGGTGATCGTGCGCGGGTCTTTCGCGGCACGCTCGGGGAGCTTCTCATCGGGAGAGACCAGGAGCTTCGTGCACACGTCTCGCAGGACCGACGCGGGGAACATCTCGAGCCACAGCCTCCCCAGGGTGTTGTCAGCCAGGAAGCGCACCACGTAGTCGGGCGTGTAGAACTGGTTGCGGAAGGCCAGCTCCCACGGGTTGCGCGGTGCCGCCACCTTCCGGGCCGCGTCGCGGAGACTCTTAGGGGTGTAGTACTGGTAGACCCAACCGAGGGTCTCGTCAGCGCCCCAGAAGTCCTCGTAGTCCTCGTCGTTGAGGCGCGTCAGCACCTCTCTCCAACGCCGGGGAAAGACGCGACTCGCGAGGTCCTCGGGGTCGAAGAGCGCGCCGAGCTCGGGATGCAGCCGCACGCACAGCGCCCTGAGAAACACGAGGTAGATGCGGTCCTGCGCGTCGGGATGGCCGATGTCCCACTCCTCGGCAAGACCCGCGGGCGCATCGTCCGAGGCGAGCCACAAGCGGATCTCGCCCATCGCGCGCCCGTCGCCCACGACCTGCTTGAACACCTTGCGGTCGGGCGACTCCATCATCTTGAAGGCCACGAACCGGTGGAGGTGTGTAAAGGCCAAGCCGCGCAGGTGAGTCTCCACGCGCTCCTGTCGCACGCCGGAAGCCTTGCATCCTGCCTCCGGCACGTCCAGGAGACGGAGTAGAAGCCGCCGCGTCTCTATTCGGCGCGCATGATCGGGGTAGTCCGTGCTCAGGGCAGACTCGGGCTTCACGGCGCCGTCGCGATCGATGCCTAGGCCCTCCAACTCGGTGGCGAGGTCGGCGGTGAGGCTATCGCGCAATTCATCAACCAGGCGCCGGAGCACGTTGCGCTGCTCGTCGGTGAAACTCACGGTGCGCCTGGCAGTACCATAGGCAGGGTTTCGATGAACTTCAGTCTGTCCTCGACCAGCTCTTGCAACGCCATGCAGAGATTGTTCATGCGATCCACACGCGTTTGCGTCTCAGAGAGCTCAATCTCCTGCTGGCTCTCACTATCGGGCGTGTCCTTGTGTCGATCAGCACGATGCACGACGTCGTGCCTACGTGTGAATGTCGCGTCAATACTGGTTTCAAGTGTCTTCGCGTCCAAGTCCTTTCCGAGTCTCGCCGCGATTTCGTCCCAGGGTTTTTGAATCTGGAGGAGTCTTCCGGTCACATGAATGCCGTCGGTCGTGCCGAAGAACCGTGTATTTGCAGACGCAAGGAGTTTTCCCGCGACATAGGTCGCTGCATCCTCCGCGGGTTGGCCGTGAACTCGAAGGACATCGTCGATCGTAAAGGTGATGTTCTTGAAGTACTCCTTGACACGCTTGTCATCAGTTGGAAAAAAGCTCCTGCCGACACGTGCGATCACCGTCGGCAGGTGCGCCCGCAGAAGTGCAGGCAGATAGGCATCGAGCGCTGTGCACGCGACGACGACGGACTGACGCAGGAGGTTCTTCAGCGTCCTGCGTTTGAAGTCGGTCTCGCGAAGGTCGGCGTCTTCCTGGATCAGCCCTGTCAACAATGGATGGTGAATCACAAGGATCTCGCTGTCGGCCTTCACGCCTGCAAGGATGCGAAGCTGATCAACCAGGGCTCCCGTTCGGAGGATCGTGTCGTTGGTGTCGAGCAGTCGATAGAGCTTCAACAGCTGGTAGGCAGGACGGATATGAACCCGGAAAATATCGATTGGTTGGCCCGGCATTCTGAGGTCACCCGTAGATGTTGACGCGGTAGGAGCCCGTGGCCGCGCGGTGGGGGAGCCCGAGGAAGATCAGACCCGTTTGCCCATCACGCTGTCCCGGGTAGCACAGCACGGTCGGCACGCGCACGTCCCGAGGGAAGTGCTCCACAAGGTTGTGCACGGGGTAGAGGTTCGGCCCGAGCGATCCCACGCGCATGAGGAAGGCGATGTCGCGGCCCGGATCGAGCGCCAAGAGCCGGTCGCCCACGCGCCTGGAGAATGTGCGGGCGCGGAGGTTCGCGTCAGTGTTGGGGTTGAGCGCGCGACCCACGTCCGCGTGGGCCTCATCGAAGCCATTTGTGCGCTCTTTCTCGCAGATTTTGGCGAAGGCGTCGGGGGGATCGCTACGGTCGACCGCTTCCCAGAGCACGTCCGCCAAGGAGACGCGCACCATTCGCCGACCTCGCGCTTCGAGCCGACTTGCGAGGAGGCTCAGTTGTCGCCGGAGCTCCCACTCGTCCGGCGGATCGTAACGAAGAATCGCCATGGGGAACGACTCGTGGACCTGGAAAAGGGGGGGATTGGGAGGGAGTTCGCGTTCAAGCTGCGTGAGCCCTTCCTTCCACGAGGACATGTGCCAAATTCTCCAACGGACCGACGGGAAATTCGAGGCGGACCACCGAGCCGGCGGCATGGTACTCCAAGTGCCCGCGCGCGTGACACTCAAAGAACATGTGCTCAACGGCGCGTTCGCCGAGCCCGAATCGCTGCCACGCGACGTCGCGCAGGACGCGGGCCCCCCGCACCCCCAGCGACTGTCGGTGCGCAGCAATCCATGCAAACGCGATCGGTGGTAGCATCGGAGCGACGAGAAATTTTCGGTTCGACCCCCGCAGGTGACCGAGATCACGGAGCGCGGCGAGGAGTCCGCGCGCAACCTTCGTGGCAACCACCGGGCTCCAGCGTCCGTGGGGAAAGCGTACCGTGGGCGATCGTTGCAGGAAGCTCAACACGTCCTCGACGGAGACGGAGGCGTCCGGGGCGCGATCGGCATGGATGTACATGGCGAAGTCAGCGAGAAGCGCCTCAGCCTCCGCCGCGAGGTGGAAGTGCAGTGCGAGCGTCGCGTCACGCTCCACACCAGCGCGCTCGAAGATCGCCATCGACCGCCAGAGGTTGGGGGGGTGGCTATGCACGAAGCGGGGCACGAACGTGCGGGTGATTACGTCGCGAGCCCGAGCACGGCTGCCGTGACCGAGAGCGTTGCGGGCGACCAAGTCGTCTGCACAGTCGGAGCGATCACTCCAAGCCAGTAGGAGCGAGCGCATGTCCCCAATCAAGGCCCCACCCTTCTGGAGACGGGTTGTGTAGGGTGTGGAAGCGTCACCTGCCGAAGCCATCTCCAAGACGATGCAGCGGTCCAGCACGGAGCGCAAGGATCTTGCCGCCGGCGTGACAAGGCGCTGATCCTCACGGTGACGCTCGCAACGAACCGATTGCGCCGAGCGGCGGGAACACGGCGGAATGCGCACGCCCCTGGACGGGGCGGCACGCAGTTCGACGTCCGGTGCCGCGTCGTTGATTGGCCGTGGCTCCTCGCGGCGGCGGACGGTCGTGGCGTTCGATGCGCCAGAAGCTCTTCCGCCGGAAGCCGCGTAGGACTCCGCGGACGGCCGAAGTCTGGGAGTGAGTCCGGTATGCAGCAGGTCGTGCGCGTCCGAGGCCGCTCGCGACCGCATCTGGATCAGCGTCTCGGCGTCACAACTTCGCAGGGCATCCCGGAGTTGCTGGCAGAGCTGACCTGGCGTCTGCCGCAGCGGGGGTCGACGAGGTCGCGACCTTCGCCCCAGAGCTAGTCGCGGGTGAGTCCGAACGCGCGCATGGTGAGTTCCATCAGTGGGTCGGCGACGGCTATGCGGAAGAAGGCATAGTGCGCCGCCGCCTGCTCCGCGACACGATCGGCACCCATGGGTTGGCGACCTGCTGGCTTTCCAGTGGAAACCAGGGTCGTTCCTCAGGGCCTGCCCAGGCTCCGTAACGCGGAGGGCGGGCCACCGTTCCGGATCGAGACGGACAGGTCGAACCACGCCGCGACCTAGGTCCCGGCCCTGGCGCCGTGCTCGCTGTCGCTCCTCGCAGTCCAGGATCGCAGTCGACGGGGCGCTTCAAGATGGCCGGCGACACCGCCTCGCGGGGGCGCGAGCACATGTGGTGCAGTGGTACGCCGAGCAGGCGAGGGTGTAGCTGCCGGATCGGGTGGACCGCTGGCCGCGGCGCCTCGGGGTGGAAGCGTCGGGCGCGCGCACCGGATCTCGGGTACCGCCAGGGCGGGCGCATCTCAAACGGCTTGAATCTCGCTGACTCACGAGTAGGGACGGAGCCATGCGGATCGCGCTCATGCTCCTCAAGCGCGACGACACGACCAAGGTCGGCAGCCGCCCCGGGCCGGCTTCGTGCCACTGCCAGGTCGTCCCCATATCAACCGCTCATAGCGACTATATAGGGCCCTATCCACCTATTCGCTGAAAATCGGATGTCGATTATGCTCGCGAGTCCATATTCGTTCTGGACTTCCATGAAACCGTACTAACTAACACATAGATCGCAGTGATTGTGAGTCGCCGCGAGGCCGCCGTGCCGGCAGAAGCTCGGACCCGTCGACCCCGCCATCCACGGACTATCATTGGAGGAGCTATGGAAAATCAGGCAATCGAGAAGGAGTGGCGGGTCGTTCGAGCGCGAGAGAACATCAGTGCTCAAACGATCGAGCGATTTCGACGGGGGCTCCCCATCAGGAACGCGTCACTCGCTCGCATCGTGCGCGCGGCCGAAGCGCTCGACATGAGGCACCTGCTGAGGGCTGAATCCACGTAGAGCGCTCGTAGCGCAAATGGCGAAGCCGCCTGCGTTCACAGCGCAGGCGGCCTCTGGAATCGATTCAACGAAGGAGATGAGAGATGAACCGACCGCACATGTGCGGGCGCGACAGGGGTCTGTCGCGCTCTGAATCCAACAGTACTACGCCCCGCAGTAGTGTCAAGTACGGAACGTTCCAGTGGAACGAAGGTGGGGCGCAATGAACTACATGGTCTTCGAGGCGCTGCCAGCGGAGTACCGACGAAGGGGCATGACGCGCATGCGCGAGTTCGTGACGACTGGCGCTGAGCTCCTCCTCAATCAGTTCCTCCCCCGGCTGAGCACTTATGCACGCCGCGTGAGTGCCGAGCGTGCGCGCGCCACCGGGATCCAGCGCGGTATCTACCTCCCGGTTGGCCCGAAGGAACGTCGCCAGCGCCTGACCGTCGAGGCGCTCGAACGCCACGTCGGGGGGGAGGAAATGATCGGTGTCTACCCCCTGGATTGGGGCGGGGAGACGAACACGATCACTCTGGACTTCGACAGCCACCGCGGCCAGGAGACGGTGACCGCCGATCCGCGGATCGACTACGAGGCCGTCGAGGCACGACTCCGGGAACTCGGCGTAGTTTCCCTTGGAAACCGCTCGCGGGGTGGCAAGGGGTACCACCTGCACCTCTTCCTCCCGTTCAGGACATCGGCGGGAGATGCCCGTCGCTTCATGGCGTGGATCCTGAAGGAGTCGGGGGTCCGGCACATCACCGAAGGGGGAACGTTCGACAGCATGTTTCCCAAGCAGGACGACCGCAGCGAGTACGATGGTCCGGGCAATCTCTTCGGCCTTCCAATGAACCTCAACTTCATGCTCATGAAGGTGCCCGGCACCTACTTCGTGGGCGTCGATCCGCGCGACCTCGACGGCCAACTCGCGCGCCTGCGCGACGCGCAGCGAATCTCGCCCGAGCGGTGGAAGGAACTGATGGCCCTGGTGCCGACGGAGGTCTCCCCCGCGAACTCCGGTGCGCCCTCCTCCGCGAACCGTCGCCCGGCGATGGGATCATCGGATCGGCCGTCGCCGACGGCCCCGTCAGCCTGGATGCTCGCGCTCGTGCAGGCGGGGCGACTCGGGCGCTACCTCGGACAGGGGAAGTACGCGGTGCTGTGCCTGAACGACGCGGCGCACGGAAGGCCGGATCGCGTCGTTGCTGCGGCGCAGGGCTCCTGCGTCCTGTTTCCGCCGACCGACGGTAGGAACCTCGGTTGGCCGAAGTGCTCCCACGCGCACTGCGTCAAGCTCACCCTGAAGGACTGGATCGCCGCGGTCGGACCGGGCGTCTGGGAAGAAGCCGTCCGGCTCGCGCAGAAGGGGGTGTCCCGTGGTTGATGCGAAGGACACCACCGAGCAGGAGGCGGCTCGCTTCGCGGAGTTCATGGCGCCCCCGGCGCTACAGGCCCACGCGCGGGCCAGCCTGGTCGACCTCGCGACCTTCAGGACGGCGTTGGCTGCGTTGTCGTTGAGCGATCGGCCCCAGGCGATCGCGATGACCGACTTCGTCAGGACCGGGCTCGACCTCGACCCGGACGAGATCCTCCAGGCGATCGTCAACGCGGTGCCCGTCGGCGAGGTGCAGATGGCGTCCGATCCGTTGGTCGTGAGCGCCGCCGCGGAATTGAAGCGGCGGAGCGAGGGCGCCTACGGTCGCGCGCGGGCCCTGTTGAAGGGGCTCGGCGTCGCGGTCACGCGCTGGGACGCCGAGGTGAAGGCCGCGCTCAAGCTCCTGCCGCGCCCCGAGCGGAACCACGCAGTCGTCGCCGGTGACGGCTGGCGGTCGCGCCTGGAGCGGACCCGCAGCGGCAGCGTCAAGTCCCACCTCGCGAACATCATGGCGGCGCTCCTGCACCACCCCGATTGGTCGGGCCGCCTGCGCTTCAACGAGCTCACGGGCGCGGTGGAGATCGACCACCCGCCGTTCGCCGAAGACCTCGTGCAACAGAACGCCCGTTGGCCTGCCGAGGTCGACGACGACCACGTCTCGCGCACGAGCGCGTGGTTCAACCTCACCCTCGGCGTGGACCCCAAGCCGAACCAGATCCACGCGGCGTTTCGTGTGGTGGGACTGACCCAGTCCTACCACCCGATCCGGGACTACCTGAACGGCCTGCGATGGGATGGGGTGGACCGCCTCCCGGCGTTCCTCGCGCGGTACTTCGGCGCCCGCACGGAGGCGCCGGAGTACCTCGCCAAGATCGGCCCTCTCGCCCTCATCGCCGCGGTCGCGCGCGCGATGGAGCCGGGGTGCAAGTACGACTACGTCATCATCGTGGAGGGGCCGCAGGGGAAGGGGAAGTCCACGGCCATTCGCCTCCTGTGTCCCGACCCCGACTGGTTCGCGGAGTTCTCCGAGGAGGTCAGCTCGAAGGATTCCAAGCTGTCGCTCCGCGGCCGGTGGATCATGGAGTTCGCCGAGCTGGCCGCGATGTCGCGGCAGGAGGTCGGGCGGGTGAAGCTCTTCGTCTCCACCCCCATCGACCACTTCCGCGCGCCGTACCTTCGCCTTCCGCAGAAGTTCCCACGCTCGTGCGTGTTCTGGGGCTCGGTGAACGACGCCGAGTACCTGCGCGACTCGACTGGAGGGCGCCGGTTCTGGCCCTTCACCTGCGGCGACATCGACCTCGCGGCGATCGAGCGGGATCGCGACCAACTCTGGGCGGAGGCGCTCCACCGCTACCGGGCGGGGGAGACCTGGTGGCCCGGCGCCGAGGAGGAGGCGCTGCTCACCCCGGAGCAGGACCGCCGCTTCCGTCCCGACCCGTGGGAGTCGGCGATCGTGGAGTACCTGCGAAGGATCGCCGCGAGGGGCACGTCCACCACCACGATGCACGAGATCCTCGGGGGCGTCCTCGACCTGGAGATGGCGCACTGGTCGGAACTGCACTCGACCCGCGTCGGAAAGATCATGGCGCGGCTCGGCTGGAAGCACGTGCGGCGGCGCGTCGACGACGGGGCCGACGCCGCGCGGAAGGGCGACAACCGCCGCTACCAGTACGAGGCCCCGGAGGGTTGGGTCACGTCGACCGGGCCGGGCGGGACCACGGGCGAGCCGCCCCCCGACGAGGGGAACAACGTATGAAGCGCCAGCCCAGACGCGACCCGGCCGACGTCTTGCCGTCGGAGTTGGAGGGGCCGACCCCGTCGACTTCGCCGCTAGAACTTCTCACGGTGCCCGAGGTCGCCGCGCTCCTGCGCTTCACCGAGAAGGGTGTGTACGCGATGGTCTCCGCGCGTCGCATCCCCTTCGTGAAGATCAGCAACCGGGTGCGGTTCGACCGCGCCGCGGTGCTACGTTGGGTCTCGGAGAGCCGTGTGCCGGCGTCGGAGAAAGACCGATGACTGCACGCCGATTGAAGGGAGCATGGTGGGTGGACTTCCGCTACGAGCGCGAGCGCGTCCGCAAGAAGTCGCCCGTCGACAACAAGCGCGGTGCCGAGGAGTACGAGCGGCAACTGCGCGATCGCCTCATGCGCGGGGTGCCGCTCGACGGCTCGCCGCCCGCGGGGACGGACGGAGGAAAGGAGGCCCAGAACGCAGGGGAGTTCTTCGACGAGTGGCTCGACACCTACGCCCTCACGGAGAACAAGCCGAGCGAGTACGACGCGAAGAAGACGATCGTCCGGCTCTACCTGGGCCCGTACTTCGGCAAGCTCAGGCTCGACGAGATCGACGAGGAGCGCATCGCGCGCTTCAAGGCGGTCCAGATCAAGCGCGGCCGCAAGGCGAAGACCGTGAACAACTACCTCACGGTGCTCCGCAAGGCCCTCGTCACGGCGAAGGAGTGGAAGCGCATCGTCGCCGTGCCCATCGTGAAGTGGCTCCAGGTCGAGCCGCCCACGTTCGATTTCCTGACGCGCGAGGAGAGCGACCGCTTGCTCGCCGCGACGCCGAAGGAGGACCTCGCCATCGTCTCGACGGCGGTGAAGGCGGGGCTGCGCCGCGGGGAGCTCCTGGCCCTGGAGTGGGGCGACGTGGACTTCGTCGCCGGGAAGATCTTCGTCCGGCGGAGCGTGTGGAAGGGCAAGGTCACGCGCCCCAAGGGCGGTCGCCACCGCGAGGTCGAGATGTCCGCGAAGCTGGCCGAGGCCCTCAAGGCCCACCGGCACCTGCGCGGCAAGTACGTGTTCTGCAACCCGGACGGCTCGATGATGACCCGCGACGAGGTCAAGCGGGTCGTCCCCGTGGCGTGCAAGCGGGCGGGGCTGCGGCTCCTCCAGTGGCACGCGCTCCGGCACTCCTTCGCGTCTCAGCTCACGATGGACGGCGTGCCGATGCGGGTGGTTCAGGAGTTGCTGGGCCACACGACGATCGCGATGACCATGCGGTACGCGCACCTCGCCCCGTCCGCACGGCGCGGGGCGATCGCCACGTTGGATCGCCCCGCGCAAGTTGGGCACCAGGTGGGCACCAAGGAGGTGGCATCCGCCTAACGTGGCGGAATCATTGTGAAAAATCGGTGGAGGCGCCGGGAGTCGAACCTTCCTGGCACGGTTTCTGAAACCCCTTGCGGGGCGCGGACTTGGCCTCCAACACACGGAAACTACACGGGAAGACTTGTCCCGGCGCGTTCCACCAGAATCCTTGTCGTACCGTCCCGGGATGCAGAGTCCCGGCAACCTAGCGGCAGCGAAGGTGATGGTCAGAGGAGCAGGGGCGGCTCCGAGAGCAGCCTTCCCCGTCGGGTTCGACGGGTGGCTTCTCGGCTACCTACAGCGTGATCCAGCGCTGCGGTTCCCGGACACGAAGCAGCCTCTGGGGGCTCCCGCCACGCCACCCTGGCTCCGTTCCGCCGTCCTCTTCATTGCGCGGAAGCGAGCGCGAGGGATAGCGTCGCCCGCATGACGCGCGCTCCGGTCAACGACCACTGGACCCTCGACATCGACTCGTTCGGTGCGGAGCCGGTGGGGAAGGGCCTTGTCCGGCAGGTCCTCACCTGCGATCCACCCTTCGCCATCTGCGTGCAGGGCAAGTGGGGGTCGGGCAAGACCAGCCTGATGCGCTACGCGATGGCGTCGCTCGGCGGCCAGCCGATCAAGGTCGCGCTCGGGGCGTCGAGCACGATCGAGGACGAGCTCCCACCGTGGCTCGATGCGCGTTGGAAGGAGCTCTCAAAGGACGCGCAATCCAAGAATCGTCACATCCTGAGCCAGCTCGTCAGGGACTCCGACAAGGGGATACTTGCCCGCAACCCTCCCGTTGTTCGGTGCATCTGGTTCAACCCCTGGCAGCACCGCGATGGGACGCCCATCGTCGCTCTCCTGCAGGAGATCTGCGCTCAGTTCTCTTGGTGGCAACGTACGACGACGAAGGCGAAGAAGCTCGGTGAGGTCACCGTCGAGGCCGGGCTGTCACTCCTCAATGAGCTCATCGCGGCGTTCACGTCGGTTCCGTTCAGCCCCAAGGATTCCAGCGCGCTGAGTGTGAAGGACGTTCGCGCCCTCGGCGAGCGCTGGGAGCAGACACACTTCGCGGTCCAGAGCGACGCACAGCGGCTCAACCTGATGTTCGAAAAGGCGGTGCGTCGCCTTCTGGGCACGCCCGAGAGGCCCGTGCACGATGACGAGGACCTGCCGATCTGCACCCATCGGCTGGTAGTCTTCATCGATGACCTCGATCGCTGTAACGAGGCCCACTCGATGCAACTCGTCGAGGCGATCAAGTTGTACTTCCAGACGCCCAACTGCGTCTTCGTCTGCGGCGTTGACACCTATGCGCTACGGCGGGCCGTGCTGCGGACCGTCAGCGGCGCCGACGGAGAGCTCGCCCGGGAGTACGTCGAGAAGCTCTTCCAGGCGACCATCTCGGTACCCACGGCCTGCAAGGTCCACGCGTTCCTGTCGGAGATGATCCAACGGGTCGACCTCGACCAGACGATGCTCCCGGAGATCGAGGCCCTCGTCGAACCCAACCCGAGAAAGATCAAGAACTTCCTCAACAACGCAGCTTTCGCGTGGCAACTCTATGACTCGCACAAGCGGCCTGATCCGCTGGCATTCCTGCTGGTGCAATACCTCCGCAGCTACCACCCGGAGGTCACCCGGCTATTGACCTACGACCCCGACAGCAACCTCGACCACCTGAAGGAGGTCCTCGGCCAGATCGAGGGCGGCCGGGAACCCGACTCGGAGGTCGACCCGGTGCGCCTAGTATTCTATCGGTCCTTCCGACACACCCGCCGCGATCGACGGCGGCCCATTGAGGGGGTCGAGCCACCCAAGGACAAGAGGCCCGAGCGCAAGGCGCTCGACGAGGTGGTCGACGAGGTAATCGCCCGCATGGACCGGCACCGGACCGACGGCAGATTCATCGAGCTGTGGGCGAAGCTGTTCTCCAAGACATACGGCGACAGTATCTCTGCCGGGAGAGGCGGGACTCGCTTTGAGCCGCTTGCCCACCTGCGCCGCATCCTGCGCATGGAGAAGGACTAGGCATGGCTCCGCACGCGCTCTATAGCGAGCAGACGCGCGCCTATCACCGCTACCTGGGATGGCTGGAGGAGATCAGCCGGCTCCAGGCCATCGCCGGCCTCGTCCCCGACGACCAACCGCTGCTGCTACAGCAGATCTATGTCCCCCTCCGGCTATCGGCGGAGCCCCTGCGGGACGACGCCGAGGACTCAACCCTCCAGGGGAACACCTTCTCCCTGGCCGAGTTGCTCGCGCAACGAGCGGCATACCCGCCCGACAGCACGACCGAGCCCTGGCTACTCCTCGTCTCGGGCCCTGCCGGGTCGGGCAAGACCACGCTGACGCACTCAGTGTCGCTCAGCCTCACCGGGCTGGTCAGGGACGATCTGCAAGCGCGCTTCGAGCAGCACATCCCCATCCCGATCTTGCTGCGCAACGTGCCCAAGGAGCACCTCGGCTTGTTGGACGCGATGGTCGAGTGGTGGCTGAAGCAGGTGAGCCGCGAAGGCTTCGAGGCGGAGGACCTGTACTTCTTCCTCGACGAAGGGCTTGCGATCATCATCCTCGACGGCCTCGACGAACTGGGCTCTGTCGAAGCCCGGGCGCGCGTGCTGGAGGCCTTGCGCGGTCATCGCTGGGTGACGGGCGGATCCCCTGACAAGCGGCTGGCGGGTCGCCCTTGCCTCGTCATGGTGACCGGCCGCCCTTCCGCCTTCGAAGGGCTCGGTCTGTCGCGGGCGAGCAGAAAGGCGCATGTCGCGCCCTTCACGATGGTGCAGGTGCGGAGCTTTCTCCATCGCTGGTTCGAGTTGCGGCCCATCAGCGAAAAGCTGCGGCAGGACAGCGTCGAGCGTTTCATGCAGCGACTGGAGGGCGAACAACGCCTCAAGGCCCTTCGCATCCTGGCTCGGCGCCCTGCCTACCTCACGGCGCTAGCTTACGTTCACGGCACCCGCGGGGCGTTGCCCCACAGTCGAGTGCAGCTCTACGAGATGATCGTTGATGCCTACATCGACCAGCTTGATCGCGTGAACCGCGTCCGCCTGGAGGCGCTCCAATGGGATCGGGTGGACAAGCGCAGCGTTCTCGCGGCCATTGCCTGGAACGCACACTCTGGGCGCGCGAGCGAAGCGTCTGCCGGAACGGGAGACCGAAGTTTCGCGTTCACGCTGGAGGAACTCGTCGCGCTGACGGCTCGGGCGATCGTGGACCTGACGCCTCGCACGATCGAGCCAGACGCCGCCGCCGAGCTCGTGCGGTTCTATTTAGCCGGAACGGGACTGCTCTCAGAGACCTGGGAGGGCTCATGGGAGTTCGGGCACCTGAGCTTTCAAGAGTACCTCGCGGCGCTGCACGTCGTTGAGCTAGCGACGGCAGAGGGCGACAAGGTCGGGGTCTTCGACCGTAAGCTGTTTGATCGGCTCGACCGCGCCGGATGGCTCGAGGTGGCTGTCCAGGCGATGGCGATCGATGCGCTCCGCTCGGGAGGCCGTGGCCATCCGGTGCTGCTCGCCCGACTCTCGCCTGACAAGGCGGGACATCTAGCATTGCTAGGACATCTCCTCGGCGGTGCGGAGATCCCGTTGCGGCTCGAGGAGCGAGCGTGCTGGCTCTGGTTGTGGGCGTTGCATGGTGCGCGACGAGGCGACTTCCCTGGTCAAAAGGATGTCGTCGCCTTCGAGCCGAATCGAGAGGCATTGCTTTCTCTGGGACGGCTGGTGCTCGTAGGATGGACACGAGACGGTCGCGCGGCCAGTTCACTGTACGCGAGCCTCTCGAAGCAGATTGCGGCCGTCGCTCGTCAATCTGTGGAGCATTGGAGTTGGAAGGAGGACCTGCTGGACCTAAAAAGAGAGGCGCGGTTGCTCGTCCCCCTCGCCACGACAGAATGGTTCGAGGCGCTCCACGAAGCGCTCGACGCCTTCCTGGCCGCGACGCGGTGGCACGATCTTCAAGAGCCGTCAGGGCTGGACATGCGTGAGGCAAAGATTAGCTGGCATCTGTGTCAGTTCCTCATTCGGACCTCCGACTCCATCGCCCTGCTCTATCGACAATCTCCGCTGCAGTGGGTGTTGTCCAGTAAAGACTTAACGTCATTGGCGACGCTCCGCACAGTCGTCCCCAGCACCTTACCTCGAAGAAGATGGCTCGAACTTCTCGACCTGTGCGCTATGGTAGCGTGTGCTCGTGTGATGGTAATGGCGGCCCCCTACACGGAGTCTCTCGTTCGACCAGAGGCGAATGTGGATAAAATACTGGCCATCATTCAAGTAGAAATGGATCTGGATCTGGATCTGGATCTGGATCTGGATCGGGTTCTGGCTCGGGATGGGGATCTAGCTCGGGATCGGGTTGGGGTCCTGGTTCGGGCTCTGGAGCTGGATCGGGATCGGGATCGGGATCTAAATCGGGCTCTGGAGCTGGCTCAGATTCGGGTTCAAGTTTGGAGTCAGGATCTGGCTCTGGAGTTAGCTCGGAATGGGGCTCTGGAGCTGGCTCGGGTTCTCGCTAAGGTTCGGAAGCTGGGTCGGAATCGGGTTCGGGAGCTGGCTTCGGCTCGGGATCGGATTTGGGTTCGGACTCAGGATCTGGCTCGGGAACTGGCTCGGGATCGGGCTCAAACCCCTTGGCATCAATCTCTATTGGCTGTTGATGGACTGTCCAAGAGTTCCGATGAGCGTGTCCTGGCGATACTGCATCTTCTTCAAGCGGCAGCCCTTGCACGTCTCAACCCGACCGCATTCCCCGCGCGCTATCACCGCTCAGACCTCTCCGCGCTCCGCGATCGCATGCTGCGCGGTGACGTTCTGGAGGGCGTGACAGACCCTGAGCAGCGTGAGGACCTCCTCCTGGAATGGAGAGACTTCCTGGCGTCTGCGCAATCCCCCATTCCCTTGATCGACGCTCTGCAGAGCACCGAGTGGGACTTCGTCGATCTCACCGCTGAGGGCTTCCTCCGCCTGACGCAAACCCTGCTCGGTAAGGCTCCTGACACCTCCACTCCGCCGACCGCGTCGAGCTGACCATGCTCGGCGGCCTGCAGGACCTGCGTCGCCATGAGTCGTTGTTGCGGGACTCCTAGAGTCCCCACGCGGTGACCTCCGCTCGCAACTTTGGAGACGATCATCGGAAAGCGCGGGCTAGCGATACGCACCGGACACCGACACGCAGACGTGCGGCCCCGGGGAGCGCACGCGCTTGGGTCGGACCCGTCGTCCCCTGCATCCTTCCAACCAACCCAGTCTGATCTCCCAGCCTGACGACTGCTTCGCCCACGCCGCACTTCCGCCACAGACATCCGATTCGCCTACGAAGGGTACTCAACACAGGGAAACTAGTCGGGAAGATTCGTCCCGGCTGTCAATGGCCACCAGGATCTGGCTCTCCCTCACTTCGTGTGGCGCCGGTTGCTGACCCGAATCCGCGACGCAACTTGTGTCCCCGCGCACCTCCTCGCAACGGCGCGTTCGAGCACCAGCGAGTCGCGGTCGAGAGTTCCGAAGACCTCGCGCCGTCACCGCGCCGGCAACCGCCTCGGCGGATCACTCTCGGTGTCACAAACCTCACGCCGCGTGGAGCAGGCGCTGACGCAGCAGCGCGATGCTCGCGCGCCCGTACATCTGCCGCTTGAGCATCTTGATCTTGTTGACCTGCCCTTCGGTCTGCCCGTTGCTCCAACGCTTTGCCACCGCGGCCTCGACGGCGGCTTGATCCCGCCGCAATCCCACAGCGAAGTCGCGGAACTCCGCCAGCTCGCTCCCGCCGGCCCGCACCAGCCACGGCTCCAGCGCGCCGGTGTCGTGCTCGCGCACGATGCGGCCGAACTCCACCGCGAGCGCCTGCGCCTCGCGGATCGCGTCGGTGGTCGCCGTCAGCGCCGAGAGGTAGCGCCGCTGCTCGGCAGGCAACTGCGCCTCGGGCAGCACCAGCCACCAGCGCACCTGCCGCCGAGACGGCGCCGTCGCGCGCGACCCCATCGTCGTGTGTGACGGGACCTCGCCGTGCCGCCGGTGCCCAGCGGGACGCCACCGCGCGACGTGGCGTTGGACCGCTCGGTAGGTGCCGCCGAAGCCCAGCGCCTGCATCTCGCCAGAGCTGGACGGCGTCCCGACATCCCTGCCGCCAGCGGGCCTGCAGGTGGCCGTCGAACGCGGTGAACGCGCCGATCTTGGTGCGCCGCGCCGCACGCGTCGGACATACCGGCGCCCGGAGATACTTGCGCACTGTCACCCGGCTCATGCCGACCTCTTTGGTGATCGCATGGATCGAGCGCCCCTCGGCGTGCAGTGCGTGGATGCGCTCGTATCGGGCCTGCCGAGCCTGCTGGCCGGGCGAGGAGAGCGGCGGCATGAAGGGAGTCTCGCGGTCCTCGGAGTCCGTGGCCTCGCCCGCGGTACCCGATGCGCGGGTCCGCCGGGCGGCGTCCTCCAGCGCCGCACGGTGGCGATGGAGCACGCGCTCGACCACCTCCCCCGCGTTCTTGAGCAGGTGCCAACGGTCGGCGACCTGCACCGCAGCCGGCGCGCCCATTCGGGCGCCCTCGGCGTAGATCTCCGAGCGGTCGCGCGCGACGACCTCGACCCCGGGGTGCTCGCGCAGCCACTTGGCGAAGCTCTCGGCCGAACGATCGTCCAGCAGCGCGACGGGTCGCCGACGCTCCAGATCGACGAGGACGGTGCCGTAGGAATGCCCCTTGCGGCGCGCCCACTCATCGACGCCCAGCACGCGCGTCGGCGACTCGGGCGGGGCCGGCACGCGCCTCACGAGGCGGAGCACCGTGGCGGCGCTGGCGACGGCCCCGAGTGCAGGCAACAGCCGCGCGCCCGCCTCGCCCAGCGCCAGGCCAACACGGGTCACCAGGTCTGTCAGCCGGCCGGTCCGCCGCGCGTGAGGCGGAGCGAACGTCGGAAGCCGCTCGGTGAAGGTCCGCCGCCGACAGGGCGCCGCCATGCAACAGAACCGGCGGACCTGCAGGTGCAGGCGCACGGGCGTTCCCTGCCAGGCCAGGTCCGCGAGTCGCCGCACGTAGCGACCATGCACCCGATCGCTGCGCGTTTCGCAGTATGGGCAGCAGGCGTCGCGCCCTGCGACGTGCGCGAAGAGGTCGATGCCCGTCGCCGTGACGGCGAGAGACTGCACGACCAGCTCGCGATGGAACATCGGGAGAATCGCGAGGACCTCCGCGAGGGGGTGGGGCTCCATGGGACCTCCGTCGGCGCCCCTCGGGGTCAGCCCGTTGCGAGGAGGTGCGCGGGGACACAGGTTGCGTCGCGGATTCGAGCCAGCAACTGGCGCCACACGAAGTGAGGGAGAGCCAGTTTACGGTGGCCACGGACATCCCGGCGCGTTCCACCAGGTTCCCTCTCATCCGCCTCGGGCGGCAGAGTCCCGGCAACCTGACGGCATTCTCGCGAGCCTGCTCGGCACCACCGATCAGCACTACTCCTCAGCGATGTAAGGCAGATACCTACATCTCTTCTCCGCCGTTTTCGGGTCGCCCTTGACACCAGGCTCGTCTGGTAAGATTTTGGTACCGGAAGGTAGCCAGAGCCCACCATGACCCGATCCCAAGTACGCACCATTGTGCTCGACGCTCTTCGCGAGGCGGAGGAGGCTCTCGCCGGCGCAACCCACGATCTGCCGGATGAGGCCAACCCGTTCGACGCCATCGCGGGCTTCGACAGCCTCGCCACCGTGGAGGTGTCCACAACGATCTACGTCGCGCTTGGCGTCTCCGAGAGTGACCGGAACCCGTTCCTTGAGCATGGCCGCGGGCCGACCATCGGGCAGGTGGTCGACGACTTCTGTTCCATCACCGGCGCGACGGAAGGCTGAGATGGTCGACTACGAAAAGCGTCAGTCCCAGATCGCTCAGCGCATCCGCACGGCGCGCGAGAACGCTGGCCTGAGCCAGGGGCAGGCCGCAAAGCTGCTCAAGATGCAGCGGCCTTCCGTCACCGAAGCCGAGCAAGGCAAGCGGAAGGTCTCGGCGCCTGAACTGGCGGAGATGGCCAAGCTCTACCGCGTCGGAGTGGGGTGGCTCGCGTGCGAGGAAGGGGACGAACCCGACCCCGCCCAGGACCAGATCCAGCTCGTCGCCCGAGAGATCGCTTCTCTGAAGCCGGACGACCTCGACAGCGTCCTACGCCTCGTTCAGTCCATTCGTTCGAAGGGGTCTCGATGATGGGAGCGCCCGGTCTCGCAGCTCAGGCGGTGGCGATGGCAGCGCGTGTCCGCGTGAGCGCGGGCATCGCCGCAAACGTGCCGCTCTGCATCTACGATCTTATCGACCGCTGGTTCGGTGACGAGGTCGACCTGCGCTTCCAACCCATCCCGAGCCTGGAAGGTATGTACAGCCGACAGCACGACGGCACTGGCATCATCGTCGTGTCGAGCGATCGCCCGAGTGGACGTCGCCGGTACACCTGCGCTCACGAGCTGGGTCACCACCTTTTCAAGCACCAGGTGAGCGTCGACGAACTGGTGGAGGAGAAGCGCGACCGCCGTACGAATCCGCGGGAGTTCCTCGTCGATCTCTTCGCGGGCTATCTCCTGATGCCCAAGCTCGCAATCCTGCGCGCCGCCCGCGAGCGTGAGATCGACTTCTCGCGGCCCACCGCGGAGGACATCTATCGGCTCTCCTCATACTTCGGCGTCGGCTACGGCACGCTGCTCACCCACGCGAGCCGAAGCATCCGCGTGCTCGACGAGGGGAGTGCCGACCGACTGGCTCGCGTAACGCCGCAGAGCATCCGCGAGAAGCTCCTTGGCTTCGAGACCTCGCGCGATCTCGTGATCGCCGACACGGCGTGGGGCCCGTCGCGGCCGCTCGATGCCGTCGTTGGGGACCACGTCGTGCTGCCGCACGCCGCCATCGTTGAGGGGGCGATGATGAAGCGGGTCGGATCGGTGCCCGCGGGTGATCTCTACGAGGCCACGAGGCCCGGCATTGCTCGCGCCGAACTCGGCGAAGGCTGGTCCAGCTTCATTCGCGTCGAGTGCTTCCGATACAAGGGCATGGTCATGTTCCGCAACCTGGAGGAGTCCGATGAAGAGTAGGAAGGACGTACTCGTTCCGGGACACGACCTGACCGAAGTCTGGGTCGAGCTCGCCGGCCATCTCCTCGAGCCGGGCGTCGAGCAGCTCACGCACGCCATCGTGAAGATCTCGGGCTTCGATCAGGGCTTGCCCGATGAGCACCCCGCGGCCCGGGCCCTCCTCGACCGAGCGCTCGGCAAGTGGGGACCGTGCACCGCGCACGAGACCGCGAACACGATCTTCCCCGAAAGCGCCTGGAAGCTCGCGGCGCACCGAGGGGCGACGCCCTCGGCATTCTTCGCGCACTACCATGAGAAGCTCATGCCGAAGCTCGCGAAGCAGGACGGACGCAACCGCAAGGGGACCTACTTCGACCGGATGATCGCGTATCCGAACGGGGACGCCCACATCAACCAGCTGGACAAGTTGCTTGGGTTCTGGAACGGCGGGGTGACCCGGCAGAGCGCGTACCAAGTGATGACCTACCACCCGGGCAAGGATCTCTCGCGTAGTCCGTACCTGGGCTTTCCGTGTCTCGATCACGTGGCCTTCACGCGGGACGAGGAGGGGCTCAGTGTACTCGCGACCTACGCGAGCCAGCTGATCTTCGACCGGGCGTACGGGAACTACCTCGGCCTCTGTCTCCTCGGCCGTTTCATGGCGGCACAGATGAAGATTCCCTTCGTACGGTTCACCTGCGTCGCGGCCTGCGCCAAGCTCACGCAGTCCGGGAGCGCCGGCAAGAAGGGCGCCTCTCGTGGTGACCTCACGAAGCTCGTTGCGGACATGCGAAGTGCAATGGCCGCCGACACTGTTAGGAAGGCCGCGTGACAATCGACGGGCATTCTCGACCCGCAGGCCCCATGCTCCTCGATGGGAGACGCTCGACCAAGCTCATGACCATCACTGCATTCAGCAAGCTCTCGCCCGCACAACCTACTAAGGTCTTCGACACGTATTGGAAGTTCGCCGCGAAGCGGCAGTCCGTGTTCTTTCAACGCATTGAGCACCCGTTTAGCTGCTGGACCGAGGACCAGATTCTCGCGAAGTACAAGTTCACGAACGCCTACCGCGCGTCGGATCGGGTGAGCCAGTTTCTAATCCGCCACGTCATCTACGAGGGAGATGCCTCGATCCAGGAGACCTTCTTCCGGATCATGCTCTTCAAGCTCTTCAACAAGATCGACACTTGGAGGCTGCTGCAGCGCACGGTCGGCGTCATTACATGGCGTGAATACGACTTCGACCGCTACGCGGGGGCGCTCACCGAGGCAATGGAGCGCGGCGAGAGGATCTACTCCGCAGCCTACATCATGCCCATGGCCGCGGGCTTCGACGGGGACCGCAAGCACGAGACCCACCTGCGGCTCCTCGAACGCATGATGAAGGAGCGGCTCGGTGAGCGGCTCGCCGAGCGCCGCACCCTCCGCGAGGCGTTCGAGTTGCTCCGCACGTACCCGATGATGGGCGACTTCCTCGCGTTTCAGTTCGTGATCGACCTGAACTACAGCCCGATCCTGAACTTCTCGGAGATGGAGTTTGTCGTTCCGGGCCCGGGGGCACGGGATGGAATCAGGAAGTGCTTCGCGTCGACGGGTGGCTTGTCCGAGGCCGATCTTATTCGTGTGGTCACCGAACGTCAGCAGGCCGAACTCGAGCGCCTCGAACTCCCTTTCCGCGACCTCTGGGGTCGCCCCCTCCAGCTCATCGACTGCCAGAACCTCTTCTGCGAGGTCGACAAGTACGCCCGCATCGCCCATCCGGAGGTGGAGGGCAGGAGCGGTCGCAGCCGTATCAAGCAGATGTTCAAGCCCGTGCTCGAACCGATCGCCTACTGGTACCCGCCGAAGTGGGGCGTCAACGCGGCGGTGGCCGAGACCCTCCGCGTCGCAGACAAAGAAAGGCAAGCCCGGTATGAAGACCGATAAGAGGCTCGACTTCGCGACCTACCAGCGGCAGGCGGCGAAGACGAGCAAGATCGCGAAGCGCGACGGCGACGCCGTCACGCTCTCGCTCCTCGGCATCATGGGCGAGCTCGGCTCGCTCGCCGCCGAGCAGAAGAAACGCCTGCGCGACGGCGCCCGCTACCGGTTCTTCCGCGAGAAGGTGGGTGAGGACCTCGGCGACCTGCTCTGGTATCTCGCGAGCTTCGCGTCGGCCCACGGACTCGATCTGGAGGAGGTCGCTCGCCAGAACCTCGCGAAGATTGAGGCGGTGTGGCTCCCCTCGGACGATAGCCACTACCTTCTCTTCGACGCCCAGGCTCCGACCGAGCAACAGCTCCCACGCCACTTCGACATCGAGTTTCGGCAGGAGAGCGGGGTCCTGCGCATCTTCTGGAACGGCGAGCAGAAGGGGAACGACCTCACCGACAACAACTACAGCGACGACGGCTACCGCTATCACGACGTGTTCCACCTCGCCTACGCCGCCGTCCTCGGCTGGTCTCCCGTCACACGGGCCGTTCTGCGTCGCAAGCGTAAGTACAAGCCCGAACTCGACGAAGTGGAGGACGGCGGGCGCGCGATCGTCGTGGAAGAGGGGATCTCGCAGCTCGTCTACACCTACGCGAAGTCCCAGGAGTTCCTTGAGACCGACAAGGAGATCGATCGGGAACTGCTACATATCGTCCGCCGGATGTCCGAGCACCTCGAGGTACGGGCTCGCAGCGAGGCCGATTGGGAGCGCGCGATCCACGAAGGGTTCCGCGTGTGGCGTGAACTACGCAGCGCTGGAGAAGGGCGTGTCACCGTGGATCTCGCCCAGCGCAAGGTCTTCTTCTCCACCCTGCCGGCTCGCGTCGGATCGCCCAAGCCCACCGCGACTCCCGGCGTCGTCCGGGCATCATCTCGTACTTCAAACCGTCGGTCGCGGGCGACTCGGTGACGGGCTGAGGAGTGACTGTGCCGTACCCGCCGTCCGCCGGAGATCCTCACGATCGCCATCAAGACTTCGTATTGGTGCTCAACGGCCTGGAGTACGCCGCGGATGCATGATCGCCAGCCCGTTGCGTGGTGGCGCGCATAGGTGGTAAGGTTTCGAGAATAAAGTATTGACATCATGGCACTAATACGTCCGCGACTTACTGATGTTCATGGAATCGATGCCACTCAAACGGAGTTGGACTTCGCGATTCCATTCCTGGGCGAGGACATTCCTCTCTATGTCGACCCGTTCCTGCTCTGGAAGTCGCCGTCGCTGCAAGACAAGTCGCTTCACATCGCTCTCGTCAATGCATTCAACCATCAGAACTGGCTGCTGCAGAAGGGCCGGGAGGCCGAAGCGCAACAGAATCTCATTCTTGCGTCCGAGTGCGACGAGGTAGGGCTTGGAGTCTCTGCAACCCGCAAAGGATCTCGACTTGGGGTTGGGGCAGTCCAGCAGGTCTTGGATCTGTTTCGGCGAGTGCCAGAGTACGCAAAGCACGGATTCACGCACTTCGAAGAGATTCAGCTCTATGTGGACGGCATCGCGAAAGACCGCATTAGCGACATTACTTGCAACTTCCTCAAGTCGTTTCTGATCGACTACACGATCGACCAGAGCGAAAAGGTTGGCATCCCTCGAAAACGTGTGCGCGTGCCGGCGGTGTACGAGTACAACCAGCAACGCTTTGTCGAGCAAGAAGTCGAGTTACCCGTGCATCCCGAGCGGGGAACTCCGATCATTCTGGTTCCGAAGCGGTGGCTCCGCTTCGGGCCTTGGATCAGCTTCGAGGACTACTTTACGGCCTACTGCCCAAAGGACGATGTCGTCAACCGGCAGGGGTCCAACGAACGCGCGCAGGTCCTCAACTACAATCGCGACAACTATGGTGTGGTCGCAGACTACATCAAGGCCAAGGAACGCGACGCGAGTGACTGCAAGAACGATCCGCTGTTCAAGCAGATTCCGATTGTCTCGGCCAAGCGAAAGTTAGCGGAGATCAAGAAACTGTCGTCAGGCAACGACGGTAAGGCAGACAAGAAGTATGAGGAGGCCGTCGCCGAACTATTGGCGTCACTACTCTACCCGCACCTCGACTTTGCAGACACTCAGGTGCGGTCCGATGGAGGGTCGACCATCCGAGATCTGGTTTTCTACAACAACCGCTCGACCGACTTCTTGAAAGAGATTCTTGAGGATTACCGAAGTCGGCAGCTTGTGATGGAACTGAAAAACGTGCGCGAGATTGAGCGCGACCACATCAATCAGCTCAATCGATACTTGACGAACGAGTTCGGGTCCTTCGGAGTGCTTGTGACGCGGAACGAGCTTCCGAGAGCAATGTTCAAGAACTCGATCGAGCTCTGGTCCGGACAGCGCCGGTCGATCATTGCGTTGACAGACACCGACCTTGAGCAGATGGTGGAAGTGTTCGAGAGCAAGCAGCGCTTGCCGATCGAAGTCTTGAAGAAGAAGTACATCGAGTTCCGGCGTGCCTGCCCATCCTGAGGAACAGCTATGGATATCAAGCGCGAAGATGTGAGCGTGTTTGAGAAGCTCACTGCACAACTCACCAGCAGCCATCAGGAGGTGTCTGCGCTCTCCAAGAAGGCCCCGAACGGGGCCTTGAATGCGTTCAAACTCAAGTTGATCAACGACGTGCTTGAACGCTGTAACAGGTTTTTCGGAGACGAATACAGGCCGTTCGCTGACTTCTCCCTTTTTTCGCTCGACGACGTACCTACCAATAGCGATGTCTCCTTCATCCTGTCTCAGTATCTCGAATGCGCCGAGAAGTATCGAGCAGATCGTGTGACGCCGTGGCGTGGTAGCTGGGTCTGGAACACGATCGACCCAGAGCCTGCGATCGGAGTGAATCGCTGGGGGTCTGAAGAGGAAGAGGAAGAAGAGGAGGAGGAAGAGGAAGAGGAGGAAGGCGGAGAGTACGACGAAGCGGCAGAGGCTCCCAAGGCGGACAACGAGCCGATCTTTACCTCTCCGCCGAAGAAGATCGCACGCAAGTAACGGTCGAACCAAACCATCATCAACTGCTATGTCTAAACAAACACAAGACAGGTCACTGGTGATCGCTGAGCTTGGAGCGAAGCATGATTCGCTGATGCCGCTCCTCTCTGCGATGTTTCGCGAGTTTCAGGAGTTCACCAAAAAGAAGCCGGAGGGCATTCTCAGTAAGAGTAAGGTCAAGATTGTCAATCGTTTGCTGACGGATGTCCTGACGATTGTTGATGCTGAACCCAGTCGGCCGTTTTTGGATCTGTTGGACGAGGAGGATCTTCCGCAGAATAGTGATGTCCTACTCATGCTCGGGCAGTTTGTCGCTGCGATGGAGGGGTTTCACCAAAAGTATTGGGGGTACGATTCGTTCGCTCGTGAGCAACGCTGGCATATGAAAGAGAAGTGACTGATCGCCTCGTAATACAATGCTAAGGTGTTCTTGGATGTAGGCGAGTGAGTTGCAGTTCTAGGGGAAGCTTCTGCTTCCAAGGCGCTCGCAGTGCTTGTGCATCTCCAGCACCTTTGCTTCTGCGAGTTCATGGTTCAATAGCTTTTGAACCGCTCCGATGACCGTCACAGGATCTCGGACGTTTTTCCAGTACAACTGGCAGGCGAGATCGCATGCGTCAGCGTCCTTGATGGTCTCGCTCGTGTAGCGGTGATCGATCGCGGTCGCCAACTCAATGCTCAGGGCATGCGCCTGAACGACATCTCTATCGTCAAAAGTGACTACGCCACCGACGTCGGGAAACTTTATGGGCCACGCGGCGGAGAGTTCGGAAGTGACAGAGCCTTCGTGGACAATCGCGTTACGGAGCAGATTGATCCGATCCCATTCGTTCAGCTTTGCGGTCATTCGTTCGGCTGCGCCGCAGCGAAAGATATCGCTAAGGCGTTTGTAGACATCGCGGTGTTTCTCTTTTCGGAGAAAATTGTCTGCCACCTTCCTCGCAATCCAGTGCTTGATCGATCCGTCGTCGACGGATGAGGCTAGGTCAGATGCCTGGAGTTGCATCTGAAACTTCGAGAGCAGAGTCGGCTGGACAACCAAACCGCGCTCCAATGCGCGTCGAAGATAGGTCTCAAAGCTCGTAACGATCGCAACGAGAGTGAAGGAGCGGGCCCACGCCACAACATGCGACTGGTTGGTGAGAAATGCCGTCGGTGTAAGTTCGATGTGGGCGGCAATATCGTTGGCGTCTTTGGCCTCCTTGGCAATCGTTTCGGGCCAGGTTCCGCGATCTCTGCCGTTCCACCAAGACTCGGCGAACTGAGTGCTAGCGACCAAGCGCCAGTACTTGTCGAGCTCTTGGTTATGTCGTGACTCGAACTCCTGGAACGCGACGCTCCTCGCCTTGGATACCATTGTTAGCGCCGGCCTCGTCGCGGCGCCTTCTTCTCGGCCTGTTCATTAATGAACAACATCAGAGCGCCCGCCACGACAGCAACGGCGGCGACCGCTACAACCGGGGCGAGGGACGATGGCTGAGACAGCGCTGGCGCGGGTGCCTGTATGCGAACGATAAAGTCGGCACAGGTCGGCCAAACATCGGTCCAGCGCTTGCCGAGGAAGGCTCTCGCCCGAGCGAGCGTCATTGCGCGCGACGCGGGCGGCGCGCCAAATACGCTGGCCGCTCTTCCATCCGTAAAACCGAGCCAGGACTCTTCCTGTATCAACCCCGTACGATGCGATGGCGCTATGACCAATGGGAGTCCGTACTCGTCAGAGCGGTCCGAGACAATGCCGTAGTGTGTCCCGTTCGCATGGGTCAGCGTCTCGGAGGTCCCGACTCCGACGATGCTGCCGGGCTCGAGATTCGAGGGGTATTGGGGTGAGGGCAGCGGCTGGGTCACGACGGTAGTATGGTCGAACTTCGTCGGGTTCGCTACTGCCTATCGTCGGCTCGCGGCGAGGCTCTGACCGATGCTGGATGACGTTCCGTGGGGCAGGCTTAGGGCGCCGCGCCTGGTAGCTGGGGTGAGGTACGCCTGAGCCACGGACAGGGAGTGAGGCCGATGCGCCGGCAGTGCCTGAGACCGACGGCAAGCCCTTCTCGTACCCGCCGACTGAAGTCGTCCTTCGGTTCGTCTCACGCTCTCAACGGACCGCCCTGGTAGATCCAGGGCTCTCGGAGCCGCCCCACCGCGATCACGAGGGCTGAAGCGAGCTGTTCGTCCTCGATCGTCCCGGCGGACCGAGGTGGCGGCTACACTCCGCGGGTAGAGAGGCTCCTGTGATAGCGAGGAAGCGGATCGGCGCTTTGGCGGCGCCCATCGCGTTGCTGATATGTAGGCTATTGTCGCACAGTGTCCGCTGCATCTGTGGTTGACAGTGGTCGCAGGGTTCTTAGTTTCGCGACGCCCACAACCCGTGGGGAATAGTCTTGCTTGGCGCGTGCCTTGCTTGGTAATAGGAGAGACTCGTGGTTGCAACGCGCGCTGGCAAAGCAAAGAAGCGTCCCCCTAAGAAGAAGGTGTCAAGTACCTCGGGAACCCACAAGGGTTCCACTGCGTCAGCACCGTCGGCGAGCTCGACGAAAACCCCACGAGGTGCCCGCGAACAAGCCGCTCGGACACCCCCATCAAAGAGCGCACGTGAGCCAGACTTCATCGACAGGTTTGTCGCAGGCTTCAATGAAGCTAGCCCGACACTCAAAGCCGTCGCCGGTGTGGCCTTTACTGTTGGAGGCGTCGCAGTAGCTGTGAGCGTTGTCAAGCACAACGAGGCCAAAGAGGCGAATGCTAGTGCGAAGCTCGCTCAAGAACACGCTGCCGCCCAAGAATACGCTGCGAATACAGCTCAGCAATACGCATCGGAAAAACACACAGAAGCCGCCTATCATCAGCAGCGCGCAGATGTAGCAGAAAGCCGATTGCGCAAGCTCGCCAAGGAAATGGCCTATACTGCCCACAAGAAGATAGCTGAGCTCAAAAAGGCCGATGTGCCGCCGCTTTACTTCAATGGGTGTCAGATCGCAGCGACCGACGGCGACTGCATTCGCATTAATATGGATTGGCTCCTTAGGGGTGTCGTAGATGAAGCGGTCTATGGCGGAGATATCTGGGGACGTGTAGTCGGTGTGGTCGCGCATGAGTGGTATCACTATCTAGATCCTGCTCGAGGTCAGCGCGCGTTTCATGAGGAAGAGCTGGCCGCCGACAGGCATGCGGGAAAAGTGCTCGCTGAGTTGGGGGAACCACCGGACTGCTTTGCGGCACTCCTCAACGCATTCCCCGAGTCATCTACGCATCCTCGGGGCAAGCTGAGGGCAGAACACATGCTCGCCGAGTACCATAGGAAGAGGCGCGCTTTGCAAGGACGCGCCGCCACAGAGTAATGACGATGCCTTCGTCGTCACGGCCGCCGGAGAACTGACCGAGCGCCTCACCGTGGGCATCTGTGCGGAGCTCACCACCGGGCAGCGGTTGTGCTCGAACGGGACCGACTGGAGTGGGTGGGGGAGGCGGGCCCAGGATCGATCCGCGCCGCGCGAGCGGCGGGTCAGCGGAACATCCTCCAGCGCGCCACAGTGTCGGGCCACGAACTGTCGAACCTAACCGCTGCACGAGCCCACAATCTTCCGCTGCGGTTTCGCCGGATGCACGGTGGGTGGCATGGCGACTGCCTCTTCAAGGAAGACCGCGGGTGCCGTTCCGTCCACTGCGCAGGGATGAGAAGCACGTCGAGCTCATGCTGAAGTTCCTGCGTTCCACCGCCCGGCGGACGCAACCGCAGATCATCAGGCTCACATATCGGCCACCGACGCAGGTGGAGGAACTCCGGATGGCTGGCGTCCACATTGTGGACACTCCGGGCGAGCACTTCCTTTGACTGGTCCCACCTGCTGATCGGGTCACCACGGACGATCCGGGTCGAGACGGCCCTGACCCGCAATCAGCGCCGAAGCCGGACGAGACTGATTGAGAGGGGCGATTCGTGGGTTTCATCGCGTGTGGGGCACGCGAAGCTCGCGAACCTGCCCTCGTTGCCACAAGGTGTTCTGCGTCTTCGATGCCGACAGCCGTATCAAGCGGTGTTTGGCTACCGACCAAAAGCACGCGGCGCGTTTGCGCACTGTAGTCGCATGAGCGCCGATACAGTGAGTCCCTGAAGGAGCGCGATCGGTTGGCTCGCGATCTTGGGAAGTACGTCAGCGCCGAGAGAGCGGTTCAACGAACTCTCCAGCGGCTGATAGTTCCAGGGGTGATTCGCGCCGCCGAGGCTGTGCGGCAGGATGTGGTCGATGTCCCTGCCGTCAATCGGAACTCCCTGGGCTCTCAACATCGAGCGGTAGCGGTCCGTGCGCATCGCGCCATCGCAAAGCTGCCATCCCGCCAGGTCGGCCGTCGCGGCGGCCACGACGAGCGACGCCAGTTGCCGGTAGCGGGTCTCGGCCTCTCTGAGGTCGTCGAGCGCATGCAGCCCCACTTCCACCGCGTGGTCGTGGCGGTCCGCGGTGTCGCGGAACGCGCCCGCCGCCCTGCCGTATGCCGCTTCGGCCGCCATGAGATCGGTGACAAGCCCGGCGACCTCTCGCGTGAGATCATCGGCGCGTTGGTGGAGATCCTGTGTCTGCGCGGCCTCGTTCGCTTCCGTCGCGCGCGCCGATGCAAGCCGTGCGGCGAGTGCGGCGCGCTCGGCGCCCTCGGTGCAACCGCCGAGGAACCCAAAGGCGACAACCATCCAGGCCGCGGTCCTCACCGCTCCTCGACACAGCGGTGCGTTCGGATGTCCTCTTCGGAGAGGAACATCCAGCCGACCTGCCCGTTGTGCAGGCGCACATGTGATGCGCGGAGCCCGTCCTGGCGCACCAGCTGTCCGACGCCTTCGATGCGTAGGCCGGTCCGTTCCGGGTACTGCGGGCCGATGTTTTCCGTGGACTCGTACCCACGGAGACAGAAGGAGCGTGGCGCCGCGAAGAAGCAGTCGCTCAGGGGCGGTTGCTCGGGTCCGCAGGTCGGCGCTTCGCTCAACCCGCTCTCCCGAAGCGCCCCCGCGACGTGATCTCCCGACTCGCTGCTGCAGGAAGGCGCGACGCCGCAGCGTCCGTCGTCTCCCGAGGCCCGGCCTGCCATTGCTCCACCCACGACGAAGGGCGCCGCCGCGCCGCCCGTGAGAACGGCCGCGGCGGCCCCGAGAAGGGCGCCGACCATCGTGCTGTCGGCCGTCGATCTCGCGGCCGAGGCCAGGCACTGCGCGTGCTGGAGCTGTTGCTCCAGGCAGCCGGCCGCGAGGCGCGAGGCCAGCGCCCGGATCTCCGTTCGAGACGCTTCGCAGCGCGCTTGCTCGACGCGTCGGCGCTCGGCCTCGAGCAGCGCCTGGGCGTCGGCGATCTGGCGCCGGATTTCAGCGAGCTCGATGCGCCGGCGGGCCTGAGCTCGTTCGAGAGACTGGAGTTGCGCGGCCATGGCCGGATCGACCCTCTCTGCCTCCTGGCAAGCCACGGGAAGGAGGACCAGGATCGCGCTCAGACCGATGCCGCCCTTTCCGTGCCGTCGACCCATCGCGCCCCTCCCACCACCACGTGGCGGCAGCCTTACGACCCTCGCACGGCGGATGTTCATGCATGCCCACAAGCGAAGCAACCGCTCGCCTGTCGCTCGCATGTCACGTTTCGTCCTCCTCGGTCCATAGAGGGTAAGGGCACCCGTAGCGGCACCTCACGGCGCTGGGGTGGTCGAACCGAGGAGCTCCGCCTTCACACGGACGCAGACTGGGCGGGCCAGACGCGTCCTCTCAGTTATCTCGGGGGCGCACCGTCCCGGCGACGGCGCCCCGCCAACGCGCGCGAGGGCGTGCACTAGGAGAACAACATGCAGCCGACCCCGACCACGCCGAACCATCATGACCACGAGGTGATCTTGCTCGACGACGCCCTGCGCGGATCGGTCGTCACCTACCTGCCGCGCTTTCTGACAGAGGCGGAGGCGGACACCCTCTTCGCCGAACTCTGCGCGAATACGCCGTTCCACGCGGAGGCGCCCGTGATGTTCGGTCGCGCCATCGAGGTCCGTCGGCGCACGTACTCGTTCGGCGAACCGGGCGTCAGCTACCGCTACTCCGGCATCGAGCGCGTCGCCGCGCCATGGCCCTCCGCGCTCCTCCCAATCGTTGAGCGGGTCCGCGCCCGCGCCGGCGCCGGCGCCCGCTTCACGTTCGCGCTCTGCAACCTCTACCCGGACGGCGCGGCCGGGCTCGGCTGGCACGCCGACGACGAGCGGGACATCGCGCTAGACTCTCCCATCGCGTCGCTCTCGCTCGGGTCGGAGCGCGACTTCCAGATGCGGCTCGGCCGCAGCGGCCCTGCAGTGCTCTCGCTGCCGCTCGGTCACGGCTCGCTCCTCACGATGGGCGGCGCGACCCAGCGGCACTTCCAGCACCAGGTCCCGAAGCGGGCGCGGTGCACCACGCCGCGCCTGAACCTCACCTTCCGCGTGATGCGGTGACGCCCCGTGCCTGCCGTACGCCCATTCGATGAGCCGCCGATGGAGGAGTCGATGTATCCCATGGACCCGATCGACCCTGCCCTGGTCCCGTACTTCGACGATGACGTGGCGATCACACGTGCCGTCGTAGAGACCGATCTGCCCGAGACCAAAGTGCGCGCCGTTGTCGATGCGACGTTCTGGTTCCAGGTCTGCGCCGGCGCGACGGGTGTCGAAGGAGGGGACAGCGAGGCGAGAGTGGCCGGGTACCTCGCTCGCTTCCCCGACATGTTCGAGGGCCGCGACGACGAGATGGTGACCATCTCGTACGACGACGAGGCGACCTTCATCTCGGAGACGACGGAGGTCTTCGAGGACGAGACGACCCGCATCCTCGCGAGCGTCCGCGCCTACGAGGCCGAGATCGGCATCATCGATCCGAGCGCCGTCGACGACTACCACGCGTGGCGCGTCGCCTGGCTCACCCGCGCCGCGCGGCCGCGCATGGTGAAGGTCGACGGGAAGCTCGTCGTGTACTCATTCTCGGAGGCGCTCCCGCGGGAGCGGGAGTCGTCATGAAGGCCGTAGCAGAGGCGGGGAGGGGGCGAGCGATGGTGGAGGCAGACGGCGGTGGGCGGAGCGGGCTCCCGGCGGACGACGCCGTGCGCGCGAGCGTCGCGCTGCTCGAGGCGCTCGGACTGGGCAAGAGCGCGGTCTACGAGCGGTCGACGACGAGCGCCGTGACGACGTCCTGGGGCGTCCGCTGGGACGAGGAGAACATCGCCCGCGATCTCCTCCAGAACTTCTACGACGCCAACCGTGGGGAGCTCGGGCGGGTCACGATCGACGCGGGCGGCGAGGTCGTGCGTGTCGCGGGGCCGGCCGCCCACGATCTGGAGCAGCTCTTCTACCTGGGGAGCGAGAAGGACCCGGCCGCCAACGTCGGGCAGTACGGCGAAGGCTTCAAGGCCGCAGCGATGTGTCTCGTCCGCGACTTTGGCATTCACCCTGTGGCCCGCTCGGGCGACCGGGCCGTCTGCATCCGGCTCTCCGCGGAGTCCGTCGTGAAGACGAAGCTCCGCCCCCTCGTCTACGACTGGTTCAAGGTGGCGAAGTCCTTCTCGGGGACCGAGCTCGTACTCCCTCACACCTCGCCGAAGCTCCGCGCGGCGATGCAGACCGGGCTCTCGCACTTCCTCTACGAGGGCAATCCGCTCATGGGGAGGAAGCGCTGGGAGTCCTACGACGGTGCCTTCGCGCTCTACGACTCGCCCGAGCGTGGCCGGGGCGCCATCTTCTACCGCAACCTCCGGCGGGCGGTAGTCCCGGACATCCCGGTCGTCCTCGTCATCGACAAGTCGTACACGCGGATCGAGAAGCTCATCCAGAGCGACCGGGACCGCAACGCGTTCGGGGAGAAGCTGATCAAGATCTTCTACGAGATCTTCGCTCGGAGCGCGCTCAAGGGTGTGCGCGACGCGCAGCAGATCATCGTCGAGGCGGCGCGCCCGGTCTGGTCCCGCGGACACGCCCTGCTCGCCGCCATCTCGGAGGCGGGCCGGTTCTGGAGCGCGTGGCCCGAGGCCACGGCGCGCAAGGTCTTCGGCGACCGCTTCTACGCCCGCGCGCACCCGAACAACGCCTCGGAGCACCTGCGCTTCGAGGCAGTCGAGAAGCGCTGGCAGGGGAGGGACGGGAACCGCTCCCCGGGTACTTCGCGCAGTTTGGCGTCGCGAACGCCCGTGCTCACCTCGAGAAGGCGGAGCAGACGAACCTCGAAGAGAGCCGCCGGGCGCCGACGAGCGCAGAGCGGGAGGCCATCGACCTCCTCGTGCTCGTGCTGCGGGACCTTGCCCCGGAGGTGTACGCCATCTTCGCCAAGGACCGCACGACGTACCTTGTCGCGCAGACCGCCGAGGTGCTGGGCGCGCTCAAGAAGGGGCGGAGCTACCGCTCGCGCGAGGTCTTTCTCGCCGAGCGTCTCTTCGAGGGCGACTTCGCGCTCGCACTCGCGACCTTCCTCCACGAGCATGCGCACGTGTTCGGGCACGACGGCGACCGGGGCTTCACCGATGCGCTGACGGAGATCCTGGAGACGGTGGTGCGCGCGCGGAGCTCGCTCGACAGGGTCGAGCGGCGTTGGACGAAGGCGCGCGCCCGGGTGTCGGAGGAGCGCGAGCGGGAGGGGCGTCGCTCCACGTCGGCGCCCGTCCTGCGGGAACGCCTCGGGGCGCTCGACGAGGTACAGCTGCGTGCGCTCCTCGAGCGGATTCCTGCCGTCGTCGTGGAACGGGTGCTGGATGACGCCCCTTCGCACGACGACGAGTGAGGGACGGGTCGCGTGCCGCCGCGACGAGGAGGGTGCTCGTCTGGAGCGGGCGGAGCGACGGCGGGTGGTGAGGGGATCGACGAGGCGCTTGAGGCGAGGCACGAGGTTGTCTACGATCGGTTCGTTCAGGGAGGGGATCCAGGCATGAAAACGGCGCTCTTCGTCGACTTTGACAACATCTTCCTTTCGCTCCGGAACGAGGTCGGGGAGGCGGTGGCGCTCCGCTTCGCGAACGACCCCGGCCGCTGGATCACGTGGCTCGAGTCGACCGCTCTCCGGCACGACGAGGAGGAGGGGGCTCACCGGAAGCGCCGGACGCTCATCCGGAACTGCTACCTGAATTCCAGCCCGCAGGGGCGCTTCCGGTCGGCGTTCACGTCGTCGGCCTTCCGGTGATCGACTGCCCGAGCGTGACGATGAAGAACAGCGCCGACATCCACATGGTGATGGACGTCATCGTCACGCTCCAGCCGAGCCGTTGAAATAGCTGCGCCTGACAATCAGAATCATCATGGGCTCCCCGCCGTCTTTGCCCCACATGACCAGAAGCGAATGGGCGAGGGATCCGGAAACGATCTATTGTGTGAGCACTGCGTGCTGGACGCGGCGCAAGGCCACGTGAAACCTGGGAGTCCAGAAGTACTTGGGCGGTTGCCAGCACCCTACAATCTCACATCCGCAAATATTTTTCGGCCTAGCTTGACTCGGGTCGCCCTCAGCGCTAACCACCCTAGACAGGGAATAGTGAGGGTCGTGTTCTCCGACCCATCGTCGATGCCTGGGGCATCAACTGTAAGGTCCCTCAATCGGAGTAATTCGGCCGCGTAGTCACACGCCCAACCGTTGCGTGGATGCCCCAACATCCCCGTACAACGAAAGCCAATTGCGTGTGGCAAACCGGCCAATTGCTCCTAATCGATGCTCGCGACTCGCGAGCATGGAGGGACCTTCAATGCGGAATTTGCCCATCCATCCGGTAGAGACTCGCGTCGACATCATTTGGAACATGACTTTGGTCTGCCCGTGGGACTGCAAGATCTGCTGCGTCGACGCCGTGCATGTTCGTCGACAGGAGGATCATATCCTGCTCTCCTCATCGGGACTGATGAAGCACGAGCGTGTTCCCCATTCACGGCAGGATGCAGGGAGCATCTACGACATCGCCTCGCAGCACCAGCAGCGGCGGGGACTCGAACTCGATTTCGCGGGGAAGATGCGCGTGCTGGAACATCTGAAGGGATTCGCTCCGAAGGTCGACATCTCCGGCGGCGATCCGTTGTCGGTAAGCGAGAACTTCGAGATCATGCGCCACGCCTCGGCGCGCCTCGGAAAGCAGAACGTCACCTTGACGGCGACGGGGACCGGGTTGCTCCACCGTTCGGTCGAAGAGGTGGCGTCCCTCATCGGCGAGTACAACTTCACCTATGACAGCGCGAGGGAAGACGACGCGTCGGATCTTCGTCCACAGGGGTACGCTCGCGGCAACCTGCGCAAGGCCACGCAGTTCGCCCGACACGGTGTGCGCACGAGGGCTGAGTGCCCTCTGACGCGCGAGAACCTTCAACTTGAGACTCTCAACCGGATCTATGGAGATCTGTGCGACGCAGGGATTGGCAAGTTGCTGGTCATGAGGCTGTTTCCGGTGGGGCGTGGGGGCAACGAGTCCGCCGCGACGCCGACCTCGGACGAGTATCGCCGCGCGATCAATCACCTCCGGGACCTTGAGTTGCGACTGAAGGGGCCGGCGATCCGCCTGCAGTGCGCCCTGAAGCATCTTGACGGCGGAGTGAAGGAGAACCCGTGTGACCTCGTGCGCGAGTCCTTCGGGCTCATGGCCGACGGGACCTTGCTCGCTTCCCCCTGGGCCGTCGACGGAAAGGGACGGGCGCTGGACGACGCCTTCGTCCTGGGGAACCTCGCGTGCACTCCGTTGCGGGACATCCTGTCGTCAGAGAAGGTGGCCCTGTACCGTCGGCGCCTCGACGACAACCTCGGGCACTGCAAGATCTTCTCCTATTTCCACGGCACCTCGACCGATCCGCTCGCGCGCCTGTTCGAGAACGCCGATCCACTGTATACTAACGTCAACCCGAAGGGCTAAATCTATGTCCACACAGATCAAGGAGACGGAGGCCAAGTCGGTCCTCGTTAAGTCAAAACTTCCCGATGCGGACTACGTCGTCAATCCCTACACGGGTTGCGCGTTCGGCTGCGTGTACTGCTATGCGAGCTTCATGGGCCGTTTCGTCGACGAGCCCATTGGGAACTGGGGGAACTACGTCTACGTCAAGACCAACGCGGTTGAGGTGTTCGAGCAGGATCTTGCCCGACTGCGCAAGACCGGCGCCGCGCCCTCGATCTTGCTCAGTTCGGTGACTGACCCCTATCAGGGCATCGAGCACAAGTACGGTCTCGTGCGGGGCATCCTCGAAGTGCTTGCCCGCGAGCCCTACCCCGGCGTGGTCAGCATCCTGACGAAGTCCCCGCTCGTGCTCCGTGATGTCGACCTCTTTCAGCGATTGCCGAATGTGGAGATCGGCATGACGATCACGACCACCGACGACTCGATCAGTCGGTTTTTGGAATTGCGCGCACCGGTCGCAAGCCGTCGCATCCAGACCCTGGAAGCGTTGCGCGAGGCCGGCCTCGAAACGTACGCGTTCGTCGGTCCGCTGCTCCCGCACTTCCGTTACGAACCCGCTGCGCTCGACCACCTCTTCGGCGAGCTCGCTCGCGTCCGCGTTGGCTCGCTCTTCGTCGAGCACATCAACCTGAAGCCCTACATCCGCGAACGCTTGTTTCCGATCGTCGACCAGGCGTCCCCTGAGGTCCAGGAGATCTATCGGGGCGCCTCCAAGGAGGGGCATCGCGAGGCTCTTGACATGATCATCGCCGATCTCCTCAAGAAGCATGGATTGAAGCTTCGTCTTGGCAAGGTACTTTACCACAACGACCCCTGAATGCCCGCCGCAGTGCTGGCTTCCGAGAAACCCGTGCAACCACTTCAACGGAGGAACTGGCATGGCAGTGCTTTCAGTTAACTTTGGCGGACTCCCGCTCAAGAACCCGGTCGTCATGGCGTCCGCACCTCCAACCGAGACGGTGGATAGCATCGTTCGCTGTGCGGAGGCCGGTGCGGCGGCGGCGATTATCAAGACAGTGGCGTCTTACGACGCGGCGTCATTCCCGCTGGGAGCGCGTCGTACCCGAGTCGATCGGAGCGGCTTCTGGGCGCTCTCTACCTTCCGACGAGAGACACTGACACTGGACGAGGGCGTCGCGTTGGTGACTGGGGCAGTGCGACGCACGGACATCCCCATCATCGCAAGCGTTGGGGCACTGGACATGGCCCCGGAATCATGGCTCCCGACCTGCCTTGCCTTGCAGGAGGCCGGGGCGAGCATGATCCAGTTGGACTTGTTCTACCTTCCACACCCCCGGTGCTCGCCGGAAAGCGTTCTACAACTTCAGACCCTTATTACGAACCTCGCGGCGAAGCTGCGTGTTCCACTGGCGCCGAAGCTCAACCTCGAGTTGCCGGCGCACTACGCGGCCCAGGTCCTGTCCAATGCCCCGATCGCCGCCCTGCTTGCGATCGACTCCATCCGGGTTCCGCCACCGATGGAGCTCAAGGGCGGACCGCGATCGCTCATTGAATATGCCGAGAACGCAGGAGAATGCTCCCTGTTCGGTGCGTGGCAGAAGCCGATCACGCTGCAGTATACGCGAACCCTGGCGGAACAAAGCCCGCTCCCCATTTGCGCCGGTGGAGGTCTCATGAACGGCCTCGACGCAATCGAGGCGATCATGTTCGGTGCGACGACGGTGCAATTCGCGACGGCGATCATCCAAAAGGGCTATGGCTGGATCGGCAAGATCCTGACTGAGATGGAGGCCTTCCTCGACGATGCCGGCCACGCCGATGTGTCCGCGATCCGTGGTATGGCGTTGCAGCGGTTTGTACGGGATGAGCATCGAATCGACTTTGGGGACGTGAAGGCGATTGTCGATCATGACCTCTGCATCATGTGCGGCAAGTGCACCCAGCAGGTCTTCTGTCCAGACATCGACGTGGTGGACAGCCGAATCCGAGTCCTCGATCATTGCGATGGTTGCGGTCTCTGCGTCGCCGTCTGTCCGACGAAGCCAAAGTCGCTTTCGCTCGTGCCTGCCGGTCGGCTCACGACGAAGGCCCACTCGTGAGGTCCGTGCCGTGACGGTGCCAACGGATCAGTCGACGCCCCTCGGCCCACACGAGAACACGTGCCATATGCCGATCCACACGGTAATTTACCTCGTCTACAGCGCAGCCTCCGGATTCATCGAACTCGGAGCCATATTTCTTGCGGTTCGTATGCATTTTTCGATCGTCATAACACTTGGTCTCGGCCTCGTCTATCAGGCTGGCGCTCTTCTCACGAACCCGCTGAAGCTCACAGGGTCTCAGTATCGCGTTATGATCGCCCTCGCGGTCTTCGCGGGAGTCGCGACAGTATGGGAACCCTATGCGGTCTTTCCATCGCTTTTTCTCCTCAGTGCGGGCTTGCAGGGGCTGCGGGAGGAAGCGCTGGAAGGCTCGCGAGTGGGTACGTTCCCCAAACGCGTCTCCCGAATCCTGGGGTTCGCACTGGCAGGATTCTTCAGTCCGTGGAGGATGGTGATTATCTCACTTTTGATCCTCCTTTTCGCGGCGGCGCTTCAGGCTCGATCTGAGCCACTGGCACAAGCGCCCCGCCCCGTCCAACACCGTTCGTTAGGAATCACGGGCATCGTGATGGTGATGCACCAGATGCACTACTTCGTTTACTCATACGCTCTTCCCGTCCTCTTCTTTCGTACTCACGGACTCGGAGGCGTGGTAGCTGGCCTCGCATTTGCGCTGGGGTGGGTAAGCTACTCTTTGACCCCGATGGCGCTGGGACGACTCCCCCCACTCCCGGTGGTGGTGATCGGGCACGTCACGGTGGCCGTGACGCTGGCATTCATGGCTGCCAATCTCAATAACCTCCCTCTGCTGCTCGCGGCCTGGTTCGCCAGTGGCTTCGGCGGGGGCACGGTATTTGGCATCAGATCCTTGGGGCGGCGATGGGCCTCTGTAGACCGGACTGGCAATTTGGACATGTGGGAGAACGTCGGGCACGTTCTGGGCGTGCTCGCGGCCATCACACTCATGTTGGTTGCGCCACACGATCGCGTCCTGTTCCTGGCAGGGGCCGCGTTTGCCATGGTGGTGGCTGGAACCGTTGCGCTGACGGCGTACTTCCGCCGAATTTCACTCGACTAGCGCGGTTCCCAGTCTGGCGTGTGGACCGGCGAGGGAGGCAAGCCCTGCACGGAAGTTGAAGCCATAGTCGACGCGGATCGGCATCGAGAGCACGCCAGAATCGGCTAGGAACCGCTCAAGCGGGCCCCACGTGGTGGACCCTGGCCCTGTCCCTAGACGTGGCATGTGGTTCCGTGGGAAGACGAGGTGGACGGGCCGTACCAATCTCGGGGACGTCGAGAGTCAAGCCAACCACGCGGAAAGTGATCTATGAGTGACATTGGCGATCTACTTACTCTCTTCCGCCTCCTGTGCGACTACGGTATGGATCAGTTGGAGGCGAACGTCTACGGCACACTGCTCGCTCATGGCCCCACCCCTCATGTTCGCCTGGCTGGTCTGATTGGGGTGCCACCCGAGGCAATTGCACCGCACCTTGTCGCCCTGTCGTCAACGTCTCGAATGCTTGTCGGTAGCGACGATAGGAAAGGCGTATTGCACTACTACGCCTGCGAGCCGAGCGCCGCGTGGCACGCGATCGCAGCAGGGCTGCGGTGGGAGCAGTCCTTTGACATGGACGAAGACATGACGACGTCCTCCAACCCTCGGACTCAGATGTTTCAGGAAATTGCACGGATTGCGTGCATTATCTACCACCCTCACGCTACATCCAATTCGCACCGAGAACGTGACATCGACAGCTCCGATGAGCTCGCGCGCCGAACCTGCGATATTATCTCTATGGCAAACAGGGAGATACTCGCCGCCAGCCGCTCCCCGCGTCTTCCTCAGGTAGCATCCTTTTGGATGGTCATTACCAAACGGCTGTCGGAAGGTGTGCGATACCAGCGTGTTGCCGATCTGGAGGAACTCATCGACCATGGGCTTGCAGTTGTAAGGCGTGATATTGAAGTCGCGGGCGTTGAACTATTTGTTCTGGAATCCCAACGCATTGGGAGCAAGTTCTACACCGTCGATGCACGGTGGCTCAGCGTTTACCATTCGGGGGCCATTCCTGACGCTCGCGGTGTTGGGCGCGTCACTAGCCAACGTGCGATCATCCTTCGATACACGAAGCGCTTCGATGCCTATCGGCGTGACGCAATGTCCGGGGGATTCGTGCTGGCCAAACTCCGCGAGATCAGCGAGGTTCTGCTAGAGAGGGCGACAAAGTGCCTGGAGGCTGAGGAGGTCGAATGGGTTGCGTCACTCATCGAAGGGGGGAAGTTCTCGACATTCGCGCGAGAACGAGGTTGGAGCGGAGATCGCCTGAGGACGACGATTGAACGGGCAGCGAGGGCGCGGATCATCCGATTGAATGGTGAAGGCGTCGCGGTTCCAGACTATCCCATTGACGAGGCAACTCTGCGCTCCGCCTTCAGAGCCGCACCACACGGCGTTTGAGATGGGTCGACGATACGGTCCCTCGTGTGGACAGGGCGCGGGTCTGAGGCAACCCCTCGTTTTTCTCCCGGAATCCACGGCGATTCCGTTCCGAGAACCCCAAAGATGTCTACGGTTGGCAGGGACTCCACAACAAAATACGCTTGCGCAACCGATGAAAAACGATGGGTGTCCTTGGCCACCGCAAACAGGGTCTCCCACACTTCGTGTGGAGGCGTGGCCTAAGCGGCGAGGAGTCGCTGACGGAGGAGATCGACGCTCGCGCGCCCAAGCCGGGCACGACCATGTCGAGCAGCACGAAGTCCGAGAGGTCGCGCTCAAATCGTCGCTCGCCTCGTTCATGGGTGCGGCTCTTTCCCAGCGGAGCGCCTGACGATCACGCGGCGGCCTTCACCGGTGGGTAGTTCCGCGCGTGTTACTTCTTGAGATGGAATCGGCAGTACGCATTCCAATCGCCCGATGCGATCAGCGCGCGAATGCGCAGGACGGCCTCGGCGCCTTGGACGGTCCAGCGCGCGCCGGTGAGTCCCATCCGGTCCTTGACCACCAGCGACCGGCACGCGCCTTCGATCACGCCACTCGCGATCGGCAGGCCTTCCCGCAGCGCGGCGGCGTAGTCCAGTTGCCGACTCCGCGCGCGCAGGTACTCCGCGCAGGCCTCCACCGCCTCGCGGCGAGCGTCGGTGATCTCTCGCAAGGTCGCCGACTGCCGCAGCCCCGCCACGACGTCCACCACCGGGCGCGTGAGCAGCTTGCCGACGTACGTCCGCACCCACCGCTCGGCAGCCGCGTTGGTCCCGCCGTGGATCGCCGTCGCCGCCCGCCACAGGTAGTGCAGCACGTGGATCAGATCGAGCACGATCACCACCCGCACGCCCAGCCGGTCGGCCTCCCGCTGCACGACGTCGCTCTGCGTCTCCGCGCCGTCGATCACCACGACCCACGTCCGTCGATGCTCCGGGTCGCGCCGCTGCGCCTCGGCAAACATCGCGCGGATCGCGGTGCCCTGGTCCTTCTCGACCGTCGCCGCGACCTGCTTGTTCTGCGGGCGCGGCAGCGTGCGCTTGGGGGTCTTGCGCTGGGCGGGCGGCTTGAGCTGCTCGACGACCTCGCGGGCCTCGCGCACGCACCGCTCCTGGTCCCAGATCGCCGTCACGGCGGCCATGCGGCGTAAGCGCTTCACGAGCCCGCGTTCTCGACGGGATGATGCCCAGTCGCCACGATGGGCCGACGCATGGACCCCCAACCGTCAATCCGTCGCGGCCTGCTGTTCCGTCGCGCACGGCGGGGGGACGGTCACGTGCCCGAGGGGCCGCGCGAGCTCGCTGGCGTCGAGTCGTCCGCGGGTGTCGGCCCAGTACCGGGGCGCGAGCTCGAGGTATCGCTCGCGAGGCCAGTACGGCATGACGCGAATGACGTCGGCGAGGTAGCTCTCCGGGTCGAGCCGGTGGAGCTTGCAGGAGGCCACCAGCGAGAAGAGGTTCGCCGCCGCCGAGGCGTGGTCGTCGCTGCCGAAGAAGAGCCACGACTTGCGGGCGGCAGCAACGGGCTGCAGCGCCCGCTCCGACCCGTTGTTCTCCAGTCGCAACCGACCGTCCTCCAGGAAGCGCCGCAAGGGCCCTACCTGGTTGCGCGCGTAGCCGAGCGCGGCGGTGGCGTAGCCCCGCGGTCGGGGCACGACGGACTCGGCCTCGACCCAGGCGAAGAAGGCGTCCACGAGCGGGCGCACACGCTCCTCCCGACGAAGCTTGCGGGTCGCCGGCGGCAGGTCGGCGAGGGCGCGGTCGGCGGCGAAGATCGCGTCGATGCGGCGCAGGCCCTCGACCCCGATCGCCTGCTTGCAGACAGCGGCCTCCCAGAAGCCGCGGCGGCAATGACTCCAGCAGCCGACCTCCTTGGGTGGCGGGGCCGGCTCGGGATCGGGCGGCCTTCCGACGGGCGGTCGTCCGGCGAAGAGGGCGTCGTAGACGGCGTGGGCGTCCGCCTGGAGGTAGCCCGAGTAGCCCTTGAACATCGAGCAGACCGCGGCCGAGGTGTGCCGCTCTTGATACTCGAAGAAGACGTGGTCTCGGTCGGCGAGCACCACGAAGAAGTGTCCCTTGTGGCAGGGGCCTCGTTTGCGCTCCTGGAGCGGACCGGGCTGGATGCGCACGCCGGTGGCATCGGTCGAGAGGCAGAATGCGGTGCGCATCGCCTCGTCGCGGGCGGCCTCGACGATGGCGCCGAGGGTCGCGCCGACGTCCTCGGCGTAGCGGCTCATGGTGCCGCGGTCGAGCGTGAAGCCCTGCAGCGCGAAGCTCTGCTCCAGGCGGTAGAAGGGCACGCCCAGCAGGTACTTGCTCACCAGCACGTGGGCGATCATCGAGGGCGCCAGCAGGGCCCGCCGGAACAGCTCCCGCGGCAGCGGCGTGGTGACGATGCGAGGAGGCGCCTCGGACGTCGGCTCCGACACCGTGGGCGCGTCCGCGACGGGCTCGGCCGCGGGCTCGGCGACCTTGTAGACGACGCGGGCGACGACGATGCGCCGCGCGCCGCCGCGCTCGTAGCCAAGCCGCGAGCTCTCCTCGAAGCCGATGCGCTCGGCCGTGCCCTCCAGCTCCGGGTCCGTGAGCTCGACGCGGACCACCGGCAGGTCCGTCTCGGCGAGGTCACGGCGGCCCGTGGGCGGGGTCTTTCGCTTGCGCTTGGTCTTCTCTCCCTCGTCGTCCCCGTCCTCGTCGCCCGCGGCCAGCGCGGCCGCGTCGAGCGCCTTGGAGAGCGACTGGACCTGGACGAACATCGCGTCGAAGGCGAGCTGCGCGGCGTCCACCTCGGCGCGCTCGGCGGAGGCGACGTAGATCCGGCGGCGCATCAGCTGGAGCTGCTCGAGCGCGTGCGTGTACGCGCGGCGAAGTCGCTCCAGCGAGGCCTCGGTGTCGTGCAGGCGCTCGGTCAGCGCGGCCTTCTCCCGCTCGAGCTCGGCGAGGCGCGCCGCGTCGGTGCGCGGGGTCGAGGGCGTAGTCCGAGCGGGCACGCGCGACCCAATAGGCACCGCGTCGGTCGTTGTCGAGTGAATCTTATGAGGTCATGTAAGTTTCACTGAAGCCGGCGTCGCGGCGCTCGTCGCACGGCCTCCTGCGGCGCGATGGCGAGCCCATCGAGGAGCGCCTCGAAGGTCGCCTCGTCGATCTCCAGATGCGCCGCGCCGGGCGCGGGCGTCGGGGGCACGCGGAAGACGCCGCGATCGAGGCGCTTGTGGAACAGGCACGGTCCGGTGCCGTCGAAGAAAAGTACCTTCGCGGCCGTGCCCCGCCGCCCGATGAAGACGAAGAGTGCGCCCGAGCGGGCGTCGTAGCCGGTGTGCTGCTGGGCGAGGCCCGCGAGGCGCTCGAAGCCCGAGCGCAGATCGACGGGCTCGAGCGCGACGAAGACCTGGACGCCGGCGGGGATCATCGCGCCCCCTCCGCGAGGGCGCGCATCACGGCGGCGAGCAGGGTCGGGTCGAAGCCTGGCGCGACCCGCACGCGCGCGGCGCCGACCTCGACCACCAGCTCACGCGGGGGCTCGGGCGCGGCCGCGGCCGGCCGCGGGACGATCTCCAGGAAGGAGACCGCCGGCGCGCGTCCGAGGCGGCTCGACCACCACCGGAGCGTGCTCGCGGAGAACGCCTCGCCCAACGCGAAGGCCTCGGCCGTCAGGCCACTCGCTCGCCATGCGCCAACCCGCTCACGCCACCGCTGCACGGTCGGGGGAGCGGGACCCGCGGTCTTCCTTGAAGAGACAGTCGCCATGCCGCCCACCGTGCATCCGGCGAAAGCGCGGCGGAAGAACGCGGGCTCGTGCAGCGGTTACGGATCTTCTTCTCGCCCGGGGTGCGCTGGAAGCGGCGGTTCACCTCCTCCGCGCGCTCTTCGCCGGAGGCTGAACCGAACCACTTTTCCCATCGAAGACCGAGAAGCGAGCTGATCTGTCGCTTCGCGTGGTCATTGATGCGGTAGCAGAGGGCGCCGGGGAGCGTGATGTTCCCCTCCGGCGTCATGCGCAGGTCGGCGACGTGGACCACCTGGTCGGGCAGCATCTCGCCGGAGCGCTGCATGACCGACTGGTAGACGTCGGCGAAGGAGCGGCCGCGCAACATCGTTGGCGGCGGTGGGGGGGGGTGGCGCCAGGGGCGGCTGAGCCACCGCGAGCGCGACGGAAGGAACTGCAGACACACGAGCATTCATGGGGTACCTCGGCTTCTCGTCCGAAGCGCTGGCCTTCTCGCACCATGCTTCCCGTCGATCGAACGGGTCGAGGCGCGTCTCTGCGAAGCTTTCCGAGGTCTCGATGCCGAGCCCGAGCGGGTGCGTTCGATCACGCTGTTCGATTGGATCAAAGCGGCCAAACTGACATGAAATCCGTATGACACCCGCGGCGCGCTGTGCGGCAGCGCCCGAGCATCGGCCGCGCCCCACCCCCAACGGTGCCGCTGCGACGCACCCACCGCAGCACCGACGTCTACCCCGCCCGCATGACCCTCCCACGGCACAACCCCGAACGCCGCCCCTGCGGCACCCGCTCGACGATGCAGCCAGCACTCGCGCGCGTCCCGCGGTGCCGAAGCAACTGCCTGTCGGCCCCTCGGGCGATTGGCGCGGCCATCGAGTCGTTCCTCTTTGCGGGGAGCGGCGACGCGTTCGAGGGCGCGCTTCGCAACTACTACAAGACCGGCGACGTGAAGCTCGGTGCCCCCCGCTCGATCGCCAGCATGGGAGTTTTCTTGCGCCACCGCGGGACGTCAGAGAACCTTGACGTGTCCACGCACGTGGCACGCGCGCTGGTCCGCTGGGAGATTCATGAAGAAGCCCGAGGTGCTCAAGGTCCTCAGGTCCGTACTCGACCCCGTGATGCGCGACCTGGGTTTTTCCTGGAAGCGGATGCCGCGCACGTCGGACGGACACTACGTGCGGTCGTGGCCCGGCGGGCGCGACACGTTCGTGCTCGCGATCGCCACCTATCACCCGCAGTACAACCTCGACGCGTGCGCCACGCTGCGGATCGACGCCGTCGAGGCGCTGGTGACGCCGCACATCCCGTTCTCGCCGCCGGAGGCCGCGCTCGAGGCGACCTCGTGCGTGATGAACGACCTCGCGTGCTTCGTGGACGGGCCGGAGCCGAGGCGTCGGCCGCGCGTGACGGTCGAGACGGAGGCTGAGGTGGAGGCGTACGCCCGCTGGTGCGCGTCGATGGTGCGCGAACGCGTGGATCCGTGGCTGAAGTCGCTCCGGAGTCCCCAGGACCTGCAGCGGACTCCCGAGGCGTGGCGGCGGTTCTGGGGCGTCGAACCGTACCGCCCCATGCATGAGCTGGCGCTCGCCTTCCTCTGCGGCGCGACGCCGAACGCGCAGGAGCAGCTCGCGCAGGGCTTTCTCGCCGCGTCGTCGACGTGGCCGGCGTTGTACCGCCCGTGGCTCGCGTCGCTCGTGGCCGAGTTGCGCGCTCGGCGCGCCGGGGCGCGGAGCCCATAGGATCGGTCGACGCGCTGCGCCCACGCGAGCGGCGTGCGTTCGGAGGCGGCACGGCGCCGGGCGAGGTCTCCCGACAACGCCGGCCCGGCCGGGCGGTGCCCCGCACCGTGGCCGGGTCGCGGTGGACGCCGTCCATCCAGATCGGTGGCAAGGGTTCGTGGAAGTACGCCCCCCAGCCCTGGCGAACTGGAACACCCGTCCGCGTCAGTAGAGTGCGCGACGACGGACCGCTTGAACATCCTCCCGGATGTTGCGATCGTCCGCGTCGGCGTTCGGCGGCGGACGTCCTGCACGACAGGAGGGCCCATGGTCTCCCACGCAACACGTCGAGCCGGGCTGCAATCCGCCCTGCTCATTGGCCTCACCACCGCCTGCACGCCGACCTCCTCCGGCTTCCAACCGCCCGACGACGTCATGGTCCTGGAGGACATCATCGAGGACTCGTCCAGCGCGGATCACTCGACGCCCGCAACCGCTGACGTCGGCGACGTGGTCACCTTGGACGTCGGGGTCGACACGGGCCGCACGCACCTTGACGCGGTCGCCGCCGACCGGCCGCCGGGGGTCGATGTTCTTTCGTCCGATGCCGGCATTCCCGATGTGACTGATGTGACGAGGGCGGACATCGGGCTCGACGCGCCGATCGACGCCGCGCTCGACAGTACCCCTCGGGTCGATACGCCGTCCGCCGACGCGCTGATCGACGCGGCCATCGGCCTCGACGCGTTGGACGTTCCCTTTCGGGACATCCCGGCCGACACCACGCTGGACACAGCTCCGCGACTCGATGCGCTGACGACCGATGTCGGCGACGCGTCGGTAGCGGACCGCTTGCCCGCGTCGCCGAACTGCCCCGCACGGGTCGTCGAGCTGGGCCGCCTGCCCAATGTCCGTGCCAACGGAGAGCGGCCCGACTTCTGGATGCGCGACTTCGACGGGGACGGGCGCGTTGACATCGCCACGACCCGCCTCAACTCGACAACCTACCGCTACATCATCCGCTTCTGGCGCGGCCTGGGCGGCGTGACCTTCGCCGACCCGGTCGAATCGTCGTTCGCGGTGCCCCGCTACGGCTACGGCTACCAGGCGCTCGCGGACGTCAACGGCGACAGTCGCCTCGACTTCGTGCTCGGCCGCGTCTCCGAAGTGCCGCGACGATCCAGTGTGACCGCATCGATCTTCGGCGACGGTGGGGTCTTCTCCGTCCCCGGATTCGAGCGGGACTTGAGCGCCTGCTCCTTCGGCGATGACGAGCGGATCAATGGGTGGATCGTGATCGACGTCGATCGCGACGGCCGGGCCGACGTTCTCAGCACGATCAGCCTGGGAGGCCTGGGCTCGGAGCCCGTGGGCCTCTCCCTCGCGCGCGGCGGCCTGTATGGCTTTGAGTCCGCGCGCTGCGTCGCCACGGCGACCAGCGCGACGATGGGCTTCCCGGTAAACATGGTCGGGGCGAACGAGTTCGCCCGGGGCGACTTCGATGGCGACGGCGAGCTCGACCTCGTCGCGCGCATCGGGCGCCGGCTGAGGTACTTTCGCAACTCGGGGCCGTCGACCTTCACGGAGATCGGCGACCTCGTCGAGACCGACAACTTCCCGCTCTACGTCGACACGGTGCGCGGTCGACGTCCCGACCGGCTCCTGCGCGTGCACATCGGGTATTCCTCGCCGTTCACGGAGGTCGACTACTTCGCCGTCGACGCGACGCGTGGCCTGTCTCCAGCGCGGCCCCTCGTCTCGGTGCCGGAGTACGACCCGACCGGCTGGGGGATCGCGCAGACCCTCGTCCTTGGCGACCTCACGGGCGACGGGCGGACCGACATCCTCGAAGCGAGCGCCCGCGCCTCGTTCGAACCATCCAGCCGGACGTTCACTCTCGCCTGCGAACAGGGTGACGGGCGCTGGGTGATGACGACCGGGGACTTCCCGAGCGGCATCGCCGGCTTTGGCTCGCTGCAGCTCGACGAGACGCCCGCGCGCGAACTCTATTCCTTCCCGACCGAGACCACCCTCGCGTTCTACCGGCTCCAGTAGACAGGGGCCTCGCGTGCGACCTGGGTGCGGCTCCGGTCGGTTGGATGTGATTTCGCGGGGTCACGGATCGCCGGAGAGTGCCTGAGTGCCGAAGACGTGGTCGGCCTCGAGCTCTCCGCGGATCTCGGATTCGGGAACCTCGGGTTTCCCGCTGCGCGGCGAGTACGATGGGAGCCAACACCCGTACAGATCGGCGGCCTCTGACGGATCTTCCCCGTGAGCCGGTCGCAGATCCCCGTGCAATCGCGCGGTGATCTTCGCAGTTCGTGGGCTACGCCGTCGGACCTCCTAGAGACAACACGGGCGCTGGCAGCGTCGGCAGCACCTCCAGCAACTCTCGCTGGGGCGCGTCCCATCGGGTCGGCAGTCGCCACAGCCCGTGCCCCGGTGCGCCGAGCGACATCAGGCGCACGGCATCGAGGCGGTCCAGGGCCTCTGCCGCCGAGATCTTCAGCGGCGCGATCTTCCGTTCGAGCGCCCGGACGAGCTTCAGCGCCAGCATCGCCACCAGCGCGTGCGCGCGGGTCCGCCCGGCCTTCCGCAGGAAGATCGGCCGCAGCTCCAGCAACCCCGTCTTCATCGTACGGAAGTCGCGCTCGACGCGCTGCAGGTCGCCGTAGCGCTCCCATACCTGCCGCGCGGTCGCGTCCGACTGGGGCACGTCCGTGATCACCGCGTAGCAGCCGTCGAGCTCCTCCTCGCGCTCGCGCTTCGCCTCATCGACGTCGATCACCACGTGGCGTCCTTCGCCCCGCGCCGAGACGAAGCCTCCGAGCTTGTACGCCTGGATCCACCGCTGCGCCTGGCGCAGTGACACCGCCACGTCCGCGCGGGGGTGGGCGTCCATGAAGGCGTTGCGCGCGTCGACCCTGGCCCGCACCCGGGCGAGCTGGTCGGCGCGCCGTGCGCGGTGCCGCTCCGTCGTCGCGGGCGTACGACGGAGCACGTACCGCACGCCGTCCTCGCCCACGACCTCCGCGACCTCTTCGGTGAAGAGGTCCAGCTGGAGCGTCCCTTCGTTCAGCCGCCGTCGCAGCTCCGGGTCCGTGAGTGCCGTGACGTACCGGAAGCCGTGCTGCCCGAGCAGCTCGCGCGCCGGCCCCTTGAGCATGCCGCGATCGCCCACGAGCACGACGTGCTCGGCGCCGAGGTCCTTCGCGAGCCACTGCACGCGGTCGGGCACCGTCGTCGGATCGGCGCGGTTGCCCTCGTACACGTGCACGCTCACCGGCTCGCCCTCGGCGTCCGTCAGGAGCCCCACCACGACCTGCTTCTTGAACCGCTTGCCGTCCCGGTTGTAGCCCGGTGCGGCGAGCTCGTTCTGCTGCCCTTCGAGGTACGACGAGGTCACGTCGTACAGGAAGGTCGCACCGCTCGGCCTCTTGGGCGCGAGCGCCCGCTCGACGCGCAGGTGCTCCGCTTCGAGCCAATCGAGCGCGCGATACAGGTCCTCCTCGTCGAAGTGCTCGAGCCCCAGGATCGGCGCCGTCGCCTGCGTACTCGCCCACCGCGCCGCCGAGCGACGCGAGCCCCGGTGAAGCACGCGCGCGAGCACGAGGAACAGACTCAGCCGGCCCATGCGCGTCTTGCCCAGCGCCTTCTCGATTCCGCACTCGCGCGCCAGCGCCAGCAGCGCCGCCAGAGGTCCGTACGCGGGGCCGATCATCGGGACGGACGCCGCGGACAACTCAAGCGTCTCGCCCGCACGCTCCGCCGCGCAGTACCGCTCCACGAGGTCGATCAGCCCCGGTGGGAGCTTCGAGAGATTCGCCAGCGTGCGGTGCACCACCCTGGTCGCGACGCGCGCGTCCTTGCGAGGCCGGCCCGGGGCGCGCGCTGCCGGAACCCTCTCGCCTTGAACCAACAGCACCGCCCCGTACTCGCGGTCGCCCTGGACGCTGCGCGTGCGCTTGATGAACACGCCGCAAGGAGAGCTCCCGCTGGCGAAGCTGTCAAGCGATACGGGCAATCTCTAGTGACAACAGATGCGGCGTCACAAAATCGCGGTCCTGCACGCGCGATGCGTGGAAGAAACCAGCGTCAGAGCAGGAAGATCCGTCTGAACTCAGCCCAAGGGGCGCCAACACCGCCGAAAGTAGTGAGTCTGCAGGACCTGCGGACGACTTGAGAACACCATGACTTGAGATCATAAAAGATCAGACTCCAAAGAACGCGGCGCCCTCGTCAAGATCTTCGTCGCGGCACAAGAGCTCCCCCGAGCTGATGACGGCACGCACATTTGCCCTGATCAACTGCTGAACGTGTCGAGAATTTCGAGTTCGGAGATACTCCGCAATGAGAAAAAGCGGAAACCTCCGCTTTCGTCCCTTGGTCGTCTTCCTGTCTCCCAATCCTTCGGACTCTACCCAAGAACGGGCCAACTCCGCGAAGAAACCATCGGCCTTTCCATCGTCCAATTGTTTCAGCCAGAAGTATCCGGTGAGCGCGTGATTGGTCTCCTCCCGGCAGATGCGAGAGGCCACACGCACGGGCAAGGCCGTTCCAGAGAGCCGCCCGAGCGCATGCTCCGCCTTGGCCGCAGCGATACAGCCTTCGCCCTCATACAGGCAATGCTGTAGAACGACGTAGGAGAGCATGCTCTCGGCGGAACCAATGAGTTCCCAGGCACGTCGGCGGTTCGGGGCAATCCAAGGACGCTCCGCCTGATCGTAGCCCAAGACAAGCGAGATCGACTCAAGATGCAATGCCTCATCATAGAAGATATTGGCTAGCGCGAGCATGAGCTCGATCGGAGCGTCATCACCGTGACGGACAAGGACTCTCGCAATAGCGCTCATGGCAAGCTTCTCCACAGAATCCACGTCCCCGAAGATGTCTGCGAAGTCGCCCAGCCCCTGACGCAGCGAGTGATAAGGAAACCGGTAGCCGACGCGGTCCGTGATCAGCGCCTGATCGAACGCCTCATGCATCGCAGATCGAAGGACCGACTCACTGCCGAACGCCGTACCGAGCAGACCATCCTCGGCGGAGAAGGGATCGTCGCGCAGGGCGATGGTGTAGTAATCAGAAACTGCGGACGCGCAAGCTGCCCGGGCGCGCCAGTCGGCGAGAAAGACACCGCTTCCCACAGGACCGAGAACGTCCCTGAGAACATCAACAAGTCGAGTCATGCTTTCACCATCCCCTTCACTCCGTCGACGGATCAAACAGCAAGGCCGCCCGGACCAACGGCTCCCACGACCGGCGGCTTCGCCAGCCATCCTACGGGCCTTCGGACCGGACGGCATCGGTCCACGGCTGTCGGGCATGTCCTCACGAGTTCGTCGCCCTTACGTGCGTAGCCGCAAGAGAACCGGGCCGCGGAACTCCGTTGCTCATCAAGAGTCCGACCGGCTGAAGGCGGCGCACTCGCATCGGTGGCCATGCAGAGGAATCCCTCCGTGTCGCATGACGTCAACACCGAACCATCTCATAGGCCGCGCTCAGATGTGCAAGCGCCCGATTGAGCAACAACGCGTTCCCCTCCAGGTAGATCCACGGGCTCGCGCCCGAGGGATGGGGCAGCGGAACGATCGGGATCACCCTACGGGCCCCAGGGCGCGTGTATTCATAAGTGGTGCCGACGGCCTGCTCCAGCCGAAGGCTTGCGTCTCCCACCAACTCGCGAAGGGCCATGACACCCACCGGGACGATGACCATCGGACGGATGCTCTCGATCGTGGCCTGAATGCGCGAACGTTCCGCACGTACGTCCTTCATCTTCGGTGGGCGGTGCCCGTGCCCCATCGAACCCGGGAATCGGCTTGTGAGTGCGGTAAAGCAGGAGTTGGCAAGCACCATCTCCTTTGGTAGCCCGACACGCTCGAGCCAGTGGTACAATCGCGTGCGACCGAAGGGAGTGTCTCCGATCGTACGGGGAGGGGCCTGGCCGATAAAAAGAAACGTCGTCATACGTCAAAGATCTGTCACGTGGACCGTTCCTCAGTCCTGATCTCATCAAAAAAACGGCTTACCTGTCCTCGAATCAGGTCGCCCAAGGATCGATCAATGCCATAGTCGACTGATCGCCCTTCGAAGCCGCTCACCAGGACCGAGAGTGCCTCGTCGTCGATCGTATCGACATCGGTTACATGGAGTAGGGGTCGGCGGCTGTGCAGCAGCTCGACTCGAGCGCGATCGACCCCGCTCGCGTACCGAGGCTCATGCATGAGCAGGATCGGCCTTCGGTGGAGCATGGCGAACATCATCTCGAGGCTCGCGCTCCTGCCGACGTATCCGAGATCATCGACATAGCGGTTGTTCACCACATGAAAGTCGCATGATCGCAGCGATCGATAGTAATCGGTTTCTATGCTCAAAAATGTCGTCTCGTTCACATCGAAGTTGTAGCCACGACCGTTCTTCGTGTACCAGATCCGGTCGGAGAGGGGATGCGAGACGTCGACACCGACGTTCAGGAATCTCTGTTTGAGAGCGAACACCGAAGCGTCCTCTTCGCAATACTTCCCGCCGATCTGGGTCTTGCTCATCGTTCATGTTCCATGCGCATGCGAGCCGCAACCTCCGATGGCGAGATCCTGTTCAGATCGATCTGCACGGATTCGTCGCGGTTCAAGGCCCCAATGCATGCGATCGTCTGCGGCGAATCCATGGACGAGAGGCTCAGTCGGGAGAACGCCTCATCAATCAGGCGTTCGCCGCCCGGCTCGACGGATTGAATCTCCAGCAACGCCCTTCCGTCGACTCGATACTCATCGACGGAGTAGATCAGGCCGCCTGCGTTCCAGGTCATACGACGAGTGCACATGAGAACGAATCGACTCCACCCCAACGCGCAGAGCCCGCCCACAACACTCTCTAGGTCACTGCGCCGGAACGGAATATCGTACTCCTCGCGCGTCGCATCGCCGTGCCACGAACCGCGCTTGATCGACAGGACGCTCTCGATGCCGATCAGCTTCACTTTGATCTCGGCAATGGCGGACGGGTCGGGAAGGAAGTCGGGGCGGTCGACCTTGACAAGCACGGTCCGTGAAACGACCGATGGATCAGCTGACAACTGAGAGCAAAGAGTCGAGCGCAATTCATCGACTGCTGTCGCATCGAGCATCGTTCGTTTCTCTGTTTCTCGCATGACAGGAATCGTATGCTAGGCGTGTCGGTCGCGCAAGCCTCGTCCCGCATCCCCCAAATCTCGGCGTCATTCGCCCAGGCTCCGGCATGGGCGGTCGCTTCTGTTGGAGACTGCATCACCCGTACGCGATGCGCCACCCCCATACCGATAGCGCCGCTGCGCTCGTATGCGCACCGTGGAGGACCGCTTTCTCGGGCTCCCCAGCGGTGCTGACCTCGCCGCCGTTCACGCCGGCGTCGAGCGGCTCCGAGCCCAGGTCGCCGAGGCGCCTTCCTGTGAGCGCGACGAGGTCTTCACCGCCACCATCGCGGCCCCCTGCGCTCGCCTCCTCTTCGGCGCCCTGTGCCGGCGTTACGGCCTCGACCCTCATCGGCACGCCCAGCAGCGCCGCACCACCGTCGTCGTGGCCGCGCCACCCTCCTTCTACGACGGCGTGCTGTGGCCCGCGTTCGAGGCCCTCACAGGCCTCCTCGCCGAGCGCTTGCTCGGGTTCACCTGGCGCGTCCTGGACGAGGTGCTCGCCGTGCGCGAGGACGAGCGCCCCTGAGGCGCTCGGACTGGGCACGAGCGCGGTCTACGAGCGGTCTACGACGAGCGCGGTGACGACGTCCTGGGGCGTCCGCTGGGACGAGGAGAACATTGCCCGCGATCTTCTCCAGAACTTCTACGACGCCAACCGTGGGGAGCTCGGGCGGGTCACGATCGTCGCGGGCGGCGAGGTCGTGCGCGTCGCGGGGCCCGCCGCCCACGATCTGGAGCAGCTCTTCTACCTGGGGAGGGGTCCCTGATGGAAGCACAGGGAACTCTCATGCGAATGGCGGTATGGAAGCCACGGTCGCGCTCATCGAGCCAATGACAGCCCTTGTATAGGCGGCCGCGGCGATGGCCGCGGCGCCCTGCCATGCGTCTCCCTTGCTCCCGTCGCAATAATCGCAGACACCTCGCACGACGAGGTAGCCTGCCCCACTCGTCCACGCCGCGTCTGCGACGCCCGAACCTTCCATCTCGATCGCCTTGACGCCGAATGTGGCAGCTAGGTAGTCACGATGCTCCGCATTCGTGAGGAGAATGTTCGCCGCTGCGATCGGCGCATGAAAGACGCGAGGTTGTCCTGGCACGCGCTCACGATCGAGTGGATACACGACCGATTCGCCTCGCGCTCCGGTGTCGTCAGGCGGGCGGATGCCATTCTTCATCGAAGCGCCGCGAGCGAGGAAGGGCGCCCATGGCAGACGTCCGAGTTCCTCCTCCGTTCGCATGTGACGAACGGCATCGAGCAGCTCCGCGCCGGGCGGTCGTGGTGGGTATCGATGCTCCCGCGATCCGTCGGGTCGCTCCTTGATCAGGTCGTACTGGATGACACCGTTCCGGTTCGACACCACGATGTCGCCCAGACGGACGTCGTGCTCGGCATCACCCGGCCTGGGGACGCCACCAGCGATGCCGCACATGATGATGTGCCTTACCGAAGGGAAGTGGCCGAGGAGCCTCGTTGCGCTGATCGCCGCCGCGTTGTTCGCCATGTCGGGCAGCAGCGCAAGTACTACCTCGTGCGCGCCGCCCCGATCGTCCGGAATGATTCCCAGATAGTAGTCCCGTCCAGCCCCCTCTCCGGATGCGGCGAATCGAACCTCATTCTCCAGCATGAGCCTCATCGCCGCAGACTCCTTCGGAAGTGCCGTGAGGATGCCAATGGTGGGAGCTGGGGTTGCTCGATTATTCACGTCGTCTCCCTTCGGTGCGGATGGGGGCGTCGCCCTTACAGACGAACCAGCGGTTGCGATACCCCGGACTGGGCCGAGTCCTGCGACGGATCCACGGCCGGTGAGGCTGTACAGGGCCGCGAGGCGGACTGCCGCCTGCTCGGGAGTTGTCTCGTCGAGCGTAAGCGCTCGGGTCAGTGCGTCCTCCGTCGCGACCCGATCCACGGGAATGCCGAGGCGTGACGCGACGACCAGCGCCAGCTCCGCCGGTAGTGGAAGCGCGCCTTCTTTTCCACCAAAGTGGGCTGCTGCTACAAGAAGCCCAACGCGCCAAGGGTCGGTCTCGGCCTCCATGGCCCTTGTCGCGATGTCGGCGATCCATTTCCTTGCCTCTTGATCGCGGATGTGCCGGGTACCGATAGCAACCGCGAGAATCGCGATGGGATCCGACTCGAAAAGTCCAGGGGAGTGGGGGACGAAGAACTCGCGACATCGCAAGGCCGCGAGGCCGGTTCGAAACGGCCGCGCCGTGGAGCGCGCCGACGCCTCTCGTAGCGCGGCACGGGCAACCTCCCGTGCGAGCCAAATTCCAGAAACGTCACCTTCCGACATCCGCTCGTCGCGGTATACGCCTAGCCAGACCGCAAACTCCAGCACGAGCGGATCGCCCTCCGCCAGTTGTCCCCGGAGCCGCTCGATCATGAGATCAAGAATCGGAGGCCTCAAAGAAACCACCTGCCCCGGCCAACGGGGCCGAGAATGGTCTCCGGTGACCAGATGGAGACATCGCGCAACTGGAGCAGGTTCCGCGCAACCAGGTCCGAGTACAGGACGCTGATCGGGAGCGGCGAAGGGAACAGTGTTCTCCATGACAGACATGTAAAGTCGAACACCTGACGTGATAGGTACGAAAGGTCTCTGAAGGTCGAGTCGCGGTGCAGGCGCAGGAGCATCGGCTTGGGGATGCCGTCGGACCACTGACGCACCTCCCTCGGACCCTTCAGACAGATGAGCACCTCGTTCTGAGAGAGGTCCACGCGAAGGCCCCGCGGTGCGGCGGCTACGCCCTTCCGTTGCCCATAGCCGATCCCCGCCTCCGTGGGATCGAAGACCATGAAGGGATGATCCTGAACGATGTGGACGAAGGCGAACTCGGCGTGTGGCAGTCGGAGGCCGTTCATCAGGCCCTTGACCGCGTCAATCTCACGTTGGTTGAAGTCCTTGAATACATGAAAGATAAATCGGACGGTCTGATCGTCGGTCCAGCCCTCCCGCTTCCGGACCTCCGTCACGACTCTTTCGAGCGCCGCAAGTAGCACGGGCAGGTAGTCAGCCGCTGGAGTCGCGGGAGTTCGGCTCTCCAGAATGTAACGTCCGTCCGCGTTGAAGACGGTCGTGACGCCAATGTACTTCTCACGCCCTCCAAGTCGAGATTCCGAGGCTTCGAACGAGCCGATGCCGATGATCAGCTCATGAGAAACGGTCTGATGCACCGGAAGGAGCCAGGGGATTCCATTGACCTTGGCGTATATTGCGAGCCCGATGTTGTTTACGATGGCGTCGATCTGAGCACCGGGCTTGATCGATTCCCACTCGAATGCCTGGGTCGGGACCTGATGGGTCAGAAACAGCGCCTTTGTAAGGAGGTATGGGTTCTCGTCTCCCTTGAGGGCGTGGAATGACTCCTCGGTCTGGATCAGAGCGAGGCTCCATCTCTCGTTGCGCGTGGTAGCGTCGTCGATCGCGGCGGCGACAGCCTCCCGGTAGTGCCTGGCAGTGGGCGAACGCGTCGTGAAGGTGCGGATGCTCGGGCGATCAAGTTGATAGCGGCGCACGAAGCCCTTTTCGGCCCACTTCGACCCTGGGATTCCGTCGAGCAGTTGCTGGACGAATCGTTCCACCTCACCTTGTTTGGACGACTGACAGACTACGACGATGTTCAGGCGCCTGGGCGCGAACCGCTCGAAGTTGTATGGCCCATGTTTGTCGAGTCCCCCTTGGTTCCATGTCTCCGTCTTCGTGCGGCCGACGTCGAAGACGAGACGCGGCTTGTCGTAGACCTCGTAGGTCGGAAAGCGGTCGCCATCGGCGTGCATCACGCTGCCGTCCAGCCGAACCCGGACACCCTGCGCGACGTCGCTCGGAAACCGATGGAGAGCGGCTACCCAGTCATCGACGAGTGCGGGGCGAGCGGCTCCTCCGACACGCTCGGCCACGCGTATGTGAAGGCGATCCAAGATCCCGTCCCCGTGAGGTCCTGCGATCAAGTGAACGAGCCGCTCGAGGTTCTCCCGCCGAGGTTCAAGCCACGCCTGCGACGTGGGGAGGGATGGCAGGCCCTCCTCGTGATCGTCCAAGAGGAGCATGTCGCCTACGACGGAGCGGACCAATCCCGCATACCTCCTGCTTGGTCCCCGCGGTGTCTGGACCTCGTACTTGACACAGAACCCTACAGGATCGAAGCCGATTCCCTGGAGCGCCGCTATCGTGCAGTCGATAGTGATTCGCGTCTTCACGTCGACGGCTATGACGAGGCGAGTATGACCCGAGCTGCCCTTGATCTGACGTACGTCAAAGTCGGCGCCGATTCGATGTCCGATGCCATCGGGAAGCTCTACGCCTGGCGCCAGACTTTCGATCAAGAGGTTGGACTCACGGCGCTCCGAGACGTACGAGATGACGCCCCCTCGACCCCTCCATGTGCGGTATCTGGCGAGGCACCGAGCAAGCCACTCTCGAAGAAGATTCTGTGCGAGATCGGGTCTCTCGGTCAGGCGAACCTGTCGGTGTTCGCCGATCAGTTCGCTCCCCGAGGCAAACGCCACGACCTCGATCGACTCCCGGAATCGTTTCACGAAGTGGCTGCCCCAAAGCCGCTCCCGGAGGGCCTCGAGCTGCGTTCGATCGACATATGGCACGCGGCCCACCGAGACCGTGGCCTGGACCGGAAACGCCGCAAGCACCGCGTTCAGACGGTAGTGTACATTCGACTTTGGCGGGGCGTTGCCATCAGGACGGCCGTACCGACCCTGCGTATGAACCCGCGATGGGGATCGCTCCTGGTTACGATTGAACGATGGCGTGGGACTACTGCGGGTACCGGCGATCGTGGCCTCGCTGAGTTTCCACCGTGCGGCGACTTCCCCCGCCGCTGGAACGTCAAGGGCTTCAGTTCCGTCCGTTCGGTAGACGAAGACGCGAAGACCACGCTTCTGCGCGAGTTCGATCATGTTCGCCGTACCGCGGCTATTGCCGTCCCAGACCGCGATGAGGCCGTCGGCGTTCTCCGACATCTCCTTGTTGCGGACAGGTCCAGCGCGCTTTCCGAAGGTCTTCCAATCCGCCGGAAAGCGCTCCACGGCCAAGCCGCGCTCCGACGCCCAGAGTTCGCCTTCCCGGTCAGCCCCCGCCGCCATCCCCGATACTACGGTCGTGACGAGGTCAGTCCACGGACACGTCTCCAGTGCGCGACGTACAGCCTCGGCGGATGCGTCCCTGGAGCCGGCGATGATTACCTTCACTACTTGATCAATCCCCTCAATGAGGTCTGAGCTATTGGGTTGTGCACGCCGGCGAAGCTGCGCTTGACGCGAACTCGGTAGCTTCCCGCTCTCACCGGCGCGAAGGGGTCGGCATCGATCTCGATCTCGTAGTATCGAAGCTGATTGCCAAACTTCCCGAGGGCAACGCACCTCACGGAAGCCGCACCGGCCTTTCGAAGGTACGCCGAAGCCACGCCAAACGACACTCCATAGGTAGTGCAATCGTCAAGAATCACGACGTGGCGACCAGCGACCTTGCCTCGGTATGCTGGGTTGAGGTGCAACGACTCGATCTGCTCGATCGGATCGGACCTGTCTAGAACACCGCTCCGGGATCGTTTCGTAGAAGGCTTGTGCCGCACGAGAAGGGGCTCGCCCTTCTTGGCGAACCGCACTCGTGAGGTGACCGTGCGAAGGCGGTGAGTGAAGTCGCTTAGCACCTCGCCGTCGTTGTTGCTGCTGCTGGACGACGGAAACAGCCCGAACATCAGTTGAGTTGGGAGGACCATCCCGGACTTGAATAACGACCGTGCGCCGACGGTCAGCAGAGCCTGGAGACGCGCACCTCCGTTCTTCACGGTGGATACGATGCTCGTAGCCCATGCCGCTTGAGCCGCGGTCACATTCATGCCAGACACATCCGCGAGGGCATAGACGGAGTACCAAGGCTCCAACCCCTCAAAGTACCACGACCCGGGCCAGGAACCCACGAGGTTCACAACATCGGTGAATGCCATCGCATCAGGGACCGATATGCCGTAGCTTGCAGCGCCGGTCACTGCCGCCCAGCCTGCTGACACAAGGACGGCGCCACCGTTCTTCGCCATCTGGACATCATCATCGGTTGCTCCAAGTACGATGAAGTCGTGAACCGGTATCCCAGACGTAGTTGAAAGTACGGCGATCACCTTGCCGTCCTGGCGCCGCTGCAACTGCGCGAACTGTACGGCTCCACCGGGAAACGCTGCAGCGAACCACGGAGGTTGCGGGTGGTTCGATACGACGGCGACGTTGATCGGAGTGCGTGCGAGCGCATCCAGTGCCGAAGCGGCTGCGACATCGACCACGCCATTAGGGGCAATCACGGATGGAGATGTGATTACAACCGACATTGTGTGCGCTCCTCCTACAGAACCGAGCCGATGGTATGGTCGGTTCCGATCGCACGCAAAAAGAGTCGAGCTTTCTCCGACGTTTCGCGATGTTTGCGGCCGCCGAGACGCAGCGGGCTTGCGGAGCTCTAGGGTGGCAGCTTCGGTCCCTACGGCGTCGGAGCCGCCCAATCCGTCACCAGCGGTCGACTCGGAGGTCGTACGCGTCGCCGCCCGGCAGGAAGCACCGCCGCGGGACGAGCAGCAGTCCCGCCGACCGCCGCTGGCGACGCGTCCGTCGTCGGTCGTCCCGAGGGGAGCTCGCCGAGCTGCGCCGCGCGGATCTGGTGGGTGGGAGCGAGCGCGAAGGTGGCGCCGAGTGATCCGAAGGCGAGAGTCGGGCCGCTTTGGCGGCGCCCGTACGGACGATGGCGCGGGCCTCCGCGGCGAGCGCGGTTTGCTCCACCAGCGACGGTTGCGTCCAGCCGACCGCCGTCGCCGCGAGGGCGGCGAAGGGACGTACCCATCGCGCGGCGGGGCGTCGGGTCGCGGTCACGGTCTGTGCTGCATTGCGAGTCCATTCGCGAGGGACACGGAGCGATCGAGAGCATCCGACGGACTTCGTGGATCGAGCGGACAGACCTTTGTCGGGTGCCTTCTTTCCGCGTCCCCTGCCCAACCTCGGAGTGGGGGGAGTGCGATGCCATCGCGCTCGCCGCCGAACGTGGGCTCCCGCTTCTCACGGACGACGCGGCCGGCCGGCGATTCGCCGAACTCCAGGGGGTCCGCATGACCCGCACGCTCGCACTGCTCATCCTCGCGGAGGAGGAAACCGTCATCGACGATGCCGGCGTGGTCGCCCGCGAGTTCGTCCACGCGGGATTCCGCCTCCATCCGACGATCCTCGACGCCTTCCGGGGGAAGCTCGATACCTCGCGCGGCCGTCGCGGCACACGAAAGTTTGCGGCATGGTGCCCTTTGCGTGAATCATGCCCGACGGAAGGCGATCCGTCGCATCTGCCTGAAACCGCTGTCTTGGAAACAGGTTGGGCTCCATAGAGTAGAAGGTAGGGACTTAGAAGGATTCTATCGGCCTGTCTTCCGTTGATGCCTGCGTTTCGGGCGAACGAACCGCAAGAGTCCGAGAAGCACGCAGAGCAGCAGGAGGAGTTCGCCGAGGTAGGCGGCGGTAGCCCCGATGCCAATCAGATCAGTGAGAGACACGGGTTCTGAGAGAAACAGGGGAGTTAAGCGGCGACCAACCTGTATTGGTCGTCAAGGTTTTCGGTGCGAGGAGTTGCCGGGGATTCTAGCGGTGCAGGAACGGGCTCTTTGTCCAGCATCAGGACGGAAGTGGACGCAGGGGGCGCTTCACCGACCGCATCGAGCACGTCCTGGGGGACGGTCACGGCGAGGCGGTGGACGGCCTCCCGACGGCGGGTGTCGACGAGGTGAAGGTAGCCGCGGGTGGTGTTCAGGTCGGAGTGGCGGAGCAGCTCCGCGACGGTCGCGAGGTCGGAACCCGTGGTGAGGGCAAGCGTCGCGGCCGAGTGGCGGAGAGTGTGCGGGGTCACTTTCTTCGCCGTGCCCATCGCGACGCGGAGCCTCACGAACCAGTTCTCGACCGTTCGCGCCGCGAGCCGTGTGCGCCGTGCGGAGAGGAAGAGTGCCCGTTCCCCGTCTGGTGCCCGAGCTCTTCGCGTCCGTAACCAGGCGGTGAGGAGCGTCACGGCAGGGACGTTCAGCGGGAGGTCGTGGACCGTGCCGCCCTTCCCGTGGACCGAGAGCAGCGTACCCGTCACGAGGTCGACCTGCGGGAGGTCGAGGCCGACGAGCTCGTGGACCCGGAGGCCGGTCTGGGAGAGAAGGCCGAGGATCGCGAGGATCTGGAGGCCCTCCCCTGCAGGCGGATGCTCCGCAGCGGCTCGGAAGAGCTGCCGGAGTTCATCCGCGCCCAGAAAGGGAGGATCTCGCGGCACCTTCCTAGTGAACCGGACCCCTTCGGTCGGGTTGCTCTCCCAGGACCTCTCCCGAACCGCAACCTTCGCGAGGGATCGGAGCGCAGCGAGCTCCTGGTTTCGAGCCGTCGTGGCTCTGCGTGCGCCGTCGCATCGCGGCCGGGCGAGGAAGCTCTCGATGGCTACGGTCGTGGGTGCGGAGTGGGTCACGGTGCCGAGGAAAGCTTTAGCGATCTTGGTATAGGTCTGGATGGTACGAAAGGCACGCTGATCGCTCGCGAGGTGGGCCCGAAGGGCGATGAGGAGGTCCGACATCGTGGTGGCAATCATGCAGGACGAGCGTCCGGCCTCCCAGGTTTTCGGGCATCCCTCCGACGCCGGTCCGCGAAGATCGGACGGGCGTCCGCTGGAACGTACCATCGCTGAAGCTCGACCTTCCGAAGTGCGGCGCCCTCGATCTTGCCCGCCCGAGCCAGATTGAGAGCCTGATCTCTGGTCAGGCCGTTGGCGGAAGCCCAACGAGAGATCGGAACGATTTTTGACATCGTATCCATTCTACCATTGCCGGAAGGCGACGTGAAGATGAGGGCACCTACATCCCTTTCGGCGATGAACGACCCAGGGGAACTCGTCGCCTGCATAGATGAGAAAGACGTCGCCCTCGGAGTATTCCGCCTCCAGTCCGACGATTTTGACGCCGACGAAACGTTGCGACAGGTGACGTCCGGTGCTTTCGCCTGGCACGGCAAGTAGTTTTGCGATTGTAGGAACGGCAGCGATCGCGTCCCACTCAGCGTCGTTGATCGACGTGCTTGTTGTTTCCATAAGTAGATTGATAAGTGAGTTATGACTCAAGAATACATGTATCTACACGATGTGTAAATGTCAGTTATCCACAGCCAGACGCGGCTCGGCGACCAATACAGGTTGGTCGCAAAGTCCGACGCGAACGATCCCGCTTGCAAGCGGCTCGCTCCGACCACCATCGCAACACGCACCCAGACCGGTGCGTGTTCTGTTCCTGAAGCGGGTGAGGCTTCAACGCGCGGTGCCGGTTGTCTGCATGAGGGAACCCACGGCGCGACGCCGCCGAAGGAGGCCGAGATGTTCCGCGCCACGACGATGCTTCTTGTTACACTCTTCACCATCGGATGCACGGGGAGCTCAGCGACGCCTGACGCCTCGGTTCGCGTCGACGCACCTCTGGCGGAAGCAACGGTTGGCGTGGATGTCACTGACGCCACTTCGGGTGATGCGGTTTCACGAGGGTGTACCTCGAACGCTCAGTGCGATGACAGCATCGCATGCACCGAGGACGCGTGCCTCGACGTTACCTGTCGTCACACCGCCGTCCCGGCACGCTGCGGTGCGGGGCAGACCTGCGACGTGCGGCTCGGGTGCCAAGCCGGGCGGATCTGCGGGCGCGATGCTGACTGCACGGACACGGACCCCTGCACCATGGGGGAGCACTGCGACACGGCCTCGCGCGTCTGCCTGAGCGAGGTTCTCGACGGCGACGGAGATGGCGTTCCCCCTCGGGTCTGCGGCGGAAGCGACTGTGATGACGGACAAGCGGACGTGCATCCCGGGGCGGCGGAGCGGTGCAACGGCCGCGACGACAACTGCGACGGCACCGTCGATGGACCCACAGCAGCGATGGCTTGCGGGATGGGATTCGCGTGCACGAGCGGCGTCTGCACCTGCCCCGGCACCCGCTGCATGACGGCGTGTGTCGACCTCCAGACCGACGGAGACAACTGTGGGGTGTGCGGTCGATCCTGCGGCGCTTCGGGAGTGTGTGTCGCCGGGACGTGTCGTTGTGCGGGCGTCATGACGGACTGCGGGCCGGGCCTCGGGTGCATCGACACGACCAGCAATCCCATGCACTGCGGCCGGTGCGGTAGCGCCTGCGGTTCTGGTGCAACCTGCTCGATGGGGGCCTGCCGGTGCGCTCCGGGGACATCCCCGTGCTTCGGGGGTGTATCGGTCTTCGAGACGAGCGAACCGGATGAGGGACTCGCTCTCGCGGTCGACCCAACCGGCAACGTGGTGGCGACCGGCCGCACGGCCGACATGATCAACTTCGGAAGCGGAGCCCTCACGGGCCGCTACACGAGCGTCTTTGCCGCGTCGTTCACCGAGACCCTCTCCCACCGCTGGTCGCAGGTCTTCGCGGGTAGCCCCGGATCACGATCCGGGACCGGCATGCCCCCCTTCGCAACCATCGGCATGGGGAAAGGCATCGCGACCGATGCCGCTGGCAACGTGTATCTAGGCGGCTCCGTACGCTGGCGGATCGGGTTCGGCGGGATGGCTCTCGACGGTGGACCGGACGGAGATCTGGACGGTTTTGTCGCGAGTTTCGACCAGTCGGGGACGCACCGGTGGTCGCGGCGCCTGGGATACGACTTCAGCCAGGATGAGATTCAGGGAGTGGGAACGGATGACGCCGGAAACGTGTACATTGCCGGTGTCTCAAGTCACGCGATCAACCTCGGCGGTGATCCCCTCGGGAGCAGCAGTTCGGGCCGCGGATTCGCCTTCGTGGCGAGCTACTCGCAGGCCGGCGCCCACCGCAGCCAAGCCATCTATAGGCTCCAAGGGCGCAGTGCGATCGTGACCTTCGCCGTCGCGGGAGATGGAACGCCCTATATGGCGGGCACCGTTGAATCGCTCGCCCCGGGGGAACTGACGGTCATTCCGGTCGGTCGGTCGGAAGGGGCAACCTGGTATCTACGCGACCCGGGCGGGGACCTCCATGGCCTTGGGACGGTAGGGTTCGCCAACTCCATGAACTACATCTCGCCGACGGACATCGCCGCCGACCGCACAGGGGTCTACGTCGTGGGATCCTTCCGAGGCACGATCGATCTTGGCGGGGGAAACCTCGTGAGCGAGGCGTGTTCTTCGATCTTTCTCGCGGCCTTCTCTCCCCGTATCGAACATCGGTGGTCACGTCGCTATGCGACGACCAGCTGCCCGATCAGCGGCGAGCCCGTTGGCATGCGACTCGCGCGCGATCGCGCAGGGAACCTCTACGTCGTAGGAATCTACGGTTCCTCCGTGCAGATCGACTTTGGCGGAGGCACGCTGACCTCGACGGCCGGCGATGCGGCATTCCTTGCTGCGTTTACGAACACCGGCACGTATCGCTGGGCGCGGTCGCTCGCACGCAACGTCTCTCCGACGGGTTCGGCAGCGACGATCACGATCGACGACATCGCCGCGGGAGCGACGGACAGCCTCTACGTCACGGGGGCGTTGACGAGGGGGAGCTTCGATTTCGGCAGTGGCCCTCAGGCAGGCGCGAGGGACGGCGACATGTTCTTGGCTCGATACATGCCGTAGTGAGCCGAGCCTTCGAGCACCCCGGGGCAATCTTACCGACCGCGTGCGCGCTGGAGACCGCCGGCTCTGCACCTGATGCAGTGGTTGCGGCCCTGGTCCCTCGGGGCGAACGGCCGTACATGCTACCAATCCGACAACACTGGTCGCGGTGAGTGACCCACCGCGCCGTACCCGTCGCCCCAACACCAGACGGTCCGATCGCTGCGAATCGCGCAGGAGCGCGAGTATCCCAGGAACACGGCCTCGACATGGTCAATGCCTTCGACCCGCCGAGGGCGGAGAACGCACCGCGTCGCGTCGAGCACCCCGGGGCAATCGTCGCTCTCCGCGAGCGGAGCACCAGCCTGCTCGTACGTGTTGCGGCCCCAACACCAGACCGAGCGATCCGTCCGGATGGCACACGTGTGGTTGTTCCCGCGGGTCACGGTGGAGACGCAGTCGAGCCCCGGATCTCTCGGCATCGGGCTCGTCTCGGGATAGAGCGCCGTCCCGTCGCCAACCTTGCCGTTCGCGTTGAGGCCCCAGCAGCGGACCGTCCCATCGGACACCCGCGCACAGAGATGTCGTCCGGTACCGGGGGCGAGCGTCCAGCCACTCGGGATCGTCTGCCCGAACTCGGTCCAATCGCTCTCGGGAAAGACAGTGCCGTCGCGGAGACGCAGCGCGGGTATCGATATGTTGATCAACTCGTCGACCTCGGCAGGCGTGTCGACGCGCGTCGGCACGGATAGGCGGCTTCGAGGAGGTCCGTCGAGCGAGAGCCCCCAGCACCACGCCGAGTGATCTCGGCGGAGCGCGCACATGATCGGCGAGCCGTTCACGATCGCCTCGATGTTGTCGAGCCCGGGCAGCCCGACCGGGGTGCGTGCACAGGCTCCGAATCGGCACATCGACAGGGCCTCGGTCGTCCCAAGGTCACCCCGTTGGTTGTCTCCCCACACGCGGACCGTTCCGTCATCGAGGAGGGCCATCGTGGTTCCCAGGAAGCTTACGGCGATCTCTCGGATCGCCCGCAAGCCGACGACCTCGGTCGGTGGCGCGACGTAGTCGTCGGTCGTCCCGGCTCCGATCTGTCCGTAGATGTTCATCCCTCGGCAGCGCGCCGTGCCATCGCGATAGACCGCGCACTCGTGCGACGACGCCAGGGACATCGAGACCACCGACGGCTCCCGGGCCACCGGTGCGAGCGGCGCGGGCGGTAGCGGGCAGCGCTCGATCGGCGTCGGGAAAGGGCGCACGTCGAGCACGGTGTCGAGCGGGACGTCGACGGCCACCGACGCGTCGGCGACAACGTCGCGTGGATCGAGCGGGGCGTCCCGAGCGCCCGCCTCAGGTACACCCCCATCTGTTGCGGTCGCGGCAACGATGCTCCCACAAGCCGCTCCGCTCGCGCCGACGAGGATCGACCAGAACGCCTGCCTCCACATGGTCGCGATGGTACCAGCACCGCCGAGCCGCGAGGTGCCCAGGCGTCGATCGTGGCCCTCGCAGGACGCCGCGGATCTGCCTCGCGGGCCGCTGCGACGGCTTCAGGAGTCGGCGACGGGGCGATAGAGTACGACCGATGTCCACGGCGCGGCCTCCATCCCTGCGTGGACCCGCGATTGCGCGTCGCTGCGCACGGGCGCATCGTGCGGGGATGTCGACCTCGGCGCGTGCCCGTCCCCGACTCGCTCTTGCCGCCGGAGGCGGGGGCGGCGGACTGTTCATGACGCAGGCGTTGAGGGTGTCGATCCGCCTCCTTCAGCTCTCGCGGTGTGAACTTCTCGTAGCGATCCAGAAGGGCCCTGGTCCCAACGATGCGCGAGCGTCGACGGAGTGACGGAGTGCCCGTCCTCGAGCACGAGGCCGTGCGAACGCGGCGGGTACTGACGGGACGTTGCGATCGTCACCGCTCCGGTGCGGGCTGCTCTCGGCCCCCGAAAGGAACCTTCGTGTTGCAAGAGGGCCGATTGGCGGCGCAGCCGGTCGCGACGGACGAAGCCCCTTCAATGCCACGCTAGCCGGCTCCACCGACAGGTCGTTGCCAATGCAGCGGTGTTGCCGCCACCGATGCCGCCCAGCGGATCCTGCGGCGCGGGTTCCGGCCGGCAAGATCGGCCTGTCTCCCCAAGCAGGAGGGCGTTGCAGCCGAACTGGACGTCGTGGTACTGAGCGGATGTGGAGGTGTGCTGATGGCCGCTCGTGGAGAAGGTGCGCTTGTTGGGGTGGGCCTCGGTCTTCTGGGGCTCGTCGTTCTGGACCACATCGAGACCCAGCGTCGGACTCGCGCGCTCGAACGTGCTCGTGAACGCCAACGAACACGAGGCATCCTCCTGTCGTTCGTCTCCCGGGCGCGCGAGTACGACGACAGGATGATGACCGCTCTCGCAACCCCGGCGATCTATGATCCGGCGCTGGGAGAGGCCGCGCGACGCGATCCCTGGTCGTTCCTCAACGCCATGGTGCGGTGGGTATATCGCGAAGTGAGATGGACGCGGGATGAGGTGACGTTTGGTGTCTCCGAATACTGGCAGTCACCGGAAGAGACTCTTGCGTCGCGTCGCGGCGATTGCGAGGACATGGCCCTCCTTGCCCTTCGGTTCTTCCAATCCGCCGGTGTTCAGGCGTTCCGCATTGTGGTCGGAGTGTGGAATGGGGGAGGCCATGCGTGGCTCGAGACCGCCGATGGGCTGTTCGCGGACCCCGTCCGCGGGATCGTCGTGCGAGGGCGTCCGCACGACTACGAGCCCGCGTTGATGTTGGGGGGGGCCTGACCCGCTGATGTGGCCCGTGGCAGCGTAGTTGCGACGGGCTCACGACCGTTGTGCGAACGTACAGAGCGCGCTCAACATCTGACGCTAAATGGATGTGAGTCTTGCCGCCCTCCCCTAGGCAGCGCGCCATGCGCCCGCTCACCGAGATCGTGGTGTGGCTGATTGATCAGCCTCGTGATGGCTAATTGGCCGAGCCTCAACGAACGAGAACATTGTGGGCGAGTGGTATGACCTCAGGGTCGGGGCGATCGAAGTCACGCATGGCAAGAACTACGTAGACCCGCTGCACTTGATGCCCTTCCAGCGCACCGATCTTCGACGTGAGACGGAGCATCCTGATGACGACGAGTACGAACGCCGACGCGTATGGTTTGAAGCGCCAGCACGTGTCGTCGGGCGGCGGCTCGATCTTCTCGGATACACGTTGAAGGATGCGTCGGCGAGCTACGATGCGAATCTCCCTTATGCACGAGAAGGGCATCCTGGCTACGACTGGTCTGCTTCCCTCCAGGAATGGCAGCGCACGATCCGCTCCCGCATGGAGCGTCACGAGCGCGGCACATCCGACTTGCAGTACACACCCGAGAGTGCGGTATGGGAGGATCACGCATTCGGGTTCCCGGGCGGCAGTCTCTGGGCGGTCGTCCGGGCTCTCGTTGATGCTCACCCAGACGACGCAGTTACCCTCGACCTGTCGAGCTTGGTGAACGGCGGATGGCTGCATGACGAGGAAGTCGATACGCTGGAAGACTTCTCCAGAGAGCCGGTGATCATTCTCACAGAGGGGAAGTCCGACGCCCGTCTTCTCCGGGAGGCCGTCGACACGCTCTACGCCGAGTACTCGGAGTTCCTGAGGTTCATCGACTACGACTTTGCGAAGGCGGCTGGCGGGGTCGCCGAGGTGGTCCGCTTCGTCAAGATGTTCGCGGGCTGTGGCATCAAGAACCGCATTGTGGCGCTGTTCGACAATGACACCGCGGGGCACGAGGCACGCAGCCAGCTCGGCCGCCTTCCGCCGAACGTGTTTCCCCTCTGCCTCCCGTCGATGCCGAACTTTAAGGCGTATCCCACTCTTGGGCCGGACGGACCTGGGATGAGCGACATTGACGGAAGGGCCTGTTCGCTCGAACTCTACCTGGGCCAGCACGCCCTTTCGGACGAACATGGAGCCTTTCGGCCCGTGCGCTGGACTGGCTATAACGATCGGGCGGCGCGGCACCAGGGTGAGGTGAGCGACAAGGGCCTCGTGCAGGCTCGGTTCGAGGCACAGTTGGAGGACATTCGCGCGAACCCGACCAGGCGATCGGACTACGATCTCTCCGGGATCGAGGCGGTCTTTGAGGCAATCCTGGCTGCTTTGGCGACGCCACGCACGTAGGGAACCCGCGCCGACCTACGCACCTCATGATCGCGAGACCGCATTTCTGCGTGTTTGCTTCCACCTGGGAAGAACGCAAACTCCCGCCTGATGAGGCGGGAGTGATGCGGCAGATCGGTTGACAACAGGTTGACGATGAAGAGTAAGTTCGGGTCGTTTCGGATCGAGTCACCCCTCTTGGGGGACGATCGGAATGTGGCTCTACTGAGCCAATAAGTCGGGTTGGATCGACTCGGATCGGGTGGTGGCCGGTACGGTTCGACCCCCAGCCGTCCCACCAAGAGAGAAGCGCTCCGACGAGGAGCGTTTTTCTGTTGGTGGAGCGGAGAATCAAACGGAAGGTGTTGGGCTTGAGGGCTGCGCGAACGTGAGTTCGAGGGTCCGGTTGGCAACGGGCTGCCATGAAGTTGCCAGTGCCTCCTCTTCGACACGCAGCAAGGATGGCACTGCCTGTGCGAGTGTGGAGGGTGCGAGGTGGGCGTAGCGCATCGTCATCTGGATCGTCGAGTGCCCCATGAGCTCCTTGATGACGATGATCGGCACCCCAGCCATCGCGAGCTGCGAGGCGAAGGTGTGGCGGAGCACGTGCCAGCCGATCGGGCGCAGGCCCGTGCGTCGGCAGAGACGAAGGATAGCACCGCCCATCACGCTCTTGCCGAGGGCGTTCCCATCGGTGCGGCGGAAGACGAGTCCGCTTGGTCTTGCCCGCGGAGCGAGCATTGCAATGACGTCGCGGGTGAGCGGCAGGTGGCGTATCTGGTTGTTCTTCGGCGTTTCGATCACACCTTCGACGAAGGAGCGTCGAACAGAAAGTCGAGCCTGCGCGAGGTTGATGTCAGACCAGTCGAGGGCCATGAGTTCTCCGCGGCGCAGGCCAGTGCGTAGCGCGAGGCGAGCCATCTCTGTCCACATCGGCTCGGCATCGTCCTGGAGGAGCTGGTAGCTCTCGATCGGGAGGAGAAAGTCGAAGTCCGGCGGGGGTGACTTGAGGAGCTTGATGATCGGCACGTTCAGGATGAAGCCATCTTCGTGCGCCGTGCGGAGGCATTTCCCAAGAATCATCAGGTGATTGTTGATCGTCTTGGGAGCCAGCTTCTCGTCGAGCTTGGCCGCTTTGTAGGTTTCCACGTCGCGTCGCTGGACCTCGGCAAGCGGGAGATGACCGATGTGTGGGATAAGGTGCTGCTGAAGGACTCCTGCCTTGGTCCTGCGCTCGGAGGCACGGTTGTTCGTACGGACGTAGGTCGCGAGCCAGTCGGCAGCGTAGTCGGCGAAGGTGACTTTGCGCTCGTGTGGCTTCGGTTCGAGCACGGCGAGCGCCGCCCCGACCGAACCGTGCTGGGCGACGAGCTGGCGCAGGTGAACCTCGAACTGCTCGGCGCCACCCTTCGTATTCAACGGGCTGCGTTTTCGCAGCCGCTCGTAGTTGTACATGAAGTCAACCCACCAGGAGCCCTTGAGCTTCGTTACTGCCATAGGTCGGGATCGCGCGGGTCGTTCCGGTGGGCGACGAGCCAGCGCTCTACATCGCCCCGGCGGAACAGGATCCTGCGCAGGAGTCGGTAGGTGGGGATCGTGCGCTTCGCGACGAGCCGGTAGATGCAGTCGATCGAGACGCGAAGGAGGCACGCAAGCTCTCGGGGCGACACGAACGTCGCGTCTCCCGGGAGCATCGGGTATTGAGGCATAGAGTCAGGTTGTGAATGTCCAACCGGTTGCTTGGACGCTGTTTGAGGCGTCGGAACGATCTGTTCGTCAATCATACGGGGGTGGGAGAAAAAATGGAAGCGAGATTGCGCCAGGAACGGCGCGGGGCTGGGACATGCGGACCCTTCAACGGTGCCACTTCACAGCCAACGGGTAAGACCAACCGGAGGTGGTTGCGGGTCGCGGTTATGCACAAAAGGAGAGCCGTCGCAGGCTCTCCTTTTGTGTATGGTATCTTGTTGTGGATAACGGCACGTTCTCCGGCATCGAGTTGGCTTTCGCTGGCCGCCCGATGCGGAACACAATGAAGTTCTAACTCACAATCGAGTCGTGCGGGTCGCGATCAGGCTTCCCCGCGCGCTCGTCTCGTTCTTCTTGTGCCCGCCCGGGCGACCCACGACGTTACGAGTCGCGTATCGGTCCGTCAAGGCACTCTGTTTTCTATGCAAGATTCCCCCAGTACCTCCGTTCGGGTACTCGCGCTTGTCCTTCATCCAGGCTGCTCAGGCCACGTCGTCGTCGATGGCTACGGCGTCGTCCCACGAAGTTTCCGGATGCGGCGTGTCAGTCAGCATCGCGTCCGCTACAAGGCCCGCGCCCTGCGACGTCTCCTCACCCAGATCGTCCGACGATTCGCCCCGACCCGTGCGGTCCTCGGCGTTTCACGCCGGGACGACAGAGCTTCGCAGGCTCTGCGAGCAGAGGCCTCCCGCGTCTTCGAATCTCTACAGCTGCCCTTCGTGATCCGCAGCGTCCACGTCGGTGTCGCCCTCCTCGTGCGTGGCGCACGCGGGAATCGACCGAACACCCTGGCGACGCGACTCGTGGAAGGTTTCACTCCTGAACTCGCACCTCACCTCGAACAGACCGAAGCGGTCGCCTGGTACCACCGCGCGGCGTGGCACTCGACGGCGCTCGCCATCGCGGAGCTCGTCGAACGAGCACCCATGGCCGCCGCCGCCCTGGCTCGGCCCGCGGCCTTCATGATGGGTCGCTTCCACGCGAACCTGCTCACCTCACTCCGTCACTCGACCCCCCGCGTATGACCTCTCTCCAACCCGTCCTGGCCCTGCGTCGCACCGCGCTCGCCCGCGCCGTCCACGACCTGCCGCCCGTCGACGCGAGGGCGCTCCTGCACCTCGCCCTGCATGCGTGTCCGACGACCGGCCATGTGTGGACCACGTACGTTCGTCTCGCCGACGAACTCGCTCTCTCCGCCCCCCTCGTCGAACATGTCCTGGAGCGGCTGGTCCGCGCGGGCTTCGTGGCGTTCGTCGAACCGACCCGCCGGCCCCTCCTGCTCGTCGAACTCGGGCCCGTGTTCGTGCGTGACGGCTCGGCCCCCTCGAACACCCCGGTCGAACCCGCCGTATGACGCCCGAGCCCATGGACCTGGAGGTGACGCTCCACCTGGGCTCCCGACATCGCCGCGTCCCTCTCGTCGCCATCGCAGCGACGCTTCACCTTCCGCGAGAACCCCTGCGCCAGTCGCTCACGGGGCTACTCTTCGCGTCCCCGCTCACGGGTGTCGGTAGCGGCCACGAGGGGGAGACGACAGAGGGGGAGTCCGATCGAGACGTACCGCTTCCCGAAACGCTCGAAGCGCTGCCCGAAGAAGAAAGAGAACGAGCGCTCGGAACGTTCGGAGGGGAAGGGGTCCGAGGGGAGGGGCGACCCGATGGGCGCCATGTCACCGCCACCTTCCTTGCAGATGTCCTCGACGACGAGGGCCATCTCCCGGCGCTCGAACACCTCGTCGCGCGATGCACCCCTGAGGTTCTCAAGGCCGCGCTCGACGAGGCGCTCGCTGTCCCGCGCGAACGGATCAGGGTGTCACGCGGAGCGTACTTCACCGCGGCGGCGAGGAGACGTCAGGGAGGCCATGCCCCGTCCCTTCACTCATGAACCCACCCTTCTATGCTTGAACCCCACCCCACGCGCCGAGAGCCACGCGTGCTCGCGCTCACCCTCGTCGGCCGCACGCTCTGCTACGCCGTCGTCGATGCGTACGAGGTCCGCGGCCTCGGCGAGCTCCCTGCCGGTGTCGGACTGCGGCTCGCGCTCACCCGCCTCTGCCTCCAGGCGCACCCCACGGTGTTCGTACCGCTCGCCCTTACGGAACGCGCCGGGCGGGCCGTCTCCGCCGCGCTACGGGCCGTCGCCACGCGCACCGGGCTCCCCGTCGTCGCGGTGACCGCCGCGGCCCTCCCGGGGCTGCGGGCGGCCTTGCCGGACCTCCCCGCGATCGAGGCGCAGTACCCCGAGGTCCGGGGCCTTCCCGCCGCCGTCGTGGGCGCCGTGCTGCCGCTCGCCCTCGCCGCGCTCGCGTCCCTCTCATTCCCACCTCGCGTCTACTCCTATGCTCCAAGACTCCTTGCTCGCTCCGCGCCCGGCGTGGCTTCCCCGCGCGTTCGCGCTCCTCGGGCGGCACGATTTCCTGACGGCCCCTCAGCTCGCCGCGGTCCTCGGCCTCGCCCTCGTCGACCTCGTGACGGTGCTTGAAGCCCTCGTCACCGAGGGGCTCGTCCGCCGCCTGATGCCCTCGCGGCCGCTCCACGAGGAGACGCTCTCCCCGGCGTACCTCCTCACGCGTCGCGGCGCGGAGATGCTTGCGCTCGCGACCGACACCCGCGCTGTTCGCGTGCCGAGTGCCCGCCGCTCGCTCTACACTCTCGCCCACGACCTGGCGCGCAACGAGTTCGCGCTGGTGCTCGAACGGCTCGCCGGCCGCGGGGCCCTTACCTTCCTGCGCTGGGAGACTCGACGCGCGGCGCTGGCCGATGTCGCGCACGTCCCGACGAGAGGCGGCGCGTCGCGCATTCCACTCGTCGGCGACGGGCTCGCGCTCGTCTCGGTCGACGGGGAGGAGACCGGGCTCCTCGTCGAGCAGGACCAGGGCACCGTCTCGATCGAGCGGATGCGCGAGAAGTACCGCGGGTACCTCGCATGGTGGCGCGCCGGGGGACCCGTCCGTCGCTTCGGCCTGAAGAGCTTGCGCGTTCTCACGATCGCACCGACCGCAGCACGTCTCGCCCGCCTGCACGCCGCGGTGCTCGACGCCACCGGTGGCCAGGGTTCGGCGCTCTTCTGGTTCGTCCTTCAGCGCGAGGTGACGGTCGCAGCGCCGGAGCGCCTCCTCGCCCCGGTCTGCACGCTCGGGAACGCGGACGCGGCGACCGAGCCCCTCTTCTCGCGCGCCGTCTGACCGCCCTCCTGGCGGCTGGAGCGCCACCACACGTCCGGCCGTCGCGTCGTCCGCCTGTTCCGGCGACGCGGCGGGTTCCGCCTCGGGGCAGTGCCCGGGCAGCACCCGCGCAGGGGGGCGATGAACACGATCCGTATGCAACCCCCGACAAAACCTCTGCTCTTCGCACGACTCGACGCCCGCCTGAACCGCGGGCGCCGTTTTGGAATCTGGCCGGCCGATCTCCTGCGCCACGCCTACGTCGTGGGGAAGACGGGCGGCGGGAAGACGACGCTCCTCGAACGGCTCCTCGTCGAGCAGCTGCGCGCGGGGCATGGCCTCGCGCTCCTCGACCCGCACGGCGACCTCGCGGAGCGGGTGCTCGACTTCGTGCCGCGCCACCGGCAACAGGAGGTCATCGTGATTGAGCCGTGGGAGACCGCTCGGCCCGTGGGCCTCAACCTCCTCGAACACGCGAGCATCGGCGAGCGGGCGCTCGTCGCCTCGGGAGTGCTCGCGATCTTCCACAAGGTGTTCTCGGAGTACTGGGGGCCCCGTTTGGAGCACGTGTTCCGCAACGCCCTCCTCGCGCTCCTCGAGGTCCCGGGCACAACCCTTCTCGGCGTGCTGCGCCTCCTGGTCGACGAGAGGTACCGAGCGGGCGTGGTCGAGCGGCTGGAGGACCCGCTCGTCGCCCACTTCTGGCGTCGAGAGTTCACGGCGTTCCCGGCAGCGTTCCGCGCCGAGGTGCTCGCGCCCGTGCAGAACAAGGTCTCGGCGGCGCTCACCTCGCCCGTGCTTCGCCTCATACTCGGCCAGCGCCGGAGCACCGTCGACCTGCGCGCGGTGATGGACTCGGGCGGCATCGTGGTCGCGAACCTGGCCAAGGGTCGCATCGGCGAGGACGCGAGTCGGATGCTGGGGGCCGTCCTCGTGACGACGTTCCAGCTCGCCGCCTACCGTCGCGCCGACACGGCACCCGCTCTGCGGCGACCCTTCACTCTCGTCATCGACGAGTTCGCGTCGTTCGTCACCGCGTCCTTTGCCGAGCTCCTCGCTGAGGCCCGGAAGTACGGGCTCGCGCTGGTTATGGCCCACCAGTACCTCGCACAGCTCGACGAGGCGCTGCGCGCTGCGGTCATGGGCAACACCGGCACGCTCATCGCGTTTCGCCTTGGTGCCGACGACGCCGAACGCATGGGAGGGGAGTTCTACCCCGAGCTCACACCGAGCGACCTCACCCGCCTCGCGCGCCACCAGATCGCGTTGCGCCTCTCGATCGACGGCCTTCAGTCGCCGCCCTTCACTGCCGAAACGCTGGCGCCCTTCGAGGAGGTCGAGCGGGAGGGGCACGCCGACATCATCCGGCGGATCTCTGCCGAGCGGTATGGGACGCTGCTTGCGTCGGTCGAGCGTGACATCGTACGACAGTTGGGAGCGGCCAGTGTGTCGCAGCGCCCCCAACGCCCGCACGTAGGAGCAAGTCGCAGACAAGACGCGTCCCCAGCTTCGATCGTCGAAGACGCGTCCGGAGCGACCATGCCATTCCCGTTCCCTACTTCATGAGCTGCCCGATCCCTCAGATGAAGTACGAATCGTCGAGATCGGTGTTCGGCTTAAACGCCGGCCACACCGTAGTGATGCGTCCCACCTCCCGCGGAATCTTCCTGTAAACCTCGATGAGCCGGTTGGCGATCTCACAGGCCACGGCGTCGAGGTAGAAACGATGCTTGCTGAGCCAGCGCAAGAGGTCATCGGTGGCGTCCTCGTCCGCCCGTTCGTTGAGTGCGATCTGCTCGCGGGCACGGTCGAGTCGTGCTGTGAGTTCGTCCCGGGGGAGTTCGGGCATGAGCGTCGGGATCACGTCGACGTATCCGTCCTCGGAGATCACGACCGCAAGAGCATCGGGGCCTGCGCTCTCGACGTAGCGAACCGCGGAGTTGTAACGCGCACCGCGAGAGGGCGTGCAGTGCACGGATGCCACGCCGTCAAGGATCGCCCCAACGGCGTGGCAGACGCCCTGGGTGTCGAGCAGGATCGCGCCGTCGATCGCGCTCACCCGCCGTACAGTTGCGTCGTCGAGGGGGATCGGTTCGATGGGCATCGCTTGCGCCTTGAGGCGTCGGGCTTCGTCTGCCGCGCCCTCACTCACGAGGACCATCGTCCCGTGCTGCTGCTCCATCGAAACTACCACGACATTCCAGATGCTCTCCGCGCCCTCCTCCGACGTGGCGCGTAGGACACGTCGGAGATTGCGGCAAAAGGGGGTCTTCTCCACCTTCGCTTGTGGCAGCGCCGGAATGCCGAACGACACGCGCATCAACAGATCGTCGCTATGCACGAGATCCCACACGTGCTGGCCGCGGAACTTGACGGTGAACAGGTCCTGTTTGTCCGCGTCGTACGGTCCGGTCACGCGTCCGAGACCCGTCAGGGTGATGCCATCCGAGAGCACGCAGAGATCGCCCGACGCCATCTCGAGAACCTTTCGCGCCCACTTGGACTCGTTCAACGGAACGGGTTCTGCGAATCGAATGACGGCACCAACCGCCGGATGGTCCTTCCGCGCGTAGATCAACCCGCCCGACCCGATGCCCCCCTCATAGCGCAGTGACGCGATCAGATTGCAGTGCTGATACTGCGCTCCGAATGCACGAACGTCGTTCATTGCGTAGGCCGCGGCGCTCATCAGATGCCTCCCGGCGTCGCGGAGAAGTTCGTCGGTGCTCGGGTAGTCATAGGATCCGTGGCAGCCGGGTTCTGGCACGCTGAGCGCGAGATAGGCGTGGCGCAGGAGACCCCCGATGGCGGTGTCTTGGAGGCTCCGTGGCACCGGGAAGCGCTCCATCGCGAGTCTCGCCTGCAGTCGCGGGAGCCGGTCGAACTCTGCGCGCACGAACTGGACCACGGGAACAACGTCGAACCCATCCACCAGAGTCGGTCCGCCTGCGAAGGAGATCGTGCCGTGGGTCGAGTCGTACCGATCCAAACGGGTCTGAACCACCTGGGTCGTAGACACAGCGCGGATCCAACGCGGCTTCTGTTCCATCGCGCGAGATTCGGTGTAAAACATCCGCTGGTTAGGATGGGTTTGGACCGTCTCGGCGATCTCTTTCTCCAGATCGTCGAAGAGTTCGAGGGGTAGCGGCCCGTCCTCGGGCTCGACGCAGACGGGAAACCTCAGGTCGTCTTGGCGGCGCACACCGACCAGGAAGACGGTCGGGCGGAGAGACGGGGAGATGCGAGCGAACACGCCCTGCGCTGCATATTCCAGGTGGGAGCGGAAGTGTGACTGCCATCCCCACATGAAGTAGTGGATCGTTTCCTTCATCGGTTACCTCGGCGCCAGATATTCTGTGCGTTGCTGGGCAAGTCAAGCTTGTGGTGATCGGGACGGGCGACGGCTGCGGGAGGTCGTGAGAACTGTCCCCAGTTCCTGCGATTGGGCGACGTTGCGTTGGCCTTACGACATGGCATCGCTTCTGTACGATGTCTCTTGGACCCGCGACACAATGGTCGCGCCTCGCCGCTTCGCATCCAATGCGGATCGATCGCTCCCTCGCCGGGATGAATCCTTCGTCCCGGGGAGGAGAGCGATGCAACACGATCCACCACCTGAGGGAGGCCGCGGGCAGGCCCGCGGTTCTCTGCCCCGACGTCCGTCCATCTACACTGTCCACCCACGCGACCGACCGCTTGATCCGCTCGAGGCCTCTACTGGCCTCGTCGGAGCGAGCGCTGCGATGGTCCGACTGCGCGGAGACCTCGTCACCTACGCCCGTTCGTCGGCCACGGTCCTCGTCCTGGGCGAGACCGGCACAGGCAAGGAGCTCGTCGCCCGCTCCGTCCACGCGCTCTCGCCCCGCGGGGACCGCGGTCCCTTCGTGGCGATCAACGTCGCCGCGATCGCGCCTTCGCTCCTCGGGAGCGAGCTCTTCGGCCACGAGCGCGGCGCCTTCACCGGCGCCACCACGCGGCACCGAGGAGCATTCGAACAGGCGCACGGCGGCACGCTCTTTCTCGACGAGATCGGTGAGCTGACGCCTGACGCCCAGGCGGCGCTTCTACGGGTGCTGGAGACCCGCTGCGTGCGCGCCCTCGGCGCCGAACGCGAACGGAAGGTCGACGTGCGACTCGTCGTCGCGACCCACCGCGACCTCGCGAGGGGAGTTCGTCAGGGCCTCTTCCGGAGCGACCTCTACTTCCGGCTCAACGCGCTTGTTCTTGGGGTGCCGCCGCTTCGACACCGGTCGCGGGACCTCGTTGATCTCGCACCGCAGATCCTGCGCCGCATGAAAGGCGAGGTGGGGGAGCGCCAGCTCGACGCGAGCGCTCTCCAGCAGCTCATTAGCTACCCCTGGCCCGGGAACGTGCGGCAACTCCAGAACGTGCTCCTGCGGGCCGCCGTGCGGGCGCGAAGAGACACGCTCGTCGCCGCCGACATCACCGGCGCGCTCGCCGACGAGATCGACGGTCGACGTGAACTGCGCGACGCCACTCACGCATGGACGGTGCAGGAGATCCTGCGCATCGAGGGTGGCAACGTCTCGCGCACGGCCCGCTACTTCGGGGTCGCCCGGTCGACCGTGCGCGACTGGCGAGACCGCTACGGCGTCTCGTCCTCCGGATCGTGACGTACCTCGATCCCTCCTACCCTGTTTCGCCCTCCTTCCCATGGAGAGTTCGCGCCCACCGAACCACCGGTGCGCGCGACGAGCTCTCCGCCTCCCTTCCCGACCCAAGCCCCCGCCTCGCAATGGCGCGAGGAGGCCGGCGCTTCGACCGGGAAGCCGAGGTTCCCCATGAATGCACGTGTGTCTACTGCTCCTCCGGTCGCGCTCGCGGTCGTCCCGCCGGCGCCTCCATCTCCGCCCCCGCCGACGTCGGTCCGGGGCCGTTCCTTCGCCGACGTCTATCAGTCGGTCATGCAGCGCTCCGGCGAGATGCTCCCCGACCAGGTGGTGCACGTCGCTGACCTCCGCATGACGACCGAGGGGCACATCGAGCTCCCCGGCGGCCTGCGCTACCGCCTTAACGACGTCGCGGTCCGGCACCTCTCGGCGGCCCTGGGCCTCCGATGGAATCGCTGGTTCTCGTCGGCCAGCGGAGAAGAGCGGGCGGAGGAGATCAACCGCCGCTTCTCACGCACCCCCGGCGAGAAGAAGATCCGCGCCTGGATGGATCGCGACGGACAGGCGGACGGCATCGCCCGCGCCTTCCTCGCGCCGTCCTTCACGCCAATTGACGACCACCGCCTGTTCGAGCGGATGATGACGATGATGAAGGGGCTCATGGACGAGTACCGCTTCACGGCGGTGCAGTACACGGACTCCACGACCCACTACACCGCCGTCCACTCCGAGGCCTTCGACCTCGACGGCGAGCTCCTCCACCCGGGCTTCCACCTGCGGAACTCCGAGGTCGGCGCTTCGGCGCTGTCCCTCGACGACCACTGGATGCGCCTCGTCTGCCTGAACGGGCTCATGGTCCGGGTCGGCGGCAAGCGCTCCCTCTACCGCACCCACCGTGCGATCGAGGACGACCAGCTCGCCGCCGCTCTCGTGATCGCCGTAGGTCGGCTCCCCGAGCGCTGGGCGACGGCCTTCGGCTGGATGCAGGGCGCGAAGCGCATCACCGTGCCTCACCCCGACGATGCCGTCGCCGCGATCCTGGGTGACTCCGCCGAGGTTCCGAAGGCCCTGCTCGAAGAAGCCCAACGAGTCGTCCTCCGGGACGGCGACCTCTCGCGCTTCGGCGTGGTGCAGGCGATCACCCTCGTCGCCCACCAGACGAACAAGAACCCCGACGTGCGCTTCGCCATGGAGCGCCTCGCCGGGGACTACCTCGCCGCGACGCCTGCCACCTTGGCGGCGTGACGACGTGACCAACTCCCTCCTCCCTCACCGGGCTCCCATCTCAGGAAGCTCGGTTTCCATTTCCACGAGTCCCTCTCCTGGCCGACCCCGAGACGCCGGGAAAGTCCGACGAGGACAGGCGGAACTCACCGCCACATCTGGCAACGATCGCCGCTGCCCGTCCGGATACGGGACGCGAAGGAGGGGCTCGAGCTATTCGGCCGGACGGGAGACCGCTCACGACCTCCAGGTCATGTTCTTCATGGAGCGATGTCTGAATTCTGACAGAGCAGGATCGTGCCGTTCAGAATTATGACACTCCGAATGGGGGAGTATCCGGAATCCGGACACTCCCCGGAAACGGCCGTCCGGCACTCGATGGATGCCGAGCCTTCGTCTAACACGCACGCCAAAACCTCCCGAAAACCTGCGGCATTTTCCCGCGTTGTCGCCCCGATTGGAAAGCCGGGTTCGCTTCTGTGTCCACGGTCTGTACCAGTCACATTCCGACGCGGGCTGCGATCTCGAAAAAATCGGTCAAGTGGTCGTTGACAGTCGACTGAAGGGAGTGATACCGCTCGACTGCGGGCGGAAGACCAATTCTCAATTCTACAGAACTCGGAGTCGTAGTCAGGAGGGCGCTCAGTATGGGTGTGTAAACGGTTGCGACCTCTGTCAGTCGTTCTTTTCCTATTCGTGTAGTGGGTTCACAAGACGAGCGTCCGCGGCATGTTGTCCGGACTTCTTCCTACGACTCCCGAAGAGGTGTGTCATGTCTTCAGCAATTCCCGATTCGATTCCGGCCACATGGTCCTCCGTGAGAGGAGTGGTCACGTCCAAGCTGTTGGCCACGTTGGATCCGACTGGCATGGTGCTGACGGCGACCGTCAACGGCGACTTCAACAACGGGACGCCCGGTGGGGTATCCCCCTGGTTGGTGGGGGATCGGCTCATCCTGGCGGGTCAGAACTCGACCGGGTACGGAACAGGCCACGTCGAGAACGGCGTCTACGTCATCGCCTCGCTCGGATCGCTGTCGACGTTGTGGCAACTGACGCGCGCCTCCGACGCGCGGACGGCGGCGAACATGCCGAACGGTCGGCAGTGGTTCGTTCAGGAGGAGCAATCGGGCCAGCCCAGCTTCGCCCAGTGGCTCTCCTACATTGCCCCGGGCAAGGTCGTGGGAGTTGATCCCATCGCTTACTTCCCCTCGGACATGCGATCGCGAAACCCCTCCGTCGGGCCTAACTCGGTCAGGCCTCGCCAGAAGTTTCCCTTCGACGCCAGTCCGGCGTTTGCCGGGATTCCGTTCGTGATCAGTTTGATCGTCGGGCCCTCGGCTCTGCTATCCGTTGAGGTCGTCGCAGCCCTTCCCTTCGGCATCCAGATTCTGCGAACGGATGTGTGGATCACGACTGCCGTTGCTGCCCACACCGTGCAACTGACGAACGATCCTCTCCCGGCCGGAACGAAGCTTTCCGGTGAATTCAGTTCCGCTGCCCTGGGCCGCGTCACGGATACCGGAGCGGGTTCCCTCACGCCGAACAGCGCTGCGCTGAGTTCCCCAATCTACCTGCAGAAGTCCCACGCCGACATTCAACTCGAGCTCTGCATCTGGGCGATCAGGACGACCCCATGACCGCCTCGTCCAGGCTTGCATTCAACGGACTTCTCGGCTCCAGAAAGTAGAGAGAATCGATGGCTATCCACACCGCAGTTTTTCGGCACCAGACAACCGCGCTTTCGGCCGGTGACTTCAACCAGATCGAGGCCGTCAACGACGGGCTCTTCCTGATCACGGGAGGGCGCCTCGTGCTGCCCGCCGACATGTGGCTCGTCGCCTCCTTCGCCCAGTCGCCGAACATCTCGGCGGCGCGGGTGAGCTCGGCGAGCCTGCGGCGGATCTCGCCCGCGCACATCGTGCCGGTCAACCCGCCCGCCACGCAGTTCGAGCCCTCGATCATGGTCTACCCGACCTCGCCCTTGCGCCTCCCGGCCCAGGAGGAGATCTCCGTCGAGGTCCTGACCGCGGCGCCCGACACCGACCTCTTCTCGATCCTCTGGGTCGCCGACGGCCGGACGCCAGCCCCGGCCGGGGACTCGTTCTGGATCCGCTACACGAGCTCGACGGCGACGACGCCGGGCCAGTGGACGACGCTGAACGTCCTCTACGACACGCCGCTCGCGGCGGGCGTGTATGCCGTGATCGGCATCCAGCACACCTGCCCAGGGGGTACGGGGCTCTGCAGCCGGCTCATCTTCGACGGGCAGACGCTGCGGCCCGGCGTCCTGCCGATCACCGGAACGACGACAATGCGCAGCAACTGGGTGTTCTACGACGGCTCGCTCGGGGTGCTCGGGACCTTCCGCAGCTACTCGCCGCCCCGGGTGGAGGTGCTCGCCTCGGGCGTCGAGAACGCCCACCAGGGGTACCTGCGCGTGGTGCGCATCAGCGACGTGGACTTCGCGGCGCCTGGCGCGGCGGCTGGTCCGGCCCGCACGTACGGGTGACCGCGATGGCAGCCGTTAACGCCTCCATGCAGGGGATCGCGTTCGGGCCCTTCACGCCGCAGTCGCGGGTGATCAAGCTCGACGTCAAGTCGGTCAGCTCGGGCGCGGTCAGTCTCCCCGGCGGCACGTACGTTGCCTACCTCGTCGCGCCCGACGTGGCGGTCTGCCGCTTCAACGCCGAGGTTACCATTCCCACGCCCGACCTGCCCGCCAATGGCTTCGCCCTGGGCCCGGGCATCGCGTGGCTCCTCGTTGCGCCCTCGGGCAGTTCCCAGCTCAACGTCAAGCTCGTCTCGGGGAACGGAACGCTGTGGCTATCAGAGGTGATCTGATCTACGCGCACCCCAAGAACATGAGCAGGACGCTATACACATGGCAGTCCTTACCAAGTCATCTTACGTGCGCGCTCCGGAGTTCGAGACGATGCTAACGTGACGCTACGGCGCCCCGAGTGTGCTGCTAAGCCCAGCCGAGGCCAGTGTGATACGTTGCAGTTGACTCCAGTATACGATAGGCTGTGTGGAGTAGCTGAGTCGATCTGATATCTCGAGGCCATACGAGAGGATGAAGTGATGTTGCTGTACTATCTTGTCATCTTGTGCGGAGCAGGAGGCGCGGAGCCTGTTCTGCAGCCGCATGAAGAATTGGGAATTGGTCGTCTCGGTCGCGCCGATGTTGAGATGTTCGTTGTCCCAGAACTCCGCACAGTTGTACGGAATTATTGCCGGTACAATCTGTCGCATCCAACCCATCGCTCAACTGTTCTCGCCGTAAGTGAATTGCTGCTTGAGCGAGGCGACATTCAACGGGACACTCTTGAAGCGAGCATCGCTTTCTTCGATCGCGATTGCGCGAGCACACGATATCAAACTTCCTGTGTTACGGCAGATGCCTTTAGAGCCCTGCGAACGGTTGAAGATGTCGATCGTCGCTTGCTTGGTGTTGAACGATCCTTTCTTCAGACTTCCCCAACACCAACGCGGGTATGGACGATATTCAGCGAGTCCATTCGAGCAGCCAGGCAGATTGTCGAACTCGCAGGAATTTGGCTTGCAACTCCCTTTGTCGGACTGAGGCATGCGCTCTATCGTGCGGCGACATCGATCTTGGAGGTCTGGGCGAACATTCCAGATCATTCTCGATCATCTTTGGCCGCCCTTTCGGTTGTTGATGCGTTGTATGAGACCTATCGCCCGACGATGACACTGTTGCCTGAGGTATGTCAGTCACTCTACGTTCGAACGGATTTGATAGGGCGCGAAATTCAACGGTGTGATCGGTTTTCGGAAATTGTGCCGAACGTAATCTGGAGTCGCTAGAAATATGCTGTTCCTCGATGGCCGAGCGTCGGAGATCCTCGAGACGTGCTTCACTGTTCATGATCGGCGGCAACTTGTGTTCCGACCGTCGTCGCGCTCGGAAGTGAACGGGACTATTCATCCAATGCCAACTGGTGCGCAGGCGCACAGATTGAGGCTGGATCGTTCCTTCAAGAGGCTTGAATTGGAGCCTGCAGTACGCGCGTTCCTCCACCTGTACGAGACATCTTCAGACGATGTAGCGTTGAGTTTGCCGAAGGACAAAGCCTATCGGAGGATGGTGACAGGCAATAACGAGAGCGATCCAATCTATGCACCCGATGACAACTTCCGATTCAGGGTTCTGATGGATATCGTTGATTCTCCCAAGCCAGTAATTGTGGTTGTGATGCCTCCGGCAGAAGCAGCCGCACCTGCAAACTTTCCTCCTCTCGGGTTCTATAGTATCGCATCGGGGACGCGTGTGTTCGATGGGCAGGTGCTTCCTGAGCCAGTGGCCATGCAGCAAATGGGCGCATTTGGTTACGGTGGAATAACTACATTCAGTCGCCCGGATGTTCTTGCGTTCTGGAGAGCGCAAGTCGCTGGCGGTCGAAATTTGAATCTGGAAGATTTCGAACAGGCTCGTGACGATGAGTTTGCTGTAGTAATTTTGTATATTTTCGATTTTCACCTGAACCCACGAAGAAGGTTCTTTGGCGATACCGGCCAGGAAGGGGAACTCGGTGATTACTACTCACTATTTCACGAGTTGGGCCACGCTCATCTGTTCCTTCAGGGGCAACAATATGGCCATGAACACAAGATATATTCTACTCCAAGGGTGCGGGTGCCTTTTTCGCAGATCACTTTTTCATCCTGCTCATATTGGTCCACCGCTTTCCTATTCCTATTCAATATATACGGTACCTCTGGAACGGCCAGTACTCGGACGCGCTCGCCGACACTCTTTGTGAGTGAGTACCTCCTCGAACGGGCCATTGCGGACTTGGCTCGACTCGCTGACCCATCGAGTAGTGCTGCGGAGTGGAGTCGTCTTGCTGCTGCTGCCAATTGGTACGAATGCCTGTCTCGTTCGTATGCCATACTTCGATGTATTCCAGTCGGTTCTGGTGAAGCTGGGGGAAGACTGTTAGGCTTTCTGGCCGGCGCGTGGGACCGCTATTGGTCTGACGTCCTTGCTAGCAGGCTCAGATCTCTCGTTGGGCGACTTCCGCGTTTTGTTGATCTCATGTGTGCAAAGGCGGTGCGGAGCCCCGCATTGTTTCGTCGGCTCCCAGAGTACTCAGATTCCTTCTACCGTTTTGGGGTTGTGACTCCCTTCACACCCGACGAACTCGCTGCGGATATCACGACATTTCAAGCAGGCGGGCAGCCTGCGATGTTGGTTGGGGACGCCATCTCGGGATCGGTTTTCTATCGCGATAGCCGCTACGCTGTTTTTCAGGCTTCGACAGGAAACAATACCATGGGTGGAAGTCAAGCCTGGATCAGCCATCCTGAGTTGACGGTAGCCCCTCCTCACGCTGTTATTAGGCCACTACCACATGAGGACATACGGCTCTTCGATGATCCCAGTCGGGAACTGGAGAAGTATGTTCGTCGCTACGGCCCGCCGGACTGTGGCGCGCGATTTCGATAAATTGGACGTTGAGCGGTTGATGTTGAATTGGAATGTCAATGGATCATGCAGAACCGGGTTTCGAGTTCATCTCGCTCGCGCGCGTCAACTGTGCGGCTCAGATTCCCGTAACTCCGCGAAAGGTCGTTTGCGGCCCGGAATAGACCCGTTGATCGTTGATTCCGGGCCCCGACGAGATCTCGCGGTGTTGCGCGATTCGTCGCCGGAAACTGAACTCTCGCAGGAGCAGCCCATCGCGTACCCGGTGCTGCATGGTCGATGGATATGGTTGTCAATTGGCTCTGATTGCGTCTGTATGTGGTGAGATCAGTTGCTGGAGGAGTGGCTTCCTATTTTGCCATGTTGAATTTGAGGGGTCATCTGGCATTCTGCCTGGATTCCAGGCGTTTTCCTGCGTGTATTCGCCAGCGCGTCGATGAGCTGCTATCCCCCTGCGGCCGAAAGCGCGAGAATCCAAGAAGAATATCGGGGGATGACTCAGATGTAGAGTGCCTCTTTTTCGTGGTTCTCAGTGACTCTTAGGCGAGATTCTTCGGGGTCAAAGGAGCGGGTTTGTGATCGAGGATAGTGGGTTCGCTAGTCAGATCGACCTTTCTGAACCCGTCGGCGGCACGTGATGAGCACCGTTGACGGCTTGGTCTGGTTTCTCCGATCTGTTCTTGTCGATGCGGCATCGCGGTTCGCAGATGAACAAACTGAGGTAGTGGAAGGTGGAACGGTTGTTCCCCAAACTTCTGTCGTAACCGAGATTCTCACTGCGGTTGCGACGCTGGACTCGGGCGAGTCCAGCGTCGCAACATATTCTGACGCATTGATGGCCTTGGGGGGTGGCGTGTCGGGCACGGACTTGGAGCGTCTATTTGAGATCTTAGCTACGACGGTGACTCATCGCTTGCTCGTGACGTACCCCCGCGCGGCCCTAGTCTTGACCATCTCCGGCGTCCTACTCGATGGCGCAGGACAGCCATGGGACATGGCATCATCGGTTGGAGACGCGCGCTGTGATTTTTCGTGGATTGGGACTCAATCGCTGACTGAGCGACTTCGGACTCTATACTGGAGTTCTCGGTCTGCACGGACCCTTCTGGTTCGGCGCCTGGGCGCTCTGATCACGTCTCCGAGCACTCTCGCATCAGCCTCTCACGATGGTGACATTGATTTCTCAGGTCTTTGGCTTCAAGATCGCACGTCCGACCTACGATTTTCCCTCGAGGGAGGAGCGACAAACGATGGAGTGATCGTCCGTTTTGGCATCAATCGTGGCTCGGTCGTGTTGGGTCGATTTGTTGTGGTGATATCTGATGTAATCCGGTTTTCGGTATCATTGCTTGAGCGCGGATCTCTGGATTTGTTCGAGACTGCTGGCCGCCTGCTGGAGTTTGGACTTGTTCGTGTTCGTTTTGAGAAAGTCGGGCTTGCATTCCAGTGGGCTGATGGCTCCGCTGGCCTTGTTGTTTTGATTCGAGGATTCGGCGTCCGGGTTGCTGTCGGTGATTCGTTCTTGTTATCTATTTTCCCTGACGGCTTAGAGTTTGTGTTTGATATTCAGTTGGGGCTTTCATCTTCGAGAGGGTTCTATTTTTCTATCGATCCGAGAGGCTCGTCGGGTCGCTCCACCGCTGGAGGGAGCGTTGGTGCAGGTTCAGTGAGTTTTAGGGACTTGCGTTTTCGTTTTCAGCCTGAGACTGGAGGTGGGGGAGTTGCAGTGTCTGCTTCGGTTTTGGCTCGGCTGGGCCCTTGTGATCTTGCGATTACAGGGCTTGGGGCTAGCGTGGGTTTCCGAGGACTTGACGGTAGAAGCCTTTTCGGTCCGGCTTTTGGTTTTAGCTCTCCTAAGGGAGTGGGAGTCAGTGTCCATGCGGGGCCTGTTTCTGGTGGCGGTTTCATCTCTCACGACGAGTCCACGGGCCGATACACGGGCAGTCTTTCTCTTTCGGTCGGCGAGGTCGCTCTCCGTGCCTTTGGGGTCCTCGACACCCGCGCACGCAGTGTTCCCAACTACTCTTTCATCATTGTCATTTCAGCTGAGTTCACGCCCATTCAGCTCGGTTTCGGATTCATCCTCGGCGGCGTCGGCGGACTCTGCGGCATCCAGCGGTCGGTTTCTTTCTCGGCGCTCCAGGCTGGTGTGCGCAATGGCAGTCTCGCCCCACTCCTCTTCCCGCGCGATCCCGTCGGACAGGCCTCACAACTCGTCGCGGCCCTTCAGACCGTCTTCCCTCCGACCCAGGATCGCTACGTCTTCGGCCCGATGTTCAAACTCGGCTGGGGCACCCCGATCCTCGTCACGGCCGACCTCGGCGTCATCCTCCAACTCCCTGCACCGATCGTCGTCGTCCTCATCGGTCAACTCTCGGCGACCTTCCCCAAGCCCGGGGCGGCCATTGTCGAGCTGCATATCGACATCGCCGGCGGGCTCGACACGGGCGAGAAGCGCCTCTGGATGGACGCGAGCTTGCGGGACTCGCGTGTGGGCCCCTTCGCCCTTTCAGGAGACATGGCCCTGCGGCTCCACTGGGGCGACGAGGCCGACTTCGCCCTCTCGATCGGGGGCTTCAACCCAGCCTTCAAGCCGCCCCCCAACTTCCCAACCCTGCGCCGACTGGCTTTGTCGCTTGGCAGCGGATCGAACCCTCGGATCAGCCTCTCGGCCTACTTCGCCCTCACCCCGAACACCCTCCAGGTCGGGGCGCGGGCCGAGATCTACGCCGAGGCGGCGGGCTTCAACATCCTCGGGTACCTCGAGTTCCACGCCCTCTTCATCTTTTCTCCCTTTCACTTCCGCTTCGACTTCGCGGCCGGGGTCGCCCTGCGGCGGGGGAGCACGGTGCTCGCGGGTGTCTCGGTCGTCGGGCTGATCGAGGGGCCGGGGCCGTGGCACGTGAAGGGGAGCGCGAGCATCACGATCCTCTTCTTCGACATCAGCGTCGACTTCGAGACGACCTTCGGTGCGCCCTCGCTCGAAGCGCCGACCGAGACGCTCGACCCCTGGACCCTGCTCGAGCCCGCGCTCGGGGACGTTCGCAACTGGAGCGCGCCCCTCCCGGAGGGACGCTCGCGGGGGGTGACCCTCGCTGCGTCCGACCGGGACCCCGCGCAGCTCCGTCTCGATCCCTTCAGCCGACTGGCCGTTCAGCAGAAGGAGCTTCCTCTCAACCAGCGGATCACGAAGCTTGGGGAGCGCCATGTCGCCACGCCGACCCGGATCGTGCTCGGCGCCCTTCGCCTGGGAGGAAGTGAGGCCGCGGGGAGCGGCACCGAGATCGCGACCGAGGCCCTCACGGGCGCCTTCGCGGCGGGACAGTTCCAGGCACTGACGGACGCGGAGAAGCTCTCCCGTCCATCCTTCGAGCCCATGCAGGCGGGGGCTCGGGTGGGAGGCGCGATGATGGCTTCGGGCGTGCCGGCTTCACGCCCCATCCAGTTTCGCCGCACCTACGCTCGCTCACCACGCACGGGAGAGGTCGCACCACTGGAGAGCATGACCTCACAGGCGATGCTCGCGGCCCAGGGCTTCGTCCAGGCCCCGTCCCTCGCCGCCGCGGGACTCGATCGCTTCGCGCCCTCGCCGACGTCCGTTCCGCTCGTCCAGATGTCCCCCGAGACGTACACGCTGGCGAACGCCGACACGCTCCAGGTCGCGGCGGGTTTTGCGCCCACGGCGTCGCCTACGCAGGCCGCCGTAGCGCTCCAGGCGCTGCCCTCCGCGCGCGGCCAGTTCCTCGTGGTGCCCTCCTTCGAGTCGAGGTCCTGATCATGCCGCCCGTCCTTCCTCCGCCCTCGCTCTTCCTGCCCTGGATGCGTCAGGGGCTGGGCGCTTTCATCGCGACCCCTTCGGATCCGACCGCTCCTCGCGCGTCGCTCCGGGTCACGCTCGAGCTCCAACGCACCGTCGAGCCCCCTGCCGCCGCGACCCCGGCGGTACCACTCGCCGTCACCGTCGCTCTCCCGATGTTCGGCCCGGAGGACGTGACGGGGCTCGATGAGCGGGTGGTGCGTCGCGTCTCGCCCACGCGGGATGTCAGCGACGCCGAGGCGAACTTCCTGCCCTTCGTGGAGTTCTCGGAGCCCGATCTGCCCTGGCGCTACACACCCGCAGCGCCCGAGGCGGACCGCCTGCAGCCCTGGCTCTGCCTCGTGGTCCTGGCGGAAGGGGAGTTCACGCTCGCGGCTTCGGCCAGGGAGGGTGGGCTTGCGTCGATCAACCTCCCCGCCGGCCAGGCCCTCCCGGATCTGACGGATGCGTGGGCCTGGGCTCACGTGCAGGTCTCTGCCGATCCCGAGGCGCAGGAAGCGCTGGGCGCCGCGGAGGCGGTCGCTGGCGACCCCGCTCGGGCCACTGCGGGGAACATTGCGCGGAACGTGGCCCTCGCGGCGCTGGTCCGCCGGGATCCGGGGCGGGCGATCGCCCGCCTCCTCGCGCCGAGATTGCTCCTCGAGCGGACGCGCTACACGGCCTTCCTCGTGCCGACCTACAAGCGGGCCTGTCGGGCGGCGCTCGGCACCCTCCAGCCGACCGACACGGGTCCGGCCTGGACGGGTACGTCCGTGCCGGCGGGCGGTCTCACGCTCCCGGTGTATTTCCAGTGGACCTTCGGAACCAGCGCGGATGGCGATTTCGAGACCCTGGTGCGCCGCCTCGAAGCGGCCTCGCCACTTCCGCCGGAGGTCGGCACCCGGGCGATCGACGCGGCCCGTCCCGGCCCTTCGCTTCAGGCCTTGCAAGGAACGACGCCCGTCACCCGGCTCGCCCTGCCGGGTGCCCTGATGCCGATCCGGCCGTCGGCCCGCACCAAGGAGGAACCTCGGAGCGAGGACGAGGCGATCGAACTCGCGGGGGCGACCCGCTCGGACGCTTCCCTGGAGGAGCGCCTCAACCGCATCGCGGCCTCCACCCGGGCGATCGAACGTCGCCTCGCGGAGGGGGCCGGGGGCGAGGGGGATCGCCCGCTCGTCGGGCCACCGCTCTATGGCCGGTGGCTCGGGGGCCGAGATCGGGTGGATGCGCCCACGGGTCCTTTTCCGGACTGGTTCGATCGGCTCAACCTGGACGTGCGCGAGCGGATCACCGCCGGGGTCGGCACCCAGGTGGTGCAGGAGCACCAGCAGGCGCTCCTGGCGGGCGCCTGGGCCCAGCTCCCCGACATTCGTCGCATCAACGAGACGCTGCGCCTGACCCAGCTCTCCCGCGAGGCCTCGTGCCGCCTCTACCGCCGGGACCTCCAGACCATGGGGACCGAGTCCCTCCTGCTCTGGACCGAGGCCGCGCACGCGCATGTGCGGTACGGCGCGCGCACGGTCGCGGCCGAACTCGCCGCGAGCCCCATCGTACCCGGGACGCTCGACCCGCAATGGCGTCGCCTGTCCCGCCGCAACGGCCCGCTCGGTCGCCGTCAGCGTCGCGATCCCACCCTCCCTCCATCGCCCTTCCTCGAAGAGATGAACCAGGGGAAGCTCGCCGCCGCCCGACCACCCCCGACGCCTTCGGGGCTCGTCACGGCGTTGAGCGTCCTGCGCGGGGAGGCCGGGTCGGCTTCGACCGCCAGTGCCGTCGCGGACTTTCCAGAGGCCCTGGACGCCGACGCCCGTCGAGGCCTCGAGGACGCGGGGCGACGGTCGACTCTGCTGGGACAGATCGTGCTCGCGGCGCGTGCCCTGGGGCGGGTGGGAGCGATCACTCCGCTCGACGGAGGGGCCGTGTCGGCCCTCCTTCGCAGCGGCGTGGCGTCCTCCTCCGAGAAGGTCCCCTCGAACGATCCGACGGCGCCCATCCGGTCGGAGGCTGCCACCGCGAGTCTTCGCGCGGCCCTGATCGATCGCGCGCGGCAGCAGAAGGTCCTGTCCCCGCCGCCGCCCGTCCCGCCGGTGGACCTGGACGCGCTCGCTGCGGCGCTTCTGGCGGCGCTCGATCCCGCGGTGGCGATCACGGAGTCGATCCGGAGTCGCCTGACCCTCGGGCCTGGGGTGATCCAGAACGCCATGGACCCCCTGGAGCCGGTCATGGCCCACCCGGAGTTCCTCCAGCCCATGTACGAGCCCCTTCGGGACCTTTCCCAGGAGTGGATCCTTCCGGGACTGGACAAGGTGCCGGTGAACTCGGTCTCGTTGCTCACCACGAACCGGGCCTTCGTCGAGGCGTACATGGTCGGCCTGAACCACGAGATGGGGCGCGAACTGCTCTGGCACGAGTACCCCACCGACCAGCGCGGCACCTGTTTCCGGCGCTTCTGGAAGGCGATCGACACCGGTGTCGGCACGCCTCCGCTGGACATCCAGCCGATCGATCGGTGGCACCGGTCCACGGCGCTCGGCTCGCACGGCGAGCGGGACGCGACCGACTCGCTGGTGCTCCTGCTCCGGGGCGACCTGCTCCAACGCTTTCCCTCCACGGTCGTCTACGCGCTCCAGAATCCGGAAGGATCCACGGCCACGCGCGAGTCCTCACCGCTCGAACTCCTTCCCTGGTTCGTGGGGACGATGCGCCCCGACGTGACCTTCCTGGGATTCCTTCGAACGCGCGAGCAGATGCTGCGTGAAGGGCACTGGTACTTCGTCATCCAGGAGCATCCCGGCGAAACGAGGTTTTCGTTCCGGAGCCCGTCGGTGCCGACGCTCCCGGCCGCGTCGCGCTACGTCACGTCGGCAGACGCCTCGGCCCTGGTACCTGGGAATCCGGTGTCGGCCTTTCTCACCTCGGCGCAGGTGGCGAGCGGCCTGCTCCATCAACCCCTGCAGGTTCTCTTCGATGCGGAGCGATTTCTCACCATGACGGACGATGCACCGCACTCTCTGCCCGCCTCAGGTGCGTCATGAATTCGGACGACGGTTCGAAGTCGGATCCGAAGGTCGTTTCGTCCAAGGGCACGTCGGATCCGTCGACGCAGAAGGTCGACGCCTTGGTGCCGCCACGCCCGGAGAAGGGAGTCGGCTCGCCGAGCGAGCTCTTCGCGCCGGTCGGCACCGAGGGCGCGCTCCCAATCGTGGAAGGGGCGCTCCCAGTCCGGGAGGCGCCGACCCAGACGGCGTGGAATCTTCCCTACGACCCTGGCGGCATGCCATCGGGCCCGGCGACGACACCCCGATCGGCCAAGGAAGGGACCGGCAGCCCCCAGGACGCCATCGAGGAGCCCTCGAAGCCGGCCACGTCCGCACCGATGTCGCAGACGAGTACCTGGGAGAAGGACCCGTCCGAGCCTCAAGGCGAATCACAGACGCGATGGGCCAAAGGGGAGTCAAGCGAACCGGCCGACGCATCGGGCACGAAGCCCTCGAAGTCGGAAGAGAAGGCGCTCGGCCTGCCTCAGGTCGGCTGGGAGGATCTCCCGGAGACGGTGCTCGTTCCGGAGCCTGCGAAACGGCTCGTCGATATCCCTCTCGCGAAGCCCGCTTCGTTCTGGAAGGAGCCGCCTGCACCGCAAGGCTCGTGGAGCGACCCGGAAGGGGCCGACGAGATGCCCTGGCCAGGGCTGGCCGTTCCGCCCTCGGTCCCGCCGTCACTGTCCGGCCCCCCTCCGCTCCTCCGGGAGGAAGCGTCCAGACCCTCTCTCGGGAAGGCCTCCGGCGACCGGTCCCTTCCGGTGTCCTTGAAGGACGCGTTGCGCGTCCCGTCCGTAAAGACTCCGCGGGGGCCCCGGCCCCCCGAGGCCGAGCCCCTCCGGGACGCCCCGCGCCTGACGCCAGCCCCAGGGCCACAAGCACGATCGAACCGGGAGCCCGGGGAGATCCTGGCGAGCTTCGAGTCCGATCGCCCGATCCTGCTCTTTCCGGTACGCCTCGAGACCCGGTTCGTCCTGATCGGCGAGGAGAAGTGTCTTCGGGTGCGGATCTACCCCGATGAGATCCTCGCCGACTCCCACGAGATCGGGTTGACGCCCAGGGAGCGCGAAGACGGAGATCGATTCTGGCACGAGCTCAGCGCGACCGTGTCGGGAGGCCCCGACCGGACGCAACGAGCCCAGGAGGGGTGGCGACGCCTCGTCGCCTCCTACAAGGCACCGCGCGCCGCCTGGATCGTCCGGAACACCGATCCCGCTCGTACCGGCCTCGACGCGACCCGCACCGGCTCCTGGACCCGCGCGGTGCAGGCGTGGATGTTGCCGGACGCTTGGGAGGTTCGTGCGGAGCGCTCCTACGATCACTCGGGCAATCCCAGCAACAGCCAGCACCGAACGACCTCCCGTCCGGTGCTCATGCCGCTGGCCCTGACCCTGACCCCGCCCCCCGCGGGATCGTTGTCGACCCCAGGGGTGAGCCGGTCCGCCACCGACGAGGAACTCTTCGATGCGGGCTCGCGCTGGACGGTCGACTTCGAGCACGCCGAGGCCTGCGGGATGGCGGTCACCTTCAGGGGCCTGACCGCCATCGACTGGGAGCTCGGGTTCGACCAGGTGCAGGTGATCGGCGTTCGAAGCCACGCGTCCCCTGAAGACGCATCCGTCGAGCTCGCGCGCCTCCTGGACGTCCAGCACTACTCGCGGGGGCTCGCCTTCGTCCCGCAGGGCACGCCCACCAACAACACCGCGCAGCGACCCGCCGGATTCCCTCCCGCGGACGAGGGCGATGCGGACAGCTTCCGCGTCGAGCGTCCCGCGGACGGCATCGAGACTCTCCGTGTCGTGCGCCCCGCGGACCGATCGCGACTCCTGGGGGAGCCGTACCTCACCGATGGGGCCAAGGTCGCCCGATACCTGGGCGTCGAGCCCTCTGTCTTCGCTCGGATCGAGGGCCAGGACCGAGGCGAGCAGGCGGCTGCGGCCGACATGAATCTCGCGCTCTGGCCAGCGACCCTGGGCTACTTCCTCTCCCAGATCCTCGAGCCGACGGTGGTGCCGGAGATGGTCTGGTCGGCCCGGGAGCACTTCATCCGCCACGTCCGGGGCCGGGGGCCACTGCCCGCCCTCCGGGTGGGCGCCGTGCCCTACGGGATCCTGCCAGTGACCTCCCTGACCCGCTGGGCCGTCCCAGCCACGGACAAGTTCCAGGTGGCGCTCCTCGGTCTCCTGCGCGAGGGACGGAGGCTCGTGCGTGTCGCGCGGGCGACCGACGGGTGGACGGCCAACCTCCCCCACGTCGGACGCATGCCCGACGATCCCGACCGCGACCTGCTCGAGATCCTGGGCGCGGACGCGAGCCTGCGTGAGCTGCGGGTGCGCGAGGCGCTGGGAAGGGACACCACGCTGCTCGCCCTGGGACTCGTGCCAGGGATGAATCCTGCGATCGTGGAGCTGCTCCTGCGGGCCTATCACGCCCGGGCGGAGGCCGGAGTGCGGCTCCCCCTCGGGCGCCTCGCGACCCTCGTCTTCGATGAGCGCGCGCTCCGGTACACGGGGGCCCTGGTGAGCGGCGATCCTCGCTCGGAGCAGGCGCCCGACGAGGCCGCAAGGCGGGCCAGCGAGATCGGCCAGATCCTGGGCGCGACGGCCGAGACGCTGCGCGCTCCGACGCCCTCGGGCTCCCTCCTCGCGGCCCTGCTCCGTCACGCGACCCTGCTCGAAATGGTCCGGGTCGGCGACGAGGCCCTGGCCCTCAAGGAGGCCGGACGCGCCGGTCTCTCGGACGCGCAGCGGCGCCTGCGCGCTGTTCACCGCGAGATCGAAGTGGTCGAGGACCCGGCCGATCCGGCCTCGGCGAGGACGCCCTGGGCACGCTTGCGCTCCCTGCCCGGGGGCCTCGGTGCGTTCCGACTGGACCCCGACGCCCGGGATGACGACTGGACCGGTGCCGCGCTCCGGCCGTACGCGCAGGCGCTTGAGCGGATCAACCGGTGCGCCCCGGCGGAGCAGCAGCGCCTGCTCTCCGAGACGCTCGACCTCTCGTCCCACCGGCTCGACGCGTGGGTGACCTCGCTCGTGACGCGGCGCCTGGAGGAGGCCCGAGCCGACGGCGTGACGGGTCTCTACCTCGGCGCCTACGGCTGGGTGGAGAAGCTCCGACGCCGTGATCCCCATCGACCGGCGAGTGAAGGCTTCGTACACGGCCCCTCCCTCGATCATGCGGCCACCGGGGCGGTCCTGCTCAACGCGCACCTGACCCATCGGGGGGAGAGCGCGGAGCGTTTCCGGATCAACCTCTCCTCGGCGCGCGTGCGCCGGGCCGAGGAGGTGCTCGAAGCCCTGCGCAGCGGGCAGATGCTGGCAGCCGTGCTGGGGTACCAGGTCGAGCGCTCGCTGCACGACCTCGGCCTCGACGTCTGCATCGAGCCGCTTCGGGAGCGCTTCCCGATCACCGCCGTCCGGCCAACGGACGCCGGGGCGACGAGCGAGGAGGCCGGAGCGCGCCACGTGCTCGACGGTCTCGCTCTCCACGCGGCCTGCGTGGCCAGCGGTACGGGCACCGTGGGCCTCCTCGAGATCCGGAGCGTCGAGACCCAGCGGCGACTGGACTCGGTCTGCGAGGAGCTGGTGCAGACGCTCGACGCCGTGGGGGACCTGCTCACGGCGGAGTCGGTGTTCCAGCTGGTGCGGGGGAATCCGGGAGGCGCTGGAGCGACGCTCGACGCGCTGGGGCGTGGCGCCCGTCCACCGGATCCGGAGGTCGTCCGGTCGCCACGCGGTGGGATTCCGGTCACCCACCGCGTGATGCTGCGAGTGCCCGTCGGGCTCACGCCCGGCGAGGGATGGCCGACGGAGTTGTCTCCTCGCGCGCACCTGGCCCCGGGCCTCGACGGGTGGGTCGGGCGGCTGCTCGGCGACCCGCGCCCGATCGTGTTTCCGGTGTCCTACGTCCCGCGAGGCGGCTCCCGGACGACCGAGGAGATCGGGCTCGCGGAGCTCGGCCTCCGGCCGCTCGACTTCCTCGCGCTCGCCCACGAGCAGCCCGCCGGGCTCTCGGACGAGGTGGCCCCGGCGCGTCCGGCCGCGGGCGCCAGCCGAGGGGTGCCCACGACGCCTCCGCCTCTCGGTACGGAGCTGGAGAGGCGAATCGCGATGCACGTCCCCGAGGGCGCAACCGATCTTGTCATCCGCTTCGAGACGGCGGGGTCCCGGTGGCGCAGCTTCGCCGAGTTGCTGGAGTTCGCCCGTGCGCTCAACGCCGTCCTCGGGGGCGCCCGGGCTGTCGACGCGCCCGATGTGCTCCTTCCTGAGCGCGCGCCGACGGTCCAGAGCGATCACGTTCCCCCGAGCGGGGTGCGAAACATCGGCGCGGCGATCACCGACGTCCTCGGGCTCTGCGAGGAACTCTCGAAGGCGCTCGCCATGCGGTCGACCGACCGGCTCCTGCCGCTTCTCGCGGTCGCCGCGAATCACGACCTGCCAGGCGCTCTCTGCGACGGGCCCGGGGACGCCAAACCGGCGATCCTTGCGCGGGGACGGCGGGTGCTAGACCAGCTCCGCGGGCGGCTGCTCCAGGCGGCGGCGGTGTCTTCGCCCGAGACGTCGGGCCGGACTCCGCGGGCGGGCGAATCGCTCGCGAGCATCGCGGCCGCGGCGCACGAGGCCGCACGCGGCGCTCCGGGCGCGGTGCTCGAGGCGCTCTTCGGGCGCAAGCGTCTGGTGCTCGGGGTGCTGCCCCGTCTCTCGCTCGTGTCCGCCAGTGGGAGGACGCGGGAGAGCCCGCCCTCGGAGAACCCCATCGATCTCGGCGTCGTCCCCCGAGAGGCGAGGCGGTGGCTCCAGCAGTTCTGGCGCGTCCGCGCGGCGCTCGGGCGATGGCGTCGGCTCTCGCTCTACGCCCGCGCGGCGGGTCTCGACCTCGGCACGATGGAGGTCGCGCAACTCGAACCCAGCCCCTACGGGCACTGGGCCGCGGTGAAGGCGCCGCTCGTGTCCGGGCCAGCGGACGCGCCGCCCGCGCACGACCTTCCGCCGCCGGGGTGCATCTCGCTCTTCATGTTCACGGCGAACGAGGCCGGGGCCGCGGAGTCCTGGTCGGGGGTGCTGCTCGACGAGTGGACCGAGTTCATCCCGAACCGCCGGGAGATGACGGGCCTCGCGTTCCACTACGACGATCCGGGGGCCGAGGCGCCCCAGGCCCTGCTCCTCGCGGTTCCGCCCGTGCCGGGCTCGCCGTGGACGACGGACGCGCTCTTCGACATCCTCACCGAGACGCGGGAGATGGCGAAGATCCGTGCCGTCGATCGGGACGGGCTCGGGAGCCTCGGGCAGCTCCTGCCGGGGCTCTATCTGGCCAACAACCCCCTTGCCGATACCGTTTCGACCCGCCTCGCGGGGCTCGCCGCCATCGACCCTGAATCCTCGGAGGAGACGCGATGACCTCGATCACGGGCTGGAGCCGCCTGGAGCCGCGCCCCTCGACCAACGACATCCGGGACTCGCTCGCGGCGGAGATCCGTGACCCGCTCTGGATGCTGACGCGCCAGTGGCAGCTGGGGGAGTTCCAGGGCGAGGACGCGGCGTCCCCGGCGTCGGTTGCGCTCAAGACCCGGACAGCGATTGACGGCACCTGGGGTCCGCGCAACGAGCGACCCTCTCGGCCGTTGCTGTGCGCGGACGGAGACGGTCCGGTCCTCCCGGCCGCACCGCTGGAGCGGGTGGTGATGGAGGAGTTCGCCGACGGGGAAGATGTCTCCCTCGCGGCGGAGCTCGGCCAGCTCTTCGAGGCGCTTCTTGTCGAGCGGCTCGGGGCGGACGCGGCGGGCGAGGTCCTGCCCTGGGTGCGACGCAAGTACCCGCTCGGGTCCCCCTCACAGGGCCGCGAGCTCGACGAGAGCAGCCGTCGCTTCATCGAATTCTGCGTCGGACGCGGGACCGACGGCGTGCAACTGGCGCGTGCCGGGATGGCGGGCACCTTCGGGGCGCGCCTGCACCCGCTTTCGGCCGCGCTCGACGAGGTGATGGGGCTGTTTCTGGACGAGGTACTCAGCCTCCATGGCAACCTCGCCGGTGGCAATCCCGACGCCTGGGTGCCGGAGTGTCTGCGGTACGACGCCAGCCTCGCGCTGGGTGAGGATGCGTCGGCCTCCGAGACGCGGTTGCGCCTGCATCCTGGGGGTCAGGGAGAGCTCGACTGGTACGACTTCGACGTGGTCGAGGGCGGCGATCGCGTCCCCGACCCCGAGCCGACGACCCGAACGATGCTCCCGGCCCACGTGCGCTTCCGCGGCATGCCCAACGCGCGGTGGTGGGACTTCGAATCATCGCGCTCCGACTTCGGCGACGTTCGGGTCGACCGGCGCGATCTGGGACGGCTCGCCGTCATGGACTTCATGATCGTCCACGGCAATGACTGGTTTATGGTCCCGATGGACATGCACGTGGGGACCGTCTGCGAGGTCGCCTCGCTCACCGTGCACGATGTCTTCGGCGGCGTCACCCGCATCCCGCCCGTGCACGAGGTCGTGCCGGAGTGGTCGATGTTCTCGACCAGCCGTATCGATCCCGACCGTCCGGAGCGGCCGGTCGCGCCCTTCTTCCACCTCCCTGCCAGCGCCTCGATGAGCCTCCAGACCGGGCCCGTGCTTGAGGAGGTCCGCTTCCTGCGCGACGAGATGGCGAACATGGCCTGGGCGCTCGAACACACTGCGCAGAACGCGATCGGCGAGCCCGTGCCCTTTCGGGAGCGCACCGACGAGATCACCCGTCGGACGGTCGTGCCGGTGCCAGCGGCCCGCGAGGAGGGCGCGCCCGCGTACACGTATCGGCTGCAGACCGAGGTGCCCCGGTACTGGTATCCGCTCGTGCCCTGGCCGTTCGGGGATCCCGCGAGGGGGCAGATCGAGCTGCGCCTCGGGACCATGGAGGGCTCGGATGGGGCGCTCCAGGCCCCCGACGGGCGGCTCCTCCGGGATCTCGTACCCACCTCCGGAGGGATGTCGTCGGGAGCCCTCCGCCTGAAGGAGGAGGAGGTCCCGCGGGTCGGGGTGGCAGTGCGGCGGAGGGTGCAGGTCTCGCGCTGGCTGGACGGGTCGGTCCACGTCTGGACGAGCCGGATTCGAGAAACCGGGACGGGCGAGGGGAGCAGCGGGCTTCGATATGATCTCCTGGATGCGAGGCGCTGAGGTGCACTCCGAGGGTCGGCGCGAACCCGGCGGTCGTCGTGGCCTGCGTCGAAGGGTCGACACGTGGCTCGTCCTTCGCTGGGGCACCGGGCGGCGGGCTGAACCCGGAGAGCTGGACCAGGACCCCTCGACGATGTGCTCGGACTCCCTCTCTCCTCAGGGCGTCCTCGGCCCGCGACGAGACGGTCTCGGTGATCGCGTCCGAAGCCTGACGGGGCCGATCCTCGTCGGGCTGGGCACCCTCGTGTCGTCGTGCTCCACCGACGTGCCGTTCACGAGCGCGCGAGACAGCGGGCTCGGGGCCGTCAGGGACCGAGCCGCGGGCGACGACGGTCCGATGGACGTGGGCATGCGACTCGACGGGGACGAGGACGTTCCGCTGGGGGCAGACGTTCCAGCGGAAGCGCAAGTGAACACGCCCGACATCATCGTCAGCCAGACCTGTGAGCGCGCCAACCACAACTTCTGCAGCTCGGATGCTCAGTGCTGCCCGGGCGTGCCGTGTACGCGCGGAGTGAACCGACAGGACTGCTGCAAGCCGGTCGCGTGGGCGTGCAGCACGGATGACGAATGCTGCGGCCGTCGCTGCGAGGGCGGGGTGTGCACGTGCACCAGCGAAGTGATGTCTGCGAGCACCCACAGCTGCCTCGGGGACTCGGACTGCTGCGGCGGACTCGGGTGCAGCCCCTTCACGGCCCGCTGTTGTGTCCGGACCGGCCAGGGTTGTAGCGCTGCCGCGGACTGTTGCATCAGGGCCTGCTACGACGGCATCTGCTGCAGGCATCGGTACGATGGGGTCTGTTCGAGCGACGCCGAGTGTTGCGCGGGGCTGGGCTGCAACAGCCCGGGTCCCGGCGCCTCGTATACCTGCTGCAACCTCGGTGGCGGGCGATGCGGCGTCAACAGCGACTGCTGCGGGAGCCTGTTGTGCGCCGCGGGCCGTTGCTGCGCCGGCGACTCCGGCGCGTGTCGGACGAACGCCGATTGCTGCAACAACTCCTGCTTCGGGGGCCAGTGCACCTGCGTCAGGGTGGGCGGCGCGTGCTCGACCGCTTCGACCTGCTGCGCTGGCGGCGGCTGCGAGGGCGGTCGTTGCTGCTCCAACCCGGCGGGAGAGTGCCGGGAGGATCGAGACTGCTGCGGTACCGGTTCGGTCTGCGTCGGCGCGCACTGCTGTCGTGCGGTCGGCGGCAGTTGCAGGTCGGGCCGTGACTGCTGCAGTAGCCGTTGCGACGTGGACCACTGCGTCCTGTGACGAGACCTCACTGTTCGCGGAGGGGTGGTGAGTTGATGGGCGGTTCTGTCGGTGATCGGAGCGGGACTCGACATGGATTCATCGGAGTGGGCCCCGGGGCGAGAGTGTCGGAGCTAGGGAACCTCGACGTCCTTCGAGCGGCGCGGAATCGCGAAAAAACCAGAGGGGTCGTTGTTCATATAAGCGGACCGGCGGTTTCGAGGCTATCGTTCGTCGATTTCGATATGCGCAAGCTTGCGGAGTCTACGTCTGATGGCGTAACTATTCATGCTGTGACTGCTTTCTGAGGTTTTCCTCGTTTTGTTGTCTGGATCAGATGAAGTCTTTTGTGAAACACAACAAGCCTACCGCTAAGAAGCGTATAGGCTTGGGTGAGAAGAAGCAGACCTCCCTCCACGGTGCTAATGGCAATTCGGTCCATCATGCAGGAGAGAGAGGTCTGCGTCCGATAGATCCATCGGAGTGTAGCGCTGAGATCGATTCTCCGTCAACCCCACACGCCACAATGGGATGATCATGGACGAAGAGCAAGTCGAGTCAGAGAAGAGCCATCCCGTCGTCTTCCCCATTGCGCTAAGAGCCAACGAAGGAGTTCTGACGGAGAGGCTGGTTAACTATGTGCGCGCATTCTCTCCGGTCGTGCAGGATCTCGATGAGCTCAGCGCGGACCTGGCGCGCGAGATCACCTACGACCTGAGTCCACAGTTTCTCGTGGACTTTTCTGAGGTGCACGACATCATCAATTTGCCGCAACACGACCGCAGTGGTCAGGACGCAGCGAGGGCGTGGACCGCCAAATTGCTGGAAGAGGCCATCGAATATCCGCTTCCTCTCGCGCTTCCCGCAGGCACGCTGCTGGAACTCGTGAACAACATCGCACGCGCAGGCGGTCAAAGTACTGCGGTCCCTTCTGCGCTACGGCGTGCCCAGTTGGATGAGACCGCTGGGCTGATGACGCAGCCGAAGCTGGAGGAGGTCTTCGCGCAGCTACCCACGCGGGAGCGCCTCTCCGCATCCATCTCGAAGCTTGCGAAGAACTCAAGCGCCGCGAATGGGTATGAGCGTCTGGCGGGCTACATTCGAGATAAATCACTGGGCTTGCTTCACGGAGAGGAACAACTCGTCAAGAGTCCATGGAAGCAGCATATTTTCACAGCCGTCTACGAGTTCTTGTCGGCTCACCGGCCGAGTAAGGTTGTAGATAATTCAATTGATGCGCTCAATCTAGCGCTGGCGTACTCAAGCAACGACAACTGGCGCAGGCACAAGCGGGTCTGCTACATCATTGGTCGCAGCCCGTGGCTTCGACGTGCGTCCGAGGCAAACCCCTGGACGCTTGACCCGGCGGTGCGAAATCTCGACCAGAAGGAACGCGGTCTCGTTCGCTCCTCTTCCTATCTCTATCTCAGGACCCGCTTTGGGACGGGTACTCCGGAGGAGAAGGCGCGGCAGTACGTTCGACTCGGGCGTCTGCATCGAGACCTTCGCGAGGTGATCGATTTAATGACGGTGGCGACGCGCGCTCCATCACTGTTAGTGCCCAATCAGAGGGCGCCAAAGGTGATTCTGATGGATCAGCACGACGACGTTCAGGGAGCGCTTCTCGACGCGGTCAAGCGCCTGTCCGGGACTCGCTACTCGCGAGATCTCACGGTGTTGTACGCGGGCTGGGAGGCGTATCGGCGCCTTCTGCCGGATACTGCCGCCGTCGCGAAAGTACGATTCTTTCCTCGCAGCGGCAGAATGAATGAGCCGTCAACAAAGGTGGCGTTGGAGGAGATCGTCGCCGCAGCGGAGCAGGCGCGTGAGGACGCCATTCGTCAGGCAGAGGGACAGAGCTCAGGGACGGCGCTGCAATTCGCGTTTCGCGAGGCGTCCGAGCCCGGCTTCAGCGAATACACGTGCGCGTTGTTCTTGCCGGATCAGGCCGGTCCGATCGTCCATCTTAGCGTTATTGCAAATGACTACTATAGTGTTCTGTGGCACAGTACGCTTGATATACATTCCTTGCTCGACTGGATCGACACCTACGCGAGTCAGGTAAATTGGCTGACCTCGAGGCACAAGAAGAGTTTGTACTACCCCCGCCCGATCAACGGCCACTGCCTGACAATCAAAAGGGAGCAGATGCCGCAGAGTGGTCTTGAATTCACGGAGGAATGTCCCGCGTCTTCAGTCCAATTTGGCGATGTGCCTCTGAGCCGGAGTGGCCGACAGTCGATTCTGGCAGCGGCGAACGCGCCAGATACCGAGGCGGTGAGGTTGTACACTCCTTACGGTGACTTCTGGCTCAACTTTCTCTATACCGAATCAGGAGCGCTTCGCACCGGCTTCGTCTCTCACGTTCCAGCCCCCGCGTTCCTGGCCCAGCTGGTCGCATTCACCTCCGCGGTTCCACTTCCGGCATCCAGATTGTTCAGATTCTTCCAGCAGGGACTCGTGAAACTTCAAGGTAGCCTCGGTGACAGCGAGCCGCCCGCGGGCGAATCCAAGGAGGGTGCGTAAAATGTGCATATTGCGCCATAAATATGTCCATATTTCCTACCGCGTTGGCATCGGCTGCGGCCCGTCGCAGGTGGACGGAGAAGTGCCAATCGGAATATTCGTTTTGAGCCTTTCCGGGACTCCGCACCTTCAGGTCGAGTTCAATCTGTCGATCGCTCACGGAGCTGGAACGCTGGTAGATTCTGACACTGGCATCGTCGCGCCGACGCATTCGTTCTCGTTGATTTCGCACTGCGGTGGGTATCGAGGCGGGGTGGATCCAAACCATGGCATGAGGGCGACCATGATTCAGTTTCAAGCCACGCGCCGGGTGTTCATTGCACGTCCGGACTCAGACGTGCGTCGCACCGCTCAGGTCGTGCTCGGGGCAAGATGGTCCGTGCGGGCGAGCCCCCTGTTGCCACCGCCTCCGCAGTCGGCGCTGTACGGTGGGTCGACCGAGAGGGCTTTCGATGTTCAGTTCTTTCGCCAGCACTGAGGGGATCCGAGACGACTATGAATCGCTTGCTGATCGTTCATGGAGGGATCGTCGTGGCAGGCATCTGCCTCAAGGCCTTCGGGGATAGCATCGTCGATTCGCTTTGGAAGAATACTCCACTTGGTGAGGAACATCCGGGGGCGGCGGATCAGTACGAGTCTCATCTGGTTCGCGGGAGAGATGCGTTGCAGGCGCCCGATACTCGAGTGAAGAAGCCTGGAGATCCGCCCTCCAAGGCGGATATGGAGCGCCAGGACCGCAACAAGATCTTCACCGCGGTCTGCTTCGTTGGGGAGGTGATCGGATTGTACGCTCTCTGCGTGACCACCGCGATCGCCTCTCTTGCGGAGGCGGATAATCTCGGTTTGGGATGGGCGGTTGGATCGATCGTCGCGGTCGTCTTTGTGCGAGGCTGGTTCGAGCGCGACTGCTACTCGTACTATAAGGGGAGATTTTTATCGAAAAGCACAGCTCATCTGTTTTTGCTGATTGGGCTGAATCTTCTGCCCCTCGTTCGTGCGTTGCTGGAGCCCCACCCCCGGTAGATCGAAGCTCACTGAATTTCGCTACGGCGTCAAAAGTCGGTTGGGCGCTCCCTGCGGGTGACGGCGGTTGGGCATCCGTCGGTCACCCCCGAGGCGCCCTACTTCTCGCCGCGGCCTGGATGCGTCGATCCATCCCGTGTTTTCGGATGAGCGTGCGGTCTTCGATGGGGAGTAACCCCTCCGCGAGCGGTCTTCGGGCGTCGGGACATGGTGACCTCCGCCCGCAGGTGTAGGACGAGGCCGGGGGAGCCCGAAAGACGCCGCTCGCGGAGGGGTTAGTTTACTCCAGTAGTCGGCCGAGGTGCACCCAACTCCAGGGGTACCTCCGGCCCGCGCCGCTCTTCCCCAACCACGGCGGTCAGCGGATGACCCGCTCGGACGTCGCCCACCGGCTGCGGCTCGCGGTGAAGAAGGCGGCTGCGACGTGTCCGTCGCTGCGCGGTCGGCGGATCTCGCCGCACACGTTCCGGCACACGACGGCGATGCATCTGCTGCAAGCGGGCGTCGATCTCACCGTGATCGCCATCTGGCTCGGGCACGAGAGCCCCACGACGACGCACCGCTACGTCGAGGCCGACCTCGAGATGAAGCGACGTGCGCTCGCCGCGCTCCCGGAACCAGTCCCGTGCAAGGCGCCCTTCACTCCGAGCGACGACCTGCTCGCCTTCCTCGACGGGCTGTGAATATGCGCTGCCCTTGACGTGCCGCGGCTGCGAACACGGCTGCGATGGCGAATCGCTCCGCATAACTGGGAGCTGCGCATACTTCCTCCCGACGACGAGGTGTCTCAGCAGCCTCTCGCTCTCGTTGTTCGTCCAAGGCACACGGCCGTCTTGGAGGAATCGCGTGAGTCCCTTCCAGTGTCGGAGGGCGTAGTCGAAAGCCTCCGCCATCGGACTGCGCGGGCCGAGCTTCGGCCGCTCCTCGACGAGCCAGGCGTGGAAGCGCTCGAAGCGCGGGCCGAGCACCCGCTCCCGCTCACCGCGGCGCGCGAGCGGGTCCATCGCCGCGGTGCGCCGCTCCTCGATCGCGACCTCCCGGTAGAAGGCGAGCGCGACGTCGGCGCGAGCGCGGTCGGTCCCTCGGGCGTCGTAGAAGCCTCGTCGCGCGTGCATCAAATCCCGAGCTCGGGATTTGGCGCGCGTCGGTCATGCCCTCCTCGCGATAGAGCACCTCGTAGATGCCGTGGGCGTCGGAGAGGAGCGTGCCGTGAAAGCCGTCGAGCATCGCGCGGACGGCGAGGCCGGTGTGCTTCGCGCTGTGGCGAAACACGATGTGCCCGTGATCGGCGAGGAAGACGAAGATGTGCGCGTGGCGGCAGCCGCCCTTGGCGCGCACGGGCGCGCCGGTGGCGTCCGTCGCGATGACATTCGAGTAGGTCACGCCATCGATCATCATCGCGTCGACGATGCGCCGCGTGCAGTCGTAGGCGGCCTCCAGCCAGTTGCAGAGCGTCGCGCGCGGGATGCGGAAGCCGCGGCGATCGCTGATGTGCTCCTGGCGGTGGAGCGGCAGCGAGTCGTCGTACTTGGAGACGATGCCGTGCGCGATCGCGCTCGCGTCGCCCATGATCCCCGGCCAGACGCCCTCGGGCAGCGGCGCCGTGACGATGTGCACGGACGGGACCTCGCCCGCGAGCTGCTCGGTCACGGTCGGCGCTGGCGCGTCGCTCCGACGGACCCACGTGCGACGAACGATGCGCAGCCGCTCGTAGCCCCCGTGCGGCAGCACCACGCGCTCGCTGTACTCGGCGTCGAGGAGATCCCAGCCCACGCCACCGTCGGCGAGCACCTCGGGCGGATCGAGGATGATCTCGCGCACGGGCAGGTCGGTCAGGGAGAGCTTGCGACGTCCGTGGCCCTTGCGGGGCTTGCCGTCCTCGCCGCTCGGCGACTGCGACCGGTCGCCCTGGAGCGCCGCAGCAGGCCCGCTAGCGGCGTCGGAGTCGTCGCCCGCAGTGGCCGTCTCGCGCGGCTCGCTCGTGTCGTCGGAGGACGCACTCGCCGCGGGCGTGTCGGTGAACGACTCGAGCACGTGGTCGAAGGCCAGTTGCAGCTCGTCGCGTGCGACCCGCTCGGGACGATGACCCTGGAGGCTCGCGACGAGCTCCATGTACCGAGCCAGGTCGCCCTGCTGGAGCACGTTGAGCTTCAACGCTTCGCGGAGTTGCTCGCGTAGACGTGCCACCTCGAGGGTGAGCTCTCCGATGCGCGCGCGGGCACGACGAAGCTCTTCGCTCGCTTCGTTGCACCGCTCGCACGCCCTCGCCGCCATCGCGCGCGAATACATGGTCATGTATTCGCGACGCGCAAGAGGCGCGGCGAGGGTGATCGGCTTTCTTCAGCGAGGGAGGCCGACCGCGCGACGCGCGTCGCGAAGCGCGGCGGTGTCGATGCCGTCGAGCAGCACGTCGAGCTCGCGGCGCTCGATGCGCACGCGCGCGGCGCCGGGCGGGACGGCGAGCGGGACGCGGAAGGTCCCGCGTGAGAGGCGCTTGTAGTGAATCCACAGGCCCGAGGCGTCGCGCGCCAGGATCTTCACGTGCGTGCGCTGGCGGTTGTGGAAGATGAAGAGCGCATCGCCACGCGGCTCGTCGCCGAGCTGCTCGCGCACGATCGCCGCGAGCCGGTCGAAGGACAGCCGGAGGTCGATCGGGACGCTGGCCACATAGATCTCGCGCGCCGCCCCGATCATGGCTGCCCTCGCTTCGTCGTGAGCGTGGCGAGGACCGTCGCGAGGTCGGCGCCGGTGAGGGGGCCCCGCACCGAGAGCCGCTCGCCGGACGCGGTGGTCAGCTCCCAGCCCCCGTCATCGACCGTGACGCGAGTGCGCTCGATGTCTTCGTCCACGACGTCGACGGGGACGAGGCGCGGAGGACTCGCGGGTGGGCCGACTCCGTCGGAGTCCGAACCGAGCCGCCACTTCCACCAGGCGAGCGTGTGCGGGTTAACCCCGTGCGCCACGCCGAACGCGCGCGCCGTCTCGCCACTGCGCTGCCACTTCCGAACGAGCCGCGCCCACTCGCGATGGGTGCGGCGAACCACGATGCCGACGGTGTCTGCCATGCACCCGCGCGTAGCGCGGCCCCGTCGGCGTCGGGACTACGGGGTTGGCGGAACGGGTACGCCACTATGGGCCAGGGCTTCGACGTGGCGACGACAGAGCGCGTCGGGCGTCACCGGGGAGGGTTTGGGTGGTCGCATGACCGCGAGCCTCCCAGGTCCCCGCAACGGCTACTGCCATGCTGAGGGATCCCCTCATATTTCGCCTGGATTTCAGTCACTTTCCCTGCGGACATTCGCCAGGATGTCGATGAACTGCCACTCCTGGCGGCCGAAAACGCCAGATTCTCGGCAGAAAATGAGGGGATCCCTCAGACTGCCATGGGGATTGCGCACCGCGTACTTGACGTGCCCGTCCAGGCGCTGGGCGCAGTAGTCGGGGAGCGTCCACTGGTAGCCGTTTCGGACAGCGGCCTCGTCCGGGTCGCAGCCGAGCAGGTACTCCACGCCACGCAGGTCGGCCACCTTGGCCTTGAGATCGATCGCGTAGAAGCCGTCGGCGCGCTGGAGGTACTTGCGGGTGAGGTAGTGGTTCAAGAACGCGAACTTGTCACCCGTGATCGCACACCCCCCGAAGGCGTTGTTGGCGAGGTGGATCGCCGTGACGCTCCGGACCCCGAGCTGGTCGTAGAGGCGGTCGACGAGCCCAAGCACGTCCGCGTCCGAGCACTGGCTCGCCGCGGCCCACCCGCCCAGGGTGTCGACCTCGACGCCCGGGACGATGGCTAGCTTGCCCGCCGTGATCGCTTTGCGCGCCTCGGCGGGCGAGCCGACCACCTCCATCCAGTCGGCGTGGCGCGCCGCGATCGCGCGCAGCTCACCCAGCTGCGCAGCGATCGCTGTCATGTCCGAGTGATCGCCGCGCGCGTTGTGCATGTCCGCGAGGAGTTCGTTGTTCACCGCGAGGGCGCAGACGAGGCGCAGACCGCTGTCGTACGCGCGGCGGATCCATGCGACGTACATCTGCTGATGCAGGAGCGTGTTGTGCCGGGGCCAGGCCCCGAACCCCTTCCACCCTTCGCCGTGCGAGGACTCGATGATCTTCGGAAGCGCGCCCTTCAAGATGCCGTGTCCGGGCGAGCAGCAGGCGAGGGCGGTCTCCGGCGTTCCCTCCGGCGCCCCCCAGAACAGCCGGTCCCTGGGCGCCTTGCTCGCGCCCCCGAAGCCCAGGTGCGCCATCGGGTGCCAATGTAGATCGGCGTATCCCCAGAGATCGGTCCCGCGTTCACCGGCCATCGGTCTCTCCTCTTCGTGCGTCCCACCCCGCGTCGGCGTGGAAGCCATCGTCCGTCGGATCCGCATTCGAGACTGCGCCCGGCCGGCGCTCACCCTCTCTCACGGGCAGCGGGGGTCTCCATCCGCCCGGACCCGAACCACCGACCTTGCGGTTGACTCTCCCAGCCTGACAACAACCCCACGAGGGATCGCTCTCGGCATGACAAAACCCCATGGCGCACCTTGCGCGTCCATGATCAAGACCACCGACTGAGAGAGACCGTGTTGGTTGGAGCGTCAAGCTCTTGAACGGAACACCTCCAGAAGAAACCACGCAGCATCACGTAGTTTCGTAGACCCCTGAACGCCAGACAGGTTTGGAGGACCAGACGCGCAGCAAGGCGCGGGCCGTCCCGGTTCCAGTGCGCTTGGTCGGGCAACGGCGCTGAACTGCACGCACTACGTGTTCGATTTCTGACAGATCTGTCTCTGTAACTCAATATTGTGACGCCTCGCCCTGGGACAGTGTCCGCATTCCGGACACTCCATCAAAAGCGAGGGTGGGTACATGGGCGCGGTCGATTTCTATTGTGCGCTCTTGCGCTTTGATAGTAGACCACGAGGGGTCGAGGGAGGGCATTCCCGATGGGCACTGTCAGAAGAGGCATGGGGCTTCGAGTGCATTGCGCCTTGATAATTATCTGTGCCCGGAGTTCGAGGTTCGTGCGCGCCAGGGCGTGGAAGTCCTCGATCGGTTTCGCCTGCAATCAGGCGTGGTGCGCACCACTCCGGGCCGAACTTGTATGGAAGGTTGAAGGGGTTGGTTCCGCTTGGCGTGGAGTCCCTGGACGAGGCCTGAGTGCCTCGGGGGTGAGGCGCAACTCAGCCTCGGATCGGCCTCTGCGGCGGGTGCCAAAGTCCCAGGAGAGAGCCGGTCTTCGCGCGGAAGCAAGTTGTGGTCAGGCGAGGCAGGGGACGAATGTAACCCTGAGGCAGCCCCTCATATTTCGCTCTATTTTTCGATGTAGTAGGAGCGGCGCGTGGCCGCACCCTTCTACCGCTCCGGAGTCCCACCGCGCTCGTCCCCAGGGTCTCGATCCGGCCTCGGTCCACCAGTTTGTCGAGGACCTAGTCGGCGAAGACCTCCACGCGAAACGTGTGCTGTCACTCGCCAACGGCGTCGTGGGCGTGCTGTACGGTGCGACCCTCGCCATCCACGCGATCGGCGAGGCGGTGCCGGTCGAGATGAGCGTGACCGTCCTGGCCGACTGTGGCTTCGGGGACCAGAAACTCTACGCGCTGCTGCGCGAATTGGACTTCCACTATGAGATCCGGTTCCGGGGGAACATCCGTGTGACCTCCGCTGCTGGGGAGACGCGCACGGCGGCCGAGTGGATGCGCGCGGACGGCCGACTCGTGGAACTGCAGGGCGCCGTGGTCACCGCGGAGGGCACGGCGGTGGACCGGATCGTCATCGTTCGCGCCAAGGGGATGAAGGAGGCCTGGTACCTGGCCAGCAGTCGCGCCGATCTGAGCGGCGCCGAGACCAAGAAGTTCTACGGTCACAGGTTCACGATCGAGGAGAATCTGCGGGACACCAAGGACCTGCACTTCGGGCTGGGCCTCTCGGCCACGCACATCGGGGACCCCGCACGCCGCGATCGACTGCTGCTGCTCGTGGCCTTCGCCGAGGCGCTGTTGACGCTGCTGGGCGCGGCTGCCGAGTCGCTGGGCTTGGATCGGATGCTCAAGGGGAACACCGTCAAGAAGCGGACGCACTCGCTCTTTCGGCAGGGCTCGTTCTGGTACCGCGCCATCCCTGCGATGCTCGAGGAACGCCTTTGCGACTTGATGACTGCATTCGCGAACACCGTCTCCCAACCTTCGGTTTTCCGCGGAATTTTCGGCGCAATATGAGGGGATGCCTCAGGATAGAGACAACAACGGGGCGGCATCCATCGTCGGAGGCCGACCCCACCCACTGGAGGACTACAATGGACGACACTGATAAGTACGGAATGGGATACCTTCGCGATCTGCCGGACATTCGGGATTACCATCCCGGTGATGATGTCGTCGGCAACATCCTAGGAAAGTCCGGCCCCCTCAAGGCCGCCGTCAAGGCGGTTCCTCCCTCGGTGGATCTGCGCGCCTGGTGCTCGCCGATCGAGAATCAGCAGAGCCTCGGATCGTGCACGGCCCAGGCCGGCATCGGGATGATCGAGTACTTCCAGCGCCGCGCGTTCGGGAAACATGTCGACGCCTCACGTCTCTTCCTCTACAAGGTCACCCGAAACCTCCTCGGCTGGACCGGCGATACCGGTGCGTACTTGCGAGACACGATGAAGGCGCTCGTGCTCTTCGGGGCACCGCCCGAACGCTACTGGCCTTACGCCCTCGCGAAGTTCGACCAGGAGCCTGATGCGTTCCTCTACGCGATGGGCGACAACTACGAAGCCTTGAAGTACTTTCGCCTCGACCCGGCGGGGTCGGCCCCTGCGGCGGTGCTGGCGAATGTGAAGGTTTATCTCGCCGCCGGGTTTCCGTCCATGTTCGGGTTCACCGTGTACAGTTCGATTCCTGGTAGCGGCGATGGCAAGGGCGAGATCCCGTTCCCGAAGGCGGGTGAGAGCGTGCTCGGTGGGCACGCGATGCTTGTCGTCGGCTACGACGATGCAAAGAAGATCGGCACTTCGAAGGGCGCGTTTCTCATCCGCAATTCCTGGGGGACGGCCTGGGGGGTGGCGGGCTACGGCTGGCTTCCCTACGACTACATCCTGAAGGGTCTCGCGAACGACTTCTGGTCGCTCGTGCAGGCCGAGTTCGTGGACACCGATCTGTTTAAGGGCTGAAGGGGAGTTTCTCCGCATTCGGCCCTGATGATGGCGCTCGATCGGCAGGTTGAGATTGGCAACCTGCCGATCGGGAAACCCACGGTCACCCCATCGAATGTCGGCGCGGTGCGTGATCCCACGAACGAATGGAGGGTGCTCCTCAATGACGTGTTGCCGATGATGCAACTCGGTTGGTCGGACGCGGACCCCCTCGGGCCCAACGGTGGCGAGACCGCGCATTTCGGGCTTCGTCGCGTGCCGCTGGGAGAGGTACTGCTCGGTTTCGGCGAGCGCGCCTCGCGCGCGGAGCTCACGCGGGAGTCGGCGAAGCAGCGCGCCATCCTCTGGCTGCCGTCCGATGCGGGCTCGCCTGCGGCACTTCTGGTGCACTTCCATGGCCACAACCTCGGCTGGCGCCATGACGTGAGAGCCAGTCGGGGAGGGCCGCGGGACCTGCACCGCGACCGGATCGGTGCCCAGCTCGCGGCCTGCGGGCGCTGCGTCGCCGCGGTCCTGCCGCAGGGAGGACTGCGGTCCGAGTTCGCGCCGGGACCCTTCGATGTGGAGGCCTTTCTCGCGGCGCTTCGCACGGAAGTTGTACTCGAACTCGATGGTGCTCTGGGAGCGTCGGCGACCCCGGTCGTGGTCTCTGCCCACAGCGGAGGAGGCGCCGTGCTTGCCTCGATGCTCTCGGGGCGGACTAGTGCGTGCCTTCCCGCGGGTACCCGGGCGGTCGTTCTGCTGGACGCGATCAACGGGCCGAACGAACTCCTGGTCATCCAGAAATGGGCCGAGCGTCTGATCGATGCGACGGCTACGACACTCGCGTCGGCATCCAACGACGTCGAGCGATTTGGCATCCTCGCCTCTTCCATGAGGCTCGTCGTTCGGACGACCTTTGGGAACTATCGCAAGCGTGCGGCATCGCTCCGGAAGGCCATCGAGCGAAGGCTCGGGCCTTACGCGGATGCCCTCCCGCCGTCGCTCGGGGGGCTCTGGCGCGATCGCTTTCGATTTGAATCTGCCCTGACTGGTGTCGACCACGATCATCTGGTCGGCGCGGGTGATCCGCTCTCGGCCGTCCTCACCGCCGTCGCTTGATTCCTCAAGGAGTAGCGTTCATGCCCCACAAGGAGATCTCCCCGCCCCCCATGCCGCTCAGATCCGGAGCCACCGGCCGCCATGTGCGTCGTCTGCAGGAGTGGCTCGGGTTCCACAGGCACAGCACCGCGATCGACGGGGAATTCGGGCCGGCAACCCTGCGTGCGCTCGACGGGTTCCGCACCGGGGCCGGACTCCCGACGGGTGGCCCGCTCGTCGCCGCGGACTGGGAGGCACTCACACGGCCGATGGCACGCGCGATCGCGCCGCTCCCGCCAGATGGCCGGCTTCTTCCTGAGCTCGTGGTCGCGTACGCCGAGCGGCACCTCCGCGAACACCCCGTCGAGGTCGGCGGGGACAACCGCGGACCGTGGGTGCGTCTCTACACCGACGGCAACGACGGACCGGCGTGGCGGTGGTGTGCCGCCTTCGCGACGTTCGTGATCCGCCAGGCCAGCGCGACCCTGGGCGTTCCGATGCCAATCAAGCGCTCCCTCTCCTGTGACCTCGTGGCCTCGGACGCCCTCGCGCGCGGGACGCTCGGCTCGGGCGCGGCGGCCGCGAAGGCGGGAGGCGCGTTCCTCCTCCGTCGCGTGGTGCACGACTGGGTCCACATGGGGCTCGTGATCGAGGTCGGGGCCGACTACTTCGTCTCGATCGAGGGGAACACCAACGACGAGGGGAGCGCGAACGGGTATGAGGTCTGTCGGCGGGTGCGAGCTTTCGGTCCGAGCATCGACTTCGTGGCGATCGCGTGAGAGCGGAGGGCGCTGGCATGTACCGACGAGCGACGCCGGATTCGGGGAGGGCGGGGTGCGCACGGATTGCATTCGGACGTAGTGCGTCAGGACCGCAGGGCGTCGTGGGGCAGTTCGCGTGACGGCGTTCCCGCCACGCTCGCCGAGCGTACCGACGGGCTCGGCCTTCCTCTCGGCGACGCGGAGGGCTTCGCTCGGGGAGCGCGAGCAGCGCATCGTCACCGAAATTCTCGGCGGAAACGTGCCCGACTTCCTCCGGATCTGGGTCGACGTGCCGATCTACTCTGCCAAACACCACGCCGTGCTCCGGGTGCTGCCCGATTACCTCGCGCTTGGACGGGACGATGACTTCTTTCGCGTCGCGCTTCGTCCCGCCGCCGCGCAGCAGATCGCTACGACGTTCGCGAGCCTCCTCCCGACCCGTCGGATGGTCATCGCGATCTTCGCCGCCGCGGCCCACGTCGGGTTCAGGGGGCAGCGCAAGCGGGCCGCCTGTGTCGACATGGCCTGCAACGAGTGCTTCGCGCAGTTCCACCGGGTGATCGAAGCCGGACGCCTCGCCGCAGGCGCCCCGAGCGGTGCCTTGATCGCGGGGCACATGAAGGACGTGGTCGTCAGCAACGCCATCCACCGGAACGTCGTGAAGGGGCGTCGGCCCGTGATGATCTTCGGCGGCTGGTACGCTGGCACCACGAAGCCGATCCAGCCTGCCGTGCCGGTGCACGACGACCGCTACGTCGACTACAGTCACGGCACGAGGCTCGTCTCCGAGACGGTCCTCATCGATGGCGTCGAGCGGCCGCTTGACCAGGCACTGGCCGATCCGGCGCTCGTCGGCCTCTTCGCCGACGCTGTCATCTCGGACCCTCGTTATCCGTCATGAGTGCGCGCCGCTGGCATCGTGTGGCCGTTCGTTCCCTCGCGAGAGGGTGCGCCCCCCGCGGCGCCGGAAATCCATGCCATCGTGGGCCTCGGACCTGGAGCCAGAACGACGGGGACCGGGGCACGGTCCACCGCTCCAACGCATCACCCGCTTCGTGGGGCTGGCCTCCGCTCGACGAGAATTCATCTCGTCAAGGGGGCGGGTATGTCGTCTCGGGACTCCGCTCCGGTCCCGTCCATGAAGGGCTTGCGGCCTTGGGATCCGTGGCGAGATGACGACCGAAGAACTTCGCGTCGTGATCCGGTTCATCGAAGACGTCGCCAGAAAGAAGGACCTCGGAGAAGTTTCGAAGTCGCTCGACGTCTTGATCCTGCGGCTGCCGGCCGCCGACCATGAATCCGGGCAGTTCCGCCCACTGCCGAACTTCGCTCGCTGGCTGTGGCGAGGGACGCTGCGGCTGGTGGGATGGACGAGGAGCCCGCTCTCCGGGGTCAGGGCGGCGCTCGGTCCCATGATCCTTCAGTACGATCGCTGGCCCCAATGGTTGTACGCCACCGCCTGCTTCGCGGCGGCCACCGGATTTGCGGTCATCAGCGGACAGGTCCTGACCCTCAAGCTCTGGGTCGCGGTGCCGTTGCCTCCGATCTTTTCACTCCTGCTCATCGTGCTCGCTCTTCTGCTCTTTCTCATTGCGGCTTGGCTTCGTCAGTGGTCCGATCCTCAGAAAACCCAACTCGACGAGGTCCGTCAGCGGATCGAGAAGGCCGAAGGTCGTCTCATGAAATTGCTGTCCCTGCAATCCCAACGAGAGCAACAGACCGACTTGGCGCGATTGCCGCCCGCGCCTGGGACAGCTATCGGCGCGGGACACTCGTCTCCCAGACGCGGGCAGATCGAAGAAGGCCAGGCGCCGAAGAGCACCGGTCTACGCATCGACACAAGCGAACCCCGGAACGACGGGGGTGTGGGAGAGGATGGCGGGCTTGCTACGCAAGCCGAACCGACCCCGCCGCGGAAGGAAAGCAAATGATGGACGTTCGACTAGCGCAACGACTCCGTCTGGCGGGCTTGTTGACCGCAATCGCTCTGGGACTGATGGGCGCATATGGGCTTCGCCAGGCGCTGGCTGCTGGCGGGACCTTTCTCTCGGTCGTTTTCGGACTCCTGACCGTTCTGGCGTTGGGAACCGTCGTACTCGCTCTCCCAAACGTCCTGAGTTCTGACGGCGTGGGAACGGCGTCGGGCGAGGGTGGCCGACGGGGCGACCTGGCCGCTTCCCTGGAGATCCTCCGCTACTCATGGGGCGTAGGGCTTTGTGGCACCGTCGCCGTGATCGTCGCCGCGCCGCATTCCCCCGCCACTGGTGTTCTCACGATGGGAGCCTTCGTCCTGGTCGGGGGGGTGGTTGGCTTCCTCTTCGGCATCCCGCGGACGTCCGGCTCCGAGTTCGCGCCTCTGGATGGTCCTGTCGACCCGAATCGGAGTGCAGCCGCCTCCGGAACCGCGTCGCCCGCCCGCGCAGACGTTGGGTATCGGCTCCGCCCTAACACCAACCTTGAGCAGATCTCTGACTGGCTCACGAAGATCATCGTTGGCGTGGGACTCGTCGAGATGAAGCGGATCCCTGGGGCGTTGTCGGATCTGACACGGTGGCTCGCGCTCGGACTGGGGGCGACCGCGAGCGGGCCCGAGCAGGTCTCGGCGGTCCAGCCATTCGTCCTCGCGACGGTAGTGTACGCGCTCACGTTCGGTTTTCTCACAAGCTACCTGCTCACCCGGCTTCAGCTCCAGCGCGCCTTCGCCGATGCCGACAGGGCAACGATGATGGCGACCGGACCCGTCGAGCGCACCGTCGAAGAGATGCCGCTCCGCGCAGACAAACGCGCGATGCCTCGCCTCACCCCGGCGCAGGAGGCCGCCACGCAGCAGTTGGTACGCCGGTCTCCCGATTCACTGCAGACGCCACCCGATCTGGCTGCCTGGGCGAAGGCGAAGTTGACCGTGGGGGATCTGGAAGGGGCGAGCACGGGGTACGAGAGGGCGCTTCAGCTCGCACCAAACGATCCGAAGATCCTGGGGGAGTACTCGATCGTTCTCTACCGGAAGAGCCCCGACGACCCTCAGAACCGCCGGGAGGTGCTCCGAGTGTTGGAGCGGGCCCGCGACGCGGTGGTCGCCGATACCCCGCCCGAGGTGGTGCACCGGATCTTCGTCGACCTGACCTTTCACGCGCTCTACCTCCCGCCCCCGGAAGGATATACGCGCGCGATCGCCTACGGCACGGACTACAACGGCCGACGGCGGAAGCTCGCGAGCGGCGAAGTGTGGCTCAATCTCGCATGTGCATGGGCGCAGAAGTACGCCGATCCGTCGGCGCTGGAAAAGGGGGAATCCCAAGGGCGCGCGTTCGACGCGCTCCACACGGCGCTCGCTCTCGACCCCGCTCTCACCGAACGAGCTCGGCAACTCCTGGGCATCGGAATTGGCGAGGAGGATGCCGATCAGGATCTGCGTCCCTTCCAAACGGATCCGGAGTTCCGGCAGTTGGTGGGCCTCGCGACGGCGTGAGTCGAGAGCGGTGCTCATTCAGGTTTGGAATGGAGGTCGGGATCGCGGAGCCACGCGTCGGGGTGAGAGAGGGGACATGATCATCGCGGGTGGGGCGCCCAATGGTGCCGGGAATGGGGTAATGCGGTGGGGCCTCGTTCCCCTCCTACGATCGGAGATGGGACTGAAGGAAGTCTGAGCATGGCGACAACGTTGCGAGACTCGTGTGGGTGGGTGACGGGACTCCGTCTGGGGTTCTGCGTGTTCTCAATTGTAGCCCTCGCCGGGTGTGACGAGGGTAGCGATGATCGCGAGCGCTTGCGCTGGTTCGCGTCGGAGCGGCAGCCCTTGGTCAACACGCCGGTGGCGGTGAGCCTCGAGCGCGCCGGGGGCCCCGCGGGACTGCGCTGCGTAGCCATTGCTGTGCACGGCGACGCGCGCTTCTCGTTTGCGACTGGCGATGTTCCGCCCGGTGTCCCGGGCTTTTCGGGAGAGATCGGAGCTGCCGGTGGGGTGCTGGAGATGGCCACCCGAACGCGATCATGGATCTTGACCAGTGCGACTTCGGGACCGGTCGTACTCCAGGCGACCATTGTCGAGTCAACGGGTGGCGCCTGTCCCATCCATGCCGTCGCCACGTCCATGGATGGGGGTACGGCCGTACGGGCCATCCATGAGGCGGTTGCGCTTCGCCTGGACTTCGTCGCCGAGCGCGTGAGTTCGCCGGGCGTGACGGACGCGGGCGCCTTCTTCCTGGACATACCCCAATCGGCGGACGACAGGCTGGATGTTGATGCGAGCGTCGGCGAGGACGCGGGGGCATCTCTCGACGATGCCGGAGACGCCGCGGACGTCTCGGACGGGGGCAAGGCTGCAAACGACGCTGGGACGATTGACGCAGGAGGTACGCCTTGATAACAGCGCGCAGTTTCCGGGCGATCTGGTTCGCCGTGGTCCTACTCGGGTGCGCCCACGTGCCGACGCCCACTTCCTCGTACCTCGCATCGACCGGGACCGAGGGCCGGACCTGCGAGGAACTCCTGAACGTTTACACGGCGGCGCAGGCGCACCGACTGATCTACACCCCCGCCACGGGTGCCTGGCGGTGGTTCAACCCCTACGATGAGCGCCGCGCCGAGGCTGCCTATCCGCTGGAGGGACAGCGCATCGTCGTTTGCATCGACAGCGATGACTGGCGGGACACGTTCAGCGTCTCGGTGGGCGCCGCCAATCGCGAGCAGCAGGAGAGTACGAGCCCCCGGTCCGTCGATGTCGGGGCTCAGACCTCGGCCATCTCTGGCCGGGATGTTGGGATCGGACGCCCCATCGCTGCTCGCCTTGGAAGTCCAGGGCCCCGGCAGCCGAGAACGACCACGCAGGTAGCAGCGAACCTTGCGGGGAGGGCGACCCCCGAACAGGTTCAAGCACTGCGGGAGTACATCACTCGGATGATGACGAGGGCCGAATTGATGCTCGCCATGATCGGCGCGGAGTCGACCCTGCGTGAAGGAGAATTTGTCTACCCGTCGTGGCGAGACATCTCGACTCAGGTCAATGCCAGCCGCCCTGCACTGACCAACCTGCTTCCTCCCGACAATAATCTGCTGTCCTACGCCGATCTGGTCGCTCGCGAGAGCCAAGTCGAAGGGCTGGAGCGAGAGCTCGCAGAGTACTATCGAGAGCTTACTTTGGCGGTCATCATGTCCGCGACCGAGAGTCTGGAGGGCCTACGCACTCGCCTTCTTGGCAACGCGTTGACCGTCTTCCAGTCCGACGCCCCGCTCGGCGGCGAGTCACGGAGTAACCTGGCCGCCGCGACCGAACGGCTCATGGTGTCTGATGGATGTCAGACCGAAAGCCGTCTTGAGGCGGTTCGGAGCGACACCGCCCGTAGGCGCATCGTGATCCACGTACCACTCCCGGCGCTTTACGCCGGAGATACCAATCAGCGTAACAAGTGCGGCTTCGAGCACTACGTCAATGGTCTCCTCCCATCGTGGATTTGGCTCTCCGGAGGGTCCCTGCGCTACTTCGCCGACAGCGACGAGAGTGTGGCGCGGGCCGGCGCGAGTGACGGCGGTGCCTCCACAGGTGAGGGCCTCGCGATGCTTGAGGAGCAGCAGGACTCGCTCCGTCGTACGCTCAGTGAACTTGCGGACTCCATCGCTCGGACCTGGCGACTGGTGGAGTTCATGGATGAGATCCTGGTCAGACTGCGGACCCCGAGACGCGTCTACGATTTGAATTCGTTCTCTCAGGATCGGATCGTGACGATTTCGGTCGAGCGGACCCACCACGCGCTTGTCTTGCAGGGTGGGAACCTGAGTGTGAGCACCCAGGGAGCGACTTCCACGCACGTTACGGAGGTGCACGGCCTCTCGTGGGTCAACGTCGAGCCCGGACTGGTGCTCTCAACCCGGACCAACCCGACCTATTCCGTCGGTCCTAATGCGTTCGGCGACCAGGTCATCCAGTCGACCGCGCGCTTCCAGGATCAGTTGCTGCCGGTGGTGTTCGCGCGGTTCAACCTCTGCCCGGTCGACGAGCGCCTCGCACCGCTCTTTCGTCGCTGCCGCAGCGGAACCAACTTCTCCCGCTTCCAGGGATGGTCGTTACTGGAGGGTTGGAGCGCTTCGCTCGGACTGACGCCCAGCGCCGGCATCCTCCAGAACGTCTTCCTCGGACTCAACTTCCAGCCCGCCCCGATCCTGACTATCGGTGCCGGCGTGCATCTCGGCTCGTGGAACACCCTTCGTGAAGGGTATCGAGCGGGGGACGCCTTCCCCCGCGGGAGCGCCGACCTACCGAACGTGGTCGAGCAGCGCTTCGGCGCGAGTTGGTACTTTTCGTTGTCCGTTGGCGGCGACGTCTGGAGTCGCCTCCGCGGCTTCCGCCTACAGTAGGACTCACGGCATGGTCGAGTAGCGCCTCGGCAGTGACGAGATCTATTGCGCGTACGTGATGCGCAGTCTTCATGAGGCGAGGGTTGACAGTGACGGGCGGACCTCGGAAGCATGCGACCTCCCAAACTCGCTCCGGTGGCCCGTGACAACGTCCGTGGTCGTCACGTCGTCCATCGCGACCGACCGTAGCGCAGCGCGAGTTGGCAGCGGTGCGAGTACGTTGTGGTGACCAGCGACGAGGCCAGGGGCAAACTCTCGCTCACCCGCCACCTGGGACCGGCGGATGCCGACGGAAAATAGCGTCGGGACGAACCAAGTGAGCCACGCTTGGGGGGGGGAGGAGCGCGGCTCAGATTCGCCCCGACATCGCGCAGATACAATATTCGATGCCGGACCGCAAGCGCAGTGACATCCCCGCACTGCGCTCGTGGCCGTCAAGCTGCGAACAAACCGTGTTCGTCGTCAAGAGTCGATCGCAGGCGAGATGTCGGGTGTTCGAGCGGCGTGAGCGCGGACGGTTTCACAATATTTTCTGATACGGATTTTATGTCAGTTTGGCCGCTTTGATCCAATCGAACAGCGTGATCGAACGCACCCGCTCGGGCTCGGCATCGAGACCTCGGAAAGCATCGCAGAGACGCGCCTCGACCCGTTCGATCGACGGGAACACGCGGTTGGCGAAGTAGTGCTCGCGGACGTAGTCCCACATCGGTTCGACCGGGTTCAACTCCGGGCTGCGGGGCGGCAGCAACTCTAGGTGGATGTTCGCCGGAACCAGAAGGTCGTGGCTGATGTGGGCTCCCGCGCCATCGAGGAAGATGATGCAGTACCGCCCCGGGAAGCGTACCTGGACCTCGGCCAGGAACGCGGCCATCGCATCGTGATCGAAGGTTCCGCTGACGATCAGCGCACCGACACGCCCCTCCCACGGCGCGACCGCCAGCACAGCGTTGCGGTACTCGCGCACCTGCTGATGTCCGACACGCGGGCGGATGCCGGGCGGGGCCCAGCAAGCGCGCACGGTGCTGATGCGGCCGAACGTCGCTTCGTCCTCGAACAGCACGCAGGGACGCAGATGCGGCGGAGCCTCGGAAATCAGGCGTTCCACGAGCGTGGGGAAGTTTTTTTATATTCCTCCTGTGCCTCGGGATCCGCGCCGACGTGACGCGGGCGAGGCACGACATTCCGCCACTCGTGGCGGTGCAGGAGGGCGTACAGGTACCCGTCCGAAACGACGTGCCCGACGCACGCTTCGACCGCGGCGCGGATCTCGGTGACCGTGACCAGGCGCCCGGATCGGGCACGCGGTCGCAGCCTCGCCAGGATCGCGCGTTCTTCCGCCTCGGACAGGTGGGCCCATCGTCGTCCGCCGAGGTTCTGCTCGTCGAGAGCCGCAGGGCCACCTTCGTTGAACCGTTGGATCCATCGCCGAACAGATCGCGTCGAGGTGCCGAGCAACCCGGCAATCTCGGTGGCGTGTCGCCCGTCACGGGCGGTCCACCAGATCGTCGATCGCCGCCGGAAGATCTCCTTCGTGGCCGCGTCGTGAACCCACCGTTCCAGCTCGTCTCGGTCCATCCAGGCGGTGATCGTTGCGGGAGGACGCATGGGACGAAGCTTGGGCCAACTCGGTCAAAGCGGCCAAACTGACATGAAATCCGTATGAGGGGGGGTCAGTCGAAATGAATGCCGAGCATGACCAGAAGAAAGTTCAAGGTGTACAGAACCGACAGGATCACCACCGCCGTAATGAGGACGATCAAGATCGCATGAGTACGAGACGTTCGGTATAGACGAATGACCGCCGCAAGTAACATCGACCTCGCCGACGCTGTCGTGTTGTCAGAAGCTTGAGGGGAGAGTCGTTGTTGCAGGGTAGGGGAAGCGTCGCTCTCCACCTCAGGAACAGGCGTTCGAGGGCTCGCAGTCGCCCATTGTTCAAGCCACCTGATCACGTCTTCGCAGGTGTCTACGGGGACAGGAGTGAGGCCGATGATGTCCGCGTCGTCGCAGTCGGGAAGGTTGGCCCGCGGAAGTAGAATGAAACACACCTCGGGTGATTCGCGACGGATCGCCGATATCTTTGCGGCAATGTGCTCTACCCGAAGCACTCTTCCGTTTAGGATATTGCCTGTCGCCGCAAGTGGCCTTGGCGGTACAAGGCCGCGACAGAACATCACGTGGGCGGTGAAGGCACCGAGAAGTAGTGATCTGGTATCCTCGCCGAACGCGCCACGATCCATGTCCGATCCAAGAAGGGATCGTAGGACCCAGTAGGGAGGGGTGGTTGGGTGCTGAGGCAGGTCTGCGAGATGATCCAGGTCTCCCTCCAGGCTCTCAGGGAAGGTTCTCGTTAGAGCAGGCGTGCCTTTGCGTGGCTCTACATGACACCAGAGTGTCGTCGCCACCTCCGTGGCGTCCTCGAGGAGAATCGAACGCTCTCCGGTGAGGTATGGACAGCACACTCTTGGCTTTGAGGTGAGCGCACGGGCGTTCAGGTCGGGGGGTAGCGCAGATAGGCGAGTGGGAATCTGAGCGCCGTGGGCGTTCAACTCGATCCATGTGCGGAGGCGCTCCTGCGAGATCGTGCCCTCTTGTATCAATCTCTGTAGAAGAGATGCTGCCGTCGGGCTCATGAGGAAGTACTTTGCCTGAAAGCGCGCAATCGCCTCGATACACAGCGCGGGGGCGCCGATCTCATAGAGTTTCTTGAATGCCTCAATGGCGGGGGCAGGCGTGACGCGATCGACGCTCTTCCAGCGGAGTTTCATGGGAACCTCTCCGTCCGCTGGAGAACTGCCATCGAGCGCAGAAAATCAGTCATCGGAGAAGCGAAACGAGCGAGAAAGTATCAGGCCGGGCGCGATGGCATTCAACTGAATATCCGCCTCCTTGAGGGCGCCTAGCTCTCCGAGTGGGGCCTCCCACCAGCCGTCTTTGAAGGTGATCGGTCCCCAGAGCCCTTCGTAGGCGCCGCGAACGCTGACCTGATCAAGACCAGCCACGGCCTCACTCTCGAGTCTCAGATGGGTGATTCCGTCCCGATGCCAGATGCCGGCATGGAGTGTGCCAGACAGACCCCAAACAGTTGCTTCCGCAAGCGGATCCCCAAACTCTCCAAGAAACGGAGTGGCGCCTGTAGAGGCGCTTCCCCGTCGCGGGGGAAGCCGCCGCTTCTCAGGACGATCCTCCTCCCACGGGGCCGTGCAGGGGTCAACAATGACGTCGAGCTTCTTTCTCATGGCTGCAGCGCGGCGTAGGTAGGCCAGTAACATCTCGCGATTGATGGGTGCGGAGGTGATTGCCGGGTGGCGTTCGATCAGGTCCAGTTCAGCAAGTCGGGCGTAGAGTCGCGGAAGAAGTGGCACGCCGGCGAAGGCGTCGATCATTGTAATCTCATGAACCCCCTGCAATAACTGACAGGTCTGAACCTCTTCGAAGGCCACCCGATCCGGGCCGAGATGGATCGCAACCCGGTCCTCCGTCGTCTCACCGGCTTTCACGGGCACGAGAACCACGATGCGAAACCGATGGTGTCTGTGAAGCGTCGCATTCGAGACCACCACCGCTCGTGTGCCGGAGACATCGACCAGATTGCCAGGCTCAAGCCCGACCACATCGTCATTCGACGAGTCCGCAGGAGGTGATGGACGGTGCAGGGAGGTGCTCAGAGAGGTGTTGTCCCAAAGCATCGCGGTTGCGCCACGTTTGAACGTAGCGCTCCATCCTGGAGGAAACTGGACCTCGCCCTTGGACGTGGCCAGTGCGCTGAGGATGACAGGGCCCCAATCGTAGCCCTTTGCGATGCTGTCCTGTGACTTCTTCCCGACCCGGGCCCAACGAATGTCAAACTCAAGTGGGAAACGTCGGCGTACGGTAGCCTTTGCCGCACCGTCCTGTGATGTCTCATCTCTGTGGGTGAAACGGCAGACGGTTGCGAAGCCTTGGGCCGTGGCTATCTCGGTTGGTGTTACTGATAGTACGCCGTGGTCGTGATCCACCCGTGGCCCCGCCGGGTCGCTGCGCCTCAGGAAGCTCTCGGTGATCCAGTAGACTTCTCCGCTCATCTCGTCCCTCTTGTAGCGTGTTGGGAAGGATACGAACTGAGCCCAGGTCCAGTAATGGACCCGGGCTCGGGTAGAATCAGGCACCTCCCTTCTTGTCGTTCAGATCAGCCATCGGTTCGGCACGGACCCAGTCGTCAGGTTCGTCGAGGAACAAGAACTCGATGTTTTGCAGCTGATCCTCGGTCAGCTGGAGGAGTCGCGCAAGCAGTTCACGCTTCGCCGGGGCGAGGCCTGGGTCGAGTTCACGACCACCCCGGACAGCTGCGATGGCTCCGCGCAGTTCATCGCGTCGGAGGCGGTCATCGCTATTCGTGAGCTCGACCCCCAGGTCGTAGGCAAACTCCGAGAACCCATCGCGGTCCAACTTGGGTGGGGTAGGGTCAGCGGACCTATCCTTTTGCGACATCGCACAGTCCTTCCAGCGGGTGACCCGCAAGAGGAAGGGGACGCGGGTCTCGTGGGAATGCTCCCACGGGTCGTTGGAGTGGCTCCAACGATAGCCCGCGATCGAGCGTTGCAGAAGACACCGTCGCTGAAACGCCAGCGTGACGGTATGGCTCTCCTCTCCGAGCCACAATGTCTCCCGACGAGTTGGTCGGGGTACATCGCGGATCGACGATGTCAGGGCGGAGCGGCCGGGTGTTGGTCTGCCAGCCGAGGAGTATGCCACATGTGGCGGTATTTGTCTACAATGGCCTACATGCGTGCGTCGGCTCGCTCGTTGCGGGTCGGCGAGGTTCCTCTGCAAGGCCCCCTTGTAGAGGGGTGCGCGACGTGAGAGATTCACGGGGATTCCTGGAGATCCTGCGACGATATCACGATCGGGGTTCGCTAGGTCATACCTATGACGGAGGTAGAGAGCATGGGGGTCCTCGTCTGAGAGACGGGACCCCGACGGGATAGGCAGGGAAGCAAACTCCGAGACTCCCAGCAGTTCGACCAGCATAGGTTGCCCCGACTGTCGTTCACGACGCTCGCGGCGCCGCGGTCAGACACTTCTGCTCTGCTGGAGGAGTCAATGTACGGTGCTCACCCGCGTAAGTCGCTATTGCCTCGGAGGTCGTCCTCTCTGGAACAGGAGGTCGGCCCGATCCTGTATCGCCTACACGCCCGCGATGTCCGCGCGTACCACGATCTCTGCGGCGCCACGTCGTTCGACAGGAACGAGATGCATGCCGGATTGGATGAGGTGCTGAGGGGACTGGCGGACGGGCGGTGCTTCTGCCCCGATGCGTGGGATGAAGCCGGCGGTTCGCACTCTCTGTCTCGAGAGAAGAGGGCCCCTCGCAGTCATGAGTGTCCCGCGGAGGAGGTGGCCCGGGTGTTCGTGCGTGCTTGTTGGCGGGAGCACCGATTGTCAGCCAGTCGCCGCGGGCACGAGCCCTTGGATCTGGACAGCATCCAGCTGGCGGCTGTCGACGGTGATCCGGCGGGGGAGCTAAAGCGGCGGGTTCAGGTGAGGGCGTTGGAGCATCTGCTGGCGTGGGCCGGGTGCTCAAAGGCACAGACGGATGCGTTCTCCGAAGTGAAGTCCCGCACGGGCCATGAGGTCGGCAACGCGGCCACTGATGCTCAGCGGACGGCGGCCCATACCGCTGTTGGAAAGATGATGGAGCTGCTTGAACTCCTGAACATCCGAAGGTATGAGGACCTTGAAGCGGCCATTGAGGACGGACTGTTCTGCTAGAGGTCAAGAGTCGGCTCGGGGACTTCCGCACAGCAGCTTCCCCACGGGCGCTCGCCGCCGGTCTGTACCCAGCGAGCTCCTGACGGATGCAGGTCCTGCCCACCACGTGGCGAGATCTCTCGAACCGCCGTTCCGTCCCACCCGTCCACTCGTCCTGACATCCTAACATCTGTGTGTTTACGGCCTTCGGCGCGTGCCGTGATGAGGCGATGTGGCGACGCGGGCCATCGAATCACGTTTAGGTCCGCCGGGAGCCTATTCGGTGAGGCGCCTACCAACCACGGTGTCTCAAGGAGATCACATGATCACGAAAAGCGTACTTCGCGGGCCGCCGCACGGCGGTTCCACCTGCGTCCACTCGCCACCAAGGCTTGGATGCGTACACCTCCGATGCAACTCGACAGGCGGACGTCGACGCAGCTGCTTGTCACTCGTCACGGTGCTTCTCGGAGTGCTCACGAACTGCGGCGACCGTGGGGTGCATGCCCGTGGTCTGCTGAGCGCTGCGGGCGAGGCAACGGGCCTCACCGACCCGGCGTCCCCGCCCGCCGAGGCCATCGACCTGCTCTGCCAGGTGTCCGACGTGACCCCCTGCGACCCCCGTCGCTTCACGGCGACGCTCGACGCCGTCGCTTCCTTCGCCCACGCGCGCCCCTCGAGCGTCTCGCGGACGTGGACGGTCGACGGCTCGGCGGGTGGGGCGACGCTTATCGGCTCGCTCTCCGTGCCGGAGCGGGGCAGCCGATCGGCGCGTCGCGCGCTCCATGAGGAGCAGCAGTTCGTCGAGGCGACGCGCTCCGCGCTCTGCCCGCCCGTGCTCGCTCGCTTGGGTGGGTCGCAGGGCGGCGGCGTGGCGCTCGCCGAGGCCCTGACGAAGGTGAGCCTCGCGCCGTCGCGGGGCCTCCCGCGTCGCATCGTCGTGCTGTCGAGCGGGTACGAGAGCGCTGTCGCGCGCTTCCGCTGCCGTCCGCTCCCGACGGTCGCGCAGTGGCAGACCCTGCTCGCCCGGCGCGGCCTTCTCGCGCCCGGCTCGCTTGCCAACACCACCGTGCACTTCGGGTACATGGATGTCGCGACCTCTCCGCGTCGTCCCGACTGCGCGACCTCGACCGTCGCGCGGGACCTGCGCGTGCGCGAGCTCTGGCGAAGCGCCCTGTCTCACGCAGGCGTGGCGCGCGTCACCTTCGACCTCGCGGCCCCCGACCTCGAAGCCCTGGCTCACGAAACCGTTTCCGTCCGGAGGACCCCATGATGCATCTCATCACTTCATTCTTTGCGCGCCGTCGTGCGCGCGCCGAAGCGTCAGTTGGCGTGAAGCACCGCGAAGGCTTCATTGTCGAGACGCTCGGGACCGATCCGGCCGCGCTCGCGAAGTCGAGCCTGCAGCACCGCGAGGCGATTCAGGTGGTCGCCTCGCCCGGTCGTCGCATCGACACCGAGGAGGAGCTGCTGCGTCTGCGGGAGCTGCAGGGCGCCCTCGGCTCTCCCGGGGGCTACACGTTGGCGCTCGTCGGCCTGACCCTCATCGAGACCTGGGGGATGATGACGTTGCTCCGGTCGTTCGACGGGCTGAGTGCCAGCGACAGGCCGTACCTCGCGGTCGGTCTGTCGATCGGCCTCATTCAGCTCACCAAGGCGGTCGTCGAGTCGACCAGCGTCAAGCCCGGACGGCGGCGTCCCGGCGCCGGTGGCGCGCCTCCCGCGCCTCCCGCGCCTCCCGCGCCTCCCGCGCCTCCCGCGCCTCCGAACCCGAACGCTCCGCCGCCGGTGGAAGGAGAGAGCGCGCCTCTCCAGATCCCGTGGGGCGGGATCGTCGTCGTCGTGGCCTACGGGCTGCTCGTCGCGAGCATCGTCATCCTGCGCGTCACGGGCCACGCCACCAGCGACGAGGGTGTCACCGCGCAGAGTCTCGCCGAGGGCGTTCTCACCGTCGTCACCACCGTCGGCCCCGCATGGTTCGCGGCGAAGGTGGCGGCCCGGCTCGCCCCGGCGCGCGAGCTCGCGAAGCGCATCAATCTCGTCGCCGGGCGGCTCCGGATCCTCGAGCGACGCGAAGAGCGGGCTCGTCGCGATCTCACGCGGCTCGACCGGGCGCAGGCCACTCACGCCGACAGGCGGGCGCGCACCGAGGCCGCGTTCGACCAGGAGCACGAGCTCACCCGGGCGCGCCTCAAGGAGGGCCTCATCGATCCGTCCGAGTTCGAAGGCAAGTGATCGCAACCGACCGAAGGGAGACCCCCATGAACGAAGAGACGAACAGCAAGTTGAAGCGTCCTAAGCGCTTCACCATCCTGGCCTCCGGCACCAACCGAGGGTTCAAGGCGAACGTGAGCGCCATCACCAACATGGCCCGCACGCCGTCGAACGAGATCGTCGTGACGACGGTCGACCCCGAGCCCGGGCGCGCCGCCGAGGCGGCCGCCCTCGTCGAGGAGCGCGGGCTCGTCGCCCGCCCGATCGCGGACCAGATCGAGAACGTCGCCGCGGACGAGCCCGCGGACGTGATCATGAACCAGACCGACCGCGCGGGCTCGCTCGCGCACGCGCTCACGATCGCCGAGCAGCGGAACCTCCCGCTGCTCGCGTACCTGATCATCGCGTTCCGGGAGCGCCTGCTGGGGCTTGAGATCGCGGTGGGCTCACAGGAGCGGGTGGCGTGCGCGGGCGTTCGTGCCTGCTGCGAGACTCTGGAGCGCCTCACGACGCGCGGGGGGTCGGAGCACGTCACGGGCGAGCGGGCGCCGGTCCGGTTCCAGATCGCGGAGGACGGGATGCGCGAGGCCTTCGCGCGCCATGCGAAGGAGAATCTCTCCAAGATTGCGGCGGGCCGAGAGCCGGTCGCTCACCCGGTCGAGGCCATCTGGGACGGCGTCGGAGAGGGGGTGCCCGCCATCATCGTGCAACGCGACGCGATCGGCGCTCCCTCTGCGGTCGTCCGGGAGGCGCTCCGCGGATACAGCACGCCCATTCCGTGGGACAGCAACGTGCTCGTGATCGAGGTTCTTCCGGACGCCCTCGTCTTCCACGAAGTGCGGAAGGCCTACAACGGCATCGTGACGGTCCAGGGATCGAGCAGCCTCGACGCGGCCTCGATCGCCGAGGTGAGGGAGATGAGCGCCCTGTCGGAGGAGCTGGCGGTGCGACGCGACTTCGGCTCCGGCATCGACGCGGAGCTCGTGGCCAACGCGACGAGCTTCCTCCTCAGCGTCTTCGCGGAGGCCGCGCGCGCCCCGAGCACCCCACGCGCCGAGCTCGCGCCGAGCACCGAACTCGCAGTGCCCGACGAGCCCGCTCTCGAAGTGAGGTCGAGCACCTACGTCACGTCGCAGGCCCCGGTGCGCACCACCGACTAGGTCTGCGCACCCTCCGCCCCGAGGAGCGCCCCTCTCCGAGGGCGCTCCTCGGGGCTCTCCGCTCCTCGTTCCTCATCACTCCTCGCTCGTGTGCGCCCTCGGCTCATCGCCGGGGGCGGGAAGGGATTCGTGTGCTCATGATGGCAACGCTCATCTCGCTCTTCTGGAGCGTGTTCCTGCTCACGCTCGTCGTACGCATCCTCGTCGGCATCGTCGGGATCTCGGAAGGTGCGAAGTTCCTGGACCGCGCCCTCGCGGCCCTGCTCTTCGTGGCGCTTGGAGCGCCACTGCTGCAGGGGGCGCTGCAACAGGCGGCGCACGCGCGGCCTGCCGTGCCCCTGCTCTCGGACGTGGGGGCGCCGCTCACGACGGCGACCTCGTTCGTCGCCGTCGTCGTGGTCGTCGGGCATGTACTCTTCCTCGGCGTCGTCCTCTTCCTGCGGCGGCGTCTCGCGGCACGGCGCAGCGAGCGCGAACGCGTCGTGCGCGGTCGCGAGCGGGTCACCCCGCGCGCTGAGGACGGTGGGCGGCGATGAGCACTCCGACGGGTAGCGCCCCTCGCCGAAAGCCCTCCACGACCCGCTCGCCCGAGGTCGGCAGCAACCTCACGCCGGGGCGCCTCGGTGCGGCGGTGAACCATGGTCCTCTCCGGCTCTTCGAACGCTTCGACCGTGTTCTCGTCGACCACGTCACGCACCTCGTGGACCGTGGAGAGACCCTGCGCGGCGCGGTGTGCAACACGGGGCGGCCGCGTCGCGTGAGACTTCGGGCGATCCCGGCGCCCAGCCGCATCCTGGCCGTCGAGCTGCCGATGACGAAGAACGACGGCTCGCCCATCCCGGCCATGGTGTGGAACGCCGTGCTCTCCGCGATCACCCGTCGCTACGGTGGCTGGAACTGCGAGCCGCGGTTCGGGCTCTGGCGCGACGAGGACGGCACGCTCTACCTCGACACCTCGCTCAAGATCGAGGTGTGGGGGACGAACTCGAAGGCCCTCCTCGCGCTCGTGCGCCGGCAGATCGCTGCGTTCGGGCAGAAGTGCATTGTGGTGCGCGAGTGCGTCCCCTCCGCGTTCCACGTGGTTGCGGTGCCTGGCAACGGGAGGTCTCGATGACGGGGGCGGCTCGACTTCTCGGGCACTCGCGCGCGGACGAGCGACGGCTTGCCCGCGCCGAACTCTCCTTCGCCGAGGGTCAGTTCGCGGCCGAGCGGGAGGAACTCCTTCAGGAGCGCATGCGGGAGGTCGGACGCGAGCCCTCCGTCCTCATCGGAACGAGCGCCGCCGGGACCGAGGTGCGCGTGCCGGTCCGCTCGCTCGACAGCGCACATTCGGAATGGTCGGGGGGGACGGGCAGCGGGAAGTCCTTCCTGCTCGTGTCGATGTTCGACCAGCTCGTCGGCGAGATGCTCCGCGGCGCGCGCGTCGCCATCGTCTTCATCGTCATGCAGGGGTTCGCTGGGGACCACCTGCTCGGGGCCATCGGGCGCCGACTCCTCGGCGCGTCGGCGGAGGCGAGGGCGCGCATCCTGCGTCAGCTCCACGTGTACCGTGTCTTCCGCGGCGGGCGCTTCTTGACGCCCTTCTCGCTCACGGCGCCCGAGCCCGGCGTCTCGTCGGTCGAGCAGGGCGGCGCGTACGCGGAGGTCATCGAGCAGATGGCGGCGGCGCGCATGGGCGGGCGCCAGGAGCTCAGCGTGGCGAGGATCCTGGCCGCGGCCATCGACCTTCGCATCCCCCTGCCGGGGCTGCCTCTCGCCCTCACGCGACCGGACGACTTTGCGCGGCGCGCGGCGGCCCTCCCCAACCCGGCCTTGCAGAGCTACTTCCCCGAACGATTTTTGCGGGAGTCGCAGGCGGGGCGCGACGGGATCCTGAGCCGGCTCGACACCATTCTCAAGGTTCGCGACATCCGGCTGCTCCTGTCGGGCACCGAGCGGATGCCGACGGAGGAGATGCTCTCGCCGGGGTCGATCACGCTCATCGACCTGGGCGGCCCGCCCCTCGCCTTCGAGGGCGCCCGCACGCTCGGCGCACTCATCCTCCAGCTCTTCGGCTTCGCGGTGTTCAACCCGGCCCGGCGGCGCGAGGGCTTCGCTGTCCTCGTCGGGGATGAACTTCAACAAGCCATCACGCCGGTCTCGACGCGCGTGATCGACGCGTTCGTCACGACGGGCCGGGCGCATCACGTGGGCTTCGGCATCTGCCACCAGCACACCGAGCAGTTGTCCCGCGAGCTGAACGAGCTTCTCACGCAGAACGTCCGGTACCGCTACGCGTTTCGGATGTCCCGCGCCGAGTCCGGCCGGCTCGCGGAGTTCATGCCGGAGCCTGACGCTACGACCTCCGCTCACGACCTCGCGCGACGCGCCGCCTCGCTCCCGCCCGGACGCTTCTACTTCACCGACCGCCTCGGCGAGGTGCCCTCGCCGATCGAACTCACGGCCCCGCGCGTCGAGGTGCCGTCGCTCGATGCCCTGCCCGCCGACCTCCGCGAGGCGCTCGAACGGGGCGCCCACGGGGAGTCACGCGACGTGCTCGCGTCGCGCCTGGAAGCCATCGAACGGGCGGCCCTGCCGCCCGACGGCGCTCCGCCCACCGCCCCGTTCGCCACGCCTGATCTCACCCGTCGCCGGAGGCGCTCATGAAGAAGCTCATCGTCCTCGTCCTGTGGCTCGCCGTCGTGGGGGTATCGCTCGCCCTCGGCTGGGTCGTCGGCTACGCGGCGCTCCTCGCCGGGCTCCTGGTGACGGCCGTGCGCCTCGCGCGCACCGAGCGCCGCCTTCGACCGACCGCGGTCTGCTCTCACTGCGCGCTCGAGGTGCCGCTCCACGGCCTCTTCCGCTGCCCCTGCGGCGCGGTCACGGCGGGACACGCCTTTTCCCCGTGTCCGATCTGCGGACAGGAGTCGGCGCCCTGGACCGCCTGTCCGCGTTGCGGCGTCGCGGTGTCGGTCGGCGGGGGAGGCGCGCGATGAGCACCCGTCGTCCACGCCGCGAGCGCCCCAAGTGCACGGGCCGCCTCACCGCGCGCGACATCGAGCTCCTCACGACGGTGGGGAAGTTGCGGGTCGCGACCACGCGCCAGCTCGCCGCGCTCTACTTCGGCGACACCTCGACCGCCTCGCGACGCCTGGCCGTCCTGCTCGGGATGGGCCTCGTCAGCGTCACGGTCCAGGACCTCTCCCGACCGAACGCCTACGTCTTGAGCCGCAAGGGTCAGGACGAGCTCGTGCGGGCGGGGGTCGATCCGGAGGACCTCTTCGTCGCCCGCATCGACCGCCGCACCGCGCTCGACCACATCGTCGCGCTGGGCGACCTCTACGTCGCGCTCACGCTCGAACTCGCCGACCGCGGCGTGGCGGCGGACGCGCTCTCCTTCGACCACGAGATCCGGCGGCTGCTCGGCCCCGCCGGAACCCCGCTCGTGCCCGACCTCTTCGTGGCGTGCCGCGGCGAGGACGGCGTCACCCGGGCCCTCGCCTTCGAGATCGACATGGCCGAGGAGTCGGCCAGCTACTTCGCGCGCACCAAGGGCGAGGCGAGCCGGGTGCTCCTCGCCGCGAAGGTGTCGTTCTTCGGGGCCCAGGCGTGGCGCCCGGTCGTGGTCGCGCCGTCGACGGCCAGGCTGCGCCATCTCGGGCGCGCCCTGGCGGACGCCGGGGTCGGGGCCTTCTTCTGGGGGACGACGTTCGAGGCGCTGAACGCTCAGGGCGTCCTCGGCCCGACGTGCCTTCCGATCGACGAACTCGCCGCCCTCGGTCGCGGGCAGGTGTTCGTGCCCACCCGCTCTCTGGAGGTTGAACTCGGGCTCCGCGGGGGCACCCCGTGAGGGCCACGTCGGACGGCTGCTCGGGGGGTCTCGCAGGGTGCCGCAGGGGCGAGGGCACCCCGATCGTCGGAATCTGCGGGAAACGCTGCGCTCCGCGCGAACGCACCAACTCCGAAGGTACCCCTTCCGGTGCTGTTGGGAGTGGGACGGTCTTGGCTGGTCGCGACGGGGGCGGGGAGAGGCTGGTGGGGGACGGCGGGAGCAGGGGGCCGCACGGGCCGCGCATGGGTCGTGCGCAGGCGCCCGCGACGATCGGGAGGCCGGCGCAGGAGGCTGGTGACCTCGCACCTCCGGTCCTGGGAACGCGCAGCGGCGCCCTGTCGCCGGGCGCACGCACGAGGGTAGGCCGCGCGGCGGCCCGGGTACGGAGGTCTCGGCCATGACGAACAACGACGACCGAACGACGAGCATGGAGGGGGATCGTGTGGCCACGAACGAAACCGTCACCGCGAGCAACGACGCCGCCCCGGGGCTCCCCATCACGCTCACGGTTGACGAGGTCGCGGCGCTGCTCCGACTCGATCGGAAGACCGTCTACAACGCCATCGCGCGCAAGGAGATCCCGGGCGTGCTCCGCCTGGGGCGCTCGATCCGCCTCTCGCGCGACGCGGTGCTAGGGTGGCTGCGCGATGGCCAAGGCCGCGCCCCGCGCTCTGGGAGATCACGATGAGCGTGAGGCAGGTCAGTCGACGTGACCCGAAGAAGGGCACGGTCAGGAAGTTCTGGATGATCGACATCGACTACGAGTACCCGGACGGTCGCCGCGAGCGCATCCGGAAGGTCTCGCCCGCACAGAATCGGCGTTCGGCCGAGCAGTACGAGCGCGACCTCCGGCAGGCGCTCGTCGACGGCTCGTTCGGGAGAAAGGAGGCGGAGCCCCCGCCCCTCTTCGGGGCGTTCGCGGACGACTTCTTGAAGACGTACGCCGCGACCAACAACAAGGAGTCCGAGGTGCAGACCAAGGGCTCGATCCTGCGGGTGCATCTCACCCCGGTGTTCGGGAAGAAGCGGCTCGACGAGATTAAGCTGCGGGACATCGAGGCCTACAAGGCCGCGAAGCTCAAGGCGAAGCTCGCGCCGAAGACGATCAACAACCACCTGACGGTCCTGCGGCGCCTCCTCGCCGTCGCCGTCGAGTGGGAGAAGCTCGACTTCGTCCCGGCGGTGAAGTGGATGAAGGTGCCCGACCCCGAGTTCGACTTCCTCACCTTCGAGGAGGCCGAGCGGCTGGTCGCGGGTGCGGATGGGCTCTGGAAGCCCATGATCACCGTCGCGCTCAAGACCGGCCTGCGTCTGGGAGAGCTCCTGGCCCTGCGCTGGGACGACGCCGACCTTGTCGCCGGGCGCCTGATGGTCCGGCGGGCGGCCGCGCGGGGGAAGATCGGGACCCCCAAGAGCGGCCGGACGCGGGAGATCCCCCTCAGCCTCGACGCCCTGCGCGCCCTGAAGGAGCACCGGCACCTGAAGGGCGAGCTCGTCTTCTCCGACGAGAAGGGGAAGCTCCTCGCCAAGACGGCCACCAAGTGGCCGCTGTGGCGGGCGTGCAAGCGGGCCGGGTTGCGCCGCATCGGGTGGCACGTCCTGCGGCACACCTTCGCGAGCCACCTCGTGATGCGGAGCGCGCCGATCAAGGCCGTGCAGGAGCTGCTCGGCCACGCGACGATCGAGATGACGATGCGGTACTCGCACCTCAGCCCCGACGTCCGCCGCGATGCCGTCCGGCTGCTCGACGGCCCCTCGGGAGGGGTCAACGGCAACCTGACGGCAACGCGGGGGGAGGGGGGACCTAACTAGGCGAATACTGAGAGGAAAACTGGTGGAGGCGCCGGGAGTCGAACCCGGGTCCGCAAGTGCTCAACGATGACTTCTACACGACATAGCCGATGATCAGTTCTCGTCAGGTATCGTGCTCATCGGCAGGCACTCCACCCAACCAGCGCCCCCTGAATCTCGCCGCACATCCGGGGCACCCTGATGTGAAGCCAGCCGAGTTCATTTACGCACTCCGATAAGCACTGGCAGGCTCGTCGGAGCACGGCGTCACGGGTTCTTAGGCCGCGACGGCGAAGGGAACGTCGTTGTCGTTCGCTTCTCTTGATTCCCGCAGTATTTACGCCGTTACGGGCCGGCGGTCGTGCCATCGATCGCGTCACAACCCACGTCGAAACCGTTTCGCCCCCTAAGTCGAAAACCCCTTATACGGTTTCATCCGCAAGAGGCCTCTTGAGAGTCAGTGGATCACCAACGCACGGCGCACTCTGAGCCTCCGCCCCCGGGTACGTCAAGTCTCCGCTCTCTCTTCCGGCCTCATCTCCGTTGCGCAACCCTTGACCCGTCGGCGACGCTGAGGCACCTACGGCCCCGATGTCCGTCGAGCCGCCGCCGAAGAAGGAACAGCTCCAGAAACTGCTCGAGCGCGGCAACGTGTTCCTGCACCTCGATCCGCGCGTCGAGGGCGTGGTCGTCCCCGCCTGGCACGCGCAGAAACCCCAGCTCGTCCTGCAGCTCGGGCTCCACTTCGCCGTGCCCATCCCCGACCTCAAGATCGACGACCGGGGCGTGCGCTGCACCCTCTCCTTCAACCGCTCTCCCTTCTTCTGCGACCTCCCGTGGACCGCCGTGTACGCCATGGTCGCCGAAGACGGTCAGGTCACCGTGTGGCCCACCGAGCTGCCGCCCGAGCTCGTCCCGCAGCCCGCCCCCGTCCGTCGCGCGCCGCCCACGTCTCGCAACGCCCGTGGACGCTCCGCCGACGCCGCGGAGTCCACCACCGAGACCAGCGACTCCGCCGCCGCCCCGCAGCGCCCGCGCATCGCCGCCGTGCCCTCGACCAAGGCCCCCAGGCTCGCCCCGGTCACTCCCATCAAGCCGACGCCCGCGCCCGCCGTGGAGGAGTCCGACCCTCCGGCGGATGATCCTTCACCGACGACGCCCGGCGATCGCAAGGGCGGACGCGAGCGGCCCGCCTGGCTGCGCGTCGTCAAGTAGTCCAACCGACATACGATCGGGCGATCGCCCGGAGATCAGCCGGCGCGAGAGGCCTCGAGCTCCTCGGCCAGGAAGGCCAGGATCACCTCGTCGAGGGAGCGCTCGGAGATCGACACCTCCCCGAACATCGCGGGCCGGGCCACCACCACCGGGATCTGCGCAGGAGGGTTCGACGGAGCCGGCGGAAGGTTGGACCGAGGGGGCGGCGGCGGCAGCACGACCACCGCCGCGTTGGGGCTCAACGGCGTAGGCGCCGCCGGAGGGACGGTGTTGGTCTCCCCGGTGGGGATGTCCGACTCCACCGGGTCGGGCGCCGGCGCGACGTTGATCCCCGCGACCTCGTCGAACTGCCCCTCGCGCAGCGCGAGGAACATCGCCTTGTGCTGGTCCTGCATGAGCTTCTTGACCTGCGTGGACAGGTCTTCGGCCTCGAGCAGCTGCGCATAGCTGGTCTTCAGCGACTTCAGGATGCGACCGCCGTCCGCGAAGAGGTGGGTCATCACGTGAGGCTTCAGGACCCCGGAGTCCTCGGTCTGGATGTGGAACACCTTGCCCTTGTGGCGGATGTTCGTGTTGTAGCCGAGCAGCGGTGATTGGGCCTTCGCCATGGAGTTACGCCCTGAGGTTCTATCACACCGACCGGGCAAACCACTGGAGCGGGACGAGCCCCAGCGCGATCCACCCCACCAGGCACACCCACCAGCCGATCGCGAGGCGCTTCCACCCCGCTCGCCACCCCGCCGGGGCCGGGAACAACAGCCGCTCCCACCAGGGCAGCCCCTTCAGCCGCCGCGCAAGGCCCACGTGCTCCATCACGAACACCGCAGCCAGCAACGAGCGCAGCACCCAGGAGACCACCGCCGCGGTGACGTAGCGATCCATGCGACGCCCTCTCAACCTTCGGCGCTGACCACCGTTCCGTCGATGGGCACCACCACCGGGCGTCGGCCCTCGCACGCCCGGCGCCACGGCGCCCACGCCTCTCCCAGCGCCGCGGAGGCCTTCGCCTCCAGCGCCGTGACGTCGTGACCGGCCGCTCGCAGCGACTCGATCAACCCTGCGGCGGCCACCGCGCGACCGGTGTCGAGATAGCATCGCGCCAGCAGGGGGAGCACCTTGGGGCGCAGCGACGGGTCGAGCGCCGTCGCCCGGCGCAACGGCCCGATGGCCTCTGCGGCGCGCCCGGAGGCCAGCAGCGACTCCCCGAGGCACAGGTAGACCTCCGGGGCCGCGGGACCGTCCTGCGCGTACTGCGCCGCGAGCCGCAGCGCGTCGCCGCACTCGTCCATGCGCTCGATGCGCATCAGCGAGCGCCCGAGCGCCACCAGCGCGCGGGCCACCACCGCCCGACCCTCCGGCCCCATCGCCGCGCCGTCGGGCGTCCGAAGGAAGGCCACCAGCGCCGCGAACTGCGGCGCCATCACCGAGAGCACGTCGTCGTCGCGACCCTCGTCGCCCGCCTCGCGCACCGCGTCGAGCTGCGCCAGATCGACGGCCACGGTCCTCGGTCGGGCGGCGCGGAGCACCTCCACCACGCGCGCCCGCAAGAACTTCCTCACCTCGGGAAGCGGCACCTCCACCTCGCCGTCGTCGGCGCCGAGCGCCAGGAGCGTGCCCGCATCCCCGATGAGCACCGCGCGCATGTCGATGCCAAAGAGGGGAGCCAGCAGGATGGTGCGCATCCCCACCACCGCCCGCAGCGCGTCGTCGTCGACCCGACCTCGCAGCGCCGTGGTCTCCTCGTCCTCGGTGAGGACGATGATCACCTCGTCGCGCAGCTCGTCGGGCGTGCCCGAGCCCTGCACCTCGGTGCCGCCCGGCACGTCGCGCACCCACTGCAGCTCGCTCACCGCGTTGGTGGTGCGGTCGACCGAGGCCGAGATGATCCGGTAGCCAGCCACGAGGGAGAGGGCCACCAGCGCCTCTCCGATGCCCGCGCAGAGCCGCCCCAGCGCCGGGACGCCCCCCAGGACACGATCGAACCATCCGTCCGCTCGCACCCCATCGAGGGGGTGCCGCCGCGTGCTCATGCGCCGACCTGCGCCTCGCGGGCGAGCTTCTCCCGGTACCACGCGATCGTGCGCTCGATGCCGTCCTCGAGCTCGACCCGCGCCTGGAACCCGAGGAGTTCCTTCGCCTTGGTGACGTCGGGGATGCGCAGCTCGACGTCCGCGAAGGGCCAGTCGATGAACTTGATCTCCGAGGAGGACTTCGCGAGCGACACCACCATGCGCGCGAGCTGGTAGATGGTCACCGTCGCGCGGGTGTTGCCGATGTTGAACGCCTGGCCGACCGCGGAGTCACGCTCGAGCGTCAGCAGGATGCCGTCGACGATGTCGTCGATGTAGCACCACGACCGGATCTGATCGCCCTGGTTGTGGATGTGGATGGGCTCGTTCTTGATGGCGCGCAGCACGAAGGCGTGGATGGCGCCGCCGCCGACCTGCCCCGGGCCGAAGATGTTGAAGGGTCGGATGCTCACCGTCGGGAGCCCGAACTGCTTGTGGTAGCAGTGCGCCAGGTGCTCGGTGGCCAGCTTGCTGACCGCGTAGGTCCACCGGGCCTCGCCGACCGCGCCGAGGGTCGTGACGTCGCCTTCGGCCACGCGGAACGCGTACTTGCCGAACACCTCGCTGGTGGAGAAATCCACGAAGCGCTCGATCAGCGGCATGCGATCGCGGGCGCAGCGCAGCGCCGCCATCGTGCCCTCCAGGGCGATCTCCATGGTCGGAACAGGGTTCTGGAGCACCGTGTCGACGCCGGCGATGGACGCGAGGTGCACCACGTGGGAGCAGCCGTCCATGGCCTTGCCCAGCGCGGCGGCGTCGCGCACGTCACCCGGGATGAGCGTCACGTTGGGGTGCTTGTCGAGCCCCGCGGGCCCGAGCGCGTTGCGCCGCAGCAGGTCGAACACGACGCAGTGGTTGGTCTCGCAGAGCCTTCGAACAAGCGCGGTGCCAATGAAGCCCGCGCCACCGGTGAGCAGAATCCGCCGTCCCTCGATCATCGTCTGCGGTATCTACCCCAATCCTCCGTCGGGCGGAACCCCGCAGGATATCCGACCAACCGCGCTCGCGCGCTTGTCGGAGGGCGAGCGGTCTGGAATCCTCCCCACCGCCATGCCCACCTGCCCTGTCTGCAAGGACGAAGTCGACACCCTCAAGGTCGCCAAGATCGACGGGAAGAAGAAGAAGCTCTGCGAGGACTGCTACGACCGCGCGGTGGAGTCGGACACCATCGCCCAGGAGAGCGAGTCCGCCGTGCAGTCGATGATGGGCTTCAAGGGCCGGCGGTAGTACCCGCCTCAGCGATCCGAGCGCTCCACCGCGCGGCGCACCCGGTCGAGCGCGGGATGGAGCGACTCGTCGGACAGGGTCGCCTCGATGGTCGCGGGCATCCGCCAGGTCCAGTTGTGCGGGCCGACGGTCGACGGGGTGTTGATGCGGTCGAAGGTGCCGAGCACGTCCTGCCACATCAACAGCGCCAGGTCGCCGGAGGCGCCCAGGAGCCCTCTCAGCAGCGCATCGTGGACGTCGTCGCTCCACCACGGCTCCGCCGTCGGGACCCCGAAGTCGCGGGCGGCGGCCTTGCGCTCCCAGTCCGGCATCGACTGCCACCACGAGGCCACCGGGTCGGTGTCGTGCGTGCCGAAGCACGCGACGCTCACCCTCGGGTAGGACTTCGGGTCACGGAAGCGCCCCTGGTCCTGCTCCCAGCGCAACACCTTGTAGCCCGGGATTCCGAGGGCGAGCAGCGAGGGGCGGACGTAGTCGGGGACGACCCCGAGGTCCTCCGCGATGACCCTGGCGTCGTGCTCCCCGGCGCCCTCCATCATCGCCCGCAGCACCGCCTCGCCGTGCGCGAGCTGCTCGGCCTCCGTCGGGGGATCGAAGCTCCCCGGGAGCAGCTTGCCGTCGGAGGAGCGCAGCCGGTCGAGGGGACGGCTGTAGGTACGGTAGAAGCCGACGAGGTGGTCGACCCGAAAGCGGTTGCCGAGCATCCCCGCGTAGCGAGCGCGCGCCCGCAGCCAGCGGAACCCGTTGGTCCGCATCACGGCCCAGTTGTAGGGAGGCAGGCCCCACTCCTGGCCCTCTTCGTTGAACTGATCGCCCGGCACCCCGACGCTGGCGTCGTGGCGGAACTCCTCGCGCTTCGACCACACATCCGCGCTGTCACGGCCGACCATGAAGGGCAGGTCGCCCATCAGCGAGACCCCCAGCCTCTCCAGCCGGGCTCGCGCCTCGGACCACTGCGAGTGCGCGATCCACTGGGCGTACTGGTAGCGATGGATGGTGTCGCGGAGGCGCGCGGAGGCGTGCTCCAGCTGGATGGCGTCGCGGTCGCGCAGGGCCGCGGCCCACTCCCACCACGGGGCGTTGTCGTGCTCGTCCTTGAGCGCGCGGAAGAGCGAGAGGTCCCAGAGCCACTCGCCGTGGGTGCGCACGAAGGCGTGGAAATCCCGGGCTCGGTCGGTGTTCTCCGCGAGGTGCCGGGAGGAGAACACCTTGAAGGCCTCGTCGAGCAGGCGGCGCTTGAGCGCTCGCACGCCCTCGTAGTCGACCGTCGGGCTCGCGCGCAGCGACTCGATGGTGGGGCGGAGCTCGTCGAGCAGGTCGGGGGAGAGGTCAGGCTCCGCCGACCAGGAGATGTACACCGGGTCGATGCCGAAGGCGCTGAGCGCGCCGTAGGGGGAGGTCTCTCCCCCGGAGAGCTCGCCGATCGGGAGGAGCTGGATGAGCCGCAGCCCGGCGCGCAGCCCGAGCGGGCCCGCGTCGGCGAGGTCGAGGATCTCGCCGATGCCCATCGAGCGATCGGTGCGCAGCGAAAAGAGCGGGATCGTGAGTCCTGCGAGGCGTTGTGGGGTTCTGTCCATGTCAGGGACGAGGATTCTAACCCGGCCGCGCGGTAGGGTGGCGCGCGATGAGCGGAGAGCTGGTGCGGAGGGCGGGATCATTTACCAGGGCGGGTATTCGCCATGGCTTCAGCACGCGCCGCGGAGGGGTGAGCGCCGGGCCCTTCGAGAGCATGAACCTCGCGAGAAACGTCGGCGACGACCCCGCGGCCGTGGAGGAGAACCACCGGCGCTTCGCCTCGGCCGTGGGCTACGACCCCGGGCGGCTCTACGAGGCCTCGCAGGTGCACGGCGCGCGGGCGCTGCGGGTCGACGGCTCGGCGGCGCTCGCGACCCGCGCGGAGGAGGCCGACGCGCTGGTGACCTCGACGCCCGGAGACGCCGTCGCGGTGCGGGTGGCGGACTGCGTCCCGGTGCTGCTCGCGGCGCCGGGGAGGGGCGTGGTGGCCGCGGTGCACGCAGGCTGGAGGGGCGTCGCGCAGCGGGTCATCGCCGCGGCGGTGCAGGCCATGGCGGTGGAGCCGGGCGCGATCATCGCCGCGGTGGGACCGTGCATCGGGGTCTGCTGCTTCGAGGTCGGCGACGAGGTGGCGGAGCAGATCGCGGCGGCGTCGAGCGGGGCCGTGGTGGCGCGCTCTGCGCAGGGCGCGAAGCCCAAGGTCGACCTGCGGGCGGCGGTGTCGATGCAGATGGAGGCGATGGGGCTGCGAGGGGTGGAGCACGTCGGCGGGTGCACGATGTGCGAGCCCACGTGGTTTCACTCGTTTCGCCGCGACGGCAAGGCCAGCGGGCGGCTGCTGGGAGCGATCGTTGCGTAGGGGAGACCGGGGCAGGGACGTTACGCGTCCAACGGGGCTGAAAGCTCCAGCGTCGAAGCCCGTAGAGTCGACGTTCTTGTTTGTGTGAGGCACGGATGGTACCCCACCCCACCAGTCCCGGTTCGAGCCCTATGCGCACCTGTCCCGTCTGCAGTCGGCAGTACGAGCCTCCTGCGCAGTTCTGCCAGGTCGATGGCGTCGCGCTGCGCATCGACGCCCCAGCGGTCGACCCCTACCTCGGGACCAAGATCCTGGAGCAGTTTCGCCTCGACCGGGTGATCGGCGCCGGGGGCATGGGCGTCGTCTACGAGGGATGGAACGACGCGCTCAGCCGACGCGTGGCGGTGAAGATCCTCCACCGCGACCTGGTCACCAACAAGGACATCGTCACCCGCTTCCACCGCGAGGCGCAGATCGCGTCGCAGCTCGACCACCCGGGCATCGTGAGGGTGATCCTCTTCGGGCAGCTCCCCGACGGAAACCTCTACCTGGTGCTGGAGTTTCTCGAGGGCCCTACGCTCGCCGAGGCGCTCGAGAAGGAGGGGAGCTTCAGCACCGAGCGCGCCGTTCGCACGGTGGCGCAGGTCGCCGACGCCATCGGCTACGCCCACCAGAAGGGGATCATCCACCGCGACCTCAAGCCCGAGAACGTCGTGCTGACCAAGCGGGACGGCGAGGAGATCCCCAAGGTGCTCGACTTCGGCATCGCGAAGATGCTGGTCGGCGCGGCCTCCTTCGTCACCCAGTCGGGGCTCATCTTCGGCACCGCGCGGTACATCTCCCCGGAGGGGGCGGCGGGCGAGAAGGTCGACCAGCGCTCGGACGTCTATTCGCTGGCCGTGATGGCCTATGAGCTAATGGCGGGCCGGGCGCCCTTCGAGGCCGACGAGCCCGTGCAGCTCCTCGTGAAGCACATGCACGAAGTGCCCACGCCGCTGCGGCGCTGGGGCCCTGCGATGGGCGTTCCGGCGGGGGTCGAGGACGTGGTGATGCGCGCCCTCGCGAAGAACGCCGACGCGCGCCACGAGGACGCCGCGGCCTTCGCGAAGGCCCTTCGCGAGGCCCTCGCGGCGTGGCAGGGGTCGCCCGTGCGCTCGGTCATCCCGACCACCGGGATGGGCATGGTCACGCCGCCGGAGGTACGGGCGATGCGCGCCCCCGACACCCTCGCGCCGCGGGAAGCGACGGCTGCCCAGCCGGAGGAGCCCAGGGCGCCGGTGCACCCCACGCCGGCGGTCAACGGGGCGCTGCGCGCGGGGGGTAACGGCGCGATGGTGCCGGCGCACGGGGTGAGCCTGCCGCAGCGGGAGGAGTTTCCCGCGGTCGACCCTCGCTCGGTGGTCACGACGCCACCGCCCGAACTCGCGGCGGAGGTGCGACCCCCGCCGGCCGCGGTGCCCCCGGAGACGATGGCGATGCCAGAGCTGATCTCCAGCCGGGTGATCCCGCTCGATGACGACCTCCAGGTGTCGGGGCTGCGATCGCGCCGGGTGACGCGCCCCACCCCCGACGAGGATGAGCTCGCGGGGCCTCCCCGGCGCTCGGGCGTGTGGCGCGCGCTGGGCCTGGTGCTGCTGGCGGCGCTCGTGGCGTCGGGGGTGATGGTGGCGGGCGCCTGGGGGTTGCGGATGTTCCCCGAGCAGCGCCGGGCCGATCAGGTAGCCTCGCTGCTGCGGCGGGCCAACGATGCGATGCGCGCCGAGCGGCTGACCCGCGCGACCAACCGCTACAGCGTCGAGGACATCACCGACGACGCGCTGGCCATCGAGCCCGGCAACGCGAGGGCGAGGCAGCTGCGACGCGCCGCCGCCGTCAAGCTGGCCAACAGCGCCACCCGGGCCAGAAACGACCATCACCCCGAGCAGGCGCTCCCGCTGCTGCAGGACGCCCTGCGGTTGATGGACGACGCCACCCTCCGGCAGGAGTTGGAGGCGACGCAGCGCGAGATCGACGAGCAGCGGCCTCGCCCCACGGTGACGCCCGCGCCTCGCCCTCGTCCGGCCGTGCGAGCGCCCGAGCCCGCCCGTGCTCCCGCTCCGTCGCCCGCTCCCGCTCCCGCTGCGTCGCCCTCGCCCAGCGCGGCGCGGCCCACCACGGCTGCGCCACGCCGAAGTGCCACAGGGGGGCGAAATGGACACGATCCGGCCCTACCCACCCCGGAGCCGGGGGTGACCTTCACGCCAGGGCGCGATCCCAACGAGCCGCCGCCTGCTCCGACGATCCCGACCCCCTTCGGACCCTTGCAGATCCAGCTTCCGCAGACGCCGCCGCGTGAGCCCGAGCCGGCGCCGGTGCCCGTCGATCCGGGCCCCTCGACGCCCCATACCGGCGAGTTCTGACGGGCCGTGCCGTAGGGCCTGGCGCTGGTACGGCGCTCGCAAACGCTCCTCCCGTAACAAGCGGCCCAATCAAGGGCCCTTTCGGTGAAGGAGAACCCTCATGAACTTCCTGCTGTTTGCGATCTTCGGCCTTGTGATCGGCGCGTTGGCGAAGTTCCTGATGCCGGGCCGCGATCCAGGCGGCTTCATCATCACCGCCATCATCGGCATGGTGGGCTCGATGCTCGGCGCGTTCGTCGGTCGGGCGCTCGGGATGTACAGCGCCGGGACGCAGTCCGCGGGCTGGATCATGTCGATCATCGGCGCGGTCCTGCTGCTGGGCATCTACCGCATGGTCGTCGGCAACCGGGCCACCGCCTGATGGACGGTAGCTGACCGTACGACCCTCTGCGGGCGCGCTGGAGACTCTGCTCTCCGGCTGCGCCCTCAGCCTATTTCCCGCGGGCCCTCCGCGGGGAGCCAGTGCTTCTCCAGCCAGTCGAGGGAGACCGGGGCCTCCCGCAGCGCGCGGTCGATGGCGCGCACGGCGGGGTCGTGCTCGAGCGCGGAGCCGGCGTAGGCGCGGGCGTAGAGGATCCAGTTGGAGAGCTCGTAGTGATGGAGCAGCGGGGCGAAGCGGTGCCCGGTGAAGCGCTCCAGCGTGGCGGTGGCGCCGTCGACGTCGACGTCGCGGACCAGGGCGGAGCTCACGTCGAAGAGCAGCTGGCGCAGGTCTTCGAAGGCGCGCTCGGGCTCGGCCGCGACGGAGGCGAGCAGCGCCTCGAACTGCTCCGGCGTGACGCCCTGGGCCTCGGCGACGTCGGCCATCGCGGGGACCTGCGTCTCCAGGAAGTCGCACTCCGCGCCGCGGCCCAGGGTGCGGCCCACGAGGTAGAGGTCGAAGGCGCTGGCGATGGACTCGCCGAGGAAGAGCGCGTCGGCGGAGACCGAGCCCGATCCGCCGGAGAACAGGGCCTTGCGCGCGGCGTGGTGCCAGGCGACGTGGGCCACGACGTCGGCGTCGATGGAGTCGTCGACGAGGACGTCGCTGGGGTCCGAGGCGTTCCAGAAGGTGAGGTTGAGGAAGAGGGCGCGCGACCACGACGCGTGGGGGGAGCCCTCGGCGGGGACGCGGAAGCGCACCACGTCCGAGAGCAGCATCTGCTTGAGCGTGTCGTAGAGGCCGATGTGTCGGAAGGAGCGCTCGTCCCGGATCGTGAGGTCGGCGAGCGTCAGGGTTCGGAGGGGCATCGGCGCGGAGGCTAGCACCGCCTCCGATCTTTTTTCCCGGGCGACGCGGAGAACCGTAGGAAGCTCCGGGGGTACGGCGTCTGGTAGTTCAGCGTGAACGGCGGCGAGGAGCGGATTGGACGATCTCGATGAAGCGGTGCGCCGGGTGGTCCGAGGAGACACCGACGCCTTCCGACGGATCGTGGACGCGACCAGCGAGGGCCTCGTCCGGCTGGGCGCGCGGATCGTAGGGTCGTTGAGCGAGGCGGAGGATGTCGTGCAGGACTCGTACGTGAAGGCCTACCAGGCGTTGACCAGCGGCCGCTTCGAGCGGCGGTCGAGCGTCACCACGTGGCTGCGTCACATCGTGACCAACACGGCCATCGACTCGCTGCGCAGCCGGTCGCGGCGCCCGGTGCCGAGCGATACCATCGCGGAGTCGGGGTGGGACGGCGAGGCCGGGGCGGAGGCCCACATGGCCCTCGCGGAGCTCAACGAGCTGCTCGGGGCGCTGCCGCCCGACCAGCGCGCGGCGGTGGTGCTCCAGAGCGTGGAGGGCCACGCGGTGTCGGAGATCGCGGTCATCCTCGGATGCTCGGAGGGCGCCGTGGAGCAGCGGCTGGTGAGGGCGAGGGCTACGCTGCGAGAGAGGAGCGCGTCATGAAGCGCGAGGTCGACGAGGCGATGGACGAGCGGTTGGCGGGCATCGGGCGACGCACGGCGGCGCTTCGCCCCCGCGCGGGGTTCGACGATCGGGTGATGCGGGCGGTGAAGGCCTCCGGGACCCACGGGCTCTTCGAGGACGTGCTGCGCGCGGCGAGGGCGATGGTGCCGGTCGCGGTGATGGCGGCGGCGCTGGCGATGGGATGGGCGGTGCGCACCGATCAGGCGGCGGACATGTCGCTCGCGGCGACCTTCGACGCGGTGGAGCTGGAGTGGTGAGCGCGCGCCTCAAGGGGGTCGCGGTGCTCCTCGCGGTGTTCGCGCTGGGCTCGGTGGCGGGCGGCGGCGGCTCCTACGCGTGGCTACGCCGGGACGACATCAGCGGCTCCGAGGAGCAGCGCGGGCTGCGCAACCCGCGCCGGCTGAGGGCGCTCGAGCGCTCGCTCGACCTGACGCCGACGCAGCGCGAGCAGGTGAGGGCGATCCTCGCGCAGAGCGGAGACCAGCGGCGGCAGCTCGCGCAGGAGATGTTCGAGCGCTGCGGCGAAGGGCTGCGGGCGCAGCACGACGCGGTGTCGGCGCAGATCCGCGCGGTGCTCACGCCGGCGCAGCGGGCGCGCTACGACGTCATCGACGCGCAGCAGCGGGAGCGGTTTCCCTTCGGGGGAGCGATGGGCGGAGGGCGAAGGCGGGGCCCGCGAGGGCCGGAGGGGTTCTGACCGGGCCCTACTCCTCGACCTTGGCGAGGGCGACGATCGCCTGGGCCCAGGCGACGTACTTCCACTCCGCGAGGTCGCGCACGGTCTTGACGCCGAGCTTCGCCAGCAGCGCGCCGTGGTCGGCGGAGAGGCCCTCGAGGCCCTCGACCGGGATCTCCGTGAGCTGCTTCAGCGACATGCCTTCGTACTTCTTGTCGAGCGCCTTGTTGATGTTGATCGCCATGACGGAGCCTCCGGAAAATTAGGAGGAGCGTGACGGTGCTCCCCCGATGAGGGCGCAGTGATCGCCCGCGCCTCGCGACGGCGTCAAGGCGCTTGCGAGAGGCGCACACGCACCCACGAGGGGGCGTCGGGGCGATGGGCCACGGCGACGAGGTCGGCCGCTTCGTCGAGGTCGCGCTCGGTCGGGAGTTCGGCCCAGGTCGCGCCCGAGAGGCGCAGCCGATGGCGGGTGTCGTCCGCGACCGTCGCGGTGCTCCACGCCAGGCCCTCGAAGAGCGGCAGCGGACGGGTGAGGCCCAGGAGGTAATACCCGCCATCGTAAGCGGGGCCGAGCGTGGCGTCGTGCGTGGAGAGCAAGCGGAGGGCCTCGGCGATGCGCTCCGCGGTCACCGCCACGCAGTCGGTGCCGACGAGCAGCACCGGGCCTGGTCCCTCGGCGAAGGCCGCGTCCACCGCCGCCGAGAGGCGCTCTCCGAGGTCGCCGTCGCGCTGAGCGATCCAGCGGGAGCAGGGGCCCAGCCAGCGCTCGGTCGCCTCGCGCTGATCCGATGGGGTGAAGGTCACCCAGGTCTGCCAGCGGTCGTCGCGGAGCTGGTCCATCACGGCGGCGCCGCACCAGCGGTAGAGCTCGAGCGCGCGCGCCTCGCCCACGTCTCTCGCGAGCCGGGTCTTCACCTGGCCGAGCGCCGGCGCCTTCGCGAAGACGATCACCCGCGGCGTCAACGGGAGCTCCTCCGCCGGGCTCGCCAGCCGTCGACGCCGAGGCCCAGCGCGAAGGCCGCCGTGGTGAGGACCATCGGCCATCGCGCGGGCTCCCACAGCCCGGCGGACTGGTAGCGGTCGACCACCTCGTAGCTGAAGGGGAGCGCGGTGAGCACCGCGAGGGCCGACGCCGATGGGGCGAAGGCGCACGCGACGGCGAGGGGCATCCCGTACCAGGGGTAGGCCACGGGGCTCACGATGAGCTGCACCAGCAGGGCGTCGCGGACGTTGCGGGCGAGCGGCCCGCGGCGGAGGGAGAGGGCCGCGGTGACCAGCAGGCCCGCGAGGACGAGGGCCGGGCGGAGGGTGTCGTCGCTGGTGGGGAAGCGCGCGTAGAGGGCGCTCCAGAGGGGGGCGGCGAAGTTCCAGTTGGAGGCGAAGTTGGGGAGCGATCCCGGCGGGGTGTGCCCGAGCGCCTGGGCGACGGCGAAGGACAGCGCGAGGGGCGCGAGCGAGAGCGCGGTGAAGAGCGCCTTGCGGGGGGCGCGCAGCGCGAAGGGGAGCAGCGCCCAGGCGGGGAAGTACTTGAGCGCGATGGCGGCGCCGAGGCAGAGGGCGGCGGCGTTCCAGCGGAGGCGCCCGGTGAGGGCGATGGCGGCGGCGAGCGCGAGGGCGACGAAGGCGTCGAGGTGGGCGCCGACCATCGACTCCAGCAGCAGGGCAGGGGTGGCCAGCAGCAGCACCAGCGTGACCGGGGACGCCCGGCGCATCGCGGGCGCGCCGGTGAGCGAGGAGGCCAGGGCGAGCAGGGACTTCCAGGCGAGCATCGCGAGCGACGGGCCGGCGGAGGCCGCGAGGGCGAAGAGGGCGACGGCGAGCGGGGGGTAGCAGGTGGCGACGTCGAGGTGGTCCGTGGGCGAGGGGAAGCGGGCGCGCAGCGAGGCGAGCTCGGAGGCCAGCGGAGGGAGCGCGTAGGGGTCGTGGCCGGAGAGCGCGACGGCGCCGTCCCAGAGGTAGCGCGCGGGGTCGGTGGTGGTGAAGGCGGGGGTGCGGAGGTTTACCAGGCGGGTAAGCACCGCGGCGGCGAGGAGGGCGCGGACGTCGGCCGGGGAGCGCACCAGGCGGGTGAGGGCGACGGCGGAGAGGGTGAGCGCGAGGTGCAGCGCGAGGTACGGCGGGACGCGCTCGCCGGGTGGGAGCGAGGCCACCAGGGGAGCGAGCGACGCGAGGCTCACCCAGAGCGCGAGCGCGGGGAGCAGCGCGCGGGAGCGCGGGAGCTCAGCGGACGGGGTCATGGTCGGGGCCGCGCACCGCGCCGTCGAGCCAGGCGAGGATCTTTCGGGTGGCGCCGAGGGTGCCGCGGAGGGTCCCGGCGACCTTGGGGGTGCCTCCGCGGCGGTGGCGCCAGGCGACGGGCGCCTCGAGCACGCGCAGGCCCTCGCGGGCGGCCTTGATCTGCATCTCGAGGGTCCAGCCGTAGGTTCGGTCGCGCATCCCGAGCCCGTCGAGGGTGCTGCGGCGAATCGCGCGGAACGGCCCGAGGTCGGTGACCGTCGCCCCGAAGCGGGCGGTGAGCACCGCGGCCGCGAAGAGGCTGCCTCCGCGCTGCCACGGCGGCATCGCGCCGGGCTCGATGTAGCCCCGAGTGCGCGACCCGATGACCAGGTCCGCGCGGCCTTCGAGCAGGGGCGTGGTGAGCCGCGGGAGCTCCCTCGGGTCGTCGCTGCCGTCGGCGACCATGAAGGCGAGCACCGGGTCGTGGCCGGGGTCGTCCTCGCGCAGCCAGGAGAGCGCGGCGAGGCAGGCGTTGCCGTAGCCCGCGAGGGGGGCGTCGACCACCACGGCCCCGGCGTCGAGGGCGCGGGCGGCGGTGCCGTCGCGGCTGCCGTTGTCGATCACGATCACCCGGCGGGCGAGCGAGCGGGGGATCGCACGGACGACGGCCGCGATGGTCGCCGCCTCGTCGCGCGCGGGGATGAGCACGTCGACGGCATCGGTCTTTCCCCCGGGGGATGGCTGTGTTGTGGTAGCGGGCACAGACGATGAGTGCATCAGCGGTCGGGGGTTCGGTGCTCGGGGTGATCGGTGGCAGCGGGCTCTATCAGATGCCCGGGCTCACGGCGATGGAGCCGCTGACGGCGGCCACGCCCTTCGGCGAGGCCTCCGACGGCATCGTGCGGGGGCGCCTCGGGGAGACGACGGTGGTGTTCCTGCCGAGGCACGGGCGGGCGCACTCCCGCTCGCCCTCGGCGCTGAACTATCGCGCCAACATCTACGCCCTGAAGTCCTTCGGGGTTACGCACGTGCTCTCGGTCTCCGCGGTGGGATCGCTGCGCGAGGAGATCGCCCCCGGCGACCTCGTGGTGCCGCACCAGTTCATCGACCGCACGAGCCTTCGCCCGAGCACCTTCTTCGACCGCGACGTGGTGGCCCACGTGTCGATGGCCGACCCGGTGTGCCCCATCATGGCCGCGGCGGTGGCCGAGGGGGCGCGCTCCACGGGCGCGAAGACCCACGTCGGGCAGACCTACGTGTGCATCGAGGGGCCGAGGTTCAGCACGAGGGCGGAGAGCCGGCTCTTCCGTCAGTGGGGCGCGGACATCATCGGCATGACCAACGTCCCGGAGGCCTTCCTGGCGCGTGAGGCCGAGCTCCCCTACGCCACGCTGGCGCTCGCCACCGACTACGACAGCTGGCGCGAGCACGACGAGGCCCACGTCGACCAGATCATGGCGGTGATGGCGAAGAACGTCTCCCGCGCCCAGGCGGTGGTGCGTCACCTCGCGGCCGCCCTGCCCGACGTGTCCGCGAGCCCCGCCCGGGGGGCGCTGAAGTTCGCCGTGATGACGAAGTGGGAGTCGGTCTCGGCCGAGGCGCGCTCCCGGTACTCGCTGCTGCTCGGCGACCGGGGCTGAGGCTCAGCCCGCGTCGCCTCGAGGGAGGTACACGGTGAAGCGGCTGCCGCGCTCGGGACGGCGCTCGGCGACGATCCAGCCGCCGTGGTCGCGGGCGATGGAGTAGGCGACGGAGAGGCCGAGGCCGGTGCCCTCGCCGACGTCCTTGGTGGTGAAGAAGGGCTCGAAGACCCGGGCGAGGTCCTCGGTGGGGATGCCGACGCCCTCGTCCTCGACCGAGAGGAAGTACCACCGCTGCGTGCTCGATCCGAGCTCCGGAGGCGCGTCTGTCTCGCGCGCTCCGACGGTGATGGTGAGCGCTCCGCCGTCGGGCATCGCGTGGATGGCGTTGACCACCAGGTTGGTGAGCACCTGCAGGATCTGCCCCGGGTCGACGGACGCGCCGGGCGTCTCGACGGTGTGAAGCTCGAAGCGCACCCCGGCCCTCTGGGCCATGGGGCCCAGCATCGACACGGCCTGCGCCACGATGTCGGCCAGCCCCGCGGGCTGCATCGACGGGCCCTTGCGGCGCGCGAAATCCAGGAGCTGCCGGATGAGCGCGGTCATCTTCCCGGTCTGCTCGGCGATGATGCGGGCGCTCTCGCTGACGTCCTCCGGGGTGTTCTCTCCGCTGGAGAGCAGCCCCGCGTGGCCGAGCACCACGTTGAGGGGCGTGCCGAGCTCGTGCGCGAGCCCGGAGGCGAGCTGTCCGACGGTGCGCAGCCGGTCGGCGTGGCGGAGCTGCTCCATCGCGCGGAGCTTCGCCTGGTGGTGGGCCTCGGCGTTGCGGTCGGCCTCCTCCAGGCGCTCGCACATGGCGTTGAGCTCCTGCGCGAGCTCGGCGATCTCGTCGTCCTGCTTCAGCTCCAGCGGTCCGGTGAGGTCGCCGGCGCCGACGCGGCGGGCCTTGGCGCGGAGGGCGCGCACCGGCTCGCCGACGAAGTGGGCGCCGAGCCTCGCGGTGACCAGCGCGGCCACGAGCACGGTGATCAGCCCGATGAGGCTGTTGCGGGTGAAGCTGTCGCGCACGAAGCGATGCTGCGGCTGCAGCGACTCGCGCACCTCGATGACCCGGAGCGTCCCGTCCGGCCCGCGCATCGGGTAGCAGCTGATGGACCAGTCGTGGCGTTCGAGGTTACGGCTCAGCCCGCGCTCCAGGTCGTGGTCGGGGTCGAGGAAGCACTCGCCGTCGGTGCGGGCGTGGACGTCGACCGAGGGGTTGGCCGCGTCGACGTCGGCGATCATCGCGTCGGCGCGGGCGGGGCCGTCCATGCGGGAGACGTCGAGCCACGCGGTGCGCAGCGAGAAGCCCACGAAGTCGTGGTCGCGCCGGGTGTCCTCGCGAAACACCGAGCGCTCTCGGCTGATGCGGAGCCCGGTGTTGACGACGGTGACGGTGGCGATGGCGGCGATGATGCCGACGATGAGCTTGCGGGTGACCTTCATCGTCGGCCCAGGGCGATGCTACCGGAAGATTCCCGGTCGCTCCTTGAGGCCGCGGTTGAGCATGTTCTGGATGGTGCGCTTCACCACCAGGACCTTCTCCTCGATGGCGGCGTCCTCGTCGTCGGGGTCGCCGGTGAACGAGAGGGGCTCACCGAAGTAGATCCGGTATTTCGTAGGCAGCGGGAGGAAGCCGCCCGGCAGCAGGAGCTGCGGAATCACCGGGAAGGCAGGCATTCCGAGGAGGCGCGCGACGCGGTTGAGGTCGGCGATGGAGATGTACTGCTCCTCGGCGCCGATGACGGCGACGGGCACGATGGGCGTCCGGGTCTGGAGCGCGAGGCGCATGAAGCCGATGCCGAAGTCGGTGAGGCGGTATCGCTGGGAGAAGGGCTTGGAGATGCCGCGCGCGCCCTCCGGGAAGACCAGGATGGCCTCCTCCTCTTCGAGCAGCCGGGCGCAGTTCTCGGGGACCCCGACGATCTGTCCGAGGCGGGGGAAGAGCACCGAGACGAAGGGCAGCGTGGCGGTCCATTTCTCCACCATGCTGCGCACGAAGCGCGGGGACTCGCGGTCGAGCAGCAGCGCGCAGGCGATGCCCATGGCGTCGAGCGGGATCTGCCCGGAGTGGTTGCTGATGAGCAGCACCCGCCCGTCGGGGACGTTCTCGATGCCGTGCACCTCGGCGCGAAACCAGTCGCGGTAGACCGCCCTCGCGGCCACGACGGCGTACTTGGCCACGCGAGGATCGAAGCCGAAGGGGTCGACCCCGCCCGCGGTCTCGTGCCAGGCGAGGCTGTCGAAGCGCTTGCGCGCGTCGTCGCCGAGCCAGCGGTCGACGGTGGCGTCCATCTTGTGGCGCAGGGCGTCGCGGGCGCGCTCGACCAGCCCGAGCGGGCCGGTGGGGCGATGGCGGGACCACTCCGGTGCGTAGCGTCTCACGGCAGCGTTGCTCATACCCGGGGAGGGAGCGGGCGCACAAGCCGCGAGCGGAGCTCAGCCGGGGCGGATTCCGGCGAGCATGCTCCGGAGCCACACGAGCTGTCGCAGCGCGGCGGCGCCGGGGACGAGGAAGGGCTCGCGCGAGGACACCGCCCGGGTGAGCAGCGTGGCGGTGGTGGCGCCAGGCACCCCGGTGAGGGAGAGGAAGGTCCCGCGGGAGGGGTCGGTGGAGACGTCCCAGCGCCAGCGGGAGCCCGCGAGCTCGCCCGAGCGGCCGTCGACGAAGACCGTGGAGGACCCTTCGAGGCGGCGCTCGACGTCCCCTTCGCCGGACTCGAAGGGCGTGCGAATCAGCAGGTGGGCGAGGCGGGGAGAGGCGTCGGAGGGGAGGGCGTTCCAGGCGGAGGCGCGGACGCCGGGGAGGTGGTCGCGGTAGCGGGAGACGTCCCGGACGCGGGCGATGACCTCCGCGGCGGGACCGAAGGTCTGCCCGGTGACGTTCACCGCGCGCACGGCGCCGTCCGGGGTGAGCGAGAACACCATGGTGTAATACCGCGGGTGCAGGGCCATCCAGGGACCCGGCGAGGGCGCCGGGAGGGCCGCGCCGTCGTCGGACCACGGGGCCGGGCGGGCGGGCGTCGGGGTGCCCGAGAGGTCGCGCGCCCGGCGGGCGAGGGAGAGGGCGAGCGTGAGGTCGACCGCGACGTTCATGCCCGCGGTGGCGCTCGGGTCGGAGGTGGCGGCGTTGCGGAAGAGCCAGTGGCCCTGCGAGGGGTCGCTCCAGCTCGTGACGACCAGCATGGTGTGCGCGGCGCCCTGGGGGATGAGCTCCCAGCGCGCCCCGGCGGGGCCGAAGTCCGAGGCGTCGACGTCGAGGTCGACGCGCCGTGCAGAGCGCTCGGTGATGGCCGTCGTGGCGTGGACCGTGAGCACCCCCGCGGCCACGTCGAAGCGGTACGCGGCGCGCCGACCGAAGCGGGCGGTCTGCTCGACGCGGGTGAGCGCGGGCATGAACTCGGGCCAGCGGTCGGCGTCGAGGAGCGCCCGGCGCACGGTGGCGGCGGGCGCCTCTACCCTCACGGCCACGGTGGTGCGGGCCTGCGGTCCGCCGTCGGGGAAGAACACCAGCGCGGCGGCGCCCGGGGCGCTGAGCTCGGCGAGGGCGGCGAGGGTGTCGGCGGGGAGGGCCTCGATGCGCGGCGAGGGCGCGGGCTGCGCCAGGGCGACCGCGGGCGCGAGGAGCAGCGGCAGCGCGAAGCGAAGGAGGTTCATCGCGGGCTGTGACGAGGGGCGGCGAGGCGGTGATTCAACGACCCGACCGACGGGGGGGAGGGATGAACGCTCGGCGAAGGGTGATAGCTTCGCCGCCCATGAATCGCATCGTTATGGGCCCCTGGTCGGTGCTGGTCGTCCTTTGCATCTCGTCGGCGGCGGGCGCGCAGAGCACCGACGGGGCGCCCGACGGAAGGGTTCCGCTCAGCGACCCGACGGGCGGGGCGTACACGCCGCCCACGTCGCTCTTCGTCCCTGCGGCGGCGCTGCCGACGCTCAACGTGCGCATGACCGTCGGGGCCGACGTGCAGCCCGCGGGATCCTTCGATTCGGTGCGACCCAGGCTGAGCGCCGAGCTCGGCCTCGGCCGCGGCTTCACCATGGCGGTGGGCACGAGCTGGTTCGGCGGCGACCGATCGAGCACCCTCGACGGGCTCACTCCCTACGCGCAGGTGCGCTACCAGCTCTTCGGCAACCGCGACGGGATGGGCTGGCAGGGGGGCGTGGCGCTCACTGGAAAGCGCGTCGGCTGGCACAACGGCGACCCCGAGCTGGAGGCGTCGTTCTCGCTGCAGTACCGGGCGAGGCGCTGGGAGGTCGGGGCGCAGGGCACGCTCGGTCAGTCGCTGGTCGACGGCGCCGAGCACGACGTGGAGGCGAGGGCCTTCGCCGCGTGGCGCTTGACCCCATCGCTCGCGGTGGGCCTGGCGGCGCAGCTTCGCGTCGACGTGGGCAACGAGTCGCCGCAGCTCGAGGCGATGCTCCGGGCGAGGGGCCTGGCCGAGGTCGACATGATCGGCGGCGCGACGGCGAGCTACACCTTCGATCGCTGGCAGGTGGGAGCGCTCGGGGGCGTGAGCACCATCGGGCTCTACGACAGCGCGGGCTTCATCGGGCAGGCCTTCGGCAGCGTGCGCTTCTGACGGCTCTCTACACCCGCTCGGCGTACATCGCCTCGATCACCTCGCTCCACACCTTGTAGACGATGGCGCGCTTGATCTTGAGCGTCGGGGTGAGCTCGCCGTGCTCGATGTCCAATGGGCGCGGCAGCACGGTGAAGCGCTTGATGGTCTCCACCCGCGCGAGCCGCGAGTTGACGTCGTCGACCGCGCGCTGCAGCTCGGCCCGCACCTCCGGGTCGTCGTGCGCGGTCTTCGCCGCCTCCGCGGGATCCTGGCCGCGCTCCTTGGCCCAGCGGGCGAGGCCCTCCGCGCGCAGCACCATCAGCGCCGTGAGGTAGGGCCGGCGGTCGCCGATGACCACCACCTCGCCGATGAGGTCATGTCGCTTGAGGTCTTCTTCGATGTTCTTCGGGGTGATGTTCTTGCCGCCGGAGGTGATGAGGATCTCCTTCTTGCGGCCGGTGATCACCAGGAAGCCGTCGGGGTCGAGGCGCCCGAGGTCGCCCGAGCAGAGCCATCCCTCCTGCAGCGTCGCGGCGGTGGCCGCCGGGTCCTTGAAATACCCGAGAAACACGTTAGGGCCCTTCACCAGGATCTCCCCGTCCTCGGCGATCTTCACGGTCACCCCGGCGATGGGCTTGCCGACGGTTCCGAGCCGGGTGTCGCCTGGGAGGTTGAAGGAGGTAGGGCCGGTGTCCTCGCTCTGCCCGTAGACCTCTCGCACCGGCAGGTCGAGCGAGGTGAAGAACTCCAGCACCTCCCTGCCCACCGGGGCCGCGCCGCTCACGCACATCTTCGCCCGACCGAGGCCCACCGCGCTCTTGAACTTCGAGTAGAAGAGCCGGTCGGCCAGGCGGTGCTGCGCGTCGAGCCACATCGGCACCGACTCTCCGCGGTCGAGCCGCCCGTGCACGTCGAGCGCGACCCCGCGGGCCCACTTCACGATGACGGCCTTCGCCCCGGTGGCGTCCTTCAGCTTCGATCCGGCCACCGCGAAGAACTTCTCCCAGATGCGCGGCACCCCGAAGAAGACCTCCGGCTGCGCCTCTCGGAGGTTGTCCGGGACGCGCTCGATGCTCTCCGCGAAATAGATGGTCAGCCCGATGGTGGCCGCGCCGTGGATGGAGAACATCTGCTCGGCGATGTGTGAGAGCGGCAGGTACGAGAGCATCACCTGCCCGGCCTGTGCCTTGACCAGCGTGGCGGCGGCGCTGGCCGTCCACGCGATGTTCTCATGGGACAACATCACCCCCTTCGGAGGTCCGGTGGTGCCCGAGGTGTAGATCAGCGTCGAGAGCCCGCCAGGCTCGATGGCCTCTACGCGCCGGTCGACCTCGGCGTCTTCGGTGGCCTCGCCCGACGCCACGAAGGCCTCCCAGGTCATCACCATCGGGTCGTCGACCGCGGGCGCTCCCTTCATAAGCACCACGCGCTTGAGGGCGGGCAGCCGGTCGCGCACCGAGCGCACCTTCGCCCACTGCGCCTCGTCCTCGAGCAGCACCACCAGGGCCTCGGAGTGGGCGAGGATGTACTGCACCTCCTCGGCCGAGCAGGTGGTGTAGATGCCCGCGGGCGCTCCGCCGGTGAGCATCGTCGCCACGGCCATGGACACCCACTCCGGGCGGTTGAAGCCGAGGATGCCTACGGTCTTCCCTGGCCCGACGCCCTCCGCGACGAGGGCCCTGGCCACCATGCGGGTCTCGCCCACGTAGTCGCGCCAGCGGGTCGCCCTCCATGCGCCTTCGACCTTGATGAAATACGCCGGAGCCTCCGGGCGCTGCGCCGCCTGCGCCAGGAACCGTGACGGAATCGAGTCGTATGCCATCAGTCCAACACCCCTGTGCGAAGAGCCCGCGCGACGGTCCGAGAACGGGGGCGGTGCTGTCAAGGAGCTTCTGCGCCGCGACCGCCATTGACGTAACCGCCGCGAGACGGTGCAATCCTCGCGGTGTTGCATGGCCCGGCGGACGTGGTGGTGGAGGCGCGCGGCCTGAGCAAGCGCTTCGGTGATCGCGTCGCCCTCGACGGCCTCGACCTGCAGCTCCCCCGCGGGGAGATCTTCGGGCTGCTCGGGCCCAACGGCGCGGGCAAGAGCACCACGCTCAACCTGTTCATGGGCTTTCTCCAGCCCACCGCGGGGACGGCTCGCATCGCGGGCCTCGACTGCGCCCGGGAGTCCCGCGCGGTGATGCGCCTCGTCGGCCACCTCCCGGAGGAGCCCGCCCTCTTCGAGAACCTCACCGGCCGTGAGCTCGTCTCCTTCGTCCTCTCGATGCGCGGGGAAGACCGCCCGGAGCGATGGTCCGAGGTCGCCGTCTCGGCCGAGCGCATGGGCTTCACCCGGGAGCTCGACCAGCTCATCGCGGGCTACTCCATGGGCATGCGAAAGAAGCTCGCCCTGGTGACGGCGCTCGCGCACGACCCCGCGGTGCTGCTGCTCGACGAGCCCACCAACGGGCTCGACCCGGTGGTGGCCCGGGAGGTGCGCTCGCTGCTGGAGGAGCGCGCCGCGAGGGGCGTGACGGTGGTGCTCTCGACGCACCTGCTCGACGTGGCGCAGCGGGTCTGCCACCGGCTCGGGGTGATCGTGAAGGGGCGCCTCCGCGCGGTCGGAGACGCGGGCGAGGTCTGCGCGCAGGCGGGCGGCGTCGCCACGCTGGAAGAGGCCTTCATGGCGCTCACGGCCGCTGGATGAGCGGACCGACCGTCGCCGCGCAGGGCCGCGCGCTGCTGCGGATGTCCATGCAGGGGGTGGTCAACTCGCTGAGGCACCGGCAGGGGGCCGGGGCGCTGGTGGTGTTTCCGCTGCTGCTGACGGTGCTGCTCATCGAGCTCGCGCGCTTCGGGGCGAAGGGCGCCGAGGGGGTGCGCCGCTTCCTCGCGGTGGCTTCCTACGACCGAGGCACCCACTTCGTGGCGCTGTGGCTGACGGTCATGGCCGTCGCGGTGGTGGCGCTGAAATACGCGAGGGCCATTCCGGGGAGGGGGGCCCGACCCTTGTTCGATACGATCCTCTTCAGGGCGCTGCCGGTCTCTCCGGTGACGCGAACCCTCTTCGAGCTGCTGCTGGGGAGCACCCACGCCGCGGGCTTCGTCGCGCTGGTCTTCTCGCCAGCTCTCTACGGGATCATCACGCTGCGCTTTCACGGTCCCCGCGCCGTGCTGATCACCGTGGTGATCTCGGTGGTGTTCAATGAAGTCGCCACGCTGGTCGCCCACGCGCTACACGCGCTGATCTCCCGATATCTGGGCGGTCGCCCATTGGACATCGTGCGGGTGGTGACCGCCTCGGTGGGCTTCCTGCTGGTGGGCGCCTTCTCGACCCTCGGGCCCATCGGGGTAGGCTTCGCCCGCCGCATCCGGGTGGGTCGCCCTGCTCCCGGCTGGAGCGAGTCGCTGCCCTTCTGGGGCCTGGTGCGCTGGGCCCGCTTCGACGATGCGCGCGAGCTCTCCGACCTCGCCCTCTGGATCGCCGCCCTGGTGCTGCTCTCCGTGGCGGCGCTGGTGTGGCGGGTGCGCGCTCCGACCGACATTTCCATGGATGGCCCGTCGGCGCCGACGGGCGCGGGGCGCTGGGAGTCGGGTCTCTCGGGAGCGCGCGTCGAGTGGCGGATGCTCTCCCGACAGGCGCCCTACCTGGTGCTTGCGACGCCTGCGTTTCTGGTCTTCTTCTTTGCAGTGGTGAAGGGGGCGCGCTCGGCGACCGGGGCCGATCTCCCCTTCGTCACCCTGATGGGATTGATCGGCTGGTCGCTCATCGTACAAGGCACGGCCCTCACCGGAGCGGCGTCGAGGCGCTGGCGGCGCGTTCTATGGATATTGCCCACCGCGGGCCGCGACCACCGGGACGCCATTCGTTCGCTGGCAAAGGCGCACTTCGCCATGACGGTGGGCCTCTCGCTCGGGGCGGCGCTCCCGTGGTGGTTCAGCCCTCGGCCCCTGTGGTGGTGGTATCCGCGGCAGTTTCTGGGAATGGTGCTGGTGATCGCTGTGGGGCAGTGGGCGCAGTCGGCGGCGCTGTTTCTCTTGATCGATCCATCGCCTGATCGGCTGACGGGATTGTCCGTCGGGGGCGTCTTCGGGGTGCTGGTGACGGCCATTCCCACGGTGGCGCTGCTGGTGCTTCTCTCGGCCACGGGAATGCCGACATGGTTGTCCCTTGTGGCGCTGCTGGCATTGCTCGCGTGGTCGCTGGAGTCCTCGGCGGTGGCGAGGCTGCGATGGATCCGCGAGCCCACTGGCGATCCGGACGCGGCGCTGCGGGTGTGGCCTGCGCTGCGCTCCTTCGGCGTCGCGGGCCTGGCGCAGGTGGTGGTGGCGGAGACCGGCGAGGCCGTAGGGCTCGGGGCGACGAGGACGCTGGTGCTGTCGCTGCTGGTGTTCTCTGGGGTGCTGCTGCCGCTCGCCTGGAGGGGAGCGAAGACGCACTCGGTCGAGGCGAAGTGGTCATTGCCGAGGAGCGTGGCGACGGGCGCGCTGGTGGGCGCGGCGAACTTCGCGCTGGTGCTGGGCGTGGCGAGGCTGCTGCGGCCGGGAGCAGGGGGAGGGTCTCCGCTGGCCGCGGCGTTCACGCAGACGAACGGCTGGGTGCTGGCGGCGATCGTGGTGGCCTCGACGACGGTGATCCCGCTGGCGGAGGAGCTGTTCTTCCGGGGGTGGCTGATGCCCGCGGTGCGGCGCGAGGTGGGCGACGCGCGGGTGGCGGTGGCGCTGTCGGCCGCGGTGTTCGCGATGGTGCACGCGGGGGCTGCGTGGGCGCCGGCGCTCTGGGCGGGGTTGATCGCGGGGGCGCTGATGCAGCGGAGCGGGCGATTGGCGACATCGCTCGCGATGCATGTGACGAACAACACCCTGGTGGTGCTGGCGGTGCTGCTGGGGCGGTAGGAGCTCCACCGAGCCCTTGCCAACCCGCGCCTCCGCTTGCTCTATTCGCCCCACCAGCGCCCCGCCATGGACCCGACGCGCCGAAAGTTCCTCCTTCTCACCGGCGCTTCGGCGCTCGCCGCCGCCGGTTGCGGCGAGGACCCTCCGGCCGCCGACGCGTCCGCCTCCGACGCCGCGCTGTCCGATGTCCCGCCCGACGAGCTCACGCTCCCTGACGTCAGCGAGCCCGAGGACCTCCCCTCCGTCGCCCTCGACGCCGGCCCCTCCGACGACGCCGCGGACGCCTCCCCCATCGGGGACTCCGCCGTCCCTTCGGACACCGGTCCCTCCGTCGGGCTCAATCGATATCCAGAGGAGACCGCCCGCTTCCCCTATGGCGTCATGGCCGGCGACATGGTCGATGACCGCGCCATCCTCTGGACCTACTCCCCCGTCTACACCGCCCTCACGCTCGAGCTCTACGCCCTCGACGCAGGGCCCTCGGCGCCGCCCTTCCTCACCCGCGACGTCTCCGCCAACCCCGAGGGCTTCATCCACACCGAGGTCAGCGGTCTCACCCGCGGCGCCTGGTACGGATACACCTTCATCTCGACCCACAACCCCTCGGCGCCCACCCGCACCGCCGTCGGTCGCTTCCGCGCCACCCTCGACGACGACGCGCTCACGCCCGTCACCCTCGGCGCCACCTCGTGCTCCCACCAGCGCGCCCGGCCCTTTCCCACCATGCTCCACGCCGGAGCCCGTCGGGACCTCGACCTCTTCGCACACCTCGGCGATCTCACCTATTGCGACGGGGCGCGCACCGCCGCCCAGTACCGTGCGAAGTACGCCGAGAACCTGACCTCCACCGGGCTCCGCGCCCTCTTCTCCTCGACGGGCGTCTATTCCACCTGGGACGACCACGAGGTCGACAACAACTTCGACCCGGAGACCTTCAACGCCGCCAACCTCGCCGCCGCGCGAGGGGCCTTCTTCGAGCACCGCGCCCTCCGCCGCGACCCCGCAGCGCCCGACCGCATCTACCGAAGCGCCCGCTGGGGGCGAACGCTGGAGGTGTTCACCCTCGACTGCCGAGGAGAGCGCCGCCCCTCGACCCGCACCCGGGACAACGCACAGTACCTCTCCCGCGCTCAGATGGACTGGCTCAAGGCAGGGCTCCGCAGCTCGACGTCGGTCTTCAAGGTGATCCTCAACTCGGTGCCCATCACCGACTTTCCCCTCCTGTTCATTTCAGAGAACGACCGATGGGAGGGATATCGCGCCGCCAGGGAGGAGATTCTCACCTTCATCCTGGCCGAGCGCATCCGCGACGTCTGGTGGGTGAGCGGCGACTTCCACATGGCCTCCGTCGGATACCTCTCCCCCTCTGGCCCCTACGCCGGGATGCGCGAGGTGCTGGTGGGCCCCGCAGGCAACAACCCCAACCCCCTCGGCAACACCCTCGGAGGGTCGCAATTCGACTTCTCCACGGGCACCAGCAACTACGGAACCTTCCGCTTCGACCCGGCCGACCGCAGCGTGACGGTCGCCCTGATCGATGGTAACGGGCGAACCCTCTTCACACGACGCTACACCTCCTGAACGGGGTCCATCGACGATGCGCTCATCGCTGTCCCGAGTCCTGTCGCTCCTCTCCCTCGCCGGACTCTCCGCCTGCGGAGCCGCGACCGATGACGTCACCGTCCCCCCCTCCACCTCCGATGACGCAGGCATCACCGCCCGCGACGGCTCCGTCTCTCGAGACAGCTCCGTCTCTCGAGACAGCTCCGTCCGCCCCGACGCTTCGGTGCCCGCGGACAGCTCCGTCCCCCTCGACAGCCCGGTGCCCGCCGACGCCCCGGTCACCCCCGACGTGGTGCTCCCCTCGGCGCCCGCGGCGGTGCTCGAGCTCCACCTCCTCGACCTCTGGGCCCAGCCGATCCCCACCGCCGACGCCACGCTCACCATCACCCGCGACGGGGTGACGGTCCCGTCCACGGCGGGCGCCCAGCCATGGATCCGCCAGGTCGAGCTCCGGACCCCCGGGCGCCTCGTGGTGACGCTCTCGGCCCCGGCGCACCGCCCCCTCACGGCCCATCTCGACTTCGATGGGAGCAGCCTCGCCGGGGGCCTCACCGCCCGCCTCGCCGACGCTTCCCCGCAGGGCCTCTCGCTCACCCACTCCACCCGTGACCTCTCCGGGGAGACGGTGACGCTGCACACCGTGGTGCTGGGGCTGCGTCACCAGTGGTTCTCCGCGCAGGGCCGCCCCGCGCGCCGAGGCAACCGCATCGACCTGCTGATGGACGGCGAGGAGGCCTGGCGCACGGTGCACGCCGACCTTCGCACCGCGAGGGAGACCGTCAACGTCTCCACCTGGTGGTGGGAGTCGGACTTCGAGCTCATCCGGGACGCCGCCACGCACCCGACGTCCACCGAGGCGCAGCGCCGGCCCAACACCGCGCTCACCTTCATGGAGTCGCTGCCCGCGAGAAAGCGCGTGATCGTGGGGCAGTTTCTCTCGATGGACGGCGCGGCCTCGACGCTCTCCTCGGACGCCCCGCTGCGGGCCCACGGGACCCTCTCTGGCGACAACTTCGAATACATGGGTCAGGCCAATGAGACCCGCGGGATGTTCGACTTCGAGGTGACCCCGTTCTCCTTTGGAGCCCGGGTGCGCGCGGGATTCCCGACCCTCGCGACAGGGATGTTCGCGGCGGAGTCGCTGGTGCAGAGCGAGGTGCCGGGACACCACGTCGACCTCACGCACTGGCCCGTGGTCATGGCCGACGTGATGGCGGCCTCGTATCACCAGAAGTTCATGACCATCGACCAGCGCCTCGCGTTCATCGGTGGGATGAACCTGCGCCGCGTCGACTGGGACACCTCGCGGCACCGGGTGTTCGAGCCCCGGCGGATGCTCTTCGCGTCGACCACCGACGCGAGGCAGCTCGTGGTGAGGCGGGAACACCTGGCCGACACCGGTCCGCGCAAGGACTACATGGTTCGGCTGGAGGGCCCGAGCGCCATCGACGCCGAGGACGTCTTCCATGATCGATGGGATTTCCTCCGTCGCACCAACGCGCGATACAGCCCCGACAGCTCGGACTACACCGTACGCTCGGCCCCGGCGGCGCTCCCCGGCGGGACGCAGGTGCAGGTGACCGCGACGCTCCCGGCGCCGTTCAACGAGCACGCCATCGCGGAGACGTGGTTCAACGCGGTGGCCCAGGCGCAGCAGTATATCTACATCGAAGACCAGTACTTCCGCATGCCGATGGTGACCGAGGCCATCATCCGTCGCATGACCGCGGTGCCCGCGCTGCGACTGGTGGTCATCACCAAGCCCATCAACGAGTGGTCCGACCCGGGCTGCGCCTGGACCCGGCGAACCCACGAAGAGATGCTCTCCCGGTTTCCCGATCGCTATGCGATGTTGCAGCTTCGCTCATTCGACACGCAGGTGACCTGGGGCATCGACGAGACCGAGTCGCGCTTCCTCGACATGGACGTCCACTCCAAGATGTTCATCGTGGACGACGTGTTCATGAGCGTCGGGAGCGCCAACAAGAACAACCGCGGAATCGTCTACGAGGCCGAGCTCAACGTGGCCGTCTACGACGCGGCGTGGGTGCGCGCGGCGCGCCGGCGCATCCTGGCGAACCTCCTCCCCGACGGGGCGGCGGTGTCCGACGACGCGGTGCAGTGGTTCGATCAGCTCCAGCAGGCGGCGCGCTACAACGACGCCGTGCGCCAGCGGTGGACCGACGAGGGAGACGACATCTCCCTGGACGGGCGCCCGCTGCCCACGGAGTACGCGCCGAGGGGCTTCGTGTACCCGCTGCCCATGCGCGGCGTGATGCGCTGCCTCATCGAAGACATCGGCCCGGACATGGTGTGATCCCCCGGTTGGAGGGGATCAGTAACCGTTCAAGGGGTGCAAGCCGCCTCTGAATTGTTTCGCGCGAACCCCAAGCGTCAACGTCGACAGCGGATTGATATCAGTCGTCGAGCGAGTCGCAGTGCGGCGCGAAGAGGCCGCCGGTGATGGTCCCTCCGGGGAAGGTCGCCGTCACCTCCAATGAGACATACCCGTTGGCCGTATAGCCGCGAGGGACGACCCGGACCGCCGTTGCGCGCAGCAGCGGCGCGGCGGTGAGGTCGCCGCCGAAGTCGAAGAGCACCGCGGTCAGCCCGTCGGCCTGGGTCTGCGGGGTCGCGTCGGCGGTCGCGAGGACGCCGCGCAGCGAGAGCGTTCGCCGGGGCGTCGGGGAGCTCATCGTGGGGCACGCCGGGTCGCCGCCCGAGTGGGACTCGATCACCAGGCGACCGCTGGCGAGGCGGCCGTGCTGGGCTCGCTCGAAGGCCCCGCGGCGGCTGCCGAAGGTCGCCTGGAGGTCGGTGGTCGCGCACGCCCCCTCGCAGCCCGGAGGGGCGTCGACCCCGGCGTCGGGGATCGCCGGGTCGCGGGCGCAGAAGCGGCCCACGCCGGAGATCGAGATGCACCGCGGGAGCGCCGCGGGGCAGTCGGAGCTCATGGTGCAGGCGTCGGAGCAGAGCGATCCGCGGGTGGCCTCGACGCAGAGGGCGCTCTCGCAGTCGTTGCCCGAGGCGCAGGAGGTGACGCCGGGGAGGCCTGTTCCGCGGGCGCCCGGGGCGCAGCGGCAGCCGGTGGCCTCGTCGCACTCGCAGCGCTCGGAGGGGATGCAGTCGCGGTTGAACGAGCAGCGCCCGCCGCCGTCGAGCGCCGTCGGCGCGTCGAGGGGAGCGTCTTCCGCAGCGGGCACGTCCACGGTGGGTAGGTCGGTCGACGCGTCGGCCACGACCGCGGGGTCGGACTGACAGGCGGAGAGGCAGAGCAGGAGGGAGAGAGAGAGGCGGGAGGTCATGAGGAGCGCGGAGGGAAGGGACCCTCAGACGTCCTGGATGATGGGCTCGCGCTTCTGGATGAAGCGATGGATCAACGCCCAGACGTCGGCCGAGGCGTCGGTGATCTCGATGCCCATGCCGGGCATCGAGCTCTGGTCGGCGGCGGACTCGCGGCGCCACTTCACCACGCCGTGGAACTCCGCGAGGTAGTCGCCGGGGAACTTCAGCGCGACCTGGCAGCGCGTGTTGACCGCGAGCACCGCGTAGGTGGCGACGAAGATACCGCCGTGATCGCGGATGTCGCCGACGAAGTTCGTATAGAAATTGGTGTCGCTGAAGGCCTCGAGTTCGGCCTCGACGCGGGGCAGACCCTGTGGCCCGATCGGCACCTTCGCCGCCGTCTCGGGGAACACCGTGGCCTGCTTCACCCTCGGCTCGGCACGGGGAGGAGGCGCCTTCTGCGGAGCCGGCTGCACCAGCGGAACGGCCTGCGCCACGGGCTGCGTCAGCGGCATCGGCTGCGCCGCAGGCGTGGTCAGCGGCATCGGCTGCGCCACGGGCTGCGTCAACGGCACGGGCGCCGCCTGCGGG